>Ga0190265_10000054_pt1 | contig 135106 bp, 131 predicted proteins | sample Popmic124T_FD_133135 | JGI IMG/M metagenome (GOLD analysis project Ga0190265, IMG submission 133135) | Populus adjacent soil microbial communities from riparian zone of Indian Creek, Utah, USA - 124 T | ecosystem: Environmental > Terrestrial > Soil > Riparian zone | place: USA: Utah... | reverse complement strand
GCCTCGACACGCTCGGCTCGATCTGCGACGTGCTGTTCGACGAGTTCCGCGAGCGCCGCTTCGCCCAGCCGCCGACGCTGCGCAAGATGCTCGCCGCCGGCTGGTACGGCCGCAAGTCGGGCAAGGGCTTCTACGACTACTCCGGCGACGCGCCGGTCCAGAGCTCGCAGGTCTAGGCAATGAGGGCGAGAGTCGGCAACGGAGGGGTCCCCCTTGGCGTGGCCGCGGTCTTGATCGCGCTCGCCATCGGCGCGATCGACGCCCGGATGGGCGAGGAGTGGGGCATCGGCACCTTCTTCGTCATCCACGCTGTGGCGACCGTCGCCCTGCTCGGCGCCGGCTTCGTCGCGACGACAGGCCACGACCGTCCCTATGGCGCCGCGAGTGCGCTGCTGGTCAGCGGGCTGCTCGTCTCGATCGGCGTGTTCACCACGGCGGCCGCCCAGGCCGGCGACGGCGGGGCCGGGTGGGTCGCCGTCGTGGCGCTGGCGTTCGCCGCGAGTGCCGCGGCGGTCGCGTCGAAGACCCGCTCTCCGGCCTGCGCGTTCCTCGCGGCGGTTGGCGTCGCGATCGCGGCCGTCGCGGCCGTCGACCAGGCCTTCGATCCGGACGGGATCGACGCCTTTCGCTGGACCGCGGTGGCGCTCGCGGCGCTGTTCACCCTGGGTGCGGTCGCCCTGCGGGACAGCCGCATGTCGGCACAGCTGGTCAATGCTGCGGGTGTCGCGGTCTTCCTGCTCGCGGGGAGCCTGCCCGGCGAGCTGTTCGCCGCCGGCTTCGGCGACTTCTACGTCCAGCCAGACATTCCCAACGGATGGTCGATTGCCTCGTTCGTCGGTGGCGCCGGTCTCCTCGTCTACGCGATCGCGCGGCGTGCGTCGCCGCCCGCGTATCTCGGCGCGTTCACGCTCGTCTGCTTCGTGACCGACACCGTCGACGGCACCGACTTCGATCCAACGCTCGGCGGTTGGCCGGTCGTCCTGATCGGCCTGGCGGTTGCGGCGACGGCGTTCGCGCTGCTGCGGCCGCTCGAGAGCCCGCCCGGCGGCTAGAGGCCGCGGACCGTCGAGCCTGCGATCTCGATCGTCGCGCCGAGCGGGTCGGCGGCGATCATCGTCGCGACGGTCGTGTCGTCCTCGCTCCGCAGCAGTACGCGTTCGCCGTCCGGCGTGAGCGCGGTGGCGATCGCCGCCTCGGGCGCGCCGTCGCGGCCGTGGGGAACGGTGTAGGCCTCGAGCGCGGCGGGGCCCGAGTAGCCGGTCGTTACCGGGCGCGGTGCGGGTCGCTGGAGCGTTGCTCCAGCGTCGATCAGCGCGAACGGCCGGGACGGTGGGGTGGCCGAGAAGACGCCCGCGGCGTGCTTGGTCAGGTACCAGCCGAGGGCGGTCGAGAGGCCGATCGCGGTCGGGTCCTCGCGCAGCATGCCGACGAGCGTCGCCGTCGCGTGCAGCGCGTAGTCGTTGCCGGGCCCGCCGGCGAAGGTCAGGCCGCCGGTGACCGTCGGCGTCCGCTCGTCGAGGTCGATGCCCAGCTCGTTCGCCGCGATCTCGACGGCGACCGGGAAGCACGAGTAGAGGTCGACGTACTCGACGTCGTCGATCTCCGCGCCCGCGTGACGCAGCGCGGTGCCCGCGGCGGCACCGAGCGCCGGTGACGCAGCCATGTCGGCGCGCTCGGAGACGAACCACTCCTCGTCGGCGTGGCCGCCGGCCCAGGGGAACACCCAGCGGTCGCTCGGCACGTCCGCGCGCTCCGCCGCCTCGACGCTGCAGAGGATCAGCGCGGCCGCCTGATCGACCTGGATGTTCGCGGTCATCAGCTTGCGGTAGGGCTCGGCGACGACCCGATTGCCACCCGAGGCGGTGGCGATCTCGTCCGCCGACCTCGGCTCGCGCAGCCAGGCGTGCGGGTTGTCGACCGCGACGGCCGAGAAGCGCGACCAGAGCTTCGCGATCTTCCGCAGATGGCTGTCCGGATCGTGGCCGTCACGCGCTCGCAGGGCCGTCTCGATCAGCGCGTAGACGTTCACCGGCGCCAGCAGCCCGACGGCGGCCTCGGCGTCCGTCACCGGCTGGCGGTCGGTGCCGATCACGCGCGTGGGCGAGACGCCCTCCGGCTGCTCGGGCCAGACCGGTCGGCGGCCCTCGCGCTGCTCGGAGAGCAGCGTCGCGACCGACTCGGCGCCGGAGAGCAGCGCGACCTCGACCTCGCCGGCGGCGATCGCCGCGGCCGTCTCGCCGATCAGCCGCTGCGGCCCGTCGCCGCCGAAGATCGTCGTCTGCACCGTCTCGCGCGGTGCCGCACCGACGGCGGCGGCCGTCAGCGCGGCCTGGTCGCGGTACTGCCAGGAGGTGCTCGGCACGCAGCGCACTGAGTCCGCGCGGCGCAGCAAAGCGTCGCCGGTCCCGCTGTCGTGGCCCGCGATCCGCAGCGCCTCCGCGGCGAGGGCCATCGGGTCGAGCAGCTCGCCACCGGGCCGATGGCGGTATGACAGCTGGCCTGCGCCGACGATCACCGGAGTTCGGGGGTCCATGACGCCGGAGAGGATGACCGGTCGGCCCGCCGCCCGCCGATCCGCGATGATTCGCGGCGATGAGCGATCTCGCCTCAGCGCTCGAGCGCGCACGCGCGGGCGGACCCGAGCGCCACCGCGAGAAGGCGGCCGAGCAGGGCAAGCTGCCGGTGCGCGAGCGCGTCGAGCTGCTCGTCGACGAGGGCTCGTTCGTCGAGGACGCCGCGCTCGCCGCCTGGGAGCAGGACGGCTTCGGCGCCGACGGCGTCGTGACGGGCATGGCGACCGTCGACGGCCGGCCGGTCTCGCTGATGGCCAACGACCCGACCGTCAAGGCGGGCTCGTGGGGGCCGAAGACCGTCGAGAAGATCATCCGCGCCCAGGAGGCCGCGCTCGAGCACCGCGTGCCGATGGTCTACCTCGTCGACTCCGCGGGCGCGCGGATCACCCACCAGGTTGCGATGTTCCCCGGCCGCCGCCACGCGGGCCGGATCTTCTCCACCGAGGTGAAGATGTCGGGCATCGTGCCGCAGGTCTGCGTGCTGTTCGGACCGAGCGCGGCCGGCGGTGCCTACATCCCGGCTTTCTGCGACGTCGTGATCATGCGCGACGGCAACGCCTCGATGTACCTCGGCTCGCCGCGGATGGCCGAGATGGTGATCGGCGAGAAGGTGACGCTCGAGGAGATGGGCGGGGCGAAGATGCACACCTCTACGTCGGGCTGCGGTCACTTCCTCGTCAAGACCGACGAGGAGGGCGTCGCGCTCGCCCGCCGCTACCTCTCCTACTTCCCGACGAACTGGGAGCAGCAGCCGCCGCTCGCGCCGCCGGCGGCGCCGGCCAGCGACGCGCCGATCCGCGCGATCGTCCCGGAGGACGAGAACAAGCCGTTCGACATGCGCGAGCTGATCGACTCGCTCGTCGACGCGGACTCGTTCCTCGAGGTCCACAAGCGCTGGGCGAAGGAGCTGCTCGTCGGCTACGCGCGGCTCGACGGCAAGGTCGTCGGGATCGTCGCCAACCAGCCGAAGCAGAAGGGGGGAGTGCTGTTCGTCGACTCCTCCGACAAGGCGGCCCGCTTCATCTGGACCTGCAACGCCTTCAACGTGCCGCTGCTCTTCCTCGCCGACGTGCCCGGCTTCATGATCGGCACCCAGGTCGAGCGCCAGGGCATCATCCGCGCCGGTGCCAAGATGATCTCGGCGGTCACCGAGGCGACCGTGCCGAAGATCTCGGTCGTGGTGCGCAAGGCCTACGGCGCCGGCCTCTACGCGATGGCCGGTCCCGCCTACGACCCCGACGCCTGCATCGCGCTGCCGAGCGCCAAGATCGCCGTGATGGGACCGCAGGCCGCGATCAACGCGGTCTTCTACAACCAGGTCCAGGCGATCGAGGACGAGGACGAGCGGGCGGAGTTCGTCGAGAAGCTGCGCGAGGAGTACAAGGAGGAGATCGACATCCCCCACCTCGCCTCCGAGCTGGTCGTCGACGCCGTCGTCCAGCCCGAGGACCTGCGCTCCGAGCTGATCCGCCGCTACGGGCTCTATGCCGGCCGTACGCGCGAGTGGCCGGCGAAGCGCAACGCGGTCACGCCGGTCTGAGGCCGTCGCCCAGTCCCGCCGGCCGGCTGGTCGCCGACGGGCGGGACGGAGCGCTTCCGTTAGACGGCAGGCGGAGGCGTCGGCTGTGCCGGCGTGGCGACGGGCGCTGCCGGAGGCGGCCCACCACCGAGCTTCCCGGCGATCTCGATGTTGCTCTCCATGATCCGGAACAGCGCGATCACGATCTCGAGGAACACGCGCGCGTACACGATGTAGAGGAGCGACACGATCGGGCCGACCACGAACAGGATGATCGCGCCGATGGCCGGGTCGGAGGCGAAGGCCGAGATCGTGAAGACGACGTAGCCCAGGCCGATGCCCACCAAGGTCAGGACATAGAGGACCTTGATGATCTTCGTAGTGATCAGCGACGAGAACGACAGGTCGAACAGCGACGCGAAGAACCCCTTGGGCTCTGCCTGCATTTCATAACCTCCTTGAGATGAGTTCCCCCTGTTCCCCACTTCCCGCAGGGGGCTGGCGGCGACGATACGCGGGGAAGCGGACGCGGCCGTCGCGTCAGCCGCTGGCAAGGGGCTGCTCGCGCAGGCGTGGCGCGAGCTCGCCGTCGATCCGCCGCGCCAGCTCGGCGGCGAAGGCGCAAGCCCGGGCGGCTGCATCGGGATCGGCCTCGGCACGGTCGGCCGTGGAGATCCCGATCGCGGGGATCCCACGGGCCATCGCCGTCATCGCGTCGCCGGGCTCGCGCGACGCGACCGCCTGTGCGTCGAACGCAGCGCCTTCCTCGTCGTCGCTCGCGATGTCGCGGCAGAGGCGCAGCAGGTCGCGGTTGGTGCGCCACGAGAGCAGCCATGGCCCCTCGCGGCGCGAGTAGCGGACGCCGCCGGAGCCGAGCGCCTCGACCGCGAGGACGATCGTCCGCTTGGGGTCGAGCTCGCGGCGGTGGCGACGCAGCCAGGCGCGCATCCCCTGGGCGAACGGCGCGCGGGCGCCGGTGATCAGGACGGCGACGTCGAGGTGGTCGAGCTCGTCGCCGAGCTCGTCCGCCAGGGACAGGACCGCCGCAGCGCCGGCCGCCTCGGCGGCGCCGCCGCCGGTAGGGGAGAACTCGGCGTCGACCAGCAGCGGCATCGCGGTCAGCGGGACGAGCGTCAGCAGGAACTGGATCGCCGTCAGTCCGGTGCCGCTGAAGCCGAGGATCCGCAGCAGGCAGCAGAGCAGGATGCCCAGCAACGCACCACCGATCACGAGCCACGGATCGCCGATCCGGCGCGCGATGCGGTGAAAGAGGGCGTCGCGCGGCGCGTCCGAGCTCGCTACGAGCAGCAACAGGCCGTCGTGCTTGCCACCGCCCGGCGACCAGACGTTCTGCGACGCGCGCGTGCCGGTCAGCCGGCGTACGACGTGTGCCGTGCCCGTCGCCTCGAGGATCGAGGCCAGCGCTGCCGCCAGCACGATCGCGAAGCCGATTCCGGGCCGCGAGACCGCCACCACGCTCCCCAGCACGGCAGCCGTCATCGCGATCGCCTGGGCGATTGCCCAGCGGGGGCGGACCCGGATCGGCTCGACGTCCGCGCCGCGGCCGCTCGCGTGCAGACGATCGCGCGCGTGGGCGGCCGCGCGACGCTCGGCGTCCGTACCAGCGCCGCGCGCGCCGAGGGCGGTCAGCGCCGCCGCGCCGGCTTTCAGGTCCATCCGACCGCGGCGGGTAGAGTCGCCCTGCTGGACCGAGTGTTCAAAACCGTCGAGAGGAAGCCCGTGGACACCAGCAGAGTCAGCGTCGGAGAGGCGATCGCCGGATTCAGTGCGCTCGCTCTCTTCATCTTCATGTTCCTACCCTGGTTCGGGGTCGATTCAGTCGGAGGGTTCGGCGTCGGCGACATCGGCGTCGATGCGACCGCGTGGCAGGCGTTCTCCTTCATCGACATCCTGCTGTTCCTCGCCATCGTCGTGGTGCTGGGGCTCGTGTTGACCAGCGCGGCCGCTTCGACGCCCGACCTGCCGCAGCCACCGGCGACGATCATCTTCGGCGCTGGCGCGCTCGCGGTGGTCCTGGTGCTGTTCCGGCTGATATTTCCGCCCGGCGTGGACACGGGAATCGACATCGATGTCGATCTCGGCCGCAAGTTCGGCGTGTTCCTCGGGCTGATCGCCTCGGCCGGCATGGCCTACGGCGGCTGGCGCGCGATGAACGAGGCACCGGCGCCGCAGCCCGGACCGCCTGCGGGCAGCCCGCCGCCGGCGAGTACGCCACAGGCCTGAGCGCTTCACGGGGCGGGGCCGCTTGGCCTCGCCCCGAGCTGGAATACGGCGGGTGGGACTCGAACCCACAAGCTCTCGCGAGCAGCGGCTTTTGAGACCGCCTCCTTTACCAATTTGGACACCGCCGCCTGAAGGGCGATTCTAAGGGCGCCGGTCGAGGCCGCGCTAGGCGCCGAGCGGCTCGGGCGGGTTGCCTGAAGCCGAGCGATCGACGTAGCCCTCCTCGCCAGCCTCGATCTCGACGTTCCACTGCTGGCGGAACGCGCGCATCGCGAACAACGTCAAGAGGGCCTGAACCGGGACGAGGATGAAGGTCAGAAGGCCGAGCAGCCCCGGATCGAGCGCCGGCTCGGCGAAGCCGTCCTTGTCGCGAGCGAACCAGGACGGTCCGGCGATCGCCGCCAGCACGCCGTAGAGCACCGCGAGGGCTGCGACGACCGGCAGCACGCCGCGGTTCCAGCCGGCGACGTAGTAGGCGAAGAGGAGGTTGAGCAGGGCGTAGATGACGGCGAACATCTGAGCTCCCTGCAGCGTCGACCAGCCACCGATCGTGATGATCAGGACGAGTGCCGCGCTGACGAGCAGCAGCAGCAGCACGATCGACTTAGTCGCCTTGGACTCAGCCTTCTCGCGGTTGGGGTGGTAGATCGCCGGCTCGGCCATCGCTCCTCGCGGATGAGCCTACACCGTTGCTGGTCGGTAACGCGCCGGCTGCGCCAGGCTTACGAGTGCGGATGGAGGGACTCGAACCCCCACGGCCAAGGCCACCGGCACCTAAAGCCGGCGCGTCTACCAATTCCGCCACATCCGCGCGGTGGCCGGCATCCTACCGGTGGACAGGAGCGGTCGCGCTGTTGAGTCGCTTGACATGAGTAAGGGTTGATGTAAAGTTCGCGTACGCCTGAGCTAGGCGAAGTCAAATACCCCGCAGCGGGAGGACAGGTAGTGACGTCAGCCGCAGTAGACCCCCATGACCACGGAGATCAGGCGCTCGAGGCGCCGACCTGGCGCGACGGCAAGCGCTACGCCTGGATGCTCGGCATGCTCGTCCCGAGCTTTCCGCTCGCGGCCTGGGCGCTGGTCGAGCTGACCGGCGTCGGGGTCTTCTGGTTCGTCGGCCCGTTCATCGTCTTCGCGGTCTTCCCGTTCCTCGACATGGTGATCGGCACCGATGCCGAGAACCCGCCCGACAGCGTGATCGCCTGGCTCGAGGAGGACCGCTACTACCGCTGGGTCACCTACCTCTACATCCCGCTCCAGTACACGTCGCTGGTGGCAGCGTGCTGGCTGTGGTCGAGCGGCGACCTCTCGACGCTCGACAGCATCGGCCTCGCGCTGACCACCGCCATGGTGTCCGGGATCGCGATCAACACCGCGCACGAGCTCGGCCACAAGCGCGCCAGCATGGAGCGCTGGCTGAGCAAGATCGCGCTCGCCCAGACCGGCTACGGCCACTTCTTCATCGAGCACAACCGTGGCCACCACGTGCGCGTCGCAACGCCCGACGATCCCGCCAGCTCGCGGCTGGGGGAGAGCTTCTGGGAGTTCCTGCCGCGCACGGTCAAGGGCAGCTTCACCTCCGCCTGGGGTCTCGAGGTCAAGCGCCTCAAGCGTATGGACAAGGGGCCGTGGACGATCCACAACGACGTGCTCAACGCCTGGGCGATGACCGTCGTGCTGTTCGGCGTGCTGACCGCGATCTTCGGCTGGGTCGTGCTGCCCTATCTGATCGTGCAGGCGATCCTCGGCTTCTCGCTGCTCGAGGTCGTCAACTACCTCGAGCACTACGGACTGCTGCGCGGCAAGCGCGACGACGGGCGTTACGAGATCACCCGCCCGGAGCACAGCTGGAACTCGAACAACGTCGCCTCGAACGTCCTGCTCTACCACCTGCAGCGCCACAGCGACCACCACGCGAACCCGCTGCGCCGCTACCAGGCGCTGCGTCACGAGGACGGCGCTCCGCAGCTGCCGACCGGCTACGCCGGCATGATCGTGCTCGCTACGTTCCCGCCGGCCTGGCGCCGCGTGATGGACCATCGCGTGCTCGGGCACTACGGCAACGACGTGACCCGCGCCAACATCCACCCGCGCGTGCGCAAGCGCATCCTCGCCCGCTACGGCGGCTCCGACGCCACGGCGGGTGCCGCGTGAGCCGCTACGTCTGCCCTGGCTGCGGCTACGCCTACGACGAGGAGCAGGGCCACCCGCGCGAGGGCTTCCCGCCAGGCACCGCGTGGAGCGACGTGCCCGCCGACTGGGTCTGCCCGGACTGCGGAGTGCGCGACAAGCTCGACTTCGAGCAGGACGGATGACAGCGGTGCCGCCCAGCGCCGCGGCCCGCGAGCGGACGCCCTATTCGGTCGCCGCACGCGAGCTGCTGCGCGACACGCTGCTCGACGGCGCTCGCGACCTGGTGATGGAGAGCAGCTGGGCCGAGGTGACGATGAACGACGTCGCCACCGCCGCCGGCGTCAGTCGCCAGACCCTCTACAGCGAGTTCGGCTCGCGCGCCGAGTTCGCCCAGGCGTTCGTGTTGCGCGAGAGCGAGATGTTCCTCGCGGCGGTCGAGGCCGCGGTGAACTCCCACCTCGACGATCCGACGGCCGCTCTGTCGGCCGCGCTCGAGGTCTTCATGACGGCCGCGCAGGAGCACCCGCTGATCCGCGCGGTGGTCTCCGGCGACGGGACCGCCGACGGCCTGCTGCCGTTCCTCACCACGCAGGGCAAGCCGGTCGTCCAGATGGCCTCCGACCGCCTCGCCGCCGTGATGGTCGCCGGCTGGCCGCAGGTCTCCGAGCACGACGCCGTCCTGCTCGCCGACTGCCTCGTGCGCCTCGCGATCAGCTATGCCGCCCTGCCTAGCGCCTCGAAGGGCGTCACGGCGAAGTCGGTGACGACCGTGCTCGGTCCGTACATCGAGCGGGTGGTCGGTAGCGCTTCGTAGAAGCGGGGCAGCCAGGACTCGAACCTGGAATCCCCGGTTTTGGAGACCGGTGCCTTAGCCATTGGGCCACTGCCCCACGGCCCGGGATGGTACCGGGACTGCACTCGGTAGCCGAGCGCCGGCAGCCGTTTACAATCCCCTGGCGTTGCACGCGGGCGTGGTGTAATGGCTGCACAAGAGCCTTCCAAGCTCTTAGTGAGGGTTCGACTCCCTCCGCCCGCTCTTCGCCGGTCCTCAGGCGTGCTGTGGCGCGTCGCGCAGCTCGGGACGGTCGTGGCTCAGCACGTAGGCGGCGACTCCGCTGATCACGAGCAGCGGCAGCATCTCGGGGCTGGTGAAGAAGGCTACGATCAGGATCAGGAAGAGCGGCAGCCGCATCGCCGGGATGGCGACGGAGACCATGCCGCAGGCAACCGCGAGCGCCGGAGGCACCGTGGTCAGCTCGGCGAGCGCGAGCCCTAGCGCGGCCCCGACGAAGAAGAGCGGGAAGACGCGGCCGCCCCGGAACCCGGTCGCGAGCGCGACCGCGATCGCGACGAGCTTCCCCCCGGCGAGCAGCAGCAGCGTGCCGGTCGACTCGGGGTGCTCGAGCAGGTGCTCGATCTCGTGCTCGCCGGAGAACAGGGTCAGGTTGCCCGCGCCGAGCGCGATCGCGCCGATCCCGACGCCGCCGATCGCGCCGAGCAGGATCGGTCGAGTGCGCAGCGGCTCGACCGCTCGGTCGAGAGCCCGGAAGCCGTAGATCAGCGCGATGCCGATCGCGGCGCCGGCGAGCCCGATCCCGAGCGCCCAGAGGATGTCGACGGTCTCGAAGCCCCCGTAGGCCGGCAGGTCGAACGAGGCGAACGGCGCGCCCGCGAGCGCTTTGTAGGTCGCATAGCCGGCCGTCGAGGCGAGCAGCGCCGGCATCAGGCGCGCGTAGAGCTCGGGACCGGCGAACGGTGCGACCTCGAGATAGAGGATCGCTCCGGCGAGCGGCGAGCCGAAGATCGCGCCGAGCATCGCGGCGATCGCGGCGAGCGAGAGCGTCGGCACCATGTCGGACGGCAGGCGCAGCGCGAGCGCGACCGCACCACCGACGAGCCCGAGCAGGGCGAACAGCGGCATCTCGGGGCCGAGGCTCGCTCCGCAGCCCAACGAGACGATCGCCGCGACGATCAGTCCCGGGATCGCGCGCGCCTGCTCCTTGGCATCGCCGTCTCCATCCCCGCCGATCCCGTGGCCGTCGGCTGGACCGGGACCGCCGTGACCGGGCGCATAGCGGACGATCGCGCCGACCGCGACGCCGCCGACGACGGTGATCAGCAGCGTCCACCAGCCGCCCGGGTTCGCGCCGAGCGCGTCCGGGATCACGTCCCAGAGCAGGTCGGCGAGGCCTTGGAACGCCTTGACGAACAGGTACGAGGCGATCGCGGCCGGTACCGCGATCAGGACGCTTCCAACGAGCAGGCGCAGGTAGTGGGGGTGGCGCAAGCTCTGCGTGTCGCCGGCTCCTGTCATCGCGCGACTCTAAGGGCAGCGCCCAGACGGGCTCATGCGGCTCGTGCCTAGACTCGCCGCATGTTCGTGCGGGTCACCGTTCACGCCAGCGATCTCGACGCCTCGCATCGCTTCTACGAGACGGTCCTGCCCGCGCTCGACATCGGACGGACCGACGACGGGGGAGACCGGCCGGTCTGGCGGGACTTCAGGCTGCTACCCGGGGAGGGCAAGGCGACGCGGCGGCTTCACATCGGCTTCGCCGCGCCGTCGCGCGAGCACGTCGACCGCTTCTGGGCGGAGGGCGTCCACGCCGGCTACCCCAGCGACGGCGAGCCCGGTCCGCGACCGCAGTACCGCCACGACTACTACGGCGCCTTCCTCCTCGATCCCGATGGCAACAGCGCCGAGGCAGTCCACCACGGCGGGATGCGGGGTGGCAAGGCGATCGACCACCTATGGATCCGCGTCGCCGATCTCGCGGCTTCGAAGAGCTTCTACTCAGCGCTCGCACAGGATGCTGAGATGGAGCTGCGCGACGACCGCCCCGAGCGGGTGTCGTTCGCCGGCACCGACGGGTCCTTCTCGCTCGTCGAGGGAGACTCGACCGAGTCGCTCGCGATTGCGATCCGGGGCCTGCGCGGCGTCGCCGCGATCGACCCCGATGGGAACTCCGTCGCGCTCGTCGCGAACAGTGCGCGGCGGTCGTAGCGGGTGGTGAGTGGAAGCTCGCACGCTTGGCCTATCCGCTCTCGGCGCGGCAACGCCAAGCGGTAGGTTCCCGCGCATGTCAGATCAGCCAAAGCTCGTCCTACACGCGATTCCGTTCTCCCACCCGTGCATCGCCGTCAGCACGGCGCTCGACCGCTACGGGATCGAATACGAGACGGTGGCGATGGTCACCGGGCAGCAGGGTGACGAGATCGAGCGGATCTACGGCGAGGGCAAGCGCACCGTCCCGGCGCTGCTGGTCGACGACGAGCCGGTGCATGGCTCGATCCCCGTCTTCGAGAAGCTCGACGAGCTGATCGACGCGGCCGACCTCTATCCGGCCGCCGTCAGGGCGGCGATCAAGGAGGCCGAGCTAGGCCTGTCCGAGGACCTCCAGACGGCCGCGCGTGTGCTCATCTTCGGCGCCCTGCACTTCCGCCCCGAGGCGATGGGGACCTTCACGGGCACGGGAGCGCTCGACCCGGCCGGCACGGACTTCGCGATCAAGTACGTGCGCGGCGCGTGGCGCTACACGGGGACCACTGCCGAGCGGATCGCTTCCGAGCTGGAGAAGCTGCCGGCGTCGCTCGACCTCGCCGACGAGCTGGTCGAGAGCGGCGCGATCGGCGGCGACGAGCCGACGGCGGCCGACTTCCAGATCGGCTCCTCTCTGCATCTGCTGATGCAGATCGGTGACGCCCGGCCGCTGATCGAGTCGCACTCGTGCGGGCAGCTCGTGGAGCGATGGTTCGAGCCAGGCTTGGCCGACATCCCCGCGGGAGCCTTCCCGGCGGGCTGGGTGCCCGCGCCGGTCGCCTGAGCGACCGGCCTGCCTCGATCGGGGCGACTGGATTCGAACCAGCGACCGCTCGGCCCCCAGCCGAGTGCGCTACCAGACTGCGCCACGCCCCGTGGCCGTTTTGATGTTAGTGCGCTGCCGCGCGCGGCGCGACTACGCCGTGGTGGGGTTGGGCGGCAGGTCGGTCGGCGCCGGCTGCTGGGCGGGCGCGGCCGGTTGTGCCGCGTCGCCCTCGTGCGCACGCAGCTTGAAGTAGAGGACTGCCGCGACGAGCGCGGCCACGGGGGCCGTGATCGTCTGGCCGATGATGTTGAAGACGATCTGCACGACGGCCGAGTCGTCGATGCCGATCGCGACCGCGGTGAGGACCAGGTTGACGACCAGCACGATCACGAAGACGGTGACGATCACGCCGAAGACCTGCCAGCCGTTGCCCCGCACCAGCTCGCGCGAGCGGCCGAAGGCATCGAGAACGCCCTTCTTCTCGACGACGATCGCCGGTGCGATCACGCACCAGATCGTCAGCAGGAACAGGCCGGGGACGACGAGCAGGAGCAGGCCGAGCCCGATCCCCAGGCCGGCGAGGATGCCCGCGCCGATCAGCGGCAGGATGAACGGCGTCGCAGACGAGATCAGGTCGCCAGCGGACGAGTCGCGCTTGCCGTCCTGGACGTCACTGACGAGTTGGACGACGGTGCCCGCGTAGAGCGTGCTGGCGATCATCGAGACGGCGATCGCGAGCGGGAACAGGATCAGCGACCCCGCGAGGATCCCGTTGATCACGGCGGCGATCAGGAAGATCCCGAACGCGACGGGCAGCAGCACCCCCGCCTGCGAGCCGTAGATCGAGAAGGCCTGGCTGATGGTGGCGCCGATGTCCAGCTTGCGGTCGTTCATCGTCTGAACGTACGCCCTTCAGCCACCGGGAGCGGTGCGCTACCCGTCAATGCGGATGTCCGTGGGACGTATCGGTGCGCGCGACCTCGTCCTCGGTCATCCGCACGGCGAGCAGCGCGGCGAGCGCTGTCGTGATAGGAACGGCGGCGATCAGCCCGATCGAGCCGACCAGCGTGGCGACGATCTCGTTGGCGATGATCTCGAGGTTGACCGCGTCGAGCAGCGGGATCTGGCCGGAGCTGAAGATCAGCAGCAGCGGCAGCGAGGCGCCGACGTAGGCGAGCACGAGCGTGTTGACGGTCGCGCTCACGTGGTCGCGGCCGACGTCCATCGCGCGCATGAACAGCTCACGGAAGCTCTGGCCCGGATTCGCGGCGCGCAGCGCGAGGACGGTCGAGGATTGGCTGACGGTGACGTCGTCGAGCACGCCGAGCGCGGCGACGATCATCCCTGCGAGCAACAGCCCGTCGAGCGAGATGCCGCTGGCGTTGATCTGGAGGAACGTCGCCTCCTCGGTCGCGCGGCCGGTGAGGTGCGTCAGCTCCGTGAACAGCACCGCCAGGCCGACGGTGACCACGAGCGCGACGGCCGTGCCGAGGATCGCCGCCATGCTCTTCGGTCCCGTGCCGTGGGCGAGCAGGATCGTCGCCAGCATCACCGCCACCGAGCCGACGACGGCCACCGCCAGCGCGCTCTCCCCGTTGAGGATCGCCGGCACCATGAAGACCAGCACGACGGCGATGCTCAGGCCGAGGCCGACGAGCGAGAGCGCGCCGCGCAGCCGGCCGAACAGCACGACGACGAGCGCGAACGCGATCGCGAGCCAGAGCATCGGCTGCTGGCGCTGGAAGTCAGAGATCGAGTACTCGCGGCCGGGGACCGGGTCGGCACCCGGCGGGACGATGTTCTTGACGACGCGCAGCTCGTCGCCCTCGGACACCTCGGGGTCGATCGCGGGGTTGCCGAGGATCAGCTCCTTGACGCGGCCGCTGTCGGGTCCGCTCTCGAGCCGGATCCGTACCTGCTGGCAGACGGTGCTCTGGAAGCTCGAGCAGGCGTACTCGTCGACCGACAGCACGGTCGCCTCGTCCGACTTGGTCACGATCGCCTCGCCGACGCGCGAGTCCACGTCGCCTGGCCAGAGGAGGATCATCGCGACGGCCGTGGCCACCCCGAGCGCGGCGACGATCGCCGTGAAGACCCTTGTGATGCCCCGTTCGCCGATGCGTTGAATGCAATCAGCGCCGTGGGTCGGAAGCCCTTCGGGGTGCCCCGCCGACGCGAAATCGCCGGCTGTGTCACCCTTACCGGCCGATGGCACGAGGCAGCAGCAACGACCGGCGCCGTGGCAAGCCCTCAATGAAGGGCGAGGCACGCCGCTACTCCAAGCTCCCACGCGAGGAGATCGACCGGATCGACTACAAGAACGTCGCGCTGCTGCAGCGGTTCGTTACCGAGCGCGGCAAGATCCGCTCGCGCCGTGTGACGGGCCTCAGCCGTCGTGACCAGTCGAAGATGGCGCGCGCCGTCAAGCGCGCCCGTGAGCTTGGTCTCCTGCCGTACGTCGACGCCTCCAAGGCCGTCGAGCGCGTCGGTGGCGGTGGCCGCCGCCGCGAGCGCGACTAGCTAGCGCTCAGCTCTCACTGCCGCGCTCGAGCGGGCTCGTCTCGAGCTCGATCGGTCCCTGTGCGCCGTGCGCGTGGTCGACCTGGATCGTCGTATGGTCGATCCCGAACCGATCGTGGAGCAGCGTCTCGAAGTCGCGCCGGCGCTGGTGGCAGTCGGTGTCGGGCTCGAGCAGGACGTGCGCGGTCAGCGCCGGAAAGCCCGACGTCACCTCCCAGACGTGGAGGTCGTGGACCTCGATCACGTCTGGCTGCGCGACGAGCGCCTGGGCGACGCTACTCGGATCGATCCCTGGGGGAGCGCCCTCGAGCAGGATCCGGCCCGAGTCGCGCATCAGGCCCCAGCCGGCGCGCAGCATCAGCGCGGCGACGATCAGCGCGGCGATGCCGTCAGCCTCGGCGAAGCCGGTCGTGACGATCACCACCCCGGCGATCGCGGTTGCGATGAAGGCGAAGAGATCGGTGAGGATGTGCTGGAACGCGCCCTCGACGTTGAGGCTGTCGCGGTTCGCGCCGGCGAGCACCCAGGTCGCGGCGACGTTCACCGCCACGCCGACGAGCGCCACGACGACGACGAGCTCGCCCTCGACGCTCGGCGGGTCGATCAGCCGCCGGATCGCCTCGAAGCCGATCACCGCGGCGAGTGCCAGCAGCGTTGCGCCGTTCGCCTGCGCGGAGAGGATCTCGGCGCGCCGCAGGCCGTAGGTGTAGCCGCCGCGCGGCGGCCGGTCGGCGAGGCGGGCCGCGAACAGCGCGAGCGCGATCGCGGCCGCGTCGGTGAGCATGTGCGCGGCATCGGAGAGCAGGGCCAGCGAGCCGGCGGCGATCCCTGCCACGACCTCGCCGGCCATCAGGCCGAGGATCAGGCCGAGGGCGATCCAGAGCCGCGAGCGGTCGGCGCGGCGGGCGTCGATCGAGTGGTGGTGATGGTGGTGGCCGGACACGTCTGCACCGCTGAGGCTAGGGGCGCGGGCGGCGCCAGGTCGGGAGGACGAGGCAAACGAGAATCATTCTCATTAAGCTTCGGGCTATGACGGTTCGCGCGCTGCCGCTCCTGCTCGTCGCGCTCGCGTTCGCCGTGGCGAGCTGCGGCGACGACGCATCCTCGAGCAGCTCCGAGGTCAGCGCCGTCGCGACGACGACGCAGGTGGCGGACCTCGTCGGCGAGGTGGGGGGCGGGCGCGTCTCGGTCGAGCGGATCCTCGAGCCCAACTCCGATCCGCACTCCTACGAGCCGCGGCCCAGCGACGCCGCCGCGATCGCCGAGGCGGACGTCGTCTTCCGCTCCGGCGGCGACCTGGACGAGTGGCTCGGCGATCTGATCGAGAACGCCGGGGGCGACGCCACCACCGCCGACCTGTCGGAGGCGGTCGAGACGCGCGACGGCGATCCGCACTGGTGGCAGGACCCACGCAACGCGGTCGCCGCGGTCTCCGCGATCGAGGCCGCTCTCACGGAGGCTGACCCGGGCGGGCGGGCGCGGTACCGCGCGAACGCGAGCGCCTACACCGCCAAGCTGCGCCGGCTCGACCGGTCCGTCGCCGACTGCATCGGGCGGGTTCCCTCGCCGCAGCGCAGGCTCGTGACGACCCACGACGCGCTCGGCTACTACGCCGACCGCTACGGCCTGACGGTCGTCGGCGCGTTGATCCCGTCGCAGTCGACCGCCGCACAGCCGTCGGCAGGCGACGTCGAGGCGCTGGCCGATCAGATCGAGCGACTCGACGTCAAGGCGCTCTTCCCGGAGAGCTCGCTCGATCCGAAGCTCGAGCAGGCCGTGTCACGCGAGACTGGCGCAAGGGTAGGCCGCGCGCTGTGGGCCGACACGCTCGGCGAGCCGGGATCCACCGGTGAGACCTACGTCGAGTCGATCCAGTCGAACACCGAGGCGATCGTCGACGGGCTGACCGGCGGCGCCGAGCGCTGCCGGCCGCCAGCCTGAGGAACGCTAGCCGTTCGCCCGGCAGGCCGGGCACTCGCCGTGCAGCGTGACGTCGTGCGCCGCGATCGCGAACTCGGTCTTGTCCGACAGGCCGTGGATCGCTCGCTCGAGCGCGTCGTCCTCGAACGGCTCGACCGTACCGCAGGAGTCGCAGACGAGATGGTGATGGTGGTCGCCGCCGGGCATCGCCGGCTCGTAGCGCGCGACGCCCTCGCCGACGTCGAACCGCTGGACGAGGCCGTGGCGGTCGAGCAGGTCGAGCGCGCGGTAGATGCTCGCCAGGCCGACCCCGCTGCCGCGCTCGCGCAGCAGGTCGGCGATCTCGCGGGCGGTGACGCTGCAGCTCAGCTCGGCGAGCGCGCCGATGACCTCCTCGCGCGGGGCGCTGGTGCGGTAGCCGGCGCTCGCGAGCGCGCGCACGCTGTGCTCGGTCCAGTCCGACGCGGTCGTCGCGCTCATCGGACCAAGGGTATCGGCGGGCGGCGGCCGCGCCCCAGGCGACGGCCGCCGCCCGTCCGTGTCGTTAGGCCTGCCGGCGGCGGGCGCTGCTGATCGCCGCGAGGCCCGCGAGCAGACCCAGCGCGCCGACGACGAGGGCCACGACCGCGAGCCAGGTCGGCGCGCCGTCGCTGCCCTCGTCGGAGGCCGCCTCGTCGCTCGCCGGCTCGGCGGCGGCTGCGCCGTGGTCGCCCTCCGAGCTGGTCAGCGTGACGCGCGGCGCGGGGTCGTCGCCGTCCTCAGGACCGATCCAACGGACGATCTCGCCGCCGCTGTAGGTCTGCAGCGACTTGAACGCGAGCGCCTTGCCGGGCTCGTCCGGCATTCCGAGCGAGAGGCCGAAGTCCTGGAACTGGCCGGGTCCGATCTCGCCCTGCTCGCCGTCGCCGGTCCAGGTGATGGTGTCGATCTCCTCGGTGATCCGCTCGCCGTGCTCCTCGATCGGCTGGGCCAGCTCGCGCTTGGCGACCTCGACCGTCCAGCCGGCGACCGGCTCGTATGAGGCGAAGACGAACCCGGGCGGGAACTTGACCTGGACCTTCGTGGTCGACGCATCGTCGCGCTCGTTCGGGACGCGGACGTCGAGGCGGGTGAAGCCGCCTGCCGGAGCCTCGTCTGGCTGCAGGGTGACGTGGGCCTGGGCGGCCGTAGGTGCGGCGAGCGCTGCGGCGGCGCAGGCGACGGCGATCGTTCTTCTCATGTGAGTCCTCCGTTGTCTTTGGTCACTTGATCGGGACCTCCACTCGCGTGGAGAACGAGTCGAAGGCCGTGATGCGGACGTCGACGTCTAAACGCCACTCGCCAGGTGGGGCGATGTCGGCACGCCGGATCACGTAGTGGCCGGGGCCTGCCTTGCGCGGCTCCAACGTCAGCGGACCGATCCCCTCGCTGGGCAGGCGGGCGGTCACCGTCAGCTCCCTGGTGCGGTCGAACTGGCCTCCGCTGCGGCGGTCGAAGAGGTAGAGGTGGACCGAATTGCGTCCGGCGCGCGCCGGGTCGACCGTCAGCTCCAGCCGCGCCGGACCGAGTGACTCGCTCGCCGAGAACGGACCACCGGCTCCCGCGGCTGGGGAGTACGAGACCAGCGCCGCCGTGACGGTCAGGACGGCGACCATCAGCACGCCCTCGGCTCGCAGAGACCGGCGCAGCACGACGCCTGCGACGCCGGGCGACTCGCCCCCGTCGGCGAGCGCGGCCAGGCGCGGCCGCGAGCGCTGGCGGTTCCACGCTCCGAGGGCGATCAGCCCTCCGAGCAGGCCGACCTTGATCAGGATCGCGCGCCCGAAGGCCGTGCCGGTCAGATCGGGGAGAGCGTCGAGCTCCAGCACCGCTTGGACGACCCCACCGAGGACCAGCCCGGCGACGGCGAGCAGCGCCACGGTCGAGAAGCGGCTGACTGCGCCTGCGAGCAGGACCGTGCGCTGACCGGGCTCGAGCTGGCTGGTCGCGGCGGGGAGGGCGAGCAGCAGCACGGCGATCCCGCCGACCCAGATGCTCATGCAGAGCACGTGCAGCGCACTCGCCGGGATCAGCAGCCAGCCGGGATCGAACGTCGACGCATGGCCCGCGAGCGCGGGCATCAGGCAGAGCGCGAGCAGCAGGATGGCGAGCACCCCGAGCGCGCCCTCGCCGCCGCCCCGCCGGTCTGAGGCGAACAGGAGGCCGCGCAGCGGCCGGTGGAGCAGCAGCGCCCCGGCCATCAGGTAGACGAGGAGCCGCTCGGCCCATACGGTGCCGAAGCGCGTCTCGAGCACGTCGCCGATCACGTTCGCGTCGATCGCGGCCCAGATGGCCGTGCCGCCGGCGACCGCGCCCTGGAAGACGATTCCCGCCGCCGAGGTCGCGATCCCGAGTCCGACGCCTGCGAGCAGCAACGTGCTGGCACGACGTGCGAACGCCTCGTTCGCTGCTGGCCAGCGACCCTCGAGCCGGTGCGGCACGAGCGGTCGCCAGACGGTCAGCGCGAAGGCCACTCCGCCGACCGTCAGCGCGAGCGCCAGATAGGAGAGGACGCGGACGATGCCGAAGCCGGCGTCGGTCACGGGGCCCATGTCGGCCGCGTCGATCAGCTCGTCGACGGTCGCGGGCGGCGCGCCGCCCTGGCCGACGGAGAAGACGAAGCCGCCGGCGATCGGGTGCGAGTCGCCCGACACGACTCGGTAGGTCGCGGTGTAGGTGCCGTCGCCGAGGCCGTCGCGCAACGCCACGGCAACGGACTCGCCGCGACCATCGGGGTGGGTGGCGCTGCCTCGGTCGACGCGCCCGCCGTCCTGGCCGTAGACGCGGACCGCGCCGAAGGCGATCTCGACCGGCTCGTCGAAGCGCAGCACGACCTCGCCGGGTGCGCGCTCGAGCTGAGCCCCGCGGCCGGGTGACGTGCCGTCGAGCACCGCGTGCGCACCGGCGACGGCGGGCAGCAGCGCGAGCAGGACGATCCAGCAGGTCAGCCCGAGGCCGAGCGCCCGCCTCACCACGCCTCCCGCTCGGCACCGGCGCCGCGCCGGCGCCTGCGTACGACCAGGACGAACGCGCCGCCGCCGAGCAGTGCCACACCGAGGGCGATCGCGGCGGGGAGCGGGAAGTCGCTCGCCGGCTCGCCGACCCAGACGAGGCTCCCGGCGATCGTCGTCTCGTCGCCGCCGACGGTGAGAGGGACCTTCCAGTCGAAGACCTTCGTCCGCTCGGCCTCGTCCTCGACCTGTGGCGGCGTCGAGCGGCTCATCCAGTGGATGCGGTGGTCGTGCCAGGCGTAGCGCCCGGTCCGGTCCTCGACCTGCCAGTCGGGCGGGGCGTCGGCTCCGGATCCCTTGGGGACCTCGACTCCCTCCGCGAAGCGGTCCTCGTTGAGGAAGTAGGTCGGGGCGTCGTGGTTGACGGCGACCGTCCCATCGCCCGCGATCCGCACATAGGGCTCGCCCTCGTAGCCCTCCACGATCACCGTGCGGCCGCTCTCGTTGCGCAGCATGATGCTGTCGTCGTAGTTGACGATCTCCGCGATCACGCCGTTCGCGGAAGGCTTGATCGCGCGGATCGTCGATCTGAAGCTCGGGTTGCCCTCGTGGGCGGACGCCGCCGGAGCGGCTATGCACAGCGCCACCGCGATCGCGGCAGCAGCACGTAGGTGGGACACAAGACCCCTCGGCTCGGACGTTCGCGTCCGAGCGGGGGACTGCCGCTGGACGCCTAGCTCAGGGCAGGCGCAGGCGGCGGTCGAACCGCGAGCGAGTCTGCGATCAGGCGACCGCCGCGGGGGACGAACGCGGCGAGGCGCGGGCGCGGGGCACTCGCAGCGGTGAGTCCGAAGCGCGGCCGGCGAACGCCACGGCGCGCGATGCGCGCGATCTGCTCCTCGCCGACGTATCGCCCGCTGAGCAGCGGCAGCGCGAGCACCGCCAACGGCGCGGCATAGGCGAGTAGCTCGACGTGTCCCGCAGATGCCGCCACCACGAGCGCCAGCGCCGAGGCGACGGCCGCGAAGGCGAGCAGATTGCGGTCACGGCGGGGCATCTCGGGCAGAGATTAGCCAGTGCCGGCTCGGCTGCGCCGGCGACCTGTTCGGGATAAGGTCGCGCAATCGACGTCTTCCGGACACCCGACGATCGCTTCGCCGACCTGCCCGGCTACGACTTCGAGCCCCGCTACGTCGAGGTGAACGGGCTGCGGATGCACTACGTCGACGAGGGGGCGGGCAGCCCGATCGTCTGCTTCCACGGCGAGCCGTCGTGGTCGTACCTCTACCGCCACATGCTCCCGCCGCTCGTCGCCGGCGGCCACCGCGTCGTCTGTCCGGACCTCGTCGGGTTCGGCCGCTCCGACAAGCCGACCGACCTCGACTGGTACTCCTACGACCGCCACGTCGAGCAGGCGACCGGCACGCTCGACACGCTCGACCTGCGCGGCGCGACCGTGGTCGTCCAGGACTGGGGCGGGCCGATCGGACTGCGCTGGGCGGTCGAGCACGCCGACCGGGTCGACCGCCTGGTGATCCTCAACACCGGCCTCTTCACGGGACGTGTCAGCAAGGGCTTCATGCGGTGGCGGTCGTTCGCCGAGCAGAACCCCGACCTGCCGGTCGGCATCGTCCTTCAGGGAGCGACGACGACCGAGCTCGCTCCCGAGGTCGTCGCCGCCTACGAGGCGCCGTTTCCGAACGCGGAGTCGAAGGCCGGCGCCGCGACCTTCCCGCTGCTGGTCCCGATCGACGTCGACGCGCCCGGGGCGGCCGAGATGACCGCGGTGATGGACGAGCTGTCGCGTTGGGAGAAGCCGGCGCTGGTGGCCTTCTCGGACTCCGACCCTGTCTTCCCGTTCCCGAAGGCGGGGCAGGTGTTCGTCGACCTGATCCCGGGTGCGGGTGAGCAGGTCGCGATCGAGGGCGGCGCGCACTTCCTCCAGGAGGACCGCGGCGACGTGATCGCACAGCGGATCCTGGAGTGGATCCGCTCGGCCTAGCCGCGGTCGGGTTCGTCGCCCGGCGCTCCGCTGCTCCTCTTGCGCAGCCGGTGGCGCAGACCGGCGCGTAGGCCCTCGCCAGCGCCGTGGGCGGCCAGCGCCAGAGCAGACGCGACTTCCGCCAGCAGCCCGATCGCCAGGACCGAGAGCGCCTCGGGCAGCTGGCCGCGTGCGGCGAGGAAGATCGCCACGGAGCCCGCGCACAGGCTGGGGATTCGCGCTCTGAGATGCACGACGACTCGAGGGACGAGGAGAGGCGCCCGCCCACCCGCGTCAGCTCGAGCCAAAGGAGAACACAGGCTTACACACGGTGTCAAGCCTGCGGATGGCGCCCGGGGGCACGCGGCCCCCGGACCCCTGCGCGGCTTGCTACGCGACGGCGCTGAAGCGCTCGGCGACCTTGCCCCAGTCGACGACGTTCCACCACGCCTCGATGTAGTCGGGGCGCTTGTTCTGGTACTTCAGGTAGTAGGCGTGCTCCCAGACGTCGACGCCGAGCAGCGGCGTCTTGCCGTCGGTCAGCGGGTTGTCCTGGTTCGGGGTGCCGACCACCGCGAGGCCCGAGCCGTCGTGGACCAGCCAGGCCCAGCCGGAGCCGAACTGGCCGACGCCGGTCGCCTTGACCTTGTCCTTGAAGTCGCTGAACGAGCCGAAGGCCGAGTCGATCGCCGCGCTGAGGGCGCCGTCGGGCTGGCCGCCGCCGTCGGGCGACATCGACTCCCAGAAGAGGCTGTGGTTGTAGTGGCCGCCGCCGTTGTTGCGGACGGGCCCGCGGATGTCGTCGGGCAGCTGCGAGAGATTCGCGACGACCTCCTCGATCGACTTGTCCGCCCAGTCGGTGCCCTCCAGGGCGGCGTTCGCCTTGTCGACGTACGCCTGGTGGTGCTTGTCGTGGTGCACACGCATCGTCGCCTCGTCGATGTGGGGCTCCAGCGCCGTGTAGTCGTACGGAAGATCCGGTACCTCGTAAGCCATTGCGCTCCTTTCGTGTTCTGCGAGCGAGTCTATTCGCCGGACCGCGGCGCCCCGTCCTGGGGTGCGAGGTCGAGCTCGTCGGTCTCGTAGACGACGTCGATCGGCTCGACGATCACCTGGCGCGGGCCCTCCTCGACCCTGCCGGCGAGCAGCGCCTCGTGTCCGAGGCCCTGCGCGATCTCGACCGCCTGCGCGCCGGTCCCGGCCGCCGTGTAGACGGCGTAGCCGCTGCCCATGTTGAGCGTGCTGTAGGCGGCGTGGGCGTCCATGCCGGACTGCTCGGCGAGGAACGTCAGAGCCTCGGGCACCGGTGGCACCGCGCTGATCCGGTAGGTCAGGCGCTTCGGCGGCCGCATCAGCTTCAGCAGGCCGTGGCCGGTGACGTGGCTGTAGTAGCTGACCGGGACGTTCGCGCTCGCGAGCGCGCCGACGAGCTTCGCGTAGAGGATCGAGGGGTCGAGCAGCGCATCGCCGAACGAGCGGCCGCTGGGCAGGGGGGTGGCGTAGCCGTCGGGGAGCCGATCGGCCACCATCCGCGCGAGCGAGGCGCCGTTGGCGTGCAGGCCGCTGCTGGCGACGAGCACGATCTCGTCGCCGGCCTGGAGGTGCTCGGCGAGGACCGGCTTGCGGCCGGCGGGCATCGCGCCGACGGCGCTGCCGGCGAGCTCGATCTCGTCGCGGTCGACGAGGCCCGGCAGCGAGGGCGACTCGCCACCGCCCCAGGTCGCGCCAGCGTCCGCGCACGCCCGGCTCCAGCCGTCCACGAGCGCCGCGTGCCAGTCGGTGCGCCGGTACCAGTCCGACGAGCCGGTCGCGAAGTAGGCGTTGACGACGAGCGGGAGCGCGCCGACGCAGCAGAGGTCGTTGACGATCGCCGCGACGGTGTCGTACGCGACGGCGTCGAAGCGGTTGAGGCCCAGCTGCTCGGCGACCTGACGCGAGATCATCGCCTTGGTGCCGAGGCCCTCCATCACGAACGCGAGCGTCTGGTCGCCGAGCTCGAAGACGAACGCGGGCTCGCCGCGTGAGACGTCGAGCGCTCGGCCGCCGTGAGCCGCCAAAGCGGCCGACGACTTCAGCGCCGCGGTCAGCGCGAGCCGCTTGCCCGCGTCGAGCGTCGCGTAGTCGACGCCAGCGCTGGCGTAGGCCGACTCCTTGGGTTGCTCGCCGCCGCTCATCGAGGGAGCGCCAGTGTAGTGCCGGGGGTGGCCGCCACCGCCGCTGGCACAATGCTCGATCCGATGTCCGACTACGTGGTGCCCACCCTGCGGATCGACCTGCTCGCCGAGGCGCGCGACGCCTATCGGGCGATGGCCGCGTTCGACCGCTCGATCGAGCTCGATCCCGACCTGCGCGAGCTGGTCAAGATCCGCGCGTCGCAGATCAACGGCTGCGCCTTCTGCCTCGATCTGCACCTGACCGACGCGCGCGAGCTGGGCATCGGCGCGCAACGTCTCGACACGCTCGCCGGCTGGCACGACTCGCCGTTCTTCACGCCCCGCGAGCGCGCCGCGCTCGCGCTGACCGAGGCGATGACTCGCCTGGTCGACGGTCCGGTGCCCGACGACGTCTACGCCGAGGCCGAGCGCCATTTCGATGCCCCCGCGCTCGCCCAGCTGATCCTCGCGATTGTCGCGATCAACTCCTGGAACCGCATCGCGGTCACCTCCCAGAAACGCCCGCCAACGCGCTGAGCCCCCGAGGCGAGAGACTCGCTTCGAGGGCTCAGATCAGTGCGGATGAGAGGACTCGAACCTCCACGTCCCGAAGGACACAGGCACCTGAAGCCTGCGCGTCTACCAGATTCCGCCACATCCGCCTGGCCGTACAAACCTAGCGTTTGACGCCCACGTTCGCCTCCATGAGGGCGACGCTCGCTCGCCGGTAGATCCGGACTCGGTTTGCATAGCGGCGGTACTCGACGCCAACCTCGTCGCACGCTCGGCAGAAGAGATCGAGGATGTCCGACGAACGATTCGAGAAGTCGTACGACAGGTACTCGTAGCGCCCGGTCCGATTCATGAACGTGCATCCATCGCTCGAGATGCAACCTCTCAGGAACGCCCAGGCGTCTTCCGCGACGAGGCGCTCCTGCCAATTCTCGAGAGCGATGCGACGCTCGTGTTTCATCCCCGGTCCGTGCTGAGGGAACAAACACGGGAGATGCGACGAATAGACGTTGAGGACCGTCATGCGACCGTCGTGTGCATGAGAGACGGAGACCGAGTTATGCGCGAAGCATCGCGCAAGCAGCGCCCGTGAGCTGGCCACTATCCCTCGGTGGCGGCTGTCGAGATACAGCCTGAAACGCCACGTTCGTCGAAATCTCAGAACGTAGCCATCTCCGAGATAGAGGCCGAGCAGCTCGGCGTAGTCACCGGATCTGAACGACATTGGCGGCGACAGCGTCCAGCACCGAGGACACGCAACGCGGGGAGTCGTTGGCACGTGTGGCGGCTTGCGCCAGTCGCGGATGGTGGTTCGGGGGATGCCGGTCCTCCGAGAGACCTCGCAGTCGTTCATGCCGGCTTGGATCAGCGTCATGGCCTGCTCGCGGGCGGCGGGAGAGTGCACGCACATATGCTGTCTCCGGCGCCGCGACCGGAGGGTTGCGAGGGTTACAAAGGGGTGACGCGCCTGGCGTGCGGCCGGCTAGCCGCGCGACTTGCGCTGCAGGCGCGTGCGGAAGATCACGTCCCACCACGGGGAGGCGACGCCGAAGCCCTTGGTGTGGTCCTGGAAGTGGTGGCGCATGTGCAGCTCGTAGAACGTCTTGCCCAGCCGCGTCTTGGGCGAGTGGTGGTGCAGGTGGTAGTGGGTCATGTCGTAGACGAGGTAGCCGACTAGGAACCCGCAGCCGAAGAGGTCGGCGTGCTGGCCGCCGATGACCCAGTGGAAGAGCGCCCAGAAGCCGAGTGCGAGCGGGACGCTCACCGAAGGCGGCATGACGAGCCGCATCGGGTCGTTCGGGTGGTCGTGGTGGACGCCGTGGATGATCCAGTGCAGGCGTGCGCCGACCCCGTCCTCGGGCTCGAAGTGGAAGACGAGCCGGTGCAGCCAGTACTCGGTCAGTCCCCAGAATCCCCAGCCGCCGACGATCCAGACGATCACCTCGAGCGGTGGGCTGCCCTCCTGGCCGAGCGCGAAGAGGACCGCGATCGCCGGGATGAAGATGATCAGCGGGACGACGGGGTGGACGCGCGAGAGCTTGTCCAGCAGGTCGGACTCGAACATCCGCGGGGAGGCCTTCAGGACATCGGTGCGGCGCTTGTCCATGCCTCCAATCTACCCGACGTCCAGGTCGGCGACCAGTGCCGCTTTAGGGGTGCCTAACCGCCGCTCTGAGGAACTCCAGGCCGAAGCCGGCGGTGAGGGCGTAGACCACGCTCGCGGGCAGTCCGGAGAAGCCCCGCCGAGCGTGGTAGAGGGTCAGGGCCAGCATGGATGCCGTGACGGCGGCCATGAACGCCAAGCGGAGATGGCGTTGGATCGTGTCGATCGTCTTCTCGTTCATTTGAGGCCGATCGTGGCGCGTCCCGGGCTCGCGCCTGTGACCCGCTCGTAATGGGCCTGTGAAACCCATGTGAAGCGGATAGCCAGGGCGTGGCGGCGCGACGTCGAAGAGATGACCCGTGAGCCGGCTCGAGCAGCGACTGCAGCGGGGCTTCGACATCGCGACGGCGATCGCCGCAATAGCGACCGTGCCGGTCGTGATCCTGCTGGCGCTCGATCCGCCTGACCATCTCGAGCACGTACTTCAGGGTCTCAACTGGGCGATGTGGGCCGTGTTCGTGGTCGAGGTCGTCGTGATGCTCGCCATCACCTCTGACCGTGAGCAGTGGCTGCGCGAGTATCCGGTGACGCCGGTCATCGCCGTGCTCACCGTGCCGATCTTCGGTGGGCTCGATCTGTTCAGGCTCGTGCGCTTGCTGCGCGGACCGGTCGCGCGCCGCGCGGCTGACGCTGTCACCTCCGAGGAGGGCCTGCGCAACGTCGCGCTGCTGACGCTCCTGACGATCGGGCTCGGCGGTGTCCTGTTCGCGAACGTCGAGCCGGACGTCGGCGTCGGCGACGGCCTCTACTGGGCGGTGCAGACCGCCACGACGGTCGGCTACGGCGACGTTGCGCCGACGACCTCTGCCGGCAAGGCGCTCGCGGTCTACGTGATGATCATCGGGGTCACCTTCTTGGCGATCCTCACGGGTGCGGTCGCAGAGCGGTTCCGCGCTCGCTGGCGGGCTGAGCAGAACACCGGACCGGGGCAGGACCCTGTCCTGGAGAAGCTCGACGAGCTGGGCGCCCGGCTGGCGGCGATCGAGCGCGCGGTGGCCGACCGGCGCTGAGCGTCTCAGCCGCCGCGGGCGAAGCTCGGCTCGCGGATCGAGGCGTAGACGCCGATCTGCGCCGCCTCGCCGAGTGAGTCACGGTCGCCCTCGGTAGCGTCGCCGACCCAGTCGACGCAGTGCTGGCGCGCCGCCTCGAGCGACCCGAATCCGGTTAGCTCGACGGTGTTGTCCTCGTCGGCCTCGACCTCGACGTCCATCGTGAACGCGAGCAGTGAGGGAGCCCCACCCGCGATCGGGACCCGTGGGTCGTCGCCCTGCCAGACGAGCACCGCGGTCCGCGACCGCCCGTCTCGCTCTGTCGTGTACACGGCCACGATCCGCTTGCGGACCTCGTCCCAGGACCACAGATCGGGGTTGCGTCGGCGACCGAGCATCTACCCCCGACTCTAGCCAGAGCGACATTACTCGCATAGAAATTTATAGTGCGGTAACCTTGGTCTCGTGACCGCCCAGCCAGCACGTACGCGCCTGCCGCGCGCCGAGCGCATGGAGCAGACCGTCGCCGCCGCCCACGCGCTGTTCGCCGAGCGCGGCTACGCGGCCGTGACGATGGACGGCGTGGCCGCCGCCGTCGGCGTGACGAAGCCGCTGCTCTACAACTACTTCGGCAACAAGGAGCAGCTCTACCTCGCCTGCCTCGAGCGTGCGGGGGACGGGCTCGTCGCGACTGTCGTCGAGGCCGTCGGCGAGACCAGCGAGCCCGCCGAGGCGCTACGCGCGGGCCTCCGCGCCTTCTTCGAGTTCGTCGACGAGGACCGCGCTGCTTGGTCGGTCCTGTTCGACGAGACCCTGCCGGCCGGCGGCGAGATCGCGGATCAGATCGCCAGCTACCGCACGCGCCTGCGCGATCTCACGGCGGCCTCGATCGCCGAGCAGATCCCAGCCGAGCGGCGCGACCGCGCGCGCACCGAGGTCGAGGCGCTGTCGACCGCCGTGATGGGCGCCGCCGAGGCGCTCGTGCGCTGGTGGCTCAAGGACCGCAGCATGTCGGCCGTGGAGGTCGCCGAGCTGCTGATCTCGACGGTCGAGCCCGGACTGCGTCGCCGCTCCAATCCTTCATCTCCCCCCCAGAGCCCCCCAGGAGGCCAGACCCCCAAATGAACAGCAAGACGCGCCGGGTTGCCGTCATCGGCGGCAACCGGATCCCGTTCGCGCGCTCGAACTCCGCCTACTCCAAGGCGTCGAACCAGGACATGCTCACCGCCGCGCTCGACGGCCTGATCGACCGCTACTCGCTCGACGGCGAGCGGATCGGCGAGGTCGCCGGCGGCGCCGTGCTCAAGCACTCGCGCGACCGCGATCTCACGCGCGAGAGCGTGCTCGGCACCCGCCTGGCGCCCGAGACGGCCGCGTTCGACGTCCAGCAGGCCTGCGGCACCGGCCTCGAGGCGACGATCCTGATCGCCAACAAGATCGCCCTCGGTCAGATCGACTCCGGCATCGCCTGCGGCGTCGACACCACCTCCGACGCCCCGATCGGCGTCAACGAGGGTCTGCGCGAGGTGCTGCTCGAGGCCAACCGCGAGAAGTCGACCGGGGGCCGTCTGAAGCAGCTCGCGAAGCTGCGCCCGGGCCACATCGTGCCCGAGGTGCCGCGCAACGAGGAGCCGCGCACCGGCCTGTCGATGGGCGAGCACTGCGCGATCATGGCGACCGACTGGGGCGTCACTCGCGAGGAGCAGGACGAGCTCACGATCCGCAGCCACGACAACCTCGCGGCGGCCTACGAGCGCGGCTTCAACGACGACCTCGTCAACTCCTATCTCGGGCTCGAGCGCGACCAGAACCTGCGTCCCGGCTCGTCGCTCGAGAAGCTCGGCAAGCTGAAGCCGGTCTTCGGCGGCCCAGAGGGCACGATGACCGCCGCCAACTCGACCCCGCTCAGCGACGGCGCCTCGTCGGTGCTGCTCGCCAGCGAGGAGTGGGCGAAGGAGCGCGGCCTGCCGATCCTCGCCTACTTCAGCGAGGGCCAGACCGCGGCGATCGACCACGTCCACAAGCGTGAGGGCCTGCTGATGGCGCCCGCCTACGCGATGCCGCGGATGCTCGATCGCGCCGGCCTGAAGCTGCAGGACTTCGACCTCTACGAGATCCACGAGGCGTTCGCCGCCCAGGTGCTCTGCACGCTCAAGGCTTGGGAGGACCCGGTCTTCTGCAAGGAGCGGCTCGGTCTCGACGAGCCGCTCGGCTCGATCGATCGCGAGAAGCTCAACGTCAACGGCGGATCGCTGGCCGCCGGCCACCCGTTCGCCGCGACCGGCGGGCGGATCGTCGCCTCGCTGGCCAAGGCGCTGGACGAGCGCGGCGAGGGCCGTGGCGTCATCAGCATCTGCGCGGCGGCCGGTCAGGGCGTCGTGGCAATCCTCGAGAGCGCGGGAGAGACCAAGTGAGCGACCGTTACTCGCAGATCGTCAACTCGTTCCCCGGCAAGCTCGTCGCGGGCCGCGTCGGGCTGCCACAGCCGACGGAGCTTGACCGCTACGCGGCGGGTGAGCCGCTGGTCAAGGGCCGCGTCCTGCTCGGCACGGCACCCGGTGGACGGCTCGGCGCCCCGATAGCCAAGCTGCTCGCCGACGCAGGCTCCGAGGCGGCGACGACTCCCGACGACGCACTGCGCGCGGCCGCGGCCGACGCCGGCCTCGACGCCGCGCTGTTCAACCCTGAGATAGGCGGCGACCAGCGCTTCAAGGCACTCGTCTTCGACGCGACCGGGATCAAGGACTCGACCCAGCTCGTCGAGCTGCAGCGGTTCTTCCACCCGACGGTGCGCAAGCTCGAGCGCTCGGGCCGGGTCGTCGTGCTCGGCACGCCGGCGTTCGGCACCGACGACGCACGTGAGTCGACCGCCCAGCGGGCGCTCAAGGGCTTCACGCGCGCGCTCGGCAAGGAGGTCGGTCGCGGCAGCACGGTGCAGCTCGTCTACGTGTCGCCCGGCGGCGAGGACGAGCTCGGCTCGACGCTGCGCTTCCTGCTCTCGCCGAAGTCGGCCTACGTGTCGGGTCAGGTGATCCGCATCGGTCCGGGCGTCGCCAAGACGCCGAAGGTCGATCCCGAGAAGCCACTCGAGGGCAAGACGGCGCTCGTCACAGGTGCCTCGCGCGGGATCGGCGAGTCGATCGCCGAGACGCTGCACCGCGACGGCGCGAAGCTCGTGCTGCTCGACGTGCCGCAGCTCTCCGAGGATCTGCAGAAGGTCGCCAAGCGGCTCGATGCCGACACGATCGAGATCGACATCACCGACGAGCAGGCGCCGAAGGCGATCGCCGACAAGCTGAAGAAGGGCGTCGACGTGGTCGTCCACAACGCCGGCGTCACGCGCGACCGCACGATCGCCAAGATGCCCGAGGACCGCTGGTCGTCGCTGATGGAGATCAACCTCTCCAGCGAGGAGCGGATCAACGACGAGCTGCTCGGGCGCGGCCTGATCGCCGCCAACGGCCGCATCGTCTGCGTGTCTTCGATGAGCGGCATCGCCGGCAACTCGGGCCAGACCAACTACTCGACCTCGAAGGCCGGGGTGATCGGGATGGTCGAGGCGCTCGCGCCTACGCTCGCCGAGCAGGGCCTGACGATCAACGCCGTCGCGCCCGGGTTCATCGAGACGCAGATGACCGGCGCGATGCCGATCGCGATCCGCGAGGCCGGGCGCCGGATGAACTCGATGTCGCAGGGCGGCCTGCCCGTCGACGTCGCCGAGACGATCGCGTGGTTCGCCAGCCCCGCCTCGACCGGCGTCAACGGGAACACCGTCCGCGTATGCGGGCAGAGCCTGCTGGGGGCGTGATGGACAAGCGCACCCTCACCAAGGCTCCGAGCATCCTGCCGCTCTACGCGCGTGCCGCGCTGCCGATGGTCCCGGGCGCCTCGCTGCTGCCCGGCATCCCCGGCGCCGGCAAGGACATCCCCGAGATCGAGCTCAAGCTCCCGGACGTCCAGGCGGACGCTGACACGGTCGCCGCCTACGCGAAGGTCTGCGGCTTCTCGCTGCGCGGGACGCTGCCGGGGACCTACCCGCACGTGCTCGCGTTTCCGCTGCACATGGCGCTGATGGCCGACGGCGGCTTCCCGTTCGGCGCGGTCGGTCTGGTCCACGTGCAGAACCGGATCGTCCAGCACCGCCCGATCGGGGTCGACGAGCGGATCACGCTGCGCGTTCACGGCACCAAGCTCGAGCCGCACCCCAAGGGGCGCACGTTCTCGATCGTCACCGAGGCGAGGATCGGTCGCGAGAAGGTCTGGGAGGGCATCTCGACGATGCTGCGCCGTGGTGGCGGCTCTGGCGACGGCGACGCCAAGAAGGCAAACTCGACCGCCAAAGGCGGCGCTCCGGCCCCGGCCAGCGAGTGGAAGCTGGGCGGCGACCTCGGTCGCCGCTACGCCGCCGTGTCCGGCGACCGCAACCCGATCCACATGCACGCCCTGACCGCGAAGCCGCTCGGCTTCCCGCGCGCGATCGCGCACGGCATGTGGACCAAGGCGCGCTGCCTGGCGGCGCTCGAGAGCAAGCTCCCGGACGCCTACGAGGCGGACGTCAGCTTCCGTCGTCCGATCCTGCTGCCCGGCAAGGTCGAGTTCACCAGCGAACAGGCTGGGGAGGAGATCGTGTTCGGAGTCCGCGACGCGAAGAAGGGCACGCCGCACCTCGATGGGCGCGTTACGCCGATCGGGGCAAAGACGAAAGCCACGACCGAGAGGAAGAAGGCTTCATGAGCTCCACTACCGACAGGGGTATGGCGGAGCGGGGCATGGGCTTCGGGCTGCGGGCGCTCAACCGCCTCGCCGGCTCCGATCTGCTCGACCGCATCCGCCTCCGCAAGCAGGTCGAGCGGGCGCTGTTCCAGAGCACGAAGCAGGGCTTCCGCTCAGCGACGGCCGCCAACCGCACCTTCAAGGCCGCGACCAAGCTCGGCCGTCCGGCTCGTCAGCCGCGCGCCAAGTCCAGCGGCCTGTTCGACATCACGCCAGACGACGAGCAGCAGATGCTCCAGGAGGCCGTCGGGGCGTTCGCGGCCGAGCAGGTGCGCCCGGCCGCGCTCGACGCCGACGCCAAGCGCGAGACGCCGAAGGAGCTGCTCGACACGGCCAGCGAGCTCGGCCTGACGATCCTCGGCGTTCCGGAGGAGGCCGGTGGCGTGATGCCGGAGCGCTCGGCCATGACAGCGGTGCTGGCATCCGAGGCGCTCGCCCACGGCGACATGGGAATCGCCTACGCGACGCTCGCTCCGGGAGCTGTCGCCACGGCGATTGGCCTCTGGGGCGACGCCGACCAGGAGTCGACCTACCTACCGGCCTTCACGGGCGAGGACGTTCCCGCCGCGGCGCTCGCGATGCTGGAGCCGCGCCCGCTGTTCGACCCCCTGAAGCTCGACACCCAGGCCCGCAAGGACGGTGACGACTGGGTTCTCGACGGCGTCAAGTCGCTCATCGCGCGCGCCAAGGACTGCGAGCTGTTCGTGGTCGCGGCCGACGCCGAGGGCATCGGTCCGGCGCTGTTCATCGTCGAGTCGTCGACCAAGGGCCTGACGATCGAGGACGAGCCGGCGATGGGCCTGCGGGCCGCAACGACGGGCCGCCTGCTGCTCGAGGGCGCGCGCGTCCCGGCCGCAGCGATCATGGCCGAGGGCGAGCGCGAGGCCTACGTCGAGTGCGTCGACCGGTCGCGGATCGCGTGGTGCTCGCTCGCCGTCGGAACCGCCCAGGCGGTGCTCGACTACGTCATCCCGTACGTCAACGAGCGGACCGCGTTCGGCGAGCCGATCAGCAACCGTCAGGCGGTCGCGTTCTCGGTCTCCGACATCGGGATCGAGACCGGCGGCATGCGGCTCGCGACCTACCGTGCGGCTAGCCGCGCCGACCGTGGCGACGAGTTCGCCCGCGAGGCGGCGATCGCTCGCAAGCTGTGCTCCGACAAGGGCATGCAGATCGGCTCCGAGGGCGTCCAGCTGCTCGGCGGCCACGGCTTCATCAAGGAGCACCCGGTCGAGCGCTGGTACCGCGATCTCCGAGCCGCAGGCGTGATGGAGGGCGCCCTGCTCGTCTAGGCGTCCTGGCGAGTCAAAGGAACACACATGATCAATCTCGAGACACCCAAGAAGTTCGGGCCGCTGGTCAGCCAGGCCCACCAGGTCGCGACGGAGGTCTTCCGGCCGATCTCGCGCAAGTACGACGTCGCCGAGCACGAGTATCCGAAGGAGCTCGACATGCTCGCCTCGCTCATCGACGGGATGAACGAGGGCAGCGACATCGGCGGCGCTGGCGCCACCGGCGTCCGCCGCGAGAGCAAGGACAAGGACGACGGCTCGAACCGCAACGGCTCGAACCTGTCGACGGTGCTCGGCGTCATCGAGCTCTGCTGGGGCGATGTCGGCCTGCTGCTGACGATGCCTCGCCAGGGGCTCGGCAACTCGGCGATCGCGTCCGTCGCGACCGACGAGCAGCTCGAGCAGTACGGCGGCAAGTGGGCCGCGATGGCGATCACCGAGCCCGAGGCCGGCTCGGACTCGGCCTCGATCCGCACGACCGCGGAGCTCGACGGCGACGAGTACGTCCTCAACGGCGAGAAGATCTACGTCACCTCCGGTGAGCGGGCCGATCTCGTCGTCGTCTGGGCGTCGCTCGACCGCTCCAAGGGCCGCGCGGCGATCAAGTCGTTCATCGTCGAGCGGTCCAACCCGGGCATGAAGCTCGACCGGCTCGAGCACAAGCTCGGGATCCGCGCGAGCGACACCGCCGCGTTCATCCTCGACGACTGCCGCGTGCCGAAGGAGGCGCTGCTCGGCAGCCCCGAGGTCGACGTGAAGGCGGGCTTCGGGGGCGCGATGCAGACGTTCGACAACACCCGGCCGCTCGTGGCCGCGATGGCGGTCGGCGTCGGCCGGGCATCGCTCGACGAGACGCGGCTGCGGCTCACCGAGGCCGGGGTGGAGATCGACTACTCGCGCCCCGCGCTCGGCCAGTCGGCCGCCGCGGCGCGCTTCCTCGAGATGGAGGCGGACTACGAGGCGGCACGGCTGCTCACGCTGCAGGCCGCGTGGATGGCCGACAACGGCAAGCCGAACTCGCTCCAGGCGTCGATGGCGAAGGCCAAGGCGGGCCGGATGTGCGTCGACGTGTCGCTCGGCTGCGTCGAGCTCTGCGGAGCGTTCGGCTACGGCGAGAACGAGCTGCTCGAGAAGTGGGCGCGTGACGCGAAGATCCTCGACATCTTCGAGGGGACGCAGCAGATCCAGCTGCTGATCGTGGCGCGGCAGCTGCTGGGGAAGACGTCGGCTGAGCTGAAGTAGCGCTCGCCTGAAGGGGCTGTACTCATTGGCAGGGCCCGGGCGTGGCTGCGCGCGGGTCCTGTCGATGAGTTTCGCGGCCGGCTCGCAGGCTCGCCGGTCCGTCGAAACCCACGCCACCCGCACGATCGGCGAGGGTGTCCAGCCGGGGTCAGACCGCGCTGTTGGCTCGCTGCTAGGAGTCGCGGCCGTCGATGCCGTCGAAGAGGACGTTGGCGGAGACGCCGAGGCCGTGGGTGAGCTTGGCGACGGTGCGGACGCCGGGCTCGCGCTCGCCGCGCTCGATGCGAGCGACGTGGGTCATGTTGAGACCCGAGGCGTGGGCGAGGCGCTCCTGGCTCAGTCCGCGCTCGCGACGTGCATTGCGGAGGTTCGAGCCGAAGGTGGGGAGAGGATCCGCCACGTTCTCTGATGTTTCGCCATTGACGCCAGCTGCGCCAGAGCCAATTGGCTCTGGTGGATGTGTTGTCTTGTTTATAACAACATGGCATTACTGCTGCGAGATAGGAAGCATCGGGCCGCGTGGCCCAGGACGTACTCGCGTCGTTTGCGGAGAACCTCCGCCGCCTGCGCAAGCAGGCCGATCTCAGCCAGGAGGAGCTGGGCTCCCGTGCGGGCATCCAGATGGCTGACATCTCGCGCTACGAGGGCGGTCACCGCGATCCACGCATCACCACCGTCGCCCGGCTGGCGGAGGCGCTCGACGTTTCGATCACCGAGCTGCTCGAGCCGATCGACACCTGACCCGGCTGACGGTCGCGGCGATCGGGTATGGGCCGGAGATGGAGCAGACCCCGCGGAGTCCCGAGCTGGCGGCCTTCGACCCACTGATCGGGGAGTGGGGGATCGAGGCGACCCACCCGGCGTTCCCCTCGACGGTGGTCGGCGGCCACATGACATATGAGTGGCTCGAGGGCGAGCGGTTCCTGATTCAGCGGTCGAGCAACGACCATCCCGACTTCCCCGACTCGGTCAGCGTGATCGGGTTCGCGGACGAGGATCTGACCGCGCATTACTTCGACTCGCGCGGCGTCTTCCGGATCTATCGCGTGGCGATGGAGGGCGACACGCTCCGGATGTGGCGTGACGAGCCCGGGTTCTCCCAGCGGCTGGAGGCGAAGCTGAGCGACGACGGCGCGACGCTCGCCGGGGTGTGGCAGCTTTCGCGCGACGACGAGACGTGGGACGACGACCTCGCCATCACCTTCACCCGTAAGCGGGCATAGAACGACAAAAGCCCTGCATGCGCAGGGCTTTTGCAAGTACGGCCACGGGGATTCGAACCCCGGTCTCCGCCGTGAGAGGGCGGTATCCTAGTCCCCTAGACGATGGCCGCTCGGGGGGTTACCGACGGGTGATTGTACAAGCCGGCTGTCGTCGCGCTTTGCGCTTGCGGCGGGCGAGACGCGCGGTCCCGCCCGCCTGGAGCGCACTTGGGTCTTGCTCTAGCGCTTGATCGCGATCGCGTCGATCTCGATCGGGGCGTCGCCGAGGCTCGTGATTCGCAGCGTGTGAGCGCCGGCCGGGACGCTCGGCGTCGCGACCAGCTTGCGGCGGAAGCGGCTACGCCCCTCGAGGCTGACGACCTTCGACTTGCCGTCGACGGCGATCCGGACCTTTCCGCCACGCGGCAGCGCGCGGGTCACGAGCGCCGCGCCCGTGCCGGTGAAGCGCATCGATGCGCTCGCGCCCTCTGTGGTCGCACGAGCCACCGTCAGCTTGAACGCGCCTTGCCGTCGGAGCGCCTTCCAGCCCTGCTTCGACAGCTTCAGCGCGCTGCTGAGGTTGTCCACCGGCATCGTCGAGGTGGCGGTCGCGTACGGGCTGAAGTTGCCCGCCCGATCGATCGCCTGGACGCGGTACTCGTAAGCAGCGCCCTCCTTCGCGGCCACCCGCGCGAGGGTCTTGGCCGTGTCGACGGCGACTCGGTGCCAGACACCGCTCGTCGAGCCGATCTGCCGGCGGTCGACGCGGTAGCGCCGTACGCCGCTGCCATCGGTCCCATCGTCGCCCTGCCAGCTGAGTCGGACGAAGCCAAAGCGGGCGTCGGTGCTCGCGATCGCCGGGGCGTCGAGTCGGACCGACGGAGCCTTGCGATCCGTCGACGTGCAGGCCTCGACCAGCGGCGGGTCGACGCACACGCGAAGCTCGTCCGAGCGAACGTAGAGCGACTTGTCCGCCTTGATCCGGTAGATCCCGATCTTGTCGAAGGGGACCAGCGCCCTGCCGTCGGTGCCGGTCGTCGTCGATCCGACCTTCGCGCCCGCGACCGGCGCGCCGGTGCTCGTGTTCGTCACGCGCACTCGCAACGGGCGATCGGTCTGGGTGGCCTCCTCGCCGGTCAGCGTCAGCGCGCCGCCGGTCTTGGAGAAGGCGTCATAGGCCCACAGGACCTCATCGTTGGGGGCGAGGATGTGCTGGCAGCCGCCGACGTCGAGCATCGCGCCGTTGACGAACACACCCCAGAACTGGCCGTCGGCCAGCGACTCCGTCTCGCCGGCGATGCGCGAGGCGAAGAAGTCGGTGCCGAACCAGGCACCGTCCCAGGTGAAGCCGCCCTTGATCGCTGCGTCGTCGAGCGCGCTGTTGGGAGTCGGGCCGGGCCCGACCGGCGGTGAGGCGGTGGAGCCGTCGCAGAGATGGGTGCCGCCGGCGGCGGTCGTGATGACCTTGCCGTCGGTCGTCACCGGCTCGTTGAAGATCGTCGAGGTCTCACCCTCGATCCGTACGTCGACGGCGGTTGGCGCGGCGGTCGCCGCGGTTGGCAGAGCTAGTGCGAGCAGGCTCGCGAGCAACAGGAAACGTCTAGGCATGAAGGAGCCACCCCTTTCCCGAGGGCTTTGGGCTTTCGGTCGGAGGTAGGTCTCCTGGCTTCCGGGATCGAGCTCTCACGCCTTCCCGAACGGCCGACGGCCGCTCAGTGGCTGCGTCTCGCGCTTGCGAGAGCCTTCCCCGGTCACAGTGGCGGGTCCGCGTCGGTTTCTCACCGACTTCCCTTGACCACCGACCCTTATCGGCCCGGAACCGTACTATGCAATTTGAACTTACGGCCAGGTGGTTAGGGAAGTCCGGTGCAAGTCCGGCACGGTCCCGCCACTGTGACTGGGCGACGAAGGCATCGCATGGCGCGTGAGCGTCAGCCACTGGAGAGCCACCGGCTCGCTGGGAAGGCGCGGAGCTCTGAGCCCGGGAGTCAGGAGACCTGCCCCCGGCCGCGGATCGAAGGCAACCCTCGAGGAAAGGGCGATCAGTTGAAGGCTCAGGTTTCGATTGCCACGGCGGTGCTCGTGGCTACGGGAGTGGCGTGCGGTGTTGCGACGGCTTCACCGGCAGGTGTCTCCGCGTCGTCGGTGTCCGCAGCCCAGAAGGGCGAGCCGCTCGTCGAGCAGATGGTCGTGCCGCGCGGCGGCAAGGTGACGCTGCGCAAGGTCCGCGCGAAGCGCGGGACGGTCAAGGTCAAGGGAAAGACGTGCGTCGTCCCGGCGGCAACTCCGCTCGCCGCCCTGTTGCGGACGAGTTGGCGCGGCAAGCTGCGACTGCGTGACTACGGCTCGTGCTCGACGAGGGCCATCGACAGCTCAGGGCTGTTCGTCAAGGCGATTGGTCCAGACATGAACAGTGGGCTCGACGGCTGGGTCTACAAGGTGGGTCGCAAGCTGGGGACCGCTGGGGCCGCGGATCCCGCCGGTCCGTTCGGCGACGGGCGCCTGCGCAGCGGCAGGCGGGTCATCTGGTTCTACTGCGTGTTCGACGAGGCGAGCTGCCAGCGGTCGCTGGAGACGAGCAATGAGGTAGTGGGCGACAAGCTCAGGGTGACCGTGACCGGCTACAACGACCCTGGCACCGGGGTGGCCGTCACGGGCGCACGGGTGACGGCGCGCGCGACCTCTGGCTCGACCGTCACCCGTGCCACGGGCCCGGATGGCCGGGTGGAGCTGCCGCTGACAGCGGGCAGTTACGCACTGCGCGCAACGAAGGCCGGCCTGATCCCGGCGTTCCCGGAGCGGGTCGAGTTCCCCTGATGCGCCGCCTCGCGCCCTTCGTCTCGCTGCTGGCCGCCACCGCGGCGTTGGCCGGCTGCGGTCTCGGCGCTGGCGACGAGCAGACGGGCGCGGGCGTCGACCTGCGCGTGACGCGCGACTTCGGTGAGCAGCTTCTGATCGCCAAGGACGACCTCCGCATCCGCGAGGACGAGACGGTCATGCGCCTGCTCAAGCGCAACGCCGAGGTGGAGACCCGCTTCGGTGGCGGCTTCGTGCAGGCGATCGACGGTGTCGAGGGGCGGGGCGCGTCCCAGACGAGCGACTGGTTCTTCTATGTCAACGGCATCGAGGCCAGCGAGGGGGCGGCCGACTACGAGCTCTCGCCGGGTGACGTGGTCCAGTGGGACCACCGCGACTGGGGCGGCGCGATGGACGTGCGCGCGACCGTCGGCGCCTTCCCGCAGCCGTTCAGCGGCGGGCTCGACGGCAAGCGCTTTCCGGTTCGGATCGAGTGCGAGGAGGCTGGATCGGTGCCGTGCGACACGGTCAAGCAGCGGCTCCGCGACGCGGGTGTCGCAGTGACCAGCTCATCGCTCGGCGCAACCGGCAACCAGCGTGTCGCGCGCGTGGTGGTGGCGGACTGGGAGACGGCCCGCGACCTGGGCACCGCCGGCCTGATTGAGCTTGGCCCGGGACGCAGCGGCGTCTTCGCGCAGTTCGTCGACGAGGGCGCGGCGCTGGAGCTGCTCGACGGCGATGGCGAGGTGGTGCGGACAGAGCACGCGGGCGCTGGGCTGGTGGCGGCGGTGCGGGCGACCGAGGACGAGCTGGTATGGCTCGTCACAGGGGTCGATGCGGCCGGTCTGGGGGCGGCTGCTCGCACCTTCGGAAGTCGCGCGACTCGGAATGCTTTCGCGGTCGCCGTGACTGGCCGTGAGGTCGTGAAGCTGCCGGTCGGGGAGGGACGGTGATCGCGCCGACCTACCGAGCGGTCGCCAGCCCGCTGCACAGCGCACGTGCCGGCGCCACGGCTGCGCTCTGCTGCGCTCTCGCTCTCATCTGCGCGCTATATGAGAGCCCGATGGTGTTGGCGGCGGTGACCGCTGCCGTCGTGGCCGCTGGCGTTGCCGCTGGGGTAGGCCGTGAGATCAAGCGGACCGCTTGGTTGGCCGTCCCGCTGGCGGTTCTGATCACGATCGTCAACCCGCTCGTCTACCGCGAGGGCGAGACGCTGCTGATCCGCGGTGGCGAGCTGCTCGGACGGCGGATCGACATCACGCTCGAGGCGCTGGTCTCCGGCGGTCTCGCCGGCCTGCGGCTCGCTGCGTTCGTGATGGCCTTCGGGCTGTTCTCGGCCTGCGTCGACCCCGACGAGCTGCTGCGGATGTTCCGCCGCGTGTCGTACCGCTCGGCACTGACGGCGGCGCTCGCCACGCGCCTCGTCCCGGTGCTCGGCCGCGACGCGCTGCGGATGGGCGATGCCGCGCGCTGTCGCCCCGAGCCGCCGGGCCGCCTAGCGGTCACCCGCGCGACGCTCGCCGGCGCGCTCGACCGCGCGGTTGACGTCGCGGCCGCGCTCGAGGTGCGTGGCTACTCGGTTGCCGCGCGGCCAGCCCGGCAGCGGCGGACGTGGTCGCGCCACGACATCCGCGTCCTGGTCAGCGCTGTGTCGATCGCGCTCGCGGCGATCGGCTTCAGGATCGCCGGCGCCGGCGCGGTCGAGACCTACCCGCGCGTAGAGATTGCGCTCGGCCCGCCCGAGCTGGTCCTCTCTGCGTTCGTGCTCTGCGGCGTCGCCGTGCCCTTCGTCGGCCGCGCGGCGCGTCTGGGCGTCGCCCATGCCTGAGCTCGACACCGTGGTGCGGGCCGATCGGTTCGGCTACCGCTATCCCGAGCGTGAGCGTGCGGCCTTGCGCCACGTGTCGCTCGAGATCGAGGCAGGCAGCTTCACCGTGCTGGCCGGGGAGTCGGGCTCGGGCAAGTCGACGCTGCTGCGAGCGCTCTGTGGGCTCGTGCCGCACTTCCACGGCGGCGAGGCGACGGGCGAGCTCGATGTCGTCGGGCTCGACGTGCGCGAGAACGGACCGGGTGAGCTCGCGGCGGTCTGTGGCACGGTGTTCCAGGACCCTGAGACGCAGGTCGTGATGGGCGGCGTGCGCGCCGAGCTGTCGCTGCCGCTCGAGCACCGCGGCGTCGCCCCGGGCGCGGTCGCGCGCGCCGTCGAGGAGGTGGCGCTGACCCTCGGCATCGGCGGTCTGCTCGACCGCCGCACCGAGACGCTGTCCGGCGGCGAGCTGCAGCGCGTCGCGATCGGCGCCGCGCTCGTGCACCGGCCGCGGCTGCTGCTGCTCGACGAGCCGACGTCTCAGCTCGACCCGGTCGCCGGCGACGAGCTGATCTGGCTGCTGCGCCGGCTCAACGAGGAGTGGGGGACGGCGGTCGTGATCGCCGAGCATCGGATCGAGCGCTGCCTGCCGGCCGCCGACCGGGTGATCGCGATCGCGGACGGGGCAGTCGCCTGCGACGCGGCCCCGCGCGAGTTCCTCGACTGGGCGATCGCACGCGGTGCGCGGCTCGGCACGCCGATCGCGCGCCTGTTCTCGCTCGCCGGGCTCGGCCCGCTGCCGACGTCCGTCAAGGAGGCGCGCGCCGGGCTGCGCGCCGCCGGTCTCGCTCCGCGCGAGACGGCGCCACCGGAGAGGACCGACCCAGCTCGCCGCAAGCGCAGGCGCGACAAGGCCCCAGCCCCCGTCGAGGCGCGTGGACTGTGGTACGAGATCGAGAACGGACCGGCGATCCTGCGCGGGCTCGACCTGCGCCTCGAGCGGGGGGAGCGGGTTGCGCTGATGGGGCGCAACGGCGCCGGGAAGTCGACGCTGCTGCGTCACCTCAAGGGACTCGCCGAGCCGACGCGCGGGCGCGTCGAGCGTCATGGCGACGTCGCGCTGCTGCTCCAGAGCCCCGGCGACTACCTGATCCACGAGCACGCGGCCGACGAGGTCGGCGCGGGCGGTCTCGCGGCGGCTGGCTTGAGCGACCGCGCGGAGTCCAACCCGCGCGACCTCTCGGGTGGGGAGCGCCAGCGGCTCGCGCTCGAGGTCGTTCTCGCGGCCGGATCGGTCGCGACCGTCTGCCTCGACGAGCCGACGCGCGGCATGGACCGCGAGCACAAGGACGCCCTCGTCGAGCGGATCGCGAGCCTGGCCAGCGCGGGCGCCGCCGTGATCGTCGCCACGCACGACACCGAGTTCGCCGCCGCCTTCGCGGATCGGATCGTGCTGATGGGCCAAGGCGTCGTGATCGCCGACGGCGCTCCGGCCGACGTGCTCGCGGGCGGCTGGCACTTCTCGACGGAGATAGCGCGCGCGCTCGACGGCGCGACAGACGCGCTCACCCCGGAGCAAGGAGCCGCTGTGATCGAAAGGGAGCTGGTGCGATGACCTGGCAGGTGTCCTCCTACGCGGTCCTCGCGCTCGTGATCGTGGTCGGCTTCGGCTGGTACGAGCGGCGCAAGCCGCCGGCGCGCGTGGTCGGCCTCGTCGCGGTGCTTGCCGCGCTGGCCGTCGTCGGGCGACTTGCCTTCGCCGCGATCCCGAACGTCAAGCCGACGACCGACATCGTTCTCTTCGCCGGCTATGCGCTCGGCGGGGTGCCCGGCTTCGCGGTCGGAGCGATCAGCGCCGTCGCATCGAACGTCTTCCTCGGCCAGGGTCCCTGGACGGCGTGGCAGATGGCGGCCTGGGGCGGCGTCGGGATCGGTGGAGCGCTACTCGCGCGGGCCACGCGCGGACGAGAGCTGGGTCGCGTCGAGCTCGCGATCGCCTGCGGCCTCGCTGGATTGGCCTTCGGCGCCTTCATGGACGTCTACCAGTGGACGTTCGCCGCACGCCAGGACCTCGCCACCTATCTCGCGATCGCCGGTACGTCGCTGCCCTACAACCTCGCCCATGCCTTCGGCAACGTCGCCTTCTGTCTGTTGATCGGACCGGTCTTCGTCCGTTCGCTGCGCCGTTACCGGCGTCGCTTCGAGGTCACCTGGCCGAAGGCCGCGCCGCGCGCAGTGCTCGGTGGGACCGCGGCGGGCGCCGTGCTCGCCGTGGCGGTCGCGGCCGCGCTCACCTTCCCGATCGCGGCATCGGCATCGTCTGCGTCGCGCGCGGTCGACTACCTCGAGCGGGCGCAGAACCGCGATGGCGGCTTCGGCGGATCGATCGGGCAGTCGTCGAGTCAGCTCGTGACGGGCTGGTCGGCGCTTGGACTCGCCGCCACCGGCCACAACCCGCGCGACGTCGCTCGCCGCGGGGGCAAGGGCACGATCGCCTACCTGCGCCGCAACAGCAAGCGGCTCACGGACGTCGGCGAGCTGCAGCGGACGATCCTCGTGCTGCGCGCCGCGGGAGTGTCGCCGCGGCGCTTCGCGGGCCGCAACCTGCTCGCCAGGCTGCGCGCGGCGCAGGCCGCCGACGGGTCGTGGGAGGGCAACGTCGCGTTCACCGCCTTCGGGCTGCTCGCGTTGCGCGCCGCCGGCGAGCCTGCGGGCTCGACGCCGGTGCGTGGGGCGGCCGACTATCTCGTCGCCGCTCAGGCGGCGGAGGGCGGCTGGGGCTTCATCCCGAAGGCCGTGAGCGACGTCGACGACACCGGCGCGGTGCTGCAGGCACTCGCGGCCGCGGGTCGTCGCGGCAGCATCACGAGGGAGGGCGCGAGCTACCTACGCGAGGTCCAATCGAGCGATGGGGGCTGGGGACAGCTCGCGGGACGGACCTCCAACGCGCAGTCGACCTCGTGGGCGGTGCAGGGCCTTGTCGCGGCGCGGGTGGGGCTCGGCACGATGAAGGCCGATCCACTCGACTACCTGCGCCGTCTCCAACGCAGCGACGGCCACTTCGCGTACTCGAGCGCGAGCGATCAGACGCCCGTCTGGGTGACTGCTCAGGCGCTCGCGGCGATCCGGCGCAAGCCGTTCCCGCTCGCTACGGTCCGGCGCGACAGGCGATCCGACGCCGCCCCGGTCGCGGCGGTGACCGATCCGGGCGCGCCGCCTGGCCGGATGGTGAACGACGAGGGGCCGAGCCCGGTGCTGCTGGCGGTCGGGGTGGCGCTGGTGCTCTCGGTTGCGGCGGCGGTCGGCTGGCGCGTCCGGCACAGCGCCCCGGCGTAGAGCGCTAGCGCAGCGCCCGCGCGATCAGCGCGTCGAAAGTCCGGTCGGGCAGCCGCTTGCCGACGGCCCAGCGGAGCTTCGCGTCACGCCCGACGAGATAGCGCGTCTTCGGCTTGCGGGCCGTGAGTGCGTCGGCGATCGCGTCAGCGACCTCACTCGGCTCGATTCCGGTGCGCTTGGAGATGTCGTCGACCTCACGGCGTAGCGCGGCGATCATCCCGCCGTAGAGGGTCTTCGCCTCTGGCGGCAGTGCAGCCTCGAGCTGGTCGGCCTCCGAGATCCCCTTGTCCCAGATCGGCGTCTTCACGCCACCGGGCTCGATCAGCACGACCTCGATGCCCTGATCGCGCACCTCGCGGCGCAGCGAGTCGCTGATCGCCTCGAGCGCGTACTTCGAGGCTGCGTAGGGAGCGGCGAGCGGTAGCGCGATCCGACCGCCGATCGAGCTCACGTTGACGATCCGCCCACGGCCGGTGCGGATCAGCGGGAGGAAGCCCTGGATCACGGCCACCTGGCCGATCAGGTTTACCTCGAGCTGGCGGCGCAGGTCGTCGATCGCGACGTGCTCCAACGGCCCCGACACGGCGATCCCGGCGTTGTTGACGAGCCCGTGCAGGCCGCCGGCCGCGACTGCCGACACCTGGGCGACCGCCGCTTCGATCGTCCCCTGATCGGTGACGTCGATCGTCAGCGGCTTCAGGCCCGCGGCGCGCAGCCGCTCGGCGTCAGCCTCCTTGCGCACGCCGGCGAACACGTCAAATCCATCGGCTGCCAGGCGCGTCGCCGTCGCCTCGCCGATCCCGGTCGATGCCCCCGTCACCACAACAGTCCCCCGTGCCATTGCCGGCGAGACTATCCGGTAGCGTCGAGGGGGTGGAGCTCGAGGAAGCGATCCGGGGGCGGCGCACGCACAAGGCCTATGCGCCCGAGCCCGTCGAGCGCGAGCTGCTCGAGGAGCTGTTCGATCTCGCCCGCTGGGCGCCCAACCACCACCTCACCAATCCGTGGCGCTTCCGCGTCGTCGGACCCCAGTCGCTCGCCAAGCTCAAGCTCGCTGCCGGTCCCGAGGCCGGTCCGAAGCTCGACCGCGCGCCGACCCTCGTCTGCGCTTCGGTGAAGCTGAGCGGCGATCCGGTGCAGGACGAGGAGGATCTCTGCGCGGCTGCGTGCGCGGTCTTCATCGTGCTGCTCGCGGCGCACGCACGCGGCCTCGCCGGTTACTGGCGCACGCCCGGGGCTCTCCGTACGCCCGACGGCGCGGCGACGGTCGGCATGGAGCCGGACGAGCTGTTCGTCGCGCTGATCCATCTCGGCCACGCACGCCAAGCGAAGGAGCCCCCCGAGCGGATGCCCCCGGCAGACTTCGTCACCTACCTGCCGTGATCACGCGCACCGAAGCCCTCGCGTCGCTCGAGCGCGACGAGTTCGATCTCGTCGTGATCGGTGGCGGGATGACAGGCGCCGGCGTCGCGCTCGACGCTGCGTCGCGTGGCTACAGCGTGGCCCTGGTCGAGCGCGACGACTATGCAGCCGGCACCTCCAGCCGCTCGTCGAAGCTGATTCACGGCGGGCTGCGCTACCTGCAGAACTTCGACCTCGGGCTGGTCCGCGAGGCCTTGCTCGAGCGTCAGATCCTGGTCAACCTCGCGCCGCATCTCGTCCGGCCGCTGCCGCTGCTGGTGCCGGCGTTCGACGGCAAGCGCCCCGACCGCGTGCTCGGGGTCGGCCTGAACATGTACGACGTGATGGCGACCGAGCGGCGCGAGCGGCGCCGCCGTCGCAGCGACGACGATCCCGGCCGGCGCCGCATGCCAGACGTGGAGGAGTGGAGTCCCGAGCGTCACCGGACGATCGACGCCGACGAGACGCTGCGGCTGCTGCCCGCGCTCGCCTCGCGCGAGCCGACGGCCGCCTACCTCTTCTACGACTGCCAGACCGACGACGTCCGCCTCGTCCTGACGGTGCTCGGCGAGGCCGAGCGCTACGGCGCGGTGTGCGCCAACTCGGTCGAGGTCAGCGGACTCCTCGAGCGCGACGGCCGCGCAGCGGGCGTGATCTGCCGTGACACGATCGGAGGCGGCGAGTTCGAGGTGCGCGCGCCGAACGTGATCAACGCGACCGGCGTCTGGGCCGATCAGCTCCGGCCAGGCGAGCTCCACGACGAGGCCGAGGTCCCGACCATCCGGCCGAGTCGGGGAACGCACGTGACGGTCTCGAGGGACCTGCTGCCGGTCGTCGCGGGCGCGATCGTCCCGGCCGGCGGCGGCCGCTCGATCTTCGTCCTGCCGTGGCTCGGCCGCACGCTGATCGGCACGACCGACAACGACTACGACGGCGACGACCTGCGTCACGTTCCGCCGTCGCACGACGACATCGACTACCTGCTCGACGCCACCAACGAGTTCTTCGCCACCTCGATCGGCCCGGCCGACCTGACCGGTGCCTACGCAGGCGTGCGGCCACTGATCTCGACCGGCGATCCGAAGAAGTCGGTCGACATCTCGCGCAAGGCGGAGCTGTACGAGACCAGCTCGGGACTGGTGACGATCACCGGCGGCAAGCTGACGACATGGCGACGGATGGCGAAGCTGGCCGTCGACCGGATCGTCGAGCGCGAGGGCCGCGAGGCGCCGTGCCGGACGGCCGAGATCCCACTCGGCATGCCGGTCGGCCTCGAGGAGCTCCCGCAGGTCGACGGCGTGGACGACGACACGCGCGAGATGCTGATCGGCCGCTATGGGCACGCCGCGATCGACCTGCTGCGGCTCGCCGAGACCGATCCGAGCCTGGCGCGGCGGATCTCGCCCGAGCTGCCCGACCTCGTCGCCGAGGCGCCGTTCGCCGCGCGCCGTGAGCAGGCACGCAGCGTGACCGACGTCCTGATGCGCCGCACCCGGCTTGGACTGCTCGACGCGCCGGCCCTGACCGCCCCCGACGCCGGCGGTCCGCGGGCGGTGGCCGAGGCGATGGCTGCCGAGCTCGGCTGGGACGGCGCGCGGATCGAGTCCGAGCTGGACGAGTGGCGCGTCGTCGCCGACGCCGAGGGTCTCGTGCCGGCGGCTTCGACGGAGCGCTCGTGAAGCTGCGCCTGGGCGAGCGCTCGCTCGACCTGGCTGCGGGCGCCCCGGCGCTGATGGGGATCGTCAACGCGACGCCCGACTCCTTCTCGGACGTCCAGGGCGAGAAGTCGCTCGAGTCGCTCGCCGCGCGTGCGCTCGGACTGGTCGTCGCGGGCGCCGAGATCGTCGACGTCGGCGGCGAGTCGGGCCGCACGGACAGAGTCGCGGTCGGCGAGAGCGAGGAGATCGAGCGCGTCGTCCCGCTGATCGAGCGGCTCGCGGGGGAGGGCGTCGCGGTCTCCGTCGACACCTGGCGCGCTCCGGTCGCGCGCGCGGCGCTGGCTGCGGGCGCGGTCCTGATCAACGACGTCAGCGCATTGAGCGATCCGGAGATCGCCGATGCCTGCGCTGCCAACGGCGCGGGGCTGGTGATCACGCATACCCGCGCGCAGCCCAAGACGAAGGCGTTCCCCGCCTACGAGGACGTCGTCGCAGACGTCGTCGAGCTGCTGGGAGAGCGGGCCGCGCTCGCGCGCGAGCGCGGCGTGGCCGCCGATCAGCTGCTGCTCGATCCCGGCTTCGACCTGGCCAAGACGCCCGCCGAGTCGGTCGAGATCCTGCGCCGGCTCGGGGAGCTCGAGCCGCTCGGACGGCCGTTGCTGCTGGCCATCTCGCGCAAGGACTTCGTCGGCGCCATAACCGGCCGGCCACCCCGCGATCGCGACGCTGGGACGCTCGGGGCGGTCGAGCCAGCGCTGGCCGCCGGCGTCGGAACGGTTCTCCGCGTCCACGACGTCGCGGGAGCCGCGGACTTCCTCGCCGTCCGCGCGGCACTGCGTGGCGTCGGCGACGCACCCGCGACGCTACCCGGCTCGCTGAGGCGAGAGACCACGTCCACGACCGCCTGACCAGTAGCCTTCCCCGCTCGCAACCGACCGCTAGGAGCAGCCTCAGTGTCAGTCCTGCAGCGCAAGGAGCTGGAAGACAGCCCACTTGCCGATATCCACGCCATCGCCTCCGAGCTTGGGATCGAGGGCTATCGCGGACTGCGCCGAGGTGACCTGATCGCGGCGATCCTCGACGTGCAGGGTGGTGGCGACGACGCTCCGGCCGAGAAGCCCGACACCGAGCCCGACGACAAGCCGCGTCGCCGTTCGCGGCGCAAGCCGAAGGCCAAGCAGGAGGCCGATCAGCCGGAGACCGAGCAGGTCGAGGCCGCGGGCGAGGAGCCCGAGCAGCCGGCGCCGGGCGACGAGGACGAGGGCGACGGCGAGGGCGACGACGGCGAGGACCACGAGGTCGTCGCCGGCGTGCTCGACGTCCAGTCGAACGGCAGCGGCTTCCTGCGCCGCGAGGACGGTCCTGACGTCTACGTCTCGCCGGCGCAGATCCGCCGTTGCGAGCTGCGCGCCGGCGACGAGATCGCCGGTCCGGTGCGTCCCCCGCGTCGCAACGAGCGCTACCCGTCGCTGATCCGCGTCGAGCAGATCAACGGCCGCGATGCCGAGCCGCTCGAGCAGCGCACGCACTTCGACGACCTGACGCCCGTCTACGCGACGGAGCGGCTCTCGGCGCCGAAGTCGCTCGACAGCGTCCCGTTCGGCAAGGGCTCGCGTGTCGCCGTCGCCGGTCCGACCGGCGCCGGCGCGACCCGGGTCCTGCGCGAGGTCGTCGCCGAGCTCGCGAAGCAGGGCGACAGCCTGACCGTCGCGGTGGCTCTCGCGGGCGCACGCCCCGAGGAGGTCACCGAGTGGCGACGCGAGGCCGGCGTACCGGTCGCCGGCGGGTCGTTCGACCAGGCCGCGGAGCAGCAGGCCCAGGCCGCTCAGCTCGCGGTCGAGCGCGGCAAGCGCGTCGCCGAGCGTGGCGGTGACGCCGTCGTGGTCGTCGACTCGCTCGATGCGCTCGACCAGAAGCTCGCCCGTCGCCTCTTCGGCGCCGGTCGCAAGCTCGAGGAGGGCGGCTCGCTGACCGTCATAGCGGCAGTCGGCGACAACGCCGACCAGCTCAGGCTGGCGAGCACGCGCGTGCTGCTCGAGGGCGGTGCCGCCGAGCCGACCGTGGCGAGCGGCTCCGGCACGCAGCGCTCCGACTTGCTGAAGAAGTAACCGCGGCGGGGGCCGTCTACGCTGCCAAGGTGACAGCCGACCCCCGCCCACCGACGACCACCGACGAGGAGCTGCTCGAGGCCGAGTCGCTGGCGATCGTCAGCGAGCTCGACGACGAGGCGCGCGTCAGTCGCATCCAGGGCGAGATCGAGAACGGCTTCGACGCGCTCGCCTACGTCGGCAAGGCGGTCGCCTTCTTCGGCTCGGCACGAACGCCCGAGGACGATCCGATGTACGCGCAGGCCCGCGCGCTCGCGCGGCGGCTGGGGGAGAGCGGCTTCTCGATCGTCACCGGTGGCGGCCCCGGGATCATGGAGGCCGCCAACCGCGGTGCGCGCGAGGGCGGCGCGCAGTCGATCGGGCTGGCGATAGAGCTACCGCACGAGGAGGCTCCGAACCCCCACCTCGACATCGAGCTGGTGTTCCACTACTTCTTCGTGCGCAAGGTGATGTTCGTCCGCTACTCGAGCGGCTTCGTCGTCTTCCCAGGTGGATTTGGAACGCTCGACGAGCTGTTCGAGGCCGCGACGCTGCGCCAGACCGACAAGATCCGCGACTTCCCGATCGTCCTGTTCGGCAGCAGCTACTGGCAGGGTCTCGTCGACTGGCTGCGCGACAGCGTGCAGGCCGAGGGAAAGGTCTCGCCGGGCGATCTCGACATGCTCGAGGTCACCGACGACCCCGATCGCGTCGTGGAGATCCTCCAGGGCATCCAGCACCGCCAGCCGCGGCGCTCCGACGTCTAGCGGCGTCGCCTGGGCGCTCTAGCGCTTGGTGTAGGCGACGCGCTTCCAGGACGGCTCGGGCGAGAGCTCGATCAGCTCCCAGTCCCGCTCCGGCTGGGCGTAGCCGAAGGAGTGCGTCAGGTCGTCGAAGACGATCTCGAGCTCGCCCTCGAGGACGCGCTGGTCGAGCCAGGCGCCACGGAAGACGAGCCGGCGCAGCCAGTGCACGAGCGAGCGGTCGGCTGGGCCGTGGAGGTCGCTCCAGCACTCCATGATGTGCTCGCCGAGCGTCGAATGGGCGTCGGTGACCTCGCCGTTGACGGCGAGGTTCACGAGGTCCTCGCGCTCCTCCTCCTCGAGCGGCCCGTCGACGAAGCCGAGCTTCGTAGCGGCCTGCTCGACGCGCTCGGTGAAGTCACGCTCGTTGAACGTGAACTTCAACTCGCCGTACTCGAGTACGTAGTCCGCACCCGACTCGTAGTTTCCGCGCTTAGTGCCGTCCATGGGAAAAAGGGCCGGCAGTTGGCGGGGCCAGCCACCGGCGCGTCGGCATCGTAATCCCGATCCCTTCAACGGCGGACGGATTGCAACGGGGATTGCACCGAAGGGGGCACGGTGTGGCCCTGACGGCCCTGAAGCTGGCATGAACCAATCACTCCTGATCGCGGAGGACGACGAGTCCACGGCCGCGTTCCTCACAGACAATCTCGTCGCCGACGGCTTCCAGGTGGCGGTGGCGACCGGCGCGGCGGAGGCGATCCGCCAGATCGAGGTGCGCCACCCGGCGCTCGTGCTGCTCGACCTCACGCTCGAGGACGGCAACGGCCTCGACGTGCTCGACCGCGTCCGGGCGGCGGACGGGATGGCATCGCGGATCGATCCCGAGCTGCCGGTGATCGTGGTCACCGGGCGTGGGGCGGAGGCCGACCGCGTGCGCAGCTTCGAGCGCGGCGCCGATGATCACGTCGTAAAGCCTGTCGCCTACAGCGAGCTGCTCGGCCGCATCCGCGCCGTCTTGCGACGCGCCGAGTGCAGGCCCCAGCGCGGGTTGCTCCGTCACGCCGGCTTGACGGTCGACCCGGTCACGCGGACGGTGATGCTCGACGGCAAGCCGGTGCACCTGTCGGTGAAGGAGTTCTCGCTGTTGCAGCGCCTCGCCGACGAGCCAGAGCGCGTCTACACGAAGAACGAGCTGCTGCGTGACGTCTGGGGTTACCTCTCCATTGGAAAGACCCGCACGATCGATGCCCACGCTTGCCGCCTGCGCAAGAAGCTCCAGGCGGTGTCGGACCGGCGCTGGATCGTCAGTGTTCGGGGTGTCGGCTACCGGCTGACGGACCCTCGGTGATCGCCTTGCTGGGCTGGCTGGTGAGCCTGGCGCTGCTGGTCGTGGCGCTGCGCCTGCGCAGACGACTCGATCTAGTGGCACGCGCCGCGCACGAGCTGCGCGGACCCGCCGCTGCGCTCACCTTCGCCGTCGCTGGCCTGCGGCGTGAGGCTGGTGGCCTACGTCGTGCGCTGCGCTTCGAGTCGGAGCTCGAGCGGATGCGGGCTGGCCTCGCAGATCTCGAGGCGGCGCAGACCGGCAGGCGCGCTCCCGCCCGCCCACGAACCATTCCGCTCGAGCAGGTGCTGCGCGGCGCGGCTGCCGGCTGGCGTCCCCCCGCCGATCAGGCCGGCCGGCCGATCGACGTCCGTTGGGATGCGGGTCACGCCTGGGTTCGGGCCGATCGCGGTCGGCTCGCGCAGGCGCTCGGCAACGTGATGGCAAACGCCGTCGAGCACGGCTCTGGGCCGATCGAGATCACGGCGGTGCGCAAGGGGCCGCGGGCGGTGCGTGTCGAGGTGAGGAACGATGCGCTGGCGAGCACGCGTCGCCGTCGCCGTCGCCGAGGGCGCGGTCGGGGGATGGGGATCGCCTCCCGTGCAGTGCGCGAGGCGGGCGGCCGCCTGACGGTCGAGAGCAGCGAGCGGGGGACCACCGCGGCGCTCGAGCTGCCGCTCGTCGAGGAGCAGCGGTGAGCGCAGGTCGCCGTCGTCGTGGCGTAGTGCTGTTGACACTGGCCTTGGCCTGCGGCGGCCTCGCCGCTTCGAGCGTCAGCGACCGTATGAAGGAGGTCGAGCAGCAAGTCGGTGCCCCGGTGCCGGTGGTCGTCGCCGCGCGCGACCTCGAGCCGGGGACCAAGCTGGGCCACGGCGACCTGCGGGTCAGCCAGATCCCCGGTCGCTACGCACCGCGCGACGCGCCGACGTCACCGCACCAGGCGCTTGGCCTGACCACCTCCGGTTCGGTCGCCGCCGGCAGCCCGATCACGGCAGGTGTCGTCGGTGGAGTCAGCCCAGACGGGGGTCCCGGCAGCTTGCGCCGTGGCGAGCGTGCGGTCGAGGTCGTCGTTTCGGCCGGCGCCGCCCTGGCTGAGACCGCGATGCCAGGCACGCGCGTGGACGTCCTCGTCTCTACCGAGACCGGCGACGGCCCGGCGCGGTCATTCCTCGCCCTCGAGGACGTGGAGCTATTGGCTCTAGCTCCCGGTCCTGGCGCCGCGGATTCGCTTGGCGGCGATCCCGACGCAGGCTTTGCCGCTCCAACTGCGCTCGCCACCCTGCGCGTCACCCTCAGCCAGGCCGTCTACCTGACCGCCGCCCAGAACTTCAGCCGCGAGCTGCGCCTCCTGCCGCGCCCACCTGGCGACCGCCGCAAGCTCGGCCGCGCAGTCGTCCTTGCTAACCGCCTCTGAACTACGCGGATGTCACGCTCTCCACCTCACGGATGGCCTCCAACTGAAAGTCCTCCCAGGCTGGGTCAGACTTAACCCAACTACGCACATCAGACAGAAGCGTTGCCGCCTGACGCAACAAAGGAAAAGAGCGGATCTTGTTCCCTGTTAAGGCCTCGAGCCCGGCCAGCCCATATGCCTTGCGTCCCTCGTCATCCGATGCGTCGAGAGCCTCGCGTGCTGCCACGATTGCATCCTTTGCCTCGGTTAACCCTCGGTGTTTCGCGATTGCCACGGCGAGGTTGTAGTGAGAAGCCGGCCCGGGGTCCTTCTCTACTGCGGTCTCGAAGATCTCAATCGCTTTCTCATACTCACCCGTTCGGCTTAGCTCCAACCCGTAGTCGCTCGCTGAGCCGGCGAAACGGCCCGGATCGATCTCGGCCGCTCGCTGGAAGTCCCGGATAGCCTCTGCGTGTCTCTCAAGGCCAGCCAGGACGTGAGCCCGGTCGATTAGTGCTCGGGTATACGAACTGTAGTTCTGAAGCGAGCCGTTGAGATCCTCCAAGGCCTCGTCTAACTGGTCTAGTTTGGCGTACAGATTGCCGCGAGCGTAAAGTAGCCAGTGGTCGTCAGGGCTGGAGTGGATGGCGCGGGAATACTCATGCAGGGCTTCGTCGTAGGCCTCGAGATGCTCAAGGGCGATTGCGCGTCCGGCGATCGTGCGCGGCTCGGCAGAATCGGTATGGGTGCCATGAACAAGACGAAGCGCTTCCTCCACTGGGTACTTCCGGGAGTAGATTCGAGCAATCTGTGTCCAACAAGAACTACAGCCGGGGTTTATCTCAAGCGCCTTCAGGATCTCCGTCTCGGCCTTGTCCAATTCATCATCGTCGGTATACGCCTCTGCAATCTCCTCATAGCCGTCATGTCGGAGAGGAGGGTGTTCTTGCATCGCGCGTTCAAAGTCGCGTATCGCATCTGGCGTACGTCCAAGTTTTCTGTATGCCTGACCTCGTGTAAAAAGCGCGTGTGGATGGTCCTCCGCTGCGAGGTCGGCTAGCGCATCGATCGTTGTGGATGGTCCTGTCGTCGTGAGTTCGACTCTCGCGCGGAGGATTGTTATACCTGCAGTCAAGCCGCTGCTATCAGTGGATAGTTTCTTTGCCACATCCAATGCTTTTAGGGCAGAGTCCATCTCACCGCGAAGCTCGTGAATGTAGGCCCGATCGAAGTAGACATTTGGCGTATCTGGTAATAGAACGGCAGCCTCATCTAGGTCTGAGAGTGCTGCGTCAAATGCGTCGATCTCCTCATAGACGCTGGCTCGACATGCATGAGCAAGTCCTTTTAAGCCCCTATTAGATGTCTCGTCGAGAATCGCGAGAACGTCAGATAACACGTTCAGCGCAGGCTTCGCATCGTTCGCGGCGAGTCTGTCCAAAGCCGGCGCGATACGAGTTCCCCAACTCGTAGCGGGCTCCAAGCCGGAGTCCATCTCTGCCGCCATCACTGTGGCTGCATATGGACGAGCGCGGCTCGGCGAGCCTGACCATGCCGTCAAAATCGCCCCAAGGCTTGCGGTGGTGGCACGCGGCGAGCCAGAGGCTACCAAGTGATACAGCGCCTCAAGGTCGCACCTGCGACGGTTTGCGTAGGTGCCTTGAGGAGCATCCGTGAGGCTGTCCCGGAGCTTTGCCCAATACTCGTAGAGATGCTCATGGTGCGTGCTCCAAGCTTGCGGAGAGTCTCGATGGAACTGCTTGAGGAGCTGCTCTCTTACAACGCTGTGGTATGTCCATCCGAAACTACCTTGTTGCACAAATGGTAGTTGTTTAAGCCAATCCAGATTGGCGGCACTATCGCCGGTTTGGATGGCCGCCATGATATCGACGTTGAGCAGACGTGGCAGAGCACACGTGAGCACCAAGTTGCGTCTTTCGGGTTGATCGATCCACTTTAGGAAACGCTCGACGGCGGTGTCGGTGCCTTCCTCGATAACTACTGGATCGATCGGTGTTCCGACGGAAAGGGTTGCGACGAGCAGCGGGAGCCCATGGGACAGGCGAGCGATTGCGTCAACCGCCCGCTCGTCAGTCACGCCTTTCTTGCCGAGTAGATCCGTCGTCTCGATCTTCGTCAAGGGTTCTAGCTCTAGGCGTATAATCGCGCTCTCAAAGTGGCTCCACGAGTTGCGGTCCAGCTCGTTGCGACCGGCTATGACCAAGGTGATCGCTGCCGGCAGGCTCCCGTATGTTCCTGTCAGCAAATTGAGCAGCCACTTGTCAAGGAACTGACCTGTTGACTCATAGGTATCGAAAAAGAGTGCCAGTGGTCTGTCCTTCGACAGTGAACGTATGCCATCCAGGAACAGGGGCACTAGTCTTCCGAGAGGGTCTTGTATGAGCTCGACGTCTGCGCGGTTCTTGAGGCGTCGAGAGATAAAGGCTCCTACCTCGCCCAACTGGTCGGCAGCACTATCCTCGCCAATAAAGTCAAAAACCGCCCCCGCGGCAGGAATGTGACGTCCAAGCCGAACCCCACCGCGACCGATGGCGGCTCCTACGACTGCACCTAGTGCGGCCGGCGCATCGGGGTCGGCCTCTAACTCGTGACGGCGGTCACGGTACTTGCCGTACTCGTCAAGAAAGTCTTGAAGTGCCTTGGTGTCATACGCGGCGAGGTCGAGCGCTAGTGCGTTCAGCGAACCGATTACGTCGGCTTGAGAGTCGTCGGTCCAAGCGGTTGCGGCACCACCGGCCTCAGCTGAGTCTTTGAAGCGGCGAAGAAGGGTTGTCTTACCCATGCCCCCTTGTCCAAAGACGTTGAAGACGAAGAAGCGATGTGGGTCATCGGGCGGAAGGCGGAGATTCGCAGAGAAGGCGGCCATCTCGCGAGAGCGGCCGACAAACAACTCGCGATGGCGTTTGCGAAGTACCTCTTGGAGACTTGGGCTAGATGCCATAGATACGCCTAGGTGTGCCGAGCGCTTGTCGGCAGATGATGAAGGTTATATGTCGATGCGAATAGACTCGTTTGGTGGCGGGAGGCAAGTGATCTCGCCGTCTGGGGTACCCAATAGCGCCCGCTCCGCCATGCCGATGAACAGGCCGTGCTCGAGGACTCCAGGGACACGGCGCAGCTCCTCGGCGAGCGCGTCGACGTCGGTACCGGGTGGGATGGCGCAGTCGAGGATGTGGTGACCCTCGTCGGTGAGGAAGCCGGAGTCGCCCGCGGTGCGCAGCTCGGTGTCGGGCAGTAAGCGCTCGAGCCGACGGCGCGTGTCACGCCAGGAGAAGCGGGCGACCTCGACGGGCAGGCGGAAGCCCTCGCCCAGCCGGTCGACCTGCTTGCTCGTCTCAGCGACGACGACGAACCGCCGCGCTGCGGCGATTACGATCTTCTCGCGCAGCAGTGCGCCGCCACCGCCCTTGATCAGTCGCAGCTGCGGATCGATCTCGTCGGCGCCGTCGAGCGCAAGGTCGAGCTCGAAGCTGCCGTCGAGCTCGACCACCTCGATCCCCGCCTCGCGGGCGCGGGCGTGCGTGAGCTCGGACGCCACCACGGCGCGCAGGGGAGGGCCGTCGGGCCAGCGCTCGGCGATCCGCTCGACGACGCGCCACACGGCGCGGCCGGAGCCGAGCCCGAGCGTCATCCCCGGATCGACCAGCTCGACCGCCGCGGCGGAGGCGGCCTCGCGGGCCGGTGAGTGCTCGTCTGGCATCGAAGCGCGTTTCTACCACGGCCGCCGGGCGTCAAGAGCTGCGACGCATGCCGCACCGTCCGCTACGATCTAAGTCGGTGCGTATCAACTTGTCTACTACTGTTCTTAGCGACCCTGCCAGGACCCGCTACACTGCTTATAGATCGTAAGTGACTACGGGAGATCAGCTCATGGAGACGTTGCTTCTGGTGCCGGTGGACGACTCGGTCGTCTTCCCCAACATGACCGTGACCCTCGCCATCGACGTCGGCGACGCGGAGCGGGTGCTGCTCGTCCCGCGCGAGGACGGTGAGTTCGCCTCGGTCGGCACCGTCGCCGAGGTCTCCGAGCACGTTCGCCTGCCCGGGGGCGGCCACGCCGTCGCCCTGACCGGCCTGCACCGCGCCGTCGCGGGCGCGGCTCACACCGACGCCTCGGGCGACCTGCGCGTCCAGGCGACGCCGCACCCCGACGACGAGCCGACCGACGGCCACACGCGCGAGCTCGAGCGCGAGTACCGCGCGGTGGTCGAGGAGATCCTCGAGCTGCGCGGCGACGACGGCCGGATCGCGGCCTTCGTGCGCTCGATCACCGAGCCCGGCACGCTCGCCGACACCTCCGGCTACGCGCCCGACCTCAGCTACGAGCAGAAGGTCCAACTGCTCGCGACGCTCGACGTCACCGAGCGGCTCGAGCTGGCGCTCAAGCTCCAGCGCGAGCGGCTGACCGAGCTCCAGGTGCGCAAGCAGATCCGTGAGGACGTCCAGTCGGGCGCGGACAAGCAGCAGCGCGACTACTTCCTGCGCAAGCAGATGGACTCGATCCGCAAGGAGCTCGGCGAGGACGACGCGTCGGTCATCGACGAGTACCGCACGAAGATCGGCGAGTCCGGGATGCCCGACGCCGTTCGCGAGCAGGCCGACAAGGAGCTCGGGCGGCTCGAGCGGATGGGCGAGCAGTCGGGCGAGAGCTCGATGATCCGCACCTACCTCGACTGGCTGATCTCCGTGCCGTGGGGCGAGACCTCCGAGGAGAAGCTCGACCCGACCGATGCGCGCAAGGTGCTCGACGCCGACCATGCGGGCCTCGAGGACGTCAAGGACCGGATCGAGGAGCACATCGGCGTGCTCAAGCTGCGCCGCGAGCGCGGCCTCGACGACGACCCCGACAAGACGAGCAAGCGGGCCGCCGGCACGATCCTGACGCTGATCGGCCCGCCGGGAACCGGCAAGACCTCGATCGGCGAGTCGATCGCCCGTGCGACCGGGCGCGAGTTCGTCCGCATGTCGCTCGGCGGCGTCCGCGACGAGGCGGAGATCCGCGGCCACCGCCGCACCTACATCGGCGCCCTGCCGGGTCGGCTGGTCCGTGCCCTGCGCGACGCCGGGACGATGAACCCGGTGATCCTGCTCGACGAGGTCGACAAGGTCGGCGCCGACTGGCGCGGCGACCCGTCGTCGGCGCTGCTCGAGGTCCTCGACCCCGCCCAGAACCACAGCTTTCGCGACCACTACCTCGATGTCGAGCTCGACCTGTCGCAGGTGATGTTCATCGCGACGGCCAACGTGGCCGACACGATCCCGGCGCCGCTGCTCGACCGGATGGAGGTCGTGCGCTTCGACGGCTACACGACCGACGAGAAGGTCGCGATCGGCCGCGACTACCTGTGGCCGCGCCAGCGCGAGCGCAACGCGCTGCGCGAGGACGAGGTGACGATCGGCGACGATGTCCTGCGGACGCTGGTCGCCGAGTACACCCGCGAGGCGGGCGTGCGCGGGCTCGAGCGCGAGCTCGGGACGATCCTGCGCAAGACCGCCACCCAGATCGCATCCGGCAAGGCCGAGGCGCCGGTCGCCGTGGACCTCGACGTCGTCCGCGACGCACTCGGACGTCAGAGGTTCTTCCAGGAGTCCGCCGAGCGGACCGCCGTTCCCGGCGTGGCCACCGGCCTCGCCGTCACCGGCGCCGGGGGCGACGTCCTGTTCATCGAGGCGACTGGCATGAAGGGCAAGAACGACCTCGTCCTGACCGGCCAGCTCGGAGACGTGATGAAGGAGTCCGCGCGGATCGCGCTCTCCTACACGCGCGGCAACGCGGAGAAGCTCGGCATCGACGAGGACTCCTTCGACGGGCGCGAGTTCCACGTCCACGTGCCTGCGGGCGCGATCCCGAAGGACGGCCCGAGCGCCGGCATCACGATGACCACGGCGCTGGCGTCGCTGCTCTCCGGGCGGCCGGTGAAGCACACGGTCGGGATGACCGGCGAGGTCACGCTGCAGGGCCGCGTGCTGCCGATCGGCGGCCTCAAGCAGAAGGTGCTCGCCGCCCACGCGGCCGGGCTGACCGACGTGATCCTCCCCGAGCGCAACCGCGGCGACCTCGACGACGTGCCCGAGGACGTTCGCGAGCAGATGACCTTCCACCCGGTCATGACGATCGACGAGGTCCTCGACGTCGCGCTCGAGCCCGCCCGCTCGGGGGTTCAGGCAACCGCTTAGCGCTACGGCGATATCGTGCGAGGGGATGGGAATCCTCTCGCGCGAGATCGTCCGTCGGGTCGGGCCATATGTGGCCGTTGGAGTAGCCAGTGCGGCCGGAGCGGTCGTGGTCCAGCGCCGCCTGTTCGAGCGGCGCAAGCTCAGCCTGACACCCGGTCCGCCGCAGCCACGCGCGACCGGACCGGTCCCGCCGGCTCCGCAGCCGACCCCGCCGTCGCCCGACCCCGCGCCGCCTTCGCCGGGTCCGCCCGATCCGCCGGCTCCGGCGCCGGAGCCGCCCACGCCCACGCCGGATCCGATCCCCATGCCGGTGCCGCCCCCCGATCCCCAGCCACCCACGCCGACGCCGGAGCCCGGGATCGCGATCGTCGGGAACCACTCGCAGGGCCCGGAGGCCGCCGCGGACGTCGTCGTCGAGCCGTCGCTCGGCGAGCTGGGCCTCGAGCAGGCCGTCCGCGCGGCGCTCGTCAAGGCCACCCCTGACGGCGCTGGAGCGGTCGACGTCGAGGTTGCCGGCACGATGGTCGTGTTGCGCGGACGGGTCGACACACGCGAGGCGATCCGCGAGCTCGAGCGCGCCGCCGCCGGCGTGACAGGGGTCGAGAGCGTCCGGGTGCTGCTGCACCTTCCGGGCCGCGTGGCCCGTCGTTCTGCCTGACGCCGGCGTTTGGGAACGCAGGCGTTCCGCCGTGCGATCTGCCAGAATGCCCGCCTTCGAATGTCATAGCCGAGTCTCTACCGCCCAGGCGGTGGGGAACGGGGGAACCACTGGGTCCGGTCCAAAGCCGGTCCCCGGGGCGAATCGCCGTCTCCAGTACGGCGTAGCGCACTTTCCAGCGCGAGCCCGTCAGCTCACCTCGTAGGCACCGGAAAGAGGAGCAGACAGTTGCGCCGCAAAGTCGACCAAGCCGTGATGCCCGTGCGCCCCTTGCGCTCGAGCCTGCACGCGCTTCTGCTCGCGGTGGCGGCCCTCCTGACCTTTGCGATGGCCCAGGGCGCCGGTATGGCGCACGCCGACGATCCGTCGGCAGGCGGTGGCGCGGTGACTGCGCAGATGGAGGAGACGCTGCGCGATGGCGATCGCGGCGCTGCGGTGAAGCGCCTACAGCGCCGGCTGCGGATCTCCGCCGACGGCGTCTTCGGTGCTCAGACCGAGCGCGCAGTACGCCGCTTCCAGCGTCGCAACGGGCTCGTGGCCGACGGCATCGTCGGGCCGATCACCCGCCGCGAGCTCGGTCTTGCGCGCTTCAGCAGCGCGGACGTCGACCATCCCGAGAGGGGCACGTCGAACGACGGCGGTGGCGGCCGCAGCGAGGTCAAGCTCCCGCGCGTGCTGCGCGAGATCGCGGAGTGCGAGTCGGGCGGCAACCCGCGAGCGGTGTCGTCGAACGGCCTCTACCGCGGCAAGTTCCAGTTCTCGCGCGAGACCTGGAAGGGGATCGGCGGCCGCGGCAAGGATCCCGCCAAGGCCTCCGAGGCGCACCAGGACCGAATGGCGCTCAGGCTCTACCGCCGCAGTGGCGTGGCCCCGTGGCCAGCCTGCGGCTCCCGCGCGACCAGTTAGTCGAGCGCGGCGAGCGCCGCTTCGCGCGTGCGGTGGGCGCTGAGAATTGTGATCAGGTCGCCCTCGACGAAGTGGAGGAAGTAGAGGTACTCGCCGTCGACTCCGTCGGCTGAGTGGATCCGGCGGTGGCCGACTACGAGGATCGCCTCTCCATGTCCCTCGAAGCTGTAGGGCGACGCCTCGAACGTCTGGCCCTGCTCTTCGAACGCCCCGAAGAAGCGCCGCACCCCGTCGTGACCCTCGAACGTGGTCCCGTCGGACGCGATGAACTCGACCTCCGGGTGAAGCAACGGCAGCGCTGCTTCGGTCCCGCCTTCGCGGTAGGCCGTCCACATTCGCCTGACGAGCAGTTGCGTGTCCTCCATTCGCGCCGAGGCTACCGTCAGGCGCGGCAGGCGGTCTCGTAGTTTGGGAGGGCCGATCGCCTCCGGGCGTCCCTGAGCCTTCAGTGGACGCGATCCAAGAGCTCGCCGCCGCTCTCCGCGCGCGGCTGATCCACCGGGCACGCGCGGGAGAGTCCACGGCGGATCTGCACACCGAGCTCGACGCGCTCGTCGAGCGCGAGGCGGCGCTGCTCGCGCCGGAGGAGCGCGCTGAGCTGCGCAGGCGGGTCGTCCTGCTCGCGACCGGCCTGGGTCCGCTCGAGGCGTTGCTCGCGGACCCGTCGGTCGACGAGGTGATGGTCAACGGTCCGCTCGACGTCTATGTGGAGCGGCATGGCGTCATCGAGGCGGCGACGGTCCGCTTCGGGTCGAGCGCGGAGCTCATGGGGACGATCGAGCGGATCCTCACGCCGCTCGGCCGCCGGGTCGACGAGTCGTCGCCGCTCTGCGATGCGCGGCTCGCCGACGGCTCGCGCGTGAACGTGGTGATCCCACCGCTGTCGCTCTGCGGGCCGTGCCTGACGATCCGCCGCTTCCGCCGCGAGGGCTTCTCGCTCGACGAGCTCGTCGACGCGGGCACGCTCAGCCCAGCTGCCGCGAAGCTGCTCGCCGACCGAGTTCGCGGCCGGGACGCGATCCTCGTCAGCGGCGGAACGGGCTCAGGCAAGACGACGACGCTCAATGCGCTGTCGGGCCTGATCCCCGATGGCGAGCGGATAGTCACGATCGAGGACGCTGCCGAGCTGCGGCTGCGCCAGCGTCATGTCGTCCGGCTCGAGGCCCGGCCGCCGAACGTCGAGGGGCGCGGTGAGGTGACGATCCGGATGCTCGTTCGCAACGCGCTGCGGATGCGTCCCGACCGGATCGTGGTGGGGGAGGTGCGTGGCGGCGAGGCGCTCGACCTGCTGCAGGCGCTGAACACCGGCCACGACGGATCGCTCTCGACGATCCACGCCAACTCGCCGGCCGACGCGCTGCGACGACTCGAGACCCTCGCGCTGATGGCAGGCGTGGGCCTGCCGCACGCCGCGGTGCGGGACCAGGTCGCGAGCGCCATCGACGTCGTGGTGCAGCAGGTTCGGCGCAAGGACGGTCGGCGGGTGGTCGGGTCGATCGCCGAGGTCGTCCGGATGGGGGATGGGGTCGGAGTCCGCGAGCTGATGCCTGGCGCCGACGCATGACGGGACCGCTGCTGGGGTTCGCGGCGGGTGCCCTGGCGATGGCGGCCTGTGCCGAGATCGCGTCGGTCGCGCTGAGCACCGTGCGACAGCGTGGCCCGCGCCTCCTGCGTTCCGCAGTGACGCTCGTCGACGCCATCGTCGCCGCGGGCCGCGAGGGTCGCGATCCCGGTGCGGCCGAGCGCCGGCGGATGCTCGCGGCAGGTGCGGTGGTGTCACTCGTGGTGGGGGTGACCCTCGCGGGTGCCCTGGCGGGCATGTTGCTGGCGGGAGCCGGTCCCTGGGTGGTTGCACGCCTACTGCGCGCGCGGCGCGATCACTATCGCCGCGCCGTCGACGGTGGAGCGTCTGAGCTCGCGGTGGCACTCGCGGACGCGCTCGTCGCCGGTCATTCGCTGCGCGGAGCGGTCGGCGAGGCCGCCGGCGGGCTCATGGGACCGATCGGGCATGAGCTGCGGCGGACGGCCGCGGAGCTCGACGCGGGGGCAGCCACCGCCGACGCGCTCGACTCACTGCGTGTCCGCACGCGCTCGACGCGGATCGGCGCGATCGTCGCGGCCTGCTTGGTCCAGCGCGGGACGGGAGGCGATCTCGCCCGGCTACTGCGCGAGAGCGCGCGTGGATTCGGCGAGCAGGCGCGGCTCGAGGACGAGGTCCGTGGGGCGACCGCACAGGCGCGGTTCACGGGCCTCGTCGTCGTGCTGCTGCCGCTCGGCGGGGCGGTCCTGGCGGAGCTCGCCAGCCCCGGCTTCGTCGCTGGGCTGCTTGGCTCGTGGCTCACCGGCTGGCTGGTCGGCCTGGCGATCGCGATGCAGATCGCGGCCGCTGCGGCGATCCATCGGCTCGGACGGGTGCGCTGGTGACGGTTGCGTTCGCATTCGTGGCTTGCTCCTGCGCCGTGCTGGGATTGGCCGCCCTGCTGCCCGCGGGCCGTCGCCGGTCGGCGCGGCCTGCTGTCCGGCGGCTGCGTGGGCTCGCGCTCATGCACGCGCTCGCAGCCGTCGGCGCCGGCGCTTCGAGGAAGGCGTCGACGCACGGGCTCGAGCTGCGGATCGCCGCCGCCGGCCGACCGGCGAGGCTGAGCGCTCGCGAGCTGATGGCGGCGAAGGTCGGTGGTGCGGTACTCGCCGCGCTGCCGGGCGCGTCGGTCGGCGCGCTGGCGCCGGGGCGGCTCGGGCTCCTGCTGGTCGTCGCCGTGCCGATCGTCGGCTTCTTCCTGCCGGACCTCTGGCTGGCGCGCCGCACGGCAGCGCGCGCCGGGGCGGCGCGCGCCGAGCTTCCACAGCTGCTCGATCTGCTGCGGGTGACCGTCGACGCCGGCGCTGCGCTGCCATCCGCGCTCCTGGCGGTCGGCGAGCGCGCCGACGGGCCCCTTGGGGGTGAGTGGCGCGCGGTCGGGCGGGAGGTGTCGCTTGGCGTGCCGCTCGCCGACGCGCTCGCTGGGATGGCCGCACGGCTGCCGCTGCCCGAGGTGGAGTCGCTGGGCCGTGCCCTCGATCGGTCGCGCCGTCACGGCGTGCCGCTCGGCGAGGCGCTCGACGCGCTCGCCACCGACGCGCGCTCGGCGCTTGCCCGACGCGTGCGCGAGGACGCCGCGCGCGCCGGCCCGAAGATCCAGCTGGTCGTCGCCTTGCTGCTGGTCCCGTCGGTGCTGCTGCTCGTCGCCGCGGCGCTGATCTCCGCGCTCGCAGGCTCCGGTGGAGCCGATCTCGCGGGTTGGGCCTAGTCGACCAGCTTGCGCGTCATGCCGATGATCGCGATCCGCCACATGAGCGCGCCGAAGCCGATCAGGTAGGCGACGTTCCAGACGTCGGACCAGCCCTCCCAGCCGAACGCGGCGTGGCGGACGAGCTCGACGCAGTGGTAGAGCGGGTTGATCTGGGCGAGCGCCTGGCCCCACTCGGGCAGCTGGTCGATCGGCCAGAAGGTGCCGGCAACGAGGAACAGCGGCGTGATCACCGCGCTGGTGATGTAGCTGAAGTTGTCGATCGACTTCACGAACGCGGCGATCGAGATGCCGAAGCACGACCAGCCGAAGCCGGCGATGAAGTTGATCGCCGGCACGGCGAGCATCCCCCAGGCGGGGTCAAGGCCGAAGGCGATCGCCACGAGCAGCGGCGCGCAGCCGTAGACGCTGGCGCGCATCGCCATCCAGAGCGCCTCGGCGCTGACGAGCTCCTCGGTGTCGACCGGCGCGGCGAGGATCGCGTCGTAGGTGTGCTGGAACTGGTACTTGACGAACGTCCCGAACATCGACGGCATCGCCGACGAGAAGAGGACGGCCATCGCGACCATCCCGGTGCCGACGAACTCCTCGTAGGAGATCCCGTTGCCGACGCTCGACACGAGCGAGCCGAGGCCGAAGCCGAAGGCCAGCAGGTAGATCGTCGGCTCGATCGTCGACGAGAAGGTCGTCGAGCGCCAGTACGAGGAGAAGTTGATCATCTCGCGCACGAGCACCCCGCCGAGCGCGGAGCTCTCGAAGCGGTGCAGGCGGCGCTTCTCCGGCCGTCCGACCGGGGGAGTGAGCTGCTGCTCGCCCGTCGCCGCGGCGCCGGTCATGAGATCTCCTCGCCGGTCAGCAGGACGAAGACGTCCTCGAGGTTGCCCGCGCGGCGCACGCCGTCCTGGCCGTGACCGTTGCTCGAGGCGCTGTCGAGGATCGTCACCGACGTCCCTGTGCGCCGCGTCCGCTGCCCGGTGGCGACGGCCTGCGCCTCGATCTCGGCGAGCCGGGCGGGCGGTCCGTAGACCTCGAGCACCTCGGCGCCCGCGTGCTCGGCGACGAGGTCGGATGGCTTGCCCTTCGCGACCGCCTGCCCGTGCGACATGATCGTCACCGTGTCGGCGAGGCGCTCGGCCTCCTCGATGTAGTGGGTCGACATCAGGATCGAGACGCCCTCCGAGCGCAGCCGGTCGATCAGCGCCCACAGCTCCTGGCGGACCTGCGGGTCGAGGCCGACCGTCGGCTCGTCGAGCAGGATCAGGCGCGGCTGGTGGATCAGCCCGCGGCCGATCAGCAGCCGCCGGCGCATTCCGCCTGACAGCTCGTCGACGACCGTATGGCGCCGGTCGTTGAGGTTGGCGATGTCGATGACTCGGTCGATCGCGGCTTGGCGCTCGGCGCGCGGGACGCGGTAGAGGTGCGAGAAGACGATCAGGTTCTGCTCGACGGTCAGCGTCGTGTCGAGGTTGTCGAGCTGGGGGACGACGCCGCACTCGGCGCGCGCCTGCTTGGACTCGCCGGGCAGGTCGTAGCCGAGCACCTCGATCTCGCCCTCGTCGGCGATCGCCTGGGCGGTGAGGATCCGCATCGTCGTCGACTTCCCGGCGCCGTTGGGGCCGAGCAGGCCGACGCACGTCCCGGTCGGGACGTCGAGGTCGAGGCCGTTGACGGCGGTGATCTCGCCGTAGCGCTTGACGACGCCGCGCAGGCGGATGGCGTGGGGTGAGTCGGACACGAGCGGGAGATCCTATGCAGGTGGCGCGGCCTGCACGCAATTTCCCGCCCAGGCGCGAATTCCGCAACGCGAATGGCGGTCTGCTGGGGAGGGACTCCCACCGCTTCCCCCACGAGGAACTCCGCATCAGAAGTGGAACTTCGGTCCCTAAGTCGATCCAGTTCAACGTGCTCGGACGGAAAAGTGGGGAGTTGTGTTGCACAGTGGGACTGAGTGGGGTACAGTGGCGCGCATCGACAAGGACCGCGGTGGCGGGGCTCCTCCCACTCCGCCACCTCGGTCCGCGTCGCACCCACCGCGACGGAGCCACCGATGGCGTTCAGAGGCCACTACGACCACTCGCTAGACGCAAAGAACCGGCTCTCCGTGCCGGCGCGCTTCCGCGCCGCCTTCTCCTCCGGTCTCGTGCTCGCAAAGGACAGCGACGCCTGCATCTCCGTCTGGACCCCCGAGGCGCACGAGTCGCTGATCGAGCGCGCGCTCGCGGGCAAGAACCCGCTCGGCCGCGACTACCGCGCCGTCCAGCGCTTCTTCCAGGCCAACTCCTTCGACGTCGAGCTCGACTCCTCGGGCCGCGTGACCTTGCCGCCGCCGCTCCTCGCGCACGCGGGGATCGAGAAGGAGGCCGTCGTCGCGGGCGTGGGGGACCACCTCGAGGTCTGGGGCCGCGAGCGCTGGGACGCCGAGCAGCAGGCGCTCGACGCGAGCATCGGGGAGGTGACCGAGGGCCTTGGCGATCCTTCTTGACATGACGCGCGTGCACGTACCGGTCCTCGCCGGCGAGCTGATCGAGCTCACCGAGCCCGCTCCCGGCGACGACGTCGTCGACTGCACCTTCGGCGCAGGCGGCCACGCGCGCCTGATGGCAGACCGGATCGGTGCCGCGGGAACGCTCGTCTGCGTCGATCGCGACCCTGCGGCCGAGGCGCGCTTCGAGGAGCTCGCTGCCGAGGTCGCCTGCGAGACCCGCTTCCTGCGCATGGACTACGCCGACGCGCTCGAGCTGCTGCGTGCCGAGGGCTTCCAGGCGGACCTCGTCTACATGGACCTCGGCATCTCCTCGATGCAGGTCGACACGCGCGAGCGCGGCTTCTCCTACTCCTACGACGCGCCGCTCGACATGCGGATGGACACCTCGCAGGAGCTGGACGCGCGCACGATCGTCAACGAGTACGACGAACGCCAGCTCGCGCAGGTCTTCCGCCGCTACGGCGAGGATCCCGGCGCCAACGCGATCGCCCGCGAGATCTGCCGCCGCCGGCGCAAGGCGCCGATCGAGACGACCGGCCAGCTCGTCGACGCGATCGAGGCGGCGACGCCCGCGTACATCCGGCGCAAGTTCGGCGGCGGTCACCCGGCCAAGCGCGTCTTCCAGGCGATCCGGATCGCCGTCAACGACGAGCTCGGCTCGCTCGACCGCGCACTGCCCTCCGCCTGGTCGGTGCTGCGCAAGGACGGCCGCCTGGCCGCGATCTCGTTCCACTCGCTCGAGGATCGGCGCGTCAAGCGCTTCCTCGCCGAGAAGGCGCGTGGCTGCATCTGCCCGCCGGACCTGCCCGTCTGTGCCTGTGGCCACGAGCCCGAGGCCGAGCTGATAACCCGCCGCGCAGTCGCCCCTTCGCCCGGTGAGGTCGCCGACAACCCGCGTTCGAAGTCCGGCCGGCTGCGCGTCGCGCGCCGGATCGACGGGGGCGAGGGCTGATGGCCCGCGCGGCCACCGCATCGGCGCGTACCGCGGCCCCGGCGCGGCGCGCGCCAGCCAGGCGTCCGGCACCGGCGCGGCGGCCCGCGCCCGCCCGGCGTGGGGCGCCGGCGCACAAGACGGCCACGCACAAGACCAAGGAGTTCGCCCGCGCACGCGGCGCGCAGGCGATCGATGCGCTGCTGCACGGCCCGGCGCTGATCGGGCTCGTGTTCGTGCTGTTGGTCGGGGTCGTGTTCTCGAACGTCGCTCTGCTGCAGAAGAACCGCCAGATCGCGCGCGACGCCGAGCGCGCGACGGTGCTCAAGCGCGAGAACGCCGGTCTGCGCGGCGAGGTCGCCGAGCTGGGCTCGAGCGAGCGCATCCAGCGCGTCGCCGCCGAGCGGGGTCTCCTGCTCCCGGCACCCGGTGAGGTCCGCTACCTGCGCTCCAACCCGACCGTCGACTCGCGCAACGCCGCAAAGCGACTCGACGAGAGCTCAGCCTTGGCTGGCACGACCTACGTGCCGCCCGCCGATCCGTATGTCGAGCCGACCACGCCGACCTACGACACGACCGCCACGCCGACCACTGACCCGACGGCGCTCGCCGGGACGACCGACGCGGTCACCGGCACCACCGTCGGCGTGCCGTAGGAGCTGCGTCGGTGCGGCTAGTCAACCGCCGGATCGGCCTCCTCTTCGCGATCTTCATCTTGCTTCTCGGCGCCGCGACCGCGCGTGCGGCCTGGCTGGGGACGTTCGGCTCCGGCCAGCTCGACCAGCGCGCCGCGACCCAGCAGAAGCAGGAGCTGAAGGTCTTCGCGCGGCGCGGGACGATCACCGATCGCAACGGCGTCGAGCTCGCGGTCTCCGACGACTCGGTCACCGTGTTCGCCAACCCGCTGCAGATCGCCCAGCCGGCGGATGCCGCGGCCAGGCTCGCGCCGCTGCTCGGTGAGACCGAGAGCGATCTGCTGGAGCTGCTGAGCGACCGCTCGAGGGGCTTCGTGTACCTCAAGCGCAAGATCGACCCGGCCGACGGCGAGAAGGTCAGGGAGCTCGAGATCGTCGGGGTCGACACGGTCGTGGAGCCGCGCCGCACCTATCCGCAGGGGATGCTCGCGGGCCAGCTGATCGGCGCCGTCGGCACCGAGAACGTCGGCCTGACCGGGATCGAGGAGCACTACGAGGATCAGCTCCACGGCGACGACGGCCACCGCCGGATCGTCAGCGACGCCCAGGGCACGACCGTCTCGATCGTCGAGACCGATCGCGCCGAGGCCGGCGAGGACATGCAGCTGACGATCGACGCGGCGCTGCAGGAGCGCGTCGAGGCCGTGATGCAGGACGTCGCGACGACGGTCAGCCCGAAGGGCGCGACAGCCGTGGTCATGGATCCGCGCAACGGCGAGGTGCTCGCGCTCGCCAACTACCCGCGCGTCGATCCGAACGACATCGGCAACGCCGAGGAGGACGCGCGCGAGAACCGCGCGGTCACGACCGCTTACGAGCCCGGCTCGACCTTCAAGGCGTTCACCGTTGCGGGTGCGCTCCAGCAGGGAGTCATCAAGCCCGAGACGCGGTTCGACCTGCCGCCCGAGCTGCAGGTCGCCGACCGGACGATCGGCGAGGCCCACGACCGCGGCTACGTGAACCTCTCGACGGCGGAGATCCTCGCGCAGTCCTCGAACGTCGGGTCGGCGATGATCGGCCTGAAGCTGGGGACGAAGCCGTTCGACAAGTGGGTGCGGCGGTTCGGCTTCGGCTCGCTGACCGGCGCCGACCTGCCGGGCGAGTCGCCGGGGATCGTGCTGCGCCCACGCGAGTACTCGGGCTCCTCGCTCGGCAACATGTCGATCGGCCAGGGCATCGCGGTCACGCCGCTGCAGATGGCGGCCGCCTACTCCGCGCTCGCGAACGGCGGGGTCCTGCACCACCCGCACGTGGTCATCGGCAACGGCGACGAGGGCAAGCGCGTGATCTCGCAGCGGACCTCGGACCAGGTAGCGACGATGCTCGAGGGCGTCCTGGCGGCCGGCGGCACCGCCGAGGAGGCCTCGATCGACGGCTACACGATCGCCGGCAAGACCGGCACGGCCGAGAAGCCCGACCTCGAGAACGGCGGCTACGCCGAGGGCAAGTACTTCGCTTCGTTCCTTGGCTTCGCCCCCGCTAGGGACCCCAAGCTGATGGTCGCCGTCATGGTCGACGAGCCCCAGGGCCTCTACTACGGAGGCGAGGTCGCCGCCCCGGCCTTCGAGAGGATCATGGAGTTCGCCTTGCCGTACCTGCGCATCCCGCCGGACTGACGCTCGCACGCCCTAGTTCGGCGCGTGGACGCCCTTGCGCGCATACGGCCGCTCCGCGCCGAATGCCTGTGACTCGAGTGTGGGTCGCCGGCGGTTGTCGGTGCGGCCCACCAGCTGGCACAGCGCGCCGGGAAAGGGGCGGCGAGACGCGCGGCGGCCGTAGGGGTCGGTGTACCAGCGGCTGGGGCCACCGCGGTTCGAGACGGTCGTCTGGTTGAAGTAGGTCTCACGGTGGGTGCCGTCGAACGGCGAGCGAGGATCGTCGAAGGGGATCGGTGCGCGGCGTCGCCCGTAGTCCGTGGCGAGGTCGCAGGCGCTCCCGGCGGCGCGCTCGCCGCTCGTCGTGCGCTCCCAGCAGACGTCGGCGGTCCGAGCGAGGCCGGTAGGACGGCCTGGGTCGAAGAAGAAGCGGGCGGGGTTGAAGACGGCGAAGTGGGGGTCCCAGTACGCGAGCTGGCGGCCGGTGCGGGTGGTGAGGCGGTTCGACGACACCCAGTCCTCGTAGAGGCCGCGCGTGAACAGCGAGAAGCGGCCGGCCGGGACGAGCAGGTGGCGGTCGATGCAGGCGCGATCGGGGATGAGGCGGGCGCCGCGGCCCGGCGGGAAGCTCAGACCCGCGCCCGTGGCGATCGCGGCGCGCGGCTGGCAGCCGCGGCTGAAGGCGTTGGGCCTCCCGAAGCGCGCGAGGGTCGTGGTCAGCAGGCGCGTGCCGTCGTTGCAGCGCACGGCGTAGATCAGCTCGTGGACGTTGTTGGCGAAGGCGTCGGCGGAGTGCGTCCCCTGGTGGACCTTGGTGAGGAAGTCGCAGGTCACGCCGATCCGGCGGCGGTCGCCAGAGCGGGTGCGTCGCTCCAGCCGGACGTCGTTCTGCCACTCGACCTTGTGGCCGACGTGGTCCTCGTGGCGCGTCGCGACGCCCGGGTTGGCGGCGGCATAGGCGTCGAGCGCCTCGGTCGCGGCTCCGAACGGCAGCCCGCCGCCGAGGTGTCGCGCCACCCAGCGGTAGAGGTCGGACCCGCGCGGATCGCGGCCGTGCTCGTGGCCCAACGTGCAGCGGTCACCGGTCGCCGGGTCGGTCACCGCCGCCGGATGCCATCCCGGGTAGAGCTTCCCGTCCGGGCCGCGCGTCGCGTAGCGGTCGTGCAGGGTCGCGGCACAGCTGTCGAAGCGGGTCGGTTGCCAGATCCCGTGCGACTTCGCGGGCACGACGTCCGCGCTTGCGGAGGCGTTGCCCGCGAGGAGCACGACGAGCAGGGCGACGACGGCGATCCTGGGCATCCGCGTATGAACCCTTCCAGAAGCCCGCGGATGCGCTGAGACGCCCGACCGCGACTCTAGACTGGCGCGGGCCATGACCCTTCGAGACCTGATGGGGAATGGGGCTCCGGAGGTCGAGATCACGGGCCTCGCCTATTCGAGTAGGAGCGTCTCCGAGGGGGCGCTCTTCTTCTGTGTGCCCGGGTTCGAGTCTGACGGGCACGACTTCGCTCCCGACGCGGTGCAGAGGGGGGCGGCGGCGCTGGTCTGCGAGCGGCCGCTGGGCCTCGGCGTGCCGGAGGTCGTGGTCGACGACGTGCGCGCGGCGATCGGCCCGGTCGCGTCGCGCTTCTACGGCGATCCGACGGCCACGCTGCGGGTCGTGGGCATCACCGGGACGAACGGAAAGACGACGACCGCGTTCCTGGTCCGCGACCTGCTCGAGGCGGCAGGCATCCAGACTGGGCTGCTCGGCACCGTCAAGCAGGTCGTCGGCGGCGTCGAGGAGCCCGTGAAGCACACCACGCCCGAGGCGATCGATCTCCAGGCGACCTTCCGCCGGATGCTCGACGCGGGAGATGGGGCATCTGCCATCGAGGTCTCGTCGCACGCGCTCGAGCTCGGCCGCGCCGGGGGCATCGACTACGCCTGTCGCGTCTTCACCAACCTCACCCAGGACCACCTCGACTTCCACAGCGACATGGAGGCCTACTACCTCGCCAAGCGGCGGTTGTTCGACGCGCCGGGTCCCGCGGTCGTCAACGTCGACGACGGGTACGGCCGGCGCCTCGCCGGAGAGCTCGACGGCGCGACGACCTATGGGATCGATGCCGAGGGTGCGAGCTACCGAGCGCGCGACGTCCGCTTCGACGTGGCCGGTGCCCGCTTCACCGCCGACACTCCCGACGGGCCGCTGGAGATAGCGACCCGCTTGCCGGGTCTGTTCAACGTCTCCAACGCGCTCGCCGCGCTGGCGGTCGGCCGAGCGATGGGGGTCGACGCGGAGACCTGCGTCGCGGCGCTCGCGGAGGCCGGGCGCGTGCCGGGCCGGATGGAGCCGATCGAGGAGGGACAGCCCTTCGGCGTGTTCGTCGACTTCGCCCACACGCCCGACTCGCTCGACAACGTCCTGCGTGCCGCGCGCGAGCTGACCGAGGGCCGGCTGCACGCCGTCTTCGGAGCAGGCGGCGACCGCGACCGCGCCAAGCGACCGCTGATGGGCGAGGTCGCCGCGACGCGCGCCGATCGGGTGATCGTGACCTCCGACAACCCGCGCTCCGAGCGGCCCGAGGCGATCATCGCCGAGGTGATCGAGGGCACCGGACCCGACGTCGAGCGCGAGCCAGATCGCCGCAAGGCGATCGAGCTGGCCTTCGAGACGGCCGAGCCGGGCGACGTCGTCGTGATCGCGGGCAAGGGCCACGAGCAGGGCCAGGAGTTCGAGGGCGGTCGCAAGGAGCCGTTCGACGACCGCGACGTGGCGCGCACGGCGTTGCGCGAGCTGCTCGCGCGAAAGGGCGGCGGATGAGGGGCCTGACCGCACGGTGGGTCGCGGAGGCTGCGGGTGGCGAGCTCGTCGCTGGCGATCCCGCAGCGCCCGGTCCGCTGAAGGCGACGATCGACACGCGCGAGAGCGGCCCTGGCGACCTCTTCTTCGGGCTCGCGGGCGAGCGCGCCGACGGCGGGGCGCACGCCGGCGCGGCGCTGGCGGCCGGCGCCTGGGGCGTCCTGGTCGCGCCGAAGCACGCCGAGCGGGCAGCGGTGGCCGCGTCCGGCGGCGCGGTGGTGATCGCCGCCGACGATCCACTGGGCGCGCTCCAGTCGCTCGCCCGCGCCTGGCGCCGCGAGCTCGGCTGCAAGGTCGTCGGTGTAACCGGGTCGACCGGCAAGACGTCGACCAAGGACATCCTCGCAGCCATCCTCGCTCCGCACCTCACGACGCACGCCACCCACGAGAACCTCAACACCGAGATCGGGCTGCCGCTGACGATCCTCGCGGCAGCACCCGGCACGCAAGCGCTGGTGCTGGAGATGGCGATGCGCGGCGAGGGCCAGATCGCCGAGCTGGTGGCGATCGCCGACCCCGACGTCGGCGTGATCGTCAACGTCGGGCCGGTCCATCTGGAGCTGCTCGGGACGGTCGAGCGCGTAGCCGCCGCGAAGGCCGAGCTGATCCGCGATCTCCGTCGCGACGCGGCCTGTGTCGTGCCGGGCGGCGAGGCGCTGTTGAAGCAGCACCTGCGCGACGACGTCGACACGATCACCTTCGGGCCCGGCGCCGCGGTCCAGCTGCTCGCCTTCGACCCGAAGGCCGATGGTCTCGGCGGGACGGCCGAGATCGAGGCGCGTGGCGAGCGGATCGTGCTCGAGCTCCCGTACTCGGAGCCGCACAACCTGCTCAACACGCTCGCGGCGGTCGCCGCGGCGAGCGCGCTCGGGGTCAAGCCCAACGGCGCGGTCGACGCCAGCTTCAGCTCGCTGCGCGGCGAGGTGGTCGAGCTCGCCGGCGGTGTGACGGTCGTCAACGACTGCTACAACGCCAACCCGATGTCGATGCGGGCCGCCCTCAAGCACCTTGCCGAGTCGCCCGCAGAGCGGCGGATCGCCGTGCTGGGCACGATGGCCGAGCTCGGCGCCGGATCGGACGACTTCCACCGCGAGATCGGCGAAGAGGCCGCGGCGCTCGGGATCGAGGTCCTGATCACCGTCGGCGCCGAGGCGCTCGCCTACGACGCCGGCTTCGACGGCGAGACCTATGCGGTGCCGACGCCCGAGGAGGCCGGCGCGCTGCTCGAGGAGCTCGCCCAGCCCGGTGATCGCGTCCTCGTCAAGGGCTCCCGCTCGGCGGGCCTGGAGCGAGTGCTCGCGTAATGGGCGAGATCCTGATCGGAGGGATGGCATCCCTCCTCATCTGCATCTTCCTGGGTCCGAAGTTCATCGACCTGCTGCGCCAGAAGGAGTTCGGCCAGCACATCCGCGAGGAGGGTCCGGCGGGCCACCACAGCAAGGCCGGCACGCCGACGATGGGCGGCATCATCATCTTCATCGGCGTCACCGCGCCGTTCCTGATCCTCAGCGACTACCGCGCGATCAGCCTCGTGGTGCTGGCGGTGGCCCTCGCGATGGCCGCGCTCGGCTTCGCCGACGACTGGATCAAGATCCAGAAGCGCCGCTCGCTCGGCATCAGCGGCAAGACCAAGCTGCTCGTGCAGGCACTGGTCGCGGTCGGCCTGTGGCTCGCCGCCACCGAGTACGTCGAGCTCAACGACGTGCTGCGCCTGCGGATCGTCGACGCGACCGTCGATCTCGGCTACCTCTACCCGGTCCTGATCCTGCTCGTCCTGATGGGCACGACCAACGCCGTCAACCTGACCGACGGGCTCGACGGCCTCGCCGCCGGCTGCAGCGCGATCGTCCTGCTCTCGTTCACGGCGATGACGTTCATCACGACCGGCGCCGGTCAGGAGGACCTGGCACTGCTCTGCGCCTGCCTGGTCGGGGCGTGCGTCGGCTTCCTCTGGTTCAACTCGTTCCCGGCCGCCGTGTTCATGGGGGACACCGGCTCGCTCGGGCTCGGTGGAGCCATCGCGGCGCTCGCGGTCATGACCCAGACCGAGGTGCTGCTGCTGATCATCGGCGGGATCTTCGTGCTGGAGGCGCTGTCCGTCCTGATCCAGGTCTTCGCCTTCCAGCGCTTCCGCCGCCGTGTCTTCCTGATGGCCCCGATCCACCACCACTTCGAGATGCTCGCGTGGTCGGAGACGAAGATCATCCTGCGCTTCTGGATCGTCGCCGCGATCTGCAGCGCGATCGGATTCACGCTCTACCAGCAGTCGATCGTCCCCTGAGGCGGAGGAGAATGATCTCCCCTCGCGAACGGGTGCCTGATGTCCCGAAACCGCCCGCGCGCGAAGCGGCCGATCGAGTACTCGATCCTCTACACCGCGACGCTCTGCACCCTCGCGACGGGCGCGCTGATGGTCTACTCGGCGAGCTCCGCCGAGTCGCTGCTCGACGGGACCGGCGATCCGTCGATGTATCTCAAGCGGTACGTGTTCCTCGGCCTGATCGGGCTGGTGGTGATGTACGTCGCCTCGCGCCACGGCCTGAAGCTGGTCAAGCAGCTGACGCCGCTGCTGCTGGGCGCCTCGTTCCTCCTGACGATCGCCGTGATGGTCCCGGGCGTCGGCGTCACGGTCAACGGCGCGACGCGCTGGCTCGGCGCGGGACCGCTCCAGTTCCAGCCCTCCGAGCTGCTGAAGATCTCGCTGGTGCTCTATGCGGCCCAGCTGCTGGCTACGCGACCGCGCTCGGTCGAGACGCTCAGCGGGATCGCGAAGCCGCTGCTGCTGGTCGTCGGTGCAGCGTTCGTGCTGCTGATGAAGCAGCCGGACATGGGCACGACGATGGTGATCTGCTTCGCGGTCGGCTCGATCCTGATCGCCGCGGGGACGCCGCTGCGTCACATCGGAGCCCTGTTCGGGGGCCTGACCGGCCTTGCCCTGCTGCTCGCGATCGTCGAGCCGTACCGGATGGAGCGCATGACGTCGTTCCTCAACCCGTTCGCCGATGCGGGGGACACCGGCTTCCAGGCGGTCCAGGGCCTGACGGCGATCGGCTCGGGCGGCCTGTTCGGCGTCGGTCTCGGCGAGTCGGTGCAGAAGATCTTCTACCTGCCCGAGGCCCACACGGACATGATCCTGGCGATCATCGGCGAGGAGTTCGGCGTCGTCGGGATCTTCGGCGTGGCCTGCCTCTACGGGATGATCGGCTACGCGGGCCTGCGCACCGCCAAGGCCGCGCGCGACCGCTACTCGAAGCTCGTCGCGACGGGGATCACGTCGCTGATCCTCTGCCAGGCGACGCTCAACTTCTTCGCGGTGCTCGGCATGGCGCCGCTGACGGGCGTTCCGCTGCCGTTCATCTCATACGGCTCGACCAACCTGATCGTGCTCCTCGGCGGCATGGGTCTGCTGCTCAACATCGCGGCGACCGGCGGGATGCCCGCGCGTGCCGCGAAGCCCAAGCCACGGCTGCACGCGATCGATGGAGGACTGACACGTGAAGGTGGCGATCGCGGCCGGCGGGACGGCGGGACACGTCGTACCGGCGCTGGCAATCGCCGACGCACTGCGGGCTGACGGCGCGACCGTCGAGTTCATCGGCGGCGAGCGGGCCGAGGCCGAGCTCGTGCCGGCGGCCGGCTATCCGCTGCATCCGCTGCGCGTCGTCGGGATCGATCGCCGCAATCCGCTGAAGGCCGCGAAGGCGATCGGCCTGGCCGCCACCGCCACCGGCCGGGCGCGGCGCTGCCTGCGCGCGATCGGCGCCGACGTCGTGATCGGCGGGGGCGGCTACGTCTCGGGGCCGGTCGGCCTGGCGGCGCGCTCGCTGCGGCTGCCGCTCGTCCTGACCGAGGCCGACAGTCACCTCGGCATCGCCAACCGCGCGCTCGCGCCCCTGGCGAGTCGCGTGTTCCTCGCGTTTCCGCTCGACGGGCGCGACGGGCGCCGCTACGAGGTCGTCGGCCGGCCGATACCGGCCGCCACGCTGTCCGCCGACAGGGCCGCCGCGCGCGAGCGGTTCGGGATTCCCCAGGACGAGACGTGCCTGCTCGTCTTCGGCGGGTCGTTGGGTGCCCGCACCGTCAACGACGCGGCGCTCGAGGCGTTCGCCGCCGCGCCGCCGTGCGTGGTGCTGCACGCCTGTGGCGTCCGCGACCACGCACAGCTCGCCCAGCGGCTCGAACGGCTCGGTGCGCCGCCGCGCTATCGCCTGCACGCCTACATCGACCAGTTCGCCGACGCGCTGGCGGCCGCCGACCTTGCCGTCGGACGGGCCGGCGGCGCGGTCTTCGAGCTGGCGGCCGCGGGCGTGCCGTCGATCCTCGTGCCCTATCCACACGCGACCGCCGATCACCAGACGCTCAACGCACGCCATCTCGAGGCGGCCGGTGCCGCGGTCGTGGTTCCCGACGCGGAGCTCGACGGGCCGCGGCTCGCACGCGAGGTGGGGGCCCTGCTCGCCGATCCGAACCGCAGGAGCGCGATGTCGAACGCGGCGCGGGCCTTCGCACGGCCGGACGCCGCCGAGCGGATCGCGGCGGCGGTCATGGAGCTTGGCGCTGGGGGCAGCCGATGAGCAACTTTGACGGCCGGCGGCTGCATTTCGTCGGCATCGGCGGCGCGGGCATGAGCGGACTTGCGCTCGTGGCCAAGGCGCTTGGCGCCGAGGTCAGCGGATCGGACCAGGCGCGGTCGTCGTACACCGACCGGCTGGTGGACGCCGGGATCGAGCCGGCCATCGACCATGACGCCGCCAACCTGCCGAGTGGCGCCGAGGTGGTGGTCTCGACGGCGATCCCGGAGAGCAACCCGGAGCTCGCGGCGGCGCGCAGCGCGGGCGCGCGTGTGCTGCACCGCGGCGCGCTGCTCGGCGAGCTGACGCGGCTGAAGCGCTCGATCGCGATCGCGGGGACGCACGGCAAGACGACGACCTGCGGGATGGTGGCTCACGTACTGCGCGAGACCGGGCGCGATCCGGCGTTCGTGATCGGTGGAGAGCTGCGCTCAGCCGGAACCAACGCAGCGTGGGGGGAGGGGGAGTGGATCGTCGTGGAGGCAGATGAGTCCGACCGCTCCTTCCTCGAGCTCGCGCGCGACGTCGCGGTCGTGACGAACGTCGAGCTCGACCATCACGCGACCTACGGCTCGCTCGCGGACCTGCGCGCCACCTTCGGCGAGTTCGCGGCGCCGGCCGAGCTGCGCGTGCTCGGCGACGACGTCGAGCTCGCGGGCGCGGGGCGAGAGCTGCACTACGGAATCGAGAACGGGGATCTGTCCGCGGAGGAGGTCGAGCTGCGGCCGCTGGGTGCCCGCTTCACTGTCGACGGCGTGGCGGTCCAGCTGAACGTCCCCGGCCGGCACAACGTCCTCAACGCGCTCGCCGCGCTCGCCGCCTGTCGTGAGGCCGGTGTGCCGCTGACGGAGGCGGCGCCCGCGATCGCCGACTTCGGCGGAACCGGGCGGCGCTTCGAGGCCCGCGGGCAGACGGCGACCGGCGCGCGCGTGTTCGACGACTACGCCCATCACCCGACCGAGGTCCGCGCGACCCTGGAGGCCGCGCTGACGCTCGGTGCCGATCGCGTCGTGGCCTGCTTCCAGGCCCACCTCTACTCGCGGACACGCGAGCTGGCTCAGGCATTCGGGGCTGCGTTGGCGATCGCAGACGTCGTCGTGGTCGTCGACATCTACCCCGCCCGCGAGCGCCAGGAGGACTTCCCCGGCATCACGGGCCTGCTGATCGCCCAGGCCGCAGCCGATGCCGGCCGCGGCAAGCATGTGTGGTGGCTGCCGTCGATGGAGGACGCCGCGCAGATGCTGGAGCGGACAGCCGGTGCGGGCGATGTGGTTCTCACCCTCGGCGCCGGCGACGTCGACAAGCTCGCCGCCAAGCTCGTGGAGGCCGGATGAGCGTTCCCGCGGACGTCGAGCGCGACCATCCGCTCGACCGCCTCACCACTGTGCGCACCGGCGGTCCGGCGGACTTCTTCGCCCGTCCGGACAGCGACGAGCGGCTTGCCGAGCTGCTCGCCTGGACGGATGCGGAGGGGATCGACGTAGGAGTGGTCGGCTCGGGCTCGAACCTGCTGGTAGCCGATGAGGGATTTCGCGGACTGGTCGTCAAGCTCGACGGAGATCTCGCGCGGATCGACCGCGAGGGAGACCGCCTGCTCTGCGGCGGCGGCGCCCGGCTGCCGAAGGCGTCGGCGCGGTCCGCTCAGGAGGGCCTCTCGGGCCTCGAGTTCGGCGTCAACATCCCCGGCACGGTCGGCGGGGCGGTGCGGATGAATGCCAACGCCTACGGCGGCGATCTCTCGCGGGTGCTCGAGTGGGTCGACGTCGCCACGTCCGCTGGTACCGATCGCCGCGTCCCGGCCGATCTCGGCTTCGCCTACCGCCGCTCGAGCCTCGGCCCGCGCGAGATCGTCGCGCGTGCCTCGTTCGCCCTCGAGCCGGCGGAGCCGGAGGCGGTGAAGGCGACGCTGGCCGACATGCGCCGCCGCCGGCGCGACGCCCAGCCCTCCGGCATCAAGACCTTCGGCTCGACCTTCAAGAATCCCGGCGACCCGCGCGCCGAGGGGCGCAGCGCGGGCGTGCTGCTCGACGAGGCTGGCTGCCGCGGTCTCGAGGTCGGCGGCGCGCGCTTCGCGGTCAAGCACGCCAACTTCGTCGAGAACGGCGGCGATGCGACGACGGCGGACGTGATCGCCCTGATGGCCGAGGGCCGTCGGCGCGTGCGCGAGCGCTTCGGCGTGACGCTCGAGCCGGAGGTGCAGCTGCTCGGCGACGTCGACACCACGCAGCTGTACGGAGACGCATGAGGGCACCGGCGCTATCGCTCAAGCGGCCCGTGATCGCGTCCGGTCGGATTCGCTCGGCGCTGACCCCGAGCCCGAGGCTGCGCAGGGGCGCGCTGGTCGCGACGGTGCTGGCGGCGCTGGTCGTGGGCCTCTACGTGCTCTGGTTGCGCGACTCCTCGTTGGTCGCCGTCGAGCAGGTGACCGTGACCGGCGTGACGACCCGTGACGGCGAGCGGCTGCGCTCGGCGCTCGTCTCGACCGGCCGCTCGATGACGACGCTGAACGTCGACCGCGAGCAGCTCGAGCAGGCGGCCGCCGTCTTCCCGATCGTCCAGCGGATCGAGGTCGAGCCCGACTTCCCGCACGGCCTGACCGTTCACGTGGTCGAGCACCGGCCCGTGGCGCTGCTCGCGGCCGGTGGGCGCACCGTCCCAGTCGCCGCGGACGGGACGATCCTCACCGGGCTGCCGGTCGAGGGCGACCTGCCCGCGATCGAGACCTCGGGCCAGACCCCCGCGCGGCAGCTCCCGCCAGGGGCGGCGCGCGATGCCGCGGCGATCGCCGGCGGCGCGCCCGCGGTGATCGCTCGGAGGATCGAGAGCATCGGCCGCGAGGGCGGTGCGCGCGGCGTTGTGGCCCAGGTCGAGAACGGCCCCGAGATCGTCTTCGGCAGCCCCGAGCGCGCGGCCGCGAAGTGGGCGGCGGCGATCCGCGTGCTCGCCGACGAGGAGGCCGGGGGGGCGACCTACGTCGACGTTCGCCTGCCCGAGCGCCCCGTGGCCGGCGGGCTTCCGGTCGAGACCGTGACGCCGATCGCCCCGGTTGGAGACACCTCCGCGGAGTCGGTGATCCCGCCCGTGGATCCGGCCGCCACGGCGCCGGTCGATCCGGCCGCAGAGGCACCGACGCCGGTCTCGCCAACGCCTGCTCCAGACCCGTCAGCACCCCTCACGCCAGCGGCTCCCGAGGGCACGGGAGGCCTCACTCCGTAGCCTCGACTGCTACTTGAGACTTCCTTCGACTCTCGACCCTCGCTAGAGGGTTAGGCTGCAGGATCGGTTGCAGCCGAAATTGACAATCGTTCGGATTTGCCCCTACAGTGCCCGTTTGCAGCGATTCCGGGCGGCGGTGCAAACCCTCGATGATCGCTTTACCTTCGGACGTAGCAGTCCGATAGGGATTGACAGACAGCGAACCCGAGCACACGAGGCGAAGGATTCAAGCGATGGACACAGGCAGCTACTTGGCGGTAATCAAGGTCGTCGGAGTCGGCGGCGGCGGGACGAACGCCGTCAACCGGATGGTCGACGCTGGCCTGAAGGGCGTCGAGTTCATCGCCGTCAACACCGACGCGCAGGCCTTGCAGATGTGCGACGCCGACATCAAGCTCCAGATCGGCGACCAGCTCACGCGCGGCCTCGGTGCCGGCGCTGAGCCCGAGGTCGGCTACGGCGCGGCCAACGAGAGCCGTGACGAGATCAAGGAGGCGCTCAAGGGCGCGGACATGGTCTTCGTCACCGCCGGCGAGGGTGGCGGCACCGGCACCGGTGCGGCCCCGGTCATCGCCGAGGTGGCCAAGCAGGAGGTCGGCGCGCTGACCGTTGGCGTGGTCACACGTCCGTTCGACTTCGAGGGCACCCAGCGCAAGCGCCAGGCCGATGACGGCATCAACCGCCTGCGTGAGCAGGTCGACACGCTGATCGTCATCCCGAACGAGAAGCTGCTCGCGGTCGTCGAGCGCCGCACCAGCATCCTCGAGGCCTTCCGCGAGGCCGACAACGTGCTGCGCCAGGGCGTCCAGGGCATCACCGACCTGATCACGATCCCCGGCCTGATCAACCTCGACTTCGCCGACGTGCGCACGATCATGCAGGACGCCGGATCGGCTCTGATGGGCATCGGCGAGGCCGGCGGCGAGAACCGCGCGGCCGAGGCCGCGAGCGCGGCGATCTCGAGCCCGCTGCTCGAGCAGTCGGTCGAGGGCGCCACGGGCATCCTGCTGAACATCACCGGCGGCAGCGACCTTGGCCTGTTCGAGGTCAACGAGGCCGCCGAGATCATCCAGAACGCCGCCGACCAGAACTCGAACATCATCTTCGGCGCCGTCGTCGACGACGGCCTGGAGGACAGCGTCCGGGTCACGGTGATCGCCACCGGCTTCGAGGGCGCGCGATCGCGTCCACTGTTCAGCGAGGACTCGACCGGCAAGCGCCGCGAGCCCCGTCGCCGCGACGTCTCGATGGACGAGAGCCAGCGCAACTCGCTCGAGATCTCCGACGACGACATCGACATCCCGGAGTTCCTCAAGGACTAGGACGACAGAGGGAGGCCCCGCCGAGCGGGACCTCCCTCGTCTGTCGTTCCTCTCGGCTGCGCGTTACTTCGTGACGCGGAAGCCGATCCGCTTCGTCGCCGACACGTTGCCGGCCTTGTCGCGGGCGACGAGCGTCAGGCGGTACTTGCCGGCGCCCAGCTTGCGGCCGCCGATGCGCGCCTTGAGCGTCAGCTCGTTGAGGCCCGCGCCGCCGGTCGTCTTGACCGTGCCGGGCAGCTTCACGTAGCGCGTGCAGCGCTTGCGTGACTTGTTGGCGGCGGTCTGCTTGCGGCACTTGCCGCGCACCCGGCGGCCCTTCTTCGCCTTCTCGACCTTGACGGTCACGGCCGCCGTCTCAGATAGGCGGTAGAGCAGCTTGGTCGAGGACTTGAACGCCTTCGGGGCGAGCGAGACGCCCGTCAGCCGTGGATCCTGCGTGTCCGGCGTCGGACAGGCACCCTGCTGCGTGCCGGCGTCGGTCGGGCAGCTGTCCTGCGTCTCGTCGCCGTAGCCGTCCTTGTCGCTGTCGGGCTCCATGACCGCCTGGACCAGCAGCTCACCGCCGCTCGTCTCGGTCGTGTTGCGCGGCGCGCCGCCCTGGGCGAGCGGCGGTACGTAGAGGTAGGTGTCCTGGCCGCCGCTCGAGTCGTAGGTCGCCCCGTGCGAGGTGCCGTCGAGTGCGACGTGGGCGCCCTTGGTCACCGGTACGCGGGCGGGGAACTCCTCGATCTCCTCCGTACCGGCGAGCGTGACGGTCGGCCCGACGCCCAACCCCGTCGCCGTGCCTATCTCGGCCGCGACCGAGATGTTGGCCAGACGGAACGTCACGATGTCAGGGGTCGCCGAGCGGATCCGGAACTTGACGACGACGCCGTCGATCGGAGCGGGACGGGGCTTCATCCCGTCGCCGTTGCCCGACTGAAGGTGGGCGACGAACGTGCACGGGACGGGCGGCGCGGCGCACTCCATCGGGCCGTTTGCCGGCGCGTGGCCGAGACCGCTGCCGAAGCTCTGCGCGGCCATGCCCGAGGCGGGCAGGGCGAGCAGCGCGCCGGCGGCGAGCGCGGTTGCGGTGGCGAGGCGCTTGCGGGGTGTGGACATGGGACGCATCTGAGGCTCCTTGGTTGGGTTGACTGACCGGCTAACGGCCCACCCGCCGGCGAATTACGCGAGCCCGCTCGGCCGGCGTGACGGGTAGCCTCCCGGCGACGTTGTCGTCCACCGCCGAGACCCTTCGCCGCACCGCCCTCTACGACCGCCACGCGGCGCGCGGCGCGCGCCTGGTGCCGTTCGCCGGCTGGGAGATGCCGGTCCAGTACGAGGGCGTGATCGCCGAGCATAAGGCGGTACGCGAGCGGGCGGGGGTCTTCGACGTCTCCCACATGGGACAGGTCGAGACCACCGGCCCGGATGCCGAGGCGTTCCTGCAACGGCTGCTGTCGAACGACATCTCCAAGCTCGCTGAGGGCGCAGCGCAGTACTCGGTCCTCTGCCGCGGGGACGGCGGGGTGCTCGACGACCTCTTCACCTACCGGCTGCCCGGCGACGGGCCACGGTTCCTGACCGTCACGAACGCCTCCAACCACGAGCGCGACTACGCATGGCTCGCCGAGCACGCCGATCGGTTCGACGTCACGGTCACCGACGTCGCCGACCGCTACGCGATGCTCGCGGTGCAGGGCCCCGGCGCGCGCCAGACGGTCGCCGAGCTGGCCGACGGCGAGCTTCCCGCTCGGATGCGGACGGCGACCCGCACGGTCGCCGGCGCCGAGGCGCTCGTCTGCGGCACCGGCTACACCGGCGAGGACGGCCTCGAGATCCTCGTCGCGCCCGAGCACGCCGGCGCCCTGTGGGACGCGCTGCTCGCCGAGGGCGTTGCTCCGATCGGTCTCGCCGCGCGTGACACCTTGCGCTTGGAGGCCTGCTTCCACCTCTACGGCGACGACCTGTCGCTCGACCGCAACCCGATCGAGGCGGGGCTCGGCTGGGCCTGCAAGCTCGAGACAGGCTTCGTCGGCGCGGATGCGCTCCGGGGCTTCGAGCCAAAGGACAAGCTGGTCCCGTTCGCCTTCACGGGGCCGGGCATCCCGCGTCAGGGCAATCCGGTCCAGACCGAGCACGGCGAGGGAGTCGTTACCAGCGGCACGATGTCGCCCTGCCTGGAGGTCGGCATCGGGATGGCATACGTTCCCGTGGCGGCCGCGGAGCTCGGGACACCGATTCAGGTCGACGTCCGTGGCAAGCTGCGCGACGCCGAGGTGCGCGCCAAGCCCCTTTACAAAAACCCGTCGTAGGAGATCGCCAACGTGGCAGAGAGCTATCCCGAGGACCTGAGTTACCACCCCGAGCACGACTGGGCACGGATCGACGGCGACGTCGCGACGTTCGGGGTCACCTGGTACGCCCAGGACGCGCTCGGCGAGGTCGTCTTCTACGACCCGCCCGAGGTCGGCGCCACGGTGACCAAGGATCAGACGTATGCCGAGGTCGAGTCCGTCAAGGCCGTCTCCGACGTCTTCGCGCCGCTGTCGGGCGAGATCGTCGAGGTCAACGGCGCGCTTGCGGACAGCCCGGAGAAGGTCAACCAGGATCCCTATGGCGAGGGCTGGATGGTCAAGGTCCGGCTCAGCGACCCGGGCGAGGTCGGCACGCTGCTCGACGTCGGCGCCTATCGCGATCTGCTTACTTAGTCCTAAGCAGCGTCCGCTGCGCCCGGCACTCTCCAGGCACCGATCTCTCCATGAGCCGTTACACCTCCGCTACAGACGCCGACCGCAAGGCGATGCTCGACGCCATCGGCGTCGGCTCGATCGACGAGCTGTTCGCCGAGATCCCCGCAGGCGTCCGCCTCCAGCGTCCGCTCGACCTGCCGCCGGGCATGGCCGAGCAGGACGTCTTCGACCACCTCTCGAAGCTCGCGGCGCGCAACCGCCACGGCGACGAGGAGACGAGCTTCCTCGGCGCCGGGATGTACGACCACTACGTACCGTCGCTGATCGACTCGATCCTCCAGCGCTCTGAGTTCCTGACGCCCTACACGCCCTACCAGCCCGAGATCTCGCAGGGCGGGCTGCAGGTGATGTTCGAGTACCAGACGGCGATCTCCGAGCTGACCGGCCTGCCGGTGTCGAACGCCTCGGTCTACGAGGGGCCTTCGGCGGTGGCTGCGGCCGGCTACCTGGCGAAGCTCGAGACCAAGCGGACCAAGCTCGTCGTCTCGCGCGGCCTGCACCCACATTCGCGCGAGACGCTCGAGACGCACGCCAAGGGCTACGGCATGACCGTCGCCGAGGCGGGGCTGGACGCCGAAGGCGCCACCGACCTCGACGCGCTCGTCGCGCTGGTCGACGACGACACCGCCGCCGTGTTCGTCCAGCAGCCGAGCTTCCTCGGCACCGTCGAGGAGCTCGGCACGCTCGGCGAGGCGGCGAAGCGCACCGGCGCGCTGTTCGTCGTCGCGGCCGACCCGCTGCCGCTCGGCATCCTCGAGTCGCCGGGCGCGCTCGGCGCCGACGTCTGCGTCGGCGAGGGCCAGACGCTCGGCAACCGGCTCGACTTCGGCGGCCCGTCGTTCGGCTTCTTCACCGCCCAGGAGCGGTTCATCCGCAAGATGCCCGGCCGGATCGCCGGCGAGACACGCGACGTCGACGGCAAGCGCGGCTTCGTGCTCACGCTCCAGACGCGCGAGCAGCACATCCGGCGCGAGAAGGCCACGCACAACATCTGCACCGCCCAGGCGCTGAACGCGCTCGCCGGCGTGATCTACCTCTCGTGGCTCGGCAAGCGAGGTCTGGTGGAGCTGGGCGAGCTGATGCTCCGCCGCACCCACTACGCCCGCGAGACGCTCGGCCTGGAGGCGATCAACCCGGGACCGGTCGTGCGCGAGTTCGCCGTCCGCGTCCCGAACCTCGACGCCGTCTTCGAGCGCGCCCGCGCCGCCGGGATCAACCCCGGCTACCGCCTCGGCCGCGACTACCCCGAGTTCGGGGACGGCCTGCTGATCGCGCTCACCGAGCGCCGTACCAAGGCCGACGTCGACCGCCTGGCTGCCGTGATCGGCTCGGTACGCGAGGAAGTGCACGCATGATCCTCGACCCTAGAGCTGACGAGCAGACGGAGACGATCTACGAGAAGTCCGTAGAGGGCCGCCGTGCCTTCACGGCCCCTGAGACCGACGTTCCCGAGACCCCGATCGAGCAGCTGCTTCCCGCGGCCGCCCGGCGCACGAAGCCCGCCGAGCTGCCCGAGATCTCCGAGCCCGAGATCGTCCGTCACTACAACGGCCTCTCGAAGAAGAACTTCGACCTCGACAGTGGCTTCTACCCGCTCGGCTCGTGCACGATGAAGCACAACCCGAAGCTGCACGAGCGCGTCGCCGCGCTGCCGGGCCACGCCCGCCTGCACCCGCTGCAGGACGCCGAGTACGCCCAGGGCGCGCTCGAGCTGATGTGGAACCTCCAGCAGGCGCTCGGCGAGATCGCGGGCCTGCCGCACGTCTCGCTCCAGCCGAGCGCCGGATCGCACGGCGAGCTCGCCGGCCTGCTCGTGACGCGCGCCTACCACGAGGACCGCGGCGAGAGCCGCCACAAGGTCCTGACGCCCGACACCGCTCACGGCACCAACCCTGCGACGGTGACGATGGCCGGCTACGAGGTCGTCAAGGTCGGCACCGACGAGCACGGCGGGGTGGACCTCGACGACCTGCGCGCGAAGGCCGACGAGGACGTCGCCTGCCTGATGCTCACCAACCCGAACACGCTCGGCCTGTTCGACCGCAACATCGAGGAGATCGCCTCGATCGTGCACGGGGTGGGGGCGACGCTCTACTACGACGGCGCCAACCTCAACGCCGTCATGGGGATCTCGCGGCCCGGTGACATGGGCTTCGACATCGTCCACTTCAACCTGCACAAGTCGTTCACCCAGCCGCACGGTGGCGGTGGGCCGGGCGCGGGACCGATCGCGGTGTCTGACCGCATCGAGCCGTTCCTGCCGCGCCCGCAGATCGTCCGCGAGGAGGGCCACAACGGCCACGGGCCCCGCTTCGCGTTCGACGATGACCGGCCCAAGTCGATCGGCAAGCTACGCGGCTTCCAGGGCAACTTCGGCGTCTTCGTCCGCTCCTACGCCTACATCCGCTCGCTCGGCGGCGAGGGCCTGCGCGAGGCATCGGAGACCGCGGTGCTGAACGCCAACTACCTGCGCGCTCTGCTCGCCGAGCCCGACATCGCCGAGTACCTTCCGATCGCCTTCGACCGGATCTGCATGCACGAGTTCGTCCTCTCCGGCCGCGGCGCCAAGGAGAAGCTCGGCATCAAGACGCTCGACGTCGCCAAGCGGATGCTCGACCACGGCGTCCACCCGCCGACGGTCTACTTCCCGCTGCTCGTCGAAGAGGCGCTGATGATCGAGCCGACCGAGACCGAGACCAAGGAGCGCCTCGACCACTTCGCCGAGGTCGTCCGCTCGATCCTGACCGAGGCCGCCGAGGATCCCGAGATCGCCCGCAACGCGCCCTACACGACGCCCGTCCGCCGTCTCGACGAGGCCGGTGCCGCGAAGAACCCGGTCGTCCGTCAAGCCGCCCGCGACTGAGCTCCGCTGCCACCCGGCGTTTACCCCGATCCCTGGCTGGGGAGGACCTGGCCGGGGGAATGAAGAACGCGCGTCGGAGAATCGCCGGAGCACTAGCGTCATGCGCGCTCGCCGCCGCTGTGCTCGCGCCGACCGCCAGCGCCGACGTCTACTCGTACGCGAACGGCTGCTATGCCCTGCGCGACACGAGCACGAACCGCTTCGTCGTCAAGGACTCGCTCGGCTATGCCGCGAGCGCGACGACGGTCGCCGGCGCGACGCCGTTCCGCCTCAAGGCGACCGCGCTTGGCAGCTACCTGCTCTACGGCCCCGATGGGCGGATGCCGGGCCTGAGCCCGCTCGGCACCGTCGCGCCGAACGCGTCTCCCGGGCCTCCCGCGGACTGGCGACTCACAGAGGCGGGCGGCACGCTGCGGCTGACCAACGTGTTCAGCGGCAAGCACCTCAACGTCGGAGCCTTCAGCCGGCTCGTGCAGAACAGCTCGACCGCCCCGCGCTGGACCTTCGAGCCGACCAGCGGCTGCTCGACCTTCCCCGAGGTCGAGGTCAACGTCACCGGCGAGCCGTTCAAGGGCGAGAGCCCGACCGCGCCCGTGCGCGGCTTCCTCGACGACCACATCCACGTCGGCGCCATGCGCTTCCTCGGCGGGCGCTTCCACTGCGGCCGGCCGTGGAGCCCCTATGGCGTGACGATCGCCATGCGCGACTGCGTCGACCACGTCGGGAACGGCGTGGGAGCGGTGGCTGAGAACTTCTTCGTCGCCGGCAGCCCCGTCGGCACGCACGACAACGACGGCTGGCCGAGCTTCGCCGGCTGGCCGCGGGACGAGTCGCTGACCCACGAGGGCACCTACTGGAAGTGGATCGAGCGCGCCTGGCGCTCAGGCCTGCGGATCATGGTCAACGACCTCGTCGAGAACCGCGCGCTCTGCGAGATCTACCCGCTCAAGCAGAACAACTGCAACGAGATGGTGAGCGCCTACAAGCAGGCCGAGGACATGCACGCGCTGCAGGACTACATCGACGCCCAGTTCGGCGGTCCCGGCAAGGGGTTCCTGCGGATCGTCACCAGCCCCGAGGAGGCACGCGCCGTCATCAACGACGGCAAGCTGGCGATGGTGCTCGGGATCGAGGTCTCCGAGGTGCTCGACTGCGGCCAGTTCAACGGCAATCCCCACTGCACCACCGAGCAGATCGACGCTGAGCTCGACCGGCTGCACGGCATCGGCGTCCGCTCGCTGTTCCCGGTCCACAAGTTCGACAACGCGCTCGGCGGCACGCATTTCGACTCCGGCACGACCGGGGTGCTGGTCAACACCGGCAACAAGTACGCGACCGGCCAGTTCTGGACCGCCGAGCACTGCCCGGGAGCCGCCGACCACGACAACGAGCCGACCAACCCGACCGGTGAGCACGCCGCACTGATCTACAGCGTCTTCGGCCCGCTGCTCACCCAGCCGCTGCTCCAGGGCCAGCTGCCGGTCTATCCACCGGCGCCGCTCTGCAACCCGAAGGGCCTGACCCCGCTCGGCGAGCACCTGATCCGGGCGATGATGGACCGCGGCATGATCGTCGAGACGGACCACCTGAGCGTCAAGGCGCGGCGGGAGGCGCTGACGATCCTCGAGGAGACCGACTACCCCGGCGTCATCTCCAGCCACAGTTGGGGGGACGCGGGCAGCCAGGCGCGTCTGCAGGCGCTCGGCGGGATCGTCGGGCCGATCAGCTCGCAGGCGAACAGCTTCGTCGCCGAGTGGGCGCAGGCGCGGGCCAACCACAACCCGGACTTCTTCTTCGGCCTCGGCTTCGGCTCGGACATCAACGGGCTGCACTCTCAGCCGGTCCCGCGTCCGGACGCGGCGCAGAACCCCGTCCAGTACCCGTTCACATCCTTCGACGGCGGCAGCGTCATCGATCGCCAGCGCTCCGGCACGCGCACGTACGACGTCAACACCGACGGCGTCGACCACTACGGGCTCTACCCCGACTGGATCGAGGACCTGCGCCGGGTCGGCGGCCAGCAGATCGTCGAGGACATGGCCAACGGCGCCGAGGCCTACCTCCAGCTGTGGGAGCGTGCGGAGGCAGCCGGAGCGAGCATGTAGCCAGCTGGTCGCGAGAACGCACATATGTGCATGTAATATGTGCATATGGGTGGGTTGGCTAACCGAGTGCACGTTCTCCTCGACGACCAGCGGATGGAGTGGCTTCGTCGGCAGGCCGAGATCGGCGGCACGTCCGTAGGCGAGGTCATCAGATCGGCAATCGATCGAGATCGAGTCGCCTCTGACGCCGAGCGTGCCGCCAGAAGGGCTGCCGTCGACTCGTTGCTGGCTGCCGAGCCGCTTCCGATAGGGGATCCCGAGGAGATCAAGCGGGAGCTCGCTGAGCTCAACGACCGAGGCTTCGAGGGCTAGTGCGCGTCTACGTCGACTCCAACGTCTTCCTCTATGCGATGGGCGGCGATCACCCTTATCGGGAACCGTGCCGGGACCTCCTGAGGGACATGGAGACGGAGGCGCTGTCGGCAGAGACGAGCGCGGAGACCCTGCAGGAGGTCGTCCATCATCGCTTGCGCAGGCGCGATCCGCAGGCGACCGGACGGGCGAGGGCGGTGGCGATCGCCTGCGCTGTCGTGCATCCGCTCGACGCGGACGTGATGAGCGGGGCGCTCGACCTGCTGGACGCCCACCCACGCCTGTGGTCCCGCGACGCGGTTCACGCGGCGACCGCCCGAGTGGCGGGCTTGAGCAGCATCATCAGCGCCGACCGCGACTTCGACGGCGTCGAAGGGATCGTCCGTGTCGATCCGTCGGACCGTGACGCCATCGCGGCCCTCGCCAACGAATAACCTCCCGCGCCGCATGCGGATCTTCAGCGGCCTCCAACCCACCGGGCGCAAGCACCTGGGCAACCACATCGGGGCGGTGCGCGGCTATGTCGAGGGCCAGGACCGCGGCGATCCGGCGATCTACTGCATCGTCGACCTGCACGCGATCACGGTCTCCTACGACCCCAAGGAGCTGCGCAGCTACCTCTACGACACGGCGGCGATGCTGATCGCCTCCGGCCTCGACCCGGCGCGCTGCATCCTCTTCCGCCAGAGCGACGTGCGCGAGCACACCGAGCTCTGCTGGCTGCTTGCGTCCGTCACCGCTCACGGCGACCTCAACCGGATGCACCAGTTCAAGGACAAGTCGGTCCAGCAGCGCGAGCTGGTCTCGGCGGGGCTGTTCCTCTACCCGGTGCTGCAGGCGGCTGACGTGCTCGCCTACCGCGCGCAGGAGGTGCCCGTGGGTGACGACCAGCGCCAGCACGTCGAGCTGATGCGCGACATCGCGATCCGCTTCAACGCCGCCTACGGCGACGTGCTGGCCGTCCCCGAGCACCGGATCCCGGAGATCGGCGCGCGGATCATGGACCTCCAGGACCCGACCAGGAAGATGTCGACGACCGCCAGCGAGGAGCGCGGGCTGATCTACGTCGACGAGGAGGAGAAGGCGATCCTCAAGAAGGTCAAGAGCGCCGTCACCGACTCGGGCAGCGAAGTCCGCCGAGGGCCCGAGAAGCCGGGCATCTCCAACCTGATCGATATCCACGCCGTGACGCGCGGGATCACGCCCGGGGACGTCGAGCGCGAGTTCGAGGGACAGCAGTACGGAGCCTTCAAGGCGGCTACCGCGGAGGCCGTCGCCGACTACCTGCGTCCGGTCCGCGAGCACTACGCCGAGCTGCGTCCCGACGAGTCAATGCTCGAGAAGTCCCTGCAAGCAGGCGCAGAGCGGGCCCGCGCGATCGCCAGCGAGACGCTGCGCGACGTCCGTGCCGCGATGGGGGTAGGCACTCCCTGACCGGCGTCGCTCCGTTCGCCGTCATCGACGCCCCGCTCGACTGCTCGGGCGCGGGACGCGGCGAGGAGCGTGCGCCCGCGGCTCTGCGGGCGGCCGGGCTCCTGGCGCGGCTCGGGGCCCGCGACGCCGGATCGGCCGATGCGCTCGTCCGCGATCCGCGGCGCGACGCGGCGACCGGGGTGGTCGGCGCGGCCGACGTGCGCCGGGCGACGGCGGAGATCGCCTCATCCGTACGCGACGTCATCGAGGCGAGCGAGCGGCCGTTCGTCCTGGGCGGGGACTGCACGCTGCTGCTTGGCGTGTTCGATGCGCTCCCGGCGGGAACCGGGTTGTGGTTCGTGGACGGGCATGCCGACTTCCTCGACGGCGAGAGCTCGCCGACCGGCGAGGCCGCTGACATGGACCTCGCGATCCTCACCGGGCACGGCCCGCCAGGTCTGCTCGAGGGCGACCGAACGCTGCTCGACCCGGGCGCGGCGGTGTTGCTCGGACACCGCCCGTCGAACTCCGATCCCGAGGTCGCGCGCGAGAACGCACGGCTCGACCCGGCGATCCAGGCGTTCACGGCCTCCGAGGTGCGCGATCGCGGACCCGAGTCGGTCGGGCGCTGGGCCTGCGAGCGGTTCGCCGGGCGCCCGGCATGGCTCCATCTGGATCTCGACGTCCTCGACGAGACGGCGCTTCCGGCGGTCAGCTACCCGCAGCCGCTGGGACTCGACTGGGACGAGCTGACAGCGCTCACCCAGCCGCTGGTGGCCTCGCCGACCCTGGTTGGGATCTCGCTCGCCGACTTCAATCCCGACCGCGACCCAGCGGGGACCCATGCCGCGCGCGTCGTCGACTTCCTGGCGTCGCTGTTGGCGGACTGAGTTGGGCTCGGCGTCGTCGTCGGCGACTGCCTCTAGGCTTGCCGCGGTGTCCGTCGCCGCCCTCGATCTCGACCTGGACGTCTTCCAGGGTCCCTTCGACCTGTTGCTCACGCTCGTCCTGCGCGAGGAGGTCGACCTGCTCGAGGTCGCGTTGGCCGACGTGGTGCTCTCCTACATCGACCACCTCGAGCAGACCGGCGAGCTCGATCTCGAGGCGGCGACCGAGTTCCTCGTCCTGATCGCGGCACTGCTCGAGCTCAAGTCGCGGCTGATGCTGCCGCGCGACGAGGAGGAGGGCCTCGACCTCGAGCCCGGCGAGGCGGCCGAGGAGCTGCTCGCCCGGATGCTCGAGTACCGCCGCTACAAGCAGGCGGCCGGGTTCCTCACCGAGCGGCTCGCCGCCGAGGACGGACACCGCTACCGCTCGGCGCCGCTGCCGCCCGAGCTGCGGCGCGTCACCGTCGACGTAGCGGACGCGGTCTACGACCCGGCCAAGCTCGCGAAGGCGATCGGCGGCCTGCTGCGCGTGCCGCCGAAGCTCGACCTCGGCCACGTCGCCCGTCCGCGCGTCTCGATCGAGCAGCGCCTCTCGCACATGCGCGGCCTGCTGAGCCGCGTCGGCACCTTCAGCTTCGACGATGCCGTCAAGGGCGCCGACCGCATCACCGAGGCAGTGACCCTGTTCGCGCTGCTCGAGCTCTACAAGGCGGGCGAGGCCGACTGGGAGCAGACCGAGGCGTTCGGGCCGATCACGATCAGGGCAGGGAAGGCATGAGCGAGACGACGGGGATGCAGGATCTCGCGCGGATCGTCGAGGCGCTGCTGTTCCTCTCGCCCGACCCGGTCTCGCTCGACCGCCTCGCCGATGCCTGCGAGTCGAGCGAGCAGGACGTCGTCGAGGCGCTCCACCGGCTGCGCGAGCACTACGCCGAGGGCTACCGCGGCGTCGTCCTGCGCGAGGTCGCCGGCGGCTTCACGCTCGCCACCGACCCGGTCGCCGAGAAGGCCGCTCGCCGTCTGCTCGCCAAGCCACGCACCCCGCCGCTCACCCAGGCCCAGGCCGAGTGCCTCGGCATCGTCGCCTACCTGCAGCCGGTCTCGCGGCCGGAGATCGCGCGCATCCGCGGCGTCGCCTCGGAGTCCGCGGTCGGCACGCTGCTCGAGCGCGGGCTGATCGAGGAGGGCGGCCGCTCGCGCTTCGGCGCGGTGATGTACCGCACCACCGACCTCTTCCAGAAGCTGTTCGGGTTGGAGGCACTCGACGCCCTGCCGGACATCGCCCAGTTCGATCCGTCGCCGGAGGACGAGCAGGAGCTGCGCGACCGCCTGCTCAAGGCCGGCGAGCAACGCCAGAGCGCCGACTAGCTGGTCTTTGCGGCGAGCTGACCGCAGGCGGCGTCGATGTCGCGGCCACGGGTGAGGCGCACGGTGGCGGGGACGCCACGGCGCTCGAGCGTAGAGCGGAAGACCTCGATCGCCTCGCGGCCGGAGCCCTCGAACTCGGAGTCGGTCGGGTTGTAGGGGATGAGGTTGACCTTGAAGGTGTTCTTCGGCGTCATCAGGTCGGCGAGCTGCATCGCCTGCTCGTAGCGGTCGTTGACGCCGGCGAGCATCAGGTACTCGACGTAGACCTTGCGGCGGCGCTTCTCCGACCAGGCCCGGCAGGCGGCGAGCACGTCGGCGAGCGGGTAGCGCTCGTTGACGGGCATCAGCTCGCTGCGCAGCGCGTCGTCGGGCGCGTGCAGCGAGAGCGCCAGGCGGATGGTCGGGCCGTCCGTGTCGGCCAGGCGCTCGATCCCGGGGATCCATCCCACGGTCGAGATCGTCGTGCTGGAGGGGTGGATGCCTATGTCGGGCAGACGCTCGCAGGCGGCGAGCACCGAGTCGAGGTTGAGCAGCGGCTCGCCCATTCCCATGAACACGGCGTGGTTGACGTCCTCCTTGCGGCGGAAGTGCAGCGCCTGGTCGAGGATCTCCCACGCCTGGAGGTTGCGGCCGAACTTCATCGTCCCGGTTGCGCAGAAGGTGCAGGTCAGCGGACAGCCGGACTGGCTCGACAGGCAGAGCGAGCGGCGGCCGTCGCGGTAGCGCATCAGGACGGTCTCGATCGGCCGTCCGTCGTGGGTGGTGAAGAGCGCCTTCTCGGTCCCGTCGCGCGCCAGCGCCTCGCGCTCGACCACGAGCGACGAGAGCGGCACGGACGCGGCGAGCCCGTCACGCAGCTCCTCGGGCAGGTTCGTCATCTCGTCGTAGGAGCCGGCGCCGCGTGCGAGCCACTCCCAGATCTGCTTGGCACGGAACGCCGGCTGGCCGCTCTCGGCGAGGTAGCTGTCGAGGGCGTCGAGGTCCACGTGTCAAGTCTCGCAGTCGACTCGATCCAGGAAGCAGGAGAGGCGGCGGGTGTCGCCCCGGCGGTCGCCCGGCCGCCACGTCCACGCCGACACGACCTCGACCTCGCGCTCGCCGCCGCGCAGGGCGGCGGGGACCTCGAAGCGCTGCTCGAAGCTGCCGTTGTGGCGCGCCACGACCCGCCCTACCCGCTCGCCGTCGAGCGTCACGCCGAGGATCAGCGGCCGGCGCACCTCGGCGTGGTGGCGGCCGGCGATCACGAGCCGCGAGGCGTTCGGAGGCACGTCGAGCGCGATCCGGCAGGACTTCGACATCCAGCCGTCGCGGAACGGCTCGGTCATGCCGTCGGCCTGCCAGTCGCGCCAGAACCGGTGCGGCTGAGTGGGGTTGTGGCGCAGACCGAGCGCGAGCGCGGCGGCACGCGAGCGGCGCGAGGGCGCCGAGTGCTCGTAGAACTGGTCGACCCCGTCGACGAGGCGCCGCGCGTACTGCTCGAGCCAGGTCATCGGCACGTAGCCGAAGTGGCGCTTGACGACCTTCACGCTCTCGCGGTAGAGCCGGACGCGCTGGCCGAGCGTCTTGTTGTCGCGGTGCATGCGCGAGGTCGCGAGCGTGCCGGGGATCCGCACGAGCGGCATCCGCTCCGAGAGCCTGATCCAGAGGTCGTAGTCGAGCGCGTAGTGGAGCGAGGAGTCGAGGCCGCCGCAGTCGCGCCATGCGTCGCGCCGGACGAAGGCCGCCGGCTGGCAGACGAAGCACTCGTGCATCAGCCGCTCGCGGTCGAAGTCGCGCACGGGGTAGGGGCGAACCGTCTCGCCTCGCTCGTCCACGTAGTCGGCGTCGCCGTAGACGGCGCCGGCTCCCGGATTGCTCGCCAGTCCCTCGACGGCCCTGCGCAGCGCGCCCGGCCGGTAGACGTCGTCGGCGTTGAGGAACGTGAAGGCCGCGCCGTCCGTCCGCTCGAAGCCACGGTTGACCGCGTCGGCCTGCCCGCCGTCCGGCTCGGAGACCCAGCGGATCCGCTCGCCGTAGCTCTCGAGCAGCTCGCGGGTGCCGTCGCGCGACCCGCCGTCCATGACGAGGTAGTCGACGTGCGGCCAGTCCTGCGCGAGCACGCTGTCGATCGTCTCGGCGAGGAAGCCGGCCATCTCGTAGCTCGGGGTGACGACGGCGACGGTCGGCGGCTCGCGCACGACGCGCGGCGGTGGGCTCGATGGGCTCGTGGACAAGGCGTTGGCAGCGTAGACGGGGCGGTAGACTCCCAGTCCAGATGGCCGACGGGGTGACCGGCAAGAGGATCCTGCTCACCGGCGGCGCCGGCTTCCTCGGCGACAACGTGCGCAAGCGCCTCGAGCACGAGGGTGCGGCGGAGATCTTCGTCCCGCGCCGCGCGCGCTTCGACCTCACCGATGCCGACGCGGTCGCCCGCGCGTATGACGAGTCGCAGCCCGACACCGTCATCCATCTCGCGGCGGAGGTCGGCGGGATCGGCGCGAACCGCGACAACCCCGGCCGCTACTTCTTCGCCAACATGGCGATGGGCCTTCACCTGATCGAGGAGGGTCGCCGCCGCGGCTTGGAGAAGTTCGTCCAGGTCGGGACCGTCTGCTCCTATCCGAAGCACACGCCGGTGCCGTTCTCCGAGGAGGCGCTCTGGGACGGCTACCCGGAGGAGACCAACGCCCCGTATGGGATCGCAAAGAAGGCGCTCCTGGTGATGCTGCAGGCATATCGCGAGCAGTACGGGCTCAACGGGGTCTACCTGATGCCGGTCAACCTCTACGGCCCGGGCGACAACTTCGATCTCCATTCGAGCCACGTGATCCCGGCGCTGATCCGCAAGTGCGAGGAGGCGCGCGTCGCGGGACGTGAGGAAGTGGTCTGCTGGGGCACGGGCAGCGCGTCGCGCGAGTTCCTCTACGTCGACGACTGTGCCGACGCGATCGTCGCCGCGGCCCAGCGCTACGACGGCCAGGAGCCGATCAACATCGGCGCGCACAGCGAGATCAGCATCCGCGAGCTGACCGAGCTGATCGCCCGGCTGACCGGATTCGAGGGCGAGCTGGTCTGGGACAGCTCGAAGCCCGACGGGCAGCCCCGGCGCTGCCTCGACACCAGCCGCGCCACGGAGCTGCTCGGGTTCACGGCATCGACCTCGCTCGAGGACGGGCTGCGCGAGACGATCGCGTGGTTCCGCGAGCACGCGCCGAGCCCCGTCTAGGTCAGAGCTCGATCTCCGCGCGCAGCGGGCGCAGCCGCATCTGGAGGCGGTGCAGGGTGTGCGCTGCGACATGGCGGCGCAGGTAGGGCCGTAGCCGGGCCCAGGCCTCGCTGTGTGAGATCGGCTCGGGGAGGCGTTGGGAGCGGATCGCTTCGATCTCGCTCAGGCCGACGTCGATCTGGCCGGTCGTCTTCTGGGCCTCGTGGAGCCGGAAGCCGCCGATCATCACCGGCAGCCGCTTGAAGCACGCGCCGCTGTCACGGAAGCGCAGCAGCAGGTCCCAGTCGAGCGCGTAGTGATAGCTGGCGTCGAGCCGGCCTCCCGCGGCCTCCCAGGCGCTGCGGCGCCAGAACATCGTCTCCTGCGGGATCAGGTCGGCATAGTCGAGCGTCCAACCGGCGTGGCGCGGCATCACCCAAGCTCCGATCTGGCGGTCCTGCTCGTCGATCAGCGCGCGATGGCCGTAGACGACGTCGGTGTCGGGGTGGCGCGCGAAGTGCCGTCCCACCGCCGCGAGCGCGCCTGGCAGCAGGACGTCGTCCGAGTTGAGCCAGCCCATGATCTCGCCGGAGGTGCGGCTGAAGCCGCGGTTGATGGCGTCGGCCTGACCGTCGTCGGACTCGGACACGCATTCGAGTAGGCGATCGCGATAGCGGTCGAGCACCGCGGCCGTGCCGTCGGTCGACGCTCCGTCCTGGATCGCGTACTCGAGCGCGGGATAGCCCTGACCGAGCACGCTCGCGATCGTCCGCTCGATGAACTGGCCCTGGTTGTAGGACGGCGTCACGAGCGAGATCGTCGGCGCGTCGTCCGGTGGCGTCATCCCGATCTGGCGGCGCGGGATCCGCAGCGGACGCGGCGGGTGCTGGCCCAGCACGCCGAGACGCGGAGCGGCCCAGTGACGCAGCCGGCCGCGAGCCGCCGCGGTCCGGCCGCTGAGCCGCTCGGCCTGACGGGCCAGCGCGTCGTAGGCGGCGAAGCCCGGCCGCGAGCGTTGGCGCTCGACTTCGTGCCTCGCCCAGTCGAGGTCTGCGGTGAGGCGCTCGATCAGGTCTGCGGCATCGGGAGTCGGCTCGAAGCCGGCGAGCTCGAGCTCGCTCGTCGGCTCGGGGAAGCCCGCTCCGGTCGCGCGAACCGTCTCCAGCGAGGTGTCGATGCCGGGTCGGACGTGGGCCGGCGCGCTGGCGAGGGCGCTGGCGAGGGCGATCTGCGTCAGCTCAGGCAGTCCGACCGCGGCGGCTACGCAGGCGTCGCGCAGGCCGCTCTGCCAAGGGTGCCGCGGCGCCGGTCGTGCCATGTCGGCGCGGACATAGATGGCGTCCGCCCAGGCGAGCCGGCCGCCGCTCGGGTGGCGCTCCGCGTCGGAGGCCGGCAGCGACGTCCCGATGCCCGCGGCATCGGCGCCGGCGCCAGCGAGTGCGAGGTGGCGTAGCCCGCGCAGGCGCCAGAGCACGAAGCCACGCTCGCGCAGGTGGGAGTCGACCTCGCCAAACAGAGCTTGACCCTCGTAGAGCCGCTCGAACTCGACCTCGAGCTGAATGGCTCGCACGTGCTCGAGCGAGCGTTCGGCTCCGCGCAGCACGTCCAGCTCCGCGCCCTGGACGTCGAGCTTCAGGAAATGAGGGAGATTCGTCGACCCGGTCTCGTCGATCCACCTGTCGAGCGTCGTCACCGAGACGGTGCGTTGCGCGATCTGCTCGTGCGCGGCGAGCTGTGGGTGGAGCGCGATCGCCTCGCGGGAAGGGGCGTAGAGCGACGAGCTCTGCGCGGAGCGCGTTACGTACAGAGCGGTGCTGCCGGTGTGGGCGCCCAGCGCAAGCGGTATGAACGCCCGCTCGGCAGGTCCAACGAAGGCCGTCGCAAGCCGCTCGCACTCGACAGCGTCAGGCTCGAAGCCGATCAGGCGGACGCGCGGGTCGAACGGCTTCCACGAGCTCGCCTCGCCGTCGCGACAGCCGACGTCGACGACCACGAGTGGCTCGTCGAGATGGACCGCGAGCGGGCCGACGGAACGCGAAGTCGGGGGAGCGCTCGCCACGGCCGGCGATGCTACCGGCGCCCCGCTCGTCGGCCCGCCGTGCGAGCCTGCCGGTCATGCGGCTCGCCAAGTTCATCGCGCACGCCGGGGTCGCGTCGCGCCGTGCCGCCGAGCAACTGATCGCGGACCGTCGCGTGACGGTTGCGGGCCAGCTGGTCACCGATCCTGCCCGCGACGTCGACGAGGCGAGTGGGGTGGCCGTCGACGGTAGGCCAGTCGGTCCCGAGGTGCGCGAGGTCCACATGCTCAACAAGCCGGCAGGGATCGTCTCGACCGTGAGCGACACCCATCGCCGCGTTACCGTGATCCAGCTGGTGCCGTCGCCGTTGCGGCTCTACCCGGTTGGCCGTCTCGATGCCGACACCACAGGGCTGATCTTGCTCACCAACGATGGTGCGCTCGCCAACCTGCTGACCCATCCCCGTTACGGCGTCGAGAAGGTCTACCGCGCCCGTGTCGAGGGTGGACGGGTATCGGAGAGCGCCCTGCGCAAGCTGCGCGAGGGAGTTGACCTCGACGACGGCATCACCCATCCCGCCCGTGTCCGCCAAGTCGAGCCCGGGCTGCTCGAGATCCGCATCTCGGAGGGCCGCAAGCGTCAGGTCCGCCGGATGTGCGAGGCGATTGGGCATCCGGTGACCGAGCTCAGCCGGATCGCGTTCGGCCCGCTGAGACTCGGATCGCTGCCGGAGGGCGAGTCACGTCGTCTCACCGCCGCGGAGGTCGAGCGGCTGCACGCCGCGGGCCAACGGGCCTGACTACTCGAACGCGACCGCTTCGATCTGGCACGACAGCCGTCTCGGATCGGGACTCGCGCTCCACGTCCGGTTGGCCTCTACAAGCAGCTCGCAGCTCTTGCCGCGCAGGTCCCGGGGGATGTCGGCCGAGAGCGTGAACGGGCCGAGGGCGTCGAGCTGGACGCTGACGAGGCGCCTGCCGTCGAGTGACACGGCGAGTCGCATCTCCTTGCCGTCGGCCGCGTGGTGGTGCGCCCCGGCGAGCCGCACGCTCCCTGCGTCCACCGGGACGTCCACGGGGGAGCGCCAGCGGCGTGAGATCCAGCCGTCCTCCCAACGTCCCTCATAGCTGGAGATAAGGCCGCTGTGGCGCGCCCATGCCGCAAGCGCCCGAATCGGGTGGCGGGGGTTCGCGGCGAGTCCGAGTGGCAGCTCGAGCGCGATCGAGCGACGCGTGCGCTGCACCGGCTCGACGATCGAGGGGCGTCCCGCCATCAGCCAGCGTGCATAGCCGTCGACCTGCTCCGGTCGCACGACGCCGTAGTGGCGTCGCGCGACCTCGAACGTCTGGCGGAAGCACCGCCCGCGTTGTGCCTCGCTCTTGGCGGCCGGATGGAAGCGGACCCGCGACAGGATGTCCTCGACCGCGCAGATGGGCAGCTCGGCTGCGATCCGGATGAAGAGGTCGTAGTCGAGCGCGTAGTGGAGCGAGCTGTCCAGCCCGCCGAGATCGCGCCAAACGCCCCCGGCGTAGAAGGAGGCGGTCTGGGCGATCGGATTGGACGCGGCGAGGCCCGCGTGGTCGACATGGACGAGCGTCGTGATGCCGACCTCGTCGCCATCGCCGTCGAGGATCCGGGCACGGCCGTGGATCATCCCGACCCCCGGATGCTCACGGAACCGCTCGACGGCAGCGGTCACGGCGCCCGGCTCGTAGAGGTCGTCCGAGTTGAGGAAGGCCACGATCTCGCCACCGACACGCTCGACGCCGCGGTTGATCGCGTCGGACTGGCCGTCATCAGGCTCGGAGAGCCAGTCGAGGTCGTCGCCGTACGACCTCAGCAGATCGACGGTGCCGTCGTTGGAGCCACCGTCCATGACCAGATAGCGCAGTCGCGGGTAGTCCTGAGCGAGCACGCTCTCGACCGTCTCTCGGATCAGGTCGACGGAGTTCAGCGAGGGGGTGACGATTCCGACGGTTGGTGGATCGAAGACCACTCGCGGACGTGAGCGGTGGACCGTCACCGCGCCCGCGATCGCCGCAACGTGGCGGTCGGTGCTTGCTTGGAGCGAGAAGTGGGCGGCACGCTCGCGTCCAGCGCGTATCAGTCCGTCGACCAGGGCCGGATCGTCGAGCAGGCGGTCGACGCCCGCCGCGATCGCTCGCGGATCGCTTTCGTCGACGGTCACCGCGGCGTCCCCGACGACCTCCTGGACGGCTGGATAGCGCGAGGCCAGGATCGGCGTGCCCGCCAGCATCGCCTCGACCGGCGGGATGCCGAAGCCCTCGAAGCGCGATACGAAGGCGAGCGCGAACGATCGCTCGTGCAGCGCCGGGACGAGGTCGCGGCGTACCTGTCCCAGCGCGTGGACACGTGTCCAGAGTCCCAAGCGCTCGATCTCGTTCGACAAGGCAGCTGGCATCTCGTCCGCTCCGGTCAGGACGAGGCCGGGCGCGTCCTGGCGCCGCTCGGCGAGCAGCGCCAGCGCCCGGACCAGGGCAAGATGGTTCTTGTGCTCGTAGAAGCGCGCGGGATAGAAGAGGAACCGCTCCGGGAGGCCGAGCGCGTCGATCTCCTCCGACACAGCCGCGGCGATCGGTCCTGCAGACTCGATTGCCGGGGGCACGATCGCGATCAGCGCACGATCGACGCCGTGTCGGCTGGCGATCTCGTCCGCGGTGTGGGCCGTCATCGTCAAGACGGCGTCGGCGCGGCGGGTCGAGGGCCGCAGCGCCTGGCGGGCCAGCTCCCGATACGCGAGTGGCACCGCCTGCGGCTCGAGCTCGGGGTAGATGTCAGCGACCATCACCACGCTTGGCAGCGGCGGGTCGAGCGGATCGAGGAAGGTGACTGGGCAGAACAGCGCCTCGGCACCCGTCGCGGCGATCGCGGGGTCGGTCAGCGCACGCGAGTCGGCGGGGGCGGCAATCAGCTCGGCGGCCGGCGCGAAGGCCGCGATCTCGGCGAAGCTCGCCGGGTCGGCCAGGATCGCGAGCGGCGTGCCCAGCTCCGCGTAGTGGCGATCGAGACCGCCGACGCTGTCACGCACGTAGCTCTCCATGCCTCCTCCCATGACGCCGGGGAAGAATTGCCGCAGGTTGACGGCGACTCGCATCAGCTGTCGACGAGCGCCGCGCGCAGCTCCGCGATCTCGCGCTCGTGGTCCTGCCGGGCTCGGTCGAGCCGCTCGATCACGCCCAGCCGCTCCTCGGCGGCGTGGGCGAGGATCTGGATCTGCTCCTCCTTCTCGCGAGCGCTCGCATGCTCGGCGAGCAGCCGGTGCGCCCACTCGGAGACGAACGCGATCCCGTCGGCGCCTCGCCGTCGCAGGTGCGGCGTCATGAAGAGCAGGTTGCCCCAGTCGCCGTGGCGCGGCTCGGCCTCGCTCTCCACGACCTCCACGCCGACATTCGCGCGGTGATGGACGTACAGGAACTCGGTCAGCCCGAGCGGCTCGAGTAGGTCGCGGATCTCCCGCAACGTCCACGGGCAGACGCCCTCGACGCTGTCGACGGCACTCCAGAACTCGATCATCAGCGCCTCGCAGCGCACCGCGCCCATTCCCGCGATCACGTCGCGGTCGCCGCCCTCGACGTCGATCTTCACCAGCCCGAGCTCGCTCGGGATCGCCCCCTCGCGGGCGAGCGAGTCGAGCGAGCGGCAGCGCACGGGCACGCTCTCGTGCCAGCGGCGACTGTCGTCCTCGTCGAGCCGTCGCAGGCTGTTCTGGGCTGGGCTCGCCGCGCCGCTGGCGTCTGCCGCGAGGTGGAGCTCCGCGTGGCCGTCCTCCGCGGTGGCGGCGACGCCGTGAATCGTGACGTCGGCGTTGCCTTCGAAGGCGCGCTCGAGATCGGCGACGTTCGCGGGCGAGGCCTCGATCAGGCTGCCGGGTCCATAGCCGTAGGCGAGGAGAGCCCGCGAGAACGCGCCGCGCTCGGCACCCACGTCGAGGAACTCCCCGCGCGCCATGTGACCGCGGAGAGCCCCGAGCAGTGCGACCTCGGTGTGCTGCTCATATAGATCCACGTGGCGATGCTATGCGAGGGCGCCGGCTGCCCGCTCTGGAACAATCACCCGCCGTGAAGCTACGCGCGCTCCGAGGCGCCACCACAGTCGAGCAGAACACCGCCGAGGCGATCCTCGAGGCGACCGACGAGCTGATGCGCACGCTGATCGAGCGCAACGAGCTCGACGCCGACGAGATGGTCAGCTGCATCTTCACCTGCACCGGCGACCTCGACGCCGAGTTCCCGGCGGTCGCGGCGCGCAACCTCGGCATGTCGACGGTCCCGCTGCTGTGCGCACGTGAGATCGAGGTGCCCGGCTCGCTCGAGCGCGTGATCCGCGTGCTGCTGCACTGCTACGCCGACCCGCAGCGTGAGGCGCGCCACGTCTACCTGCGCGAGGCGACCAAGCTGCGCGCCGACCTGGAGGCGGCGCAGTGACCGGCATCGAGTTCAACGACCGCGTCGAGCGGATCCCCGTGTATCCGGCGGCGAAGACCTGGGACTACGGGGGGGAGCTGGTCGAGCTCGCCTCCAACGAGACGCCCTGGGGCCCGCCAGCGGCCGTCGTCGGCGCGTTGCAGGGACAGATCGAGCGTCTCAACCGCTACCCGGACCCGGCCAAGACGCTGCTCCGCCAGCGGATCGCCGACCGCTGCGACCTGCCGACCTCGCGCGTCACCGTCGGCAACGGATCGTGCGAGATCCTGATGTCGGCGGCAGACGCGCTGCTCGAGCCGGGTGCCGAGCTGATCTACGCCTGGCCGTCGTTCTCGATCTATCCGCACGTCGCCGCCCAATCGGGCGCGCGCGCGATCGAGGTCCCGCTCGACGGCGAGCAGCGCCACGACCTCGAGGCGATGGCGCGCGAGGTGACCGCCGCCACGCGGCTCGTCCTGATCTGCAACCCGAACAACCCGACCGGCACGGCGCTCCCGCTCGACGCGATCGACGTGTTCGTCGCCGACATGCCGCGCCACGTGGCGGTGATCCTCGACGAGGCCTACGTCGAGTTCAGTGCGCTCCAGGACCCGGGCGACTCGCTCGACCTGGTCGAGCGTCACCCGAACCTGATCGTGCTGCGCACCTTCTCCAAGGTCTACGGCCTCTGCGGGCTGCGCGCCGGCTACGCGCTCGGCCCCGAGGAGTTCCGCCTCGCCGTCGACCGCGTGCGCCAGCCGTTCTCGGTCAACGCGCTCGCCCAGGCGGCCGCGGCCGAGGCGATCGGCCACCAGGACGAGGTCGCCCGCCGCGTCGAGGCGACGCTCGTCGAGCGCGTCTGGCTCGAGGTCGAGCTGGAGGATCGCGGCATCGCGACCAGCGACAGCCAGGCCAACTTCATCTGGCTCTCGCTCGGCGACCGCGAGGAGCAGCCGATCGTCGACGGGCTCGCCCAGCGCGGCGTGATCGTCCGCTCCGGCAAGGCGCTCGGCGACGAGGGTCACCTGCGCGTCACGCTCGGCACCCGCGCGCAGAACACCCGCTTCCTCGCTGCCCTGGATCAGCTGCTCTAGCTCGTTCACGGCTTGCCGCTCTTGCGACGGGCTGCTACAACACAAGTGATGGCATCGAACGCCACGCCGAACCTGATCGCCGCCCAGCCGGGCGAGCTCTGGCGTGCCTTCGCGTGCTATTGGCGATTTAGCTAGGCGTCCGGCCTGCGGCAGTGCCTGCCGCTCGACCGAGAGTCCCCGTCCGGACGCCGACATCCGCGCTTGCGTGCAAGCGCCTTCGCAACCGCCAACGCAGCACAGACTTCGAGAGGTCAGGAAAAACGAGATGATGATCGGAATGACGGAGGAGGTGACCAGGGACCACGTCCGCGACCAGCGCATCCAGCGCGCCGAGCCGCTCGTCCCGCCGAACACGCTGCTGGGTGAGCTGCCGCTCGGCACGGAGGGTGAGCAGGTGGTGGTCCGCGGTCGAGAGGAGGTCGTCAAGGTCCTCGACGGAACCGACGACCGGCTGCTCGTGGTCGTCGGTCCCTGCAGCGTCCATGACGTCGACGCTGCGATCGAGTACGCCAAGCGGCTGGCCGAGAAGTCGGCCGAGGTCGGCGACGACCTGCTGATCGCGATGCGCGTCTACTTCGAGAAGCCGCGCACCACGACCGGTTGGAAGGGCCTGATCAACGATCCGCACCTCGACGACTCCGGTGACGTCAACACCGGCCTGCGCTGGGCGCGCGAGCTGCTGCTCGAGGTGCTCGGGCTCGGCCTGCCGATCGGCGTCGAGTTCCTCGACCCGATCACGCCGCAGTACATCTCGGACACCGTCGCCTGGGGCGCGATCGGCGCTCGGACGACCGAGAGCCAGATCCACCGCCAGCTCGGCTCCGGTCTGTCGATGCCGATCGGCTTCAAGAACCGCACCGACGGCAACGTACAGGTGGCGGTCGACGCGGTTCGCGCGGCGGCGGTCTCGCACGCCTTCGCAGGCGTCGACGACAGCGGCACGCCGGCGATCCTCTACACGACCGGCAACCCGGACGGCCACGTGATCCTGCGCGGCGGTCGCGGCGTGCCGAACTACGGCGCGGACGCGGTCGGCGACGCGCTCGCGAAGCTGCGTGCCGCCGGCCTGCCCGAGCGGCTCGTGATCGACGCCTCGCACGACAACAGCGCGAAGGACCCGGACCTCCAGCCCGTCGCGGCAGCGGCGCTCGCGGAGCAGGTCGCCGCGGGCAACCGGGCGATCGTCGGCACGATGCTCGAGTCGTTCCTCGTGGCGGGCCGCCAGGACCTCGGTGGCGAGCTGACCTACGGCCAGTCGATCACCGACGCCTGCATGGACTGGGACGCGACGGTGTCCGTGCTCGACGGGCTCAGCGCGGCCGTGAGGGCGCGGCGCGCGGGATGAGGATCGCCGTCCTCGGCGTCGGGCTGATCGGTGGATCGATCGGCCTTGCCGCCAAGGAGCACGTCGAGGACGCTCAGGTCGTCGGGTTCGGCCGTAGCCCGGAGCGGCTCGAGCGGGCGCGCGGACTCGGCGCGATCGACGAGGTGGCCGGCTCGCTGGAGCAGGCCCTGGCCGGGGCCGACCTCTGCTTCTGCTGCGCGCCCGTCGGCGTGCTGCGCGATCAGGTCGAGGCGGCGCTGGCGGCCGCGCCGGAGGGTTGTGTCGTGACCGACGTCGGCTCCGTCAAGGGCGGGCTCGTGGACGGGATCGAGGATCAGCGCTTCGTCGGCGGACACCCGATCGCGGGCGCCGAGACGGCCGGCGTGGAGCACGCACGGGCCGACCTCTTCGAGGGCGCCACCTGGTACCTGACACCGACCAAGCGCTCGTCGGGCGTGCTGTTCGAGCGGCTGCACCGGCTTGTCGCCGCGCTGGGTGCCCGGCCGATCGCGATCGACTCGGAGTCGCACGACCGTCTGCTGGCGACGGTCAGCCATCTCCCGCACGTGCTCGCGAACGTGCTCGTGACCCAGGCCGCAGGAGCGCTCGGCGAGGAGGACGAGGCGCTGCCGCGCGTCGGACCGAGCTTTCGCGACGCGACTCGCGTCGCGGGCGCCAACTCCGCGATCTGGACCGACATCTACGTCTCGAACCGCGAGGCGATCGCGGCTGAGATCGATGCCGTGGTAGGGCGGCTCCAGGAGGCGGCGGACAAGCTCCGAGCCGGCGAGCCGGGCCCGCTCACCGATTGGAACGAGCAGGCGGCGGACGCCCGCCGGCGGCTGCTCGAGGCGGATCTCGCCGGCGGCGCGGTCAGCGAGCTGCGGCTCACGGTGCCCAACCGGCCGGGTATCGTCGCCGAGGTGGCGCTGGCGCTCGGCAAGGCAGGGGTGAACATCGTCGACATGGCGCTGGCGCCCGCCCCGGACATGCGCTCCGGGTCGATCACGCTCTGGATCGCCGGCGACGACGAGGCGGCGCGTGCGCACGCCCTGATCGACGATCTCGGATTTCCCGTCGCCGAAGCGTGAGCAAGCGTCGCTTCGACCCATCCGGACCGCTGCGGGGGACCTACGAGCCCCCCGCCGACAAGTCGATCTCGCACCGTGCCGCGCTGTTCGGAGCGATGAGCGACGAGCCGGTCACCGTCACCAACTACCTCGACGCGGCGGACACCCGCTCGACGCTCGAGGCGGTGCTGCGCCTCGGCGCCGGCGTGCAGGAGGACGGCGAGGGCTCGGTCCTGATCCGCGGCGTCGGCCTGCACGCGCCGCTCGAGACCACGGGCGGGCGGCTCGACGTCGGCAACTCGGGCACGCTGCTGCGGCTGCTGCCCGGCTGGCTCGCGGGGCAGCCCGGCGCCGAGTGGACGCTCGACGGCGACGAGTCGATCCGCCGCCGGCCGGTCGACCGGGTCGTCGAGCCGCTGCGCCAGATGGGTGCCGTCATCGACGCCCGCGAGGACCGCTTCACACCGCTGACGGTCCACGGCGGCGGCCTCCAGGGGATCACCTACGAGCTGCCGATGGCGAGCGCCCAGGTCAAGTCCTGCGTGCTGATCGCCGGGATGCTCGCCGACGGCAGCACGACGATCGTCGAGGGCCGCCCGAGCCGCGACCACACCGAGCGCATCCTCGCGCGCTCGCGCGTGCCGTTCGAGCGCGACGGACTGCGCGTGACCGTGGCCCAGGTCGACGAGCTCGAGCTCGACTCGATCGCGGTGCCGGGCGATCCCTCCTCCGCGGCGTTCATCGCCGCGGCGGCCTGTCTGGTGCCCGACTCGCGAGTCGTGATCGAGAACGTCGGCCTCAACTGGACCCGCAGTGGCTTCTTCCGCATCGCCCAGCGGATGGGCGCCGTGATCCTCGGCGACCTCGAGGAGCCCGGGGCGTTCGAGCCGACGGAGCCGGTCGGAGAGCTGGATGTGGCTCACGGGCCGCTCGTGGCGACCGAGGTGACGCCCGAGGAGGTGCCGGCGGCGATCGACGAGCTGACGCTGATCGCGCTGATGGGCGCGTTCGCCGAGGGAGAGACCGTCGTCCGCGGCGCCGGCGAGCTGCGCCACAAGGAGTCGGACCGGATCAGCGCGGTCGTCGACGGCCTGTCGGCGCTCGGCGCCGACATCGAGGCGACCGAGGACGGGTTCGCCGTCCGCGGCGACGGCGGCCCGCTGCGCGGCGGCACGATCGACTCGCGTGGCGACCACCGGATCGCGATGCTCGGCGCGATCGCCGGGCTCGCGTCGCGCGACGGGGTGCAGGTCGTCGGCATGGACGCCGCCGCCATCTCGTACCCCGGCTTCGAGTCGGATCTTGCGGCCGTGATCGGCCAATAGCGTGCCGGCGTGGATCGCCGACCGCTCGACCGCGTGCGCCAAGCGCGGGCAGGGGCACGAGTAGCCTGCCGGCCATGGTCGTTGCCATCGACGGTCCCGCGGGCGCGGGCAAGAGCACGGTCGCGCGTGCGACCGCTAAGGCGCTCGGGTTCACCTACCTCGACTCGGGGGCGATGTACCGCGCCGTGGGACTCGTGCTGCTCGAGCAGGGCGGCGCCGCGTCGGAGGCGGCCGAGCGGCTGGAGATCTCGCTCGGCGAGCGGGTGATCGTCCACGGCCGTGACGTGACCGATGCGATCCGCGCTCCCGAGGTCTCGGAGGCCGCGTCGAAGGTCGCGACCAACCAGGCCGTGCGCGCGGCGCTGGTCACCAAGCAGCGCGAGGTCCTGTCGGAGGGCGACTGGGTCGTCGAGGGACGGGACATTGGGACCGTCGTCGCGCCCGACGCGGCGGTCAAGGTCTTCCTGACGGCGGACGCGGCCGAGCGCGCGCGCCGCCGCGCCGCCGAGCTCGGCGCCGACACGGCCACCGTCCTGCGCGACCAGGCGCTGCGCGACGAGCAGGACGCGACCCGCGAGCACTCCCCGCTACGCCCCGCCGAGGGATCCGTCGAGCTGGACACCACCGGTCTGACGGTGCAGGAAGTCGTCGCTCGAATCGTCGAGATGGTCCGCAAGCCACAGCCGGGCGCCTGACATGGCGCTTCCGAAAGTGGCGGTCGTCGGCTACCCCAACGTCGGCAAGTCGACGCTCGTCAACCGTCTTACCGAGACCCGCGAGACCGTCGTCCATCCCCAGGCCGGAGTCACGCGCGACCGCAAGGAGGTCGAGGCGGACTGGAACGGGCGCAGCTTCCTGCTGGTCGACACCGGCGGGGTGGACATGGACGAGACCGACGACCTCGCGCGGTCGGTCCAGCGCCAGGCGCGCAGCGCCCTCGCGGAGTCGGACGTCGCGGTGTTCGTCGTCGACGCCGTCGCTGGGCTGCGTCCCGGCGACGCCGAGCTCGCGCGCGAGCTGCGCGGCGCCGGAACGCCGGTGATCGTCGCCGCGAACAAGGTCGACGACGCGCTCCACCAGTCGGCGGCCGCCGAGTTCTACGGCCTCGGCCTTGGCGACCCGGTCGCCGTCTCGGCCGCTCACGGGCTCGGGACCGGGGATCTGCTCGACCGGATCGCGGCCGAGCTCGCCGACGTGCCCGAGCGCGACGAGGACCCCGCCACGCGGCTCGCGGTGATCGGGCGACCGAACGTCGGAAAGTCCTCGCTCGTCAACAAGCTGCTGGGGGAGGACCGGGTGATCGTCGCTGACCTGGCGGGAACGACGCGCGACTCGATCGACACGCGGATCGAGGTCGACGGCAAGCCGGTGACGCTCGTCGACACCGCCGGCCTGCGCCGCCGCACCAAGGTCGCCGGAACGGTCGACTACTACGCGCAGCTGCGCTCCGAGCAGGCGGCCGAGCGCGCGGACGTGGCGATCGTCCTCTGCGACGCGTCGGAGGGAGTCACCACCGAGGACTTCCGGATCGCCGAGCTGGCGATGAAGTCGAACTGCGCGACCGTCATCGCGCTCAACAAGTGGGACGTCACCGACACCGACCTCGAGGACGCCCGCGCGCGGATCGGGAAGAAGCTGCGCCAGCGGCCAAGGCTGTTGGCCGTGTCGGCGAATACCGGCCGTGGGCTGACGCGCCTCGTCGCCGAGGCGCTCGACCTCGCGGAGCGCAGCGAGCAGCGCATCTCGACCCCGCAGCTCAACCGCTTCCTCGACGACATCCAGGCGCTGCGCCAGCCGCCCGCCAAGCGCGGCAAGCGCCTCAAGCTGTACTACCTGGCCCAGTTCGAGACGGGACCGCCGCGGTTCGCCCTCCAGGTCAACGACCGCTCGCTCGTCACCCGGGACTGGGCCTACTTCCTCGAGAACCGCCTCCGCGAGCGCTTCGGCCTCGAGGGAGTGCCGCTCGTGATCGATATCAAGACGACCGGAGGGCGTCGCAGCGGCGGCTGACACCTTCTGTACCCTTTCCTACCCCTTCAAGGAACCGAACACGGAGCCGAGAAACCCTCCCCATGAGCCTCAGCGAGTTTGCAGACAACGAGTTCCTCTTCACGTCGGAGTCGGTCACAGAGGGCCATCCCGACAAGATCGCCGACCAGATCTCCGACTCCGTGCTCGATGCGGTCCTGAGCCAGGATCCGGCTGGGCGCGTCGCCTGCGAGACGCTCGTCAACACCGGCCTGATCGTGATCTCAGGTGAGATCTCGACGACGGCCGACCTCGACTTCCAGGCGCTCGCCCGCAAGACCGTCGACGAGATCGGCTACAACGACGCCTCCTACGGCTTCGACTGCAACACCTGCGCCGTGATGGTCACGGTCGACAAGCAGTCGCCAGACATCGCCCAGGGCGTCGACCACGCCTACGAGGAGCGCGCCGAGGGCTCGGGCGACGACTTCGACATCGCCGGCGCGGGCGACCAGGGAATGATGTTCGGCTACGCGACGTCTGAGACGCCACAGCTGATGCCGGCACCTGCCGCGCTCGCCCACCGGCTGGCGGAGCGGCTCGCGGCGGTCCGCCACGACGGCACGTTGCCCTACCTGCGCCCGGACGGCAAGACACAGGTGTCGGTCCGCTACCGGGACGGGCGGCCGGTCGCCGTCGAGAAGGTGCTCATCTCGACCCAGCACTCCGAGGAGGTCGACTCGCAGAGCCAGATCAAGCCGGATCTGTGGGAGAACGTCGTGATCCCGGTGCTCGAGCAGGAGGGCGTCCCGTTCGACGCCGCGACGCTCCAGCAGGGTCACAACTACCTCGTCAACCCGACCGGCAAGTTCGTCATCGGCGGCCCGATGGGCGATTGCGGCCTCACAGGGCGCAAGATCATCGTAGACACCTACGGCGGCGCCGCCCGTCATGGCGGGGGCGCGTTCTCGGGCAAGGACCCGTCGAAGGTCGATCGCTCGGCCGCCTACGCGACGCGCTGGGTAGCCAAGAACGTCGTCGCCGCCGGCCTCGCCGACCGCTGCGAGGTCCAGGTCGCGTACGCGATCGGCGTCGCCCACCCGGTCTCGGTGATGGTCGAGACCTTCGGCACGGAGAAGATAGGCCGCGCCGAGATCGCGAAGCTCGTCGACGAGCACTTCGACCTGCGTCCGGCCGCGTTCCGGCGCGAGCTCGACCTGCACCGGCCGATCTTCCGCAAGACGGCCGCCTACGGGCACTTCGGCCGTGAGCTCGACGAGTTCACATGGGAGCGCACCGACAAGGCGGACGCGCTGCGCGAGGCCGCCGGACTGGCCGAGACCGCGTCGGTCGCCTAGCCGCGCCGGGCGCGCCCGCGTCCCGGCGGGGGCGTAGGTTGAGCCTGTGATCGCCAAGGTAGAGCCGCTGACGACGGCCCGCGCGCTGCGCGGGCCGTTCGACTACCGGCTCGGCGATACGGCCGTCGGTGCCGGCGTCGGAAGCGTGCTCGTCGTCCCGTTCGGGCCGCGGCGGATGCTCGGCGTGGTCGTAGAGGTCGCCGAGACGAGCGATCTACCCCCGGAGCGCCTGTCCGAGCCGATCGAGGCGCTCGAGGCCAACGTCCCGCCCGAGCTGGTGCGGCTCGGCCTATGGGTGGCGGAGGAGTACGTCTCGACGCCCGCGCGCGGGCTCGCGCTCGTCCTCCCACCCGGTACGGGGACCGGCAGCGGCCGCCGTACCCGCGCCCGGCAGTCGCTGGCGACGGCGCTGACCGACGCCGGCCGGGAAGCGCTCGACGACGACTCGCGGCTGGGGAGCCGTCAGCGCTCCGCGCTCGAGGCTCTGCGGGGGGGCCCGCTGCGCGTCAGCGACCTCTCGCGCGTCAGCGGCTGCGACCACGCCGGCGTCCGCCGGCTGGAGAAGCGCGGCCTCGTGACGATCGAGCAGACCGTCGAGCCGCCTCGCCGTCCCGAGATCCGGGGGGTGGGAGCGCGTGGAGTCGTGAGCCAGCTCACCCCGGCCCAGGCGGCCGCGCTCGACGAGATCGCCAGGCGGCTGGGGGAGACGGCGCCCGAGCCGATCCTCCTCCACGGCGTCACCGGCAGTGGCAAGACCGAGGTCTACCTGCGCGCCGTCGAGGCCGTCTTGGCGCAAGGGAAGTCGGCGATCGTGCTCGTGCCCGAGATCGGGCTGACGCCGCAGACCGCGGGCCGCTTCGTCGAGCGCTTCGGCGACACCGTGGCGATCCTGCACTCGCAGCTGTCGGTCCGTGAGCGCTATGACGAGTGGGTGCGCCTGCGCAGCGGCGTCGCCCGGGTCGCGGTCGGGCCGCGATCGGCGGTCTTCGCACCGCTCGAGGAGGTCGGCCTGATCGTCGTCGACGAGGAGCACGACGCCTCCTACAAGCAGGAGGGCGACCCGCGCTACGACGCTCGCCACGTCGCCGAGCGGCGCGCGCGCGAGGCGGGCGCGCTGCTGCTCGCCGGCAGCGCGACGCCGCGTCCCGAGAGCGTCTTGCGCTACGAGCGGGTACGGCTCTCCGAGCGCGTCGACGGCCGCGGGCTCCCGCCGGTCGAGGTCGTCGACATGGCCGGCGTCCAGACGCCGCTGCACCAACGCACGCGCGCCGCGCTCGAGGAGGTCCGGACCCGTGACGAGAAGGCGATCGTCCTGCTCAACCGGCGCGGGTGGTCGAACTTCCTCACCTGCGGAGGGTGCGGACGGGTCTGGGAGTGCCCGAACTGCGACGTCACGCTCGTCCTGCACCGCGCCGCAGGTCGCGTCTCCTGCCACCACTGTGGCCACCGCGAGGCGGTCCCGGGCAGTTGCCCGGACTGCGGATCGGTCTCGCTCGCGCGCCACGGCATCGGCACCGAGCAGCTCGGTGCCGAGCTCGAGCGGCTGATGGACCCGCTGCCGGTCTTCCGCCTCGACGCCGACACCGCCGCGAACGGTGGCGCCGCCGAGGCGCTCGAGCGCTTCGACGCCGCCGAGGCGGGGGTGCTGGTCGGCACGCAGATGGTCGCGAAGGGACACGACTTCCCGGACGTCACGCTCGGCGTCGTGCTCGACGCCGACGCGACGCTGCGCTTTCCCGACTTCCGCTCCGAGGAGCGGACCTTCGCGCTCGTCGCGCAGCTTGCCGGCCGCAGCGGTCGCGGCGGCCGCGACGGGCGAGTCGTGGTCCAGGCGCTCGATCCGGCTGCCGCGGTGCTGCGCTTCGCCGCCCGTCACGACGCCGACGGCTTCCTCGACGTCGAGCTGACCCGTCGCGAGGCGCTGTCATATCCGCCGTACGGGTCGCTGATCCGGGTCGTCTGCGCGTCCGAGGGACCCGCGCCCGCCCAGCAGGCGGCGGAGGCGATCCTCGCGGCGATCCAGGCCGCCGGCGTTCCCGTCCTCGGCCCGGCGCCGCTGTTCCGCGTCAAGGGGCGCGACCGCTTCCAGCTCGTCGTCAAGGCCCGTGACCGTGCCGCGGGGATCGTCGCCGTCCGCCAGGCGGTCGAGCGGACGGCCGCCGATCGCTCGCATGGCGCGGTCGCCTACGCGGTCGACGTCGACCCCCAGTGAGCGCGTCTACAATCGAGGCTCGATGGCCGACGAGCACGATCACGACCTCCACGAGCACGACGCTCTCGACGACGAGCTCGACACCGCCGACGAGCCCGAGCAGCCAAGCCTCGATCCCGAGGTAGCCGCCCGCCGCGCCGCGGCGATGTCGTTCATCCGCCAGCTCGGCGATCCGGTGCTCAAGAGCCGCGCGACCGAGGTGGACAAGTTCGACGAGTCGCTGCGTCGCCAGGTGGCGCGCATGGCCGGCCTTATGGACGACGCGATCGGGGTCGGCCTCGCCGCCCCGCAGCTCGGCATCTCCCAACGCCTGCTGGTCTACCGCATCGGTCCCGGCGCGCCGCTGATAGCGCTCGCCAACCCGGTGATCGAGTGGACCAGCGATGAGCAGGAGGAGGGAGAGGAGGGCTGCCTCTCGATTCCCGGCATCAACGTCGACGTCGACCGCCCGATCCACGTCCGCGTCCGCGGCATCGACGAGGAGGGCGAGACCCGCGTGATCGAGGCCTCGGGCCTGGAGGCCCGCGTCCTCCAGCACGAGATCGACCACCTCGACGGCGTGCTGATCCTCGACCGCACCAGCCGCAGCCAGCGCCGCGAGGCGATGCGCACGCTGCGCGACCGCGAGCGCGCCGAGCAAGCGGCCTGAGCCAGAGCCCGGGCGTGCGGACCGTCTACCTCGGCACGTCGGACTTCGCCGCTGTCGTGCTCGACCGCCTCGTCGAGTCCGACCACCCGCCCGAGCTCGTCGTCACCCGCCCTGACCGCAAGAAGGGTCGTGGCCGCAAGCTGCTGCCGCCCCCGGTAGCCGAGCGGGCTCGCGAGCTGGGGATCGAGGTCTTCCAGCCGGACAAGGTCAACGAGCCGGAGTCGCGTGAGCGGATCGCGGCGGCCAAGTCCGAGGCGATAGCGATCTGCGCGTACGGCGCGATCATCGGCGACGAGCTGCTCGCCGCGCACGACTGGTTCAACGTCCACCCGTCGCTGCTGCCGCGCTGGCGCGGTGCGGCTCCGATCGAGCGGGCGATCGAGGCGGGTGACGAGCAGACCGGCGTAGCGATCATGGAGCCGATCGCAGAGCTCGACGCCGGACCCGTCTACGCGATCCGCGAGGAGCCGATCGCACCCGACGACGACTACGGCAGCCTCGCCGAGCGGCTCGCCCGGATCGGCGGCGATCTGCTCGTCGAGGCGCTCGATACCCGCCCCGAGCGCCGACCCCAGGCCCCGGAGGGCGTCACCTACGCCGAGAAGATCGATCGCGACGAGCGCCGGCTCGACCCGGCAGCGGATCCCGCCGCGCTGGCTCGCCGCGTGCGCGCGTTCAACCCACACATCGGGACGTTCGTCGAGCTGGGCGATGGTGAGCGGCTCGGCGTGCGCCGCGCGGCCCTGGCGGTCGACGGCGCAGGCGTCCCCGCCGGCGCGCTCGCCGACCGCGACGGCCAGCTGATCTTCGGTGCAGAGGGCGGCGCGATCGAGCTTCAGGAGGTCCAGCCAGCCGGCGGCAAGCCGATGGAGGCCGCCGCCTGGATGAACGGCCGCCGGGGCGCCCTCGACGGCAACTGACGCTCCGGTCCGGCTCACCCGCCATGATCGCCCGATGGCTGATGAGCAACCGGTAGATCTCGGGCCTCCGTGTCCGAGCTGCGGCGAGCCGTGGATCCGCGCCACGCAGCTGCCCGGGCGCTACCGCTGCGTCAACTGCCTGACGCGCTTCGAGCTGCGCTCGCAGTGCCCCGACTGCGGCTCGCACTCGACGATCGCCCGCATGTCAGACCTCGAGAACGTCCGCTGCCGCAACTGCGACGGCTCGATGCTCACGCCTGTCTGAGATCGTCGGTGCGGTGCTCGCCCGATCGACGATCGGGCTGCGCTCCTCCCGCGGCGGCGAAGCCTAGAGCGACGCCAGCGCCGACTTGATGTCGTCGACGGTCTGGAAGTCCAACCCGAGCGTGTGGTCGTGGCGGTGGCGCACGACGCCCTGCTCGTCGAGGATCACGACAGCTCGCTTGGTGCCGCCGATCCGCGACCAGGCGCCGTAGGACTTCGCCACCGCGCCGCCCCCGTCGGCGAGCAGCGGCACGGTCAGGCCGTGCTTGTCGGCGAACTGCTGCTTGGAGTCGAGCCCTTTGCCGGAGATCCCGACCGCGGTTGCGCCAAGCGCGCCAAATGCCTCCGCGTTGTCGCGGTAGGAGCAGAACTGGCGCGTGCAGACGGGCGTGTCGTCACCCGGGTAGAAGAGCAGCACAACCCGCTCGCCACGGTGCTCGGACAGCGTGAACTTGCCGTGGGTGCCGTCGAGCGTGAAATCCGGTGCCTGCTCGCCGACTGCTGGGTGCCGTGCCATATATGGCCGAAACCTAGTGAGAACGCCGATACAGCGTCCCGAGCAGCGTGCACAGCACGAGTGCGGCGCCGGTGAACCCGACCTCCACCTGGAGCACGCGGTCGTCGATCCCCGGCACCAGCAGGAAGGCCACATAGGCGACCGCGGTCGCGAGCCAGCAGATCGACGCGACGCCCGCTCGGGCACGCGCTACAAGTGCCTGGTTGAGCGTCGCGGCAACGAGGTAGAGCCCCATGCCGACCGAGATCAACACGAGCCCGCCGCGGTCGTAGGCCTGCTCGCCGCCGAACACGAGATCCATCACCCACGGTCCGATTGCCAGCATCCCGAGCGCCACCGTGCCGGCGAAGCCCGCGATCGCCAGCAGGGTCACATTCACGCTGCGCCGGAACGGGTCGCCCTCGCCGGATGCGCGCAGCCGTGTGAGGTGGGGGAGGATCGACGTCGAGACGGCCTGGAACAGCTGCAGCGGTGCGCGCGCGATCAGCAGCACGTTGAAGACGAAGCCCGCGAGCGCGGCGCCCTCCGCGCCCTCGGTCGCCTTGACCAGCAGCGGACCCGCGTTGAGGAACGTCTGCTCGGCGAGCATGATCAGCAGCACCGCGACCGCGAATCCCGTCCCGTTCGCGAGGGTGAACTCCGGCTCACCGCCCGGCTCTCCCGCGGCGGCCTCGTCGAGCGCCCGCACGTCCGCAGACTCGACCTCCGGCGCAGCGGCGGTCGGCTCCGGCAGTCGCCGACGGAGCGCCCATGGCACGACCGCCAGCGAGACGATCGGCGCGGCGGCGATCCCCAGCGCCACCACCGACTGTCCCGACGCGATCCCGACCGCCACGGCGAGCGCGAACAGGCAGCGCGACACCGCCTCCATGAAGACAAGGCCGCTGAACAGCCCGAAGCGGTGGTGGCCCGCGAGGAACCCACGCGCGAAGTAACTCACCGCGTAGGCGAGCACGGCGACGATCAGCACCCAGTAGAGCGTCTCCGAGCCGTTGAAGAGGTCGTCCTTCAGCGGCCCCCTGAGCGCGAGCGCGGCGACCGCGAAGAGCAGGCCGAGTCCGAGCTGGATCGTCGCCGCCACGCGCAGGTGGCTGTTCCCCTCGAGGCCGCGCTGATGGCGGTCGGCGATCGTGCGCGAGAGCAGCTGCTCGACGGGCCGGTAGAGCACCGAGACCGTCACGAACACGGCCGACCACAGCAGGGTGATCTCGCCGTAGTCGTGCTCGGAGAGCGTGTGGCTCGCGAGCGCGAAGTAGGCGTAGGTGATCAGCCCGGTGACGCCAATCCCCACGGAAAGAATCGCGGCTCCCCGCCCGTAGCCGGTCCTCTCAGCAGCCTCCGCGTCCGACATGTGGGAAGACTCGCGCTAGAGCCGGACGAGCAGCATCGTCCACGGGAACGGCGAGCGTGCCTCGACGACCTCGCCGTGGCGCGACAGCAGCTTCGCGAAGCTGCGCTTCGACCAATGGTTGACGTGGCCGGGCGTGTTGCCGAGCGAGCCCCAGTAGGCGCCACGCGCCATGTTCAGCCCGCGCCACAGCGGCTCGCGCGGCACCGAGACGAGCAGGTGGCGGTCGGCGACGCGCGCCATCTCGGCGACCGTCGCCTCGGGATCCGGGACGTGCTCGAGCACCTCGATCGCGGTGGCCATGTCGAACTCGCCGTCGGCGAAGGAGAGCCGCGTCGCCTCCTCGCAGCGGTACTCGAGGTTCGCGCGCTTGCGCTTCTCCCACTCGACGGCGAGCTTCTCGTCGTCGAGGTCGATGCCGACGATCCGCCGGTCGCCGAGCCGCTCCGCCCACTCGTGGGTGAGCACGCCCTCGCCGCAGCCGACGTCGAGGATCGAGGTCGGTGCGGCCTGCGCCCAGAGCTCGTCGAGCGAGCGGTGAAAGCCGTCCATCAGTCGCCGCACGACCGGGTTGGTCGAGCCGTACTTGTCGAAGGTGTTGCCGGTCGGGACCGAGTCCGCGCCGGTCGACCCGGGTGTCGCGACGCCGGTCACGCGCCCACCGTCTCGCGGTCGCCGCTGGACCCCTCGGCCTTGCCGGTCGCGCGGCCTGCAGCGGCGCCGGTCGTGGCTGCCTGCTGGCCGGGCGAGGCGCCGGGCTCGTAGTGCGATGGCTCGACGCCGAGCGTCAGCTCGACCCTGCGGACCCGCTCCAACGTCCGCTGCTGCAACGTGCGACTGGCCGCCAGGATGTCGGCGATCACGCCGAGCGCGACGAACTGGACGGCGATGATCATCAGCGTCGAGCCGAGGATCAGCGACTGGATGTTCCCCTCGCCCTGACCGTTGAAGAAGAACCAGAGGAAGCGCGCCCAGATGATCGCCGCCGGGATCGCGACGACTCCCGCGGCGATCATGAACAGGCGCAGCGGCTCGTAGAGCGAGTAGACACGGAAGATCGACACCGCGTTGCGGCGCACATAGGAGGACATCGACGGGAACAGGCGCGACTCGCGCGTCTTGTCGTTGGTCCGGATAGGCACGTGGTCGACGGCGACGAGGACCTTGCCGGCCTGGATGATCGTCTCCAGCGTGTAGGTGAACTTCGAGATCACCTGCATCTGCAACGCAGCCTCGCGGTTGTAGGCGCGGAAGCCGGAGGTGGTGTCCGGCACGTTCGTCCCCGATGCGCGTCGCACGACCGCACTGCCGAGCCGCTGGAGGCGCTTCTTGAGCGGCGAGAAGTGCTCGATCGAGTCGGTCTCGCGGTCGCCGACGACCATGTCGGCGCGCCCGGCGAGGATCGGTTCGACGAGCTTCGGGATGTCGGGCCCGTAGTACTGGTTGTCGGCGTCGGTGTTGACGATGATGTCGGCACCGAGCTTGAGGCAGGCGTCGAGGCCCGCCTGGAAGCCTGCGGCCAGGCCCTTGTTGTTGGTCAGCCGCACCACGTGGTCGACGCCGTTGGCACGCGCCACCTCGACCGTGTCGTCGGTCGAGCCGTCGTCGATGATCAGCCACTCGACCTCGTCGATGCCCGCGACCTCGCGCGGGAGGTCGGCGAGGGTGGCCGGCAGCTGCTCGGCCTCGTTGAAGCAGGGAATCTGGATGATCGCCTTCATCTGGCAGGGGGAGGGTAGAGGGAAGGGAGGTTGAAAGAGACCTGCTGAGGCCCGCTAATTGTGAAAGCGGGCTTTGCTAGCCTGCCCCGTTCGCAGCACGACCCTCTTTCATTGGAGCCCGCCGACATGGATCTTCTCGCATACCTGGACCCCGGCAGCGGCAGCATGATCCTCCAGATCATCGCCGGCGGCGCCGCCGCCGTGGCTGTCACCGCCAAGCTGTACTGGAACCGCATCCTCAAGTTCCTGCGCATCCGCAAGGACGACGAGACCGCGGAGCCGCAGCCCACCGACTCGGCCTGAGTCGCGACGTCGCGGGAGGGCTTGCCTCTCGCGACCTGCTGTTCCCCTACACTTCGCCGCCGCCGTGCCTCCCTCACGCGGCGGCTGACTCTCCATGCAAAGCCCCACTGAGACCTCCCCGCGCGCCGACGAGGCACGCCACGAGCCAGGTTCGTTCCGCGACCCCGAGAGCCGCGTCTTCTACTCGGGCGGGAACGTCTATCGCGCCCTGTCCCAGGACGGGCTCGACGACTTCAAGGCGCTCCAGGAGACCAAGCTCTTCGAGAGGTTCACCGCCGACGGACGCCTCGTCCAGACCAAGCTGCTCGACAGCACGGCCGGCCTGCCCCAGGAGCTGCTGGTCAAGGACTGCGCCGGGGTGCTCGAGCACGAGCGGATCCCGTTCGTCTCCTACCCGTACGAGTGGACCTTCTCGATGCTCCAGGACGCCGCGCTGCTGCAGCTCGACCTGAACCTCGCGGCGCTCGAGGAGGGGCTGATCCTCAAGGACTCGACGCCCTACAACGTGCAGTTCATCGGCTCAAAGCCGGTCTTCGTCGACATCGGCAGCTTCGAGCGCTTGCGCGACGGCGAGCCGTGGGTGGGCTACCGACAGTTCTGCATGCTCTACCTCTACCCGCTGATGCTCCAGGCGGTGAAGGGGGTCGAGTTCCACTCCTGGCTGCGCGGCTGCATCAATGGCATCACGCCTGCTCAGATGCGCGGCGTGTGCTCGTTCCGCGACCGCTTCCGCAAGGGCTTCTACCTCAACGTCTTCCTGCACTCCAAGCTCGAGGCCAAGCACGCCGACCGCGGCAAGGAGGTCAAGTCCGAGGTCAAGAAGGCCGGCTTCAAGAAGGAGCTGATCGTCGCCAACGTCAAGCGGATGCGCAAGACGGTGGGGAGCCTGACCTGGGATCCGCCCGAGGGCGTCTGGGTCGCCTACGGCGAGCGCAACAGCTACAGCGACGTCGACGCCGAGCGCAAGGACGAGTTCGTCCGCGAGGTCGTCACCTCGCAGCCGTGGGGCCTGACCTGGGACATCGGCGCGAACAACGGCCGCTACTCGCGGATCGCCGCCGAGGGCTCGAAGAACGTGCTCGCGGTAGACGCCGACCAGGGACCGGTCGAGCTGCTCTACCGCACGCTGCGCGACGAGGGCGACCAGCAGATCCTCACGTTGACGATGAACCTCGCCGACCCGACGCCGAACCTCGGCTGGCGCGGCCTGGAGCGCAAGGACATGGCCGGTCGCGGCAAGCCCGATTTAGTGCTTGCGCTGGCGCTGATCCACCACATCGCGATCGCAGCGAACGTCCCGGTCGCCGAGTTCGTCGCCTGGCTCGCCTCGCTGGAGACGGCGCTGGTGATCGAGTTCCCGACGCGCGAGGATCCGATGGTCAAGAAGCTGCTCGGCCCCAAGCGCGAGGGCCTGCACCCCGACTACGAGCGCGTCAACTTCGAGCGGGTGCTCGCGGACGCCTTCGACGTCGAGCGCCGCGAGCGCTCGCAGTCCGGCACCCGGCTGCTCTACTTCGCCCGCCCGAAGGGCAGCGGCAGTCCGATCGACCTGACCCAGCCCGAGGGCTGATGGCCGAGGAGCAGGCGGCCGCCAAGAGCGCGCCCGGCGCTCTCCTCTCGTTCCTGCATCTCGCGGTGCTGTCGGCGTTCGCGCTCGCGCAGCCGCTGTTCAACCTGCTCTCCGACAACCCGGAGTTCTTCGCGGCGCGCGGGTCGACTGCGGTCGACGTGATCGTCTTCGCCGTGCTGCTCGTCGTCGTTCCGCCCGCGATCGGGCTCGCGATCGAGGCGCTGGTCGGCCTGGCGGGACCGCGCGCCCGTTACGGCGCCCACCTCGTTCTAATGGCGTTCCTGGCCGCCGTCATCTTCGTCCAGGCGCTCAAGGACGCGATCGGATCGAGCGACGCCGTCCTGATCGCGCTGGCGGTTGCGCTTGGCGGGCTGGCAGCGTTGCTCTATTCGCGCGCCGAGCCGGTCCGCTCGTTCATGACCGTGCTCAGCCCGGCGCCGCTCGTCTTCCTGATCCTCTTCCTGTTCTTCTCGCCGGTGAACAAGATCACCCTCTCGAGCGAGGCGACCGCCAAGGAGATCGGCGGGATCAAGCCGGTACCGGTCGTGATGGTCGTCTTCGACGAGCTCCCGGGCACGTCGCTGCTCGACGAGCGCGGTCGGGTGGATCCGGTCCGCTACCCGGGCTTCGCGCAGCTCGCGAAGGACGGCAACTGGTTCCCGAACGCCCACACGATCTACGACTCGACCGCCAAGGCGGTGCCGGCGATCATGGACGGCAACTACCCCGAGAAGGGCGTGCTGCCGACCTCCTCCGAGCACCCCAACAGCATCTTCACCGTGCTGGGCAACAGCCACACGATGAACGTGTCGGAGGAGGCGACGACCGTCTGCCCGCGCGACATCTGCGAGGACGCGCGGCTCGACGAGCCGTTCCTGGACCGACTCGGCTCGATGACCGAGGACCTCAGCCTCGTCTATGCGCACGTCGTCGCGCCGCCGGGGATCGAGGCCGATCTCGACACGGTCTCCGAGACCTGGGGCGACTTCGGTGGCGGCGAGAGCGGCGGCGAGGGCGAGGCCGGCGAGGTCGAGGCGGCCGACGAGCACGGCAGCGGCGAGGAGGAGGAGAAGGAGCCGACCGCCAAGGAGGGCAAGAAGGCGACGCTTGCGAACCTCCAGGCGGATCGCAGCGGCAAGTTCGACGCTTGGATCGCCGGTATTCAGGACCGTCGCCGGCCGTCGCTCAACTTCAAGCACGCGCTGCTGCCGCACGTTCCATGGAAGTACCTGCCGACCGGGCAGGTCTACAACGACGCCGCCGGCGACCCGATCCCGGGGCTGTCGCGTCAGAGCTACCCCGACGAGACCCAGGTCGCGCAGCTGCAGATGCGTCATCTGCTGCAGCTCGGCTTCGCAGACCTGAAGATCCAGAAGCTGACCGAGCACCTGAAGCGGATCGGGATCTACGACGAGTCGCTGATCGTCGTCACCGCCGACCACGGCGTCGCGTTCCGCAAGGGCCTGTTCGACCGCCGCAAGGCCGACGACGACACCTGGGACGCGCTGTCGCCTGTCCCGCTGTTCGTCAAGGAGCCGGGCCAGGAGAAGGGCCGCTTGATCGACTCGATCGTCGAGACGACCGACGTCCTGCCGACGATCGCCGAGCTGCTCGACATCGAGCTGCCCGACGAGACCGACGGCAAGTCGGCCTTCAGCGACGCGGTGCGGAAGCGCACCGAGGTCAAGATGCTCACGCGCGACCTCTCGCGCTGGTTGCGCCAGGACGGCGACGCCTTCAACGCGCGCAAGCAGGCGCTGCTCGACCGCAAGATCGAGTTGTTCGGATCCGGTCGCGACGGCGCCGACCGCATCTACCGCGTCGGTCCCAACCAGGAGCTGATCGGCAAGCAGGCCGCTCCGCTCGCGGGCGGCGACAGCACGGCCAAGGTGACGCTGAACGACGCCGGCGCCTACGACGACGTCGATCCCGACGGCCCGGTCCTGCCGACGTGGGTCACCGGTGAGGTCTCCGGAGGCGAGGCCCTAGACGTCGCGATTGCCGTCGACGGCACGATCCGCGCCGTTACCAACACCTTCGAGCTCGCCAACGGCGACGGGCAGCTGATCGCCGCCCTGATACCCCCGAGCTCCCTGAAAGCCGGCGAGAACGTCGTCGAGGTCTACGAGGTCACCGATGCCGGTCGCCTCGCCCTCATGGGCGGCTCGGGCTAGCTACGGAGTCGGATCTACGAAGCCAGCCTTCTCCCGCGCAGCAGCTAGCTGGCGGGACAAGACCTCATCCTCGTAGTAGGGCAGCTTGCCGCCGCCCGTCGCCTCGATGACCTGCCGGTAGAGCTCCTCGGCGATCCGCTGGTTCTTCGCGCTCTTTGCCCAGACGTCGTTCCACTCGCCCGGGTCGAGCGTGAGATCGAACAGCTGGCGGTTGCCGCCGAGCGTGTCGCCGAGCAGCAGCCACTGGTCGGTGCGGACGTAGTAGCGGTTGTACATCCCGCCGTAGTGGAACTCGCGTCCGCCGGGCGGCTCCTGCTCGTCGAGCAGGGTGGAGAGATCCTGTCCCTCGATCCAGCGTGGCCGCTCGATGTCGAGCATCGACAGGATCGTCGGCGCGACGTCATGGGTGGAGGCGAAGTACTCGCTCACCTGACCCGCCTGGCGGCCGTCGGGGTGGACGATCACGAACGGCACCTGGGCGAGCTCGGGGTGCAGCTCGCCGGGGATCTTGCCGATCCAGCCGCGCTCGCCGAGGATCACGCCGTGGTCTGAGAGCAGCACGATCGCGGTGTTCTCATCGAGGCCGAGCTCGTCGAAGCGGTCGAGGAACTCGCCGAGCCAGCGGTCCATCATGGTCACAGCCGCGCCGTAGTTGGCGTGCGAGCGCCGCAGCTCGTCCTTGGTCATGTAGTCCGACGGGCCGTAGTCGACGACGCCGACCTCGGGACCGTCGTAGTCCGGATCGCCGTAGAGGTCGATGTAGCTCTTCGGCGTCGACCACGGCTCGTGCGGGTCGAACGAGTCGATCACGAGCGCGAACGGCGAGCCCTGGGTCGTGACCGCCTCGAGCTGGACGATCGCCTCCCTGAAGACCCGCGCCGCGTCGCTCTCCTCCTCGTCGCGGCCGTAGCCGGTGTTGGCGAGGTTCTTCTTCATCCCGTCGACGTAGCGGACGTTGGTCTGCAGCGCCTTCGGGAGCCAGCGCTTGACCTCGGCGTCGGAGACGGTGCTCGGTGGGTTGCGCGTGCCTGTGCGCCCCTCGATCGGGACGAAGCGGTCGAACGCCTCGCGGAACGGCCTGTAGGTCTGCGTGAAGCCCGTGTGCGGGTTGTCGGTCACCTGGACCGTGTAGAGGCCGGCGTCCCGGAGCAGCTTCATCAGCGACTGGTCGAGGTTGTCGATGCCCTCCCAGCCCGGGCTGATGCCGAGATCGGCGATCGGCTTGAAGTCGCGGTAGGGGAAGATCCGCTTGCCGGTGAAGATCGAGCGCCGCGCGGGGACGGTGACCAGCGCCTCCGGGTAGGCGCGGTTGAAGCGCAGGCCCTTCGAGATCAGCTTGTCGAGGTTCGGCGTCTGGATCCGTGGCGCGCCGTAGGCACCGACGAAGTCCGGACGCAGGCTGTCGATCACGATCAGGACGACGTTCTCGGCCTTGCGCTCGCTGTCGTCGTCGCTGTCCGCACAGGCGGCGGCAAACGGCAGCGCGGCGCCGGCTCCGGCGACTCCCGCGGCCTGCAGCAGTCGCCGGCGGCTCAGCCGCGGCCCGCCACCGGCCGCGTCACTGCTCATTGAGGCACTCCTCCAGGGCGATCAGCTGGTCCTCGGGCGCCTCCCGCACGTAGAGCAGCGCCGCGCCGATCTGCGAGGCGCCCTCGGCGCGTCCCTCGAACTGCTCGCCCTCGGCCTCGAGCGAGGACTGGAAGAAGTCGATCTTCGGCCCGTCCTCGCCGGCGCCGATCTGGATGCCCTTGTCGCCGACCGGGCGCGCGTCTACGCCCTTCTCCTCCTGGATGCACTGCAGTGCGATGCCGCGCTTGTCCTCGGGAGCGGGTGTCGCGCTCGGCGCGGGCGCCGGCGCATCCTCGGTCGTGCCGAGGGCGGACGGCTTGGCGGTCGTGGTCTGGCGGCTCGACGGCGGGCCGTCGTCGTCACCGCAGCCGGCGGCGACGACGAGCGCGCAGAGAGCCGCGAGGAGGGCTACGCGGGTCGTCATCGACGGCGCAGAGTAGTGAACGCGGGGTGAATCCGGTGGGGTGGCCTGCTACCTTGACCCCCCTTGGTGGGGCTTCGAAGCCCCGTCTGTGTCCTGTGCAGTGACGCCGCCCCCGCGGCGCGTAGGCCTTCCCCGCAAGCCGGCGCTACCGGTAAGCGGAGACCGCTCCCGACCCATGAACAGACGCTTCGCGCTGATCCAGGCTCTCTTCTCCGCCGTCGCGTTGGGCGCCGTCGTCTGGTGGGCATCCCATCAGAGCGCGCCCGAGATCCCGTCGGACAGCGACGCGATCGCTTGGCTGGTCGGGGCGCTCGCGCTCTACGCGGTCGCGACCGCCGTCCGCGCCGAGCGCTGGCACTCGATCCTCAAGCAGACGAAGATCGAGACCACGCGCGCCGACTGCTACGGCCTCTCGGTGGTCGGCTACATGGGCAACAACGTGCTTCCGGCCCGCGCCGGAGAGGCGCTGCGCGTCGTTCTGCTGGATGGTCTCACCGGTGCCGGCAAGCGCAAGATCCTCGGCACGATCGTCGCGGAGCGGATGCTCGACGTCGTCGCACTCGGTCTGATCTTCGTCCTGACCGTCTACCTCGTCCTCGAGGGCGACGTCGTACCGACCGACGAACCGCTCCTGATCGCCGGCATCGGCTTCGCGGCGCTTGCGCTGCTCGTTTCCGGCCTCTGGATCGTGCACCGCCGCGGCGGGTTGCACAGGCTGCGCGAGATCATCTCCCCGCTGCTCCACGCGCCGCGCGCGCTGATGAACCGCGGTGGCTTCGTTCTGCTGGTGGTCACCTTCGTGCTCTGGGGACTCGAGGGCGGCGTCTACCTGGCGGTCGCCCATGCGGTCGACCTCGACATCAGCACCTCGGGCGCGATGTACCTCGTCGCCCTTACGAACTTCGTCGCCGCGCTGCCGGCGGCGCCCGGCTCGATCGGCACCTTCGACGCCGCCGTCGCGTTCGGGGCCAAGGCGCTCGGCGCCTCGGGGTCGGCGGCCGTCACGTACCTGCTGCTGCTGCGCTTCGTTCTCTACGTGCCGATCACGATCGTCGGGCTGATCGTGTTGGTCGCGCGCTACGGCGGCTGGGCGCGGCTGCGTCAGGCCACTCACCTAGAGACCAGCAGCGCCTGAGCGAGAGCGGATGCGGCGGCTAGCGGCACAGCCCTCGGTGTTTCGCCTGCGCGGAGACGCGCCTGGATCGGACACGTCCGAGAACGGCGGAGCGATCGCGACCGATGAGGCTCGTGCCGATCGCTCCTCGTCGGTCGTGCCGGTCCTGATCGGCTGTCTCGTCCTGTCGGCGCTCAGCCTCCTCTTCCCGACGACGCCGACCTACGATCCGTGGGCCTGGATCCTCTGGGGCCGGGAGATCGTCCAGCTCGATCTCGTGACGACCGGCGGGCCCTCGTGGAAGCCGCTGCCGGTCCTCTTCACGACGCCCTTCTCGCTCTTCGGCGCCGACGTCGCGCCCTACCTCTGGGTCTGGATCGCGCGCGCGGGAGGGTTACTGGCGCTCGCGATGGCGTTCCGGCTGGCGCGACGGCTGGCCGGTGGCGGGATCGCCGGGATCGTCGCGGGCGTCTTCGCGACGGCCTTCCTCGCGACGACCTACGAGTTCGTCCGTGACGCTGCGCTCGGCAACTCGGAGGCGCTGCTCGCGGGCCTCGTCCTGTGGGCCGTCGAGCGCCATCTCGACGGACGGCGCGACCATGCCCTCTACCTGGCCTTCGCGGCGGCGCTGCTGCGCCCCGAGGTCTGGCCGTTCCTCGGCCTCTACGGCCTCTGGCTCTGGTTCAAGGAGCCGGGGCTGCGCCTGCGGATGATCGTCCTGGGGGCGTTGATCCCACTCCTCTGGTTCGCGCCCGAGTACTGGGGTTCCGGCGACGCCCTGCGCGCCTCGGAGCGCGCGAACAACCCGAACCCCGGCAGCGCGGCGTTCGCCGAGCACCCGGGGCTCGAGGTGCTCGAGCGGTTCCACGACAGAACCGTCTGGGCGCTCGAGGCGGCCGGCCTGCTGGCGCTGCTCGTCGCCCTCGTCGCCTGGTTCAGGAGCCGTCGCCAGGGAGCGGTCCTCTTCCTCGGCGGCGTCAGCCTCGCCTGGGTCACGTTGGTGGCGGCCATGACCGAGGGCGGGTACGCGGGCAACCAGCGGTACCTGATCGTCACGACGGCGACTCTCTGCGTCCTCGGCGGCATCGGCATGGCCCGGGGCTTCCAGGGCGTGCAGCTGGCCGGCACCCGGCTGACCGGCAACGCGCGCGCCGGGCTCGTCGCCGCGGCGGCCGTCGGCCTCGCGGCGCTCGTCGTCGGCTGGCCGGTGATCCGCGACAAGGCCGACAACATCGACGCCACGCTCGACGAGCTGCGCTACGAGGCGAGCCTCTGGCACACGCTCGACGACGCGATCGACCAGACCGATGGACGTGACGCGCTGCTCTCCTGCGGCGCCGTCTACAGCGGCCCGTTCCAGACTCAGATGGTCGCCTACGAGATGGGCATCCATGGTCTCGACGTCAGTGCGCTGAGCGGCACGACGCCCCCGGGCGTCGCGTTCCGCACGCACACGGTCCCGAAGGGGCCGCTCGTGATCGCGGTGACCGACGACCGCTTCCGTCAGGCCGGCGCGTCCGGTCGCTGGCAGCTCTGGACAGCGCCGCGTGCCGATGCTCGCGGTCGCGCCTGCCCGGCTGCGGGACCCGCCGCGCCGCGCGTCGAGCCGACCCCGACCACCCCCGTCCTCGCGTCGTCGCGCTGACTAGGCTTCCCGCGATGGTCACCGTGGCAGCCCGTGCGCGCTCCCTTCCGCGCTTCGAGTCGTTCCTCAGCAGCACGCCGGCGATCGTCCTGTTCGTCGTCGGGCTGACGCTGATCTCGCTCTATCTGCGCACACGGGCTCTCGGCGCCTCGCTGTGGATGGACGAGGGGCTCTCGATCGGCATTGCATCGCAGCCGTTCGCGGATATCCCCGGTGTCCTGCGCCAGGACGGCTCGCCACCGCTCTACTACATGCTGCTCCACGTTTGGATGCAGATCGTCGGAAACGGTCCCGCCGACACACAGGGCTTGTCGATGGCGATCTCGCTGCTCGCTGTTCCAGGCGGCCTCTGGGCCGGATGGTCGTTGTTCGGCCGTCGCGCGGGCCTGATGTGCGCGGCGCTCTGCGCGTTCAACCCGTTCCTGACGGTCTACGCCCAGGAGACGCGGATGTACTCGCTGATGGTGGTGCTCAGCCTCCTGACGAGCGCCGCGTTCCTGCACGTGTTCGTCTTCCGCAACCGGCGCTACCTGCCGGTCTTCGCCGTCCTGCTGGCGGCGATCCTCTACACCCACAGCTGGGGGATCTTCTTCACCGCGGGGTCGCTCGCGACGTTCGCGATGCTCTGGCTGCAGAGCGACGAGCGCAAGCCGCTGCTCAAGGATGCGGCGATCGCCTTCGGGCTCGCGTTCCTGCTCTATCTCCCGTGGATACCGACGCTGCTCTACCAAGCGGCCCACACCGGCGCGCCGTGGTTGAACTCGCCGCGCTTCGGCGTCGCGGTCCAGGTGTCGAAGTCGCTGCTCGGTGGCGGGACGGCGACTGTCGCGCTCGTGCTCGCGGCCGGCTCTGGCCTTGCGGCGATCGTGCTCGGCAAGACCGACGATCGTGAGAAGCGCGCGCTCTACGCGGTCGCGGCGCTGGCGATCTTCACGCTCGCCGTCGCGTGGCTCTTCTCCCAGGTCTCGCCGGCCTGGACGACCCGCTACCTCGGCGCCACGCTCGGTCCGCTGCTGATCCTCGCCGCGCTCGGCCTCTCGCGTGCCGGGACGCTGGGCCTCGTCGCGCTGGTGATCATCCTCGGGATCTGGGCGATCCCGAAGACGAGCACGCTCGAGAACAAGTCCAATGCCGCCGACCTCGCCGCCGCGGTCCAGGGGACGCTGAAGCCGAAGGACCTCGTCGTGACCCTCCAGCCCGAGCAGGCGCCGCTGATGCACTACCACCTGCCGGGCGGTCTCCAGGACGACCTCACCGAGGCGACCCAGCTCGGCGAGATCGAGACCAAGGGCGTCATGGACTGGCGCGACGTCCAAGAGCGCCTCGAGGAGGCGACTCCCGAGAAGAACCTGAAGCCCCTGCTTGATAGCCTGCCCCGCTCGCAGCGAGTCCTGCTCGTATATCCGGTCACCACTGACATCGCCAACTGGGACGCGCCTTGGACCACATTGGTCCGCCGCAGGGCAGCTCAGTGGGGACGGGCACTCGAGTTGGATGGGCGCTTCAAGTACGAGGGCTATGCACCAGCCTTCTACCGGCGTTCAGGGCGCATCGGCGTGCGAGGCGTCCTCTACACCAAGACCTCCGACAAAGTGAGCGAGAAGACCGGATGAGCGAGAGTCCGACCAACACGACCCCGACCGTCGAGGCGGCCACTCCCGGCCTGCGCGAGCAGCCGACGCTGATCTTGGGTGGAGGCCCGGCCGGACTGACCGCCGGCTACCTGCTCGCCAAGCAGGGGTTCCCCGTGATCATCTTCGAGGCCGAGGACCAGGTCGGCGGGATCGCCAAGACCGAGGTCCGCGAGGGTCCGGGTGGCGAGTACCGCTTCGACCTCGGTGGCCACCGCTTCTTCACGAAGGTCCAGGAGGTCGACGACCTCTGGCATGAGATCATGCGCGAGGAGTTCCTCAAGCGCCCGCGCATGTCGCGCATCTACTGGCACAAGAAGTTCCTCGACTACCCCCTGCGCGGACCGGACGTGCTCAAGAAGCTCGGCCCGATCGAGCTGACGCGCGCGACGCTGTCCTACTTCTGGGCGCAGATCAAGCCGAAGGGCCGTGAGGACACCTTCGAGCAGTGGGTCTCCAACCGCTTCGGCAAGCGGCTCTTCAACCTCTTCTTCAAGTCCTACACCGAGAAGGTCTGGGGCGTCCCGACCTCCGAGATCCGCGCGGAGTGGGCGGCGCAGCGGATCAAGGGGCTGTCGTTCTTCAGCGCTGCCAAGGCTGCCTTCTTCGGCAACAAGGGCAACGAGATCAAGACGCTGATCGGCGAGTTCAACTACCCCCGCTACGGCCCCGGCCAGATGTGGGAGACGATGACCGAGGACATCACCCGGCTCGGTGGCCAGGTGCTGCTCAACACGCCGGTCGAGAAGCTGGAGATCGTCGACGGCAAGGTCCGCAAGGTCTTCGCCGGCGGCAAGGAGTACGAGTCCAACTACGTCATCTCCTCGTTGCCGCTGCGCAACGTGATCGGGATGTCCGAGCCGCACCCGAAGCCCGAGGTCGTCGCCGCCGCCAAGGGGCTGCGCTACCGCGACTTCCTGACCGTCTCGCTCGTGCTCGACGGGGAGGACCTGTTCCCCGACAACTGGATCTACATCCACGAGCCCGACGTCGAGGTCGGCCGGATCCAGAACTTCCGCTCTTGGAGCCCGTGGATGGTCCCGGACCCGAGCAAGGCCTGCATCGGCATGGAGTACTTCTGCTTCGCCGGCGACGAGCTGTGGGAGACCCCTGACGAGAAGCTCGTCGAGCTCGGCATGAAGGAGCTTCAGCAGCTCGGCCTCGCGACGCCCGACAAGCTCGAGTTCGGCTTCGCGACCCGCGTTCCGAAGGCGTACCCGATGTACGACATGGACTACTCGGAGCGGATCACCGCGATCCGCGGCTTCCTCGACGGCATCGAGAACATGCAGCAGGTCGGCCGCAACGGGCTGCACCGCTACAACAACTCCGACCACTCGATGCTGACCGCGATGCGTGCGATCGACAACATCGTCAAGGGCACCGACCACGACATCTGGGCGGTCAACGCCGAGTCGGTGTACCACGAGGAGGAGCGCCAGGACGAGCAGCAGCCGTACATCGAGGCTCCGGAGACCAAGGCGCAGAAGGACTCGCTGGTCAGCTAGTCGACCAGCTACCGAACCGAAACCTAAAGGGGCCAGCCTGGTTGTCGATACCAGTGCTGGTGGCCCTCGTTCGTACTGTCCTAGCCGTAGCCGTCCTCGCGCTGACGCTCTCGTCCGGCGCGTCGGCGCAGATCGCCGATCCGCGTGGCGCGGATCCGGCGTCCCCAAACCCGCTGGTTGGGCTCGACTGGTTCGTCGACAAGACCTGGGCGCCGCAGCACCAGCAGTACCAGCGCTACGTGCGTCGCGGCCAGCACGGCAACGCGGCGCTGATCGGCAAGGTCGCCCTGCAACCCCAGTTCAAGTGGTTCGGCCGCTGGAACCAGAACGACAAGGGCGGTACCTACGGCGCGGCGCGCAACTACGTCGACCGCGTCCAGGAGGAGCAGCCCGGCTCCGTGCCACAGATCATCGTCATGCGCCACCAGGGCAAGGCGTGCCACAAGCGCTACACCGCAGGCGGTGCCGCCGAGGACCAGCGCACGATGCGCTTCTACGACCAGTTCGCCGCCGGCATCGGTGACGCCCGTGTCGTGATCGGCTTCGAGCCCGACTCGCTCGGCACCATCGACTGCCTCGCGCCCAGTCGCCGCAAGGCCCGCCTCGACATGCTGCGCTATGGCATCGACGTCTTCTCACAGCTGCCCAACGCCACGGTCTACATCGAGGCGGGCGCCTCCGACTGGGAGCCCGCCGCCAAGACCGCGAAGCAGCTGCGCTACGTGGGCATCGACAAGGTCCGCGGCTTCATGCTCAACGTCACCCACAAGGACTGGACGGCGGCGAACGTCAAGCACGGCGTCGAGCTGTCGCGGCTGACCGGCGGCAAGCACTTCATCGTCAACACGTCGGAGAACGGACGCGGGCCGGTTCACTACCGCCGCTGGATCAGCCGCGGCGATCCCAAGATCTGGCGCCGTGTGAACGTCTGGTGCCACGCGGGCAAGCGCGGTCTCGGCCCGGCTCCGACGACCTCGACGCTGCGGCCTGACGTCGTCGACGCCTACCTGTACGTCAACCGCCCGGGCTACTCGGCCGGCTCCTGCAACGGCGGGCCGTTGCCGATCGGTTCCTGGTGGGCCAACCGTGCGCTCGAGCTCGCCCGCTACTCGACCGAGTGGGTGCGCCCGCCACGTGGCATCGCCAACTTCGGCTGGCCGCGCGGATCCTTCTCGATCCGCCAGCTCGCGGGCGACCAGTACGTTCCGTAACCTGACGGCCCAGGAGCGCCGTGGGCGGCGTCATCGCGCCCTCGCGGGCTGGCGCCCGCCACGGGCGCTGCTTCCTTGCCCACGACCCTCCTGAACTCGTCAGGGATTGAGTCCCAGCTCCTTTTCCAGTGCGGCGATCGAGCGCTGGAGCTGGTCGTCGGTCGCGTCGCGGACCGACGCGATGCCGACGGTGCGGTTGACGCGCGCGTTGACGGTGCGGTGCTCCTCGCGGCGCATCCGGGCGACCTCGGCGACGAGCGTCGAGCGACGCTCGCGTAGCCGCTCGCGACGGCGGTAGGCCGGCTCGGGCTCGTCGGGCACGGTGGTCTCGATCTCCTCGGGCTCGCCCGCGGTCGACGTCGCGAGATCGGGGCTGCCCTCGTCGGCGAAGAGGTGGAGGGCGTCGCCGGGCCGGGTGGTGGAGAGGATGACGTCGTCGAGCCGGGCACTGGACGACAGGGCGAGGAAGCCGTCACCCGCGGGGGCGCGCTCGGCCGGCGCGTCGCGCTCCTCGAGATCGGGCTCGAGCGCGAGGGCGTGGCGGCGCTCCTCCTCGATCGCCGCCGCGAGTCGCTTGAGGTCCGGGTCGGCGGGGAGCAGCAGGAAGCTCATCTGGCGTCGCGGCTCGGGAGTTCGGCGCACGAAGCGGCCGACGACCTGGCGGAAGAACAGCTCGGTACGCGCCGCGGTCGCGTAGACGCCCACGCGCAGCCGCGGGATGTCGACGCCCTCGCTGACCATCAGCACCGAGACGAGCCAGCGGTCGGAGCCCTTGGAGAACCGCTCGATCGCGGCCGACGCGCCCGGATCGTCCGAGGTCACTACGGCCGGCTGCTCACCGGCGATCGTTCCCAGCCGCCGGGCGATCTGGCGTGCGTGCTCCTTGTCGGCGGCAATGACGAGGCCGCCGCCATCAGGGTGGCCGCTCTCCCTGCACTCCGTGAGGCGGGCGTCGGCGTCGCGAAGAACCTCGCCGATCCAGTCGCCGTTGGGATCGAGCGCCGTCCGTAGCCGCCGTGCCGCCTCCTGGCGTGGGAGCGCGACGTCGAAGTCGAAGCGACGCGTGTTGCCGTCGGACACCCACTCCATCTCGCCGCCATAGGCGAGGAAGGTGATCGGCCGGCAGACCCCGTCGACGAGGGCGTCGGTGTAGGAGTAGGCGTAGTCCGCGACGCTCGTCGAGTCCTCGTCGTAGCGGACCCACGGGATCGCGGTGTTGTCGGAGCGGAACGGCGTTCCGGAGAGCAGCAGCCGGAAGCGCGCGCCGGCGAACGCGAGCTCGGTGCTCTGTCCCCAGGCGGCCAGCTCGCCCATGTGGTGGGGCTCGTCGGCGATCAGCAGCGTCTGGCGCGCGTTGCAGCCGCCGCGGTGGGCAATCGGGCCGGCGGCGACGGTCTGGTAGGTGACCGCCACGCCATGACGGTCGGGTGGCTCGGTCCCGTCGGCGTTGGGCCGGTTCGGCTCGAGATCGATGCCGTAGCGGGCCGCGTCGGAGGCCCACTGGCGACAGATGTGGGTCGTCGGCGCGACCACCGCGACCCGACTCACGACTCCCCGCGTCAACAGCTCGTGGGCGACGCGCAGGCCGAAGGTGGTCTTGCCGGCAGCCGGCGTAGCCGATGCCAGGAAGTCCCCGACGGGGGTCTCCAGCAGCCTGTCGAGAGCGGTCTGCTGCCAGGCGCGCAGCGGGCGGTCGGACGGCCAAGGCAGTGGCTGGCGGGAGTGTCCTCGGCTGCGAACGGCGTTCATCGGAGCGCGGCACGATAGGGCGCCGGGCCGCTGGAAAGCGCGCGGCCTGCCGCGGCGGCGAGCTGTGCCGTTGGTATCGTTGACTCGCGAGTCAATCTGGGGCTCGCCCACCCCCGAATGGCCTCTAGCACCGCTACCGAGCAGGACGCGCGCCATCTTCGGCGTGCCGTTGAGCTGGCCACGACCGCCAGCGGCAGCACGAGCCCGAATCCGCTCGTCGGCGCCGTCGTGGTCAAGGACGGTCGCGCGATCGGCGAGGGCTACCACTGCCGCGCCGGCGAGCCGCACGCCGAGCGCAACGCGCTCGCGGCATGCTCCGAGGATCCCGCTGGCGCGACGCTCTACGTCTCGCTCGAGCCCTGCTGCCACGAGGGCAAGACGCCGCCGTGCACCGAGGCGATCATCGCCGCGGGCATCGTGCGCGTGGTCGTCGCCTCCGACGATCCGACCGAGAAGGCCGCGGGACGCGGGCTGGGGATCCTGCGCGACGAGGGGATCGCCGTCGAGGTCTTCGATGGCGAGATCGCCGAGCAGGCCCGCCTGATCAACCAGCCGTTCCGCAAGCACGCCCGCACCGGGCGGCCGTTCGTGATCTTCAAGTCGGCGATGACGCTCGACGGCAAGGTCGCGACGCGCAGCGGCCACTCGCAGTGGATATCCGGCGAGTCGAGCCGCGCCCGCGCCCACCGCTGGCGCGCCGAGTGCGATGCGGTAGCCGTCGGCATCCACACCGCGACGCAGGACGACCCGCTGCTCACCGCGCGGATCGAGGGCGTCGACCGTCAGCCGCGACGGATCGTCTTCGACTCCGAGGCGAGCCTCTCGCTCGACTCGCAGCTCGTCCGCAGCGTCGACGAGGTCCCGGTCATCCTCGTCTGCTCGCGTGCCGCCGCGCGGACGGCCACCGATGCGCTGCGCAACGCGGGCGTCGAGGTGATCGTCACCACCGGCGAGAACGAGCCGGCTCGCGTGCGGTCGGCGCTCGACGAGCTCGGGGCGCGCGAGATCCAGTCGGTCCTGCTCGAGGGCGGCCCCCACCTCGCAGGGTCGTTTCTCGAGGCAGGCGAGATCGACGAGGCACGGATCTTCATCGCGCCGATGCTCGCCGGCGGCCGTGAGGCGCGGGCGGCGATCGAGGGCGAGGGCGTCGAGCTGATCGACGATGCGGTGCGCGCGGCCCAGACCGAGGTCGAGCGGATCGACGACGACGTGTTGATCACGGCGCGGCTGCGGGAGTGGTGAGTCGGTGTTCACCGGCCTCGTCGAGACCACCGGCCGGATCACGGCGATCGACCGTGACCGTGACGGGGTGCGCCTGTCGGTGGCCACGCAGCTCGCCGCTGAGCTTGCCGATGGGGACTCGATCGCCGTCAACGGCGTCTGCCTGACCGCACGCGGGGTCGAGGGCGACGAGTTCGCCGCCGACGTGATGGAGGAGACGCTGCGCCGCAGCTCACTCGGGCCGCTCGCCGAGGGAGACGCCGTCAATCTCGAGCTGCCGCTGCGGGCGAGCGACCGGCTCGGTGGCCACGTCGTCCAGGGGCACGTCGATGGCGTCGGCAGCGTCGATTCGATCCGTGAGGACGGGTTCGCGCGGATCGTGCGCGTAGCCGTCGAGCCAGATCTGCTCCGCTACGTCGTCGAGAAGGGCTCGATCGCGGTCGACGGTGTGTCGCTGACCGTTTCGGCGGTCGATGACGCGGCGTTCGAGGTATCGCTGATCCCCGAGACGCTCGAGCGCACGACGCTCGGCGCGGCCACGCCCGGCCGCAAGGTCAACCTGGAGGTCGACGTGCTCGCCAAGTACGTCGAGAAGCTCATGTCACGTACCGTGGAGGCGCCGTGAACACGACTCAGTTCAGCACTATCGAGGCCGCTCTCGAGGACGTCCGCGCCGGCAGGATGGTCGTCGTCGTGGACGCCGAGGATCGTGAGAACGAGGGCGATCTCGTCCTCGCCGCTCAGTTCGCGACCCCCGAGAGCATCAACTTCATGGCCAAGGAGGCGCGCGGCCTGATCTGCCTCGCGCTGACGCCCGAGCGCTGCGACGAGCTCGGCCTCGACCTGTTGCCGGCCAAGAACGAGTCCCACCTCGGCACCGCGTTCACGACCACGATCGAGGCCCGCGACGGGGTGACGACCGGGATCTCGGCCGACGATCGCGCCCGCACGATCCAGGTCGCGGTCGATCCGAGCTCGAAGCCCGACGACCTCGTCCAGCCGGGGCACATGTTCCCGCTCAAGGCCAAGCCGGGTGGGGTGCTCGAGCGCACCGGCCACACCGAGGCCGCGGTCGACCTCGCGCGTCTGGCCGGGCTCAACCCGGCCGGCGTGATCTGCGAGATCCTCAACGACGACGGCACGATGGCGCGCGTCCCCGATC
>Ga0190265_10000053_pt1 | contig 136393 bp, 78 predicted proteins | sample Popmic124T_FD_133135 | JGI IMG/M metagenome (GOLD analysis project Ga0190265, IMG submission 133135) | Populus adjacent soil microbial communities from riparian zone of Indian Creek, Utah, USA - 124 T | ecosystem: Environmental > Terrestrial > Soil > Riparian zone | place: USA: Utah... | reverse complement strand
TCGACGATGCCATCGTCGTCCTCGAGAACGTCTATCACCGGATCGAGGAGGGCGAAGCGCCGCTCGCCGCCGCCTATAACGGCGCGCGTCAGGTCGGGTTCGCGGTGCTGTCGACGACGATGGTGGTCTGCGCGGTGTTCGTGCCGATCATGTTCATCGCCGGCCAGATCGGCCTCCTGTTCCGCGAGCTCGCCGCCGCGATGATCGGCGCGGTCGCCTTTTCGGGCTTCTTCGCGCTCAGCCTGGCGCCGATGCTGTGCTCGAAATTGCTCCGGCACGAGGAGCGCAAGGGCTTCTCGCTGCGCATCGACCGCGCGTTCAAGCGCGTCGAGGAGGGCTATGCGCGCCTGCTCGACCGGGTGCTCAGGAAGCCACTGATCCCGGTCGTGGCCGTCAGCCTGTTCCTCGCCGGCGCGGGGGCCTTGTTCTTCACCCTCCAGTCCGAGCTCGTGCCGGCCGAGGATGCCGGCATCGTCAACGTCAACGTCAATGCGCCCGAGGGCACCGGCTTCGCCGAGATGGACCGCTACATGCAGGATCTGCAGGCGCGGCTGCTGCCCATGGTCGGCGACGGCGCGGTGCGCTCGCTGATCACGCGCACGCCCGGCGGCTTCGGGCCGAGCGACGATTTCAACACCGGCGCGGTCAGCATCTTCCTGAAGCCCTGGGAAGAGCGCGAGGAGACGACCCAGGACGTGGTCGGCCAGGTCAACCGAACGCTCGGCCAGGTCGCGGCGGTGCGCGGCAATGCGGCGGTCCGCAACTCGCTCTCCCGCGGCCGCGGCCAGCCGGTCAATTTCGTCATCGCCGGCGCGACCTATGCCGACCTCGCCCGCGCCCGGGACCGGATCATCGCCGCCGCCGCCGACAATCCCGGCATCGTCAACCTCGACAGCGACTATAAGGAGACCAAGCCGCAGATGCGGGTCGAGGTCGATACCGCGCGGGCCGGCGATCTCGGAGTCTCGGTCGCCGACGTCTCGAACGCGCTTCAGACTTTGCTCGGCTCGCGCCGGGTCTCGACCTATGTCGACCGCGGCGAGGAATATCGGGTCGTCGTCCAGGCCGAGGAAGCGGCGCGGGTCAACGAGGCGAACCTCGCCCAGATCTACGTGCGCAGCCGCACCGGCGCGCTCGCGCCGCTCTCCAACCTCGTCCGGGCCAGCGATTCGGCCGGCGCGCGCGACCTCGGCCGCTACAACAAGCTCAGGGCGATCACGCTCTCCGCCGGCCTGGCGCCCGGCTATTCGCTCGGCGAGGCGCTCGATTTCCTCGAGGAAGCCGCGTCCGGCCAGCCCGAAGTGGTCGCGGTCGGCTATCGCGGCGAGAGCCAGGCGTTCCGCGAGGCCGGCGGCTCGATTTATCTCGTCTTCCTTCTCACCATCCTCGTCGTCTATCTGCTGCTCGCCGCCCAGTTCGAAAGCTTCGTCCATCCCGGCGTGATCATCTCGACCGTGCCGCTTGCCGTGGCGGGCGGGCTGATCGGGCTCGCTTTGATGGGCCAGACGATGAATCTCTACAGCCAGGTCGGCCTGGTCATGCTGGTCGGCCTCGCCGCCAAGAACGGCATCCTGATCGTCGAATTCGCCAACCAGCTGCGCGACGCCGGCCGCGACATCGGCACGGCAATCCGCGAGGCCTCGCGGCGGCGCCTGAGGCCGATCCTGATGACCTCGATCGCCACCGTCGCCGGCGCGGTACCGCTGATGATCGCGACCGGCGCCGGCGCGGCGGCGCGGACCGCGATCGGCGTGGTGATCGTGTTCGGCGTGTCGATCGCGACCGTCATCACCTTGTTCCTGATCCCGCTCCTCTATTCGCGGCTGGCGCGCTTCACCGGCTCGCCGCTGGCGGTGTCCCGCCGCCTCGAGGGCCAGCTGATCGGCCCGCCGCCGCAGCCGCAGCCGGCCGAATGACGGAGAGCGAATGACCCAGATCGCGTCCCGATCGCAGCTCAGGATGAGCTTCCTGCGCTACGCCCTGTTCACCGTGCCGGCGGTGCTGCTGCTCGGCACCTTGTCCCGCCGGCTTTCCGATTCGGGCTACGGCAATCCCTGGTTCGACGCGCTGGTGAAGCCCGCCGCGATGCCGCCGGGCTGGGTGTTCGGCGCCGCCTGGACGATCCTCTACATCCTCATCGGCCTGTCGCTCGCGATGGTGCTCCACGCCAAAGGCGCCAAAGAGCGGCAGCGGGCGCTGGTCCTGTTCGCGCTGCAGCTCGTCCTCAATTTCGCCTGGTCGCCGGTCTTCTTCCTCTATCACCGGGTCGATATCGCGCTGTCGCTGATCGCGGCGATGATCGTCACATTGATCGGGATGATCTTCGTGATCTGGCGGATCCGAATCGTCGCGGCTTTGCTGCTCTATCCCTATCTCGGCTGGCTCGTGTTCGCGGCCCTGCTCACTTTTCAGATGATGACTCTCAATCCGGATGCGGCGAGCCTTGTACCGGGGGCCGCGACCCTCAATATCCAGCTCTGAGCTTTTGAAGGAGGACCTGCGATGCAGTCCCAGAACCGCCTGTTCGACGATTTCGTCAAGGTGATGAACGGCGCCGCCGGCACCATCGCCGGCATGACCCGCGAGGCGCAGGCCGCGATGCAGGAGCGCGCGCGCGACTGGATCGGCGGCCTCGACCTCGTCACGCGCGAGGAGTTCGAGGCGGTCAAGGCGATCGCCGTCGCCGCGCGCGAGGAGGCCGAGGCGTTGCGCGCGCGGCTCGACGCGCTCGAGGCCAAGGCGGAACGGCCGGCGCGCAGGAAGGCCCCGCCGGGGGCGAGCGCCTGACGGATTGCGGCGACTATCCACAGCTTTCTGCGGTCGGAACCCTGCCGTTGCTTGCGCTTTGGTCGCGGGACGGGCAGATTCGCGCGAACAGAAGAGGACCGGGGAAAGCCTCGATGGACATGGATGAGTATGAGCTCGAGCGCGAGGAGGCGAGCGCCCCCATCGACATGCTCGAACAATATTTCAGCGCGCTCGGCTGGGCCTGCGAACGCAATGGCGAGGACGAGATCGTCTCGAGCTTCCAGGGCAGCTGGACCCAATATGAGCTGCGCGCGATCTGGCGCGCCGAGGACCAGGTGCTGCAGTTCCTCGCCCTGCCCGACATCCGCGTCGCGCCCGAGAAGCGCGCCGCGACCTATGAGACGATCGGCCTGATCAACGAGCAGCTCTGGCTCGGCCATTTCGAATTGTGGTCGGCCTCGGGGCTGGTCCTGTTCCGCCACGCCGCCTTGCTCGAGGGCGACGAGAGCGGCACGTTGAGCCTGCAGCAGGCCGAGACCCTGGTCGAGGCGGCGATCGAGGAGTGCGAGCGCTTCTACCCGGTCTTCCAGTTCGTGCTGTGGGCCGACAAGACGCCGCAGGAAGCGATCGCGGCGGCCTTGATCGAGACCCAGGGCGAGGCATAATTACTTCCTCGTCATTCCCGCGAAAGCGGGAATCCTTAGGGCAGCCATGTCGTTTGAGGCGTTCCCGAAAAGAAGCTGGATCCCCGCTTTCGCGGGGATGACGGCGTAAAGATGGCCGATCCGCTGCTGCCGGGTCCGCTCTGGCTCGCCGGCTGCGGCAACATGGCCGGCGCGATGCTCGCCCGCTGGCTCGAGGAAGGCGTCGATCCCGGCCATGTCAGCGTGATCAGGCCGAGCGGCCGGCCCGCGGCGGCGGGCGTCCGCGTCACCACGGATTTCCCCGAGGACGAGGTGCCGGCGATCGTGCTGCTCGGCATCAAGCCTCACCAACTCGATCGCGTCGCGCCCGGGCTGGCGCCGATCCTCGACAGGGAGACGATCCTGGTCTCGATCTTGGCCGGCGTCGAGCTCGCGTCGCTGCGCGCCCGCTTCGCCACGCCGCGGACGATCATCCGGGCGATGCCCAATCTGCCGGTGCGGCTCGGCAAGGGCGTGATCGGCCTCTACAGCGACAGCGCGGACGGCACCGCACGGGCGCTGATCACCGGCCTGATGGCGACCCTGGGCCACGCCGAATGGTTCGAGGAGGAGCGGGTTTTCGACCTCGTCACGACCCTGGCCGGAAGCGGGCCGGCCTTCACCTTCCGCTTCATCGCGGCGCTCGCCAAGGCGGGGGAGGAGCTGGGCTTTCCAGGCGAGCAGGCGGCGCGGCTCGCCGCGGCGACGGTGGCGGGAGCCGCCGCCCTCGCGCGGTCGGACGACGCCGATCTAGAGACGCTCGCCGCGCGCGCCACCAGCAAAAGCGGGACGACCGCGGCCGGCCTCGACGTGCTCGACGTCGAGCTCGACGACCTGTTGCTCCGGACCCTGGAGGCGTCGCGGCAAAGGAGCCTCGAAATGGCGGCGGAGGCGCGGCCGGAGTAATTCCTCTCCTGCATTTGCAAGGGAGGGGGACCGCACGAAGTGCGGTGGAGGGGCATCTCAGGGCGGAAAGAGGCCCCTCCACCATGCTTTCCACGGTCCCCTCCCCTCGGAATCGAGGGGAGGATTGGCTCGGATTGACCGACCGGGCGGTCGGCCTTATCCGCGCTCCATGATCGACCCGCGCCCCTATGACGACCGCGACGGCTGGATCTGGCTCGACGGCAAGCTCGTCCCCTGGCGCGAGGCCAATGTCCACGTCCTCACCCACGCGCTCCATTACGCCTCCTCGGTGTTCGAGGGGCAGCGCGCTTATGGCGGCGAGATCTTCAAGCTGACCCAGCACAGCACGCGGCTTCGCAAGAGCGCCGCCTTGCTCGGCTTCGAAATCCCCTGGTCGGTCGAGGAGATCGACGCCGCCTGCCGCGAGGTGCTCGCCGCCAACGGCCTCAGCGACGCCTATATGCGCCCGCTCGCCTGGCGCGGCTCCGAGCAGATGGGGGTTTCGGCGCAGCGCAGCCGGATCCACCTCGCCATCGCCTGCTGGGACTGGGGCAATTATTTCAGCGAGGAGGCGGTGCGCGCGGGGCTGAAGCTCGACATCTCGCCGTGGCGGCGGCCGGCGCCCTATACCGCGCCGACCGAGAGCAAGGCGGCCGGCCTCTACATGATCTGCACTTTGGCCCGGCACGCGGCCCAGGCCAAGGGGCTGGACGACGCCCTGATGCTCGACTGGCGCGGCCAGGTCGCCGAGGCGACCGGGGCCAACGCCTTCTTCCTGCGCGACGGAGAATTGCACACGCCGATCCCGGACTGCTTCCTCAACGGCATCACGCGCCAGACCGTGATCGCGCTCGCCGAGCGCCGCGGCATCAAGGTCCACGAGCGGACGATCTGGCCCGAGGAGCTCGGCAGCTTCGAGCAATGCTTCATCACCGGCAGCGCCGCCGAGGTCTCGCCGGTCGCCTGCGCCGGCCCGTGGACGTTCGAGGTCGGCGATTTCACTCTGCGCATGCGCAGCGACTATCTCGACCTCGTCAACCGGCGGATCTCGAACGCCTAGGGCGTTTTCGGCCGATAGGAGGCGAGCGCGATCGTGCCGTCGGCACCGAGGTGGAGGATCGCCTGCTCGCCGTCGCGCTCGACACGGAAGCTGCGGCTCATCCCGTCTTGGCCCGGCAGTCCCTCGCCCAGCGGAGCGGAGCGGAGCAGGGCCTGCGCCGCGCCCAGATAGGCATTGACGATCCGCCGGGCATCCTCGCCGGTCTGCTGGGCGAAGCCGCCATTGGCGATCACCTGCTGCACGGCCAGCGACAGGCGCGCGAAGCCGATGATCCGGCCCGTCATCAGCCATTCGTCGACCACGGGCCCGACTTGCCACGGCGCCGCCGGCAAGCCGTCGACGCGCGGGCAATCGAGCGCGCCGAACAGCAGCGGGAGCAGCGTCTCGACCGCCGACCGGACCAGCGCCGTCCTCGCCGCCGGCGTGGCCCGCGCCGCGCCGGCGGCGGCGGCGAGATAGGCCTGGTAATAATCGGCGAACTCCTGCGGCGTGCGGCCCTGGGCGAGGGCGAACGCCGCCGCCTCCCGCTGCAGCGCACGGGTCTTCGGGTCGCCCGCGGTCGATTCGGAGGCGATGTCGCGGATCGCCAGCCGGTCGTCGAACGACGGGCACTGGAAAACCGGGGCGTCGGCGACGCCGATCTCCGCCAGGAAGGCAGGGCCGCCGGCGAGATCGGACTGGGTGACCAGCCCCTCGGCGGCGAGGATCCGCGCCACCTTGGCCGCGTTTGGCGCGCCCGCCTCGCCCGATTCCGCCTCCGCGACGGCGCGAAGATCGCCGGGATCGAAGCTCATCAGCCTGGCCGGGCCGACGATCAGCGCAATCTTCGGCAGCAGCAGGAGGGGCGAGGCGTGCAGCCCGGACTGGACGCCGGCGACCAGCGCGGCCTCGTCGTCGAAACCATAGCGGGCGCGCGGGTTCCCTATCGCCCAGGCGAACCATTGCCTGCCGCCGTCGATGAGGCCGAGAACGAGGCGGGCCGGCTCGGAAAGGCCGTCGATGCTTTGGAGAGGGCGGCCTGCCACGGATATCGTCATGGCGAAGGGTAATCAGGAAAGCGGCGCCGGCACAAGGCCGGCGCCCGAACTTCGGGGGCTTCAGGTCCCCGGCGGGGCGAGGGCCTCGCTGTAGAGCCGCTGCACGAAGGTCGCGGTCCGGGTCTGGCGCAGTTCTTCGACGAAGGTGCGCATGGCGGGGGGCATTTGCGCGATGGGCGGCATCTTCGCGCCATAGCCCCGCGGCTGGAGCAGCGGCGCCGAGGCCGAGGCCAAAGCGAGGTCGCCGAGCGTCAGCCGGTCGCCGGTCAGGAAGGGCCGGCCGTCCGCGACCCGCTTGTCGGTGGCGTTGAAAGTGGCGCGGATGCGCGCGTGCGCCGCTTCGGCATTCGCCGGGCTGAGCTTCAGCACCAGCTTGAACATGAGCTTCATCACCGGATAGAGAAAGGGCGTCAGCGCCGCCTCGAAAGGCCGCAGCGGCGCCTGGAAGATCGGCACCATCAGCGCCTTGCAGGGCAGCAGATGGAAATAGGCGAAGGCGGCGGTGTCGGCGCCCATCTCGCCGTTGAAGGTCTGCCAGTCCGCCTCGACCTGCCGCGCCAGCTCCGGTTCGACCGGGATCAGCCTGCGCTCGGGCGGCGCGAGCGGCTCGAAATGCTCGGCGATGGTGCGTGGGGCGGTAAGATTGAGGCCGCCGCCGTAAAGCAGCGGCACCAGCCCGCGGCCGCCGTGGAACAGGGTCAGCAGCGAAACCAGGGGAATCAGATGATCGACCTCGCGATGGGCCACGCCATAATGCCGGAGCACCAGACGCGTGAGCTCGCTGTCGACCATCGGCGCGAAGGTCAGCATGGTCGGCGATGCTTTACCGGATGTTCCGTTCATGAGGCCCCCCGACTCGGCGTGACACTTGCAGGCCACCCGGCATTTCTACGCCGATTGCCGCGAATTAGCAGCAATATTCGCCGCTTCGCGCATCGCCGGGAATTCGGCATGGCATATGGACCTGATCGGGCCCGGGCTATAAGGCCGCTCCTCCGCTGGGGCGTCGCCAAGTGGTAAGGCACCGGTTTTTGGTACCGGCATTCGCAGGTTCGAATCCTGCCGCCCCAGCCAGCGATTCCTCGAGATTCGATCCTAGAACAATGACTGCGCTCGGATCAGTGGTTAGCATCGGGCAAGAAAGACGCTCCCGTCCTTCATGTCGGTGACGGACGCGGGATCTTCGGGGCCTTGAGCTTCTTCTCCACCCGGTCCGGCGGATTGAAAAGATAGACGAGGACCGTGAGCGCGAGGGCGCCCCCGGCCTGAATCAGCACCTTCCCCGCCGCGCCGACTTGAGATCGATGAGGCCGGGAAGGATGGCACCGACGCCGCCCGCGGCGAGGGCGAGAACGACGCGGAAGATGAACATCGCCTCCTCGGGAACGGGACGCTCGCGCAAGATGATCGTGACAGCGATCGCGAGCAGCGCGGTGATGAAAACGGCGCCGAAGACAAAAGGATGGCGGTTCAGGCGTAGACATCGGCCCCTCGTTCACACTGGCGAGCACCGCTATTGAGGGCGTGACACAATCTGCTCATGGATTCAACTCGACCGAGCGCTCGCGTCGGTGCTGTTCAAATCGCAGAAAGTCGACGTAGAAGCCATGGCGGTCGAGTAGATTGTGGGTCGTCAGTGGTTGTGGATGCAGCCACCGGCGAACGGCAGTTATCGCTGTTTCCGGGCCGAAAGCTGCCAAGCCGAAATCGGCCACGGTCACTATCCGCACAAGATGAGATTCAAACGAACCTAGACATAAAGTCGCCAACCGGCGGATCACTAGCTTCGCAGACAAATTGACGCTAGGTCCACAAGCGCCTTGACGACGAGGTTCGGCAAGGCCCATCTATGCGAGACGGGCGCGAGTTCCCGTCTTTCGCGCAAGTGTGGTGCCAATCATGCGCAGATTTGTCGAGAGACAAGCCGATGCGGCGCTCGCGACTCGCGGGCGCGATCCGTACTCCTTGCAGGCCCCGGCGATGCGTCGCGCAGTCAGCCAGGCTTGGCGCGGTCCCGAGTCCGCCGGTCCTTGCAGCTGCGGCGGCGGATGTCCGGCGTGCGCGAACACCGAATCGCTCGGCGCCGCGGAGACTGCGGCCAGGAACGAACCGTTCGACACTGCGAGCCTGCCCGACGCCGTGCGCCACACTCTCGCGGCGCCCGGACGCCCGCTCGACGGCGCGACACGCCGATTCTTCGAAGCTCGGCACGGGCGGGACATGGGTGACGTCCGCGTCCACACCGACGCGCCCGCCGCAGCCTCCGTGGCCGCGGTCGGCGCCCGCGCGTACGCGTCCGGCCAGCATGTCGCGTTCGCACGTGGCGCCTACGAGCCCGGCGGCATGGCCGCCGCACTCCCGCTCCTCGCTCACGAGATCGCGCATGTAACCGAAACGACTCGGGGAGCCCCGGGGCTGCGCAAGCAGGACGAGGCGACCCCGCCGGCGATCGCGGCCGACAGCATGATCGGCCTGCCGGCCGGCACACAGGTCGTGATCACCCCCTCGATGGAGGAGTGGATATTCAAGCTGCTGAGTTGGCAGGCTCCCGACGTTGCGGGGGCGCTCGGTGCGGTGAGCAACAAGCGGGCGACGGTCATGACGGCCAATCCCGACACCGTCGAGATCCGCTTCGACGCACCCGCCACCATCCCCGCTGCGGGCGACCAGCCCGCCATGACCATCTCCAACCTCGTCCTGCGCTTGTCGCGGACCGCGCCGGACACGTTCGATTTCGTCATTTCCGGCCGCGTCGGCGAGGCGGCACGTACGCTCTACGAGGAGAACGGGCTTACCGCGCGCGCCGAGAACGGCCGCTTCGTCCTTTCGCAGGGCACCGACCCGCACTTGCGGCTGACCCCGGCCGGGTCGCCGACCGGACAGGCGCAGATCGAGGCCTTCACCGCGCCCTACCTCGTCGGGCAGTCGAGCTGGGTGCGTTCGAAGGCGCCGGCGACGGTCGGCCTGATCGGGATTGAGGGTCTCCCCGCGGCGCCGCCAGGGAGCAATGTGGCCGAGACCGCGGCCCGCCGGGCGATCGAGCGTGCGGCTTCGCAGCGCCGCACGCCGCAATCGACGCTGATGCTGAGCGGGGGGATCATGGGCGGCATCGCCGGCCCGGGCGTGGACCCGCTGGTATCCGCGACCTATCGTTACGCGTTCACCCCGACCGACCTCGGCAACCTGGTGCAGGTGCCGCTGCAGCTCGACGTGATGTACGCGCCGACGACATCCGTGATCGGTGCGCTGTCCTCGGGGATCGGCACATCGCTGGAAGGGCTCCAGGTGCCGATCAACGTCCGGCTGACCGCAGGCATCGCCGGGGGCGCGATCGAAACGGCGCCGCCCCCCGGCTCGACCGAAGCCGGCGGCCCGCTTGCCCCGGTGCTCGGTCCGACGTTCGGGCTCGGCGCCGGCTACCAGGCGGGATGGTTCCGCATCGAGGTGCGGGGCGACCTGCTGATCAATGCTTTGCCTGGCCCGGCGCCGACCGTGCTGCCGATGACTTCGCTTGGCCTGGGTGGAGCGTTTTGAGACCGGCGCGGGTCAGGCCGGAGGACGGGCGATGATCAAGGCTTCGGCACGGCACGCAGCATCGCAGGCGCACACCGCGGCGCGCATTCCTGCCGCGCCGCCGCTGCACACCCGGCGAGGATCGCCGGCGGCCACGCCTGCCGGCAAGTGCGCGTGCGGCGGCGGCTGCCCGACCTGCGCACCGTCGGCCGCTACCGCCAACACGCGCGGCGAGGACCTCGAGGCAGAAGCGCGGCGGTTTGCACGCGGTGTGGCCGACGGCCCGGCTACGGCCGGGCGGCGCGAGGGACCGTTGCTCCGGCCCGTGCGCCGGTCGCCCCCGGAAGGCATCGCCGCACATGCGCGCGCCGGCATCTCCGAACCCGGCCAGCCGCTGCCACGGCAGCTGCGCGAGATGGCCGGGCCGGCGCTCGGGGCCGATCTCGGCGACGTGCGGCTCCATACCGGCGGCACCGCGGCGGCCGCCGCCCGCGCGCTGCGCGCCAAGGCGTATACCTCGGGCGCCGACGTCGTCTTCGCGGAAGGGGCGTTCCGTCCCGAAACGCGCGCCGGGCGCGAGCTCATCGCCCATGAGCTCGCGCACACGGTGCAGCAGGCGCGGGCGCCGCGTGCGTCGATCCAGCGCGACGAGGACCCTAACGCACCAGCCCCGCCTGCGGGCTTTTCGCTCCCTGGCGGGTTCACGCTGTTCCCGGGGCCGGAGCGCCTCTACCAGCTGCAGGGCGTACCGATCCCCCTGCCAGCGTCGCTGCGACTGACCAATGCGCTCGGCACCGGCCCAGGACCGAGCTTCGTGCTCGACCTCGCCCCGGATTCGCTCGTGCTGTCGATGCTTGGCCGCGTCGACCTGAGCGCCTCGCCGACGGCAGGGACGGCGCCGGGTCATGAGAACGACCCCGACCAGCAGTCGCGCGTTTCGCTCGTGCGTCCGGTCCTGCGTCTCGACCCGGCGACCGGGCGGATCACCGGAACGGCCACGCTCCAGGTGCCCTCGGGGTACCCGACCCCGATGCGCGCGCCCACCGAGCTCGACGTGCGAATCGAATCGACGGCGCTCGGGCAGTTCACCGGCCAGATCGCGCTCGGCCCGCTCCACGCGGACATGAGCCTGCAGCTGCACTACGACGTCAGCCGGCTCGACAGGGCGATCGCCCCCGTATTCGCGCCGCGCGGCGGACTCGAGGCATTCGGCAATCGCATCAACGGCATCCTCCTCGAGCTGGCGCCGGGCATTCGGCTCGGCGGACTGCAAGACAGCCTGATGAGCATCGTCCGCGCCGTCTCGTCGGGGAGCCTGCCGGTCGGCCAGTTCGCCGTACGCGTGCTCGCCCTCGTGGCCGAGAGCATCCCGGCGGGCGCCGACCTCGACAGCGCGCGGCGCGCGCTCGGGGAACTCGGTCAGGAACTCGCGCACCCGGGCTTCTTGCTCAGAGGCTCGCTCGGGCTCAACCTGCCCTTCGGTGGCAACCTGCCGCTCTCGACCTTCAGCGCCGAGGCGCCGACCACGCGTCCGCTCGAACATCCGCTGCTTGGCGCACCGGCGCGTTTTCCGCTCACAACCAGCATAGGCGGCGTCATCATCGCGCCGCCGGGAGCCATTTCCGAAATCTCGGTTCCGGCATTTGGCTATTCCTATTCCTCGTACGGCGCGACGAGCGGGACGAGCCTGACGGCAGCAACACTACCGACGCTTTCGCCGACCGCGATCAGCGCCCCCGACACGACCTTCGGCGAGAAGTTCCCGGTCTACGCCTTTGCCGAGCTGACCCACGTGCGCCGCCTGACCGATTCGATCGACGCTGGCGTGCGCCTGACGCTGCAGTTCTCGACGGCCGACTTCGCCGCCCAGCGGGGGGCTGATCCGGCCGATCCCAACGCCCGGCTGCAGCAGGTCATCGGCAGCGTCAACGAGTCCAGGGGACCCGGTGCAACGGCGAATCCGCCGGTCCCTAATATCGGTCTCACGGTCTTCGGCAGTTGGTGAACGCCTTGTCGCACTTTTGGCCAAAGTCGCATCACAAGATTGCGAAGCCGAATTATTTTGGTGCAGAATTAGGGCGTTATAAGACGCGCCGTTCCGGATCCTCTTTTGTGGAGGAGCATCGCGATTCATGGGGGCATTGCGCATCATTCCCTGATCATCGCGATTGCGATGAGCGCCGTCCTGTCCTGAAGCGACGAGTCATGGCGCAAACCATTCCATGATCCCGAGGTGGCGGCCTGATCATGCTACGCGAATATTCGGATTTGCCGTCTTCAGCCCAGGCTCCGCTCGAGATTCGGCTGTTCGGCGAACTGCAGCTCGCGCGCGCTGGCTACGAGATCGTGCCCTTTTTAACTCGCAAGTCGCGATCGATCTTCGGCCAATTGGTTCTCGCCCGCGAGAAACCGCATTTTCGCGACCAGCTGGCCGAATGCTTCTGGCCCGAGGCGGATCCCAGCCAGTCGCGCGCGGCGCTGCGCACAGAGCTGTGGCGCATTCGCCTGACCATCGCGCGCTACGGCCTCAATCCACGACATTACCTGAATGCTGGAATCGACACGATACAATTCCGCCCCGCAGGACCGATCCTCGTCGACACTGAGCTCTTCGATCAAGCCATCGGCCCGGAGCCCGACTGCGCCACGATTCTGGCGCTCTATCGCGCCGACCTCCTCGAGGGCGAGTACGGCGACTGGTGCCAGTTTCAGCGCGAGCACTATCGCTCCCGTTTCGCCAGCGTGTTGGAATCGGCGATGGAGCGCGCGATGGCCGCGGGCGATTTCTGCACAGCGCTCGATCTCGGGAACAGGCTCGTCAGCCTCGATCCGCTGGCTGAGCACATCCATCGCAAGCTGATCGCCTGCCACGCCGCGCGCGGCAACCGCTCGGCTGCGCTCAAGCAGTACGCTCGCTGTGTTTCGCTCCTGGAGCAGGAGCTGGGCGTCATGCCCATGGCCGAAACGCAAGCGCTGGCCGACGAGATTCGCGGGGGCGCGGCACGCCTGCTCGAGTGCGTCGACCGCGACGAGGGAAGGACTGCGCTGCGCCTTGCCCACACGATCCTCGACGAGGCGGCGCGCAAGCTGGGCCACGCGCTCGTTGCCCGGCCCGTCGGCCTGGACTGATCGCCCGCGGGCGTCACCGTAACCGCCGGTGCCGCTCCCGTCGCATTCGTCACCAGGCGATCCCGGGCGGGGTTCGTCCGGCATGGCGGGCGCGCCTCGATACGGTCTTGTGACGGCTGCGCTACGCTGCGGAGTTGCCGGCCCGCTTTGAGTGGCCGCCTCGGGATTCGTTGCCTGTGCGGCGCCTGTGCGCGTGCGGGCTGGGTCACTGGCATGTCGCGCGGACAATGGCGGGGCAAGCACTTCCGGGGCGTCGACCGGACCATCGCCGACCGCGCCTTCCGGAGTGCCCGCAGTCCCTGTTCGCACGATACGGTGACGATGACGCCGAAGATGGCTGCTCCGCAAGCGTCAGGCAGCCAGCCCTCGGTGGGTGATGAAGCCAAGGAGAAGGCAGATGGTGCAGGTGAGCTATCCCGGTGTCTACATCCAGGAAGTGCCCAGCGGCGTGCGCACGATCACTGGCGTTTCGACGTCGGTGGGCGCCTTTCTCGGGCGCGCCTCGAAAGGCCCGATCAGCAAGGCGGTGAGGCTGTTCAGCATTGCCGACTTCGTCCGCAACTTCGGCGCGCCGCGTTCCGAGAGCGACCTCGCCGAAGCGGTCAAGCTGTTCTTCAACAACGGCGGCACCGATTGCTACGTCATCCGCATCGCCCGCGACGCCGACCCGGCCAGGGTGACCCTCGAAAACCTCGCGGGCCAAAGCGTGCTCAGGGCCACCGCAAAGGCGGACGGCGCATTCGGCAACACGATCCGTCTCAGCGTCGACTACCGCACCGCCAACCCCGACGAGAGCTTCAACCTTGGCGTGACGCTCGAGGAAGGCGGCATCGCCGTGCAGACCGAGAGCTTCACCGGCCTCACCATGGATCCGGACTCACCGAGGTTCGCGCCGGCCTTCGTCACCAGCAGCTCCGCGCTGATCAAGCTCGAGCTCGACCCCAACACCGACATTGGCGGGGCAGTCGACCTTGCCGATCCGACCAAGAGCTTCCCCGGCTTTTCGCAGTCGCGCCGGCCCGGCTCGCTCCCCGATCTGCGCAGCTTTCTCGACTCGCTGATCAACCCGGCCGCTCCGGCCACGCCCCGGTCGCGCTTCGAAATCAGCGTTGACGGGTCGGCTTATGTGGAGGTGGACCTCGCGCCCTGGGCGACCGTCGCTACGGACCCGATTGGGGTAATCCGCACGCACATCGAGGACAGCATCAACCTCGCTCTCGACTCGGTCTCCCCGGTCGCCAACGTGGCGGTGACCTCTCCCTCCCCTGTTGCCGGCCTGAACAATCTGCTCACGATCACCAGCGACGGCGCGGGCAGCAGTCAGTCGTCGGTCCGCATCCGCCGCGCGCCCGACCGCGACATCGCCGAGCCGCTGATGTTGGGCATCGACCAGGGCGGCATCGAGCCGGTGCGGCGCCGCGAGTTCCGTCCCGCCCCGACCGCGAGCATCCTTCGCGTCGGCGATCCGGCGACGGTCGGTTCGCTGGCAACGCTCGACGCCCTCGCGGCGCTCCCGGTCAGCCAAATGTCCTCGATCACCGTGAACGGCGTGCCGGTGAATCTCAATGCGGCGCCGAACGATATCGTGACCACCGGCACCGCCGCCGATCTCTTCTTCGAAAGCGCACCGGGCTTCAGCGCGATCACCGAAGAGCGCGACGGCGTGCGCGAGAAGCTGCGGATCATCGCCAACGCAATCACCAACGACTCGTCGCTTCCCTACCGCGCGGAGCTATGGGGCTACACGCTGGCGATCGTGCCGACCGGCGGGACCCTCAACGAGCAGCCGAGCGCGATCAGTATCACCCCCGGCACGTTTTCGAGCGGCTCCGGCGAGTTCATCCTCAACACCCGGCTCTACACGCTGGGTGCGGGCGGCTCGAGCGCGTTCTCCAGCGGCACCGACGGCGACGATGGCATCGACCCCGACGTGGCGTCCTTCGAAGGCAACGGTGTCGACCAGAACGGCATGCACGCGCTCGACCCGGTCGACATCTTCAACCTCATGGTCATCCCGCGCGACGAGGCGCTCGACGACACCGCGATGCGCACGCTCTACGGACGCGCGGCAACCTATTGCCGGAGCCGGCGCGCTTTCCTGGTCATCGACTCACCGGCGGCATGGACCAATGCGCAGTCCGGTCTCGCCGACGTCGTCCAGGACAGCTCGATGATCGCCACCCTGCGCGGCGCGCTCGGAAGCGCCAAGGACCATTCGGCGGTGTTCTATCCGCGGCTGCAGATCCGTGTGAACGGGCTTCTCCGGACGATCGGCGCGGGCGGCGCGATCGCCGGGCTGATGGCCCGCACAGACGCCAGCCGCGGCGTGTGGAAAGCGCCCGCCGGCATCGATGCGGGCCTCAACACTGTCTCGGGTCTCGAGGTGGTGCTGACCGACGCCCAGAACGGAGTGCTCAACAAGCAAGGCGTCAACAGCATACGCGTCTTGCCCAACGGCAGCATCATCAACTGGGGCGCGCGGACCATGGACGGGGACGATGACACCGGCAGCGAATGGAAATACATCCCCATCCGCCGCCTCGCGCTGTTCCTCGAAGAATCGCTTTACCGCGGCACGCGCTGGGTCGTGTTCGAGCCCAACGACGAGCCGCTTTGGGCCAACATTCGCCTGAACATCAATGCCTTCATGATGTCGCTGTTCCGCCAGCGCGCCTTCCAGGGATCGAGCCCGCAGGAGGCGTTCTACGTGCGCTGCGACAAGACGACGACCACGCAAGACGACCGCAACAAGGGCATCGTAAACATCGAGGTGGGTTTCGCGCCGCTCAAGCCCGCCGAATTCGTCGTGATCAAGATCCAGCAGATCGCTGGCGACCTATGAGGAGGGCTGCATGGGTACGGGATTCAAGGTCAACGCTCACCGGTTCGACCCTTACAAGAACTTCAAGTTCCAGGTGGAGCTCGACAACCGGGTGGTGGCCGGCATCAGCAAGGTAAGCGCATTCAAGCGCACCACCGAAGTGGTCAAGCACCGCAGCGGCGGGGAGAACTCGCTGGACCGCAAGTCGCCAGGGCGCACCACCTACGAAGCCATCACGCTCGAGCGCGGGCTTACCCACGATCCGGAGTTCGAGGCCTGGGCCAACCGCGTGCACCACTACGGCGGCGACACGCTCATGGACCTCGATGGCTACAAGCGGGAGCTGACATTGGTGCTGATGAACGAGCGCAGCCAGCCGGCTTACCGCTACTTCATTCACAACTGCTGGGTGAGCGAGTTCACTGCGCTGGCCGACCTAGACGCCAATGCCAACGCCGTGCTGATCGAAACGATCAAGCTCGAGCACGAGGGCTGGGAGCGCGATCTCGACACGGCCGAACCCGACGAGGCCGCCTGAGGCGCCCGCCGAAGCCCGGTCTGGAGCAAATCCATGCAGTTCCCGGCATCCATCCGAAGCACCGCATCCGCAGCGGCCTGGCCGGTGCGGGCCTATGGCGAGAAGCTCGAAGATCTCGCCATCGACCCGCTCGACGGTGCGCTGCCGGTCGCCGCGGCGCGGGTGCTTTCCGCCTGCGTGGGTGACATTGGCCGGATTCACCTCGATGTCCTCGCCTGGCCCGTCAACCTTCGCCTGCAGGGCCTGCTTGCGGTAACGATCGCCTCCTTCGGCCCCGAGTGGATCTGGAGCACGCGGTGCACGGCGCCCGGCTGCGAAGCGGCGATGGACCTGCCGCTCGCGTTGCAGGACTTTCTCGCCGCGGACGTCGCCGAGCGGGTCGAGTGCGAGCTCGCTGACGGCCGGAATCTGCCGGTCGCCGTGCCCACCGGCCGCGATCAGCTCGACTGGCTTGGCGAGGTAGCGCCGGGTGAGGACGACATGCTGCGGCGGCTCCTTCCGCAGGGCACGGTGGACGAGGACCTCGACCTCGCGGACCACGCGGCGATCGAGCGGGCGCTCGTGAATGCCGATCCGCTGCGCACTCTCGAGATCGAGACAGCATGCCCAGAGTGCGGCAGCGACCTGACCCTGCCGCTCGACCTGGAAGCGGCCTGTCTCGTCCGGCTGGCCGGGTTGCGCCCGCGGCTACTCGACGAAGTGCACCTGCTCGCCAGCGCCTACCATTGGTCCGAGAGCGAAATCATGGCCGTGCCCGCGGCGCGCCGGGCTGCCTACCTCGCGCGCATCGAGGGCATCGGGGCATGACCGGGTACTTCGCCCGACTGTTCGCGAACGCTTCGGCGAGGCCTCCAGCAGCGAGGCCGGGTGACGAGATAGCTCCGCTTGTCGAGGAGAATGGCGAAGTGGTCGCCCCTGCACCCCCCGCCGCGGCGCCGCAGGATCGGCAGGCAGGACCTGTGGCGTCGATCCGCGCCACGCGTGAGCCGGCGGTTCCGCCCGCACAGCCGCAGGTGCCGGCAGAGATCGCCGCGGCCGCGCTCGAGCGCGTCGGCCTGCAACTCCCCCCGGGCCCGACATCGTCAAGCGCAGCGCCGGCCGTCGCGGCGCATCCAGCCGACGCCCCGCGCGAGGAGGAGGCCACCGCGCCTGCGTCGCGAGCGATCGGGTTGCGCGAGCGCGCCGTGCCCCCGGCGCCCGCGGCGGTGCCTTCAGGACCGGACCGGGCCGCGCCCGTTGTCCGGTCCGCGCCGCCGCGCTCCTCGCCATCGGCGGAACCGGCGTCGCGCACGCCTGTCGAGGCGCAACGCGGCACGGCACAGCCCGCGCCGTCCAGTCCGGCGGAGAGCTCAACAGGCCTCAGCGCCGTTCGGAGTCCCGCGCCGGAGGAACCGGCCAGACGGGCGACCGGCTTCATCCTCCCGCCGCCCGCCCAAGCTCCATTCGCGGCGCGCCGGCACGAGCATGGGCGCATTCCATTCGGCGCGCCCGAGCCGCCCTCCGTGCGGATCGGCACGCTGCGGATGGAAGTGCACGCACCGCCGGCCTTGTCATTGTCGCAACCCTCGGTGCCGCCTGCTCCGGCGCCATCGCGCCCGCCGGCACTGCGCCGATTCTACGTGCGCGGAGTCTGACGCGCCGTGCCGCTCGCCAGCAGCCGCAACGCCATCGGCGCCGTGGGAGAGCTGCTGCGGACCCAGCTCGCCACGCGCACCTCGGCCACCAACATCACCGTCGGCCGGGTCGAAGCGGCGGCGAGCAGCGATGGGCCGAAGCTCAACCTGTTTCTCTATCAGGTCGACGTCGACGGGCACTTGCGCAACCACCCGCTCGATCCCGGGCAGAAGCCGCCGCTCTGGCTGGTCCTGCGCTACCTGCTGACCGCGTTCGACCTCAACCGCGACAGCGACTCGATCGCCGCTCACGAGCTCCTCGGCGAAGGCGTGCTCGCGCTCGAGGAGATGAACTTCCAGCGCCCCTCGGCGGTCCAGCTCGCCGACAATCCCGAGCCGCTCAAGATCAGCTTCGACGAGGGCAACACCGACCTGCTCTCGCGCATCATGCAAGGCACCGACGAGCGTTACCGCCTGTCGACCGCCTTTCAGATCCGCCCGATCCTGATCGCCCCGAGCGATCCGCCCAGCTACGCGCCGCTGGTGCAAACCGTCGGTCCGCCGGGCGACGAGGGCGTGATCGTCATTCCGAGCATGGGGCCGATCATCACGGAGCTGGAGCCGCTCGCCTTCGATGCCGGCGCCACTCTCACGGTGCACGGCATCGGGCTCGACAGCGCTACCCAGTTCGTGTGCCTCGGCAATACGCGGTTTCCGGTCGCCGCAGCGCCGGACGGGACGGTTCAGACCGTCATTCCGGCCGACACCGCGCTTTCGCCCGGCAGCTATCCCGTCACTGCCGCGCGCGAGTTGCCGAGCGGGCGCCTGTTCTCGAGCAACGCGCTCACGGGGACGCTTCGGCCGACGCTGGCAAGCGCGGCGCCGGTGCTGCCCCTGACGGCCGAGGGCGGCGGCACCTTCTCGGGCGACCTGACGCTGACGGGCAATCGGCTGGGCGGCCCGCTCGACGGGATCTTCGTCGCCTTCTGGCGCGACGGCGCGGTCGCGCTGATGCTCGAGGCGACCGGCTCCGCGGCGCAGACCGGCCTGACGGTGACGGTCCCCGCCGCCCAGGCACTTCCGGCCGGGACTTATGCGATCATCCTGCGCATCAACGGGGCGCAGGCGCTGGCGACCCCTCAGGTGGCCTGGTCATGAACGCGGCGCTGTCCCGAGCTCCCGCGGCGATAACCCCCGGTCTCGACGTCCCCGATGCGCTCGCCGCGCACTGGCTGGCGCAGGTCAACATCCGCCTGCGCCGGGAGATCGCCTGGTTCTGGCACCAGCGCGGGGGCCGCGCCGATCCGGGCGACGGAAGCCTTCCGGGGCCTGTCGATGCCTGTCTCGACGTGCTCGATCTCGTGCGCTTCGAAGAACGCAAGCGCCAGTTCTTTCGTCACGACCGGACCGCGGCGTGGCTGTCGCAATCGCTCTCGCGGCTCGACCGGCCCAAGCCGTCCGGCGGGAACTGGCGCTTCGTGGCCGATGCGCTCGGGCTCGACGATGCCGCGTGCTTCCTGCTCGCGCTGGCGGTGGCGCACCGCGTCGACGCCGGCCTCGGCCCGGTCCTCGCGACTTGCGCCAACGATCTCAACCGGCCGTGGCCGACGGCGGCGCTGGCGCAGCGGCTGTGGGACGATCCCGCCGCCGTCGGCGCCTGCCTGGACGGCGACCACCCGCTGTTCCGCACGGGCCTGCTGCGCCGTGGCGAGCGGTTCGGCTGGCAGGAGCCGCTCGAGGTCCCGGGCGCGGTGGCCATGGCGCTGTGCGGCCCCGCCCGACGTGAACCGCGGCAGCCGCCGCAAGCCTACCCCGGGTCGTACGCGCTCGAAGACTCGCTTCTGGCCTTGTCCGAGCGGCTCGCCGCATCCGCCCCCGGGGGGCTGGAACTGGTCGTGCTGCAGGGGCCGCCCGGCGCCGACCATGCAGGCTGGGCGGCGGTGCTGACCGCGCTTTCGGCTCGGCCGCTCCGCACCGTGTCGCTGCAACAGGCGGCTTATGGCGAGGCGGTCGCGACCCAGTCGCTGCTTGCGTGGATGGACGGCGCCGATCTCCTGCTTCCCGCGCCGTCGGACGAGAGGCTGCCGGAGCTCGACCGGGCTGCGCTGCGCTGCCTCGATCTGCCGCTGCGCTGGTTCGTGCCGGCCGGCGATGGCCCGCTTGCCGGAAGTGCGCTCGGCGCCGCGCGCCGCTTTGACGCGCTCCTCCCCCCGCTCGGCTTCGCGCAGCGGCAGGAGATGCTCGTTGCCGGTCTCGGCCGCGCGGGCGAGCGCCTGCGCCCGGAGCTTGCCGAATGCGCGCGACGCTTCCGGCTCGAAGCGCCGGCGGTCCGCCGCGTCGTCGCCGAGCTGCGCGCCGTGCCAAAGCTCCAGGGCAAGGCCGTCGTGGCCGCCTGCCGCGACGCGAGCGGCCCGCGCCCGGGCAACGCGACCCAGCGCGTGACGCCGCGCTTCACCGGCGACGACCTCGTGCTTCCGGAGAAGCAGATGCGCCTGTTCCGCGAGATCCGCCAGGCGATGCGCACGCTGACCGAAGTGCATTACCGCTGGGGCACCGCCAAGGCGTGGAACGAGAGCGGCCTCGCGGTCCTGTTCTGCGGGCCCCCGGGGACCGGTAAGACGATGGCTGCCGAGGCGCTGGCCAACGACCTCGATCTCGAGCTCTATCGCACCGATCTCTCGCAGGTGGTGAACAAGTACATCGGCGAGACCGAAAAGAACCTTCGCCGCGTGTTCGACGCCGCGGAGGCCAGCGATTCGATCCTCTTCTTCGACGAGGCCGACGCGCTGTTCGGCAAGCGCACCGAGGTCAAGGACGCGCACGACCGGTTCGCCAACATCGAGATCAGCTACCTGCTCGAGCGCATGGAGCGCTTCAAGGGGCTGGCGATTCTCGCCACCAACCGGCGCAAGGATCTCGACGAGGCTTTCCTGCGCCGCCTGCGCCACGTGCTCGAGTTTCCGATGCCCAGCGCCGACGAGCGCGAGCGCATCTGGCGCGCCTCGATTCCCGCGCATGTCGACGCCGGCGAGCTCGACTTCCGCTTCCTTGCACGCCAGTTCGCCTTCGCAGGGGGGCACATCAGGTCGGTCCTGTTCAACGCCTGCCTGCAGGCTGCCGCCAATCCCGACGATCGGCCGCTGCCGGACGGGAAGGCCGGACGGCTGACCATGCCCGGCGTGCTCGTCCAGGTCCGCCGCGAACTCGACAAACTGCAGCGCTCGGCAGGCGACGAGCTCTTCGGGTCCCATGCGCGGGCGGTCGCGGAGGCGATCGGATGAGCCGGATGCTCGACATCGGGCGGCTGAGCATCACCCTGCACGGGGTCTCGGCCGATCTCGCCGAAGCGGCGGCTTCAGGGCTCGAGGACGCACTGCGGCGGCGCCTCGGCGGTTTGCGGCTCGATCGTGCGGGGTCAGTGCCGGAATTGCGCCTCGATGCGCTCGACCTGCCGCGCCGCGTCGACGCCGCCGTGCTGCGCGAGCTGATCGCCGCGCACCTCGTCGAGGCGATCGACCGGATGCCTGCGGGCAAGTCGGAGGAGGTGTCCTGATGGTCGACCTCGTGCTCCCCGGCGCGCTCGTCGAATATGGCAGCGGCGCGCTGGGCATTCCGCTCAATATCGTCATCTTTCAGTTCAACCCCGAAACGATCACGCGCACGGTCAATCTCCCGACCGCCAGCACGCGCAGCGATCCGGAACGCAGCGCGCGGCGTCGCGAGCACGGCCAGCTCGCCGCGCCGCCGCTGGAGTCCTTCGAGATCACCGCGCACTTCTCGGCCGCCGACGACCTCGGCAAGGGCGGCGCGGCCTCGGTCATTCCTCGCCTCTTCGGCGTCGGGCCGCAGATCGCCGCGCTCGAGAAGATGGCCTACCCCAGCCAAGGCCTGCTCGGCGGGCTGATCGGCGCGGCGATCGACGCGGTGGGTGACGCGCTCGGGCTCGGCGGCGACGACGCGCCGACGCGGCCAGTCCCGCGCCAGCCGGCCCCCCGCATCCTGTTCATCTGGGGCCCGTCGCGGGTGGTTCCCGTGCGGATCAAGTCGATGACCATCGCTGAAAAGAAGTACGATGGCCTGCTCAACCCGGTTCAGGCTGAGGTGCGCATCGGGCTCGAGATCCCCAACGCCCCGCCCGCGGGCGATTCGGTGGGCGAAGGCGCGCTCAAATACACCGCGACCGTCAAGGAGGCGCAGGCGATCCTGAACCTCGCCAAGGCAGTCGAACTCGCCATCGACGTGATCCCGATCTGAGAAGGAGGCCGCCGTGTTTCTCAAGACATCGCGCTATTACGACCTTCCCACCGTAGGCGCGACCGGGGCTGACGGTCGCGAGGTGACGGCGGTCCGGCTGCGGCTCCTGCCGCCAACTCGGGGCCAGCCCCGGGCCGTGCGCGGCGGGGATCAGCTCGACATGATGGCCCATGAGTTGACCGGCGACGGCACCCGTTTCTGGCACATTGCCGACGCCAACAGCGAGCTCGAGGCGAACACGCTGGTCGCCCAGCACGGCCGCGTCATCAACGTGCCGGAACGGTGAGGGTGCGGGCGCCATGGCCGGGGAGATCAAGCTCTTGTTCGACGGGACGCCGGCAACGAAGGCCCAGCTCGACCTGTTTCGCCGCATCTCGGTCGACCAGGGGATCGGCATGGTAACCGAGGCCGAGCTCGAAATGGAGCTGCTGCTCGACGACACCGGGCGCTGGGTCGATCTCGACGAGCAGTTCATCGAGCCCTTCTCGCGCATTCGCATCGAGGTGAAGGCCGGCGACGAGGATTTCGTGCCGCTGATCGACGGGCCGGTGGTAGCGCAGCGCATGTCGATGTCGGCCGAGCCCGACGAAAGCACGCTGACCCTGGTTGTGAACGACGACAGCGTGCTGCTCAACCAGGCCGACGGTGTCAGCGTGTTCGAGGAACTCGCCGCTTCCGACATCGCCGAGATCCTGTTCGCCGAGGCCGGGCTGACGCCGCGCGTCGATTCGACGTCCGACGGCGGCGGCAATCTCGAGCGCGCCATCGTCCAGCGAGGCACGGCGGCGCAGCTGCTGCGCGACCTCGCGCGCATCAACGGAATGGCGCTGCGCGTCGAGCCGGGTCCGACGCCGGGCACCAGCCTGGGCGTGTTCGCGCGCATCGAGCTCGACAAGGAGGACTTGCCCGAGCTGCTGCTGACTGGGGAGAAGCGCAACCTCCAAAGCATCGACATCGAGTTCGACGGCCTCAGGCCGTTCGCCGCCGCCGCGGCGACAGTCGATGCAAGCTCGCTCGAGGTGCTGACCGCGGAGGCGTCTACCAGCTCGCAGGAGACGCTCGGCGACGAGCCGGCGCACGCGATTGTGACGCCGGCGCGCATCCTCATGACCCGCACGCGCGAAACCGCCGGCGACCTCGACGCGGCAGTCGCGGCCGCTACCGATTCCGCGAGCTGGGCCTTCACGGCGAAGGGCGAGGTCGACAGCGCCGCCTATGGCGCCATGCTGCGGCCCTACTCCACGGTTCCGCTCGCGGGGGCCGGACCGATGAGCGGGCGCTACCTCGTCGTCCAGGTCACTCATGTGATCGATGACAACGAGCACCGCCAGCAGTTCACCCTGCGCCGCAACGCGCGCTCGGTGGTCGGCGGCGGCGCCGGCCTGCCCGGAGGAATTCTCTAATGAGCGTCCAGATCGAACAGCTCGTCGCCGAGCTTGCCGACCAGGTCCAGCGGCGCTTCTACGGCAAGTACCGCGGTCTCGTCCGCGACAACCAGGACCCGCGCGGCATGGGGCGCATCCGCGCCGACGTTCCCGAGGTGCTCGAGGACCAGGTCAGCCCCTGGGCGCTGCCCTGTGCGCCCTTCGCCGGCGACGGCCTCGGCCAGCACACCATCCCTCCGGTCGACGCGGCGGTGTGGATCGAGTTCGAGGCTGGCGATCCCAGCCGCCCGGTCTGGACCGGATGCTGGTGGGGCGACGGCCAGGTTCCAAAGAACAACCAGAACAGTGCGGCGACCCCGCCGCTCAAGATCATCCGTACCGAGTCCGGCCTGATGGTCTCGATGGACGACGACGGGCAGGTGATCGACGTCAGCGACGAGGACGGCAGCAACCTGCTCAAGATCGAGGTCCAGCAGGGCCAGATCCTCATCAAGGGCGCGATCAAGGCCGTGGTCGAGGCGCCACAGATCGAGCTGGTGCAGAGCGCGACCCATCCCATCGTCTTCGGCGACGAATTGATGAGCTACCTCAACAACCTCGTCATGGCACTGCAGACGCACACCCATCCGGGCGAGCTCGCCGCGGGCTTCATCCCGGTCACGCCGATGGTGCCCGGAACGGTCTTCCCGGTGCCGACACCGAGCCTGATCTCGACACGCGTGACGGCGGGATAGGAGGCAGGAGATGGCGCTCAAGGCAGGGACCGTCGCCGATTTCTCCGGTTCGCTCGCTCAGGCGATCGAAGACGCGCTGAAGGCCGAGCATCTCGTGCTGAAGGGCGAGCCGCTCCCCGACCAGGGGCTGGACGACCGGCGAATGCTGCTGGTCGCGATCGCGCAAGGGGTGGTCCGCTATCTCAAGAATAACGTGGATGCCTACGAGATCTCGGTCGAGACGACGCTGATCAACGCCGTCGACGCCACCGGAACCGCCGCTGTCGACGACATCGGTACCGTCGGGACGCTTTACTGATGTCCGGGCGCCATCTCGCCTACCCGTTCCGCATCGGCAGCGACGGACGCACGGCGACCCCGCCCGACGTGCCCGCACACGTCAAGTGCGAGGTGATCCAGCTGCTGCTCACCAATCCGGGCGAGCGGCCGTTCCTGCCGACGCTCGGGGGCGGCCTGCGCCGCCTCGTGTTCGAGGCCAACAGCGACGTCACCGCGGCGCTCGCCAAGGCAACCATCACGCGCGCGATCACGCGCTGGCTCGACACGCGGGTCGAGCTGACTGCGCTCGAGGTCGAGAACCGCGATTCGACCATGCTGGTCGGCCTCCAGTACACCGTCATCGCCACCGGCGAAGCGCAGGCCCTGCGCTTCGAGCACCAGGCCTAGCGCGATGCTGCGGCTCGACCCCGAAGTGATCGAGGGCCGCGCCCGGGACCTTGCGGCGAACGGCCTCAACGGGCTCGACCTGCTGTTCGTCGATCTCGTCCCGGCCGCCGCGCCGACGCAGGCACAGCTCACGGTCGAGTTCCACAACGCCAATGCAGTCACCGACATCGACGATGCGGTCAACGTCGACGGCGTGCCGCCCGGCGACATCTTCACGATCTCGGGCGGGACCCGAGTCCGCGCCGGCACCGCGCCGGGACTCCTGCAGGTCGCCGCCGTCGCGGCTGGAGCGACCGCGGAATCGCTGGTCCTGACCACCTCGACCATCGGCGACTACTCGACCTACGAGCTGCACGCCGCGTTCGCCGATGCGGCCGGCGACCCGGTGATCGATCCGCTGTTCGCGGCGATCCCCTTCAAGTTCCGGCCCGGGTGCTTCAACCCCAACTGCGCCGACCGCATCGATAAGGGCCGGCCGGCGCCCGAGCAGCCGGTCATCGACTACCTCGCCCGCGACTTCGCCTCGATCAAGCACGTGCTGATCAACGCCATGCGCACCCGCGTCCCGCGCTGGGAGCCGACCAGCGAGGCCGACCTCGACATGGCCGTGCTCGACTTGCTCGCGGCCGATGCGGACGAGCTGTTCGACTATCAGGACCGGGTCATGCAGGAGGCCTACCTCGGCCTCGCCCGCAAGCGCGTGAGCCTGGCGCGCCACGCCCGGCTGATGGACTACCACATCCACCAGGGCAACCAGTCCTCCACCTGGCTCGCCGTGACCGTGGCGGCGAACCTCACACTTCCCGCGGGCACCGGGGTGTGGACCGGCAAGGCGTGGGACGAGCCGGGCGCGGTGATCTTCCTGACCGCGGCCGACCAGGACTGTCTCGTCGACCTCAACGCGCTTGCGCTCTACGACTGGGGCGGTGCGGCGCTGTCGCTCGACGCTGGCGCGACCGAGGCGGAACTGGCCCTGCCGCCGAGCCTGAACGCCACGCTGCAGGGCGATGCCCAGATCCTGCGCGATCATTTCCGGCGGCCGGACATCCGCCATCTGATCATCGAGGAAGCGCTCAACCCCGAGACCGGACGGGTCAACGGCCGCGACGGGACCAAGCGGCAGCTGCTCGAGCTGCTCGAAGGCGACGATGCCGCCGAGGTGGGCTTCGACCCGCTCGCCGGCCGATACTTCGTGCGCGTACGCTGGCGCCCCGCCGACCGTCTCGCGCGGCGCTACTGCTTCATCACCCGCTGCGAGGGCCAGCCGACGATCTTCGGCGTCAGTCGCTTCCTCGGCAATCTCGTCGTCGCGACGCAGGGCCGGCCGCACCGGCTGACCGCCCGGCCGCCGGGGGCCGACCTCGGGCCGACCGACACGAAGACCTTCGTGCGCACCGACGAGGTTCGCTGGCAGCCGACGCGGCGCGGCACCGTCATCGACCTGCCGGTCGGCCCGCTCGCCTACCGCGACACCCCGCCCGGCGGCGAGACCGCGCCCGAAAGCAGCGGCACCGTCGCGGTGAGCGGCATCGCCGGCGTCTGGATCGAGCGGATCGACCTCGTCGAGAGCGAGGACGACGACCGGCACTACCAGGTCGAGACCGATGAGCTGGGGCGGAGCCGTGTCCGATTCGGCGACGGCACGAACGCGGCGCGGCTCGACGGCGATGCGACGGTCACCATCGATTATCAGGTCGCGCGCGGCTCCTCGGGCAACGTCGGGCGCGACACGGTCACCGGATTCGCCAACGGCCTCGTCGCCAACCTGGAGGCGCTGCGCAATCCCTTCGACGTCACCAACGGCCGCGATCCCGAGCCGCGCGACGTCATCGTGCGCCGCGTCCCCGAGGCCTACCGCGTCAGGCAGCTGCGCGCGGTCACGCTGGCGGACTACGTCAGGCGCGCCGAGGAGCTCCCCGGCGTCGGCCACGCCTATGCACGCTACGCCTGGACCGGGAGCTGGCGCACGGTGCAGGTCTCGATCGACCCCGCCGGCACGACCGTGCTCGACGAACCGCTGCGTCGCCGCCTCGCGGCGCATCTCGATGCCGTGCGGCTGATCGGCGAAGACCTCGAGGTGCGCCCTGCGCGCTACGTCGCGCTCGACATCGCCATGCGGATTTGCGCGAACCCGGACTACTGGCCCGAGGACCTCGACGTGGAGCTGCAGCGGGCCTTCTCGGGCGGCTACGCGGCAGACGGCACGCCAGCCTTCTTCCATCCGGACAACTGGAGCTTCGGGCAGGCACTCTACGCCAGCCAGCTGATCGGGCGGGCGCTGGCGGTCCAGGGTGTCGACCGCGTGTCGCAAGTGACCATGCGGCGCTGGAACGCGGGCTCCGGGCCGTCGACGCAAGTGATCACGATCAACCCCGGCGACGTCCCCGGCGAGACGCCCGAGCTCATCGCCGTGCAGCGGTTCGAGATCGTGCAGGTGGCGAACGACCCCGACCACCTCGAGCACGGCCGGATCGCCTTCGATATCAGGGGAGGCCGCCGGTGAGTTGCAACCACGACTGCGCGCAGCCGCCGGTGTTCCCCGCCGCGATCTTCAACCGGCCGGGACTGGAGCGTATCGGCTACCGGGTCGGCGACTATGCCCGCTTCCGCGAACACGGCCTCGCGCGGCTGGACGCGGCGCTCGCCCTGGCAGGCTGGACTCACCGCGGCGCCGACGATCCGGGCATCGCCCTGCTCGAATGCGGGGCGATCGCGGGCGAGCTCCTCGCGTTCTACCAGGAACTCTACGCCAACGAGCTCTACCTGCGCACCGCTGACTGGCGCGAGAGCCTCGGCCGCCTCGTCGCACTGACCGGCTACCGGCTGGCGCCCGGGCTCGGCGGCACCGCCGCCTTCGCGCTGACGATCAGCGGGGACGCACCTGTCACCGTGCCGCTGGGCTTCCCGTTCAAGGCCGAGCTCGAGGCTCTCGACAGCCCGGCGCGCTTCGAGGCCGTCGAGGAGGTCGTCGCCTATCCCTGGCTCAATCGCCTGAGCCTCTACCGCCGGCGCAACGGCCCGGCGGCGATTGCGCGCGGCGACCGGGTCCTCGAGCTGCAGGCGGTGGGCGGCGAGACCGCGCTCGGCGTGCGGCAGGCGCTCGCGCTCGCGCCCGGCGACCGGATCATGCTGGTGCCCGACAGCTCGATGTTCGAGGCCGGCGGCGGCGGCAACCCGACGCAGCAGCGCTCGGAAACGCTGGTCGTCGACCGGGTCGAGACGGTCCTCGACCGCATCTGCATCCACTTCCGGGGCGCCGTGACGATCGACCGCGGCGCCACGGTGCGGGCCTACAAGGTCGGCCGCAGCTTCCGCCATTTCGGCCACAACGCGCCGATCCGCATCGCCGCGCTCAACGAGACCACCGGCCGCGCGACCTTCAACAGGACGGTGTTCAACCGGGTCTCGGCGTCGGCAACGGCAGGGCTCTATTCGCAGTTCGCCGCCAACGAGCTGGCGCTCGAGAGCGGCGTCGGCGACCTCGCCGCGGGCAGCGACCTGATCGTCAGCGGCGCGGCGGAGTTCGGCGGGGTTTCCGGCGAGAAGGAATTCGCGGTCGTTAACAGCGTCGACACCGTGCAGAGCGATGCCGCGCGCTGGGCTGGCCTTGCCGGCGGCAGCACTGCGGTGCGGCTGCGCGAGGACATCTTCTCGAACGCCAGCCTGTCGCTCGCGGCTCTCGACGTCCGGCGCCTGCAGATGCACGAGGTCAAGAGCCCGGCGCTCGCGCTCGCCGCGCACAGCACATTCCAGGACGGCGCCTTCGGAACCGAGGCGGAGCTGACTTTCTTCGGCCGGCACGAGCAGGTGGTCGCCCTTGCCGGGCGCGCGCTGCTGCTCGAGGACGAGGGCGGCGAGCCGCAGCAGGTTCGCGTCGCCAACACCGCCGAGGACTTCGACCTCGCCGGCCGCGATCCTGAGGAGCGCTGGCTGTGGACGCTGACGCTCGACCAGCCGCCGCGGTTCCTGCGCGAGCGGTTCGACGAGGCCGACCCCCGCATCGCGGTCCATGGCAATCTCGTGCTCGCCGAGCAGGGCGAGAGCCAGAAGGAAGCCGCGATCGGCAGTGGCGACGCGCGCGAGACGTTCCAGACCTTCAAGGTTCCCAAGGCCCCGCTCACCTACCACCTCCACGCCCGGCGCACGCCGGCCCAGGTGCCCGAGCTCGAGGTGTGGGTCGACGGCATCCTGTGGAGCCAGGTCGAAACCTTCTTCGCCAGCGGCCCCAACGACCGCGTCTACGTCGTGCGCGAGGACGACGACGGCAACAGCCACGTCCAGTTCGGCGACGGCATCACCGGCGCGCGGCTGCCGAGCGGACGGCAGAATGTGAAGTTGCTCTTCCGCACCGGCAACGGTGCCCGCGGAGGGCTCAAGGACGGCGCCGCTCCCAAGGCGATGGGGCGGCTGCGGCAGCTGTCTGGCGTCGCCATGCCGGCCGCGGCGGTCAACGGCGCCGAGCCGGAGACCGAAGACATGGCGCGCGATGCGGCGCCGCTGCGTATGCAGTCGCTCGGACGCCTCGTCGGGCTTGCCGATTACGAGGCGGAAGCCCTGTCGCTGCCGGGCGTCCAGCGCGCATCGGCCGCATGGGTGCTGGCGGGTGGCATTCCGCGCCTGAGCATCGTCGTGCTCACCGACGGCGGCGGCGACGCCGAGGCGGCAGCCGTCGCACAGGCGCTTGCGGCGGCCGACCGCTGCCGCGGCGCAGGACGCTTCCCGCTCGAGGTGGTCCATGGCGTGCGCCGCTTCGTGTTCCTCGACGTGACCGCGGGCTATCAGGGCGACCGCCTGCCGGAGAATCTCGCGGCCGAGATCCGGGAGGCACTGGGCGTCGCGGCGGGAGTCACTGAGCCCGCGGACGGCCTCTTCGGCTTCGCGGCGCGCCGCTTCGGGCAGGATGCGCACGTCTCCCAGGTGATCGGCGCGATCCAGAACGTTGACGGCGTCGCCTGGGTGCGGGTCGACGCGTTCCAGCCGCTCGCGCAGGGCACGCCGCCGCAGACCGATCCGCTGGCGCTTCCGGCACCCGCGGCGCCGCTGCGCCACGAGGCCGTCGGCTGCGAGGCGCAGGGCCTGCTCGCGCTTCATGAAGCGCACCTGCGCCTGAGCCTCGCGCGGATCGCCACTGCCGAGGAGTGTGGGTGATGGTCAGCCCCCGCCTGCGCCTGTTCGAGCGGCTTCCGGAAATCTACCGGAACAAGGACGCCGAGCAGTTCCCGGCCGGCCAGTTCGAGGCCTTCCTCGACGTGCTCGACGAAGTGCCCGCCGGCCTCCGCGACAACATCGAAGCGCTCCACGACGACATGTTCGCAGAGAGCTGCGCGGACTGGGTCGTGCCCTATATCGCCGATCTCCTCGGCACGTCGCACCTCTCGGGCGATCCCTGGACGCTGCGGGCGGACGTCGCCCGGACCGTCTTCCACCGGCGCCGCAAGGGCACGCTGGGGATGATCGAATCGCTCGTCTTCACGCTCAGCGGCTGGGCCGCGCAGGCGGTCGAGCTGCGTGACCGCATGGTGTGGAGCCAGCACCTCAACCACCAGCGGCCCGACGCCGGCGGCGCGCCGTCGGCACTGCAGCGCGCCTCGCTCGGCGCGGCGACGCGGGCCGGGACCGTGGCGATCCGCGATCCGGCCGCGCTCGCCTTCCTCGGCGGCGCGTTCGACACCTTTGCCCATGTGGCAGACTTTCGCCCCGGGCAGACCGGGCTGCCGCGCTACAACCTGCCGAACCTCGGCATCTTCCTGTGGAGGCTCGAGGACTACACGGTGCTGGTCGGCGATCCCGGCACCACGGCCGCCCTAGCGATCGCCGGCGCGGCACCGGGCGAGGCGGCCGCCGCGGTGCGCTGCATCGTTCACCCGATGTCGGACCCGATGGTCCTGTTCAACACCCACCGCTACCGCATGGCCGACGAGCCGCCGAACCTCAGCCATCCCGACGAGGTGCCGGGACCGATGCCGTGGCCGCGTCTCACGAGCGACGCCGAGCACGGCCATCCTGCTGCCTATGTGACGGTCGACCACTATGCCGCGCCGCTGCCGAACGCTCCGGCGCCGGCCGGTGCCGGCCTCACGCTGCACGTCCCCGACACCGTCGTGCCGCCGGGGCTGCGCTGGCGCTTCCGCGGGGCCAACCTGTGTGCGTGGGAGGCCGGGCTGTTCCCGCCGCTGCGCGAGTTCGAGATCGCCATTGACCCGGAGCGCGGGCGAATCCTGTTCGGCGTGACGAGCCTTGCGGGAGAGGCGCAGCCGCTCGCGGACGGCCTGTTCGTCAGCCACACTTATGGCTTTTCGGGGCCGACCGGCGCCCATCCGGTCGCCCGCGAGCCGGTAACGGCCACCGCGACGATCGACCGCGCGATGGGCGCCACCGCGCTCGAGACCGCGCTCGCCAACATCCACCTCGCCACGGCGCCGACCGTGATCGAGATCCAGGACAGCGCGACCTACGATCTCGACCTCGGCGCTGTCGCCGGCGCCGAGAACGCGGGCGGCGTGCTCTCGCTCCTTCTCGCCCAGCCGCTCACGATCCGCGCGGCGACGGGCGAACGCCCGGTAATCCGCCTCCAGCGGCCTTGGCGCTTTCGCCCGGCCGATCTGACCGACGTTCCCGCCGTCGACGCGTTGCGTGTCGCGCTCGAGGGGCTCTACCTGACCTGGGAGCGCGGCGCGGCCGATTTCGCCGCTCCGGCGGCGCCGCTCATCGCCCGCGCTGCCGTCAATGCCCTCGTCCTCGAGGGCACCACGCTCGATCCGGGCGGCGCCTGGCAGCTCGACGGCACCCGCTCGCCCGCGCGCCCCGGCTTCGCGCTCGCCGGGGACTACGACTTCTCGGCGGCAGACTTCGCCGCCTTCACCCAGACGCCCGCGATCGCGATCACCCGCAGCATCGTCGGCGCGGTGCTGGCCGAAGAGAACGGCTACACGCTCGTCATCACCGACAGCATCGTCGATGCCGCCGCCGGTGTCGGCGACAGCGCGCCGGCGCTCGCGATCGGCTCGCTCTCCGACCCTGCCGCCGGTTACGGGCCGGCGCTGACCCTGTCTGGGCTCACCTGCTTCGGGCGCGCCTCGGTGGCATCGGTCACGGGCTCGGGCGGCATCTTCCTGCACGCGCTGCGCGCGCACGATACGCAAACGGGCTGCCTCAAGTTCAGCTCGCTGAGCGGCGTCGACGACCGGCTGCCGCCGCACCACGGCTGCGTCTTCGGTCCGGGCACCAGGATCGGCTTCACCGACGAGCGGTTCGGCATGCCCGGCCACGCCCAGCTGCGCCAGCGCAGCGACAGCCGCCTGCTCGAGCAGGGCCCCGCGCGCGATGAGATGGGCGCCTTCGGCTACCTGAGGAACACGCACAGGTGGAAGAACATCAGCATCCGTTTCCGCGAATTCATGCCGGTCGGCATCCGCCCGATCCGGGTTCCGGTGACCTGAGGGGAGCCGCAACCATGACCCGGCGCGCGCTAGAAGAAGGGATAGAGAAGCCATGAAAGGCGATTTTTCGCAGAGCCGCTTTCGTCCCACGGACAACTTCACCGGCACGCTCTACCAGCAGGGTCGGGTGTTTTCCGACCAGGACGGCAATTCAGCGGATGCGATCGGCCGGCATCTGCGACAGCTGCTCGGACGCGACACGATCGGGCCCGGCATCGTCGCGGTTCCCAAGGAAGCCCAGGATTCGCTGCGGATCGTAGGCGCCAGCAGCGACGGCGTGGAGGTCACAGTCGACATCAACCCGGGCCGCGCCTGGCTCGACGGACTGCACCTCTACGTGCCCGGAACCGCGCCGCAGACCCGCGTCGCGACCTACTTCGGCCCGTCGATCGACACCCCGGCTCCCATCGTCGCGAGCATTGCCGCCGGGGTGCGCGACGCGGTCGTGCTCGAGTGCTGGGAGGAAGCGGTCAGCGCCTTCCAGGTTCCTGAAGACCTGATCGAACCCGCGCTGGGCGGGGTCGACACCACCGAGCGCGTCGTCGTGCGCCATCGTCTGCGCCTGCTGCGCCTCCAGCCGGGCGAGGACTGCGCCAACCTCTCGCGCATGGACGACGATCTTGACGCGCAGGGCCACCTGACGGTGACGCCGGCGCCGACCGCGGTCATCGCCGGCGACTGCCCGGTGCAGATGGGCGGCGGGTTCACCGGCTTCGAACACTCGTTCTACCGGATCGAGATCGCCACGCCGGACGCGGGCGGAAACGCACGCTTCAAGTGGTCGCGCTTCAACGGCGGACTGGTCGGGCGCGGCAGCTTCGACAGCGTGCTCAACGAGATCATACTGCGCGCCAACGCGCAGATGATCGCGCTCAGCCAGCTTTCCGACTTCCACGTCGAGGTGCTCGCGCCGGGCCCGGCGAACGATCCCGGACAGTGGATCGTGGCGATGACGGCGGACGCGACGCTGGTCGGCAGCGATCGGCTAAGCCTCGCGAACATCGAGGGCGCCTGGCCCGGCCTCCCGACCACTGAGGCGTACTTCCGCCTGTGGGATGGCCGGCGTCCGATCCAGGACTTCCCCACCGGCCTCGCCAGCCCCAACGAGCTGGAGCTCGGCATCCGGCTGGAGTTCGACCCGCCGGCCGCCGACAACGGCAACTACCGCCTGGGCGACTACTGGACCTTCCCGGCGCGCGCCGCAGGCGTCGACTTCGACCCTGCGAGCTGGCCCGCCAACGCCCCACCCCAGGGCGTCGACTACCACCGCGCGCCGCTCGGGATCCTCAACTGGAACGCCGGGCCCGTGGTCACCCTGGGCGGTCCGCCCGAGATTCACGACTGCCGCGGCGTGTTCAAGCCGCTGACCCGCATCCGGTCCTGCTGCTCCTACTCGGTGGGCGACGGCATGACGAGCACCGGTGACTTCGAGACCATCCAGGCGGCCGTCGATGCGCTGCCGCCCGAGGGCGGGGAGATCTGCGTCCTGCCGGGCACTTATGACGAGACCGTGGTCATCGACAAGGACGATGTCCACATCCACGGCTGCGGGATGCGCAGCCGGGTGATCGCCGACAGCGCCGCACCGGTATTCCACGCTGCCGGCCGCAGCGGCATCCACATCGAGCAGCTGTTCATCCGCGCCGCGCCGGACGGGATCGGCATTCTCGTCGAGACCGATGTGCAGGGCGTCGAGCCGAGCGGCATCCTGCTCGCCGATCTCGGCATCGAGGCAGTGACGGACAGCGCGATCAAGATCCTCGGCGCCAGAGAGGTGACGATCCTGCGCAACGTGGTGACCATGGCCGACGTCGCCTCGCCGTGGCACGCGGTCTACCTGCGGGCCAGCGAAGCGCTGGTCGAGCACAACGTCATTAGCGTCGCGCCGCGGGCAGCCAACGTGGCCAGCGTCGCGTTCATCCCCGGCGGGGTGCATGCGGGCCGCGGCGGGTTGCACCTCGCGGGCACCTGCACCGAGGTCAAGGTCCTCGACAACCGCATCCGCGGGGGGATCGGCCAGGGGATCACGCTGGGCTCGCTGATCATGACCATCGACGGGGCCGAGGACGGCGACCCGGGCTGGGTCGTCGATCGCGACGATCCGTGCGACCCGTGCCATCCCGGCAGCACTACGGTGCCGCCGGGCACCGGGCGACCGGGCGAGCCCAACTTCCGCTCGGCCGGCGCGCTTTACGACATCCGCATCGCCGAGAACAGAATCGCGCAGATGGGCCTCGCCGGCATCGGCGTGATCGGCTTCTTCGATCTGTCGCGGGAGGACGAGTTCATCAGCGTCGTCGGGCTCCACATCCTCGACAACCGGATCACCGGTTGCCTCGCGCGCGAGCTTGCTGAGATTCCCGAGGAACTGCGTCCTTACGCGGGCTACGGCGCCGTGGCGCTCGCCGATGTCGAGGACCTGCGCTTTTACGACAACGTGCTCGAAGACAACGGGCCGAGCGAGCGCTTTCCCGTCTGCGGGCTCTACGTGCTCCACGGCGCGGCGCTCGACATCGCGCGCAACCAAGTGCTCAACACCGGCGCGAAGTCGCCCAGCGGTGCCGGGGACGCGGCGCCCGGTGCGCGCGGGGGCATCGTCATCCGCTATGCCGTCCCGGGTCTCGTGCCGCTCGAGCTGAATCGCGAGTTGTACCCGCGCCAGGACGGCCGTCCGGCCGCGCGCATCCACGACAACGTGGTCAGCCAGCCGCTCGGCCAGGCGCTTTCGCTGCAGGCGCTCGGCCCGGTGAGCGTGGAGGGCAACGCGCTGACCACGCGCGGACTTATCGTGAGCGTGCTCGATCCGAGCTTCTGGGCCTCGGCGGTATGGATCCTGAACCTCGGCTGGTCGACCGAGTTCTACCTGCAGTTCGCGCTGTTCAGCGGCGCGACGGCCGACCCGATCGATCCGGGCCAGCTTCCGCGCGGGGGCGACGATTTCGTCCCGCGACCGCGCGAGGGCCTCGACGACTTCGGCGCCGGCCGCTACCTCGCGAGCGGCAACGTCCTGTTCCACGACAACCAGGTCGTGACGGACCTGACCGAGACCGCCGCCAGCTTCGCCATCTCCTCGGTGCTGATCGTCAGCCTCGACGACGTGAGCGTGCAGGACAACCAGCTCGACTGCGACTTCCTCGTCGACCTCCTGTTCACCAACCTGCTCGCGGTCGGCATGACGCTGCGGATCAACAACAACCGGATGAAGGAGACGCTGTTCATCACGCTCTACTCGTCGGTCGGGCTGGGCCTGATCTTCAACAACACCAGCGACAACCAGGCCACTCATTGCATCCTCAGCCTGGAGTCGCCGCTCGGCCTGCTCATTCCGTTCATCAACCCGCACATCGTCGAGCAGGCCAACCAGGAGCTGTTCCACGCATTCACGTTCTTAGAAGGCTGGTGCGAGCGGCTCGACGCCTTGGGCGACATTCTGATCCCCGACCGGCAACCGCCACCCGACGTCGGCCCGACAAACGACTTCAACGCCAATTTCGGCATGGTACCCAGAGGAGGCTAGGCGCATGGCCAGGAAAAAGAGTGGGCAGGACAGGCCCCGCGTTGCCCTCTCCCAGATCGAGGATCTGATGAAGGGGAGCACTGGGCGCGCCGATGCGCTGCGCGCCGACGGGCTGCAGACCCTCGTCTCGGTCAAGCGCGCCAAGCTGGTCCAGACGCGGCGCGAGCGCGCGCGGCTGGCCGTGCGTTACGGAGAAGACAGCCCGCCGGTGGCGCGCCTCGACCAGCAAATGGCCATCGAGCATCGCTTCCTGGTGAACACCCGCGCCGAGGCCGACCGGGTCTCGGTGCCGACGCTCGAACGCGACGACAATGGCTGGAAGGTCCACGGCTTCGTGCGCAGCATGGAGGGAGTCGGCCGGCGCGGCGTGACCGTCACGCTGGTCGACGACGCAAGGGGCAACCGTAACGCCGCCAGGGCGACCACCGACACGCGCGGCTACTTCCTCCTCGAGCTCGGCGGGCGCGCCGCCAACGTCCGCGAAACGGCCCGCGCATCGAAGGCGGCCGCGTCGGAAGCAGCTGCGTCGGAAGCGGACTCCGCGGATGACGCGCAATCCTCCGAGCGGCTCGTGCTACGCCTTGCCTCGTCGCTTGAGCGCAACTTCTACCTCGCCACGCGCGTTCCCGGCAAACGCGAGCAGTCGATTGATCCGAGACCTCTCCATCCGTTCCCGGGCGGCATTGCGTACCGCGACCTCACGATTTCCAACGAGGCCGACGACGGCAAGGTCTGCCAGCTGCGCACGCAGTTCCTCGGCAACAGCTCGACGCGCGAGGTTCATGATCTCGCGCGCGAGCAGCCGGCCTGCAACATCGCCCGGATTCGCCCCGATCACCGCTTCTACCTTCAGTCGATCGCCCAGGCCCGCAGGCTCGGGTACGATTTCTGCGCCAAGTGCTTCGGACCCGAGATGAGCGAGCGGTAGGGCCATGCTCACGCACGCGCATGCCGCTGCCGGTTTCCGCTCCGCAGCGCCGATCCGCCGCCTGGTCGCGACGCCGCCCGCGGCGATGGCGAGCCTGCGCGAGGACGCGACCAAGCGGACCTGCGCCTGCGGCGGCGGCTGTCCGCGCTGCGCCGGTGCCGCGGTGCAGCCGAAGCTGCTGCTCGGCGACGTCGACGACCCCGCCGAGCGCGAGGCCGATGCCATCGCCGATCGCGTCATGCGTGCTCCCGCGAACCCGCCGAGCGAGGGAAGCGGCGCTCGCCAGCCCATCGTCCGGCGGCTCGCCGTGGGAGGCGGTGGCGGCGTGGCGCTCCGCCCGGCCGCGTCGGCCGGAATCGATGCCGCGACGCGCGGCGGCGAGCCGCTGCCGGCGTCCGTGCGCACCTTCTTCGAGCCGCGCTTCGGGCACGATCTGTCCCATGTCCGTCTCCACACGCACGGGTCCGCGGCCCGCGCCGCCGCATGCATCGGAGCCCGCGCGTTTACGTTCGGGCACGGCATCGCCTTTGCCGAAGGCGAGTACGCTCCTTCCACCGACGGCGGCCGCCGCCTCCTCGCACACGAGCTCGCCCACGTCTTCCAGCAGGCGCCGGACGTCATCCGCCGCGACGCTCGCAGCGACGTAACGGACCTTTCGATCTCCACCCAATTCGCAGCGGACCTGGCCGTAGACGAGTTGACCGATCTGATCGCCTATCTGGAAAGCCTGGCCACGAACCAGACGAGTTCCGGCCCGACGGACGAGGTCATCGAGCACAACCTCGGCGTGCTGCGGGCCGTGTGGCTGGAACGCCAGACCTCCGTACCGACGCATTCGGAGGCTCCGCCGACTTCACCGCCCGCGCCTGCGGCCGACGCGGCCCACGAGCCGACGCCGACTTACACCGTTGGCGACCGCGACGACCATATTCCGGTCCCCGGTTATCGCGGCCCGCTCCGCCCGATGAAGGAATACACCAAGCCATTCGCGATCGATTTCGCACGGCAGGGCTGTTATGAGGCGGCCGAGCTAGCTGAGAAATACATGTGCCCGACATGCCATGTTCTCACCCAGGTCAACCCGTGCCAGTTCAACCTGCGCGGGTATGTCGACAGCTACCACGACAACTACAGGATCGGCCAGTTTATGCTCGGCAGCGCCGTTCTCGGCGTCTTGGCACCTATACCCATGGCCGTCGCCGGAGCCTTCGAGGCCGGGACGGCTACAGGCGAGGCCATCACCGGCGAAAGCTCGGGGATCCGCCCATCTAACCTGGTCATGGGCGAGTTCGACCCCGGCCGGAAACTCTCGACAACGGAACGCGTCCTCTCCGGCGCCGAAGCGCTCCTGTTCTGGACGGGCATAGGAATGGAGATGCGTGCCGCGCGGCAGGCGGCGGCTCCGGCCTTGCGGGAATCCCGCAACGCCTACCAGGTTACGGGGCGTTCGCGTCCCAGCCAGCAGTACGACGACCCGTTCAGCGGCCACACTTACGACGTGTCGGCCCAGTCCGGGACGCCGCGTTCGCAACGCACTGCGATCGATGCGGACATCGCCGAGGTCGCCGATTACAACGCGCTGAAGCAAGGGGGTGAAGTCGGACTTGCCGGCCCGAACGGCGCGAACCGCGGGGGCCCCGACTCCGTCACCTACAACCCGCAGGACGGGTACATCTACGTCAACGATACCCAGACGTACTGGACGGCCACGCCCTCGACCAACAAAATATCGACAGCTCCTCCCAAGTGGAGCACGGAGGCGCGGCAGGCCGCGAGCCAGGCGGACCTGGGTGATCCGATACTGGAAAACGCGATCCGCGATGCCGCCAACGCGAATAGGATCAGGCGCCGCAACCACACGCCCCGGCGGGTCGAGCCGCCCGCAAGTGGAGGCGGTCCGTATGTGGACATCGGAGAGGGCCTGTAGGTGCCGGAAGCCGGGGAATCCGAGTTCCGGGACGTTTTTTGGGGATTCCTAATGCCTCAGCATTCGGCCCAATCGCGATCACCGCAGACGCAACTCGCGCGTTCCGATGCGGGACCGACTGGCAAGGATGCCGAATCACCGCCGTCCGCAGTGTCCTCGCCCGTGCACGCGCCTACTGGGAACTGCACGAGGAGAGGCGGCATGAGTAGAACGAGCCAAACACCGGGAGGCGTGCCCCTGTTGGAGCTGATGCGGCTCTCAGATCTCGTTCTCGCGCGACCAATGATCGCATCCACAAGATAGATCCATGCTCACGCACGCGCCCGCCGCTGCCCGTTCCCTCCTCGCGGCGCCCTCACGCGCCCCGGTCCCGGCCCCGCCCGGGACGATGGCGAGCCAGCGCGAAGACGCAACCGAGCGTGCGTGCGCGTGCGGCGGCGGCTGTCCGCGCTGCGTCGGCGCTGGGGCGCAACCGAAGCTGCTGATCGGTGACGTCGACGACCCCGCCGAGCGCGAGGCCGACGCCGTAGCCGCCGAGGTCATGCGCACGCCCGCCCATCCGGCGGAAATCGGAGCCGGTGCCGGCAGGCCCATCGTCCGGCGCGTCGATGCCGGAGGCGGTGGCGCGTCGGGAGGCGGTGGCGGGGTGGCGCTCGGCCCGGGCGAGGCGGCCGGCGTCGATGCCGCGATGCGCGGAGGCGAGCCGTTGCCGGCGAACTTGCGCGCGACGATGGAGCCGCGCTTCGGCGCCGACTTCGCGGACGTGCGCATCCATCGCGGGTCAGAGGCTGCCGCCAGCGCCGCCGCCATCGGTGCGCGCGCCTACACGCTGGGGCGCGACGTGGTGTTCGGCGCGGGGCAATATGATCCGAGCGGCAATTCGGGGCGTCATCTGCTGGCGCATGAGTTGGCGCACGTCCGGCAACAGCGCGGTGCTGAAGGGCGGTTGCAACGTACGCCCGCGCGGCAGGTGAGCTGCGCAAACTCCCTTCCGCTCCGTGTGCCGGGCCAACCGGATGTGGCAGATCCCGTGGGCATCATCACTGCCGCGGAAAATCGCGCCATCCAGATGATGGAGGACGTCCTTGATAGTCTCGAATTCACCAGACGACAGATCATTGGGGGCGCGCCGGCCGCCTGGCCTACGATTTCCGATGCGCTTGCCACGGGCCTGCGCTTGATGGGTCTCGACCCCGACGATGCGGCCATCTGGACAGCGCCCGAGGGAACGGGAACGAGGTCTGTTCCTTTGTTGATGCGCAGGCTGCGGCTGATTCGCGGTACGATTGGCGCCGGCAGTTTCTTCTTCTTCTGCCTCGGCACCGGCAGGACCCGCTTGGGCGGCTGCGCGGTTCCGGCGGGTACGGACATCTGTGACGGCGCAGTCCTTACAACCTGCGCGGGCGAGTTCTTGACGGCATTCTGTCCGGACTTCTGGTCGAACAGTGCCGAAGACCAGGCCGCGCGCATCATCCACGAATCGGCCCACAACTTCGCCTTGTTCATTGGACACACCGGCCGCTTCACTAACGCCGAATGCTTCGCTCGATTGGTTCAGGTATTCGCCGGCGTACCAGACGCTGTCCAGCGCGTAGACCTGTGTCCTGATCCCTAGACCAGCGAGTGTCGGAAGAGTTGAGTGCCTTATCCGCGGATTTCGGTTGGCGGGGTAAATCGGCTTCCGGGCGCCAGATTCAGTCTGTCAGAACAATGATTTGCGTTCAAGTCGGTCAAACCCAAGCTGGACCCGGTTCGCCCCCAAGATGGACCGGAATCGACGCCGGTTGTGTCCCGATTTTTTCTTGACCTCAATTCCGGATGTTCTCGCGGATTTCTGCGGTTTTCGGTTGGCCGGGAAAATCGGCTACAGGTTTTTGGTACCGGCATTCGCAGGTTCGAATCCTGCCGCGCCAGCCAGCCATATCCTCAAGATTCGGCCTTTGAACAATAAGTTGCGCGCAGATCGACAGCCAAGCCAGTTGGACGTCAGGCCGCCGGCGCTTCGGCCTGCAGCTGCGTTGCCCCCATCTTCTTCAACGTCTCCGCGTCGACCAGGCGGGTGACGATCGGGTGAAGGCGGAGCGAGCCTTCCTTCACGACCTGGCGGAAATTGGCGATCACCGCGGCGGTCGCCCGGGCGTCCGGCGCGATCACGTCGAGCAGCCAGTTGATGGAGCCCGAATTCCAGTCCTCGGCCTTGAGCCGCACCGGGAAGGCGCCCGCCTTGATCTGGTCACGGATCCGCTGGTCGGCCTCGTCCGACACGCTCGCCCAGATCGCCACGCCGGCAATGTCGGCGAGAGGATTGTCGGCTGCCTTGGCCGGCTGGGCGATGGCGATGCGGTCGCGGATCAGCGGCTCGAGCACGAGATGCTGGAGATCGCCCAGCGTCTGGTGGCGGTAGCGCGGCAGCATCATCATCGCCATCGCGATCTTGCCGAAACTCTCGCGGACATGGGCGCGCAGCGCGGCGACCTTGCTCATGATTTCCGGATCGAGCTGGGCCGCGGCGCCCGCGCCGGCAGCCTCGTCCGCGCCGCCGCCGCCATTGCCCTTCGCCGTGGCAAATGCCTGTTCCTTGGTCTTTTTGGCCATCGATTCGCTCCCTTGGTCGGCCTGTACCAAGCCATTCGGCCACCGGATGTCAACGCGGGGTGGGTGAAATGCCGCCGAAATTGTGCCGGTCGAGGACTTCGGCGCGGTCCCGCGGGTCTTGGTTCGAAGAGCGGCGCGGCGGCAAGCATTCCGAATCGGCAGTAAACCGGCCCGGAAAACCCTGGTTCCGGCTGCCGAACATTGATGTCGCACAGGATTATTTTTCCCGAATCCGTTTTTTACGCACGGGAGCCATTGACCTGAAACACTATTCGGGGAAGTCTCGGTAACGAGGGGAGTCCCGAGTCTGCCGGAAAGAGCGGTGGAAGTGCATCGACTGCGCTTCCGGCAGGGCGGGATGTATTTGGGTGGGGGCGACAGCAGAATGCCACGACTGGCCAGTCTAGTTCCGGGCAGGGAGGAGACCTGTCCATCATACGCGGTTCGGGGCTTTTCATTCGGGGACACCACTCGAGACGCGGTTCTCGTTGCAGGCCGGGACGCGGCCATGCCCCGATTGGAGGACGGGCGATGAACGGCCGAAAGGACCGGGCGCCGGTCGGCGGAGCCGGCATCGGCGACGAGGGTCTCGCCCTCGGATTGAGGGATTTGGCCGAGGCAATGCTGAACGACCCCACGACTGGGTCGATCCTTCGACGGGCGGCAAAGGAAGGCAAGCTGTCCGCGCCGAAAGAGCGGGTTCTTCTCGACTTCGCGGACCGGCAGCCCCTCATGCAACGGTTCCATCGGTCACCGGGCTTCGAGAATATGGGCCTTCGCCCCGGCGCGCAGGCGCACAGGGCCAGACGCTACAATCCTTTCATCGCAATGGCCGTGGCGCGGAATGTCGCCGCAGGAACTATAGCTCCGTCGACGATGATCGGGCGCGCCAGCTTATCGAGCGCAACATGGTCCCCGGCGACGGGCGCTGGGACCATGTCGATTATTCCGAGCAATGGCGGCCCCGCAAGCTCAGCTTCGACGAGTGGTACGAAGTGCTGAGCGAAGTCTGGCCCGAGGCGCGGTTCCAAAAGGCACTTGCCCGCTCGATCAAGACGCTCGCCAAAGTCAAGGGCGACTATCTCGACCGCTACGTCTTTAAGCCGGCGCGTGAGGCGCTGGAGGATATTCCGTTCAGGCGGATGCTGTGGCGCGGCTGGGTCTCGGATCCGCGGTTCTGGGATTACGCGTTTATTATCGTCGATCACCAGATCGCCGCGGACGACAAGGATGCGGTTCGCGCAATCGTTCGGCAGTTTCATGGCGAAAAATATATCGACTTCGGGGGCGAAGGTCGCGCCGAACCGAGAGACGCCGAAGCAAGTAGCGCGGCGCGGGAGCAGGCGGCATGAGCGAACACAGCAATGATACGCTGACCGACGACATTCGCTCGCTCGCTCGGATGCTGCTCAATCATCCCGAAGCTGGGCCGATCATCCGCGATGCCGGCGTTCGGCGTGACTTCACCGAGGAAGAAGAGGCGCTGGTCGGCGACTTGGCGCGGAATTCGCCGATGATGGAGATATTCCGGTCGTACAAGACCCCGACGGGATGGAGCGCGAGGGGCGCTTGGGATTCGCCCAATGTTGCAATCGGATTGGCGCGGCAGATTGCTGACGGCCTCATAGAATCGGTCGATGCGCCGCAAGCGACTGACTTGATTGAGCGCAATAAAGTTCTTCCACCGGAGCCCGATGCATTCGACAGCCCTAGCTATCGGCAACGGCAGGTCCCGTTCGCAATTTTCTATAAGGTTCTTCTGGAATATTTGGAGACGCCCGGTCTGAAGCAGGGCTTGCACGACCTTAAGTACTTTGATGTAGCTGAAGAGGGATATCATAATCAAGCGCGCCTTCGTGACGAATTGCGCGCACCAGCACAACGTCATTTATTCCGGTACGGGGAAATTGCATTGCCCGACTTCTTGGAAGTATGCGCTGCTCATTTTGGCGGCTACATAGATGCGCATGATATACCGTCTTTGAAAGCATTTCTAGAAAAAAGCTCTCACAATAGCGGCGTCGATGCGGAGCGAGTGGTATGAGCGACAAGTTTCCGCGCAAGTTCACATTCGACGAATTCTATGAAATGTTGAAGGCGTATGTGAGCAATGAAAAAGCCGGTCAATTCCTGGCTATTTATGACGCCGAAGTCGCGGCCGGGCGCGGGCGTATCGATATGAGCGATTGTATTATTGCAGCTGATGCCTCGGGCAATTTGCTAGGAATAGCTTGGCACATACTGAATGAACATGGCTGGCCGACTTATTTAGAAGTCGTCAGGGCACGTGAGGCTGCAGATGAAGCTTACTTCGATGCCGAGACGCCAGAAGACCGGGAAAGTGCCAGGTTACTCGAAAGATCCTTAAGCGACGTATTCGAGGGCGGAAAACTTTTCTCCGAAATAGGTAACATGATTATCAGAGGATCAATGCCCAAAATTTGGCCGGGTGAAACCTTCGATATCGATGACAAGGCCAGTATTCGCAAGTTAATTGAACTTATAGATCGAATAAAGCCCGGGAGAGAGGTGCTCCCATGCGATCTGGCGGGGAGGAACTAATGTCTGGTAACTTTATCGTTGTCGACGCAAACGCCTTCCGTAATCTTTTCGCCGGGGGCGACACTGCTGCATGGGACCGGCTATTAAAAGGTGGAAACCCGGTCATCTTCGCAGCTGGCATGCATATGGGGGAATTGTGATGGCTTGGTGGCTGGCCCGAGACTATAGTTATGCGGGGCCGGGGTTCGACTGGCTGGACGCCGACGCGGTCGAGGAAAAGCGCGGCCTGGTCGGCAGCGGCCTCAGCCTCAGCCGTCCGCTGAGCGAGAAGAATGTCCCCAAAGCGGCGCGCTATCGAAAGGCTTATCCGAAGCCGCCGGCGGTCGACATATTCTTCGTTGACTCCGCCACCGCGGTCACCTCCCGCTTCAAAGCCTTGGTCGAAGAATTCGAGCCGGGTCTGCACCTCTTTGCGCCGATCGAACTGCAGTATCACGACGGCAGCGTCATGCCGGGCGAATATTACTTCTTCAACTGCAATGTCGATGTTGACTGTGTGATCACGGACAACAAGCCGGAGTGGTTCAAGTGGGCGCGTGACAGATGGGTGCCTGCACTGGCAACCATTCAAAAGCTTACTCCTTTGGAAATCTCCTTTTCGAAACCTCAGATCGAAGGACGCCAGCTCTGGACAGGTGGACCTTTGGGCTGGAACCAGCTCTTCGTTTCCGACGCCTTTTGCAAAGCGCTCAGGAAGGGCCGCTTCCGCGCCGTCGACATTCGGCGCGAATGTCATGAGGTGGACCGCGCGTGGATAGCCGAAGAACATATGGGTCCATTGCTGGATAAATGGAAGAACTACGTCGCAAATGACCGCAACGTCGAGGTGGGGTATATCTGATGCCGACACAAGCTCATCATCTCATCTCGCAGAATCTGGTCCGCGACCATCCGCTTTTCAAGGCGCTTCAGGCCGGCAACCATCAGTTCGCCGGTGCTACTCTCGACTTACCGGATAGAGCGACATCGGCAGCCGCGGCGGCCTCGACAATGGCCGGCGACATAGCCGACGCCGCCCACCAGGGACGACATTACAGGGCTTATGACAATCTCGTTTCGGCATATTTGAATGAGTTCGCGGAAGCATATGCAGAGCCGGATGGGAATGGCGGCTTTCGTCTCAAGGCCGGCGTCAATGCCACTGAGGTGTTCGATAGCCTGAAGTCCCTCGAAGTCCGCCTCGCCGATCTGCACACGGCTCGCATCGGGCCTGACGGGAGGACGGTGCTCCCGCCCGAGGTCATCCTCAACGGCTCGGACCCGCGGATCGCATCGGGAAGGGTGACCCGGGAACAGGCGATCGCCCGACTGGACGCGCTGGCGGCCAACGCCGGCAACGACATCAATTCCGCGGAGTTCCGCAACCTGGCCGGGATGCGCGACGCGTTCATCGCCGGCCTCAACGAGAATGCCGACAACCGGATCGCCCAGTCGACCATCATTCGGAAGCTGGAGGTGGCGAGGGCGGCCGGCTTCACCCATTGGAACGGCCTGGAGATCGATCGCTACATCCCCCTCGCCCAGGCGGCGAAGCGGCGCATCGTTCTGGAAGCCTTGCGCAGCAACGACGCGTTTCGGCGAATCGAAGAGGCCTTCGACAGATTCAGGAACAACGAAGCAGGTACGTCGCGGGTCGGCGGCGCGCTCTCGGGCCTGTCCGACAAGCTCGGCGTGCTCGAGGTAGCGGCGATCGGCCTGCTGGGCGTCAGCCTCTACCACATCGCCTCCGAAGCCGACATCGACATCAACGACATCATCGAAGCGCTGGACATCGAGCTGACCCCCGAGCTGCTGCAGGACGCGGCAATGGGCGTCATCAGGTTCGCGTTCGAGACGGCCATCCTGACGATGGCGACCGGCGGGCTCGGCACCGTATTGCGCATGGCCTATCTCGCAAGGGAGGCCGCGGACTCGATCGATCTGATCAGGCTGAGCCTCGAAGTCTATCGGATCGCCTTTCCGGAGGGCGTGCTCGCCGACATCATCGAGGCCGTTCTTCCGGAGGAGCTCGGCCCGGGCGAGAGCTTCGCGCGCAGCCACATCGAGTCGGAAGGCCTGCTCGAATTCTTCGGGATCGACTTCGCGCAGTTCAACCAATCGAACAATGTCGTCATCGCCGACGATCGCGACGCCGACTCCAACACGCGGGTTTTCCGGCGGCTCGAGGCGTTCGGCACCAATCCCGGCGATTTCACCAGAAGCGGCGATGGCACCCGCCTCATCCCCTCGAACGGCGTCGACATCCTGTGGGGCCGCAACGGGGCGACGGTGGACGGACGAGGCGGCAGCGATCTCGTCTTCCATACCGGATACGGCAAGGCGGTGGGCGGGGCCGGCAACGACGTCGTCATCGGTCAGGAAGCCAAGTTCATCAGGGAAGGCACGCCCCTCGATCCCGAGCAGCAGGCGAGAGCCGACGCCAGGCGTTTGGAAATTGCGGCCATCCAGGCCCAGAACGCCGTGCTCAGGGCGCTCGGCCTGCCGGAACTCCCCGTTCCCGAGGAGCTGCCGGACAGCCCGGTGCCGCTCGACGATCTTCAGCTCACCCTCGACGGCGGCGAGGGCAACGACATGGTCATCGCCATCGATGGCGGCGAGAAGGCGATCACCGTCGGCGGCCTCGGCCGCGACTGGATCTACAACACCAGCGCGGGGGGCGAGCTTTACGGCGATTATTATGGCGGGTTGAGCCCGGACGGCGAGCCTGCGCCGGACGTCAGCGAGAATTCCGACAATTTCTGGTTCTCGGCCGACACCACAATCATGGACGCGCAGCATTTCGATCTGCTGAAATATTACGGCTTTCCGCTGACCGGCGGCGATGCGAACGGCGGCGTCGCAGGCCTGGCGATCATGAACGGGCTGTTCGGCTCGGCGATCGGGATGGCCAATATCGCGCGCTATCTTACCGGCGCGGCGCAGGATTGGACCGGCGAGGTCTATATCGACCACATCCAGCCGTGGATGATCTACACGTTCCAGCGTGACGAGGATGGCAACCTCGACATGTACATCACCAACGCCTTCGAGCAGATGTTCGACGGAATGATGGCGGCGCTCGGGATGGAGCCGGACGACGCGCCGGAATCCATCCACAAGGGCTGGATGAAGGTCGAGAATGTCGACGTCGTCGGCTCGCGGCTGGGCGTCCTGCAGGCAGAGCTGACCTGGGACGTGCTTTCAGGGCGCGGCCAGGGCGACCTCGGCATGGTCTTCCGCGCCGTCAACCCGCTCCAGGCGCTTCTGCCGGTCATCAACCTGGTGCCCGGCGCGATCGGGGCGGCGCTCTATTATTCGGTGTTCGCCGACGCGCTCATCTCCACCGCCGCGGCGGCGACCCGCTTCGCCAAGGCGCTGGCTTGGGCCTCAGGCGCCGACCCGCTGGTGATCGATCTCGACGGCGACGGCATCGAGACGGTCTCGCGCGACTATAGCCGCGCTTATTTCGACGTCGACGGCGACCTGTTCCGCGAGCGCACCGGCTGGCTCAAGGGCGATGACGGCTTCCTCGTGCTCGACGCCAACGGCAACGGCCGGGTGGACGGCATGGCCGAGCTGTTCGGCGACCGGGGCCAGGGCGGCTTTGCCGAGCTCGCCGCTCATGACAGCAACAGCGACGGGAAGATCACGGCCGCCGACCTGGTCTGGGGCAAGCTCCAGGTCTGGCAGGATCGCGACCGCGACGGCGAGACCGATGCCGGCGAGCTGAAGAGCCTCGACGCGCTCGGCATCGTCTCGTTGAGCCTCGCCGCAGTGCCGCTGGACGTGACCACGCCGCAAAATGCCAGGCTGCTCTCGCGCTCCGACGTCGGCTTCGCCGACGGACATACGACGCGGATGTTCGAGGCGATCTTCACCGCGAACGAGGTCGACACGAAATATGCCGGCGAGGCCGGCCTTGCGCCCTGGCAGGCGAACGACATGCTCAACGCCAAGGGCTTCGGCACGATCACCGACCTGGCGGTGGCGGCGGCCAACGATCCCGAGTTCGCCGCGCTGGCCCAGGCCCGCGCCGCGGCGATGACGGTGCCGAAGATCAAGACTCTGGTCGCGCAAGCCGGCGACGTGCTTGGCCACTGGGGCATGACGCTCGAGCTGACGCGCGAGCTCACGCCGGTGCTGCTCGGCGAGGATGCCGCCGGTGAGACGGTGCTGCTCGACCGCGGCATCTACGTCGAGGATGCGCAGGGCGGCTATTGGACTCTGGAATCGGGCGCGGCGGTGCTCGATGCGCAGGGCCAGCCGGTCGCCCGGGCGACGCTGGAGCAGGTGCTCGCCCAGTCGACCGGCTGGGCGCTGGAGCAGGCCTGGTCGCCGGCCACCCGCGGCGAGGCGCTCGACCATCGCGACGAGGCGCCCTATCTCGTCCGCGTCGAGAACGGCCGCGCGATCGTCCTCGATCATGGCGTCCAGCAGGCCGACGGCAGCTGGCGGCTGGCGTCAAACACCGCGATCCGCGACGCCCAGGGCCAGGTCATCGCCGCGCCGACCCGCGAGGATGTGCTCGCGCAGGCCCATGCCGCCGGCACCGAGTGGCGGGTCGAGGAGATCGGCCACAACCCGCTGGCGAACCTGCCGGTCGAGGCGATCGGAGTCCGCTTCACCGACGGCAAGGTGGTCGATTACACCGTTCAGGTCACCGACCGTGACGGGACTTTCTACGTCTGGGCACGCAACCTCGATCGCGCGCTCGAGCTGGAATGGAAGACGGGCGACTATCGGGAGTTCAATCTCCGCAACTACGAGATCGACTTCGACAACCTGGACGAGGTCGGCTCCACCGACGACTCGACTTACCGCGTCGAGCTGCTGACGCCGGCCCAATTCCATTTCGCGACCAGCCTTGGCGGCATTGCGTTCCGCCCGCAAATGCTGACCGCGGTCGCCGACGATGCCACCGGCCATCTCGCTTACTCGGTCAACGAGAGCGGCAGCGCCAGCCTTTCGCCCGACAGCTATGTCTCGTCGATCAAGACGATGATCTCGATGCTCCAGCCGGTCATGGAGCAATATGTGACCGTGTCGCGGCGTTTCGCCGTGCGGATGGCGCTCCAGGGCGGGCTTGCGGAGTTCGCGCGTGGCATCGCTTATGACGCGGCGCGCAACGTCTTCGTCGCGACTACGAATCGTCAGATGGCGCCGATGTTCGAGGCGATCTTCGAGGGCGCGCCCGCTTCGAACGCGGGTGATGCCGTTCTCGACTATCTCACCGACTGGAACGAATTGCTCTGGCAGATCTATCCGGATTTCGCGCCCACGGACGAGGGCGGGGTCCTGAAAGGCAAGGTCGGCATCGATCAGGCCTTCATCATGCAGATGCTTGTTCAGGCCTATGAGAATGTCGGGGTCGATCTCGACATTCGCGGCGTGGCCCATGCCTTGTCCGTGGATGAGACGCGGATCCGCACCCATCTGGTCTCGGACACCGAGCTCGCCGGCACCAACGGCACTGATTTCTTCTACATGACCGGCGGCGACCAAACCGTGATCGGCGGCATGGGCGCGGACTATTATTTCGTCGGACGAAACTCAGGCAACGATTTCATCCGCGACAAGGATCTTGGCGGAGACGACGAGCTCCGCTTCACGGACGTATTGTCCACCGACGTTAAAGCGATCCGCGACGGCCAGGATTTGATTCTCGAAATCCGCGGCCGAACCAATTTCATCCGCCTGACCGACCAGTTTCTGGGCGAGCTCAACGAGCATCTGTCCAACGGCAAGCAGTACCAGACCGGAGTCGATGCGATCGTCTTCTCGGACGGCGTGGTTTGGGATCGTCAGCGCCTGGCGATCGAGGTGGTCGATCTCGCGCGGGCGGACGGAGCGTATAACGACGCTCTGATCGGTTCGGGCTCGGGCGACGTCCTCATGGGCGGGCGCGGCAACGACGCGATGAGCGGCGGCGCCGGCGGCGATCATTATATCTTCCGGCGCGGCGACGGCTCCGACGTGATCGACGAGCGCGGCGGCTTCTCGTTCGGCCCGGTCAAGGCCGGGATCGACTTCCTCCACTTCCGCGGCGACATCACCGCCGACGACCTCAAGCTGGTGCGCGACGGACAGAGCAACAATCTGACCATCATCCTGCTGGACGACGAGGGCAACGAGACCGGCGACCGGATCGAGCTGGTCGGCCAGCTCGGCGGCATCACGCTCGGCCTCGGTCTGTTCTCCGGAGCCCTCGGCAGCGACGATGGACTCGACTATGTTTCGCCGAGCCTGATCGAGCGCTTCATCTTCGACGACGGCACCTCGCTCGAATTCACCGAGATCGTCAAACGAGTCCTGGAGAACGCCAAGACCATCGATGACGATGCCATTTACGGCATGCTCAACGTCAACACGCTCGATGGCGGCGCCGGCGACGATTATCTGCAGGGTCAGGAGGGCAGCGACACCTACATCTACGGCCGCGGCTACGGCCAGGACGTCATCGAGGATGCCGACTTCAGCTTCAAGGCGTTCGCGCCGCCGCAGCACGACACGCTCAAGTTCGTCGACGACCTGCGCTGGACCGATTTCGACTTCCTGCGCACCGATGCGAGCGACACGCTGACGCTGCAGGTCAAGGGCACGACCGAGCACGTCATCCTCACCGATTATCTCAAGGAGATTCCGTTCATCGGCTATGTCAACCTGCTCGAGGACATCGAGTTCGGCGACGGCACCAAGTGGACCTACCTCAAGCTCCTCCAGCATTATGTGAACATCGCCAAGACCGCCGGCGACAACACGATCTACGGCTTCGAAGGCATTCGCGACTTCATCGACGGCGGCGCCGGCAACGACCGGCTCGTCGGCGCGAGCGGCAGCGACGTCTATGTCTTCGGCCGCGGCTACGGCACCGACACGGTCTACGATACAAGCGGCGAGGAGCGGATCCAGTTCGGCGACATCGGCACCGGCGAGGTCGAATTCTCCCGCACCGCGCTCGACCTCATCATCACCGTCGAGGCGACCGGCGAGCGGATCGTCCTTGAAAACCAATATGTTCGCGACGACGAGCAGCACGCTGCCCTCGAATATTTCGAGTTCGCCGACCGGACATTGGTGTTCACCGATTTCAATCCCGAAGACATCGACCTCGTCGGCACGAACGGCGACGATGCGATTACCGGCTCGAACTTCGCCGAACTGATCGACGGCCGCGGCGGTGACGACACGCTGACCGGCGGTGACGGCGGCGATACCTACAAGTTCGACGTCGGCTACGGCCAGGACGTCATCATCGACCGGCGCGTCCGCGCCTCCTGGCGCGACCGCAAGGGTATCAAGGTCGCGGTCGAGGATTCGATCGAGTTCGGCGACGACATCCGCTACCAGCTCGACAAGAACGTCGTCTTCGCCAAGTCGGGCGACGACCTCCTCATCTCGGTGCGGGACCGGCCCGACACGCTCAGGATCAAGAACCAGTTCCGCAGCGTCGAGGACGCCATCGAGAAGTTCAAGTTCAAGGACGGCACGATCCTCGACATCTCGGATATCGAGGAGGAGATGCAGATCGAGGGCGGCAATTTCGGTGACAATATCCTTGGCCCAAGCCCCCTCACGATGGATGTGCCCAACACGTTCGACGGTCGGCAGGGCGATGACACGCTGAACGGCGGCAATGCCGGCGACACCTACGCTTTCTCCGCCGAATATGATTTCGACACGATCAAGGAGCGAACCGGCCACGCGGGCGCAATCGACAAGGTGGTGTTCGGCGCGTCGGTGGAGCGCGACGCGCTGATCGTCCGCCGCGACGGCGTCGACATCACCATCGACCTCGGCAACGGCACCGACATCCTCAAGATAGAGGGCGGCCTCGCCAGCACCCGCATCGAGGAATTCCACTTCGCCGACGGCTCGGTGATGACGCTCGAACAGCTCATCGACCGGCTGCTGACCGGTACCGAAGCGGACGAGCAACTCACCGGCTTCGACACACGCGCCGACACGATCAGCGGCGGCGGCGGCTCCGACGCGCTGGCCGGCGGCCAGGGCAACGACACCTACAAATACGGCCTCGGCGACGGCAGCGACAGCATCGCCGACACCGCCGGTATCGACCAGATCCTGTTCGGCGCGGGCGTCACCAGGGACAATGTCGAGTTCCGCAACGTCGACGGCGACCTGCTGATAACGCTCGAATCCGGCACCGACCGGCTCGTCGTCCTCGGCGGCTACAAGCTCAATCCGGTCGAGAATTTCGTCTTTGCCGACGGTACGACGCTCGGCATCGCCGAGGTGCGCGACCTGATCCGGCTCGGCGAGGCCAACAGCAGCCAGGACCGGATCGACCTGCGCGAGCTCGCCGCCGAGGTCACCGTCGAGCCCGGCCCCGGCCACGACCGGGTGATCATGGCCCAGGGCGCCACCGTCGTCATCAAGGCCGGCGACGGTCTCGACCGGATCGAGATGGCTTCGGGCGTGACCCTGGCGACGCTCGAATTCGCGGACCTCCTCGCGAGCGATGCGGTGGTCCGGCTGTCGGCGCTCGACAGCACCGACCTCATCATCGCCTTCCCGGGCACCGGCGACCAGGTGCTGCTGGTCGGTGCGGCGGGCGGCGGCGCCGTGCCGACGATCAGTTTCGCGGACGGCACCAGCTGGGACGCGGCGGCGCTGGTGCAGCGCTCGGTCGACGACCAGTCCGGCGTCGGCGACGACATCGTCCTCGGCAGCGCCCGCAACGACCTGATCAGGGGCGCCGGCGGCAACGACCAGTTGCGCGGCCAGGGCGGCAACGACACTTACGAGTTCGCGCGCGGCGACGGCCACGACGTCATCGACGACAGCGCCGGCGCCGACCTGCTCAGGATCGCCGGCTACCGGCCCGACGAAATGCGGGTCAGCCGCACCGCGCCCGGCCGCAATGAGCTCGTGCTCAGCTTCGCCGAGGGCGAGGACGAAGTGGTGCTGCGCTACGACGCGCAGAACAATGGCGTCGAGACGGTCGAGTTCGGCGACGGCACCAGCCTGACCCGCGACGAGCTGTTCGACCGCATCCTCGGCGAGGGCAGCCCGCAGGATGACCGGCTGACCGGCACGACCGGCGACGAGATCTTCACCGGCGGCCTCGGCAACGACGTGCTGATCGGCGCCGGCGGCAACGACGTCTACCGCTTCAACCGCGGCGACGGGCAGGACCGGATCGAGAGCAACGGCGCCGCCGACGGCAAGGGCGTGCTCGAATTCGGCCCCGGCATCGCGCTCGAGGACGTGATCGCCACGCGGAGCGCCGACGGCAATATCGTGCTGAGCGTTCAGGGCGGCAGCGACCGCGTCACCCTGGTCGATCCGGCGGCGGACGCCGATCCGGTGATCGCCCTGGTCCGCTTCGCCGACGGCCGGACCCGGACCTTCGCCGAGCTCGCCCTATCCGTGCTCGAGACCGATGGCGACGACCATATCATCGCTCCCGGCGCGCTCGGCGGTGGCGGCACCTATGGCGGCGTCGCGCTGTTCGGCGGCCTCGGCAACGATCATCTCGAATCCGGCCGCGGCCGCGACCTCCTGACCGGCGGCAAGGGCGACGACCGGGTCGAGGGCAAGAGCGGCGCCGACATCTATTATTTCGAGCGCGGCGACGGCCAGGACGTCGTCGTCGACTTCGAGGAGACCGACCGCGCCCAGCTCGACCGGGTCCGCTTCGGGCCCGGCATCCTCCCGGCGGATATCCGCATCCTCGCGGCCGGTCCGACCGACCTGGTGATCGGCCTTGCCGGCGGCGACGACCGGCTGACCCTCGCCAACATGTTCGTGGCGGGCGGCTCCACGACCGATCATGGCGTCGAGGAGTTCGCCTTCGCCGACGGGACGGTCTGGACGCTCGACGACATCTACGCCCGGATCGGCACCGGCACGGCCGGCGACGACCGCATCGACTTCGGCACGTCGCTCGACATCCCTGCGACGCTTAACGGCGGAACGGGTGACGATTGGCTGGCTGGCGGGCTGGGCGACAATCGCTACGTCTTCAACCGGGGCGACGGCCGCGATACGATCAGCGAGGCATCGAACTGGTCGGGGTCAAGCGACACGCTCGAGCTGGGCGCCAACATCGCGCCGGCCGATGTGGTCGTCGAGCGCAGCGGCGCCGACCTGATCCTTCGCTTCATCGGCAGCGACGATCGCATCACGCTCAAGGGCCAGGCCACGGCTTCTCAGCCGCCGATCAACCAGGTGGCTTTCGCGGGCGGCGCAACCTGGAGCGCGGCGGACCTCCTCTCCCGCGCTGTCGACGCCACCGCCGCCGAACGATTGCTTCACCCCTCGGTGCCCGGCACCGACCCGTTCACAGACCCGCTGTTCGGTGCCGCTCCTGGCGGCGGTGGCGGCGGTGAGATGCCGGCCGCCGGCATCGGCGAGAGCGGCGGCTCGCGGACCCTGACCGGGACTGGCGCGCGCGACACCTATGCCTTGTTCGTGCCGCTGCTGAGCGACGGCGAAAGCGTGATCACGGTCACCGACTTCCAGACCGGGGATGCGGGTGACGTGCTCGACATCCGCATGGCGCAGGGCCTGGTCGGCACGGTGGTCACCCGCCAGGAAGGCGCCGACACCGCCGTCTATTTCGCCGAGAGCGGCGTCCCCGACCTTGCCGACGCGCGCCTGCTCTTCACCCTCCAGAACGTGACGGCGACCGGCCTCACGCCCGCCAATCTGGCGGGCGCGCCGTTCGAGCGCGCGAATGTGACACTGGCCGGGAATAGCTCGGCCAACACGCTCGTCGGCGGCTGGGGCAATGATACCCTCTCCGGCAGTGGCGGAAATGATATCATTACCGGTGGCGCCGGCAACGATTCGATCAACGGCGGAACCGGCCTGGATACGATCACGGGCGGCCGGGGCGATGATTCGATGGTCGGCGGCGACGACACCGACACCTTCATCTACAATCCCGGCGACGGCAACGACTTCATCTCTGACTATGGCACCGGAGGAGCCGTCGACGTCTTGCAATTCGGCGCCGGCATCACCCGTTCGATGCTGCTCTTTTCGGCCTCGACCGACGACCGGCAAGACGTCGTCATTCGCTTCGAAGGCCTGGCGGGAAGCATCACTCTCGATGAGAAGCTTTCATCCTATTATTACGGGCCCAACCTGATCAGGTTCGCCGACGGCAGCGTCATGACCGACACGGAGCTGGTTCAGGCGGCGGTCGCGGGCCAGGCCAGCGCCGGCGACGATTTCGTCCATGGCAGCTATCTCGGCGCGATCGTCGGCGGCGGAGGGGGCAACGACACGCTGACGGGCAGCCACGGCAACGATACGATCGTCGGCGGCACCGGCAACGATTTGCTGCACGGCGACGGCGGCGACGACCTCTACCGGTTCGCACGCGGCGACGGCAGCGATACGATCTACGAATATAGCTCGAACTGGATCACCGACGGCTATGGCGGGTCCGACGTTGTCGAGTTCGCCGCCGGCATCGCGCCGTCGGACATCGTCGTCCTGCAGCAGGGCTCGGCGGATCTCCTGCTCCGGATCGTCGGCACCGAAGACAGCATCCGGCTCGCGGGAACGGTGTCCGATGCCAACTACCGGATCGAGAAGGTCCGGTTCGCCGACGGTACGGAATGGACCCATGCGGATCTGGCCGCGCGGGCGATCGCCGCCGCGTCGACCGCCGGCGACGATGTGATCTACGGCAGCCACGGTGCCGATACCAATAGCGGCGGAGCGGGCAACGACACGCTGACTGGCAGCCACGGCAACGACATCGTCGTCGGCGGCACGGGCAATGACGTGCTGCACGGCGACGGCGGCGACGACGTCTTCCGGTTCGCCCGCGGCGATGGCGAGGACACGATCTACGAATATAACGCCAACTGGCTAACGGATGGCTATGGCGGCTTCGACGCCGTCGAGTTCGCCTCCGGGATCACGGCGGCGGATGTGATCGTGCTGCAATCCGGTCCGTCGGACCTCTTGCTCCAGATCGCCGGCACCGAAGACCGTATTCGGCTCGCCGGCACAATTACCTCTGGCGACTATCGGATCGAGGAGGTCCGCTTCGCCGACGGCACGAAATGGAGCCATGCCGACCTCGTCGCGCGGGCGATGGCGGCCGCCTCCACCTCGGGCGACGATGTCGTCCACGGCAGCCACGCCTCGGAAACGAGCAATGGCGGCGCCGGCAACGACACGGTGTTCGGCAGCCACGGCAATGACGTGATCATCGGCGGCACCGGCAACGATTTGCTGCACGGCGACGGCGGCAACGACGAATTCCGCTTTGCCCGCGGCGACGGCCGCGACACGATCTACGAGTATAACGCGAACTGGCGCGCCGACGGTTATGGCGGAATCGATGCGATTCGGTTCGCGGAAGGGATTCTGCCCGGCGATGTGAGGGTCCGCCAGCAGGGTTCCTCGGATTTGGTGCTGGAGATCGTCGGCACCGAGGACCGGATCGTCATCGGCGGTACGATTACCGACGGCGACCATCGGGTCGAGGAGGTGCGCTTCGCCGACGGCACGATCTGGACCCACGCCCAGCTGATGACCCTGGCCGCGGAAGCAACGCAGGCCGGCGCTTCGCAAGGCGCCCAGATTCAGGCGCTCGGTGGCCTGTCAGAAGGCGGCGGCGGTCTCTCGACGATGGCGACCGAAGTCGGTGGCGACGATGATGACATTATCGTCGGCACCGAGGAGGACGATCTCCTCGAAGGCGGCCTCGGCAATGACGAGCTCCATGGCGAGGCCGGCAACGATCATCTGATCGGCGGCAATGACGGAGTCGTCGTCGACGACAGTCCCGTCGATCTTTCCGCCTATTTCGGCCCGGTCGGCAACGCCCTCGTCAATGGTCTCGGCGGGGATGCGGGCTTCGGCGAGGGCGTGGTTCCCCAGGAGGAATATGCGGCGCAGGAAATCGACATCCCCGAAGGCTTCGCCCCGGGCGGGCTGCTGATCGACGGCCAAACCGTGACCACGATGATCGTCGAGCCCTGGGGCGGGCTGCGCATCGGCGAGGTGACGCTCGGCATATTCCAGGGCGATGTCGACATGGCCGGCGACCCGCTCGCCGCCAGCCCGGGCGGGAATTCCACCGGCTCGAATCGGATCTGGTATCATTTCGACGAGATCGCCGGCACGCTCACCGTCACCTGGGACGATGTCGGCAGGGTGGGCGGCGGTTCGACGCCCAATGCCTTCCAGCTCCAGCTGACCGACAGGGGCGACGGCGATTTCGACGTCCTCTACCGCTACGAGAATATCGAGTGGATGGGCTGGGGCGCGTCCATCTCGACCTCGGTGACGAGCTATTACGGACCGCGCCAGGACAGCGCGGCCTATGACACCTCGATCGGCAATCTGGGTGTGGCGGGCGTGTGGGGCTATCAGGTCCGCGGCGGCCAGATCATCGGCGCACCGACCGCGGGCGACGGTCACGACAGTCTGTATGGCGGCGATGGCGACGATGTCCTGGAGGGCGGTTCCGGGAACGACTATCTGGATGGCGGCGCCGGCGCCGATACCCTGTCCGCCGGCAGCGGCGACGACCAGTTCGGCGGCATTGGCGAAGACGGCAGCGTCGACACCTATAGCGGCGGCGCGGGATCGGACATTTTCGCGATCACTTCCCTCCACTCGGGCGCCCAGCCGCCGGCGGTCGACATCATCGCCGACTTCCAGACCGGGCCCGAAGGCGACGTTCTCGATCTCTGGATCGGCTATGACAACGTGGCCGATCCGCTGCGCGACGGCCACTACGTCCTGCAGCAGGACGGCGCCGACACTCTCGTCGTCCGCGATCTCGACGCTGCCGCCGGTCACGGCCGGACGCAGGTGCTGGCGCGCATCCTGAACACCCAGGCCAGCGAATTCACCGCCTACAATCTCTCCGAGATCGAGCCGGTCGTCGTCTACGCGCCGGTCGATGCCGAAGGCGGCGAGGGCGACGATGTCCTCGAAGGCGGGGCGCTCGCCGACACGCTCTCGGGTCTGGGCGGGAATGACGAGCTTCTCGGCGCCGGCAGCGACGATCAGCTCGACGGCGGCGACGGCGACGACTTCCTCCATGGCGGGGCCGGCGCGGACACGCTCGTCGGCGGCGCCGGCGACGACAGCTTCGCGGGTGTCGGCGACGATACCGGCATCGACACCTTCAGCGGCGGGGAGGGCAGCGACGTCTATACGGTCGCGTGGCTCTATGAGTGGTCGATCGAAGCCGGCTTCACCCCGGCCGTCGACGTCATCACCGATTTCCAGACCGGCGCCGGCGGCGACGTTCTCGACCTCTGGCGCGATTATTGGGGCGATGGCGACCCGCTGACCGACGGCCATTTCGTCCTGGTGCAGGACGGGGCCGACACGCTTGTCCTCCAGGATATCGACGAGATGGGCGGGGACGGCCGGACTTACGCGCTCGTTCGGCTCCTCGACACGCAGGTCGCCGATATCATTGCGGACAATCTCGGCGGGCCTCAGGCTCCCCAGGGCGAGACCATCGACGGCACCGAGGATGACGACGTCATCGTCGGCGGCGCCGGGCCGGACACGATCCGCGGCCATGGCGGGAGAGACGACCTGTACGGCCAAGGCGGCGCGGACCGGCTCGAAGGCAATGAGGGCGATGACTTGATCCTCGGCGAGTCGGGCGCCGATATCATCGAAGGCGGTCTCGGCCACGACCAACTCTACGGCGGCAGCGGCGACGACCATCTGATCGGCGGCGAAGAGGGCGTGATCGTCGACGACAGCCCGGCCGACCTCACCGGCTATTTCGGACCGGTGAGCAACAGCCTCGTCAACGGCCTCGGCGGCGACGCCGGTTTCGGCGAGCAGGCGCTGGCCAGGACCTCGTGGGACAGCTTCGAGATCGGCATCCCGACCGACTTCGCGCCCGACGGGCTGCAGATCAACGGCGAGACCGTCTCGAACCTGTCGATCGATTCGGGCGGCTATGTCCGTCTTGGGGACGTCACTCTCGCGGCCATCGAGTTCGACTACCGGACTCTTTCCGGCCCGGTCACCGCGAGCCCGGGTGGAAATTCCACCGGCGCCAATCTCGTCTGGTACGATTTCGACAACGCGACCGGCACGATCACCATCACCTGGGACGACGTCCGCGCTTATGGCGAGGTCGCTTCCGGCACCAGCGCCTATCAGTTGCAGGTGCGCGCGGTCGGGGACGGCGATTTCGACGTCGTGTTCCGCTTCGAAAATGTCGAGTGGGCGCCGTGGGGAGCCGGACTTATCGGCTGGGGCTCGGAGATCGACTGGCGATCCTACCGGGTTTCCGATGACGGCAGGGACCAGCACCTCGTCGCCGGCAATCTCGGTGAATCGGGCGTGTGGGGCTTCCAGGTGCGCGACGGCGAGGTCGTCGGCGGCCGCGGCGACGGCGACGGCCGCGACGAGCTCCGTGGCGGCGACGGCGACGACATCCTCGAGGGCGGCAGCGGCGCCGACACGCTCGAGGGCGGCGAGGGCAGCGACACTTTGCTCGGCGGCAGCCATGACGACGAGCTCTACGGGCTCGCCGACGATGACGGCGTCGACACCTATAGCGGCGGCGAGGGCGCCGACTATTTCGAGCTCGGCCGCCGGTGGGGCGATGAAGGCGGCGACCCACCAGCGCCGTCGACCGACGTCATCACCGATTTCGAGACCGGCGACGGCGGCGATCAGCTCGACCTCTTTGTCTATGGCAACGACCCGTTGCGCGACGGCGCGATCGTGCTGCGCCAGGACGGCGCCGATACGCTCGTCCTGCGCGACCTCGACGAAGCCGGCGGGGAAGGGACGACGCAGCTGCTCGTCCGCATCCTCAACGTCCAGGCGGCGGATTTCACCGCCCACAATCTCGCCGGCATCGAGCCGGTCGCGGCCGGGCCGGTGGTCGCCGACGGCGACGACGGCGACAACGAGCTTCACGGCGGGCCGCTCGGCGACACGCTGCGCGGCCATGGCGGCGACGACGAGCTGTTCGGCTATGGCGGCGTCGATCACCTGTCCGGCGGCACCGGCGCCGACTATCTCGACGGCGGCACCGGCAACGACGTGCTCGAAGGCAATGAGCAGAACGACAGCATCGACGCCGGCCAGGGCGACGACCGGGCCTCCGGCGGCGCCGGCAACGACTATCTCTACGGCCAGAGCGGGCATGACGAGCTCCAGGGCGACCGCGGCGACGACTATCTCGCGGGCGGCGACGGCGACGACCATCTGACCGGCGGTACCGAAGGCGTTTACGTCCCGACGGCGCCGGCGGACGTCGCGGCGCATTTCGGAGCGCTGACCAACGCGCTCGTCAACGGGCTCGGCGGAACCTCCGGCTTCGGCGAGGCCGCGATCCCGCGCAACGACGACGACAGCTACGACATCGCCATTCCGGAGACATTCGCGCCCGGCGGCATGACCGTCGAGGGCGAGCGGCTGACGAGCCTGCGGATCGACAATAATGGCTATCTGACGCTCGGCAATCTGCAGCTCGCGGTCTGGCCGGGCGACGTCGACAGCGAGGCGGGGCCGCTGACGCCGAGCGCGGGCGGCACGTCGACCGGCTCGAACCAGGTCTGGTACGATTTCGACGAGACGACGGGGACGATCTCGGTCACCTGGGACGATGTCGGCCGGTGGAATAACGGCACCACGCCCAACGCCTTCCAGGTCCAGATCGTCGATCTCGGCAATGGCGATCTCGATGTCCTCTACCGCTACGAAATGCTGCAGTGGACGGGCTCGGGCAGCGTCGGCCTGACGCTCGACGGCACCACCTACAACGTCCCCCTGCCGACGGCCGGCAATACCGCCTACGACACGACCGCGGGCAATGTCGCCACCGGCGTCTGGGGCTTCCAGATCCGCGACGGCGGGGTCGTCGGCCTGCCGACCCGCGGCGATGGCAATGACTCGCTCTATGGCGGCTGGGGCAATGACCTGGTCGAGGGCGGCACCGGCGACGACGATCTCGGTGGCGATTATGGCGACGACACGCTGCTCGGCGGCGAAGGCAACGATGATCTGATGGGCAATGAGGGCGACGACGTCCTCCTCGGCGGTGACGGCAACGACTGGTTCGACGATCCGCGCGGCACCAACACGCTGGACGGTGGCGCCGGCGACGATCATCTCGATTGGCTTGGTCTTTGGTCGGGCGTCGACACCCTCACCGGCGGCTCGGGACGCGATCGTTTCGAACTCAGAAGCTGGTGGTTCGGCTGGGACGTACCCGCGACCGATATCATTACCGACTTCCAAACGGGGGCGAACGGCGATTCCATCCTCATCTACCGGATGGGTCTCAACAATTTGCTCACCTATGCGGGCGGCAATCCCTTCCCGACTGGTCATCTGCTGCTCAAGCAGGACGGGGCGGATACCCTGCTACTCGCCGACCGCGACGGTGCCGACGGCCCGGAGGAGGGTTTTGCGGTACTGCGCATCGTGGGGACGCAGGCGGGGGATTTCACGGCCGCCAACTTCGATGGCAACATCCCCGCGATTTCGCAGGCGCTTGAGATCAACGACAGCGACCTCGGCAACCTGCTCTCCGGCGGGCCGGCGGCGGACCTGATCCACGGCAATGGCGGCGACGACACCGTCGCCGGCGGCGGCGGCAACGACCGGATCTTCGGCGACGCCGGCATGGACGTGCTCAACGGCGACACCGGCAGCGACACCATCGAGGGTGGCACCGGCGACGACACTCTGAACGGCGGCGCCGGCAACGACGTCTATCTCTTCAACCACGGCGACGGCCAGGACGTGATCACCGACACGGCCGGCATCGACCGGATCGAGTTCGGCGCCGGCATCGGCCCCGCCGACGTCCAGGTCCGCCAGCAGGGCTCGGCCGGCCTGATCCTGAAGCTGATCGGCACCGACGACCGGCTGACTTTGGTCAACGCCTTCGGCACGCCGGCCAATGCGATCGAGGAACTGCGCTTCGCCGACGGCACGGTGTGGACTCACGCGCAGTTGCTGGTGCTTTCAATGGCGCCCACCGACGGCAACGACACCTTGTTGGGCACCGGCGCAGCCGAAGTGATCGGCGGTGGCCTCGGCAACGACACGATCAACGCGCTCGGCGGCAATGACGAGCTGTCGGGCGGTGGCGGCAATGACAGCCTGACCGGCGACGCCGGCAACGATCTCATCGTCGGCGGCAAAGGCAGCGATGCGCTCGTCGGGGCGGCGGGCGACGACGTCTACCGCTTCGCCGCGGGCGACGGACAGGACACGATCACCGACACCGCCGGCGTCGATGCGATCGAGTTCCAGACCGGGATCGCAGCGGCCGACGTGCGGGTGCGCCAGCAGGGTTCGACCAACCTCGTGCTCAGCATCGCCGGCAGCGACGACCGGCTGATCCTCGTCAACGCGCTCAGCGTCGCCGGCAACACCATCGAACAGGTGCGCTTCGCCGACGGCACGACGTGGACTCACGCCCAGCTGCTCGCCATGGCGGTGGTGCCGACCGGCGGCGACGACCTGCTCTACGGCACGGCCGCCGCGGACGTCATCGCCGGTAGTCTCGGCAACGACACGATCAACGCGCTCGGCGGCAACGACCAGCTGCTCGGCGAGGGCGGCAATGACAGCCTCAACGGCGATGTCGGCGACGACATCCTCGTCGGCGGCGCCGGCGACGACGCGCTCGCCGGCGCGGCCGGCGACGATATCTACCACTTCGAGCGCGGCGACGGCCAGGACACGATCACCGACACGGCCGGCCTCGACCGGATCGAGTTCGGCGCCGGCGTGGCGCCGGCCGACGTCGAGGTGCTGCAGCAGGGCACGACCGGCTACATCCTGAAAATCCTCGGCACCGAGGACCGGCTGACTTTGGTCAACGCGCTCGGCACCCCCGCTTATGCGATCGAGACGATCGCCTTCGCCGACGGCACGATTTGGGACGCCGCCGAGCTTCATCGCCGCGCCAATGGCGGCACCTCGCGCGACGATATCTATATCGGGCGCGCGGTGGCGGACGAGCTCGCCGGCCAAAGCGGTCGCGACACATTGAGCGGCGTCGGCGGGGACGACGTCCTGCTCGGCGGCGCCGACGACGACCGCCTCGACGGCGGGGCGGGCGCCGATCGCCTGGTCGGCGGCACCGGCGACGATTATGCCACCGGCGGCCTCGGCAGCGACATTTATGTCTTCGCCGCCGGCGACGGCAGCGATCAGATCGAGGACAAGGGCGACGCCACCGTCGATACCGTCCGCATCGAGGGCTATACGCTCGAGAGGCTGCGCTTCAGCCGTGTCGGCGTCGGCGGAAACGATCTGTCGATCCGATTCAGCGGCAGCGCGGACCGGCTGCTGATCCGCGGCGCCTTTGCAATTGCCGCGGCAGGCACGATCGAGCAGTTCGTCGTGGACGCCAGCGGAATCACGCTGACGCTGGAAGAGGTGCTGGCGCGGGTGATGCCGGATCTCGGCGTTACCGGCGAAGTGCTGAACGGCACCGCCGCCGACGACATGCTGACCGGCGGCGCGGGCGACGATTATCTGACCGGCGGCGCCGGCGCGGATGTGCTGGCCGGAGGCGACGGCGACGATGTCTTCGGCGACATCCTTGCCGACGAATCGGTCGACATGATGACCGGCGGCGCCGGCCGCGACAGCTACCGCTATTTGCCGATCCACGATCTGCCCGACACTTTCGCGGAAGACGTCGTTACCGACTTCCAGGCAGGCAATGGCGGCGACGTCATCCGCCTGTCGTCGAGCAATCCCAATCCTTTCGAAAATGGCCTGTTGCGGATCAGCCAGGTCGGCGCCGACGCCGTCATCCTGCTGCGCGATGCCGACGGCTTCGATCGCTCGGTGCTGCGCCTGGTCGGCGTCACCGCCGCCGACCTCACCGCCGAGAATTTCGGCGGCCTGCCGTTCGGCATCGACAATTCGGTCCGGACCAGCGACGGCGAGACCGGCGGCACGCTCGTGGGCGGTCCGCTGGACGACCGCATCTTCGGCAATGGCGGCGCCGACGCCATCTCCGGCTTCGGCGGCAACGACCGGCTCGCCGGCGGCGCCGACGCCGACCTGATCGAAGGCGGTTTCGGCAATGACTGGATCGCCGGCGAGGCCGGCCACGACCGGATCTTCGGCGGCGCCGGCGGCGACGTCCTCTCCGGCGGCGGCGGCGACGACGTCATCTATGGCGGCGACGATGCCGCCTCGGCCAATGGCGGGGATCTCCTGGTCGGCGGCGGCGGCGACGACTCGCTGTTCGGCGGCAGGAATAACGACATCTACCGCTTCACCCGCGGCGACGGCCGCGATCTGATCGGCGACGCCGGCGGCCAGGACAGGATCGAGTTTGCCGCCGGCATCGCCGCGGCCGACGTCACCGTGGTTCAGGCCGAGGGCGGGCACATCGAGCTTCGTGTCGCCGGCAATGGCGGCCGCATCCGCCTCGACGGCGCGCTTGGCGGCGCGTCGCGGATCGAGGAGATCCGCTTCGCTGACGGCACAATGTGGAGCTGGGACGACGTCGTCGCCCGGGCACTCACGGGGAGCGCCGGCGACGACCGGCTGCAGGTCATGCTGGCCGACACCTCCCCGAACCTGCTCGTCAACGGCAGCTTCGAAACCTACGCGACCGTGGGGGGCTCGCAGACCTGGTGGGGCTGGATGGTTCCGACCATTCCCGGCTGGACCGATGCCAACGGCGCCCCCTTCGAGCTCAACTTCGCCAATGTCGAGGGCATCTCGCCCACCGACGGCACGCACTGGCTCGACCTCGACGGCGCCGGCCAGAACATGGACATCGCGCAGACCGTCGGCGGCCTCGTCGCCGGCCAGGCGATGGTGCTTCAGTTCGATCACGCCAACCGCGTCTCGGCCGCATCCGGTGCCTTCGAAGTGTTGTGGAACGGTACGGTGGTCGCGACGATCAGCGAGTCCGGCCTGGTCTACAAGACCGTCTCGCTCGCCCTCGCCGCGGCCGAGGGCGACAACGTCCTGCGCTTCCGCGCGCTCGGAACGGTCGACTCGCGCGGCGCGGCGCTCGATAATGTCCGGCTGCAGGCCGTGGCGGGCAGTCTCGGCCCCGTCACGCTGAGCGGAAACGGCGGCAATGACAGCCTGCAGGGATCCTATCGCGGCGACATCTTGGTCGGCGGCAGCGGCAACGACCAACTCGCCGGCGGCGCCGGCGGCGACACCTATGTCTTCAACCGCGGCGACGGCCAGGACGTGGTCGCCGATCTGGAGGGCGCCAACCGCATCCTGTTCGGCGCCGGCATAAATCCCGCCGATGTCCGGATGGTGCGCGGCAAGCCCACCATCGTCCTGGAGATCGCCGGCACCGGCGACCGCATCGATCTCGGCATCGGCGCCGGTACCAGCCTCCCATTCGAGGCGCTATTCCCGGATGGCACGATCTGGTCGGCCGCAACCCTTTCGGCGATGGCGCTGGCCGCGAGCGTCGGTGACGACACGACCTACGGAACGGCGGGTGCGGACACGCTCGACGGCGCGGCCGGCGATGATACCTTGCTCGGCTTTGCCGGCGACGACAGCCTTTCGGGCGGTCAGGGCGTCGATCGGCTGGAGGGTGGCGAGGGCAACGATACCTATCGGTTCGGGCGCGGCGGCGGCCAGGACGTCATATCCGATGCGGCGGGCGCCGAGGACGTCCTCTTGCTCGATGCGGGCCTCGCGCCGGCCGACGTGGCCGTCGAGCAGAGCCGCGATGGCTCCAGCCTGGTCCTGAAGATCAGGGGCACTGACGACCGTATTGCCATCCTCGATGCGCTCGGCGCGGGCAAGATCGAAACCGTCCGCTTCGCCGACGGCACCGAATGGGGCGTGGCCGATCTGCTGCAGGAACTGCCGACGATCGGCGACGACGCGATCACCGGCGACGGCAATGCCAACACGCTCAGCGGCTGGCTCGGCAACGATCAGCTCGTCGGCGCCGGCGGCGACGACACCTATCGCTTCGCCCGCGGCGACGGCCGTGACACGATCCGCGACGGCGCCGCCTCGACCGGCGACCGGCTCGAAATCGCCGGCTACGCGCAAGGCGAGGTCAGCTTCCACCGCCGCGGCTACGGCAGCAACGACGTCGCCATCCGCTTCGCGGACGGCTCGGACGAGATCGTGCTGCTCGACGCGCTTGCCGGCGGCTCCGCCGGCATCGAGGCGGTCGTGCTCACCGACGAAGGCGTCACGATCGGTGTCGAGCAGATTCGCGCGCTGGTGCTCGCCGCGACCACCACCGACGGCGACGACATCGTCTTGGGCACCACCGGCAACGACACGATCGCGGGCGGCAAGGGCAACGACCTGCTCGTCGGCGATGCCGGCAGCGACACCTACGTCTATCGCAAGGACGACGGCGACGATCGGATCGACGCGTTCGGCTCGGGCCAGGACAAGGTCCAGCTGGTCGACTACAATGTCGCCGACATCGCTTCCGCGGTCCGGGCCGGCCCGGACAGCGACGATCTCGTCATCCGCTTCGCAAATGGGGGCGATCGGCTGGTGCTGCGCGACGCGCTCGGCAGCGTGAATGCCGGTTCCAACAGCCTGACCGTCCAGTTCAAGGACGGCACGATCTGGGGCCGCAGCGAAATGCGGGCGCGGGCGCTCCAGGACATCGGCACCGCGGGCGACGACAATGCCTACGGCTTCGACGGCGACGATCAGTTCGCCGCGAGCGAGGGCAAGGACCTGCTCTCCGGCGGGGCAGGCTCGGACAGCTATGCGTTCAAGCGCGGCGCCGGCCACGACACCGTCCAGGATAGCGGCACCTCGGCCAGCGCGACCGATACCGTCCTCATCGCCGACTTCGCCTCGACCGACGCGTCGGTCGACCGGCTTTTCCGCGGCAGCGACACAATCGTCATCCGTTTCGCCAGCTCCGACGCCGACAGCCTCACCATCGTCGACGCGCTTTCGCTCGACCGGAAGGGGATTGAGAGCATCGCCTTCGCCGACGGCGTGACCTGGACCAAGGACACAATCCGCAACCTGCTCGACAATCGCGCGCCGGTGGCGACCGAGGACGGCTATTTCACCGTCATTACCGGCCAGCCGCTGACGATCAAGGCGGCGGACCTGCTGCGCAACGATTTCGACGCCGATGGCGATACGCTGCAGATCGTCGCGATCGACGGCGGCGAGAACGGGGTTGCGACGTTCAATGCCCAGGGTGACGTCGTCTACACCGCGACCGCCGGCTATGCCGGCCCGACGACGCTTCGCTACACCGTGTCGGACGGCCGCAACGGCTTCGCCGAAGGCACGATCGACGTCCGCGTCAGGCCGGTCGCGACCGCGCTCGAGGATCGCGGCTTCACCGTCAATGAAGACGGGTCACTGACCATCCGGGTCGAACGGCTGCTGTCCAACGACCTCGATGGCGACCGAATGATCGTCGGCCAGGTCTTCGGCGCGAGCAACGGCATCGCCGCCCTGTCCAGCGACGGCAACATCTCGTTCACGCCGAACGCCAATTTCAACGGCGAGGCCTGGTTCACCTATGTCGCCAACACGCCGGAGGGCGGTCGCGCCGAGGCGAAGGTCTATATCACCGTCGCGCCGGTCAACGACGCGCCGGACGGCTTCAACGACGGCGGCATCACGACCTCGGAAGGCGCCGCGTTCGACATCGATCCGGCGGCGCTGCTTGCCAACGACCGCGACGTCGACGGCGACCAGCTTAGCGTCCTGTCGGTGCTGCCGACGCCCGATCTGCATGTCACGCTGACGCCCGAGGGGCAGATTCGGGTTGTCCCCCGCGCCTATTTCTGGGGCAACACCTATTTCGACTATGTCGTCGCCGATCCGTCGGGCGCGACCTCGACAGCGCGTGTCAATGTCACCGTCACGCCGGTCAACGATCCGCCAGAGGCCCATGACGACCGGTTCGAGCTCACCCAGCAGGGCGACCCGATCCGCGAGGACAACCCGATCGTGATCAGCGCCGAACGGCTGATCGCCAACGACGTCGAGCATGACGGCGAGATTCTGAGCCTGGTCGCGGTCGGCGCCGATCATGGCGGCAGCGCGCGGCTGCTCGACAACGGCACCGTCCTGTTCGAGCCCAACGCGAATTTCAACGGCGAGGCCTGGTTCGACTATCAGATCAGCGACGGCCATGGCGGCACCGATTGGGCGCGCGCGACCATCGTCTACCAGGCGGTCAACGACCGGCCGGTCGCCCGCAACGACCATTACGACGATCCCGACTTCTACTTCCTCAACGGCACCGAAGACCAGGCGATCGAGATCCCGATCGTCGAGCTGCTCAAGAACGACTTCGACGTCGAAGGCTTCGCGGTGCGGTTCGAGAGCGCGACCAACCCGATCTGGGGCGACATCGAGGTCACCGACCACGGCACCATCATCTTCACGCCCGACCAGGATTTCTGGGGCGAGGCCGGCTTCAACTATCTGATTTCCGATCCCGAGGGCGAGGTCCACGACGCCAAGGTAACCTTGTGGTTCGACAATGTCGGCGACGGCCCGCCAGAAGCGGTGCGCGACACGATCTACGTCTATGAGGACGTGCCGACGGTGATCCCGATCGAGGCGCTGCTCGGCAACGACACGGACATCGACCGCGACGCGCTCGAGTTCACCGGCTGGCGGCATCTCAACTTCGGCGATTTCTTCAGGTTCGGCGGCGATGCCGCGGGGTCGATCAACGGCACGCTCGAGTTCAACGAGGATGGCGACCTGCTGTTCACGCCGTTCCGCGACGCCAGCCGCTCCTCCGGCTTCGTCTATGGCATCACCGACAATGCCGACGGCCCTGCCGAGGGCTTCGTCGACATCGTCGTGATTCCGTCGAACGACGATCCGACGGCGATGGACGACGAGGGCTTCGTCACCCCGCTCGACATCCCGCTGGTGATCCGAGTCTCCGACCTGATGCTCAACGATTTCGACCTCGAGCAGGCCGACCATGACGGCGACGGCAATATTGACGACGATCTTGACGACCCGGACCGGGCGCGGCCCCGCTTCGTCGGTGTCGATGCCCTGCTCGATCCGGTCGAGCTCGCCCAGGGCCGGCACGTCTCCGTCGGCGAGTTCGAATTGGTCGAGTTCCGCGGCGAGAAGTTCCTCGTCGCCCGCTTCCCGCAGGGCTTCACCGGCGGCGTCACCATCCAGTACCGGATCGCCGACGCCGAGGGGCTGGAGGATATCGGCTTCGCCGAGGCCAATGTCGCCAATTTCCACAATGGACTGCTGAGGGGCACGTCGCTCGTCGACTATATCGTCGGCGGCGCCGGGGCCGACACGATCCGCGGTCTCAACCGCGACGACTTCATCCTCGCCATGGCCGGCGACGACATCATCGAGGCCGCGCTCGGCGCCGACCAGATCGACGCGGGCGAGGGCGACGACGTCATCGACGGCGGCGACGACGGCGACCACATCACCGGCGGCGCCGGCTTCGACACAATCGTCTTCACCGGATCCAACACCGGCATCCGCGCCGACCTCGAATCGCGCGTCGGTCAGGGCGGCTTCGCCCAGGGCGACATTTATGTCGGCATCGAGGCGCTCAAGGGCACGGAATTTTCGGACGATCTCGGCGGCGACGGCGCCGCCAACCGCCTCGACGGCGAAGGCGGCAACGACCTGCTCGAAGGCCGCGGCGGCGCCGATGCGCTGACCGGCGGGGCGGGCGACGACACGCTCGACGGCGGCGCCGAGGGCGACCAGCTCGACGGCGGCGAGGGCACCGACACCGCGACCTACTTCTTCTCCGACGCGGCGGTGCAGATCTCGCTCGCCGCCGGCACCGCTTCGGGCGGCCATGCCCAGGGCGACACGCTCGCCTCGATCGAGAACGTCACCGGCTCCGACTTCGCCGACACGATCGAGGGCGACGATGCCGCCAACCTGCTGAGCGGCGGCCGCGGCGACGACGTGCTGATCGGCGGCGGCGGCGACGACGTGCTGATCGGCGGCCGCGGCGGCGACGCCCTCGACGGCGGCGCCGGCGTCGACGTCGTCGACTACACCTTGTCCGCCGAAGGCGTCACCATCGACATGGTGGACGGCGCGGCCGGCAACGGCGACGCCCAGGGCGACACGTTCTCCGGGATCGAGATCGTCCAGGGCTCGTACCATGACGACACGATCCGCGGCGACGGGGCCGACAACCGCCTGCGCGGCGGCCGCGGCGCCGACGTCATCGACGGCCGCGGCGGCTTCGACATCGCCGACTACAGCCGCGCCGACGAGGCGGTCACGGTCGACCTCTCGCTCGGCCAAGGCCTGGCCGGCGAGGCGCTGGGCGACACGCTCGCCAACATCGAGATGCTGCTCGGCTCCGTCCACGACGACACGCTGATCGGCAGCGCCGGCGACGACGTCTTCGATGGCGAGTTCGGCAACGATCAGCTCCGAGGCGGCGCGGGTTCCGACAGCTATCGCACCGGCTTCGACAGCGGCGCCGATACGGTCACTGAAATCGGCAGCGAATCCGACGTCGATCGGGTCGCGATGAAGGCCGAGCTTTCCAACAAGGACGTGTCGCTCCTGCGCGAGGGCGACGACCTCCTGATCGAGCTCGAAAAGGACGACGGCTTCCTGATCGACAAGGTGCGCGTGAAGGATCATTTCCTCGGCCGGGCCACCGGCATCGAGGAAATCGTCTTCACCAACGGCGTCGTCTGGGACCGGGAGCGGATGGAGGATCTCGTCCGCGCCGGCCGGTTCAATGCCGAAGACGACATCTACAGGTTCGGCATCGAGGACGAGGTCGCCGTGATCAATCCGGCGACGCTGATCCTGAACGACGCCGAAGAGGGTCTCGACAAGCTGGTCCTGATCGGGCTCAGCGGAATGCGTTTCGGCACCGCCACGATCCGCGCCGATGGCATGATCGAGTTCCGCGGCGCGCCCAACCATAATGGCGACGCCTTTTTCGATTATACGGTGCGCGACGAGTTCGGCCGTGAGTCCACCGCCACCGTCGAGGTCAACCTGTCGCCGGTCAACGACGCGCCGACCGCGGTCGACGACGACGCGATCGTCGCGATCGAGGACGTGCCGCTGCGCATCCGCATCGATACCTTGCTCGCCAACGACTTCGACATCGACAATGATTTCGAGGATCTGCGGATCGTCAAGATCGAGCCGCTCAAGAATGCGGCCGGCCAGGATCTGCGCCCGTACAAGGAGCCGGGCTACGATCCCGCTACCGACGTGACCGGAAAAATCGACGGCGAATATCTGGAATTCCATGGCCGGCCCGATCATTTCGGCTTCGCGGGCTTCATCTACACGCTCGCCGACGCCGACGGCGCGACCTCGACCGCCAAGGTCGAGATTCAATTCTCGCCGGTGAACGATGCGCCGCGCGCGGAGGACCGGTCGCGCTGGATACGGCTCGAGCAGACGACGACCATCACTGTCGCCGAGCTGATGGCGCAGACCTACGACGTCGAGGGCGACGCGGTGACCTTCGTCGGCCTGCACCCCGGCGCGGACAACAATCCGGCGACCAACGGCAACGTCGTGTTCGACGCCGCCGCCGGCACCATCGCCTTCACGCCCGGTGCGCTCGGGGCGGCCTCGCTCGAATATGAGGTGATCGACGAGCGCGGCGCCTCGTCGATCCTGACCTACAAGCTCAAGGTGCGGCCGCTCAACGACGCCCCGATCGGCCACAACGATTACGGCTACCGGACCCTGGAAGACCAGGTGCTGATCATCGATCCGGCCGCCTTGCTCGCCAACGATACGGACGAGAATGGCGACACCCTGATCTTCACCGGCGTCGAATTGTTCCCGGACAACGGCAAGGTCCGGGTCAACGAAGCCGGCATGATCGAGTTCAGGCCGCGCGCCGATTATAACGGCTCGGCCGGCTTCGAATATTATATCAGCGATGGCCGCGGCGGCACCTCGAAGGCCTATGTCGCGATCACGGTCATGCCGCGCAACGACGGGCCGATCCTGCGCGGCGACATCGTCGCGGGCCTCGAGGACGAGCCGCTCTACGTCATCCCGGCCGAGGCGTTCGGCAACGACATCGAGCCCGATGGCGACGTGCTGTTCTTCAAGCGCGCCACCGTCCTCGGCGTGCTCGAGAAATCCTATCTCTCGGCCGGCGTCGAGATCAGCGCCAGGCTCGCCAATGGCGACGCCTTGCCCTCCTGGCTGAGCTTCGATGCTCAGAATGTCCGGTTCACCGGCACCCTTCCGGCCGGCGAAGAGGCGGTCACCGTCGACGTCTGGGTCCACGACCCCGAGACCGGTTCCACCTTCAACCGCCGCTTCGAGCTCGATTCGGAGGAACTGGCCGGCGGCGCGTCGCTGCATGGCGAAGTGCTCGGCCGCTACATCGTCCGCGACCACTTCACCCAGGGCCACGAGTTCGGCGCCGGCACGCTCGGCGACGGCGTCACCGTCACCGCGACGCTCTCGAACGGCAGCGCCTTGTCGTCCTGGCTGTCGTTCGACAGCGGGACCTTGCGCTTCACCGGCACCCCGCCCGCCGGGACGACCCAACCGTTCGACGTCATCCTGACCTTCACCCATCCGGGTGCCGGCGGGGGCCCGCCGGCCAGCTATGCCGAGACGATCGCGATCAACCCGGCGAACGCGGCGGCGCTGCAATCCGGCATCGCCTATGACAGCGACGTCGCCTTGTTCGACATCAGCGACGGCAGCTTCTCGGCGAGCCTGGTCGGCGGCCGTCCGCTGCCCGATTGGCTGGCGTTCGATGCGGAGACGATGACGGTCAGGCTGACCGGTTTCGCGCCCGACGAGGACGCGCCGGTCGCCCGCCTCCAGATCGTGTTCACGCCGGATGCGGCGACGCTCCCCGAGGACGTCTACGCCTCGACCGACCGCGGCTTCACGCTCGAATTCGTCATCGATCCCGATCAGCCGCTCGATCCGGCGATCAACGCTCTGCTCGCCAACGATCCGTTCTTCGCGGCGCAGGGATTGTTCGCGCTCGATCTCGGCGCGGCGCAGGGCATTTCGGCGGCCCGCGAGAGCCGCGCGCCGCTGCCGTCCTGGCTGTCGTTCGACCGCGAGACCCTGACCTTCTCCGGCATGCCGCCGGCGACCTTCGTCGGCGCGGTGCCGGTGCGGCTCGACGTCACCGGCAACGGCTCCTCCTTGCCGACCATGTCGGTGATCACCGAGGCGGTGGTCGATCGCACCTACAAGCTCGTCGACGCGGACGGGATCAGCGTCAGCTACGGCACCGAGCGGATCGACCTCCACGCTCCGGCCGACTTCAACGGCTCGGTCGCGGTCTCCTACGATGCTCGGGACGAGAAAGGCGGCGTGTCCGCCACGCCGGCGGTCATCGTCTTCAACGTCAGGCCGGCGCCCGAGAAGCCGGACGGCTATGGCGACGACGTCGCCACGATCGAGAACGGCACCGTCACCTTCGCGCTCGCCGACCTGCTCGCGAACGATTTCGACCGCGACGGCGATGTGGTCCGCGCGATCGGGATCGGCCAGCCGGCCAACGGCGCGGTGACCGTCCACCTTTCGGTGGTGACGCTCGACGCGCCGGCGGCGCTGGCGCAAGTCGAAGGCGCGGCTTGGTCGGCGACCCTGGCCAGCGGTTCGGCGCTTCCCGAATGGATGACGGTCGACACGGCAACCGGCCGGATAAGCGCGACAGTACCGCTCGACGTGCTCGGCGACTACAACCTCCGCTTCACTCGGACGGTCGGCGGCGTCGCGGAGACGGCAGCGCTTGTGCACCGCTTCGACGGCAATGCCGGCGTCACGCTAACCTACGTGCCGAACCCGTCCTTCTCGGGCGACGACAGCTTCTCTTATGTGATCACCGACGACAGCGAGGGCACCGGCAGCGCCGCGGTCACCGTCCATGTCGCGCCGATCGCCGACCCGCCCTATCCGGGCAAGGACCGGCTCGACGGCGTCGAGGATACGCCGCTGCTGATCGATCCGGCGACTTTGCTCGCCAACGACATCGACGTCGACGGCGATCCGATCAGCTTCCTCGGCGTGCTCAACGCCTCGCACGGCACCGTCGTCTATGACGGGACGAGCATCGTCTTCACGCCGGATCATAATTTCGACGGCCGGGCCACGTTCGAATATCGCGTCGCCGACGGCGTCCACGGCAGCAGCATCGGCCTGGTCGAGATCGACGTCGCGTCGACCAACCATGCCCCGATTGCGGTCCTGAACGTCTTCACCCCGCCCGAGGACACGCCGTTCGAGTTCACCATCGCCGATCTGCTCGCCAACGACAGCGATCCGGACGGCGACACGATCCGCTTCGTCTCGCTCCGGACCGATCACCCGAACGGCCGCATCCTCGAGCTGCCGGACGGCCGCTACCAGTTCGTGCCGGACGAGAATTTCAACGGGCCGATCTCGTTCGGCTACACGATCACCGACGGCCGCCGCCAGGCGAACGGCACGATCCGGTTCGACGTCGCTGCGGTCAACGACGCGCCGATCGCCAATCCGGACGGCTTCTTCACCGGCGACCAGGACCAGCCTCTGGTCGTCAACTTCGCCGATCTGATCGCCAACGATCGCGACGTCGAGGGCGACGCCTTCACGCTGGTCGAGGTGTTCGACGGCGACAATGGCGAGGTCGTCCAGGCCGGCGACACCGCCGTCTTCACGCCGCGCGAAGGCTATTATGGCGACGCCGGCTTCTCCTACCGGGTCACCGACGTCCACGGCGCGACCAGCGTCGGCACCGTCTCGCTGACGATCCTGCCGGAATTCGAGATCCCGATCGCGGTTTCGGACGCCGGCTTCGAGGTGCTCGAGGACAGCTATATCGACATCGATCCGGCGGCGCTGATGGCGAACGACCATGCGCCGGAAGGAACGACGCTGACCTTCCTCGGCCTCACCGGCGCCCAGCTGCTCGACAACGGCCTCTACCGGGTCACGCCGGCCGCCGATTTCTTCGGCACGCTCGTGCTGACCTACACGATCAGCAACGGCTCCGATTTCCACGTGCCCACCACGGTGAGGATCGACGTCCTGCCGGTCAGCGACGCGCCGGTGGCAGGCGCCGACAGCCTGCGGACTCAGGAAGACACGCCGCTCACCATCTTCACCACCAAGCTGCTCGCCAACGATTTCGACGTCGACCGGCAGGCGATCGTCCTGACCCGAATCCTCGCCAGCTCCGGCGTGACCGTGGTCGACAACGGCATCGGCCAGCTGATCGTCACGCCGAATGCCAATTTCGCCGGCAACGCCTGGTTCGACTATGAGATCGAGGATTCGAGCGGCCGCGCCGCCACGGCGCGGGTCTCGGTCACCGTCGATCCGGTCAACGATGCGCCGGCGATCGGCGTCATCCCCGTCTTCGCCGGGACCGAGGACACCGCCTTCAGCGCGTCCCTCCCCGCCGGCCTGGTGACCGACGCCGACGGCGACGCCTTGCTCGTCGAGGTGCGCGGGCTCGGCGGCACGGCGCTGCCGGCCTGGCTCAGCTATAACGTGCAACAGCGCAGGCTGACCGGGACGCCGCCGGCCAACTTCCACGGCGATCTCGTCATCGAGGTCTCCGCCTCCGACGGCCAGGCCGAGACGATCCGCCAGATCCTCGTCTCGATCGCGCCGGTCAACGACCGGCCGGTCCTCGACGTCGCGCTCGCCGATCGGTCGGCGAGCGAGGATATTCCGCTGAGCTTCGCCTTGCCGGCCGACGCTTTCTCCGACATCGACGGGGACGTGCTGAGCTACACGGCGAGGCTCGCGGGCGGCGAGCCGCTGCCGGCCTGGCTGTCGTTCGACGGCAGCCAGTTCACCGGCACCCCGCCGGCCGATTTCAACGGCCTGCTCGACATCGAGGTGACCGCCAGCGACGGCTCGCTCACCGTCAGCGACAGCTTCCGCCTCAGCGTCGACCCGGTCAATGACGCGCCCGTGCTCATTACCGCCCTGCCCGACGCGGCCAGCGCCGAAGACATGATGGTCGACGTGGTGCTGCCGCTCGACGCCTTCGCCGACGTCGATGGCGACGAGCTGATTCTGACCGCGGTGCTGGCCGGCGGCGAGCCGCTGCCCGACTGGCTGAGCTTCGACGGCGCCCGCTTCACCGGCATGCCGCCGGCCGATTTCCACGGCGCCTTCGACATCCAGGTGACGGCAAGCGACGGCGCGCTCAGCGTCAGCGACACCTTCCGGCTGACGATCGATCCGGTCAACGACCGGCCGGTGGTGCTGACCCCGCTCGACGACGCGATGATGGCCGAGGACCAGGCGATCGACATCGCCTTGCCGACCGACCGCTTCGCCGACGTCGACGGCGACTCGCTGACCCTGACGGCGCGGCTCGCGGGCGGCGACCCATTGCCCGACTGGCTGAGCTTCGACGGCACCCGCCTCACCGGCACGCCGCCGACCGACTATAACGGCGCGCTCGACATCGAGGTCACCGCCAGCGACGGCCAGCTGACGGTCAGCGACACGTTCCGTCTGACCATCGACCCGGTCAATGACGGCCCGGTCCTCGCCGCGCCGCTCGCCGACCTCCAGACCGCCGAGGATGCGGCGATCGACGTCGCCATCCCGGCCGGCACGTTCGCCGACGCGGACGGCGACACCTTGACGCTGACCGCGCGCCTGGCGGGCGGCGCCGCGCTGCCGGCCTGGCTGCTGTTCGACGGCAGCCGCTTCACCGGCACGCCGCCGGCGAACTTCCACGGCGCCTTCGACATCGAAGTCGCCGCCAGCGACGGCCCGGCGAGCGTGGTCGACACGTTCCGGCTGACCATCTCGCCGGAAAACGATCCGCCGGTCGTGCTCACCGCCCTTGCCGACGTCCATGTCGACGAGGACCGCCCGATAGACGTCCTGATCCCCGCCGCGGCGTTCGGCGACATCGACGGCGACGCCCTGACCCTCACCGCCGCTTTGGCGGGCGGCGCGGCTCTGCCCGGATGGCTGAGCTTCGCGAACGGCCGCCTCACCGGCACGCCGCCGGCCGACTATAACGGCCACCTCGACATCACGATCACCGCCAGCGACGGCCTCGAGAGCGTCAGCGGCAGCTTCCGTCTGACGATCGATCCGGTCAACGACGCCCCGGCGCTGCTCACCCCGCTCGCCGACTTCGCCGGCGCCGAGGATGCGGCGATCGACCTCGCCATTCCCGCCGGCACCTTCGGCGACATCGACGGCGACACGCTGACGCTGACCGCGCGTCGGGCCGACGGTACGGCGCTGCCCGCCTGGCTGCTGTTCGATGGCAGCCGCTTCATCGGCACGCCGCCGGCCGACTTCCACGGCGCCCTCGATATCGAGGTGATCGCCAGCGACGGCGCCCTGGCCGCTTCCGATATGTTCCGCCTCACGGTGACGCCGGTCAACGACCGGCCGGCGATCCTGACGCCGCTCGCCGACGTCACCACGGCCGAGGACCAGCCGATCGACATCGCTCTGCCGGCCGGCTTGTTCGGCGACGTCGATGGCGACTCGCTGACCCTTGCCGCGACGCTGGCCGATGGCACGCCGCTGCCGACCTGGCTGAGCTTCGACGGCGCGCGCTTCACCGGCACGCCGCCGGCCGACTTCCACGGCAGCCTCGACCTCGCAATTACCGCGAGCGACGGCGCGCTCGACGTCGGCGATACGTTCCGGCTGACGATCAGCCCGGTCAACGACGCGCCCGTGCTGCGCGCGCTGCTGCCCGACCTCGCCGGCCTCGAGGATGCGGCCTTCGACCTCGCCATCCCGGCCGACGCCTTCGCGGACGTGGATGGCGACACGCTGACCCTGACCGCGACGCTCGCCAACGGCCAGCCGCTGCCGGCCTGGATCGGCTTCGCGAACGGCCGCTTCACCGGCACCCCGCCCGCCAATTTCAACGGCAGCGTCGACATCATCGTCACCGCGAGCGACGGCGCGCTCGGCGTCAGCGACACGCTCCGGCTCACCATCAACCCGGTCAACGACCGGCCGACGCTCACCGCCCTCATCGCCGACGCGACCAGCGTCGAGGATGCGGCGATCGACCTGATCGTGCCGGCCGGCAGCTTCGGCGACATCGACGGCGATCAGCTGACGCTGACCGCGAAGCTGGCCGACGGTCACGCGCTGCCGGGCTGGCTGCAGTTCGACAATGGCCGCTTGACCGGCACACCGCCCGCCGACTTCCACGGCTTCCTCGACATCGAGGTGCTGGCCAGCGACGGCGCGCTCACCGCGTCCGACGTCTTCCGCCTCACGATCACGCCGGAGAACGACCCGCCCGTCCTGTTCGCGCCGCTGAACGACGCCGTCTACGCCGAGGACCGGCCGATCGACATCCTCGTCCCGGCCAACACCTTCACCGACGCGGATGGCGACGCGCTGACGCTCACCGCGGCGCGGGCCGACGGCTCGGCGCTGCCCGCCTGGCTCAGCTTCGCCAATGGCCGCTTCACCGGTACCCCGCCCGCCAACTTCCACGGCGAACTCGACCTGCGCGTCACCGCCAGCGATGGCGCGGTAACCACCTCAGACGTCTTCCGCCTGACCATCCTCGCCGTGAACGACGCGCCAACGCTGGAGCGGATCATTCCGTCGGTCCATCGCGCCGAGGACAGCGCCATCGACGTGGCGATCGCGGCCGATCATTTCGCCGATGTCGACGGCGACGCGCTGACACTGACCGCACGGCTTGCCAACGGCTATGCGCTGCCGGCCTGGCTCAGCTTCAACGGCGCCCGCTTGACCGGCACCCCGCCGGCCAATTTCAACGGCAACATCGACATTGAGATCTTCGCCAGCGACGGTCTCCTGTCGACCTCCGGCACGTTCCGCCTCACCATCGATCCGGTCAACGATGTCCCGGTGGTGGTGACGCCGCTCCAGGATGTCTCGCTGACCGGCAATCAGGCGGTGAACATCACCGTTCCGGCGGGGGCGTTCAGCGACCCCGACGGCCAGGCGCTGACCCTTACGGCCACTCTCGCCAACGGCGCCGCCTTGCCGACCTGGCTCAGCTTCAACGGCACGGGCTTCACCGGCACGCCGCCGTCGACAGGGGCGACGCTCGACATTCGGGTGACAGCGAGCGACGGCATCGCGAACGTGTCCGACACGTTCCGGCTGACCGTCACGACGAGCAACCGGGCGCCGACTGCGGTCGACGACGGGCTGTTCCTCGTGCGCGGCGGCAACCCGCTCACCATCGCCGCCTCGTCGCTCCTCCAGAACGACACCGACCCCGACAACGACACGTTGCGGGTGGTCGCGGTGGACGGGGCGGCGCACGGCAGCGTCTCGCTCGATGCCAGCGGCAACGTCGTCTACACGCCGACTTTCGGCTACCAGGGCACGGACCGGATCCGCTACACGATCAGCGACGGGGCCCTGACCGCGTCGGCTTATGCCCATATCCGGGTCACCAACCCGTTCGACGGCTGGCAGCAGGGCAGCAGCGGGGCCGATCTGCTCTACGGCAATTTCCTCGCCGAAAACGATATTTTCGGCGGCGGCGGCAATGACCTGATCTTCGGCGGCTTCCGCGATGACCGGCTGGCGGGCGGCGCAGGAAACGACGTCCTGACCGGTCTCGCCGGCGACGACAGCTTGTGGGGCATGGCCGGCAACGACATACTGGTCGGCGGTGGCGGCTATGACACAGCTTATTATATCGGCCTGCGCAGCAGCTACACGCTGACCACCTCCGCCGGGAACCTGATCATCCGCGCGGTCGATAACGCTCCCGCGGCGGACGGCAATGACGGATCCGACACCCTGATCGGCATCGAGCGGCTGTCGTTCAAGAACGGCGAGACGATCTCGATCGCCTCGCCGATCATTCTCGACCTCGACGGCGACGGCACGGAGCTGCTCAGCGCGAGCGATAGCAATGCCCGCTTCGACATGGACGGCGACGGCAAGGCCGACGACACCAGCTGGTTCGGCGTTGGCGACGCGCTGCTCTTCCTCGACCGCGATGGCAACGGCACCGTCACCAATGTCGGCGAGTTCAGCTTCGTCGAGGATGTCGAGAACGCCCGCTCCGACCTTGAGGGCCTGAAGGCGTTCGACAGCAACAAGGATGGCAAGCTCTCCGCCGGCGACGCCCGCTTCGGCGAATTCCGGCTGTGGCAGGATTTGAACGGCGACGGCGTCGCCGCCGCTTCCGAAATCACCACGCTGGCGGCCTCGAATGTCGCCAGTATCGGGCTCACGGGGACGCCGACCAGCGTCCATGCGGGCGCTGGGAGCGCGCTCACAATCAACACCGGCCGGTTCACCCGCACGAACGGCGGCTCGGGCGGTTTCTCCGATGCGGCGCTCACCTATTTCTCGAGCAAGACCGGCCAGATCGCCAGCATCGTCCCGGTCCGGCAGTCGTTCGCGAGGAAGGCCAAGAAATATTGGGTCACGGCGCAGGACGGCCAGCTCTTCGTCACCGTGCGCAAGTCGCGCAATGCCGGCGAACAGATCGCGCCGGCGTCGCTGCTGCGCTTTCGCAACGAAACCGTTGGCATGCTCGCGCCGGTGATCCTCGATCTTGACGGCGACGGCGTGGAGCTGGTCCGCCGCAAGAAGTCCAAGGCCAAGTTCGACATGGACGGCAATGGCAGCCGCGACGATACCGGCTGGATCGGCAAGGGCGACGGCTTCCTGGTCATCGACCGCAACGGCGACGGCCTGATCACCGAAGCGAGCGAGCTCAGCTTCCTTGCCGAGAATCCCGAGGCGCGCAGCGACCTGCAGGCGCTCGGCGAACTCGACTGGAACGGCGATCGCAAGATCGACGCCAACGACCTGAGGTTCGGCGAGCTCAAGGTCTGGGTCGACCGCGACCTCGACGGCATCACCGACGCCGGCGAGCTGAAGACGCTCGCCGAGCTTGGCATCGCCTCGATCAGCCTCAACGCGAAGGCGAACAATGTCTCGGTGAAAGTGGGCGAGAACGTTCTGCTGGCGACGAGCAGCTATACGAAGACCGACGGCAGCGTTCACGCGGTCGGCGACGCCGCGCTCGCGTTCAAGCCCGGCAAGGGCGGGTTCGCGGCGTCTGCCAACATGGCTTCGGCGGGGGCCCTGTCAGGCAGGGGCGAGCCGAACTACCTCTCCTTGACGCTTTCAAGGCTTCGCACGGGCTGGAAGGACGGGCTCGCCCCGCTCGACCTGCTCGCGGCGGAAGCCGGGCCGGCGGGAATCGCCAATGGCGCGGCAGCCGTCGGGCAGGCGGCGGCCACGCCGGATACCCGTCTTTCGCTGATGGTCCAGGCGATGACCGCCTTCGGCGGGCACAGCGGCGAAGCCGCGCGGCTCGACCGCAACGCGACCGATCGGCCTTCCTTCGACTATTACGCGTGAGGCCGACCCTCTCAATTATTGATTGAGGTGGATTAATACGGGCCGTTTTCTTGGGAATGGAGCGGCGAAGCGGGGCGTAGTCAGGGCCACGGAGGAGGCCTTGAATGAACCGTCCGCGCATCGCCCTTGTCGCCTTTCTCTTGTCCGCCGCCTGCGACGGGGCCCAAGAGGATGCGGGCGAGCGCATAGACGCCAAGAGTAAGGCGACCGGCGGGGAGGCAGCATCGTCAGCGGTCCGGCCGAGCGGCGCGGCGAGAAACTCGACGGGCAGGCCACAGAGCGGGACCGCGCGGCCGATGCGAACAGCAGCCGATGAGCCACCCACACCGGCCGAATTGAGCTAGTCTCGGAACTCCACGGCCTCTCTGAAACGCACTGAAAACACTCGATGCCCACTCTGATCGTGGACCCCGATCCAGTGGCTGAGAGTCAGCTTCCCCTGCTTAACATCCTCAGCCATGAGGTCGCGGACGCTCCTGATCGCCTCCGCACGCGCCGCATCCGTATCGGCAAACTCCCGGCCTTCCTCGTCAAGGGCCTCCCCGTCGTCGTGCAGGTGAAAATAATAACGCGGCATCACATCGCCCTCACACACGCGCTCGAAAATGGACCTCTCAGTCGCCGGCGCCGGAGGCCGCTCAGCGATGAACGACGAGCGCGCGCCGCAGGCGAACGTTCCGCGCACAGGGGGCACTAACCCACTGACTTACGTTAGCGCAGACTGCGGGTACCTGGCTAACGAACGGTCGAAGACCGGAGTGCGGCACCCGGCCTGCTGGGCTCGCTCGAGGTCCCTCGCCGATATGTGCGGCCCTGCTTTACCACCAAATCCGTGCAGAAAGAGGTTTTCGCTAGTTGCGCCCTTTGATAATCTTTGCGTTTGATTCGCATTGTTGGCGTGCGGCGGCATCGTGCGAATATCGGCGATGTTGCCGTCGCGGGTTGGCAAGCATTGCGGCGGTTCGGGTAAATTGCGATATCCGCCGCGAGACCGAGAGGGGGCTGCGTCGTGCCGCCGACCAGGACGGAAATTGTCTTCCGGAGCGAGAATCAGCGCGCACTCCTGGCAACGCTGGCAAAAGTGGCGCCTACCGACGCGGAAATTCTGATCACCGGGCCGAGCGGCGTCGGCAAGGAACTTTACGCAGCCTATGCGCACGAACACAGCCGGCGAAGCCGGCGGCCCTTTGTTACCATCAACTGCTCCAATCTTTCCAGCCACATGCTCGAGAACGAGGTGTTCGGCCACGCGCGCGGCGCCTATACCGGCGCTCACGCGGCGATGGGCGGGATCGCGGCGGCGGCCGAGGGCGGCTCGCTGTTCCTGGACGAGATCGACACCCTGCCGGCGGTGTCGCAGGCCAAGCTGCTGCGCTTCATCCAGACCAAGGAATATCGGCGGCTCGGCGAAACCAGCCTGCGCCGCGCCGACGTACGCCTGATCGCGGCCAGCAATGTCGATCTCGAGCGGCAGGTGCGCGACGGGCAGTTCCGCAAGGACCTCTTTTTCCGGCTTCGAGTCGTACCGGTCGAGGTCAAGCCGCTCGCCGAGCGATCCGAGGACATCGAACCGTTGCTCGACCATTTCATCGGCCGCTACGCCGGGTTGTACCGGGTGCCGGCGATCAGATTCTCACCCGCGGCACGCCACTGCCTCGTCGCTTATGGCTGGCCGGGCAATGTGCGCGAGCTCGAAAATTGCGTGCGCTACCTGACCTGTCTTCAGCTGGGCCGGGCCGTCGCCGCCACGGATCTTCCCTTATGCTGCGAGGAACCGGCGCCGCCGCCCGAGCCCGCGCCCGTCGAGCCTCCCGAACGCTACATCAACGGCACCTTGCGCGAGGCGAAGGCGAGGCTGATCGACAATTTCGAGCGTTATTACGTCGATCGCGCGCTGCAGGGCGCGTACGGCAATATCAGCGATGCGGCGCGCGCCTCGGGCAAGAACCGGCGCGCCTTCTTTGAACTGATGCGGAAATACGGCTTCGACGCCAGCGCCTATCGCCGCGGCAACGGCGCCCCGCGCCCGCCCGGCCCGCGTAATTCCTCTCCGTCCGACCGCTGAGGCGCCTGGGCAAAAAAGTCCAGCCGGGAAGCGCCATGTCGCCCGCCCAGGCAAAACCTTGGATTCCCGAAGGTTCCGGACGCGCCGGCGCGGCGTGGCGCGGCCTCGTGGCTGACTGGCGCTAGGACAAAAATGTCCAGCATGGCGCCGCCGCCGTTGCGCTCGCTTCTCAGGAAACGCCGCTAAACCAAAGGATTGCCGCGCCGCGCGCGATTGGCACGCTGCTTGCGACGGAGTTCGGCGAAAGCGAGCGGGGAGGGGCGATGCCCGATTATTCCGTGATTGCCGACGTCTCCGAGACGCTGCAGAACGTGCTCACTGCGGCGTTCGCCAACATGGGTCCGCAACCGCCGGTCGCCGAAGTGCACGACCTCAGCGGCAATATCTCGACCCAGCCGGCGCGGCTCACCTTGTTCCTGTACGAGGTCGCCGAGGATGCGGCGCTGCGCAACCGGCCCGCGGTGCAGAACGTCGTGCCGCCGGTGCTGTCCCTGCAGAAGCCGCCGCTGCCGCTGGTGCTGCGCTACCTGGCGACGCCCTGGTCGGGCGACCGCGTCACCGACCAGCGCATCATCGGCCGCACCTTGCAGACGCTGTACGACGAGGCGATCCTCAGCGGCCCCGATCTCGCCGGCGGCCTCGCCAACACCAGCGAGGCGCTCAAGATCAAGCTGGTCGCGCTCGAGCTCGAGGACCGCGCCCAGGTCTGGCACGCGATCCAGCGGCCCTATCGCATCTCGCTCGTCTACGAGGTCCGCTTCGTCAACCTCGAGCCGAGCGACTTCGAAATCCGCGCGCCGGTCAGCACGCGTCAGCTCGACACCGCCGCCCCTGCGGGCGCCGCATGACGGCGTGGCAGGCCATCCCAGCCGAGCGGCTGATGCTCTACAGCCCGATCGGGCTGCGCCTGATCGACGATTTCACGGGCCGTGCGCCGACCGGCCGCGTCCGCGTGCTGCTCGACCGGCGCGACGCGGCCGGGGGGTGGGAGGCGACCGACGTGCAGGCGGTGCGCACGCCGAGCGACGTCGTGACCTTTCCAGGGCTCGGCCGCAGCGCCCATGCCGGGGCACCGCCCACGCGCTACCGCGTTCGCATCGAAGCGGCCTATTACCGGCCCGATTACCTGATGACCGACGACGGCATCGAGTTCGACGTCCATCCCTATGACGATGCGACGCCGCCGGCCGTCTTTCCGATGCTGCCGGTGGGCCTGTTCCTGATGCCGGCGCCCAATTACGCCTATCCGAACCATGTGCGGGTGCTGCGCGGCGAGGTGCGCGACGCCGCCAACGATCCCGTGCCCAACGTGGAGGTCACGGAAAGCGTCAACGAGCGCGTGCTCACCGACGCCCGCGGCGGCTTCGCCTTGCCGCTGCGCTGGGCGCCGCTCACCGGCGCGGTGCAGATCGACGCGGTCGACCATCGCCCCAATCCCGACCGCACCGGCCAGATCAACATCAACCTGCCGGCCGACCTGGCCAGCGGGCAAGTCATTGTCGTCACTTAATCGGCGAGGAGCTGACCATGCCTGAATATCTGAGCCCCGGCGTCTATATCGAGGAGATCGCGAATGGGCCGCGCCCGATCCAGGGCGTGGGAACGAGCACCGCCGGCTTCGTCGGGCGGACCGAACGCGGGCCGACGCGGCCCAAGCTGGTCAGCAACTGGGGCGAATATACGCGCTGGTTCGGCGACACCGTCGCGCCGGCGGTGTCGTTCATGCCCAACGGCGTGCGCGGCTTCTTCGAGAATGCCGGCGCCCGCGCCTTCATCGCCCGCGTCGTCAGCATCGACGGCGTCAATCCGGCGGACGTGGCGATGCGCGATCTGGTCCTGCAGGGCGCGAACTTCCTGCGGGTGCGCGCCAACGGCGCCGGCGCGTGGGGCAACAACATCATCATCTGGGTCCGGGACGCGACGCGACGCGACATGGCCGCGGTGCCGCCGCGCGACTGGTTCCGGATCACATTGCTCTATTATCGCGACGGCGCACCGGATTCATTCGTCGATCCGAACAATCCGGCCAACGTCAACAACCCGCTCGCCGTCAGGCCGACGGTGGTGGAGGATTTCGACAATCTGACCTTCGTCGACGGCCGCTCGAACCATGTCGTCGGGCTGATCAACAGCAGCTCCAAGCTGATCGAGGTGGCCTATGACGACGGAGCCGGCAATCCCGCGCCGTCGGGGCGGCCGGTCAACACGCTCGGCGCCGCCGAGACGGCCACCGTCGACCTCGTCAACGGGAACAATGCCGACGTGCTGAGGCTGATGGCGCGCTTCCCCGGCATCGGCGGCAACGCGCTCACCGTGCAGGTCCTGCCCGGCACCAACGCCAACACCTTCCAGATCCAGGTCAGCGACGGCGGCAACCTCGTCGAGACCTACGACAATATCGCCGACGCGACCCCCGACGCCGCGGTGACCATGATCAACGCGCAGTCGCCCAGGCTGCGGGCCGAGCTGGTCCCGCCCGGCAACACCAGCCGGCCGGACGATATCGCCGCGGCGCCGCTCGCCGGGGGCGCGAGCAGCACGCTCGCCAACGGCGACGACGGCGCCGCGATCACGCCCGGCGACTTCGCCGGCGATCCGGCGGTGGCGCCCGATCTGCGTACCGGCCTCGCCGGCCTCGAGCTGATCGACGAGATCAGCCTGCTGGTCGCGCCGGACGAGGTCAACGGCCAGATCCTCAACAGCGACCAGATCACCGGCGCCCTGCTCGACCAGTGCGAGCGGCTGCGCGACCGCTTCGCCATCCTGTCGAGCCCCGAGTTGAGCGGCGACGTGCAGAACATCGTCGTGCCGCGCGATTCGAGCTACGGCGCCTTCTATTTCCCGTGGATCCGGGTGTTCGAGGCGCGGCTGCAGGATACGATGCTGGTGCCGCCGGCGGGCCACATCGCCGGCATCTATGCCCGCACCGACCGCGAGCGCGGCGTCTGGAAGGCACCCGCCAACGAGGTCGTCCGCGGTATGGTCTACCGCGACGTCAACAGCGTCCGCAAACCGCTGCAATACGATGTCGGCAAGGGCGGGCAGGACATCCTCAACCCGCAAGGCATCAACGTCATCCGCGACTTCCGCGCCGACGGCCGCAGCATCCGGGTGTGGGGCGCGCGGACGATGTCGAGCGACCCGCTGTGGCGATATGTCAACGTCCGCAGGCTCTTCCTGTACGTCGAGGAATCGATCGACGAGGGCACCCAGTGGGTCGTGTTCGAGCCGAATTACGAGCCGACCTGGGCGAAGGTCGTCCAGAGCGTGTCCAACTTCCTGCTGATGGTCTGGCGCAGCGGCGCGCTGCGCGGGGTGACCCAGGAGGAGGCCTTCTTCGTGCGCTGCGACCGCACCACGATGAGCGAGGCAGAAATCGATGCCGGCATGCTGATCTGCGAGGTCGGCATCGCCCCCGTCAAGCCGGCCGAGTTCGTCATCTTCCGGATCCAGCAGAAGACGCTGGATCAGACGGCCTGACGGCGCACCCCAACCCAAGCATCAGATTGGAGGATTAGGACATGCCCCCGGTCATTCGAGAAGATCCCTATGGCGGCTACAACTTCCTCGTCACCATCAACGGCGTCAGCGACGACGGCCATGCCGTGAAGGGGTCGTTCACCGAGGTCTCCGGCCTCGAGGTGGAGGTGGCGCCGATCGACTATCGCAATGGCAGCGAGGACATCATCGTCCGCAAGCTGCCGGGCCTCGCCAAGGCCACCAACATCACCCTCAAGCGAGGCATCACCGCCGACATCGACTTCTGGAACTGGATCCTCGCCGGCATGAAGGGCAAGGTGAAGCGCGCCGAAGGGTCGATCGTCCTGCTCGACGAGAAACGGCAGGAAGTGCTGCGCTGGAACTTCCGCCGCGGCTGGCCGTGCAAATTCACCGGACCCGGCCTCAACGCCACCAACAACGAGATCGCGATGGAGACCCTCGAGATCTGCCACGAGGGCCTCTCGGTGGACGGCCAGACCTGATGGGCGAAGCCGCGACCAGACTGCCCGGCGTCCGCTTCGAGGTTCGTCCCCCCGCGACCCAGGTCTCGCCGTTGCGCACCGACATCGCCGGGTTCATCGGGCCGACCTGGCGCGGCCCGGTGAACGAGGCGGCGCGGGTCGAAGGCTGGCGCGCCTATCAGGAGCTGTTCGGCGAGCTGACCCACGGCGCCGACACCGCTTATGCGGTGCGCGGCTATTTCGAGAATGGCGGCGAGGTCGCCTATGTCGTCCGCCTGCTGGGCGGGCCCGAAATCCATGCCGAGGGCCTGTGGAAAGTCGGCGAGGTCGACGCCGTCAACGATCGCTGGGAGCCGAGCGCCCCCGGGTCGGCGGGCTTCCGCGCGGCGGTTTTCCGGGTGGTGGCGACGACGCCCGGCAACTGGGCCAACGACCTCAAGGTCCGCTTCCGCTACCGGCGAAGGGGTCCCCAGGGCCGCGCCGAAGTGGACATCGAGGTGCGGCCTGCGCGCGGCGCGCCTGAGAGCCTCCCCGGCCTTCCCGCCGCCGACCTTGCCGAGGAAGTGGCGAAGCGTTCCCGCCTGATCCGCCTGGTCGTCGCCCAGCCCGCCCCCCCTTCCGCCGCATCGCCCGGGCCGCTGGCCAAGGTCTGGGACGCGGTGGCGCTTGCCGGAGGCGTCGAGGCGCCGCCCGGGCGCGACGATTACGACGCCGGCGCGCGCCTGTTGGCGGAGACGCGCGAGGTCGCGCTGATGGCGGCGCCGGATCTGCACGTCATGCCGGGCGGCGAGACGGCGCGCGACGACATGATCGCCCTGATGGCGGCGCTGGCCGAGGAGAAGCACGACCGTCAGGTCGTCGCGGAGACGCCGCCCGGGCGGAGCAACGTTCCCGCCGTCCTCGCCTGGCTTGGGGAGCTGCGCGCCGGCCTCGACGAAGCCTTCCCGCGCTCACTCGCTTTCTATCATCCGCGACTGGCCGTGCCCGACCCGCTCGGCGGCCTGGTCGCGCCGCTGCGCGAAATCTCGCCGGTGGGGCATGTCGCGGGCGTGATCAGCCGCCTGGACCGCGAGCGCGGCGCCCACCACACGCCCGCCAATGCCGAAATATACCAGGCCGTCGATCTGGCGCGGCGCTACGGCGCCGAGGAGCAGGGGGCGCTGGCGATGGGCGGGATCAACCCGCTGCTCTGCGCGCCCGGCAACGGCCTGGTGATCTGGGGCGGCCGCACCGCCCACAATCCCGCTTTGGGCAGCGGCGGCCTGTTCCTCGCCCACCGCCGGCTGATCCACCGGCTGATCCGCGCTATCCGCCGCGTCGCCGAGCCTTTGGTGTTCGAAGTCAACGGGCCGGACCTGTGGCTGATTCTTGCGCGCGCGATCACCAGCGTGCTGCTCGAAGCCTGGCATGCCGGCGCGCTCAAGGGCGACATGCCCGAACAAGCCTTCCGGGTGCGCTGCGACGAGTCCACCAATCCGCGCGAGAGCGAGGACGCCGGCGAGGTGCTGTGCGAGGTGCTTCTCGCCCCGGCGGCGCCGATGGAGTTCATCGCGCTGCGCATCGCGATCACGCGCGAAGGCCGGCTGGAGGCCATCGAGGCATGATGGCCGATCCCGTCCCCGGCTTCCGCTTCGTCGTCACGCTCGACAAGGCCGACGCCTATCTGCCGCCGGCCCAGGCGGCCCTGCTGCCGCTGGTCGCGCCCGGCGAGTTCCGCGAGGCCAAGGGTCTCGGCGCCGACCTCGAGGTGATGGGCTATGCCGAAGGCGGCAATAACGGCTTCGTCCACCAGCTTCCCGTCCGTCATTCATGGAGCCGGATCGTGCTCCAGCGCGGGGTGGTGCGCGATCCGATCCTGTGGCGCTGGTACAAAGCGGGGCTGACCCAGTCGCTCGGCGCGCGCCGCGACGGCTCGATCCTGCTGCTCAACCCCGACGGCAGCAAGATGTGCGCCTGGAACTTCAAGGCCGGCATCGCGGTGAAATGGGGCGGCCCCGAGCTCAACGCGATGGACAGCGCGGTCGCGATCGAGAGCCTCGAAATCGCCCATCACGGGCTGGACCATGTCGACGCCGGCGGAACGCTCGACGTCGGCGCCATCGTCGACGCCGCCGTGGAGTTCTTCAGCTGATGATCACGATCCAGCACCTCGAGGTCCAGTTCGACGTCGAAGGCGGCGAGGAGGAGCAGCATTTCGTCGCCTACTTCAACAAATATATCGAGGCCTGGAGCCGCCGCCGCGACGGCCAGCGGCAGATCAACGACGCAATGGGCAAGAACCGGAGCCTCGGCGACCGGGACAAGCCCATGGCGAAGAGATAGCAGGTGCTGACCCCCGCCAAATCGGCCGGCCAGGGCCTCAAGAAGGCGACACTGGAGGTGCTCGTTCCCAAGAACGTGCCGCAGCCGGTGATCGAGCTGTGCTTCAACCCGACCGAATATCAGCTGCAGAAAACGAACAACTTCGCCGAAATCCCGATCCCCGGGCTCGAATCGCCGCCGATCCAGTTCATCCGCGGCACCAGCGAAAAGCTCGTCGCCGACCTCATCGCCGACACCTCCGACACGCTCGAGGACGTGCGCAAGAAATATACCAACGGCCTGCGCGACCTGATGCGCATCAACAGCGACCTGCATGCCCCGCCGATCGTCCGCCTGATCTGGGACGACCAGCTGTTCAAGGGGGTGATCGAGTCGCTCAACATCAGCTTCACGCTGTTCAATCCCGACGGCATTCCGATCCGCGCCAAGGTCGGCCTGACGCTGAAGGAATACCGGCCGGTCGAGGTCCAGGTGAAGGAATCGCCCAAATCGTCGCCCGACGTCGAGAAGCACCATATCGTCCGCCGCGGCGACTCGCTGTCGAGCATCGCCGGCATGGCCTATGGCGATCCGACCCAGTGGCGCGCGATCGCGCGCAGCAACAAGATCCACGATCCGCGCCTGCTGAGGCCGGGCGCCGATCTCATTGTTCCGCGGGTGAGGTGATGGCGAGCTCCGTCCTCAAGTCGGGCCTGCCCAGCACCGACTATTACGCGCCCGACTTCCGGCTCGAGGTGGAGGGCGCGGAGCTGGACCCGACGACCCATGGCGACGTCCTCGAGCTCAAGGTCGTCATGGACATGGACAACATGGCCAGCTTCGATTTCACCATCAACAATTGGGACGATAAACACATCGCCTTCAAATATAGCGACACCGACACGTTCAGCGTCGGCAAGCGCGTCCATGTCCTGATGGGCTATGCCGGCAAGCTGCTGTCGATGGTCTCCGGCCAGATCGCGACGATGAGCCCGCACTTCCCCGAAAGCGGGCCTTCGACGCTCACGGTGGGCGGGCTCGACGGCATGTTCAAGCTGCGCGACCGCAAGCCCGCCGAGGGCGAGACCACCAAATATGAGAACATGACCGATTCCCAGATCGCGGAGTATGTCGCGACGCGCAACGGGCTGAAGGCGGTCGTCGACGATTCGGTCAAGAAATATGTCGAGGTCATCCAGAAGAACCAGGACGATGCGACCTTCCTGATGGAGCGGGCGAAGCGGATCGACTTCGACTGCTTCGTGCGCACCGATCCCGTCAGCGGCGAAGGCACGCTGCATTTCGTCAAGCCCCGGGACGGCCGCGAGAGCAAGACGGTGCGGATCTACCAGTTCGTCTGGGGAGAAAGCCTGATCAGCTTCCAGCCGACGATCAACCTGTCGCGCCAGGTCGGCAAGATCACCGTCCGCGGCTGGGACAACCGGACCAAGCGGGCGGTCGTCGCCTACGCCGACGCGAGCGACCTGCCCAATGCCGGCAAGTCGGCGGGCGGGGCGAGCGGGGCGGATGCTGCCGCCAAGTCGATGGAGGGCAAGCAGGACGTCGTCGTCGACGCCAATGTGACGACTGAGGACGAGGCCCGCCGCCTCGCCGTCGCGCTGCTTTCGGAGCGGGCCGCGCAGTTCATCACCGGCACCGGCCAGTCGATCGGGCTGCCCGATCTCCGTCCGGGCGACAATGTCGAAATGTCGCGGCTCGGGACCCGTTTCGACGGGACCTATTACGTCACCAAGGTCGAGCATGTGATCAACGAATCCGGCTACCGGACCCAGTTCGAGGTTCGCCGTTACTACGATGGAAGCGTCCAATGACCGACATTCCTCGTTCGGAATCGGCCGACCACCGGTTTTACGGCCTGTTCGAGGCGATCGTCACCAACGTCGACGATCCGCTGAAGGAGGGACGGGTCAAGGTGACCTATCCCTGGTTCCACGCCGACATGGAGAGCGACTGGGCGATCCTGATGCAGTTCTTCGCCGGGCCCGGCCACGGCGCCTTCTTCGTGCCCGAGGTCGGCAGCGTCGTGCTGTGCGCCGCCCGCCACGGCCATCTGCACGAGCCGATCGTCGTCGGCGGGCTCTACAACGGCAAGGACAAGCCGGTCGCCGACCATGTCCGAATGCGCCAGATCGCCTCGGTCAACGGCCACAAGCTGACCATGCTCGATTCCAACGGCGACAGCGCCGGCGGCATCATCATCGAGGATGCGAGCGGCTGCAAGGTGATCCTGTCGTCGACCGGCCATGTCGTGATCAAGGCGGTCGGCGCGCTGACCCTCGAAGCGCCGCACGTCCGCATCAACGGCCGCGTCGTCTCCGCCAACGCGAATCCGATCTGAGGGGCCGGGCATGCCGAACATCGACATCCCCATTCCCGACGAGCTCCAGGAGCTGCTGGCCGCGCCCAAATGCCTCGATCTGAGCTTCCCGCCGCCCAAGAAGATGACCGTGACTTTGCCCGGCGGCGGCCGGATCATGGCGCTGCACGATCTCGGCAAGTCGATTCCGACCGATTGCTCGCTGACCTTCAGCCTGATGCTCCAGATCATGCCGTTCATGGCGAACATGGAGTGCATCGTCCGCATACTGAAGCTGGTGAAGCTGATGAGCGACGCGATCACCAGCCTGCCGCCCTCGCCCAAGCTGATCCTCGACATCGGCGAGGCGGTGAAGGACCTTTCCGAATGCTTCCTGGCGATCACGCCCGCCGGGATGATCCCCTTCGTCCGCGACATCCTCTGCCTGATCCTCGCGCTGCTGCGCTGCCTGATCGGCCAGCTGAAAACGCTGGCGGAGCTGATGTCCGGGCTCGTCATCCAGATCAAGGCGGCGGAGGAATCCGGCAACAAGGACCTGCTGGCCACCCTGGAATGCGCCCAGGAGAACAGCCTCGTCGCCATGCAGCATCTGATGAACGGCTTCGGGCCGATCGGCGTCGTCATGGAGCTGATGGAAACCTTCATGGGCATTGCCGGCATCGAGGCGATCAAGCTGCCCGCGCTCGGCGACGCCTCCAGCGCCGAGGAGCTGTTGAAGGTCATCACCACGCTGGAAGAGGTGGTGGCCGCGATCCAGACCGTCGTCGACGCGCTCGGCGGGTGCCCGGAATGAGCGGCGCGAGCTTCCTCGGGCGCGGCTGGCGCTTCCCGGTCCAGCCCGACGCGGGCGGCGGGCTCGGCTATGTCGAAGGCGACGCCAATATCGAGCAGTCGCTGCGCATCCTGCTGATGACGGCGCTCGGCGAGCGGGTGATGCGGCCGACCTTCGGCTGCGCCGCGCCGCGGCTCGTCTTCTCGCCGGGCAGCGTCCAGTATCTGCGCCTGCTCGAAACCTCGGTGCGGGAGGCGGTGCGCGACTGGGAGCCGCGGGTGACTCTCGACGACGTCACCGCCGAGACGATCCCCGGCGACGAGACCAGCGTCAACGTCAACATCGACTACCGGATCCGCAGCAACAACACCAAGACCAACCTGGTCTTTCCCTTCTACCTCGGCCGGACGGAGGCGACGGGATGACGCTGCAGTCGCTCCGGCTCGACGACCTCGACTGGCGGACGATGGTCGACGCGATCCGCGGCCGGATCGCGGGCGCGTCCGACGAGGCCTGGACGCTGCACGCCGCGGTCGATCCCGGCGTCACCCTGCTCGAATTGTTCGCCTATCTGCTCGAGCAGCGCGTCTACTGGCTCGACCAGGTTCCCGACGCGCTCGTCAACGGGCTCGTCGCTTTGCTCGACGCCGAGCGCAGGCCCGCCGTCGCGGCGGCCACCCTCCTCGAAGTGACGCGCGCGCCCGGCGACACGCTCGCCGCCGGCGCGGTCTTCCAGCTCGGCGAGGGCGATCCGATGCAGCGCCTCGCGACGGCGGACGACCTCGCTTTGCTCGCGGTCGGCGCGATCGACGTCGCGGGCGGCTTCGGCGCGCGCCGCGCCGCGCCCGCGCCCGCGCCGCGCTGGACGATGCAGCCCCTCACCCTGATGAAGGCCGATGGCGGGGCGGCGGAAGCCCGGATCACGCTCTGGCTCGCGCAGCCCCCGGCGGCCGGCGCCGCCGGCCTGCTGCTCGACCTCGAGGCGCCGGCGGGGATCGCCCCGGGCTGGGCCAGTGACGCGGTGGCGGACGTGGCGCCGCCGGCGGAGCTCGAATGGGCGTACAGCGCCGCGGCGCCTGGGGGCCGGCAGCGCTTCGCCGCCGACGCGGTCCGCGACGGCACCCAGGGCCTGCGCCGGCCGGGCGTGGTGGGGATCGACCTGCCGGCGGACTGGGCGCCGGCCGGCCCGGCCGCCAACGGCCTCACGCCTTACGCATTGTGGCTGCGGACCGGCCGCGCGACGTTCTGCGCGCCGCCGCTCCTGCTGCGGATCGTCCCCAACGTGGTGGCGGCGCGTCACGCCATCCCGGTCGCCGCCGAGGCCGCCGGGCTGGAGGAGCAGATCGGCCGCTGGCTGCCGCTGCCCGGGCTCGCGCTGATGCTTCCCGAACGCCTGCCGCCGCTCGAGGATTCGCTGGCGCTCAGGCTGCGCGGCCGCGACGGGGTCTGGCGCGACTGGACTCCGGTCTGGGACTTCTCCCGCCACGGTCCGGACTCCCCGGTCGTGCTGGTCGACCGCGCGTTCAACTGCCTGCGCTTCGGCAACGGCCTGACCGGGCGGCTGCCGGTCCCGGCCAAGCCGGTGGGGGCCAATGTCGAGCTTCGCTACCTCGCCGGCGGCGGGGTGGCCGGCAATCTCGGCCGCGATCTTGCCTGGGAGAGCTTCGACCCGCTCGCCGACGCCGTGAACCCGGTCGCGGTCGGCGGCGGACTCGAGACCGAGAGCGCCGACGAGGCGCGCGACCGGATCGGCGCCGAATGGTTCGCGCGTCATCGGGCGGTGACCGCCGCGGATTACGAGGCGCTTGCTTGCGACACGCCGGGCGTGGCGGTGGCGCGGGCCAGGGCCGTGCCGGGATTCCACCCGTCCTTTCCCTGCGCCAGTGTTCCGGGCGCGATCGGCGTGTTCGTCCTGCCCGAAGCGCCGCGCGCCGAAGGCTGGCTGCACGGCGACCGGCGGGTGATCGCGCCGCGGCCGGACCCGGGCATGCTGAGCGAAGTGCGCGCCCATCTCGAAGAGCGCCGGCTGCTGACCGCGGAGCTGTTCGTGCTGGCGGCGCGCTACCGGATGGTCGAGGTGGAAGCCACGCTGGCCGGCGCCCCGGGCGATCCCGACGCGGTGGTGGCGCGGCTGCGCGACGGCCTCACCCTTTACCTCGATCCGCTGGTCGGCGGCGCCGAGGGCGACGGCTGGCCGTTCGGACAGCCGGTGCGGCCGTCGGAGATCGCGCACCAGCTGCAGCGGCTCGCCGGCGAGGATGCGGCGGTCGGCCAGGTCGGCCTGCGCCTGCTCGATCCCGCCCGGCCGGACGCGGCGTTCACGAGCTGCGCCGATGCGCCGATCGCGCCCTACGAGCTGGTCGCGCTGCAGGCGCTCAGCCTTCGCTGGCTGCCGCCGCCGAACGACCGCGGGGGGCTCAAATGAGCGCCCCCTGGTGGGGACGCGAGCGCGGCCTCGACGCCGTGCCGGCGCTGCAGCCGCCCGCGCCCGGGCAACCGAAGCTGCATTCCGCGCGGCGCGGAGACATCGTCCGCGAGCTGCTCGGCCGGGCCGCGGCCTACACCCCCGACTGGACCGACCGGCGCCAGGGCGATGCCGGCTATGCGCTGGCGCGGCTGTTCGGCGAGCTGGCCGAGCCGGTGCTCGAGCGGCTCAACCGGCTGCCCGAGAAGACCCTGGTCGAGTTTCTGCGCACCGCCGGCATCGGCCCGCTGCCGCAGCAGCCCTCCCGAGTCCTGTTGAGCTTCGCCGCCGAGGCCGAGGCGCCGGCCGCGGTGCGCGTGCCGCGGGGGACGCAGCTCGCGGTCGAGGCCGCCGACGGCTCCGGCGCCAGGATCGTGTTCGAGACGGAGCGGAGCCTGAGCGCCGCGCCGCTCAGCATCGTCGCGGCCTTCCGCAAGACCGGCGGCCTGTTCGAGGAGATCGACCTCGAGGCGTCGCTTCCCGAAGGCGCGCCGGCGTGGCGGCCGTTCGGGCCGCGGCCGCCGGTCGGCGCGACTTTGGTGATCGGGCTTGCCGGGCGCGCGCCGACGGGGACGAGCCTGGCGATCGGCGTCCTGCTCGCCGCGACCGGCGGCGCCCCGCCGCCCGTCGCCAGCGGCAGCAGCGCGGCGCCGGCCGGGCTGACCGCTTTGCTCAAATGGGAGGTGCTCGACGGCACCGCTTACGAAAATGCGGCGGTGGTGCGCGACGAGACGCGCGGCCTGACCCAGAGCGGCATCATCGAGCTTCGTCTCCCCGACCGCTGGCGGGCCGGAACCCCGGAGGGCGTCGACCGGCCCGAGCCGATGTTCTGGCTGCGCGTCCGGCTGGTCCACGGCGAGTTCGCGGCCGCGCCCGCGGTCCAGTCGCTCCAGCTCAACGCGGTCGAGGCGAGCGCGGTCCAGACGATCCGCGACGAGGTGCTGGAATATGTCCCCGGCAGCGACCGCCGCCGGCTGCGGCTCAGCCAGGCGCCGGTCATCCCCGGGTCGCTCGACCTTGTGGTGATCGAAGGCGGGCTCGACGGCGACGGCGAGGTTTCGTGGGCCGCGACCGACAGCCTCGTGCGCCACGGCGCCGCCGACCGCGTCTACGTTCTCGACGCCGACGTCGGCGAGCTCGAGTTCGGCGACAATGTCCACGGCATGCGGCTGCCGCTCGGCTTCCGCCACGTGATCGCGCGCTCCTACCAGGTCGGCGGCGGCCTGAGCGGGCGGGTGCCGGCCGAGGCGGCTTTCGCGCCCGTCCAGTCGATCCCCTTCCTGACCGGGGTCACCAACCAGCGGCCGGCCAGCGGCGGCCGCGACGTCGAGTCGCTCAGCCGGACTCTGCGCCGCGGCCCCGAGGAAATCCGCACCCGCGGCAGGGCGGTGACGCTCGCCGACTATGAGCTGCTCGCCCGGCAGGCCCCCGGCGCCGATGTCGAGCGCGCTTTTGCGATCGGCGGCCGCGACGCCCGCTTCCCGGGCGCGATCGTGCCCGGATCGGTGACCGTGCTGCTGGTTTCGTCAGACCGCGCCGCCGCGCCGCCGATCCCCGACGCGGGCACGCTCGAGGCCGCCTCGCTCTGGCTCACCGGGCAGGTGGCGCCGGCCGGCATCCAGGTGGTGACCGCGGCGCCGCGCTTCCAGACGATCGGCGTGCGGGCGACGGTCGCGGTCGGCGCCGGCCACGACGTCGGCGGCGCGGTCGATACGGCGCTGACCAACCTCCAGGATTATCTCCACCCGCTGCGCGGTGGCGACGACGGCGAAGGATGGCCGTTCGGCGGCATTCTGCGCCACCAGGCGCTGACTCGGATGCTGCTCGAACGCACGCCCGGCCTGCTCGCGGTGCCGGCGCTGAACCTCGTCGTCGACGGCGTGCTGCACGGACGCTGCGAGGATTGGGCGATCCCCGAGACGGCGTTGATCTGGCCGTCGGGCCACGAGGTGTTTCCCGTGAGCGGGGGGGACGGATCATGAGCTGCCCGCCCGATCCCGCCACCTTCCGCCTGCTCGACGCCCTGGTCGGCTGGGACGTCGGCGATTCGAAGGGCCTGGCCGGCTATGACGACATGGCGGGCGTCACCCTCGAGCCGACCGCCTTCACCCTCAGCCCCGAGACGCTCGCGGTCGCGCTGCCGCCGGCGCGGCTGGCGCAGGGCTGCGGCCCGTGTGAATGGTATCTGGTCACCTGCTGCCCGCCGGCGTCGCGGCTGCTTCGGCTCGATTCCTGCGCGCCGGGCTGGCGCTCGGTATGGCGCGGGCGCTGCGATCCGAAGATGCTCGTCTGCGCGACGGCGGTGGCGGTCCATTGCGACCGGATCGCGGTCAGCGATCCCGGCGCCGGCCGCGTCTGGGTCTGGCGGCGGGGCGGGGCGGAGCTGGCCTTCTCGCTCGCCATCGCCGAGCCCGGGCCGCTGGCCTGGGCGGGGTGGGGCGAATGGCTGGTCGCCGACCTCGCGGCGATGCGCCTGCGCCGGTTCGATCCCGGCGGCGGCGAGCATTCGGGCGCGCTGCCGATCCCCGGCACGGCCGAGCGGCTGCGCGTCGATTCCAAGCATCGCATCTGGCTGGTGACTCACGATCAGGGCACCTACCGTCTCTGGAAGGCGAAGCGCGGCGCGTCCGCCTTCCTGCCCGCCACGCTGAAGGAGCTGCTCGAGGCCTTTCCAGACACCGGGCTGCGGCGCGCGGCGGGTCATTATTTCTGCATCGAGGACCTCGCCGACGGGGCGAAGCGCCTGCGCTGCTTCGATTGCTACGGCCGTCCGGCCACGCCGCCGCCGGCGCCGCCCGCGCCGCCCGGCTTCGGGCCGCGCGGCCAGCTGCTCACCGCCGCGATCGACAGCGGCATCCCGCGTTGTCGCTGGCACCGGGTGCGCATCGACGCCGAGGTGCCGGCGGGGACGAGCCTGGCGCTTGCCGTCTCCAGCCATGAGGAGGCGAATCCCGCGCCCCAGGGACCGCCGCTGATCGCGGACGGGGAATGGGCGGGCTTCGCCAGCGGCGCGCCGCATCCGGACGATTGGTACGAGGCGCCGCTGGGCGCGCTCGACTTCGTCGTCGATCAGCCGCCGGGACGCTATCTGTTCGTGCGGCTGCGGCTGACCGGCGACGGCCGGAGCAGCCCCGTGGTGCGCAGGATCCGCCTCGATTTCCCGCGCCAGACCAGCTTCGACCGGCTGCCGGCCGTCTATCACGACAATCCGGCCGCGGTGAGCTTCGGCGAGCGCTTCCTCGCTTTGTTCGACGCGGCGGTCGAGGATATCGACCAGGTCATCGAGCGTTATCCGGCGCTGCTCGACGTGGACGGCGTGCCGCAGGAACTGCTGCCCTGGCTGGGCGGCTTCCTCGGCGTCGCCATGGACGGCGCCTGGAGCCCGGAGCAGCGCCGCGAGATCCTGAAGGCGGTCCCCGATCTCTATCGCAGGCGCGGCACCCCGGCCGGCCTCAGCCGGGCGCTGGAGCTGGTGCTCGGCGTCAAGCCGGCGATCGCCGAAGCCGCGCTCGGCCGGCCCTGGGGCGCGGTCGGCGCGGCGCGGCTGGAGGCGGTGCGGCTGTTCGGCCGCTCGGCGGTGCGGCTCCGCGCCGGCCGGTCCCGGCTCGACCGCACGCCGGTGTGGAGCATCGGCAACCCCGATCACGACCCGCTGAGCGGGGCGTCGTTCCGGTTCCAGGTCATGCTGCCCATGGCTTCCGACGAGGGAATGCGGGCGCAGGCCGCCCGCGTCGTCGAGTCGCAGAAGCCGGCGCACGCCGTCGCCACCCTGCGCCACGGCGGCGGCCTCATCGCCGGGCTCGGCACCAGCGTCGGCATCGATACGGCGCTGGTGCCGCTGCCGCGGCCGGTGCTGGGCGGCGCGGACGGGGTCCGGCTCAGCCGCAGCTCGGTGCTCTGGTCGCTTCATCCCTGCACCGATTCAACAACCCAGGTCGGTTTGGCGTCGGCCGTCGGAATTCATACGCTTGCGGAGTAGGTCCATGACAATGCAACAGACCAAAGCCAGGCATGAATGTGCGGAAGTTCCCGAGTTCGAGCGGCTCAATTACTTCTTTGGGCAGATGCTGGGTGCTGCGGACTTCAGGTCAGAGCAGAATTACTTCCGCGAGAAGCTGAAGCTCCACAATCGCTGCCTCCATGGCTACGGCGTGGTGTGCGGCCTCGAAGTCACCGCGCTGCACGAGGAGGATTGCTGCCCGCCGGCGGACAAGAAGCAGACCGGCCGCGCCAAGAAGATGCTCGCCAAGGTGGAGGCCGAGATCGCCTCGGTCCAGGCCCAGCTGGCGGATCCGACGCTCACCGCCGAAAAACGCGACGAGCTCCAGCAGGCGCTCGAAAAGGCGAACGGCCGGCGCGAGGAGATCCGGCGCAAGCTCGAGCACCGTCACCCCTATACGCCCGACGGCAGCGAGCCGTGCGAGGACGAGGATAAGCCGCGGGCGCCGGTGCTGGTCCATTGCGGTCTCGCGCTCGATTGTCACGGCAACGAGCTGGTGCTGCGCCAGGCCGTTCTCGTCGACCTCTGGGCCGCGCTCGATCTCTCCGAGCGTCGCCGGCTCGAAGAGGAGGGGTCGGGGACGCTCTACCTCAGCATCTGCTATTGCGGCGAGCCGACCCATCCGTCGCGGCCGGTCCTGCCCGACACCTGCGGCGCCGTCTCCGATTGCAATTTCGGCAAGACGCGGGATTCGGTGCGCTTCCGAGTCGGCGTCGAGCGGCCGGAGGACGACGCGCGCTGCGAGCCCTGCTGCGCGCCCTGCACCGACGAATGCGTGCTCCTCGCCGCGATCCGCTGGGAGGCGGGCGATGCGATCGAGGACGACGATATCGACAACAGCGTGCGGCGCTCGATCTCGCTCTACGAGCCGACCACGATCACCGGCGTCAGCTGGGTCCATGGCGCGACCTATTCGCGAAACGAAGCGACCGCGGTGCTCGGCACCGAAGGCGAGGGCAGCCGGACCGACGGTATCGAGATCAGCTTCTCGCGGCCGGTCCATGCCGAAACGCTTCAGCCCGGGGTCGTCGATCTCTGGCGGATCCAGGGCGGCAAGGGCATCCGCGGCAGCCTCTCCTCGATCGAGGGCGATTATGTGGACAAGCCCGCCGCGGGCCTCGTCACCTCGTTCCGCTATCGCGATGAATCCGGCGAGATCCTGCAGCGCGGCGACCGCATCCTCGTCATTGTCCGCAGCGACTTCATCCTCGACGCCTGCTGCCGGGCGGTGGACGGCAACCATATCGGCGGGCGCGTGCCCCAGCTCGAGGCGTACCGGAAGGCGGAGGAGGCGCCGGAGCAGGAAGCGGCGCAGGCCTCCGGTTACGGCGAGGGCCAGGGGCAGCCGGCCAAGCCCGGCGGCTACGGCCAGGGCGGCCAGGACGATCATGACGATCACCCGACGGACGACTGCAATGGCGGCGGAGACGGCAACGGGCCCTGCCGGCTGCCGCCCGGGGGCATCGGGCCCTGGACGTCCGGCAACGGCGGTGCCGGCGGCACCTTCGAGAGCTGGTTCTACATCGATTGATTTCGCTGGAGAGAAGCATGACCGAGCTAACCAAAATGGCATCCCAGGCAGACTGCGGTTGCGGCGGCGGCGGATGCGGCGGGGGCGGCGGCAGCTGCGCCAAGTGCGGCCAGGAGTGCGAGGGCGGTCCGCTGCAGCGACCGTTATTCTTCTCCGGCCAGCTGCTCACCGAGGAGGATCTGCAGCTCCTCTCGGACTATGCGGCGACCAAGATGCGGCTCCACAACCGCTATCTGCACGGCGCCGGCGTCGTCTGTGGGCTGCAGGTCGTCTGCCACCCCTGCGGCGGCGGCAAGGTGATCGTTCAGCCGGGGGCGGCGCTCGATTGCTGCGGCAACGACATCTACGTGCCGTGCCCGGTCGAGCTCGACATCAACAAGATGGTCAACGAGCTCAGGCTCGAGAAGCGCGGCGGCTACGATTGCGGCGACCCGTGCGAGAAGCCTTGCGACGATTCCCCCGACGACGTCCGCTGCATCGAGCGCGCGGGGCGGCGCTACTGCCTCTACATCCGCTATTGCGAGGAGCTCGAGGAGCCGGTGACGCCCTATCTGACCGGCGGCGACTGCGCGCTCCAGATCTGCAAGCCGACCCGGATCCACGAGGGCTATAAGTTCGAGCTGCGCTGCCCGGAGGAGGATCCGGAGCCCGACGATTTGTTCCGCCGCCTGCTGTGCTGCATCGGCGACCTCGACCGCGCCGAAAGGGCGGCCGACGACGCGCTCGCGGCCAACGAGTTCGGCCAGCGCCGGATGGCGGTGCGCGCGCAGGTCGCGGCGGGCCAGGTGGGCGATTTCGGCGAGGCCGATCGCGTAGCGCTGAACCAGACCGGCGCGCTCGAATCCTTCACCGCGCAGGAAGGCGCCAAGGCGATGCTTCCCGAGGCGGAGGTGCGGACGCTGGTCGACAGCTATCAATCCGTCGCCGCGGCGGTCGTCCGCTACGACCTGCAGCCGGCCAGCACCCAGGCCCAGCTCGCCACGTCGATGGAGGGGCTTCCGGGCGAGGTCGAGAACGCCCGCTATGCGATCCAGCATTCGAGCGAGGCGCTCAGGGAGCAGGTCCCCGGCCTGTCCTCGGCGCGGGCGCGCACCGTCGCCGGGGCGGCGATCGATCAGGGCGCCGCCTGGACCTCGGCCAATCTCGATCAGGCGAGCCTCCAAAGCCCGCAGGCGCTCTATTACGCCTATGAGGTGCCGAGCTCGCCCGAAATAAGCCAGACCTTCGGCGACGACGCCGCCCAGTTGCGTGAATGGCTGCTCGACCGGATCGAGAACAAGGCGCTCGCCAGCGACTGCCGCCTGCGCCACGATTTGCTCGCGATCGAGCTGCCGGGCCCCGGTTCGAACCAGGAGGACAATCTCTACGAGGCCCAGCAGAAGCTGACCGAGATCCTGTTCCGCTACCTGATCGACTGCATCTGCGCGGCGCTCAACCCGCCATGCCAGCCGTGCAAGGACCCGGCGGTCAAGCTCGCCTGCCTCACCGTCGACGATTGCGAAGTCGTCCGCATCTGCAACCTCGAACGCACCTTCGTGCTGAGCGGGCCGGCGATCCGCTACTGGGTGCCGTTCCTGCACTGGATCGGCGAGCTGCTCGAGAAAGCGTGTTGCGAGCATCGGGTGCGCGTCGGGCGAGAGGAGCAGCCCGGGAGCACGCGGGCGCTGAGCCGCGACCGCAAGGGCTATATGCAGGCGACCGCGCCGCTGGTTTCGGGTGCGGAGGCGCCGGCCCCGCTTCGTTCGCTGCTCCGCCTCGCCAATATCGACGAGCGGAGCGCGACGGCGCGAGTCAATACGCTCGGCAGCCTCGGCCGCTTGGCCGGCGATTCGGTCAGCGCGGATTTCTCGATCTATTCGAGCGCCCTGGGAGCGCGCGTGAAGGGCGCGGCGGCGTTCGCCGCGCCCGGAGCGACGGAGGCGGCCCGGTCGGCGGTCGCGCCGATGGAGAGCGACGTCGCCGAGCTGCGCGCGAAGGTCGCCGAAATGCGCGAGCTCAGCGAAAAGCAGGTCGAGCCGCTGGCGAGCAATGTCGAGGCGCTGAGCGCACGCGTCGATGCGGTCCACGACGCCAGCCAGAAGGTCACCCCGCTCGTCCAGGATGTCGCCGAGCTGCGCGATCGCGTCGTCGCCGCCCGCGCCGCCGAGGAAGCCACAAGGGCGGCCACCGAGAAGCAGGTCACCCGGTCGCTCGACGACGTGCGCAAGGAGATGGCCGGCCTCGGCAAGCGCGTCGCGGGCGATTCGAGCCTCGTCAAGGAGCTGCGCAAGGCGCTCGACGATCAGCGCAAGCGCAGCGACACGCTCGAGGCGCGGTTGAAGAAACTCGAGCCGAAGAAAGGCTGACCATGGCTAGCGCAAGCTCGGGCGGGGTCCAGCGCCCCACCTTCTTCGAAGGCCAGATCATCGCCGCCGCCGATCTCAACGCGGCGGTGGAGACCGCGCGCGTGGGCCTCGCTCAGCACGAACGCTATCTCCATCTGCCGGGCATCGCCGGCGGCCTCGAGCTGGACGCGATCGAGCGCCAGACGCTGAATGGCGATACCTATCAGGACGTGACGGTGAAGCCGGGCCTTGCAGTCGACGGCAACGGCCGCCACCTCGCCTTGACCGAGGCCGAGCGGCTGAGCGAGGACGTGTTCGACCAGGCCAATGTCGCGATCAGCGATCCGGCCGCCTGGTATCCGGTGTTCCTGACCGGCCGCGACGACACGCCCGCGACCTCGGGCGCGCCGCAGGTCGCCTGCTACGGCAACGCGCCTACCCGGGTGATCGAAATCGTCGAGATCGGCTTCGGCCGCGTCGAGGACGCCGCCGACCCCCACAATGTCGCCACCGCCGATATCGCCGGCGGCCCCGGCGCGGAGGGGCCGCCGTGGCGGGTCCTGCTCGGCTTCGTGCAGTGGAGCTCGGCGATCAAGCGCTTCACCGCCGTCGCTCCCGACAGCGACGGCGTTCGCCGCTCCTATGTCGGCGTGCGCGCCGACGAAGTGGTGGCGGGGGGCGGCACGCTCGTCCTGCGCTCGGCGGCGAAGGATTCGAGCGGCAAGGTGGCCGTCGAAATCGACGGCGAGGACGGCGAGCTTCGCTTCGGCGCTCAGAACAGCAGCGGCGCGATCGTGTCGGTGTTCACCGTCAATGCTCAGGGCGACCTGTTCGCGGCCGGCCAGATCTCGGGTGCCGAGGGCGGCGCCCAATATCAGAGCGGGTCGGCGTTCGACGGCATGCTGCTGCCGCTGCCGCCGGGGGTCACCGCCAAGCAGGTGGAGGACGGCAAGGTGACGTTCCACGCCCAGGTGAACCCCCATTATGGCGCACCGCCGCTGCCGCCGGCGCCGGCGGGCCATCGCTGGCTGATGACTCCGCTCGAATGCCGGGTGGACGACGATCGCCGGGTCCATTGCCGGCTGTGCTGGGCGCGGACCGACAATAACGCGATCCCCGAGATACGGCCCGGCTCGGTCGATTTCATCCTGGCCGCCTTCGTAACCGCCTGACCGGAGGGACGTCTCATGGCTGCATTGATGGATCTGATCGTGGCGGGCCCCGAAAACCACGTCCTCGCCGCCGCCGTCCGCCGCGACGGCAGCGGCGCCGCGCCCGACGCCAGGGCGCTGGTCGGCGACGGCCTGCCGATCCGCAACCCCGCGACCGGCGACACGCTGGTCACGGTCCTGGCCGAGCAGCTCAAGGTGCAGAGCGCCGACCTGCGCGACGACCTGCTGATGGACGCGCGCGGCTTCGTCATCGACAATGGCCTGCCCGAGCCCGGCGTCGCGCCGGCCGGGACTCCGGTGCAGCTCAACGGCACCACCATCACCGTCACTTTGCCTTATTCGGCGCCGTCGAGCGGCGCGACGGTCTGGGTCTATATCGCGGGCGGGCAGCAGCCGATCGTTCACCAGATCCAGGTCACCTCGGCCTTCAGCGCCTCCGAACCGCTGCCGCTTCCGCCCGGCCCGTACGGAATCCTCGTACTCGCCCCGAAAGTCCGGGCCGCGGTCGCGACGATCACGCTGCCGTAGCGGCGCGCCGATGGCCGACATCGTCATTCGCCGATGCACGCTGCGGGTGATCCGGCATGGCGGCTGGAGCTGGGGCGCCGACCGCCGCGGCCTGGTCGATCGCGTCGTCGGCCTCGTCCCCGAGCTGGTCGCGGCGCGGCTCGCCGAGCTGTTCGGCGACGACGAGGAGGTCGAAATCGCCGAGCCCGTGCGGCTGCGCATCGCGCTGGGCGCGGCGCCCTTCGCTCATCCCGAGCGGTTGAAGGCGGCGATCGACGCGGCGATTACGCCGGAACGCCTGCCCGCGGCGGTGAGGGCGAGGGCCGCTTCGCCGCCGGCGCGGCGCGCACCGGCGGCGCCCGCGGGACCCGAACCGGTCGCGCCCGGCCCGCCGGGCGGGGAAGGCGCGGCGGCGCCGCCGTCGCTCCGCGAGCTGCTGCTGCGCTGGCGCTCGCAAGGCGATTTGGCGCGGCGGCTCCGCGGCTTTTCCGAAGCGGCCGCTTCGCTCTGGCTCGCGGCCCTGCTCGACGAATGCCGCGCGCCCGGCGCCCGCCAGCCGTCGGAAGAGGACTTGCTCGCCGGGCTGCGCGCGATCCGACGCCGGCTGCCGGCGGTGGCCAAAGGCGGGGCGCAGCCCGCCTGGGCGCGGCTGGCGGCCGCGGTCGAGCTGACGGCGCGGCACCCGCTTCTGCCGGACCTGGACTCGGTCCGCCAACTGCTCGATCGGGTCCTGCCGCCGGCCGCGGCGCCGGCCGGGCGGGCGCGCCATCCACCGGGAGAGGGCGCCGCTTCCGCGCCGGCCGCGCGCGCCGCGGCGGCGGCCAAAGCGGAGGCGCCGCGCCGCCCCGGCCCGCCGGGGGCTGCACGGCGCGCGGCCCCAGCGGCGCGCGCGCGCAGAGAGATGGCGCTGTGCTCGGTGCTGCCCTTCCTCGTCCTCGCCATGCTCCGCCGCATCGGCTGGCTCGACGTGGCGGCGGCGGTCTTCCAGGCGCTGCAGCTGGCCGATCGCGGCGCCCTGTTCGCGGCGGCGCTGGCGGGCAAGCTGCTGCCGCCGCCGGAGCGCGGCTGGCATCGCGGCGAACGCGCGCTCGATACGATCGCGGTCTTCGCCGGGCTCGACTCGGCGCCCTCTCCGGTCGCGCTCGAGGCCTGGAGCCGGAGCGCCGGCGACGGCCTCAGCCCGCTCGACGGCTTCGTCGCGTTCGAAATCGCCCACGGCCACGACGCGGCTCAGCCGCTGCTGGTGACTCGCGCCGGCGAGGCCGAGGCGTCCTGGCTGCTGTTCGACGCCGACGGCCACTACCCGGTGGCCTGGGCGCATGACGAAGCCGCGCTGCTGGCGGCGCTGGCGCCGTTCCGCGCCTCGGTGCTGCTCGTCGGCGCGCGCGCGGCGACGCCGCGGCTGATGCGCGATCTGCGCGCCGCCGATTTCGCCTTCGCGACCGACGCGCCGCCGGCGCGGGGCGAGGATTGGCTGCGGCTTCCCGGGGCGGCCGCCTGCTGGGCCTCGCCCGGGGACGTGCCGGTGCCGCGCGTCGCCGCCGCCGCGATGCGCCTCCCCGAGCTCGAGGCGGCCGCCGCCGCCACCGGCCTGGAGCTGCTCGCGCTTCGGCCGGCGGTGGCGCCGGGCAAGGCGGCGGCGCTGGACGAGACCGCCGCGCTGGCCGCCGGTCTCGGCCTCGGCCTGCTCGCCTGGAGCCTGTGGCGCGACCGCGAGCCGGTCGATCCGCTGCTCGCTTTGCTCCGGCTCGGCGATCTCGACGGGACCGGCCGCATCACCCCGGACGCGCTGGAGGTGCGGCCCGCCGTCGGCCGGCGCTATTTCGACCTCAAGGCGCACAATCTGCTCGCCGACATTGCCGGCGTGCCGTGGCTCGGCGGCCGCATCGTCAGGTTCATCGGCCCATGAAAGCGGCGCCGACGATCGCGAGCCTCGCGCTCGACCACCTGCTGCTGGGGCTGCGGCCGATCAACCGTGCGCTCCAGGCCGCGGCGCAGGCCCGCGCCGGCACGACCGCCCGGCTGATGCGGCCCGATGGCCAGCCGGCCAGCATCACCGACCAGCATCTCAACCAGCTCTTCGTCGACGTCGATCACGCCGCCGGCGCCGCGCCGGAGCCCCAGGCCAGGCTCGCGCCGACCGAGGAGGAAGCGGGCCTCGAGGCTGCCCTCCGCAAGGCGGCGGCCCGGATCGGGGCGACGCTTCCGCTCGACGCCCTGCGGCGCGCGCTGGACCTGACGCCGTTCGAGACCGGCGCCGTGCTTCTCTGTGCGGCGCCGCAGCTGCACGGCGCCTACCACCGCATCTTCGCCTTCATCCACGACGACCTCAACCGGCTCGGTCCGAGCGTCGAGCTGCTCGCCCGCCTCGAAGCGGCGGACATGGCGGACCAGGTCGCCCGGCGCGAGGCGCTGGCGCCGCATGGCAAGCTGTGCCGCAGCGGGCTGCTCCAGATCGTCGCCGATCCGCCCAATCCGCTGCATCGCGAATATGCGCTCGATCCGGCGGCGTTCGACGCGCTGGTTCAGGGAGGGGCCGATTGGGCCTCCTGGTTTCGCGACATGGAGCGCGTCGCCACCGACGAGGCGCTGCCGTTGCGGCTGTTTCCCGACGGCAAGGCGCTCGGCCGGATCGCGCGCCTGCTTCGCGGCGGCTCCTCCTGCTTCGTCGGGCTGTGGGGGCGGGCGAGCCGCGGCGGGGCGGATGCCGCCGCCGCCCTCGCCGCGGCCTCCGGGCGGATGCTTCGCCGCCTGCCCGCCGGCGTGCTCGACGAGGCCGCGCTCCATCGCTCGCTCACGGTGGCGCGGGCGCTCGGCGCGCTGGTCTGGATCGACGCCGATCGGCTTCCCGGAGAGGAAGAGGATTCGGCCGGCAGCCGCGACCGGCTGGTCGAGGCGCTGGCGCGCTTCGCGCCGGCGGTGATCTGCACCGGGGCCGAGCCCTGGCGGCCGCTCGAGCTGCTCGCCGATCGCGCCCTCGTCGACCTTCAGCTCGCTGCGCCCGACCTGCGCCTGCGGGGGCGCTGGTGGCAGGCGGTGGCGCCCGAGGCGGGCGCGGACACCGCCCGCCTGCTCGCCGCCCGCTACGAATTCAGCCCGCGCGAAATGCGCGCGGCGACAGCGGCGGCGCGGCTGCGGATCGAGGCGGACGGCGCGCGCGGCCTCGCCGAAGCGCTGCCGCGGGCCTGCCGCGCGGTCAGCCTGCGCCGGGCCAGCGCGTTCGCCAAGGTGATCGAGCCGCGCCGCAAGCCGGACGATCTCATCCTGCCGGCGGAGCTCCATCGCCGGGTGCTCGATGTCGCCGCTTTCTACCACGCCTCGCCGCGGGTCGACGAGACCTGGGGGTTCGGCCGGCTGCTCAGCGGCGCCGGCGGCGTCAAGGTGTTGATGACGGGCGACAGCGGCACCGGCAAGACCGCCGCCGCCGAGGTCATCGCCGGCCAGGTCGATCCCGATCAGCTGCTGCTCAAGGTCCATCTGGCGAGCGTGGTCTCGAAATGGGTGGGCGAGACCGAGAAGAATCTCGACGCGGTGTTCGATCATGCCGAAGAGAGCCACGCGGTGCTGTTCTTCGACGAGGCCGACGCCCTGTTCGCCAAGCGCGGCGAAGTCGAGCGCGGGTCCGACCGCTATGCCAATCTCGAGGTCAGCTTCCTGCTCCAGCGGCTTGAGGATTATGGCGGCCTGGCGATCCTCGCCAGCAACCACAAGGACCAGATCGACGAAGCCTTCATGCGCCGCTTCCAGGTGGTGCTGCATTTCCCGCGCCCGACCGCGGCCGAGCGCCGCCGGCTGTGGGAAATCGCGCTTCCGGCCGATGCCCCGAAGGCCGCGGACCTCGATCTGGAGGCGCTGGTGCAGCTCGATCTGACCGGCGCCGGCATCGTCAACGCCGCCCGCATGGCGGCCCTGCTCGCCGCGCAGAACGCGCAGCCGGCGATCGGCATGGCGCAGCTCATCCCCGCGGTGGTGCGGCAATTCCAGCATGAGGCGCGGCTGCTGCCGACCGCGCAGCTCGGCCGTTACGCCGCGCTGGCCGGAAACGGCGCGTGACCAGGGCCGCGGCCCAGCGACGGGCGCCGCGGGTTACCGTCACCCACGAGCGCAACGAGCCGGTGAAGCTGGCGCCGAAGAAGGACGCCGTGCAGTCGGCCTGGGGCAATGGCGTCGCCAGCACGATCGTCTTCACCGATCCCCTGGTGGTGACCGCCGAGCCGCCCAGGGCCGAGGCCCGCGGCAAGGATGAGGTGATCGAGTTCGAGCCCCTGGTGGTGACGGCCGAGCCGCCGAAGGTCGACGCGGAGGCCGAGGTCGTCGAGGCGCCGCAGGCGACGGCCGGCGGCAAGGACGAGGTGATCGAGTTCGAGCCCGATCTCATCACCGCCAAGGCGCCCGAAGCCGAGGCCAAGCCGCCCGAGGAGGCCGGCGAAGAGAAGGCCGAGCCCGCGGAGGTGGCGAAAACCGCCGCCGAGGCGGAAGAGGGGGAGCTCGCCCCCGAAGCGGAGGAAGCGGCGGAGGAGGAGCCGGAGGAAGCGAAGGCCGAAGACGAGGCCGCTGCCGAGGAGCCGATCGAGCCGGAAAAGCCCAAGGTCGAGGCGCCGAAGGACAAAGCGGGCGACGGCGGCGGCGGGTCCGGCGGCGCGAGCGATCTCGCCGCGTGGAAATCGCGGGTCAGCGCCGCGACCGCGGCGACGCCGCAGCCGACTTTGGGCGACGAGCCCGCCGCGAAGGTGACGGTGATCGCCGGCGCCGGCAAAAGCGCCGCGGGCAGGCACAAGGCGGCCGGCGGCGGGAAGCTCGCCGCCGAAGCGAAGAAGGCGGTGCGCAAGCCGCCCGAGACTCCGAAGCAGATCCCGCCGCCGCCGCCGACGCCCGTGCCCGCGGCCGACCAGCTGATCGCCGACGCGTCCGACAAGAAGCTGCCCAACCAGGAGCTGCCGCAGCTGGTCCAGCGGCCGCCGGATCCCAAGGTCGTCGGGGACGAGCCGGCGGTGCCGGTGATGGACGCCGCTTTCTCCGACGACCTCGCCGCCAGGATCCAGCTGCCCGCCCCGGAGCCCGCGGCCGAGCCGGCGCCGGGCGAGAAGAAGCCGCCCGACGCCAAGCAGGTCGACAAGCTCAAGGACGCCAAGGGGGAGGCGCCCGAGGAGAACCGGAAGGCCAAGCCCGGCGAGAAGATGGTGCTCGAGGACACGGCGCCGGCGCCGGCGCCGGGGGTCGAGGTCGGCACAAAGGGGCAGAGCAAGGAAAAGGTCGCTCAGGTGCTGGCCGAGCTGCTCCGGTCGCCCGGTCCCGAAGGGGCGGCGGACGACATAATCAACGAGTCCCGCGCGGAAGCCTATCCGCGCCAGGTGCTGCAGGAACGCGCGCCCGATATGGGCGCCGACAAGAAGACCGACGTCCTCGGCGAGCTCAAGGCGCAGGTCGCCTCGATCCGAGCGATCGCGGGCATCAGCCAAATCGAGCTCGATGCCGCGATCAAGACCCGGGAGGAGACGGTCAAGAAGCTCGCCGAAGGCGCCAAGGTCGAGATCGACGCCGCCAAGGAGGAGGCCAAGGAGGAAACCCAGGCCGGCGCCGACAAGGCGGGCGAGGACATTGCCGGAGCCCGCGACGCGGTCGACGAGCAGACCATCCAGACGACGATCGCCGCGAACGGGGAAGCCGACCCGACGGTGATCGAGCTACGGCGCGACAAGGGGATCCGGGACCTGACCCGGCGGGCGGCGCGCCAGGACGTCTTCTACGAGAAAGCCGGCGAGCGGCGCGGGCGGGCGCTCGACACCAGCCAGACGCGGATGCGCAACGCCTATATGAAGGCGGCGGACGCCGACAAGCAGCGCATCTACGACCGCGTGCTCGCCGAGGAGAAGACGGCCAAGAACGCCACCGCCGAGGCCACCGCCGAGACCCGCGCCAGGACCGAATCGACGCCAATCTACCAATGGTCGGCCAGGCAGGGCATCGAGCTCGGCAAGGCGTTCACGAAGCTCAAGGAAGACGCCGCCACCGCGACCAAGAAGCTGCGCGACGCCATCACGACGGCGCTCGACAGCGCCAAGGAAATGCTGCGCGCCTGGGCGGAGGACCGCATCGCCCGCCAGGAGAGCTGGTGGGATTCGCTGATCCGCATGTTCAACGAATGGATGAAGGAGGCGAAGGACGATTCCGCCGCCTGGGAGGAAGCGCGCAACGAGCAGCTCCGCGACACCCTCGTCGGCGACATGGCGATGATCGACGACATCCAGAAGCTCGCGCAGAGCGGCGTCGACATGAGCGCCCATCTCCAGGAACGCGGCCTCGACGAGGCCCAGATGGAGATCGTGAAGACCTATTTCGCCGGCAGCGGCCCCGAGGGGAAGAAGCAGCTCGATGCGGTCGGCGCGGTCGCGGCGGGGATGCGAATCCGGGTCAAGCTGACGCGCAAGCCGGGGCTCATCCAATGGTTCAAGAGCGAGGTCATGGGCCTCCCCGACGATCGATGGCCGCTGCTGGGCTGGGTCGGCAATGCCGAGAATCCGGCGTTCAACGTCACCGTCATCGCCTCCGAGGTCCATGCGGCGATGGACCAGTGGGGGACGGAGGAGGACAATATCTTCAAGGCGCTGGCCGGCCTCACCCCGATCCAGGCGCGGGCGGTCCGCGCCCGCTACAAGACCCGCTACGGCCGCTCGCTCGACGAGCATCTCGACAGCGAGATGAGCGGCTCTCAGCTCGATCGGGCGCAGGCGCTGCTCGAGGGCGATCCGACCGTCGCCGACGTCGCCACGCTCTACGACGCGATGAGCGGCGCCGGCACCGACGAAGACGCGATCATGCAGGTGCTTCGCGGCAAGACCGCGGAGCAGCGCGCGGCGATCGTCGCCGCCTATAACAAGCGCTACGGCGGCAACCTCGAGGCCGACCTCAAATCGGAGCTCGACGACGGCTGGAGCGGGCCGCACGACATGCAGCGCGCCAATGCGCTGATGGCGGGCGACACCGCCAAGGCGGACGCGATCGCGCTCGACCAGGCGATGCGCGGCGCCGGCACCGACGAGCCCGCGATCACCCGGATCTACGAGCAGAATCGCGCCGAGATCGAGGCCGAGGCGGCGCAGAAGGGCTGGTCGACGGCGGAGATGGAGGCGGAGCTTCGCAAGCGCAACCAGGCGATCGACGACCAGTATGAGAGCCGGTACGGCGATCCCAACCGGCCCAAGGACACGCCGAGCGCGCTTCGCCAGGCGTTCAAGTCGGAGCTTTCGGACGCCGAGCTCGGCCTCGCCAACGCTCTCGCCGACGCCGACATGACGGCGATCGACGCCGCCAAGCTCGGCGTCGAGAAGCAGTCCTTCATCACCAGCGACGACACGGTGAACAACATCTTGAAGTCGCAGCACAGCCGCGCCCGCAAGGACGTCGAACGCGACCGCAATCTCGATCTCCAGTTCAAGGCCGAGGTCGACGCCATGCGCGGCGAGCCCTGGGGCCGCGACCGCTGGACCAAGGAGCGGGCGGACGCGAAGGCGGAGACCGAGCGGCAGGTCAGCCAGCGCTCGATGCTCTACATGGGCAATCTCGAAACCAAGTTCGACAAGGAATGGGGCGGGGGCGAGGGCGGCCTCGTCCTGATGATCGCCTTCAACATGTCGGGCGAGGAGCAGCAACAGGCCTTCCAGCTTCGCAAGCAGGGCGGCCTGCTGACGCCCGAGCAGGAGATCTATTACGCGGTCAACGGCGTCGGCACCGACGTCGACAAGCTCAAGCAGGTGCTGAAGGGGAAGAGCCATGACGATATCGAAAAGCTCAAGAAGGTCTGGAAGACGAAATATCCGGATGAAGGTCCGCTGGAGGATCGCATCATGGAGGAGGTGGGAGGCAATGACGCGCAGGAGATGAAGTGGGGGCTCCAGGGCGAGCCCCAGGATTTGGACGGCCAGCTGGCGCGCTCAGAGGAGCGGATGAAATATTACGAAGGCGCTCACGGCGTCTGGGGAGAATATGAGCAGGAAGCGGCGGACATGCGCCAGCAATATGAAGGGCTGGCGGCCGAGAAGAAGAAACTGGACCAGCTCAAGCACCTGAAAGAAAAAAAAGGGGAGAACGAGTCGGAGCAGGACTACGCCGCCCGCCTCGATCGCTACTCCTATTGGGAGGATTCCTTCAAGGTGCAGAAGGGCAGCCTCGACCGCGCGATCGAGGACCATGAGAAGGCGGTCAACGCGTTCGCCGACACTGCCGCGACGATCGCCGGCATCGTCGCGGTGATCGCCGTCATGGTCGTCGTCGGAATCGCCACCGGCGGCGCGGGCGCCGTGGCGATCGGCGCGGCGCTCGCCAGCGCCAAGGTCGCCGCGCTGGCGGCGGTCGCGGCTGCGGTGGCGACGGTCGGCACCAAGGCGCTGATCAAGGGCAGCTCGTACAGCCACGAGGAGATCGCGGTCGACGTGGTGGTCGGCGCCGTCGATGCGGTCGCCTCGGCGATGACTGCGGGCGTCGGCGGCGGCCTGCTCAAGGCCGCGCGCGCCGGGGCGCCCGCCTCGCGGCTGGCCGGCCTCGCCGCCAAGTCGAAGCTGGCGGCCGGCCTGTCGAAGATGGCGGCGAGCGAACGGATGGGGGCCCGGATATTCGCCGGGGCGATGTCCGAGGGCCTGGAAGGCGTCGCTTCGTCGCTGCCGTCGGCGCTCGCCGGCAACGTGCTCGACGAGAAGAACTGGCTGCACGGCAACCCGCTCGCCAATATCGTCCAGGGCACGGTGATCCAGACCGGGATCGGCGCGGTGGTCAGCGGCGGTATCGGCGGGCTGGGCGGGATCGGCAAGAACATCGAAGCGCCGCCGGTCCGCGAAACCGGCGACATCCTCGCCAAGCGCGGCCCGGTCGAGGACCGGCTGCCTTTGTGGAAGACATGGCAGGTCGACAATCCCGGCAAGCCCTACAAGCAGTTCCTCGAGCAGCTCGACGCCGGCATCATCGCCAAGGACGTCGACGACGCCGCCCGCCACGCGATGCAGCGCGAGATGCGCGGCGAGCTGATGAGCGCGATCCCCGCGGGGCAGCGCGGCGAGTTCGCCGACGTGCCGATCCAGATCATGGCCGACGCCGATTTCCAGCTCTTCACGCGCAGCGCGACCGGCCAGGCGGTGGTGATCTTCAAGGACGGCAAGCCGATGGTGATCCTGCGCGAGGGCGCGGACATCAAGGCGCTGCGCGAGGAGGGGATCCACCTCGTGCAGAGCAAGGACCCGAAATGGGCCAAGAAGTTCATGCAGCTGGACGAGGCGCGGCTGGCCAATTGGGAGAAGCTGCCGCTCGACGAGCAGCTCGCGCTCTACCGCACCAAGCTCGACATCGAGATCGACGCGCAGCATCGGCTGCTCAAGAATATCGACGACGAAATCGCCAAGGCCGACGACCCGGCCGTGCGCAAGGCGCTGCTCGCGCGGCGCGACGCTGCCTCGAAGAATCTCGACAATCTCGGCAAGCGCCTCGACGAAGTGGCCGGCATATCGCCGGCCGACAAGCTCAAAATCGCCCGCAAGGAGATGAAGCCGCCCCAATATCTCGACCAGAAGCCGAGATTGTTCAGCAAGATCGACAAGGCCGCCAAGAAGGACGCGGACTTTGGCAAGGCGTTGGCGCGGCGCGCGCGCGCCATGGATGCGATGGTCGCGCTCATCGAGAAGATCGAGAAAGGCGCGAGCAAGAAGACCGCGGCCCGCGTGCGCGGCCTCGTCACCACGCTCGACGAGGTCTGGGAAGCTTATAGCGGGCGCGACTACGCCTTCCTGACCAAGGCGGTGACCGAGATCCTGAAGGGGAAGAAATTCGCCCAGTTGCTGGACCCCGCGGTCAAGGGGACGACCTTCTTCGATTCGACCAAGGCGTTGAGATCGCTGGTCGCGGCGGTCAAGAAGCTGGCCGATCCCAAGCAGCTCCAGCGGCTCGACGAGATGATCGCGGGAACCAGGCTGCTGCTCGACAAGGCCGGAATCAATCTCAAGCATATCGATGCGTTCGTGAGCCTGGCCCCGCAATTCGCCAGCCCGCGCAAATTGTTCGCGATGGTCGATACGCTGGCCGAGCTGGCCAGCTTCCGCAAGAAAGCCCTGTTCGACGTCGCCAAAGCCCTCCGCAAATCGGCCAAGGCGAAGGGCGCGAAGGTCGCCGCCCAATTTTCGGACGAGGTGCACGACCTGGCGAAGATGGCCAGGATTCGCGACAAGATCGACAAGGCGAAGCGGCCCAAGGCCTGGGCCAAGGCCCAGGACGCGCTCGACAAGGCCGGCGAGGCGCTCGAGCTCAAGGCCGCCAATTTCGGACTCTCGAAAAAGCAGGTCGGCGGCATCATCGAGGAGATGTCGCGCTCCGGCAAGTTCGACTGGGGGGTGTTCCGGCAGGTCCTCTTCGAAACCTATCCGCTCAAGAAGGAGAAGTACAAGCCGATGACGGCCCTGATCGCCGACCTCAGGAAGGCGGTCAAAGCCAAGGGCAAGGTTTTCGACGAGGTCGATCTCGGCCCGATCCTGCACTGGGGTCCGATCTTCCGCGACATTCACCAGAGCCTGGGCGCGAAGCAGCAATCGAAGCTGGTTCAGTCGCTGAAGACGATCCTGCTCGAATCCGCGCCGGGGATGAAGCACGGCACCTACAACAAATATCGCTCCGCGCTGAAGGATCGGGCGATCGCCTATATCATGACCGCGACCTCGGCTGCCGGACAGTGGGCGCGGCTGACCGCGATCATGGAAACCGTGCGCAAGCGGGATTCGGCCTCGATCGGCGAATATTTCGCCGCTTTCCGCCGCAAGATCTTCGAAAAGGGCAAGCCGCTCGACATCCAGGGCCCGCTCAAGGGTGCCGTAGACGTCAAGACCAGCCGGCAACTTCACGGCGTTCCCCGCATGATCGACGGGGCGATCGACCTGCCTACCGCCCGGAAGATCCCGAACGGGCCGAGCGAGGCCGGGCGCTATTTCATCGAGGACAAGGCAGGCAAGTCGTTCGATATCGCGCAGGCCAGGGTCTATTCGGACATGCTGGACAAGAAGAAGTTCAGGACGGGCGACCCCAAGATCGCCAAGGGGCTGATCTATTTCTGCGAGGATCCGGTCCAGGCCGACTTCATCGCCGGCCAGCTCGCCAAGGAAAAGCTGGACAGGCGGATATTCGTGGCCACATTCGATTCGACGACCGGCAAGCTCAAGTTCGTGCCGCGGCCGGGGGCGGGCGTCAAAGGCGTCGCCGCGAGCGGCAAGAAGAAGAAGAAGAAGAAATAGCGACGTCGACCAGGTGGAGTTTGCGGCATGGCTAAAGCGAAGGCTCGTCCGTTCAGAATCCTGTTCATGGCCCACGTCCAATCGGCGCGGTTCCGCGATTTCGTCGAGGCGATGCTCGATCTCCTGCGCAAGCACGGCTTCCCGGAGATCGCGGAATGGCGAACGGCCGGAGGAGCGGACGATGACGCCGCGAGCCTGGCCGACGCCGTCGCCGGGCTGCCGAACAAGCCGCCGCCGGACGCGAGCCCGCTCTATCTCGAATTCTCCACGGCCGAGGCTCTGAACGGCGGCGCCCAGCTCGAGGTCGACGAGGACGGCGATGCGTTTTGCATCGTCGATCTGCGGCGCGTGATCGTGAAGAAGGACAAGGACGCCGATCTGGTCGAGTTCCAGACAAGGTGCCTGGCCTTTTGCACCGAGATGCTGGAGCGCTTCGACCTCTTCGCGGCGCAGCTGCGGCCCGAAGGCGACGGCGGTTCATGCGTTCCGGACGTGGCCTTGGTCGCCGGCAACAGCCACATCGCCACCGTCCATGTCAGCGAGGTCGAGGAGTCCTACGACGATCCGGACGCATTCTGGAATGCCGGCTGGACGATCCACGCCGAGCGCGACGGCAACCGCCTGCTCGTCCGCGAGCTGGATGCGGTCGCGGGCGGCGACTATCTGCGGCGGATCATCGATCATCAATGGGACATGGCGCGTGCCGCCAAGCCGGGCGAGAATGCCTATGAAAGCCCCGATGTCGCGCCGGACGAAAAGGATATTTTCTTCGCCGGCGACGCGCGGCTGCACGCGGTCGGCTACGACAAGGGCGAGAAGCTGATCGAATATTCCTGCGCGCTCAATCCCGGCGAACATATCCAGGGCTGGGAAATATATGCCCTGCTCGACATCGTCGAGCAGCAACAGGCGCCCGACGGATCGCCGGTCGAGACGGTGCGCATCGTCTTCCTCGACGAATCGGCGGCGCGGCAGGAAAAGAGGCCGCTGCTCGATATCGGCTGCCGCGTCTATCATTATGACGAGGCGGGCGAATTGCACGAGCTGACCGAGTAAGGGATGTCGAGCTCGGAGCCCGAGAATGTCCGCCTGGTGGTGGCGCCGGACACGGGCTTCGCCGCGATCGCCGCGGCGCTCGCCGGCCTCGGCCTGGCGGAGGGTCCGGATGATGCGGTGACGCCGCCGATGATCCCCGGCGAGCGGGAACTCGCTTACTGGACGGCGCCCGACGGCGACGCTCTGGTCCATTACAGCTTCAACCCGGTCGTCCGGCTGCGCGTCCTCGCTTTCTCGGGCGGGGACGCGCTGCGCTGGAGAGCGGCCGCGTCGGCCCGGCTGCCGCTGCTCGGACCGGCCGACATCCGCCGCCTGCTGCAATCGTCCGAGCCGCGCGACGTCCTGCTCGGCCTGTTCGCGGCGGCCGAGCTGAAGGCGGTCTCGCTCCTGGCCGACGTCGAGCCGCTCCGCATCCATCGCGACCAGCGCATCTCGCAGGCCGCGGGACGGACGGCCGAGGCGCTCGCGCTCGCGGTGCTGGAGCTGGGCGCGGAGCGGCTGGCGGCGGAGCAGCGGCGCCATCCGGGGCGGTCCGCGCTGTTTCCGCGGTTCGGCGACGCCGCCGCCCGGCGCGAGGTGCTGATCTGGCTGCTGCGCGACGGCCATGGCCTCAACGAGGAGGTCGCCAGGATGCTGCGCTCGGCCCTCGTCGATTCGGACTGGCGCGTGCGCGTGACCGCCATGCTCGTCGCGGTCCGGCTGAGGGCCGTGGCTCTGTGGCCCGAGATCCGGCGGATCGAGCTGCCCACCACCAGCCGCAGCGGGCTCGACGGCGGCCGGCGCTCCCTCCTCCGCGCGGCCCGCAAAGCGGCGCTCGCCGAGCTTGCCGGCGAGCCGGCGCTTGCCGGGGCCGACGACAAGTCGCGGCTGATGGCGCGCCTGCGCGACGCTTTGGCGGGGCGGAGCGACGGGCGCCCCGACGATCTGCGCGACTGGATCGAAAGCTGGCTGGAGCTGCCGGCGCCCGATCCCGGCTAGTCACGTCGCCTGCTCGGCGGCGACCACGTAGCGCAGCGGGCCGCGGCCGGTGCCGCCGAGCGGCCAGCAGGTCGCGAGCGCGATCGACGGGTGGGGGGCGTGGCGATCGACGGCGAAGGCGTCGTAGCGGACGACGCGGCCCGCGCCGGCGATGTAGCGCATCCTTCGTCCGCTGATCTCCTCGATCTCGATGACGTCGCCCGGCCGCAGCTCGGCGAGGAAGCGGAAATGGGTGTCGCGGTGGGCGGCGAAGACCGCGGTGCCGCGCTCGCCGAGCCGGCCGCCGCCGGGCAGCAGCGTCGGCCCGAACGCCATTGCCTCGCCCGAGCCGCCGGACAGGACGATCTCCTCGACGCCGAGCCGCGGCACCCGGATCTTGGCGATCGGCGCCGCGTCGGCCCAAGGCCAGGGCCGGGCGGGCGCGCCGGTGGCGAGGCTTTCGGCGAACGCCCGCTCGAGCAGGATTTGCGCCAGCCAGGCTTTGGCGGGGATGTAGGCGCCCTGGCCGATCAGCCAGAGGCCGAGCGCGGCGAGGAGAAGGAAGGGGAGGCGGGCGAGCGCCCGCCTCCCAGGGATCGGCCTCATGCGCATGCCGATTTCCTCCGGCGCAGCGCGGCGAGGCCGGCGAGCGCGAGCAGCAGCAGCAGCGCGCCGTTCCGCATCAGCGTGGCGGCGGCGGTGCCGGTCTGCGGCAGATCGAGCTGCTCGGCCTGGTCGTCGGGCTGGGCGCCGCGCTCGCCGGCATTCGCGTCGCCGCCGAACAAAGCGTCGAAATCCCAGCCGTGGGGCAGGTTGAGCGGCAGCTCCTCCTCGGTGAGGCGGGCGCCGCGCGGGCGGCTCGGCGTGCGATCGACCGCGACCAGGCTTGTCTCGCGGCTGACCAGCGCGAAATCGAGGCCCAAGCGGGCGATCGCGTCGGACGCCGCCTGCTGCTCGATCGCGCCGAGCGTGGCGGCGACCTCGACCTCGGCGATGCGCCGCCGCGCCCACAGCCTGGCGACGCCGGGGCCTTCGACCGCGTCGGCGAGCGCGACAGATTGCCGCCACGGCCTGCCGCCGATCCGGCCGCTCACTTCCAGCGTGCCGCCGAGCCGGTCGGCGCGGGCCAGCACCACCACGGGCTCGCCCGCATAGAGATCGGGCAGCTGCTCGGGCGTGACCTCCGCGTTCGCGCCGGCGATCCGGACCTCGAGGTCGGTGACCGCGGGCCGGGTGAGCCGGTCGAGCAGCTCGGCCATCCGCGCGTTCACCTCGCCGGTGTCGCCGATATGGGTGTAGCCGCCGCGGCCGACCTCGGCCATGCGGCCCATCAGGTGGCTGTTGGGCGCCGAGCCGATGCCGACCATGAACACCCGGCTGCGGCCGCGCGACGAGCCGAGCGCTTCGAGCATCTCGGCCTCGTTGCTGATCGCGCCGTCGGTCATGAAGATCAGCTGGCGGATTCGGCCGTCGGCGGGCGTCGGATCGACGAGCGCGGCGCGCAAGGCGGGCAGCATCTCGGTGCCTCCGGTCGCTTCGAGCGCGTTGGTGAAGCGCTCGGCCAAAGCGACCTGGTCCCGCGTCGCGGCCACCGGCGCGTCGAACAATTGAGTCATCGTGTCGTCGAAGCGGATGACGTTGAACCGGTCGGCCGGGCGCAGCGTCATCAGCGCGTGGATCAGGCTGGTCTTGGCCTGCTCCATCGACGCGCCCGCCATCGAGCCGCTATTGTCGATGACGAAGATCATCTCGCGCGGCGGTGCCGGGCGGCGGCGGTCGTCGACCGGCGGAGTCAGCATCGCCATCAGATAGTCCCGCTCGCCGACTCGCTCGCGGAACAGGCCGATTGCGGCGTCGGCGGCGGCCGAACGCCAGCTCAGCGCGAAGTCGCGATTCGCCGGGACCTCGCCGTCGGCGAGGCGGACGACTCGGCCCCCGTCCGGGCCCTCCTCGATCCGGATGGGGTGATAGGGGCTGGCCAGGTTGGCGATCGGGAAGCCGGGCTGGAGATGGACCTCGATCGATACCGGGTTGAGCGGGTCGCCTCGGCGCGGGTCGAGCAGCGGCGCGGTGACGGCGTTCGCGTCGGCGAGAGCTTCGTTGCCGGTCAGCGTCCGCGGCGGCACATAACGCGGCCCGACCACCAGCGGCAGGCGCAGCGAATGTTCGCCGCCGCGCACCTGAACCGGCGCCTGATATTCGATCTCGATCAGCACCGTCTCGCCGGGCGCGATATTGGCCACCCTTGTGGTGAACATGTTCGGCCGCTGCTGCTCGACCAGGGCCGCCTTCTGGCCCGCGGCCTTGGCGCGCTCATAAATTTCGGCGGCCTCGGCGCGGCGCCTGATCTCGCCGACGATCACCCGCTGGCCGACCACCATCTTCAGCGAATCGACCGCGCCTTCCTCGGGCAGCGGATAGAGATAGGTCGCGGCCGCCCATTGCCGGCCGCCGTTGCGGAACGCCTGGACGACTCGGGTGCGGGCGATCCGCCCGCTGACCCGCACCTCATAATGGGTGCCGAGCCGGACGGCGGGTAGCGGCGCGCCGCCGCCGCGCGGCAGCAGCATCAGCGTGCCGGCCGCGATCGCTTCCGGTTCCTCTTCGCCGTCGGCGGCCCGCGCCATCGAGAAAGCGGCCAAGGCGGCGAGCGAGAGCAGGAACAGGATGGAGAGGCCGATCGCGGTGCGCCGCGGATGGCGCGCCTGGGCCGGGTGAGACGATCTGGACATTGCTTCGGCTCCCAATGAGAGGAGCCTTGCAATTAGAGGGCCGCAACGCCGCACAGCCACGATCATCATTGCCAAACTTCAGCCGCGAACCGCCACTCGCGGCTGGCCATTGCGACCCTGTCGGAATATGTGCGGATTTGTGCGGATCGGAGGGGCGATGCTGCAGGACGAGTGGCTCGACGAGGCGCGGGCGGCGGAGATCGCCCGCAAGGTGCGCGAGGAGTTGGCGCGCCGGCGCATTTCGCGCCAGGCGCTGGCCGATCTCGCCCGGATCAGCATCTCGACGCTGGAAAAGGCGCTGTCGGGCAGCCGCTCCTTCACGCTGGCGACGGTGATCCGGCTGGAGGAGGCGCTCGGCACCTCGCTGCGCGGCGCCGCGCCGGCGCCGGCCGCCGCGAGCGGCGCGGCGCCCGACGAGCTTGGCGGCTACGGGCACGGCGCGGTGCGCTGGCTGGAGGGACGTTATCTGACGCTGCGGCCTTTGTTCGGGGCCGATCCCGGCATTCACGCCTATCTCGTCACCATCCGGTGGGACGAGGCTTCGTCGCGCCTGCTGTTCGCCGAATCCGAGCGGCTGGACAATTTCGCGCAGCACGGCGCGGTCTCGCTGCCCCACCTTTCCGGCCATATCTACCTGGTGACCAGCGAGGCCGGCCAGTACCGGCTCGCGATCCTCGGCCGCCCGACCATCGCGGGATCGCTTTACGGGATCCTCACCACCCTTTTGGTCGGCCACGGCTCGCAGCTGGTGCCGGCGGCCTGCCCGATCGCTTTGCTCAAGATTGGCGAAGGCGCGGAACCGGCTTTTGGCAGGATCGCGTCGGACCATCTCGCTTACGCGTCCTACCGCGCCGAGCTGGACGCGGTGACGCACAAGGATTTCGCGCGCTTCCCGGCCGGGTTTTCCGGCGCCACCGCTAGTCGCTGACCGCAGGCAGTTCCACCTCGAAGCAGGCCCCCGTCGCGGCGGGCAGGCTGGCGATCGTGCCACCGCAGGAGGCGAGCAGCGAGCGGGCGATGGAGAGGCCGAGGCCGGTCCCGCCCTGCTCGCGGCGGCCGGTGTGGAAGGGCTCGAAGATGCGCTCGCGGTCGGCGGGGGGGATGCCGGCGCCATTGTCGGCGACGGTGAGCGCGATCCGGCCGGCGCGCGGCGCCGCGACGATGCGGATTTCGGTCGCGCCGGCCTGGCGGCTGTTCTCGATCAGGATCTGGACCACCGTCTCGACGAGCTCGGCGGCGGCGGCCGCCGCCGGCAGGGCGGGCGGCAGATCGAGCGCGACGGCGAGATGAGCGCCGCGCATCGCGTCGGCGATCGCGCGCAGCGGCGCCTCGAGCGGGGTGACCGCGCCCTCCGCGGCCACCGCCATGTCGGCGCGGGCGAGATGGAGCAGCCGTTCGAGCAGCAGCGACAGCCGGGCCGCGTCGGCGGCGGCGTTGGCGAGGAAGCGGCTTCGCTCCTCGGCGCGCATCGTCCCCTCATGGTCCTGCATCAGCTCGATCGCGCCGCTGATCCCGGCGATCGGCGTCTTGAATTCGTGGCTGACCGCCGCGGCGAAGTCGCGCAGGTAGCGCGAGCGGCGCTCGATCCGCTCGGCCATCGAGGCGAAATTGGCGTAAAGGGCGCGGATCTCGACCGCCGCCGTCGCCGGCGGTTCGGGAATGGCGACGGCGCCGCGCGCGACATTCTCGGTCGCCGCGCCGAGCGCCTCGATCGGCCGGACGATGCCGCGGGAGAGCAGGCCGGCGAGGATGAGCAGGGTGAGCAGGATGAGGCCGGCGCCGAGCGCGATCTTGCCGCGATCCTGGTAGATGCCGAGGAACAGGCCGCGTGGCGAGCGCGACAGCATGACGAAGCCGACCAGCTCGCCGCCGGCGATGATCGGCCGGACATGGTGGACTCGGATCGCCGAGGCGCGGCTGAGGAACTCGAACGGATAGCGCGCCTGATAGTCGCCGCGGCGGCGGAGCACGGTCTGGGGGCCGCCCGCGAGCGCGGCCCGCACTTCGGGGAGATGGGCGTAGCTCATTCCGGCGTCGTCCCGGCCGACCAGCACCCGGCCGTGCCGGTCGAGGATTCGGATCGCGGCCAAAGTGGTGCGCGCGCTGTCGGCGGCGATCGGGCGCAACGCCGCCGCGACCTCAAGCGCGCGCGGCTCGAAGCGGCGGGTCGGCGGCCGCGCGGCGGGCTGCTCGGCGAGCACCGGCATGGCGCTGAGATCGATCGTCGGCGCCTCGCGCCGCGGCGGGGCGCGGGGCTCCAGCACGCCGCCGCTCTCGCCCCAGAAGCTGCGATAGGCGCTGGCCAGCACCGCGCCCTGGGCGATCAGCTCGGCTTCGGTCTGCTGGACCAGGGTGTTCTCGTAGACCCGCAGGAAGACGGCGCCGATGCCGGGCAAGGCGGCGACGAACAGCAAGGTCGCGAACAGGATCGTGCGCAGCCGCAGCGACGGCCAGCGGCGCTTGAGGACGGCCTTGAGGCCTGCGATCAAGCAGCGCCGCCCTGGCAGGCGCCGATACGGTAACCGATGCCGGCGCGGGTCTCGATCAGGTCGGCGCCGCCGGCGGCCGCGAACTTGGCGCGCAGGTTGCGGATGTGGCTGTCGATGGTCCGGTCGGTGATGGCGAAGCCGGGGCCGTGCAGCCGGTCGATGATCGCGTCGCGGGTGAAGACCTTGGACGGCAGGCTGGCGAGGAGGAGGAGGAGCTGGAATTCGGTGACCGTCACCGCCACCGGCTCGTCGCCCCACGACGCCTCCCAGGATTGGGGATCGAGCCGCAGCCGATTGTGGCTGATCGGCCGTTGCGCGCCCGCTTCCTCGAGCCCGCGGCCGCCGCGCTTCAATATCGCGCTGACCCGGGCGACCACTTCGCGCGGGCTGAACGGCTTGACGACATAATCGTCGCCGCCGAGCTCGAGGCCGAGGACCCGGTCGATCTCGTCGTCGCGCGAGGAGAGGAACAGGATCGGCAGGTCGTCGCCGGCGCGCAGCTTGCGGCAGACGTCGAGGCCGCTCATCCGCGGCATGTTGATGTCGAGCACGACGAGGTCGGGGCGCTGGGCGGCGATCGCGCCCAGCGCGCTCTCGCCGTCGGCCGCCTCGGCGGTCTGCATCCCGGCCTTGCCGAGCGCGAAGCTCAGCACTGCACGGATATGCGGGTCGTCGTCGACGATCAGGATGCGGTGGCTCATCGCGTACATCTCATTCACCGCCCGGCCGGCGCTGTCAAAGGCTTGGCCGCCTCGGCTTCGTTCTCCGGAACCGTGATTTCCGGAACCAGATCGCCTTGCGGAGCGGCCGCCGGCGGCGCGACGACCTGCGGGGGCGGCGGCGGGGGCGGGAAGGGGCGGCCGTCGCACTGGCGCCCTTCGCCGCGATGGCGGGGGAGGCGAAGCGCGGCGACTCGGGCATTGGCCGCGTCGAGGCGGCGCGCGCCGCGCCAGGTCCAGCCGTGCCAATCGGCCTGGTCGCGGGCGAGCCGGTCGATGGTCCGGGTGCGCAGCCAGGCGACGCGGTCGCGAAGCTCGGCCGGAATGCGGCCGCCCTCGAGCTCGATCAGCGGCAGCAGGGCCGAGGGGCCGAGATTGTTGAGATAGCACAGATCGAGCGCGGCGCCGCGGCCGCCGGCCTCGCGGGCATGGCGGACGTTCCAGGCGGCCGCCATCCGGCCGAGGTCGACGGTGGAGGAGGCGGCGAGCACGACCAAAGCGGCGAGCATGTTGGCGTTGATCAGCCACGCGCCGCTCTTCTCGCGCAGCAGCCGGTAGCAGATCAAAGCGAGGCCGACCGCGACCAGGCCCATCCAGATCAGGGCGGCGATGCGCAGCCGGGTCAGCGAATAGGCTTCGATATAGTTGACCGTGCGCAGCATCGTCGAGGCGACCAGCATCAGATTCTGCGCGATCCACAAGGTGACGAGCAGGCGGATGGCGCGCGATCCCGCTGTGGCCGAACCCGGCCGCAGCGTGACGAGGACGAAGAGGCCGGCGAGCAACGCGGTCGCGATCAGCGGATAGGCGCCGCGATGCGCATATTCGGCGAGCGTCATCCCCTCGGGCAGCGGCGCGCCGCTCCACAGGAAGGCGACGTCGAGGCCGTTCTGGCCTGCGAAGATCAGGTTGAATGCGGCCAGCGACAAGGTGATCGAGGCGATCGTGACGCCCGGCAGCGCGAAATCCGGGTCGATGCCGGGTCCTGCCGGGGCCAGCCGCGCCCGGCCGGGCCGAAGCACGCTCCACACCAGGACGAAGACGGCGCCCCAGAAGAAGATGCGGCCGATCGTCTCGAAGTCGAAATCGGGCGCGAAATTCAGGCTGGCGAGGGCGTCATAGATCACCGGATTGGCTTCGGCGAACAGGGTCAGGAAGACGATGCTGCCCGCCACGGGCACGATCAGCACCGGCAGCCTGCGGGCGATTCCGAGCGGCCGGCCGCGCCGGCGGCGCGCCCGGCGGGCGATCATGCGGTCGCGGAACGGGCCGAAGGGGATCAGCAGGAAGTGGAGCCCGAGCCGCTGCGCCCAGCGCCAGCCGTCGTCGAAGCGCGCGGTGCGGGGCATCAGCACGGCGAGGGTGAGCGCGACCCAGTAAAGCGCGGCGGCGAGCGGTGTCGGGTCGACGGCGAGGGCGAGCGCGAACAGGGCGGCGGCGGCAACCGCGCAGCGCGGCGGCCAGCTGCGCAGCACATCCGGCCGGATGAAGAGGGTCAGGCCGAGCATGATCAGCGCGAACAGGCCGAGCGTCGAGCCGGCGGGGCGGAGGTAGAAGAGAAGGTCGGCCAAAGCGACCAGCGCCGCCGCCCCGACCAGCTTGAGGATGAAGCTGAAATCGCCGCCGAGCCTCGCGGCCTGTCCTTGGGTCATCTTCGTCGTCCCTTGTTGCCGTTGATGGCGGGGACGATGGCGGCTGTGCGTTCAGCGATGATCCGCGCGCGATGGACTCCCATCCTTCATGTTGTGCAGAAGCAATGCAGAGAGCCGTGGGCGTTCGCTCACCGCTCATCCTGAGGAGCCGGTGAGCCTGTCGAACCATGAACAGGCCGGATCGTCCGGACGATCCTGAAACATGCCGGGGGCATGTTTCACTTATTCTCGAAGGACGCACAGTGATGGTCCTTCGAGACGATGAGCAGGTAGCCATGTCCCCCGGACATGGCTAGGGATTGCCGGGGGCAATTCCTACCTGCTTATTTCGCCAGGCTCACCCTCCTCAGGATGAGCGGGTAAACCTAATCCCAACGCACTCTGGAGCCGCGCGATCAGGCGTAATGCTTGCCGAAGCGGTTCGCGACGAACCGGTCGAAATCGACCTCGTCGTGATGGATGAAGCCGGCTTGGGGCAACTGGCCCGCGCGCACCAGATCGAGCACAGCGCAGATCGCCGAGGCGGTCGTGAGCTGGATCGCGCTCCAGCGCCGGCCGGCCCCGTCGACTCGTGAATAGACTTTGTGCGCGTAGCTCTCCTGCTTCAGCTCGCCGTCGATCCGGCCGATCGCGGTGACGAAGATGAGGACGACGTCCTGATAGGCGAGGGGCAGCGCCTGATCGAAAATCTCGACGAGCAACTCCGGCCTTTTGCCCAGCCCCAGATCCCGGATCAGCAACTTTAGGATCCCGCAATGGCCGGGATAGCGCACGGTCTTGTAGTTGAGGTTCCTGGCCGGCAGCCTTCCGCACAAAGTGCCGAGGCCGCCGGACGTGTTGAACGCCTCATAATCCGTGCCGTCGAGGGAAAAGGTCTCATAGCCTTCGAGCGGTTCGACGATTCGTATCTCCCCGTCGACGATCGCCTCGCAGCCCTGCAGATATTCGTGGATCAGGCCCGCCGTCGACCAGGTCAGATTATATTTGAGGCCATTGGTGGGAAACTGCGTCAGCGCGCCGACGCGCAGCCGTACCTCCTCCAGCTCTTCGAACCGCTTCGCCAGATGCGCGCCGGCGATCGAGATGAAGCCGGGCGCGAGGCCGCATTGCGGCATCATGACCGCGCCGCCCTTCCTGGCGAGCGCGGTCACGTGGCGCGTCGTCTCGACGTCCTCGGTCAGGTCGAAATAATGAACGCCCGCCGCGGCGGCGCCGTCCGCGACGTGGCGGGTGAACGAGAAGGGCACTGCCGACAGCACCGCGAACTTGCCGGTCAGGGCCTGCTGCAGGGCGTCCTGATCGGTCACGTCGAGCCTCAGGACATCGACCCGCTCATGGCTTTGGACCTTCCGCAGCGCCTCGTCGGAACGATCGGCTACCGTCACCCGATAATCGTCGCTGCCGCCATATTCCCCGCTGTTCGCCAGCAATTCGGTGATCATGGCGCCGATCTTGCCGCCGCCGACGAGAAGAATGTCCTTCATGGCGCCAGCCTAGGGTCCGTGCTCGATACCCGCAACGGTCGTGACGGAGCGGATTTTGGGTCAGGGCAAGGAGCGAGGAGGGGGCGATGCGGCGCATCGCAACCGACGAGGGACGCAGCCCTGGCCCAAAATGGACAGGTGCGGATTGCCCCCGGCAATCCGCAGCCATGCCTGGGGGGCATGGCGACCATGTCCATGCCCGCCGCTTCGCGGTCGCCCGGAGAAGGCCGCCGGCTACGTCGAGCGGCTTGTCCGGGCAACCAGCCCGGCCTAGGGGTCCCCGCAAAGTAGTACTTTGCGGGGTGCCCCTGCGCCGCCCTCCTTGCCGGCGGCCTTCTCCGGGCGATCCCGACCATTGCGGGTATCGAGTACGGACCCTGAGCGGGGAAACCGGCCGATGCCAGTCCCCTGCCGGCGGCCCGCGCGCTTCCCCGGACGTTCACTAGGCGACTCGCGGTCAACCGCTTAAGGAGGCGCCATGACGAAGATCTACATCGGCATCGGCGGCTGGGACTTCGATCCCTGGCGCGGGACCTTCTATCCCCCCGGCCTCGCCAAGACGAAGCAGCTCGCGCATCTCGGAACGCGGCTCGACGCGACCGAGATCAACGCGACCTATTACAAGACTCAGTCGCCCGAATTGTTCGCGCGCTGGGCGAAGATGGTGCCCGACGCCTTCAAGTTCGCGATCAAGGCGTCGCGCTTCTGCACCAACCGCAAGATGCTCGGCGATGCGGGCGAATCGATTGGCAAGTTCTGCGCGCAGGGCTTCACCGAGCTGGGCGACAAATTGGGCCCGATCCTGTGGCAGCTCGCGCCGACCAAGCGGTTCGACCCCGAGGAATTGCGCGCCTTCCTGATCCTGCTGCCGACCAGCCGCAACGGCATCGCGCTGCGCCACGCGCTCGAGGTCCGGCATGAAAGCTTCCGGTGCCGCGAGTTCGTGGCGATGGCGCGGGCGGCGAACGTGGCGATCGTGTTCGCCGATCACGACGTCTATCCCCAGATCGCCGATGTGACCGCCGATTTCGTCTACGCCCGGCTGCAGCGGGCGCGCGAGCAGGAGCCGGCCGGCTATGACGAGGCGGAGCTCGACCGCTGGGCGGACGTCGCGCGCGGCTGGGCGGCCGGCGAGAATCCGCCGGGGCTCGCTTATGTCAGCGACGCCAAGGCCCCGGTGAAGCCACGCGACACATTCGCCTTCTTCATCAGCGGCGCCAAGGTCCGCAACCCGGCCGCCGCCGAGGCGCTGAGCGCGCGGCTGAAGCTGACCTAAGCGGTCCTTGCCGCCGCGAGCTTGGCGCGCGCCGCCGGCAGGCCTTCGGCATAGAATCGCTGAACGAATGCCGCGGTCGGACGGGTGCGCAATTCGGTCATCAGCGAGCGCATGACCGGCGGCATCTGCTCGAGCCTCGGCATCGGCGTGTCATAGCCCTGCGGCAGGAGCAACGGCGCGGCCGCGGAGGCCAGCGCGATGTCGCCGAGCGTCATCCGGTCGCCATTGAGGTAGAGGCGGCCGTCGGCGACCCGGGCGTCGGTCTCGGCGAAGCTGGACAGGATCCTGCCGTGCGCCACCTCGGCGGCCTCGGGGCTGAGCTTGAGCTTCGCGGCGATCATTTTCCGCATCAGCGGATAGAAGACCGGCATGATCAGCCGCTCCCACCAGGAGGTCGGCGCCGCGAAGATCGGCGCCATCAGCTTCCGCTCCGGCAGCAAATGGTAATAAGCGTAGATCGCCGTCCCCGCCGACATCGTCCCGTTGTAGAGCTGCCAATCGGCCTCGACCTGGCTGGCGAGCGGCTGTTCGGCCGGGATCAGCCTGAATTCGGCCGGGACCGTCGAGTCATAATGTTCGGCGATCGGCCGCGGCCGGGCGAGCTTGACGCCCTTCCCGTAGACCACCGGGACGTCGGTGCTGCCGGCATGGAGCCAGGCCGGGAACAGGACGAACGGCATCAGATGGTCGCGCTCGCGATAGCGAACGCCGTAATAAGAGAGGAGCAGGCGCGCCTGCTCGCTGTCCAGCGTCGGCGCGAAGGTGGTCATGGTAACGGCGGAGCGGTCGGAGCTCGTCATTGTGTCCTCCAGGCGATCGAACGACACCAGACCGCGACGGCGAGCGTAACGCGGCTGCCGGGCTTCGTCAAAAGGCGCGCGGCTATTTCCAGCGGCCGGGATTCCGGGCAGTGCCCCGGTGTTGGAAGGAGATGGCAATGAGTGATTTCGATTCGCGCGCCGAATTCGCCGCGCTCCGGTCGCCGCTCGGCCTCGGCGCCGTCTCGCTCGACGACGGCGACATCGAGGCGCGCTCGCCGATCGACGGCCGGGTCATGGCCAAAGTTCGCGGCGCTTCGCCCGACGCGGTCGCCGCCGCTATCGCCCGCGCCCACGCCGCCTTCCTCGCCTGGCGGCAGGTGCCGCCGCCGCGGCGCGGCGAGCTGGTCCGGCTGCTCGGCGAGGTGCTGCGCGAGGAAAAGGACTCGCTCGGCCGGCTGGTCAGCCTCGAGGCCGGCAAGATCCTTTCGGAGGGTCTCGGCGAGGTCCAGGAGATGATCGACATTTGCGATTTCGCGGTCGGCCTCTCCCGCCAGCTCTACGGCCTCACCATCGCCACCGAGCGGCCCGGCCACCGGATGATGGAGACCTGGCATCCGCTTGGGCCGGTCGGGGTGATTTCCGCGTTCAACTTCCCGGTCGCGGTCTGGGCCTGGAATGCCTGCTTGGCCTTCGTCTGCGGCGACAGCGTGGTCTGGAAACCGTCGGAGAAGACGCCGCTCTGCGCCGCCGCGGTCGCCGCTTTGTTCGCCAGGGCGGCGGACCGGTTCGGCGACGCGCCGGCGGGCTTGCTCGAGGTGGTGCAGGGCGGGCGCGAGGCCGGCGAGGCGCTGGCCGACGATCCGCGCGTGCCGCTCGTCTCGGCGACCGGATCGACGCGGATGGGCCGGGCGCTGGGGCCGCTTGTGGCGGCGCGGTTCGGGCGGAGCCTGCTCGAGCTCGGCGGCAACAATGCGATGATCGTCGCGCCCTCGGCCGATCTCGACCTCGCCGAGCGGGCGATCGCCTTCGCCGCGATGGGCACGGCCGGGCAGCGCTGCACGAGCCTGCGGCGGCTGATCGTCCACGAGCATGTCTATGGCTCGCTGCTGCCGCGGCTGAAGGCGATCTGGTCGAGCGTCGCGGTCGGCGATCCGCTGGAGGAGGGCGTTCTGGTCGGGCCGCTGATCGATCAAGCGGCCGTGGAGGCGATGCAGGCGGCGCTCGGCGAGGCGCGGGCGCAGGGCGGCGCCGTCCATGGCGGCGAGCCGCTCCATGGCCAATATGTGCGGCCCGCTCTGGTCGAGATGCCCGGCCAGAGCGGGGTGATGCGGACCGAGACCTTCGCGCCAATCCTCTACGTGCTGCGCTACCGTGACCTCGACGACGCGATCGCGCTGCAGAACGAGGTGCCGCAGGGCCTCGCCTCGTCGATCTTCACCACCGACTTGCGCGAAGCGGAGGCCTTCCTGTCCGTCGCGGGCTCCGATTGCGGCATCGCCAACGTCAATATCGGCCCGTCGGGCGCCGAGATCGGCGGCGCGTTCGGCGGCGAGAAGGAAACCGGGGGCGGCCGCGAGAGCGGCTCCGATTCCTGGCGCGCCTACATGCGCCGGGCGACCAACACCATTAACTACGGCCGTGACCTGCCGCTCGCCCAGGGAGTGACCTTTCCCCTCTGCCGCGTAACCCCGGAGAGTGACCCCATATAGTTTCGCCAACGCAGGTCGAACTCAGGAATTTGTTAACCGCTGCGATGGTATTCGCCCCGCGTCGGGGAGAAGTAAGTGAGATACTCGCGCAAAGTCGGTCCGCCGATTGTGTCCGCCGCCGTGGCGACGCTCGTGCTGACGAACTTTTCCACGGTTGTCGTCGTCAAGGACGCGTCCGTTTCGCGGATGGAGGTGTTCGGCGCGATCTGGCCGATCGCGCTCACCTCCGCGGTCGCGGTGATCCTCGTCATGTCCTTCCTCTACAAGTCGATCGTCGATCTGGTCGGCGAGCTCGAGGATCGCGAGGCGAACGCCCAGCACCAGGCGCTGCACGACCAGCTGACCGGGCTCGCCAACCGCGCCTTGCTCGAGGATCGGCTCAGCCAGGCGCTGACCCGCTACCGCCGCTCGGGCGAGCAGGTCGCCCTGCTGATGCTGGATCTCGACCGCTTCAAGCAGGTCAACGACACGCTCGGCCACAATGCCGGCGACCGGCTGGTCGCCGAAGTCGGCGAGCGGCTGCGCTCGCTGCTGCGCGAGACCGACACGGTCGCGCGCATCGGCGGCGATGAATTCGCCATCGTCCAGGTCAGCCCCAAGGGCGAAGCCGACGTCCGCCGGCTGTGCGAACGGATCATCGCGGTGATCCGCAAGCCGTTCATCATCGGCGACCGCGAGGCGCGGGTCGGGGTCTCGATCGGCGCCGTCTTCGCGACCAAGGAGGTCGCCGAGGCTTCCGAGCTGCTGCGCAAGGCCGACATCACCATGTACCGCGCCAAGGCGGCGGGCCGCGACTGCTTCCGCATCTTCACCGAGGCGATGGACGCCGACGTCCAGCGCCGCGACCAGATCGAGATCAGCCTGCGCAACCAGCTTCGCGAGGGCGAGGGCGTCGCGCTCCATTTCCAGCCGATCATCGGCAGCCGCGGCAAGGTCACCGGGCTCGAAGGCCTGGTGCGCTGGGATCATCCGGTCATGGGCCCGATCGCCCCCAGCGAGCTGATTCCGATCGCCGAGGAATGCGGCCTGATCGAGGAGCTCGGCCAATATTCGTTCCGCGACGCCTGCCGGATGGCGCGGCGCTGGCCCGAGCTCAACGTCGCGGTCAACCTGTCGCCGCTGCAGTTCCGCGCGCCGCGCTTCGCCGCGACTTTGCGCGCGATCGCCGAGGAGGAAGGCGTCGAGCCCTCGCAGCTCGAGCTGGAGATCACCGAGGGCCTGTTCATCGAGCACGGCACCTTGTGCGGCCAGACTATCCAGGAGCTGCGCCGGGACGGCTTCCGCATCGTCCTCGACGATTTCGGCACCGGTTATTCCTCGCTCTCCTGCCTGCGCCGCTTCCCGGTCGACAAGATCAAGCTCGATCGTTCGTTCATCGACATCGCCGCGCGCGACCAGAGCGTCGCGATCATCCGCGCCGCGGTCACTCTCGGCCACGCGATGGACCTCGAGGTCGTCGCCGAGGGCATCTCCTGCCGCGAGGAAGAGCAGATCGCGCTCGAGGCCGGCTGTGACGCCCTTCAGGGCCACCTCTACGCGCCGGCCATGCCGGGCGAACAGATCGAGACCTATCTCGCCTCGCTCGAAGGCGCGGCCCCGATCTCCAACGCCGCCTAGGGTCCGTACTCGATACCCGCAACGGTCGTGACGGAGCGGATTTTGGGTCAGGGCGAGGAGCGATGAGGGGGCGATGCTGGCGCATCGCAACCGACGAGGGACGCAGCCCTGGCCCAAAAGCCGCCCGCCGCTTCGCGGTCGCCCGGAGAAGGTCGCCGGCTGCGTCGAGCGGCTGGTCCGGGCAACCAGCCCGGCCTAGGGGTCCCCGCAAAGTACTACTTTGCGGGGTGCCCCTGCGCCGCCCTCCTTGCCGGCGACCTTCTCCGGGCGATCCCGACCATTGCGGGTATCGAGTACGGACCCTAAGCGGCCGCACCCGGTACCGGCCGGCATAGCCGGACATCCTGACGGGGACGAAATGACTGGCACGGGCCGGTCAACTGCATTAGATTCCCGGCGTTGAATTGTTGGCGACAAACAATCACGCAGGGGAGAGCAGGGATGAGCACGCGCACGTTCGCAATGATATTCGGCATCGTCTTTCTCGCGGTCGGCATTGCCGGCTTCGTTCCGCAATTGCTGCAGGACCCGCAGGGCGGGGAGATGGCGGCCGACGACGGCCACAAGATGCTGCTCGGCATGTTCGCGGTGAACATGCTCCATAACATCGTCCATCTCCTGTTCGGCCTTTGGGGATTGGCCGCGTCGCGCTCGCTCGGCGGGTCGGTGATGTACGCCCGGGGCGTGGCGATCATCTACGCGGTGCTCACCATCTGCGGCCTGGTCCCCGGCCTCGACGATTTCTTCGGGCTCGTCCCGCTGCACGGCAACAACGTCTGGCTTCATGCCGGCCTCGCCGTCGTCGCCGCCTATTTCGGCTGGGTGCACCGCAACCCCGCCGCGGCCTGAGCCTAACCGGCGGCCCGGCGCCAACGCGCCGGGCCGCTTTTTCGCAATGAAATAAGGCCAGAGAAGCCGCTGGCGAACTGCGCCGCGCTTCACTAAAAGGGCGCGCATGACACGGCCCTTCCGCCTCTCGGCGCTCGTCCTGCTGCTTGCGTCCCCGACCATGCCCGGCGCGATCCAGACCGCCGCCCTCGCCCAGGGCCAGCCCGAGCCCGGCGCCCAGGCGCTCGTGCCGGCGCCCGTGCCCGCGCCGGCCTGGCGCCGCGAAACGGCGCAGGAGCTGCTGCTCTACGTCGAGGGGATCGGGCAGGAGGGCCTGAGCCCGGCCGGCTATTCGGCGGACCGGCTGCGCGCCGCGATCGCCGGCGACGACGAGGCGGCGCTGACCGCGCTCGCCAGCGAGATCTTCCTGAAGCTCGCCGTGGACCTCAGCGGCGGATCGGTGCGCGGCCGAAGCCGGGTCGATTGGCACATGACCCATGAGGGGCTCGATGCGGCCGGGCAGCAGCGGCTGCTCGCCCAGGTGATTCGCGGCGGCGGCGTCGGCGCGGCGCTCGATTCGCTGCTTCCGACCCACCCCCAATATGCGGGCCTCAAGCGCGCGCTCGCCGCCACGCCCGAGGACGATAGTGCGCGGCGCGACATCATCCGCACCAACATGGAGCGCTGGCGCTGGATGCCGCGCAACCTCGGCGCCCGCCACGTCCTCGTCAACGTGCCCGCCTTCACCGCCGCTCTCGTCGACGACGGCCGGGTCACCACCCGCCACCGCACCGTGGTCGGCGCGCGGCGGACGCCGACGCCGCAGCTCAACGCGACGATCACCGCGGTGACGATGAACCCGTGGTGGACCGTGCCGCAGAGCATCATCCGCGAGAATGGCGGCCGCTTCGGCGCCGGCTACCAGGTCCGCCGCGAGGGCGGCTTCACGACCGTCCGCCAGCCGCCGGGGCCGGGTAACGCGCTCGGCCGGCTCAAGATCGAGATGCCGAACGAGCATGCCATCTACCTGCACGACACGCCGTCTCAGGCGCTGTTCGGCCGGCCGGTGCGCGCGTTCAGCCATGGCTGCATCCGCACCCAGCACGTCCGCCAGTTCGCGGCGCTGCTGCTGGCGCCGACCGGGCAGTGGGACCGGGCGGCGATCGACCGCACGATCGCCGCAGGCCGGACCCAGCAGGCGGCGCTGGCCGCGCCGGTGCCGGTCTACATCGCCTATTTCACCGCGGCCGCGACCAATGATGGCGGCATCGTCACCTATAACGATATTTACGGCCGCGACGCGCCGGTAAGCCAGGCGCTGAACGCGACCGGCCCGGCGCGCGTCCAGCAGGCCAGCTCCGACTGACCGGGATCGCGCGGTCCGGCCGGAACGGTCGGCAGCGCCACGGGTTCTCCGGCTGACCCAACCAGCCGGAGCTTCGCCATGGCGCGCCATTCATCCTATTGGAACGCAACCGCGCCGGCCTCGGCCTTTCCGGCGCTCGCCGGCGATATCGAAGCGGACGTCGCCATTGTCGGCGGCGGCATCGTCGGCGTCACCACCGCCCGGATGCTCAAGGACCGCGGCCTCGAGGTCGCCCTCGTCGAGGCCCGGCGGGTCGGCGAGGAGGTGACCGGCAAGTCGACCGCCAAGATCACCTCGCAGCACAATCTCGCTCTGACCACCATCGAGAGCAAGTTCGGCGCCGACGGCGCGCGCATCTATGCGGAGGCGAACGAGACCGGCGTCCGTACCATGATCGAGCTGGCCGCGCGGTTCGGCATCGCCTGCAATCTCGAGCGCAAGCCGGCCTTCACCTACACGCGTGACGCGAGAGAAGTGTCGAAGATCGAAAAGGAGGTCGAGGCCGCGCGGCGGTTCGGTCTGCCCGCCGCGCTGACCCGCGACACCGGCCTGCCGTTCGACGTGCTGGCCGCGATGCGCTGGGACGATCAGGCGCAATTCCATCCCACCAGATATGTGAAGGGCCTGGCCGCGACCCTGCCCGGCGACAATTGCCACGTCTTCGAAAATTCGCGGGTAACCGATTGGGATCCGCACCGGATCGCGACTGGCGGCGGCAGCGTGCGGGCGAAGCACGTGGTCATGGCGACCCATTTGCCGCTCGGTCAGATCGGCTTGTTCTACGCCGAGAATTACCCGCACATGCACCCGGTGATCATGGGCCGCGCCGATCCGGGGCGACTGCCCGAAGGTATGTATATCAGCGTCGAGACGCCGCGCCATTCGACCCGCGGCCACCGCGACGACGACGGCCAATCCTGGATGATCTTCACCGGGCCGAGCTTCACCCACGGCCATGTCGACGAGGAACGGACGAGCTTCACCGAGATCGAGCGTTTCGCCGCCGAACATTTCGGTGTGGCCGCGGATTATCGCTGGACCAACGAGGATTACACGCCGATGGACCATGCGCCGTTCATCGGCTGGTCCTCGTCGCTGCGCGACTCCTATCTGGTCGCGACCGGTTTCAACGCCTGGGGCATTTCCACCGGCACCGCCGCCGCGATCCTGATCGCCGACCTGATCGAGGGTCGCGACAATCCCTGGCTGAAGCTGTTCGACGCGACCCGGATCAAGCCCGTCGCCGGCGCCGCCGAATTCGCCGCGGGAACCGCCGCGACCGCTTCACACCTCGTCGGCGGCTATCTCGCGTCCAAGCCGAAGAGCTTCGCGGAGCTGGCGCCGGGCGAGGGCGCGGTGCTGAAGGTCGATGGCCGCAATGTCGCCGGCTTTCGCGACGAGGAGGGGGCGGTCAGCGCCGTCTCCGCGGTCTGCACCCATATGGGCTGCCTGGTCGGCTGGAACGCGACCGACCGGACCTGGGACTGCCCCTGCCACGGCTCGCGCTTCGCGCTCGACGGCGAGGTCATCCACGGCCCCGCGGTCAAGCCGCTGGCGCCGGTCGAGGTGAAGGCGGAGGAATCGGTCTAGGCTGAATCGACATTCACCGGGGCGATCGAGTTTGCCCTTTCTTATCCTCCCTGTGAGCGAAGCTCATGGGGAGGGGGACCATGCGAAGCATGGTGGAGGGGCAAACAGCGCAGTCAGCCCCTCCACCGCACTTCGTGCGGTCCCCCTCCCCATCGCCTTCGGCGACAGGGAGGATTGAATGTCGATA
>Ga0190265_10000052_pt1 | contig 139382 bp, 116 predicted proteins | sample Popmic124T_FD_133135 | JGI IMG/M metagenome (GOLD analysis project Ga0190265, IMG submission 133135) | Populus adjacent soil microbial communities from riparian zone of Indian Creek, Utah, USA - 124 T | ecosystem: Environmental > Terrestrial > Soil > Riparian zone | place: USA: Utah... | reverse complement strand
AGGTTGAGGAAATCGCAGATTTCCTGCACCAGGGCCGGATGTGAGCGGCCCCCGAAGATCTTCAGTTCGCCAGCCATGTTCCCCCGCTGAAAGCAGACATCGGGGGCTCGCCGAGGCGGCACCCGTCAGGTCGTCACGGATTTGGTTCGCTTCCGCGATCTGGTTGGGGCGGGAGGATTCGAACCTCCGGTAACCAGATCCAAAGTCTGGCGCCTTACCGCTTGGCTACGCCCCAGTCTCGGGTGTTCCCACCGCTCCGCCCTGCCCCGGCCGCCCTCGTCTGGGGGCGCCCGGACTCAGGGCACGGTCCAGAAGGAGTCGCGGAGGTGCATCTCCTGGATCTCCTCCAGGGACCTCTCCGCCGCCGGAGGAACCGGCGCCGCAGCGGCCAGGGGTTGCTGCCGGGGCTCGCCGTCCTCCGGCACCGGCGGCATCACCGGAATCGCCGTCGCTGCCACCGCGGCCACCGAGGCCATCGGCTCATCCCCCCGGTCCACGAGCACCCTATGGTACTCCCCCAGCACCTTTTCCTCGATCATCCGCCGAGTCTCGTTGTTCAACGGGTGAGCCACGTCCTTGAACTCCCCGTTCTTCTTCTTCCGGCTCGGCATGCTGATGAAGAGGCCCTCCCTCCCCTGGATGATCTTGATGTCATTGACCATGAAGCACTGATCAAAGACGATCGACACGAAAGCCTTGAGCTTCTCTTCCTGGATCGGAAAGACCTTGACCTCTGTGATCTCCATTTCGCGTTCCTCTCCATCATCCCCTGGTGGAACCCTCTGCGGCTGGGGAACGGGCGCTACAGGGAGAAGCGCACGCTCCAGGTGGCGCGCCCAAGAGCGAACCACCCTACGCTTCGGCGACCTTGCCGGCTCTGGACGGATCTTGACCGCCCCGGTTCCGGAACACCGCTTCAGACAGGCGCCAGCATCAATGAGGCGATTATATACCGATGCGGGCTCCGGGGATAAGAAAAGGAAGACCTTCGCGAGGCCCTTCCGGTCAGCAGCGGCGTAAATGCTAGAGGGGAAAGGCTGCTGTGTCAATTCCCCCGGCGGTTTTTCCCTGGATTCTCCCCGATCAGGCCGGCGGATACAGGTCGCGGCACGAGGATTCCCGGTATCCGGCGACCGCGGCGGGCGTCGCCAGGGGCTCCGGCTCGCGCTCCAGGTTCTCGCGCAGGACCTCCCGCCAGCGCACCTGCACGCCCTTGGAGCGGTCCGAAAGGTAGGCCCAGGTGTCCCGGCGCATGAACCAGACCGCCGGCTGCTCCTGGTCCCAGAGCGTCCACCCCTCGACCGTGCCGCCGTCGCCGAGATCGACGGCCCATCGGCGGCCGATGTCGTCCCGGAGCTCGATTCGCTTCCCCTTCCGCTCCGGCTCCACCTCCCCGGAGGGCTCGGCCGGCACCCGCCCCATGAGGAGGGAGGGCAGGGACAGGAGGGGGAAGGGACCCAGGGGGATGCCCGACACGTCGAAGCTCCCCTCGAAGGCGCAGGTGACCTTGTTGCGGTGGTCGAGCCAGACACCCTTCTCCGAAGTCACGTCCAGCCCCCAGAGGGCTCGCCCCACCGGGTCCACGGCCTGGATCTGATAGCGGATCGGGGAGGCGAGGCGCAGGGTCACGCGAAAGGACCCCTCGCCCTCGGGGCCGGAGTAGTTGACCCGGTAGAGCCGCTGCGAGCCGAAGGCGTCCGCGGGAATCTCCCAGGGCGGTGTGCCGCCGCCGGCCTGGGGCCGCCCCGGCACACCGCCGCCGGTGGCGCAGGCAGTCAGGAAAAGGGTGAGGAGGAGTGCAAGGCTACGGCCGGGGACGAGCCCCGTCCTCCGGGAGCCGTTCCAGCTTGCGCCGCACCTGCTCCAGGTTGTCGTCCTCCAGCTCGAGCGCCCGCCGGTACGCCTCTCGCGCCCTCTCTGTCTGCCCCAACGCCACATACACATCCCCCAGATGCTCCTGCAGCGTCGCGTCGGCGGGCTCCAGCCTCACGGCCCTTTCCAGGTAGCCACGCGCCTGCTCGTGACGGCCGAGCTGATAGTAGGTCCAGCCCAAAGAATCGACGTATGACCCGTTGTCGGGCTCCAGAGCCACGGCGCGACGCACCAGCGCCAGGGCCTCTTCCAGGTTCTCCCCGGTCTCGGCATAGGTGTAGCCGAGGTAGTTCAGGGCGGCATGGAAGTCGGGGTCCAGCTCGAGGACGCGCCGGAACTCGGAGACCGCCCTGGCGCGCTGCTCGGTGCGCTCGTAGGCCACGCCCAGCAGGAAGCCCGCCGCGACCGAGTCCTTCTGCTTCGCCACGAGCCGCTCCAGCACCGGGATCGAGTCCTGGTAGCGGTCCAGCCTCTGGTAGGCCTGCGCGGCGGCCAGCGCGGACTGCGGATCTCCCGCCTCCATCAAACTGGCGAGGAGCCGGCGGCCCTCCCGGTCGTCTCCCGAGCGGAGCAGCACCTCGGCCTTCCGGCTCTGGATCAGCGGCGAAGAGCCGCCTTTCTCCAGCTCGGCCAGCGCCTCGGCGTGACGGCCCGCCCCCACCAGGGCCTCGACCCGGAGCAGCAGGGCCTGGTTGCGCAGCGCCTCGTCGGTGCCAGGGGCCTGGGCGGCGGCGAGCGGCGCCAGGGCGCGCTCGGCCTGCTCCCACTCCTTGGCGTCGAGGTGGGCCTGCACCAGCTCCATGCGCACGTCCCGCTCGTCCTCGGCCTTCCCCTCCTTTGCCAGGCGGTCGGCCAGCTCGGACAGCAGCCCGGTGGCGTCGGCGCGCTGGCCGTCACGCTGCATCACCCGGGCGACGGTGAGGGCCAGGGGGATGTTGTCCGGCTGCGCCGTGCGCAGCGGATCGAGCAGCGCCAGGGCGTCCCGGTGCCGCCCCTCGGCCGTGAAGACCAGCCCCTTGACCAGGGACAGGAAAGGCCGGTCGGGCCCGGCTTCGCCCTGGGCTGCCAGGAGCGTGTCGGCGGTTGCCAGGGCGTTCTCCAGGTCGCCGCTGCGGTAGAGCTCCCAGGCGAGCTGCCGGCGCAGCCGCGGCTCCTCGCGCACCGTCTCCGGGGCGCCGCGCAGGGTCTCGACCGCGGTGCGGTGGTCGCCGCGCTGGCTCTGCAGCTCGACCAGCGTGAGGCGGGCCTCCAGCGACCCGGGGTCGAAGCCGAGGATGTCGCCGAGCACCTTCTCGGCCTCCGACGACTTGTCCGCCCGCAGCAGGGCCTCGACGAGCAGGGCGTAGGCCATGCGCTGCTGCGGCAAGCGGGTGACCAGGTCGCGCAGGACCTCCGCCGCCTTCTCGGGCTGGCGCTGGTCGAGGTAGATCTGGCCCAGGGTGAGGGCCGCCTGCGGATCCTCGGGATCGCGCTGGCGCACCGTCTCCAGGGCCTCCTGGGCTGTGGCGAGGGCCGAGGGGTCCTGGGCGGAAAGCTCGAGGTAGACCTCGCCCACGGCGCGCAGCACGTCCAGGTTGTCCGGCGCGAGCTCCCGCGCCCGGGCCAGGGTCTGGGCCGCGCGCTGGAGGTACTCTTCGCGCACCCCCGGAGCCCGGGAGTACTGCGCCAGCCGCGCCAGGAGCTGCCCGTGCTCCAGCCGCACGTAGGGGGAATCGGGCGCCAGGCGCTCCGCCTCCTGGTACGCGGTGAGCGCTTCGGGCAGCGAGCCCTCCACGGACAGCAGCTTGGCCAGGGCAAACTGATAAGCTGCGGCGGCTCCTGGCTCCGACAGCGGCGCCGCCGACGTTGCCGACGTCGTCGGCATCAGCGGCATTGCAGGCGTTTGCGCAGGAGGGGTGGCAGATGGAGGAACAGGCTCCGGGCTCTGGGCAGCCAGGACATTCCAGGACAGCAGGACGATCGGCAGTGCGGCAGTGAAACCTTTCACACCGCGCAGGATAGCAGCGGGGCGAGCCGCTTTACAAGGTCGCAGGGCGGCCTCTATAATGACGCCCTCGCAGTTAAGTAGTGTAAGATGAGTGGGTTAGACGGAAGAGAGTCGCAAGCACGGTAGCTTACGAATGGGCAAGCTCGGACAGCTCCTGGTGGCGCGCGGCTGGATCACGGTCCAGCAGCTCACCCGTGGCCTGCATACGCAGCAGGTGGTCGGCGGCCGCCTTGGCACTTCCCTGCTGGAGATGGACGCCCTTTCCGAGGACAACCTCCTCAAGGGGCTCTCCGAGCAGCTCGGAGTGCCGCCGGTCAACCTGGACGATCTGCGGGGGATTCCGGAGGAGGTCATCGGACTGATCCCGGACAAGATCGCCCGCCGGTGCCGGGCCATCCCCTTCCGCGTCGTGGGCAGCCGCCTGGACGTGGCGATGATCGACCCGCGCAACCTTGCCTCCCAGGACGAGGTCGCGTTTGCCTCCGGCAAGCGGGTCCTGGTTCACGTGGCGCACGAGCTGCGGATCATGGAGGCGCTGGAGCGCTACTACCGCGAGGAGAGCTCGTCGCGCTTCAGCCTGATCTCGGAGCGCCTGAACCGCGCCCGCTACTTCTGGGACCGGGACAGGCAGCCCGAGCCCACGCGCTCCGAGGACGAGCTGACGCGGCTCCCCCCTCTGCCGTCCCCCTTGACCAACCGGATGGCCATGCCGGCGATGCGGCCCGCGGCTGCCCCGGCGCCAGCTCCCCGGCCCGTCGCCCCTCCGATCCCAATCCCGGCTCCGATCCCCGTCGCGAAACCGGTGTCGCCCGCAGCGGCCGCCCCGGCTGCGCCCCAGACCCCGGTGGCACCGGTCGTGGCGCCGGTCAAGCGGCCGACGGTTCAGACGGTGACCATGACCGAGGAGGAGCGGGCGGCGCTGGCCCTCCTGCCGACGCCGGCTGCCACCCCGGCCACCCCGGCCCCCAGCTCCATCGAGGAGGTGGAGGCGGCCTTCGCCAGGACGCACGACCGCGAGGAGGCGGGGCGGATCGCGCTCGGCTTCCTCGCCCACAGCTACCGGCGGGCGGCCCTGTTCCAGGTGACCAAGGACAAGGTCGCCGCCTGGATGGCCCAAGGGGAGCTGGACCTCTCCATCTTCCAGAAGTTCTTCATCCGGTTCGACCAGCCGTCGCTCTTCCTGAACCTGCGCAACGGGAGCAACCTCTACCTGGGTCCCCTGCCGCCCATGCCGGCCCACCGGGAGCTCGCCCGCGCCTGGGGCGGCGAGCTGCCGAGGGACTGCGTGCTCCTGCCGGTGCGGATCAACGAGCGCCTGGTGGCGGTCCTCTACGCGGATGGCGGCGTCAAGCCAGGGAAGGGGATCGGCGGTATTGGCGGCATGGGCGGCATGGGCGGCATTGACCTGTCCCAGTTGCAGCGGCTGGCCATTGCCACCGGGACCGCCCTGGAGCGTTGTATCCTTCATCGGAAACACGCCGAGGCCAAACCGTGAAAGCTTTTCGTTTCGTTGACACCTTCAAAACCCGTTGCTAGACTCGCCCCCGCTTCGGAGCACACATGATCAAGTCGGACATCGTAGACCGCGTCGCGGAGATCACGGACGTACCCAGAGTCAAGGCCGCCCAGGCCGTCGACACCATCATTGACGCGATGAAGAGCGCCCTCTGCGACGGCAAGCGCATCGAGCTGCGCGGCTTCGGGGTCTTCCAGGTGCGCGACCGCAAGAAGGGCGTGGGCCGCAACCCCAAGACCGGCGTCGAGGTGGCGATCTCCCCCGGCAAGACGGTACGATTCAAGCCCGGCAAGGATCTGAAAAACCTCTGAAGCCTCTCGACCCCGAGCTGCTGCCGCCGTACGGGCCCGTCCCAGGATACCCGATACTCCCGGCACCCCCGCCACGCCCCCCCCGGCTGCGCTGGCGCTTGGCCCTCGCTCTCTTCGTCCTCACCTTCCTCTGCACCACCACGCTCGGGCCGGTCTTCTGGATGATGACCCGGACGGACGTGCTCACGCCCCACGCGCCGTTCCTGAGCCCGGCCCTGGTGGCCGCCGTCTGGGGTGATCCTGAAATGCTCGGGCTGGGCCTCTCTTTCTCGCTGCCGGTGCTGCTCATCCTCCTGGCGCACGAGATGGGGCACTATCTGGCCTGCCGGTACTACCGGCTGCCGGCAACGCCCCCCTACTTCCTGCCCATGCCCCTGATGCTGGGGACGCTCGGCGCGTTCATCCGCATCCGCGCCCCTCTGCGCAACCGGCGGGAGCTGTTCGACGTCGGGATCGCCGGCCCGCTGGCCGGGTTCGTGGTCCTGATCCCCTTCCTTCTCTATGGCGTGGCCCACTCCGAGCCCGCGGTCCTGCGGCTCCGGCCCGGAGAGATCATCTTCCTCCCCGGCCAATGCCTGGCCGTGGATCTCGCGGCCCGGCTCTTCCACGCCCCTCTCGGCGAGGGGATGGTCCTGAACCTCCACCCGTTCGCCCTGGCGGCCTGGTTCGGACTGCTGGCGACGTCGATCAACCTGATCCCCCTGGGGCAGCTCGACGGCGGGCACATCCTGTACGCCCTGTCCCGGCGCGGGCAGCGGCGGCTGGCGCCGCTCCTCTGGCTCGCCCTGGCCGCGGCCGGTGTCCTCTGGTCGGGGTGGTGGGTCTGGTGCGTGCTGTCGCTGGTGTTCGGGATCTTCCACCCGCCGCTCCAGAACGAGGCCGTGCCGCTGGACCGCGGCAGGAAGATCCTGGCGGCCGTGGCCCTGGCGATCCTCGCCCTCTCCTTCATCCCGCGCGGGCTCGCCCAGGTGGAAAGGATCTCCGCGGAGGAGCCGACCGGCGAATGGGTTCAGAAGTCACCGACCAGCGTCACCGGTCCGTCGTTGACCAGCGACACCTCCATGTAGGCCCGGAAGCGTCCGGTCTCCACGCGGAAGCCTCGCCCCCTTAGATCCTCCACCAGGGCCTCGACCAGAGGCGCGGCCTCCTCGGGCGGCGCGGCGCCGTCGAAGGACGGCCGCCGCCCGCGGGCCAGCGATCCCGCCAGGGTGAACTGCGAGACCACCAGGAAAGCTCCGCCAACGGCGGCAGTATCCAGGTTCATCTTTCCGGTATCGTCCTCGAACACGCGCAGCCCCGCCAGCTTGTCCGCGGCAGCCCGGACCTTCTCCATCCCGTCCCCCCGCTCCACCCCCGCGAGGACCAGGAGACCGCGGCCGATCTCGCCCACCGTCTCTTCTTCCACCCGCACCGACGCCGAGCTCACTCTCTGGATGACCAGTCGCATCTTCCCACTCCCTTTTCTCCGCCTTGCGGGATCTCCTCCCGGCCGGCCGGCGTGTGATAGCGTAGCCGGTCAAAATCGGGGAGGAATCGGAGCATGTTGAACAAAGTCATCCTGATCGGCAACCTCGGCAAGGACCCCGAGGTGCGGTCCCTGCCCTCGGGGCAGCCGGTCGCGACCTGGACGATGGCCACGAGCCGGCGCTGGCGGGACAAGAACGGGCAGAAGCAGGAGCAGACCGAGTGGCACAGCATCGTCTGCTTCGGCAAGCAGGCGGAGATCGCTGGGCAGTACCTGACCAAGGGCAAGCAGGTCTGCGTGGAAGGCCGTATCCAGACCCGCTCCTGGGACGACCGGAACACCGGGGAGAAGAAGTACCGCACCGAGATCGTCTGCGACAACTTCCAGATGCTCGGCCAGCGCGGCGGCGACTTCGAAGCCGCCGACCGCCAGTCCGCCCAGGGCGGCCCCACTTACGACGAGGGGGGCTTCGGTGGCGGAGGCGGCGGGGACATCGAGGACGACGACATCCCCTTCTGAGTCTGTTTCAAGGGGCGCCCGGAGACCTCCGGGCGTCCATCAATCTTTCCTACTGCGGCGGACACGCCACCTTCGTCAGCGTCGCATCCCCGACCGGCGGCACCCGAACGAGGTAGCAGGTGTCCCGGGTCTGAGGCGGAGGAGTGACGGGAGGTGGCGTCACTGGAGGTGGGGTCACAGGAGGCGGGGTCACGGGAGGCGGGGTCACGGGAGGCGGGGTCACGGGAGGCGGGGTCACGGGAGGGGTCCCGCCTTCCGCCTTGATCATGTTGCACGCCATCCGTCCCCGGACAGGATCCCTGACCGGCTCGATCCAGTGCTCGCCGGGCCGGCGCCTCGCGTCGCGGACCGGGTCGTTGACGATGCACCACTGGCTCTGATCCCTTCCGCAGCAACCCGGAGGCGTATTCGGGCGGGCCCGCAGCCTGTCGTCGCCGCCACCGCCACCGCTGGTGTCCTGGCAGCCATCCCGGGGCGCCCCGATGATCGCGACCCAGGAGGCACAGTTCATGGGCGACCCCGGGGAGTTCGAGATGGCGAAGTCGAAGAGCTCCTGGTTGGACGGGGGCCGGCCCAGGAGCACTGCCAGGATCGAGCTCGCCTCGCCACCCTTCTGCTCCGATCCGATCGCAGCGATCTGGGCTCCGCGGACCGAGGTGTCTCCCTCCGCGTACCGGCCGAAGTAACCCGCGTCATCCCCCGCGTTCTGGCCGTTCCAGGAGATACCGGAATTCAGCCTCTTCGTGACCGTGGGAAACCCCGGCCTCTGCCAGAGCACCGAGGCTCCGGCAGGCGGGTGGTAGCCGGACGCGTCGATCGTGCCGGAGAACCGCGCCATCGACGCGGCCGGCGCTGCCGCGGGCGGTGGCGCCGAGGATGGCGCCGGAGCCTGGGCGGGCTCGGGCGACGGTGTGGGCTCCGCTTCCTCCGGGGCCTTGGTACAACCTCCTACCAGCGCTCCTGTCAGCGCGAACGCGAGCAAGCCGGCTAGAAGCACAGCCGTTGATCGCCCGAAGCTCTTCCTCGGCATGGCTCAATCTCCTTTACGTGGCTAGGTAAATGCTATACCAGCCCTGTGCGAAAGGACAGACGCTTCCCGGAGGGGGACTCCCTCACTCCTTACGCGTACAGCCTCTCGATCTCTTCTGCGTAATTCTGGTAGATAACCCGCCGCTTGAGCTTCATCGTCGGGGTGAGCTCGCCCCCCTCGATGCTCAGCTCCTGGGGGAGGATGATGAAGCGCTTGATGGTCTCGTAGCGCGCCAGGGTCTGGTTGACCTGCTCCACCTGCTTCTCCAGGTGCTGCCGGAAGATCGCGCAGGAGGCCAGGTCCTTCGGCTCGCGCACCGGGCTGCCCGCGGCCTCGGCTTCGATGGAAGCCCGCAGCGGGTCGAGCGTGATCAGCGCCGCCAGGTAGTTCCGCCGGTCGCCCAGCACCACCGCCTGGGAGACCACGGGGATCTGCTTGAGCTTGCTCTCCAGGTTCTGCGGGCCGATGTTCTTGCCGCCCGAGGTGATGAGCAGCTCCTTTTTGCGGTCGGTGATCTTGAGGAAGCCGTCCGCGTCCAGCTCGCCGATGTCGCCCGAGTGGAGCCAGCCCTCCTCGTCCACGGTCTCCCGCGTGGCCGCCTCGTTCTTGTAGTAGCCCGGGAAGACGTGGGGACCGCGCATCAGAACCTCGCCGTCCTCTGCGGTCCTGATCTCGGTCCCCTCGATGGGGAGGCCGACCTTGCCCAGCCGGTAGCGGTTGGGGTACGAGAAAGTCGCCGGGCCGGTGCACTCGCTCATCCCGTAGACCTCCATGATCGGGATGTCGAGACTGCGGAAGAAGCGGAGCGTGTCGAGCGAGATCGGGGCTGTCGAGGTCGAGCAGACGCGCGCCCGGTCGAGCCCCAGCCTCTCGCGCACCTTGGAGAAGACCAGCTTGTGGGCGAGCCCGTAGAGGAAGGGCTTGCCGCTGCGCCCGGCCTGCTCGGCTTCCCCCGCCTCCAATCCGAGACCGCGCGCCCACGCCGCGATCTTCTTCTTGAGCGGTGGGTTCTGCGCCCCGGCCGCCTGGATGGCGGCCTGCATCTTCTCCCAGACCCGCGGCACGGCGAAGAAGAAGTGCGGGCGCACCTCGCGCAGGTTCTCGCCCAGCTTCTCCAGGCTCTCAGCGAACCAGGAGCAGCCGCCCACGGCCATGGGCGAGTGCAGGGACACAACCTGCTCCGCGATATGGCTGAGCGGCAGGTAGCTGATCAAGTCGTCCTTCTCGTTGACGGCGTAGGCGTCGCAGACCTTCTTCGCGGTCCAGGTGACGTTGTGGTGGGTGAGCATGACCGCCTTGGGCGGCCCGGTGGTGCCCGAGGTGTAAATCAGGGTGCAGACGTCCTCGGGCTTCTGGGCGTCCATGCGGGCGCGCAGCTCGGATTCGGGGACCTCCTTGCCGAGCGCCAGAAGGTGCTGCCAGGTGTGGACGCCCTCTCCCGCCGCCGACCCTTCCATGAGCACGATGGCCTTGAGCAGCGGCAGGCGGTCCCGGATGGAGAGGAAGGCCGCCAGGTACTTCTCATTCTCGAGCACGGCCACGGCCGCCTCGGCGTGCTCGGAGATGTACTGGCACTGCTCCGGAGTGCTGGTGACGTAGATCCCGGCGGGCAGGCCGCCGGCCATGATGGCTCCGATGTCGGCGAGGAACCACTCGGGACGGTTGTAGCCCATGATCGCCACGCCCTGGCGCGGCTGCAATCCCAAGCGCAGGAAGCCGCGGGCCACGAGCTTGGCCTCGTCGCGGTACTCCTTCCAGGTGGTGACCTGCCAGCGGCCGTCCCGCTTCACCCGCATCGCCGGGCGCTCGGCGCGCGAGCGGGCTGTCCGGTCCAGAACCTCGAATACGGTCTCAGGCATGGGGCCTCCTCGGGAAACGGAAGAGGCTTACCTGTAACACCTCGGGCACGTCGGGGTCAACCGGGCCTACGCCTCCTCTACCCCGGCCTGCATCTGCTCGAAGGCCTGCTTTACGTTCTCCAGGCGCTCGCCCTGCTTCCCTTCGCGCATCAGATTGATGTAGTCGCGGGCGGAGCGCAGGGTGCGGAGGCGCTGGCGGTAGACCTCCAGGCGGCGGTGGGCCTCGGCGCGGCGCTCCTCGAGCTGGGGGTCCTCCAGGCGGGCCACCACTTCGGGCAGCGCCTGCAGGGTGTGGCAGAGGAGCAGCACGTCACAGCCCGCTCCGAAGGCCAGGACCGAGCGCTCGGCCAGGTTCCCCCATTCATCCAGGGCCTTCATCTCCAGGTCATCGCTGAAGCAGAGGCCGTCGAACTGGAGACGGCCGCGGAGCACGCCGCCGATGATCGCGGGCGACAGGGTGGCGGGCCTCTGCTCGGCGTCGTAGGCCGGATAGATGGCGTGGCTCACCATGACCGAGCCGGACAGGCGCGCCAGGGCGTCGAACGGGTCGAGATCCGCCATCAGGACCGCGGAGGGCAGGTAGACGCTGGCCACCTTGAAATGGGTGTCGGCCGCGGCGCCCCCCAGCCCCGGGAAGTGCTTCAGCGAGCCGCCCGCCCCTCCCATGTGAAGACCGCGCAGGAAGGCCCGGGCGCGGGGGATGATCTCCGCGGGCGAGGCCCCCAGGTAGCGGCCGTCGAGCGCGTTGTCGGTCTCGCCGCGGTCGAGGTCGACCACCGGGGCGAAGTCCACGTCCAGGTCGAACAGGCGGAGGGACTGGGCGATCCAGAGCCCGGCCTGGAGCGACAGGCTGGTCGGGCGCCGCCGCAGGAGCTCCGCGGACGGCGCCGGTCCCACCACGTCCTTGAGCCGGTCCACCCGGCCCCCCTCGGCGTCGATGCAGAGCACGGCTTCGGGCAGCACCTTGCGCACCTCCCGCACCAGCTCCCCGAGCTGCTCGGCCCCCTGGATGTTCCGCTTGAAGAAGACGACCCCGCCGGGCTGGTGCTCGGCGAGCAGAGCGGCCGAGGCGGAATCCAGCTCTGGTCCGGGGATTCCTACGAAGACATGCTCGGCAGCGCTCATGATGGCTCGGGGCCCCCTCGCCCCCCACACTCTGTTAGACGAGCCGCGATTTTAGACTATGGAGGAGGTTCAGCGCTGCAAGCGGGGTCAGACGCTCGACGTCCAAGTCTTTGAGGATACCCGCGACAACTTGCTCGGGCGGGGCGAACAGGGTGAGCTGGGCCGGCCCGTCGGTCTCCGGAGAGCTGCCTTTGGCCAGGCGCGGCTTGCCCGTGGGGTCGTACTCGTGGGCCTCCAGGTTGGCCAGGATCTCCCCGGCCCGGTCGATGACCTGGGGGGGCAGGCCGGCCAGCCGCGCCACGTGCAGGCCGTAGGACTTGTCGGCCGCCCCCGGAACCACCCGGCGCAGGAAGACAATGCGCTCGTCCCACTCCTTGACCGCCATGGTGCGGTTGACCACCCGCGGCAGCAGAGCCGACAGCTCGGTCAGCTCGTGGTAGTGGGTGGCGAACAGGGTCTTGGGCTTCCGGTGCTCGTGCAGGTACTCGACGATGGCCCAGGCCAGGGAGAGCCCGTCGAAGGTGGCCGTGCCCCGCCCCACCTCGTCCAGGATGACCAGGCTGCGGTCCGTGGCGTGGCGCAGGATGTTCGCGGTCTCGATCATCTCCACCATGAAGGTGGACTCCCCCCGCGCCAGGTCGTCGGACGCTCCGACCCGGGTGAAGATGCGGTCCACGACTCCGATTTCAGCCTGCTCGGCCGGCACGAAGCTCCCGGCCTGGGCCATGAGGACGATCAGCGCCACCTGCCGCAGGTAGGTGGACTTGCCCCCCATGTTCGGGCCGGTGAGAAGGACGATGCCCGCCCTCTCCCCGTCCAGCTCCGCGTCGTTAGGCACGAACGCGTCCCGGCTCGCCAGCTCCACCACCGGATGGCGCCCTTCGCGGATGCAGATCCGTCCTCCGGCCTCCCCCATGACCGGCCGGACGTAGCGGTGGCGCGCCGCGGCCTCGGCGAAGGAGGCCAGGGCGTCGAGCGTGCCCAGGGCGGCGGCCAGCGCGGTCAGCCCTGGGGCAGCCGCGGCGATGAAGGTGGTGAGCTTGCGGAAGTGCTCCTGCTCCAGGTGGATCTGCCGCTCCTCCGCGGACAGGATCTGCTCCTCCAGCTCCTTGATCTCCGGCGTGACGTAGCGCTCCGCGTTGACCAGGGTCTGCCTGCGAATGTAGTCGGAAGGCACCCGCTGCTGGTTCGCCTTGGTGATCTCCAGGTAGTAGCCGAAGACCTTGTTGTAGCGGATCTTCAGGGAGGAGATCCCGGTGCGCTCCCGCTCCCGCACCTCCAGGGCCAGGATGTGCCGCTTGCTGTCCCGGGTGAGCGACCGGTACTTGTCCAGCTCGGGATCAACCCCGGTTGCGATGACGCCCCCCTCCTGGAGGTTCGGCGCCGGGGCCTCCTCCAGGACGCGGGCGAGCTCGGCGTGGAGCCCGGCCAAGGGATCGGCCGCCGCGATTTGAGCGAGAAGAGACGGCTGGGCATCCGCCAGCTCGGCGAGGATCGAGGGGACCTCGGCAAGACCGTCGCGGAGGGCGCCGGCTTCCCGCGGGGTGAGGGTGCCGAGGACGGCGCGGGCCAGGATGCGCTCCGGGTCCCCCACCCGGGCCAGCCGGTCGCGAATTCGCTCCCGCCTCGGGTTGTCCGCGGCCAGCTCGCCCACGGCCCGGTGGCGCTCGGCGATCGCCTCAGGGTCGACCAGGGGCCGCCGCAGCCACTCGCGCATCGTCCGGCCGCCCGGCGGGGTCACCGTCCGGTCCAGCACGGAGAGCAGGGTGGTGCGCCGCCGGCTTCCTCCACTGCCGCCGATCGCCAGCTCCTGCCGCTGGGGACGGAAGACCTCCAGGTTGGCCAGGGTGGCGGCGTCCAGGATCAGCCGGTCCCGGGCCTCGCGGACCGCGATCCCCCGGACGTGGGAGAGGAGGCTCTTCTGGGTCTCCTGGGCATAGGCCAGGGCCGCTGCCGCGGCGCGCACAGCCAGCTCCCCCTCGACCAGGCTGAACCCGCGGAGGGTGCCTACGTTGAACTGGCGCAGGAGCAGGTCCTCGGCCCGCCGCGGGTCGTACAGGCGGTCTCCGGCCAGCGGGGTGCGGCAGGGGCACTCCCGCTCGGCCCACTCGCGAATGGCAACAGGAAATCCCTCCTCCCCCCGGTCCGAGTGGAAGAGCACCTCGCGGGGTCGCAGCAGGGCGAGGTCGTCCACCCCCTCCTCCGCGCTCCCCCACCGGCGGACGAAGAAGGTCCCGGTCGAGAGGTCGAGGAAGGCGCCAGCCCCGCCACCCCCGCGATCCCCATCCCACGTCAATCCCGCCAGGAGATTCTCCTCCTTGCCGTCCAGGAGCCCGGGGTCGCTGATCGTGCCCGGGGTGACGACGCGGGTGACCTCGCGGCGGACCAGTCCCTTGGCCTGGGCAGGGTCTTCGACCTGATCGCAGATCGCGGCCTTGAGGCCGGCGGCGAGGAGCTTGGCGAGGTAGGCATCCAGGGCGTGATGGGGGACGCCGCACATGGGGGCCTCGTTCTCGGTGCCCCGGTTGCGCGCCGTGAGCTGCACCTCCAGGATGGGCGCGGCCTGGCGGGCGTCGTCGAAGAACATCTCGAAGAAGTCGCCCATGCGATACAGCAGGATGGCGTCGGGATGCTCGGCCTTCACCTCCAGGTACTGGCGGAGCATGGGAGTCAGGGAGCCGAGAGATAGGCTCGGGGTGATCGGCGGCGGGGGCGAAGACATGGAAAGGGAGTATATCGAGACACGGACTTACACGGACGACCACCGACGATCATGGACTCAGAGCATGTCCGTGCAGGTCGATGTCCGTCCGTGTCTGTCGGTGTCTCCGTATACTCCCCCACCATGCCCCCACCCCTCCTCCTCGCCCTCGACACCGGCTCCCCCCGGGTGAGCGTAGCCGTGGGCCGCGACGGCCAGGTCCTCGCCGAGCGCGCCGTGGAGATCGAGCGCTCGTCCGGACGGCTCCTGGAGATGATCGGCGAGGTGCTTGCCGAGGCCGGGGCGCGGCCCGCGGACCTGGGCGGCGTCGTGGCGCTCCGGGGACCGGGGAGCTTCACCGGGCTGCGCATCGGCTTGGCCACGGCCCTCGGCCTGCACCAGGCGCTCGGCGTCCCGGCCACCGCACTGCCCACCCTGCGCGTCCTGGCCCTGGCCGCGGAGGAGGAGGACGGGGGGACCATCGTGGCCGCGGTGGACGCTCTCCGCGGCGAGTGGAGCGCCCAGGCGTTTCCGGCCGGGGTGGCCGGGGCGGAGCCCCTGGGGGAGATGGAGCTGGTGCACGGCAGCGCTCTCCCCACCCTCGCCCCCGGAGTGACGGCCGTCACCGGCTTCGGGGTCTCGCGGCTCGCGGAGCTTCCGGACTGGCCAGGTGGAGTCCGGCTTGTGGAGGCAGGACCGCTCGCGGCAGCCGCCCTCCGGCTGATTCCGGACGAGTGGGATTCCGGCCTCCTGATCCACCCCCTCTACTCGCGTCCACCCGCCGTGACATCGCCCAAGAAGCGGCCCCTTCCGCACCTCCCGTCGCCCCGGGGAGGCTCCTCGGCATAAGATCGCGGGCGATGCAAGCCCTCAAGCCCGTCCTTTCCATCCGCCAGGCCGTCGCGGAGGACCTCCCACGGATCGCCTGGCTGGAGGATGCGGCCTTCGCCGATCCCTGGCCTTTCGACCTGCTCGCCTACGAGTTCGGTCATCCGCGGGGGTTCCTCCTGGTGGCGAGCTGGGATGAAGCGCCGCCCTCGGGGTACGTCGCCTTCCGGCACGGCGGCGGCGAGTCCGAGATGCTGCGCCTGGCCGTGGATCCCCGGGAGCGCCGGCTGGGCGTGGCGCAGGCCCTGGTCGAGCAGGGCCTCCACCGGCTGCGGCAAGAGAAGATCCAGACCTGCCACCTGGAGGTCCGCATGGACAACGAAGGCGCGATCGCCTTCTACCAGGCCCTCGGCTTCGAGCGCTCCGGCCGGCGGAAGAATTACTACCGGGATGGCACGGACGCCTTGCTCTACTCCCTCGCGCTGTAAGGCTCCCTCTCCCCCGGTACCGGGGGAGAGGGGGGATGGGATCAACTCCCTGTGCTATCCTCGACCTGACCTCGATGACGCACCGTCCGACATCCCTGACCCACGCCTGCCCCCGGAGGGGTCTGCGCGCGGGTCGTCGCCAGGAGCCGGTCCGCTGGTGAGCCCAACTCGCTGCCGGCCGCTCCGTCTTTCCTTCCCCAATCCAGGCGCCGTTCCCGGCGCACACCCGCAGTCAAGGAGGCTGATGCCATGCCGAACCGCGACGAGCTCAAGGAGGAGTTGATCCAGACCGATGCCGAGTTCCGCCGCCTGCACGAGGAGCATCAGGAGTACGAGCGGCGGCTCCACGACATCCAGCAGAAGTCCCTTCCCTCCGAGGAAGACGAGGCCGAGGAGAAGCGCATCAAGCTGCACAAGCTGGTGCTCAAGGACCACATGGAAGCCATCCTGCGCACCCACCGGGAGAGCCGGGTCTCGGCCTGACCGGGGTCCGGAGCGCCGATGACGTTCGCCAAGGAGTCCTGGCCCTTCGTCCTGCCGTTCGTGTTCGGGGCGGCGATCCTTGCCTGGGTCGACCGCCCCGGCTGGGCGCTCGCGGCGCTCATCGTCGGACTCCTGGTCCTGCTCTTCTTCCGGGACCCCACCCGCAGCTACGAGGGCGAGGTCGGGGTGGTCCTGGCCCCCGCGGACGGCCTGATCACCCGGATCGATACGATCGAGGACCCGGAGATCGGGACCGGCCGCTACCACCGCATCGTCACCTTCCTCTCCGTGTTCGACGTCCACGTCCAGAAGTCCCCGGCCGCTGGCGAAGTGACCGTCTCGCGCTATGCCGTCGGCAGGAAGGTCGCGGCCTTCCGCGAGGACGCGGGCGACGTCAACGAGAAGCACCTCACGGTGATCCGCCGGCAGAACGGCGACACCCTCGGGGTGCGGCAGATCGCCGGCCTCCTCGCCCGCAGGGTGGTCTGCTATTTGAAAGAGGGAGACCATGTGCACCGGGGCCAGCCCATGGGGCTGATCAAGTTCGGGTCGAGGGTCGACCTGCTGGTGCCCGAGAGCTACGAGCTGAAGGTCAAGAAGGGGGACCGCGTGAAGAACGGCGCGACGCCGATGGCGCTCCCCCCGGGAGAGCCCGCCAAGTGATCGACCGCCGCCGCCCCGACCGCCCGCCGCGCCCTCCGATGGCAAAGCGGATGCAACGGGGTGCCTACCTGCTGCCGAGCCTCTTCACGGTCGCCAACATGCTGCTCGGCTTCTACGCTGTCGTGTGCGCGTTGCGCGGCATGGAGCTGCTCGCCATGCCGGATCCCGCCCTCGTCGAGGCAGGGATACGCCTCTTCCGGCGGGCGGCGCTTCTGGTCTTCGTCGCGGCCATCGTGGACACCTTCGACGGCCTGATCGCCCGGGTGACCGGCACCGAGAGCGAATTCGGCAAGGAGTACGACTCGCTGGCCGACGTCATCACCTTCGGTGCCGTGCCCGGCCTCCTGACCTGGCTTTGGGGGCTGAGGGAGCTCCACCGCGACGCCTGGCTGCTGTCCGCGTTCTTCATGATTTGCACCGCGACCCGGCTCGCCCGGTTCAACGTGCAGCACAAGGTGGTGGACAAGCGCTGGTTCGTGGGCCTGCCCACGCCGGCCGCGGCCGGCACGATCTGCTCTCTCCTCTTCTACGCCCCCGACCGCGAGTGGAAGTCGTGGATGATCGGCCTGGTGGCGGTCTCGCTGCTGCTGGTCGGCCTGCTGATGGTCTCGACCTTCCGCTACCGCAGCGTCAAAGGGTTCGATCCGCGCAAGCGGGTGAGCTACCGGGTGGCGGTGCCAATCGCGGCGCTGCTCCTGGTGATCTACTACCAGCCTTACGCCTTCTTCCTGATCCTGGCGGTCGCCTACACCTTGTCAGGACCGCTGCTCTGGCTGTGGGGCCAGTTCCGCGGCCGTGGCCGGAGCCAGCCAGACCAGCCACCCGAGATCCGCGTGGAGCCGATCGAGCCGCCGCCGCCCGACGACGACCTCCCCCCTTACCGACGATGAGCACGATCGCGATCCTCCACCCCGCGAGCCTGGTCGGCAAGGAGCTGCGGGAGGCCCTCGATAGCCGGATGAAGGAGTGGCGGGAGGTCCGCCTGCTCAGCACGGACCCCGAGGAGGTCGGCACGCTGACCGAGGTGATGGGTGCCGCGGCCCTCGTGCAGCGCTACGAGCCCGATAGCCTGAAGGATGTCTCGACCGTCTACTTCTGCGGCCCGATCGAGAAGAACCGTCCGCTGTTCGACGACGTGCCCCCCGGCGCGGTCGTGGTGGTGCTCTCGCCGGACGCGACGCCCGAGGATGGCTCGCCGGTGGTGGCCGGGGTGAACACCGAGGCGGCGCGGGCGGGAGCACGGCTGCTCTCGCCGCATCCGGCGCTGGTGCTGCTCGCCCACGTGCTCGCGCCGCTGCGCTCGTTCCAGCCAGTGGACATGGTGGCCACGCTGATCCAGCCGGCCTCGGTGCAGGGGGACCCCGGCATCCAGGAGCTGTTCGAGCAGACGCGGGAGATCGTGGCCATGATCGGCCGGACCGCCACGCCCGTCTATGGCAAGCAGCTCTCGTTCAACCTGCTGCCCACGGCCTCCGAGACCCTGCCGCTCTCCGACCTACTGCAGAAGATCGTGCCCGAGACGCCGCCGATCCCGCTGCAGGTGCTCCAGGGGGGCGTCTTCCACGGCCTGGCCGCGAGCCTCTACGTCCGCTTTGGGGGAAACCCGAACCCGAAGGCGATCCGCAAAGCCCTCAAGGCCAACCCGTACATCGAGCTCGCGGACGACCCCGGCCACCTCGGCCCCATCGACTCGGCCAACAGCGACAAGGTGATCCTCGGAACCGTCCGCGAGGACGCCGCCGGAGGCTTCTGGTTCTGGGCCGTGATGGACAACCTCACCCGCGGCATGGCCTTGAATGCCGTCGAGGTTGCGGAGGCGGTTGGGGGCTGAACCGGGAAGGCGCTATAATCCTCGCTGCCATGGCGGAGCCTCTGAAGAGACTTTTTACCGTATCCGAGTACCACTCGCTCGCCGAAGCAGGTATCCTCTCCGAGGACGACCGTGTCGAGCTGATCGAGGGGGAAATCTTCCGGATGGCACCGATTGGGAGCCGGCATGCGGGGTGTGTCAACCGGTTGAACCACCTGCTCCAGGGAACGGGGGCAATCGTGTCGCCCCAGAACCCCGCCTTCATGAACGATCATTCCGAGCCCCAGCCGGACATCGCTCTCCTGCAATGGAGAGCCGACTTCTACGCGAGCTCGCATCCCAAGCCGGAGGACGTCCTCCTCCTGATCGAGGTTGCCGACTCCAGCATCGGGTTTGACCGCGGGAAGAAAGTCCCTCTCTACGCCCAATGCGGCATTGCGGACTTCTGGCTGGTCGACCTTGTCAAGAACACGATCGAGGTCTATCGACAGCCTTCAGCGACCGGCTTCCGCGACATCCGCAAGCTCCGGAGAGGTGAGAGCATCTCGCCCCTGGCCTTCCCGGACCTGGAGCTGAACGTCAGCGACATCCTGGGCTGAACGCAGCGTCCTCTCAAGGAACCCGAGCACCCTCTTTCGGGACGATGGAAGTCCGTGGCTATTCAGCCCTCACCCCCGGCCCCCTACGGCACCGCCAGCCCCAGATGCTTGACAAACGGCTCCGCGGTCTGCGGATCGGTGAGCAGCGCCATGCCGTTCTCCAGACAGTACGTGGCGAGGAGGCAGTCCACACCGTGGACGTCCACCCCCTTCGCGAGCAGGGAGTGGTAGTTGACCGCGCTCTTTGCGGCGAGGTTGACTCCCCCGACCGCAATGAGCCAGAACTTCCTCAGGGCTGCCTCGGCCGTCCGGCGGTGCCTCTCCTCCGGCATTGCGTAGAGCACCTCGGCCATGGAGAGGTCCGCCACGGCCAGCGCAGAACGGCCCAGGAGGCTGTCCAGGAGATCCGTCTCGCGCGACTTCACTCCCGCGAAGTAGTCGAGCCAGACCGGCGCGTCAACGAGAACCTGCACGGCGCCTCCGCTTCGGGGGCTCGGGCTCTTCCCAGACGAGCTTCCCCCGGAGCTCGCGGACTCCCGCCTGCTCGTGCAGACGCACCAGCAACTTCAAGGCTTCCTCCACGACAGCCTTCTTCGTCTTCAATCCTGACAGTCTCCACGCCTTATTGAACAGTTCCTTGTCCAGATCCATGCTGGTGAACATGATTTCCTCCTCAAGTGGCCCGAGTATATACTCAGTGCGGAAATCTATATAGTTTTCCCCAAAATTATATGCCCAGCGCGGCTGTGTATATAAACGTGTGCCCTACCAGCCCTTTCCGGAGGAAATCCATATACACAGAGCGGCTGTCTATATAGATCCCCGTCCCGTTATATACCCAGGCAGCCAGTCTATATAGAACTGGCGCCGTCTATATAGTTTTGGAGGAAGGGTATATAGATAGAGGCTCGATCATATGGGCAGAGGGGGCTACCTATATAGATGAGAGCTGCCTAAGCAGATCGGGATCGACGCGGCTCTTCACGGTGCGGCGGTCCAGCCCCGTGCGGCGCGCAGCCTCCTCGTAGCTCCCCGCCTGGAGATAGACGAGCGTGCAGTAGCGCCGCAGGAGGTCGTCGGCCGTCAGCGCGCCGGAGAGGAACTCCTCGGCCAGCCGCTCCCTCAATCCGGCGCCGCCGCCGTCTCCCGCCGGACGGTACTCCCGCCGGATCAGGATGTTGTTGACGCACTGCGCCAGCTCGCGCACGTTCCCGGGCCAGGGGTAGTCCAGCCCCAGGTTGGCGCGGATCCAGACCTCCACGTCCCGCGCCAGCTCCTCGGCCAGGTCATCCCCCACGGCGCGCTGCGCCAGGGCAAGGACCAGATCCGACAGCTCCGAGGGCGAGTCGGCGATCCGCTCCTTGAGCGAGGGGGTGGCGAGCAGGTCCGAGCAGAGGCGGTAATAGAGATCGGCGCGGAAGCGGCCGGCGCGCATCTCGGCGGCCAGGTCGCGGTTCGTGGCCGCCAGCACCTTGCCCTGGAAGCGGCGGGTCTGGCTCTCCCCCAGCCGCTGGAAGGTGCGCGTCTCCAGCACCCGCAGCAGCTTCACCTGGATGGCGGGCTCGACCTCGCCGATCTCATCCAGGAAGACCGTGCCGAGCGGCGGGCAGACCTCCAGCCAGCCGGAGTGGTCCGACACCGCGCCCGTGAACGCACCGCGCCGGTGGCCGAACAGCTCGGACTCGATCAGCGTCGGCGACAGCGCCGACAGGTTCAGCGGGAAGAACGACTCCGCCCAGCTCTCCCGGAACGTGCCCGAGTCCGGGTCGAACGGGATGTAGCGCGACCAGGCGATGGAGCGGGCTACGAGCTCCTTGCCCGTGCCTGAGGGGCCGGTTACCAGGGTCGTCACGTCCCCCAGGCTGCGGTAGAGGGCGCGCAGGTAGCGCCGCAGGTCGTGCGTGAAGATCGACTGCCAGACCTGCGCCCGCAGCCGCGCCGCGGGCAGCGAGCCCCCCACGATCGAGCGGAAGGTGAAGTGGAAGGCCCGGCGAATCTGGAAGAAGCAGGCGAAGAGGTGCGCCGCGTCGAACGGCTCCTCCCGGCGCGGACCGGGCAGGTCCTGGAACCACCGCAGGTCTTCGGCAAAATCGCGGTAGAAGCCAAAGGTCGCGCGCCGCTCCCCTGCCTTCGGATCTTGAATGGCCGTGAAGAAGCGCTCCTGATATCTGCCGTAGAGGACGTAGAGGACGAGGTCGCGGTAGAGCCCCAGGTCCTCGCGGGAGGGGCGGGCACCGGCCAGGCGCTCGCGCAGGGAGGTGGCCAGCTCCTCGGCCTTCGGCGCGATCCGCGTCAGGTTCGGGTTGTCCGCGTCTCCCCGCGAGTGCCAGACCACGTCGAACGGAGTGAACTCGTCTCCCAGCGCTTGGCGCTCCCAGAGCAGGCGCTCCGTCCCGAACGGGTTGCCATAGGTCAGACGGGAGATGGCCTCCACCAGCTCGCGCTCGCGGTCGGACAGCAAGGCTCGGCTCGTCATCGTGGGCCTCCGTACATGTGGTGCATGGCCACTCTACACCAGGTGTCGGCGCCGGACACGGACTAAAAGGACATAAAGGACCTAAAGGACTGCAAGGACAGCACTGCCCTGCCTTTCTTGCTTCGGGCACAGCGCTCGCTCTATCGGATTGCAACGCGGGGTTCCTCGCGAACAAAGGAGACCGACATGAAAGCTTGGAGACTGGTCCTGCTGGCGCTGGCCGTCTGTGCCCCCGCCGCCACCCCCGCAAACGCCGCGGGGCTGCTCGTCGCCGACGGCGGCTTCGGCGGCGTGCTCGAGATCCGCGAGCAGGATGTGCGGGTCACGATCAACAACGGCGTGGCCGTGACCCAGGTGGAGCAGGTCTTCCGCAACACGGAGGACCGGGTGGTCGAGGCGCTCTACACCTTCCCCGTGCCCAAGGGGGCCTCGGTGGCCAACTTCAGCATGTGGATCAACGGCCGCGAGATGGTGGGCGAGGTCGTCGAGAAGGAGCGCGCCCGCCAGATCTACGAGAGCTACAAGCAGCCGCAGAACCGCAAGGACCCCGGACTGCTCGAGCAGGTGGACTTCAAGACGTTCGAGATGCGGGTCTTCCCCATCGCGGCCCGCGCCGAGCAGCGGGTGCGGATCACCTATTACCAGGAGCTGGACTTCGACCACGACTGGGCCACGTACGTCTACCCGCTGGCAACGGACACCCGGCAGGACGTCGATTCTCGCACCCGCGGCCGCTTCGCCCTCACCCTGGACGTGAAGTCGGAGGTGCCCATCGAGGAGATGGAGAGCCCGAGCCACCGCGACGACTTCGTGGTGGTCCACCACGACGACAACCACGCCCAGGCGAGCCTGGAGGCCGACCAGGGGGATTTGAACCGCGACGTGGTGCTCGCCTTCCACCTGGAGCGCCCGCGCACCGGCTTCGACCTGATCGCCTCGCGGGCCCCGGAGAACACCGGTGAGGACGGCTTCTTCCTCCTCACCCTCACGGCAGGCGAGGAGCTGGCCGAGAGCGATCAGGACATGGACTACGTGTTCCTCCTGGACGTCTCCGGGAGCATGGACGAGGACGGCAAGCTCGACCTCTCCCGCGGCTCACTGGGCGCGTTCATCCGCGCTCTCGGTCCCCGGGACCGCTTCGAGGTGTTGACCTTCAACGTGGCCGCGCAGGAGCTGTTCCAGAAGCTGCAGACCGCGGACGACCCCGGCAAGGCCACGGCGGTCGAGTTCCTGGACGCCCAGCGCGCACGCGGCGGCACGGTCCTGGAGCCGGCCCTGCGCGCCGCGTACCGCTACAAGGACCCGGCCCGGCCGCTCAACGTGGTCGTGCTCTCGGACGGCATGACCGACCAGGGGGAGCGCTCCATCCTGCTCCGCCTGATCGGCGAGCGGCCCGAGGGCACCCGGGTCTTCTGCATCGGCGTGGGCAACGAGGTGAACCGCGCCCTCTTGGAGCAGCTTGCTGAAGACGCGGGCGGCCTCGCCGCCTTCGTCTCCCGGGGCGACAGCTTCGAGCGCCAGGCCCAGGCCTTCCGCCGCAAGCTTGTGCGGCCCGCGGCCAGCGACCTGGAGATCCGGATCGAGGGCGCTGACGTGTACGACCTGGAGCCGCAGCGGCTCCCCAACCTCTACCACGGCATGCCGGTGCGGCTCTACGGCCGCTACCGCAGCGCCGGTCCGGTGAAGCTCCACCTGAAAGCCGACGTGGGCGGCCAGCCCCTGGAGCGGACGGTCGACCTGGATATCCCCGAGGATCCCAAGGACGCGGAGAACCCGGAGATCGAGCGCATGTGGGCCTGGCACCGGGTGCAGAGGCTGCTCAAGGACGCGGACCGCGCGGGCTCCCGGAGCGGCGTGTTGGACGAGATCGTGCGTCTCGGCGAGGGCTTCTCGATCGTGACCGAGTACACCTCGTTCCTGGTGCTGGAGAACGACGCCGAGTACAAGCGCTGGCAGATCGAGAGGCGCAACGCCCTGCGCATCGAGCGCGACCGCCGTGCCCAGGCGCGGGTGCGGGACGAGCTAGACCGCATCCGCGACAAGACCCTGGCCGGACTCGGCCCCGAGGCCGTGGAGCAGCGGGCATCTGTAAACCCTGTCACCCCGGCTGCGGCTCCCCCGAGAACGGCGCCCGCCCCCGCTCCGGCTCAGCCGAGCAACCGGGGTGACGTCGATCTCGGCGGCGGCGGTGCGCTCGATCCTTTCAGCATCGGGTTGGTCCTGCTCCTGGCAGCGGCGAGTCTGGCGGCTTCCCGGCGGCGGGCCTGAGCTTTTCACGCTTTGGCAGAGCTCCTGCAAGGTCGGACAGAGGGAGGGAGCATGCAATGAGATCGAAGAAGCCACGCGTCGTCGTCGTCACCGGAGCCTCCGCCGGAGTGGGCCGGGCCACGGTCCGAGCCTTCGCCGAGCAGGGAGCCCACGTGGGGCTCATCGCCCGCGGCCAGGACGGCCTCGACGCCGCGCGCCGCGAGGTCGAGGAGCTGGGGGCCAGGGCGCTTGCGCTTCCCCTCGACGTGGCCGACGCCGCGAAGGTGGAAGAGGCCGCGGCCCGCGTCGAGCGGGAGCTCGGCCCCATCGACGTCTGGGTCAACAATGCCATGGTGTCGGTCTTCTCCCCGGTGCGGGAGATGGAGCCCGAGGAGTACCGGCGGGTGACCGAGGTCACTTACCTCGGCTACGTCTATGGCACCCTGGCGGCGCTCAAGCGCATGCTGCCCCGGGACCGCGGGGTGATCGTCCAGGTGGGATCGACGCTGGCCTACCGCGGTATCCCGCTCCAGTCCGCCTACTGCGGGGCCAAGCACGCGATCCAGGGCTTCTGCGACTCTCTGCGCGCCGAGCTTCTCCACGACAAGAGCCGCGTGCGGGTGACCATGGTCCAGATGCCGGCGCTCAACACGCCGCAGTTCGGTTGGGTGAAGAGCCGCCTCCCCCGCCGGCCGCAGCCGGTGCCGCCGATCTACCAGCCCGAAGTGGCGGCGCGGGCCATCGTCTGGGCCGCCGCGCACCCGCGCCGCGAGGTCTGGGTGGGAGCGCCGACCGTCGTGGGCATCCTCGGCAACAAGCTCGCCCCGGGCCTGGGCGACCGCTATCTCGCCCGGGCCGGCTACGACTCGCAGCAGTACAACGGCCTGGACGACCGCAACCGCGCCAACAACCTCTGGGAGCCGGTGCCGGGCGACCATGGCGCGCACGGCGACTTCGACGAGCGCGCCACGGAGAGCAGCCCGCAGCTCTGGGCGACCACGCACAAGCGCGGCCTGCTCGCCCTGGCCGGCGCCAGTATCGCCAGTATCGTCGGGCTCGCCTGGGCCCTGCGCCCGTCTACTACCAGATGATCCGGGCCGAGTGCCCCAGCCCGAGGAGCGCCACGGCCACGCAGGTGCCGGCCAGGGCGAGCGCGCTGAGCCGCGGCCGGAATCCGAGCAGCGCCCCCATGCCGAACAGGCTGGCATAGAGGTTGGGCAGGAACATCAGCGGCGACGCCCCCACCGTGGCGATCCAGGTCTCGTTGAACGGGTTCGGACAGGCGTCGTTCGGCACCAGGAGCACGAACCCCAGCGCCATCAGGCCCAGGAGGGCCTCCTCCCGCCGTCCGGAGCGGTAGAGCAGGGCCAGGGCGGCCGCAGCGAGGAATCCGATCCCCGTCAGCGCCAGGTTGAAGGATAGCATCGGGCCGACCTCCCGAAACGCCTCGGGCGCGGACAGCCGGAATGGATAGAGCTGGTGCACGGTCGAGGTGCAGATGAAGGAGAGCGGCAGCAGGATCCAGACTGCGGAGGCGAGCCTTCCGCCCGCCGGCCGGGCCGTGCGCCGGCTGCGCCAGATGCCGAGGGTGACGTAGCCGGCCGCGAGGACGAGCGTGATCACTCCGCCCACGAAGGCCGGCACGAACCAGGAAGGGAAGCTCCGCGCCCGGGGGACCAGGTCCCAGCCCGTCTTCGCCGTGAGCGCCGCGGCGGCGGCGAAGAGGACCGCGGCGAGGCCCGCGATCCGCGGAGTCACCCGGAGCGCCCCAATCGGGTCAATCCGGAATGCAGCGGCAGCAGTCCGGCGGCACCAGGGCCGGATGTTGTCCCGCGGGACAGGCCGCGCAACGGACGTTCGAGCAGTCCTTGGTCATGTCGTTGCCGCCGAGCGGCACGCACTTGCAGCAGTCCGGCGGGTGCAGGGCCGGGGTCTGCCCTTCCGGGCAGTCCGCGCAGCGGACGTTCGAGCAGGGGCCGCCCGGGCCGCCCTGCTGGGCGCTCGCGCTCCCCACGGCCTCCGTCGTCCCGGAAGCCATCCCGGTGCCCATGCTGCCCGATCCGGTGTCGGTCGTGTTCGTCTCGGTCGTCGCGCTGGCTTCGGCCGGCACGGGCACCGCCCCGGGCTCGGTCGACGTGTCTCCCGCCTGTGGTCCCGAGCTGGCGCAGGCGCCGAGCACCAGGACGACCATCAGGGCCATCATCAGTATCCATAGTCTCTTCATGAGGCCTCCTCTCCGTATGCCACTCTCAAGTACGGAAGGGAAGCAAGGCCCGCGCCTGGAGTTTGACCCCTTGGTCTACCGCCGGGTGGCCTGGAGAATCGCCTCCTGGAGCGTCTGGAGGCTGACGGGCTTGGTCAGGTGGGCCGTGAAGCCGGCCTCGCGGCTGCGCTGGATGTCCTCGTCCATGCCGTAGCCGCTCAAGGCGATGCCGCGCAGGCCGTGGCCGGCGAGCTCGCGCATCAGCTCGAGGCCGCTGCCGTCGGGCAGACCGAGGTCGCTGATGACCAGATCGAGATCCGGCTTCGGGGTTTGCGCCGCTTCGAGGGCGCCGGCCACGGTCCCGGCCACGGTGACCTCGTGCCCCAGGGTGCGCAGCAGGTCGGCCATGGCCTGGGCGGTGTCGGCGTGGTCCTCCACCAGGAGCAGGCGCAGCCCCCGGTCGAGCCGCGGCTCAGCCTCCCGCGGGAAGGTCACGACCGTGTCGTCGAGGTCGCGCTCCGGCACGCCGGCCGGGATGCGGACGGTGAAGGTGGCTCCCCGGCCGGCGCCCTCGCTCGCGGCCGTGAGGTCTCCCCCGTGCAGGCGCACCAGGGCACGGCTGACGGCGAGGCCCAGGCCCAGGCCGCCGAAGCGGCGGGTGATGCGGCGGTCGGCCTGCTCGAAGGCTCCGAAGATGCGCGGCAGCACGTCGGGCTCGATGCCGATGCCCGTGTCCGAGATCTCCACGAGAACCGAGTCTTCCAGACGCGAGCGGACCGTGATCGTGCCCCCCTCGGGGGTGAACTTGCAGGCGTTGCTGAGCAGGTTCCAGAAGACCTGGGTCAGGCGCGCGGGGTCGGCCCAGGCGATCAGGCGCCCGGGCGCAAGCTCGGTGACGAGGTGCACGCCCCTGACGGCCATCTCGCTCCGCGAGCTGCGCAGGGCGTGCGCCAGGACCTCGGCCACGTCCGCGGGCTGGCGCTGCAGCACGAGCTTGCCCCGCGCCACGCGAGTCAGGTCGAGGAGGTCGTCAATGAGCCGCGCCTCCAGCTCCACGTTGCGCCGGATGACCGTGAGATGGCCGCGCAGGTCGGCGGGGAGGCGGTCGTCTTCCTGGAGGCTGGAGACCAGGGCAAGGACCGGCGTCAGCGGCGTGCGCAGCTCGTGGCTGAGCGTGGCGAGGAAGTGATCCTTGGCCTCGTTGGCTGCCTTGAGCTCCTCCTCGGCGCGGCGGCGGTCGCTCACGTCCACGGCGCTGCCCACCACTCTCATCGGCCGCCCGGCCTCGTCACGCACGATGAAGCCGCGGTCCCAGACGTATACCCAGCGGCCGTCCTTGTGCCGGACGCGGTACTCGGCGCTGAAGAGCGGCTCCCCGGAGGCGATGGAGGCGTAGATGCGCTGGCTCGCCTGCTCCCAGTCCTCGGGATCGATCTGCCGGGTCCACCACCCCACCTGGTGGTCCACCTCCTCGGGGTGCCAGCCCAGCAGGTTGAACAGCCCCGGGGACCGTCGCACACGGTCGTTGAAGACGTCCCAGTCGTAGACCAGGCCGCTGATCGCCTCGGACGCGAGACGGAAGCGCTCTTCGCTCTCGCGCAGCGCCTCCTCGGCGCGCCGGCTGCGCTCCAGGGCATCGGCCGCCATGTGGGCCTCGGCGAGCAGGTCGCGCTCGCGCTCGGCGGCACGGCACCGCTCCCGGCGCTCGCGCAGGCGGACCATGACCCGGCAAAGGAGATCGCGGGGATCGAACGGATCGAAGAGGAAGTCGTCCGCGCCCGCCTCCAGAGCCAGGATGCAGGCATCGCGATCCTCTCCCAGGAGGACCACCGCGGCCTCACGCTCGCCGCCCAGGTCCCGCAGCTCCCGCAGGATATCCAGCCCGCCATCGCGAACACCGGCGACGACAGCGTCGGGACGGAGCTCCCGGAGGATCGCCGGCTCCGTGGATTCCACGACCTGCCAGCCGGAGAAAACCGCGCGCACCCGCTGCCGCCGCCCGGCATCGGGATCGGCGATCAGGACCAGCCCGGGCTCGCTGTCGGGACGCTCGGGCAAGGCCTAAACCCCGCTCGCCCAGGCGGCGGCCTGGATGGCCGCCTTCAGCGCCTGCAGGTCCACCGGCTTGGTCAGATGCTTCGAGAAGCCTGCCTCATGGCTGCGCTGCACGTCCTCCTCCATCCCGTAGCCGCTGAGCGCGATGCCCTTCAGCCCGTAGCGGCGGGAGAGCTCGCGCATCAGGTCGAGACCGCTGCCGTCGGGGAGCCCCAGGTCGCTGACGACCAGGTCGAGCTGCCCTTCCTGCGCCCCGGCCGCGGTCAGGGCGGACGCGATCGAGCCCGCCAAGGTGACCTGGTGGCCGAGCGCCCGCAGGAGATCTGCCATGGCCTCGGCCGTGTCGGCGTGGTCCTCCACCAGCAGCAATCTTAATGGAGTGGCCGCGGTTCCGGTCCGCGCCGTCTCCGCCGGGGGAGCGGCCCCGGCAGTATCGCCGGTATTGACGGTATCAGTAGCCGGGACATCCCCGGCCGGCAGGCGCACGGTGAACGTGGAGCCGCGGTTCTCGCCGGCGCTCTCCGCGGCGAGCGTGCCGCCGTGCATGCCGATGATGGCCTTGGTCAGAGACAGCCCCAGCCCCAGGCCGCCGAAGCGGCGGGTGATCTGGCGGTCGGTCTGCTCGAAGGCGTCGAAGATCCGCGGCAGCAGATCGGGCGCGATCCCGATGCCCGTGTCGCAGACCTGGACCACCAGGGCGCGGCCGTCGTCCTCGTCCCAGGAGCGCACGTGGATCTCCCCGCCCTCCGGGCTGAACTTGACCGCATTGTGGAGGAGGTTCCAGAACACCTGGGTCAGGCGCGGGGAGTCGGCCCAGACCCGGTGCTCGCGGGCTCCGAGATCCAGGCCCAGGCGGATGCGGCCGGAGGCGAGCTCAGCGCTGCAGCAGACCTCGATGGCGTGCGCGAGGAGCTGGCGGACGTCGACGACCTCGCGGCGGAGCTCGAGCTTGCCGCGGGAGATGCGCGTCAGGTCGAGCAGGTCGTCGATGAGCCGCGCCTCCAGCTCGACGTTGCGGCGGATCACGCCCAGGGCATGCCGCACCCGGACCGGCAGGTCCTCGTCCTCCTCCAGAGCGGAGGCGAGGGCCAGCACCGGGGTGAGCGGCGTGCGCAGCTCGTGGCTGAGGGCGGCGAGGAACTGGTCCTTGGCACGGTTGGCGGCCTCGGCCGCCTCCTTGGCCTCGCGCAGCTCGTTCTCGACGCGCTTGCGCTCCGCGGCACCCTCGACAGCTTCCAGGGCAAAGGCGGTGAGGTCGGCCACGGAGGCGGCGAAGCTCTGCTCCTCCGGGGTCCACCGCCGCGGCCCGCCCACGTGCTCGTGGCAGACCACGCCGGCCATGCGGCCGTGCACGCGGACCGGCGCGTCGAGCATGGAGGCGATGCCGAGCGGGGACAGGTAGGAGGCGGAGAACTCGCTCGTCCGCGGGTCTGTGTACGCGTCGTGCGCCACGATCGCCCGCTCCTCCTCCAGGGCGCGGAAGTAGGCCGGGAAGTCGGCCGCGGCCAGGCTGGCGCAGCGGGAGTGGCGGTGGGGTCCCTTCTCGTAGAGCTCGGCGCAGTCGATACGGGTGCGGGCCTCGTCGAAGAGCCAGATGCTCGCCCGCTCCACCTGGAGAGTCTCGGCCGCGGCCTCGGAGAGCTCGCGCAAGGCCGTGTCCAGGTCGCCGGAGGCCGCGGCCTCGCTCTTCGCCAGGCGCACCAGCACCTGGTTCTGCTCGCGCAGCCGATCGGATGGCGACAGGGCTCAGCTCCCCGCGGACCCGTTCCCGGCGGCCACCCGCTGGATGGCTGTCTCCAGCGCCTCCAGATTGACCGGTTTGGTCAGGTGAAGCTCGAAGCCGGCCTCGCGGCTCCGGCGGAGGTCCTCCTCCATGCCGTAGCCGCTGAGAGCGATGCCGCGCAGACCGAACCTCTGCGCGAGCTGGCGCATGAGGTCCTGGCCGTTGCCGTCGGGCAGGCCGAGGTCGCTGACGACCAGGTCGAGCCCGCCCTGCTCCGCCGCGGCGAGAGCCTGGGCCAGGGTCCCCGCGACCCGGACCTCGTGGCCGTGGAGGCGCATCAGCTCGGCCAGAGCGGCGGCCGTGTCGGAGTGGTCCTCCACCAGGAGGACGCGCAGCCGGGCCGACACGGACCGCGGCTCCGCCGCCTCGGCCGCGGCGGACAGGGTCTCGGCCCGCCACGGCCCCACCGGAAGCTGGACGGAGAAGGTCGTGCCCCGGTCCCGGCCTTCGCTCCTCACGGCGATGGACCCGCCGTGCAGCTCCACGATCGCCTTGGAGATGGCGAGCCCCAGGCCCAGGCCGCCGTAGCGGCGGGTCACGCTCTCCTCGCCCTGCTCGAAGGCGTCGAAGATGCGCGGCAGCACCTCCGGGTCGATCCCCACGCCGGTGTCGGAGACCTCGACGGTGATCCAGGCCGGCTCGTGGCGCGAGCGCACCGCGATGGTCCCGCCTTCAGGGGTGAACTTCACGGCGTTGTTGAGGAGGTTCCAGAAGACCTGGGTCAGCCGCGGGGCGTCTCCCCAGAGGTGGTGATCCTCGGCCGCGAGGTCGAGCTCGACGTTGCGCCGGCCCGTGGACAGCTCCCCGGCGCAGGAGGTCTGGACCACGTGCCCGATCACCTCGTGGAGGTCGACATCCTGCTGGGCGAGCTGGATCTTGCCGCTGGAGACGCGCGTCAGGTCGAGGAGGTCGTCGATCAGACGCGCCTCGAGCTCCACGTTGCGCCGCACCATGGCGATCTCGCGGGCGAGATGGGAGGGCAGGCGGCCGTCCGCCTCCAGGGAGGAGATCACGGCCAGCACCGGGGTCAGCGGGGTGCGCAGCTCGTGGCTGAGCATGGCGAGGAAGCGGTCCTTGGCCAGGTTCATGGCCTCGGACGCGGCCCAGGCCTGTTCCAGATGCTCGCTCCGCTTCTGCTCGGTGAGGTCGGTCACCACCATGCACAGCACCGGCTCGCCCGGCTCCTCCAGGGGCAGCATGCTGAACGCCACGTAAACCGGCAGAGGATCGCCGTCCGCCGTCTCCAGCACGACCTCACCCTGCCCGCTCCCCTCCTGCCCCAGAAGCGCTGCGAAGAGCTCGTGGCTGGCCGGGCGGACGAAGCGCTGGACCTCGGAGCCGATGATGCTCTGGAGCGGCCTCCTGAGCATCTGGGCGAAGCTGGCGTTGCAGTAGAGCACCATCCCGTCGGCGGTGACGGTCACGGCCCCCTGCCGCATGCACTCGATCATCAGGCGGTACGGGCGGTCGGCGCTCTTGAGGGTGTAGACCTTCTCTCCGCGCGTCTCCGTCACCACCAGGGCATCGACCTCGCCGTGGCGGATGGCGCGCAGCGTCTCCTCCGCTTCCTCCAGTTGCGCGCGCAGCTCTTCGAGCTCGGAGGTCTGCTCTGACGTCATCTCCCTAGATCTCCACGGGAAGCCCCAGCCTGGCGTGGAGCCGGGCCGGGTCGGAAAGGTTGCCCACGATCCGGCGCAGAGGGAGCGGCGACATCCTCACGAGCGTGGGAGTCGCAAGGATCCCCTCCTCGTCGGCCAGCACGGGCTGCTGATAGACATCGATGACTTCGAGGGTGTACCTGTTCTTCAGGAACTTCTCGCAGAACGCCTTGATGCCCGCGATCGCACGGCTGGAGCCCGGCGTGGCCCCCGTGACGTAGAGCCGCAGGGAGTAGGAAGCCACCTCTTGTGCGATGCCGGACATCGGCCTTCAGCTCCGGGGGCGGATCTCCAGCCCCACCAGGACCCTTTCCGAGCTCGACAGGTCGCCGATGATCTTGCGGATCGGCTCCGGCAGCCTGCGGACCAGCGTGGGAATGGCCAGGATCTGGTCGCTGCGCGCCAGCTTCGGGTTCTCCACCAGGTCGATGACCTCGATGCGGTACTTGCCGGCCAGGTGCTCCTCGCAGAACCGCTTCAGGTTGGCCAGGGCCGCGACCGACTTGGGCGTCTGGCCGGCAACGTAGAGGCGCAGGTCGTAGAAATCACTCGGCTCCGGAGACCGGGAATGGTCCTGGGCCACGGTGTTCGTGCTCATTGAATCAGACCTCCCTTGCCGGCATTGCCGGCCGCTCCGCCGGTGTCGGGACCAGAATCCACCTTCCTAGCTCTGGCCATGTCCCTCCTGTCGTCCAGGAGCCGAGCCTCCCGCGCCTCCTCCTGCGCGAGGACCCTCTCGGTCTCCTCCTGCTCGGCCTGGAACTCCAGGCGAAGCGCGGTGAGCCGGGCTTCGAGCGCCTCGCGCTTGCGCTCCAGCTCGCGCCGGCGGCGCTCCATCGTCTCTAGCCGCGTGATCGCCGCGGCCTTTTCTTTCGCCTCCTGGGCCAGCCGCGCCGAGCCGGTCAGGGCTCCTTCGGATCCAAGGTAGGGATCCACCAGCCGGATTCCCTCGTCGGTCAGCAGCACCTCCCGGAGCTGGTTCGAGTGCGCCATGCCGCGGGCCTTGAGCACGTACAGCGTGCGGTTGCGCTCGCCGCTGATCTCGTTCTGCCGCACCAGCAGCCAGGTGTCCATCAGGGACGACACGCCCACCTCCGTCTGCTCCATCTGCTCGATGTGGGTCAGGCTGGTGAAGAGCGCGGTGACCTGGTGCGCCTTCAGGAAATCGATCAGGCGCATCAGCATGCTCTTGACCTCCTCTTCGCCGCCCACGGAGAGGAAGTTCGTGATCGGGTCCACGATGACGACCTGCGGCTGGAAGTCGCGGATCGACTTGTAGATGGTGACCAGGTGCCGCTCCAGCCCGTGCAGGGTGGGCCGGGCGGCATGGAACAGGAGCTGGCCGTTGTCCACCCAGGGCTGGAGGTCGAGGCCGATGGAGCGCATGTTGCGCACCACCTGGTTGCGGGACTCCTCGAACGCGAAGAAGACGCAGCGCTCGCCGCGGCGGCAGGCGGCGTCCACGAAATGGGCGGACAGGCTGGTCTTGCCCGTGCCCGCCCTGCCCGAGATCAGCACGCTGCTGCCCCGAAAGTAGCCCTGGCCGCTCAGCATCTGGTCGAGCCCCGGGATCCCCGTGGAGATGCGCTGGGACGTGGCGGCGTGCTCGAGCGACAGCGAGGTGACCGGCAGCACGTCGATGCCGTCCTCGTCGATCAGGAACGGGTACTCGTTCGTGCCATGGATGCTGCCGCGGTATTTGACCACGCGCAGCCGCCGGGTGGCGAGCTGGTCGTTGACCCGGTGGTCCAGGAGGATCACGCAGTCGGAGACGTACTCCTCCAGGCCGTGGCGGGTGAGGCTCCCCTCGCCGCGCTCGCCGGTGATGACCGCGGTGACGCCCCGGTCCTTGAGCCAGCGGAACAGGCGGCGCAGCTCGGAGCGCAGGATCGCCTCGTTCTGAAGGCCGCCGAAGAGGACCTCCAGGGTGTCCAGGACCACCCGCTTCGCGCCGATGGAGTCGATGGCGAAGCCCAGACGGATGAACAGCCCTTCCAGGTCGTACTCGCCGGTTTCCTCGATCTCGCTGCGCTCGACGTGGACATAGTCGATGACGAGCTTCTCCTGCTCCACGAGCTCGCCGAGGTCGAAGCCCAGGGAGCGGACGTTCTCGGTGAGCTCCTGGACCCCCTCCTCGAAGCTCATGAAGACGCCGGGCTCGCCGTACTCGGTCGCGCCCCGGACCAGGAACTCCATGGCCATGAGGGTCTTGCCGCACCCCGCGCTGCCGCAGATGAGAGTGGGCCGCCCGGCGGGAAGACCGCCAGCGGTGATCTCGTCCAGGCCGGGGATGCCGGTGGGAACCTTCAGAATTCCCGCGAGCGCGGGGGTATCGTGTCGTTCGATCGGTCGAGCCATCGTTTCCCTGTTGAATGAGCCGCGGAGCTCGGTCTCGGTCCGAGCCAGTATTGTAAAGGAAAAGCGTCCGTCAAATCGGCGGCGGCCGCGGACCGCCTCCCCGATGTTACCGAATGACGGTAGAAGACTTCTTCTCAGGTATCTAACTCTCGTCAAATGCGGCTATGCTACGCCCATGGGGATGTTCGGGAATCTCGGCAAGACGCTCGCCCTCCTGCGCGAGATGCGCGGGTACAGCCAGCTCGCGCTGTGTCGGGAAGCCAGGATCGGCAAGAGCCAGCTCTCGAAGTACGAGAAGGGGCGCGAGCTCCCCAAGCTGGAGACGCTCGAGAGGGTGCTGCGTGTCCTGAACGTGCAGCCGCTCAGCTTCTTCTACACCGTGGCCATGCTCGACGACCTGGTCGAGAAGCTGGACGGCTCCATCAGGAGGAAGGCCGTCCCGCCCCTCGCCCTCCCGCTCACCCTGCTCCAGCCGAACCTCGACCGGGTCTTCGCAGTGACCCTGGGACAGCTCTTCCGGCTCCACCACCTGCAGACCGAGGTCCAGGCGAGCCCCGCGTTCCAGCGGCTCTCCAAGAAGCCCTAGCTCCGGGCTCCAGCGGTCTCGTGGATGACCGCCTCCAGCGCCTGGAAGTTGACGGGCTTGGTGAGATGGCGGGAGAAGCCGGCCTCGAGGCTCCGCCGCACGTCATCCTCCGTGCCGTAGCCGCTGAGGGCGATGCCACGCAGGCCGTAGCGCGTCCCCAGCTCGCGCATCAGGTCCATGCCTGTGCCGTCCGGAAGACCGAGGTCGCTGATGACGAGGTCGATCCCGGCGCCCGAGTCCATCTCCGCGGCCGCCACCTGCAACCCGGAGGACACGCTGCCCGCCACCCGGACCTCGTGCCCCAGGGCGCGCAGCAGCTCGGCCATGGCCTCGGCGGTGTCCGGGTGGTCTTCCACCAGGAGCAGGCGCAGGGGGCGCCGCACCCCGCCGCTCCCGCCGATCCCTCCGGTCGCTGCCGCCACCGGGGGCAGAGCTCCGGCCTCCGCGGTCCGCGCATCCGCGGGCCAGCCCCCCGCGGGCAGGTAGACCCGGAAGGTCGCGCCCTTGCCGTAGCCCGGGCTCGCGCCGACGATGCGGCCTCCGTGCAGATCGCAGATGGCCTTGCTGATGGACAGCCCCAGGCCGAGCCCGCCGAAATTGCGTCCCAGGATCGGCGGTCCCTGCGCGAAGGCCTCGAAGATGTGCGGCAGCGAGCCCGGCTCGATGCCCACGCCCGTGTCGGTGATCTCGACGACCAGGTCTTTCCCGCCGGTCTCGCCGTCGTTCCAGGTGCGGACCACGATCGTGCCGCCGTCGGGCGTGAACTTGACCGCGTTGCGCAGCAGGTTCCAGAAAATCTGCATCAGGCGCGAGCCGTCGCCCCAGACCCGGTGCTCCGCGGCCGCGAGGTCGGTGATCACCTTGAAGCGGCTGGCGACGGCGTCTTCGGCGCAGCAGATCTGGATGGCGTGCTCGACCAGGGCGCGGACGTCGGTGATGGCGCGCTGGAGCTCCAGCCGGCCGCGCGCGATGCGGGTCAGGTCGAGGAGGTCGTCGATGAGCCGCGCCTCCAGCTCGACGTTGCGGCGGATCATGGCCAGGCGGTCGGCCATGTCGTGCAGGCGGCCGTCCCCCTCCAGGCCGGAGACCAGGGCCAGCACGGGGGTGAGGGGCGTGCGCAGCTCGTGGCTCAGGGTGGCGAGGAACTGATCCTTGGCGCGGTTGGCGGCCTCGGCCTCCTCCTTGGCCTGGCGCAGCTCCTCTTCCGCCTGCTTGCGGCCGGTCACGTCCATGGCCGTGCCGATGAAGCGCACGGCGTGGCGCTCCTCCCCCTCCCCGCGGAAGAAGGCCCGGCCGCGGGAGGTGACCCAGCGGACGGTGCCGTCGGGAGCCACGGAGCGGTACTCGACGTCGTACTCGCCCGTGCTCGCGGGCTCGAGCACCTCCTGGATGGCCTGGTGGACCCGGTCCCAGTCGTCCGGGTGGACGCGCAGCAGGAACTCGCCGTAGTCGACCTCGGCGTCCGCAGGGAGGCCGTGGATCTCCTTGCAGCGGTCGGACCACTTCATCCTGCCCAGGACCGGGTTGAAGTCCCAGGTGCCCATGCCCGTGGCCTCGACGGCCATGCGCAGGCGCTCCTGGCTGTCGCGCAGCGCCTCCTCGGCCTGCCGGCGCTCGGTCACGTCGTTGGCCATGGTGACCAGGAAGAGGCGGCCGTCGGGCAGGCTGCCGGGCTCGGAGGCGGTGAAGCTCCAGATGCGGCTCTCGCCGTCCCGGGTGCGGATGACGAGCTCCTCCTCGGCCCCCCTGCGGCCTTCGAAGATGCGGCGCACCTCCGCCTCTACCTGGGAGGCGGCCGGGCCGTAGGCCTCGCGCAGCCAGTCGTGAAACGTGGGGATGTCCTCGCGGGCATAACCGGAGAGGCGGGTCCAGGTGCGGCTCATGGCCAGGATCTCTCCGTCCTCGGCATGCACGAGGATGGGGATGGGGGCGTCGACCACGGCCTGTCGGAACTGCTCCTCGCTGCGCCGCAGCGCACCTTCCGCGGCATGGCGGGCACGATGGGTCAGCCAGGCCGCAGTCACGGTCGTGGCCAGGGCCACGGCACCAATCGCCAGAGCAGCAGGGACGAAGCGGGCTGCCGCGGCGGCGACCGACAGTGCCACCAGGGAGGCGCCGAATCCCCAGACGGCGAGACGGGCTGCGCGAGGGGTCATCTTTCTGCCTTCTAGCCAAGACAGAGTAGCAGATCCTGAAACAATGTGTCTTCTATGGGGATTTGGCGGACCCCGCCACCTGCTGGATGGCGGCTTCCAGTGCCTGCGGGCTGACCGGCTTGATCAGGTGGCGCTCGAAGCCGGCCTCGCGGCTCTTGCGGAGGTCGTCCTCCATGCCGTAGCCGCTCAGGGCAATGCCCCGCAGCCCGCGGGCCCGCAGCTCGCGCATCAGCTCGCGGCCGCTGCCGTCGGGCAGGCCGATGTCGCTCACCAGGAGGTCGAAGCGCTCCACGTCCGCCGCGTCCGCCATTTGCGCGGCAGCCGCGCGGCCCTCGGCCAGGGTGCGCGCCACGGTCACCTGGTGGCCGCGGGCGCGCAGCAGGTCGGCCATGGCGTCGGCGGTGTCCTCGTGGTCCTCCACCAGCAGGATCCGCCAGCGCGGCGGACCGGTCGCGGACTCCGGGTCCGGAGCGGGCGGCTGCGCGGAGACGGCCGCTCCGGACCAGGAGCCCGCGGCCGCACCGGCTCCGAGGGGAAGGCGCACGGTGAAGGTCGAGCCCTGGCCCTGGCCCTCGCTCGCGGCGGTGAGGGTCCCGCCGTGGAGATCGACGATCGCCTTGCTGATGGCGAGCCCCAGGCCCAGTCCGCCGAAGCGCTGGGTGATGCTGCGCTGCCCCTGCTCGAAAGCGTCAAAGATCCGCGGCAGCACCTCGGGATCGATGCCGATGCCGCTGTCCGCGACCTCCACGGCGAGGCAGCCCTCTTCGGTCCGCGAGCTCACCCGCACGGTGCCGCCCTGGGCGGTGAACTTGATCGCGTTGCGGACCAGGTTCCAGAAGACCTGGGTCAGGCGCGGAGCGTCGGCCCAGACACCGTGGTCCCCGGCCGCGAGCAGCGTGGTCAGGCGCAGCTCCTTGGCCGCGAGGTCGCGGGCGCAGGTCTGGAGAGCGTGCATCAGGATCTGCCGCGCGTCGGCCGGGGCGCGGAGCAGCTCGAGCTTGCCGCGGGCGATGCGCGTCAGGTCGAGCAGGTCGTCGATGAGACGGGCCTCCAGCTCCACGTTGCGGCGGATCACGTCGAGCTCGCGGCGCAGGCCCCGGGCGCGCTCGTCCTCCTGGAGCCCGGCGACCAGGGCCAGGATGGGGGTGAGAGGGGTGCGCAGCTCGTGGCTCAGAGTGGCGAGGAACTGGTCCTTGGCGTCGTTGGCTGCCCGCACCTCGCGGAAGAGGCGGGCGTTGTCGATGGCCACGGCCGCGCGCCGCGCCAGCTCCACGCCCAGGGCCAGGTCGGCCGGGCCATAGATCCGGCCCGAGTCCGCCGACGTGGCGAGGAAGAGCACGCCGAGGGTCTGGCCGCGCGCCACCAGAGGGAGGATCAGGCTGGAGCGGCGGCCGAGCCGGCAGTAGATTTCGCGCAGCTCCGGGGTGAGCGGTCCCGTGCCTTCCGGCGACACCTGGGCGTGGAGCTGGGGCCGGCCCGTGCGCACCACCTCTTCCACGGCGCTCGGCGGGCGGTCGGCCTTGCCCAGGTAGATGTCGCCGAGCCGCTTCAGCAGGGGCTCCTTGGCGGGGTCCATGTGGGCCACGGCGATCTGCCGGAAGACGCGGCGTCCTTCGGCCTCGAAGACGACGCAGTCATCGGCGACCCGCGGCACGGCCAGCCGGGCGAGGCTGGCGAGGGTGGCGTCGTAGTCCAGAGAGGCGGAGAGGATCTCGCTCGCCTCGGCGAGGAATTCGCTGCGCCGCTGAGCCGCCTCGGCGGCCTCCTTGGCCGCCTGCAGCTCGATCTCTGTCTGCCACCTGGCCTGTTCGAGTTGCTCGTGGATGCTCAACGCTGGAGGTCCTGCATGAAGTAACGCACCGCCCCCCATTCTGTCAGATTCCTCAGCGCCGGAGACGCCCAACCCAGAACCCCAGCTCCTCGGCGCCGGTCATCCGGGCCAGGAGCAGGTACCCGGCGGCGTAGGTCCCCAGCACGGCCAGCGCCTGGAGAGCCACGTGGACCGGCGGCAGCGCCCACCAGACCAGGGCCGCGGTCACGGCCGCCGCCGCGGCCAGCACGGCCATCCGCCCGAGCTCGCGCCAGGGCACGACCGGTCCCGGAGCGCTCCGGGCCAGGGCGCGCCGCAGGAGCAGCAGCTCGAGCCAGGACGCCACGCCCGAGGCGAGCGCCAGGCCCACGGCGCCCAGGCGGAGCACACCCCCGGTATCGCCGATGGGGGCGACCGCCGCAACCTGGATGCCGTCGAGCCAGCGCATGAGCGGATACGCCATGGCCGCCGACAGCGCCACCCGCGCCGCGGCGATCCGCGCCGGCGCCCGGGTGTCCCCCAGGGCATAGAAGGTGTTCTGGAGCTGCCGCGACAAGGTCGCGGGGAGCAGGCCCACGGTGTAGCCGCAGAGCACCAGGTAGACGAGCCAGTTGTCCTCCACGCCGAAGCGGCCGGACCGGAACCGGAAGAGCGCGCCCACCAGGAGGAAGCCGAAGGCCAGGAATCCGGCAAAGGTGGGCACGTTAAGGAAGGCGGTCTGGCGCATCGACCGCCGCACCCGCGGCAGGAGCGCGGAATCATCTCCCTCGCGCCGCAGGCGGGCCATCTCGGGAAGCTCGGCAGCGGCGACCGACATCCCGAACAGGCTGATGGGGAGCGTGTACAGAGTCTGCCCGTAGCCGAGCGCGCTGACCGCGCCCTGGGCGAGCAGCGCGGCCAGGAAGAGGTCGAGGTAGCTGGCGAGCTGCACCACGCCCCGTCCTGCCACCACGGGCGCGAAGGCCGAGAGCGCCTGCCTCACTCCCGGCACCCGCGTGGACAGGGAGAGCCGGAAGCCGCGCATCTCCCGGGCCACGGTCGGGAGCTGCACCAGGAACTGCAGGAGCCCGCCCAGCAAGGCGCCCCAGCAGGCCGCGAAAAGCAGCCGGTCCAGCGCGGCGAGGGAGAAGGTGTCCGCGTCGCGCAGCCCGCCCACCCAGATCAGGGCAGCGATGATCGCGGCGTTCCACAGGACCGGCGCGAAGTAAGACAGGAGGAAACGGCGGTGGCTGTTGAGCACTCCCAGCGCCCAGGCCGAGAGGACCAGGACTCCGGTCATCGGGAAGATGATCCGGACCGCCGCCACGGTCAGCTCGTAGCGGTCGACCGCTCCCCCCCGGTCCTGGAGGAAGCCGGCCGCCAGGAGCGCCACGATGGGTCTGGCGAGCAGCACGCCCAGGAGGGACAGGGTCGCCGAGGCGGCCAGGAGCAACCCGAAGACGGCGCCGGCAAAGCGTCCGGCCTCGTCGCGCCGCCCCTCCTCCAGCATGCGCGAGTAGATGGGGATGAACGCGGCCGAGAGCGTCCCCTCGCCCAGCAGGTTCTGGAGGACGTTGGGAGCGCGCATGGCCGCGCGGAAGACATCGGCATGCGGCCCCACGCCGAAGAACCGCGCCAGAGCCTGCTCCCGCACGAGCCCGATCAGGCGGGAGGAGAGGATGCCGAGGGCGACCGTGGCGGCGCCGCCGGTCCGGGGTGTCGCAGCAGGCTGGCCGGGCTCAGTGGTCACCTGGGCATATCGTTCCAGTTCAGCAGCACGTTGTACACCAGCCGGAAGTCCGACAAATTCAGGTAGCGGTGGAGCGGGTTGAAGGCGAAGAGGAGGACCCTCCCCTTCCCCACCGGCACGTCCAGGACCGCGGGCTTGCCGTCCACCTGGTCCTCTCCGCGCACGAAACCGGAGAGCACCAGCCGCTTGTCCTCGGGGCTCTCGGGCTTCTTCTCCTGCGGCGCGGGCTCCTCATCAACCTCCTCGACCTCGATCTCCTCTTCCTCAGGAGCGGCAGGCTCCTCTTTTTTCTCCTCCTCGGGAACTTTCTTCATCCCGAACTGGAGCACGGCCCAGCCGCGGTCGCGGTCGTCGACGTCGAACAGCGGGCCATTGCCGCGGAAGACGCTGCTCCTCTCCTCGTAGCCATAGGCGACGGGGTGCTCCGGACGCAGCACCTTGACCCGCAGCTCCGAGCCCGGGGTGTTGAAGCCGCCGTCCAGGCTTCGCACCCGGCGCACCAGGCCTCCCTCAACCGGCAGGTTGCCGGAATTGCCCAGGGTCACGAGCACCCCGCCCCGCTCCACGAAGCGCTGCAGGTTGAGCAGCCCCTCGAAGCCCATGCCGCCGGTGATGTCCTCCGAGGCGTTCGGGATGCCGTGGCTCGGGAACTCGTCCGTCTTCGTGTAGGCCAGGGGACCCCACTTCGGATCGATGCCGTGGACCAGGCGCGCGAAGCTGCCGGACGCGCTCGGGAAGAGGATCACGTCGAAGCGCTCGTCCAGGCCGCCGCGCCGCAGGTCGCCGTCCGTGATCAGCGTGTACTCGAAGCCCTCCTGGTCCAGGGTGTAGCGGGCCCAGCCGGCGTCCTGCGTGGACACCCAGGTCTGGAGCAACCCCACCCGCGGCAGGTCCACCACGTGGCGGGGGACGTCCGGCTGGGTGGTCACGGCCGTGAAAGCGAGCCCCAGGCGCGAGGCCGCGTCCTCCACCGCCTCCCGGGGCGCCTGCACGATCCAGCTCCCCGCGGGATAGGAGACGCCGCTCACCTCGAAGGCCTTCTCCGCCGCGTCCACCTGGTGGCTCCCCAGGAGCCGGCGCGCCCGCAGCAGGGAGGTCTGGCCGGTGTCCCGCAGGAGAAAGACGTCGCCCGTGCCCTCCACCCGTCCCATCAGAGGGACTTCCCCGGTCACCATCTCCATGGCGGCATCGAGTACCTTGCGGTCCGCCACGGACGAGCCCTCGACGCCGTAGATCAGCGGCCAGGTCCAGGCCACGTCGTCATACGGCGTGTTCGGCTCGTCCGCCGGGAACTTCTGCTCCTCCAGGAAGTTGAGGGCCGCGCTCCGGTACGGCTGGTCCATGCGCACCACATAGCTCCCCGCCGGCCAGGAGTTGTCCTTGGTGTTCTTGGCGCCCAAGGTCAGCTCCGCGCTCAGGCGGTGGACCTCGATCCGGTGCAGGCGGAGCTGGTTGACCAGATGGGCCAGCCGCCCGGCGTCGCGCTGCTCGGGAGGGAACACCCAGGCGTAGGGCGCCTCGGTCCGCCCCTTCTCCAGGGCGCGCTGGCCCTTGACCCAGAAGCTCTCCAGCAGCTCCTGCCGGTGGCGGGCCGCGTACTCCAGCGCCTCCAGCACGGCCGATTGCATGTAGTTCGTGTTGTTCCGCAGCGACCAGCGGACCTTCCTGTCCGGCGGCCAGGGACGGTACCACTGGACCTCGGTCACCGGCTTGCCCACGTAACGGGAGTTCTTGATGTCCCGGTCGAACGTGCCGGCGTGGGAGTTGCCGAAGGTCTCGTAAAAGCGGCCCACCCCGTGATGGTTGTTGGCCACCGACGTCAGGTAACCGGGCCACCAGCCGTCCCAGAACCCCCAGACCCAGACGCCGGGCAGACCCATGGCCGCGAGCGCGCCGGCCTCGTGGTAGCCGATCTGGGTCCACTCGTGGATCGTCACCGGGTCCACGGCCCGGCTGTAGGGGCCGTGGCCGGTGGAGATGTAGAGGAACGGCACCGACTCGTGGAGGTCGTGCATGACCTGGGGGTGCCAGGCGAACCACGCCTCATGCAGGGCCTTGGACAGCGCCTGGGTGACCTGCATGCCGTCCCGGTTGTTGTCGTGGAAGACGTAGTGCCCCCAGTAGGGAGGGGACATGATCTCCCGGATCTCCTCCCAGGAGCCCTGCCGGCCGCGCAGGTGGCGGTAGAACCACTCGACCGTCCGGTCCCGGCCGTCGGGCTCGGCCACCGGGGTGATGAGGACGACCGCGTTGCGCCGGATCTCCTGGATCGCGGGCCTCTCCGAGACCGCCAGGCGGTAGGCCAGCTCCATCAGCATCTCGGGGCTGCCCGTTTCCGGGGAATGCAGTCCGCCGATCAGGTGATAGATGACCTTGCCCTCCTCGGACAACCGCCGCGCCTCCTCGCGGGGGGTGGAGCGCGGGTCGGCGAGCCGGGCGGTGATCTCCCGCCAGCGGCCGATCTGGGCGAGGTTCTCGGCATCCGAGACCGCGACCATCAGGATCTCGCGCCCCTCCTCGGTCCGGCCGACCGTCTCCACCTGCACCCGGTCGCTGGCCTCGTCGAGCCGGCGGTAGTAGCCGTGGATCTCGGAAACCCGGCTCAGCTCGTTCGGCGTGCCCACGATGCGGCCCAGGACGTCGCCGGGCGAGGGCACGGTGTCCGACTCGGGCACGTAGGCCACGGTCTCGGCGAGGAACTTCGGGTCGGTCGTGAGCTCGCGGATCTTCTCCACGCTCCCGGGCTCGGGCCGGTCCGGGGGCCAGAGGTCAGGCGCGGGCTCCTGGGCCAGGGCCGGGAGGGCGAAGAGCAAGGCAAGGATCAGGAAGCGTGGCGCGTTCATGGCGCGCAAAGATAGCAGGCCCTACTTCACCCGGGCCACCACGACCGTGATGTCGTCGCTCTGCTCGGAGTCCCCCTTGAAGTGGGAGAGGTCGCCGAGGATGGAGTCCCGGATGTCGCGCACCGAGTGGTTGCCCGAGGCCGCGCGCGCCACGGTCCGTTGCAGGCGCGGGTAGCCATAGTCCTGCCCGGCGCTGTTGCGGCTCTCGACCAGGCCGTCGGTGTAGAGGATCAGGAGGTCCCCCCGCCGGACCTTCCGCTGGCACTGCCGGAACTCGGAGTCCAGGAGAGTGCCCAGCGGCAGCGCCCCCTCCCCCACCTCCGTGAACGACCGCTCCCGGGTATCCCAGTGCAGCACCGGCGGATGCCCGGCGCTGGCAACCGTGAGGGTGACTCCATCCGCCACCCGGTCCAGCACGGCGCAGAGCAGGGTGACGTAGGTCCGCCGGTCCGTGGTCTTGCGCACCATCGGGTTCAGCCGGTTCAGGACGTCCACCGGCGAGGCCAGGTCCTTCTCCAGGAGATAGAGGCAGCTCCGCACGCCGGAGAGCAGCAGCCCGCTGGCCAGGCCGTGGCCGGAGACGTCGCCGATCACCAGCGCGAGCTGGGAGCCCGACAAACGGAAGTAGTCGTAGTAGTCGCCCCCGACCTCGGTCGCCGGCAGCGAGGCGGCGGCCAGCTCGACCCAGCCGATGTCCGGCGGGAGCTGCGGCAGCATGCTGAGCTGGATCTTGCGCGCGTACTCGATCTCCTCACGCATCCGCAGCCGCTCCCGCGAGCGGGCGTGCTCCGTCCGCCAGACCAGCAGGAAGCGCTTCTTCTCCACCTGGGTGAGAACCGCCGACAGCGCCAGGCAGATCAGGCTCACCGTCGTGATCGAGGCGAACTCGTCCGTGCTCGGCAGGGCCTCGGCGGACGGCAGCCCCGTCGCGGTCAGGGGGAGGAGCGCCGTCAGCCACAGGATGAGGTAGGTCATCAGGTGCTCGGTCAGCCGCAGCCGGAACCCGATGAGCGCGAACGCCACCGGGATGAACGCGATAGCCGGATCGTCGCTGGACAGGCTCGCCGCCTTGATCACCACGGCCTGGAGCAGGAGGAACCCGAGCAGGACCTGGCGGAACCAGGTCGTGTAGAACCGCTCCCGGCGCAGGACGATCAGGAGGATCGCGACGACCAGGTCGGCCACGAAGAAGGCCATCAGCCCGATCCGCCGGTCGGACGCGGAGCCCGACACGGAGCCGATCATCCCGGGCACGGAGAGCACCATCACCAGCGCCAGGATCCACCGGAAATAGCGGTAGTTCCGGGCATCGAAGTGACGCTGGAGCGCAATCGGCTCAGGGAGTTGGACGAGCTCGTCGATGGAGGACGGTTTCATACGCGGACCGGTCGGACCGACGCAATGCTAAACGAAATCGAAGCCCTCCGGGTTCGCCGCCTCACTCGTAGCGCAGGGCCTCCAGCGGATCGACCCGCGTCGCCCGGAGGGCCGGCAGCCAGTTCGCCAGCAGCGCGACCCCGATGAGGACGAGCGGGACGACCGCGAATGTGACAGGGTCCGTGGCGCTCACGCCGTAGACCTGGTCGCGGAGGAACCGCGTCGCGAACAGGGCCAGGGCGAGCCCGACGACCGCGCCGATCAGCACCATCCGCATCCCCTGGAACACCACCAAACGGCGCACCTGGTCCGGGCGGGCGCCGAGGGCCATGCGGATGCCGATCTCGTGCGTTCTCTGGGCCACGGAGTAGCTGACGACACCGTACACCCCTACCGCCGCGAGCACCAGGGCGAGCCCGGCGAACAGGCCCAGGAGGAGCGTCTTGAACCGGTTCTGCGCCAGCGCCTCGGCCACCACCGACTCCATGGTCTGGACCCGGTCGATCGGCAGATCGCGATCCAGCTCCCGCACCGCCTCGCGCAGGCTCGAGGTCAGGGAGGCGGGATCGCCGGAGGTGCGCAGCACCAGGAAGCTCTCCGGCGACGGCCCCTGGGACTGCGGCCAGTACGCCTCCGCGGCCAGCTCCTGGTCCAGGCTGTCGTGGCGCACATCCCCCACCACGCCGACGATCGTGCGCCACCCCGGGTCCTCGGGGTCGGCCGGGTCGCCGAAGGTGAAGCGCTTGCCGAGCGGTTCCTCGTCCGGCCACTCCTGGGCCGCCATCGCCTGGTTGATGATCACGACCTGCTCGCCGTCTCCGCCGTCCTGTTCCCTGAACGCCCGCCCCCGGACCACGGGGATGCCCATGGCACGGAAGTACGCGGGGCTGACCATTCGCACGTTGGCTCCGCGGACCTCGCTGGGCGGAGGCGCCGGCCGCCCCTCCACCGAGTAAGCCAGGATCATGTTCGCTCCGCTGAGCGGCAGGGGGTAGATGATGGCGGCCTGCTCCACCCCGGGGATCACCGAGATGCGCTCCTCGAGCTGCCGGTAGAAGATCGCCTGCCGCTCCTCGTCCGGGTACTTGAACTCCGGGATCGTGATCCGCGCCGTCAGCAGCCCCTCGGGCCGGAACCCGGGGTCCACCCCACTCAGCCGCGCGAAGCTCTGGATGAGCAGGCCCGCGCCCATGAGAAGCACCAGGGCGACCGCCACCTCGCCCAGCACCAGGAGGTTGCGCACCATCCGGCCGTGCGCTCCGCCCGCCATGGCCCGCCCCCCTTCCTTGAGGGCCTCGTAGAGACGGCGGCCGGTCGCCGACAGGGCCGGCACCAGCCCGAACAGCAGGCCGGTCACCAGGGATACGAGGAAGGTGAAGGCGAGCACCTTGCCGTCCATCCCGATCTCCCGCGCCCGCGGGATGCCGTCCGGGTCCAGGGCGACCAGCGCGCCCACTCCCCACCAGGCGAAGAGCAGGCCGAGGGCGCCGCCCGCCACGAACAGGATCACGGTCTCGGTGAGCATCTGGCGCACCAGGCGCGTGCGGCTCGCCCCGAGAGCGGCCCGCACTGCGAGCTCGCGCTCCCGCGACGCTACCCGCGCCAGCAGGAGGTTGGCCACGTTGGCGCAGGCGATGAGCAGCACGAACGAGACCGCCACCAGCAGGATGACCAGGGCCGGGCGGATGTCCTCCACCATCGAGTCCCGCAGCCGCATTAGGCTCACGGTCCACTCCGAGTTCGAGTCCGGATACTGCTTGGCCAGCCGGGAGGCGATGGAGGTCATCTCGGCTTGGGCCTTCTCCAGGCTGACGCCGTCCTTGAGCCGTCCGATCGTCCCCAGGTAGTGCGCGCCGCGGTTCTCGGTGGCGAAGTCCAGGGCCATCGGCACCCAGAGCTCGGTCTCGCGCGGCAGCTCGAAGCCGCTGGGGGCGATGCCCACCACCACGTAGCTCTCGCCGTTCAGGTTAAGAGGGCGGCCGACGATCTTCGGGTCGGCCCCGAAGCGCCGCTGCCACAGCCCGTGCGAGAGGACCGCCGCCCTGCCCTGCCCGGGGCGTCCCTCCTCCTGGGTGAACCCGCGCCCGATCCTCGGCTCGGCCCCGAGCATGCGGAAGAAGTCGGAGGTCACCGAGGCCCCCTGCAGCACCTCGGGCTGATCGCCGCCGGTCAGGTTCAGCCGCTCGCGGCCGAAGGCGACCAGGTACTCGAACGATTGGCTCTCCTTGCGCCAGTCGGCGAAGTTCGGAGGCGCTACGCTGAAGCGGGGGAAGCCCAGCTTGGGCGCGCTCTCCCAGACGCGGACCAGCTCGTCCGGCTGCGGATAGGGCAGCGGCTCCAGCAGCACGCCGTTGACCACGCTGAAGATGGCGGAGTTGGCGCCGATGCCCAGCGCCAGGGTCAGCATCGCCACCAGGGTGGTGGCCGGGTTGCGGATCAGGGTGCGAAAACCGAAGCGGATGTCCTTCCAGACGTTTTCCAAGCTGCCTCCCGCCAGGAGAAGGTGCTGCCAAGGAGCCGGCGCGTCCGAAGGCGTGCCGGCTCGGGAAAATCAGGAGATGGGCAGCGGCTCCGGCATGGACGGAGGGACCGCCGGAGGCTCCGCCGGCACTTCGAAGCGCCGGCTGCCGAGCATCACCTCGGCAAGCTCGCGCCACACCAGCGCCAGCCCGTTGAGGATGTTCACCGACACGAGCAGGCCGATCATGCCCAAGCCCGCCAGGATGAGCGTCTCGCCGAACGTGTCCACGACCCAGAAGGGGATGTGGACGAAGACGTCGTCGAAGAAGTAGACGACCGGCGCCAGGAGGAACCCGGCCGGGACCGAGAGCAGCACCAGCGTCAGGACGAAACTGACGATCCCCAGGGGGAACTTGAGGAACAGATAGCCCATGCCCTTCCAGGTGACGGGATTGGACAGGAACTCCTGCACCGCCGTCCAGAAGCTCCGGGTCTGGCCGGTGGCCGGGGGCGCCATCGGGGGCACCTCGGCGCCGAGCAGGTGGATGGCGAGCCGCCGTTCCAGCGCGGCCATGCCCCAGCTCGCGGCGAAGACCAGGGCGAGGATCGGCAGGCCGATCCAGACGATCGCCAGGCCAAAGCCCAGGGCCAGGCCCGTGAAGAGGAAGGTGAAGTAGAAGATCCCCAGCGGGAACGACAGCAACAGGTAGAACAGGTTCGTATAGGTGCGCACCTCGACCGGCGCGGTGAAGAAGCGGACCGCCAGGTTCACGTTCTTCTCCGGATCTTCTGTCGGATACGTCTGGATCTCGGTATTCATCTGGTCCCTCCCGGGCTCACATCGATACTCTCTGCGGCCCGATTCCTGGGAAAGACTACGAGGAAACGGGAGGGAGGGTTTCGGGAGATGACCGGCGTCCGATCCTGTTATCCCTTCCCATACCCGGAACCCGGCTCCTGAGCTACAATCCCGACAAAAGTTTCCACCCCCTGGGAGAACAGACTTGAAAGTCCATCAGGTTATCGAGATGCTTGAGGATGAGGGCTGGCAGCTTGTCCGGACGCGCGGCAGCCACCGGCAGTTCCAGCATCCCACCAAACCCGGGACGGTGACGGTGGCAGGCAAGCCCAGCATGGACTTGCGCCCGGGAACACTGAACAGTATCTTGAGGCAAGCCGGGCTCAAGTAACAGGAGATCCGTTCATGCGGTACGCAGTGGTCGTAGAGAAAGCCGAGAACAACTACAGCGCCTATGTGCCGGACCTGCCGGGATGCGTGGCTGCGGCCGAGACCCGCGAAGAACTCCTCGACCTGATTCGGGAGGCCATCGACTTCCACCTCGAAGGTATGCGAGAGGCTGGCGAGGAGATCCCGGAGCCTACCGCAGTCGCCGAGTACGTCGAGGTCTAGCCCCCTCTCTCAGCACTTACGGCCGCTCCCTGACATAGAGCGCCTCGTAATGGGGCCGCCCGCGGCGGACCTGGTGGATGCGGCCATGGCGCGCCTGGCGGCGGAGCACCAGCGACACGTGGCGCGCGCTGACCGGCCGCCGCAGGAGGTTGGCGAAGCGGCGGTTGACCTCGTCCGTCAGGGCCGCCGCCCCGAAGCGCTCGTCTCCGGCCATGCCTTCGATGACCCGGTTCACCAGCCGGGTGAGGATGCGCACGTGCCCGGTATCCATGTCCTCGTCGCTCACGGACGCGGAGGGCGCGACCAGTCCGAGCGCGGTGGTCAGGCTGGAGCGGAGGGAATCCACGGTCTGGGCGATCCGGGCGCCCTCCCGCGCGTGCTGCTCCCGTTGCTCGCGATGAGCGCTCTCCTGCTCCGAATGGAACGTCTCCCGCTCGCGGTGATGCTCGAGCTGCTTCTCGAGCTGAGCAAGCAGCTTCTCCGTGGACACCGGTGGAGCCATGACGATCTCCTCAAGGTGGTTTTGCAGCTTCCGTGGGCTCAGCAGCCCCTTCTCCGCAACGAGATGCTGCAAATCGGCAGGTTGCTTCCGCCGCTCGACCCCGAGATGCTGCCACTCGACGCCATGTCGCAGCATCCCGAGGGAAGGCGCGAGCCGCTCGGCCTCAGTTAGCAGCATCCCGAAGACTATACGCAGCATACGGGAGTCGAGAACAGCCAGCAAGACCGCCTTTCGCAGCTTACCCACCAGCGGCGGCGTCTGCGGACCCTTCCCTGGCTGCGAAAATCAAGCCTTCGGCTGCGGAGACATCCCGAGATGCTGCGACTCGGAGAGGATTCGCAGCATCTCCGAAGGGGAGAGAGGCGGAGGAGGCAGGATTCGCAGCCTCAGCGGCTGGCGGAGGGGAGGAGCACCATCTCCCCCGCCGGCTCGCGCAGGTTGTAGCGGGAGCTCATCACCCGGCCGTAGGCTCCCGCGTTGGCGATGAGGAGGACGTCCCCCTCTTCCGCGGGGGCCAGGCGGCGGGAGCGGCCGAGGATGTCGCCGGTCTCGCAGATCGGACCCACGACGTGGGCCAGCATCGTGGTGGGCTGGCCGAGCCGGGTCAGATTCACGATCAGATGGTAAGCGCCGTAGAGCGCCGGGCGGATCAGGGAGTTCATCCCGGTCTCGGCGCCGACGTAGGTCACCTCCCGCTTGCGCTTGACCTGCACCACGCGGGCTAGGAGCACCCCGGCCTGGGCCACCAGGAACCGGCCCGGTTCGATCCAGAGCTGGAAGCGCGGGTTCGCGGCCCGGAACAGCCGCAGCGACGCGCTCAGCTCCTCCAGGTCGAGCGGACCCTGCCCGGGCCGCTCCGGGACCCCGAGGCCGCCTCCCACGTCCAGGATTCGCACGTCCGGGAAGCGATCGGCCTCCCCTGCGAGAAAGAGCGCGGTCTCGCGCCAGCTCCGGGCATCGCGGATGCCGCTGCCGGAATGGGCGTGCAGGCCGACGATCCGGACTCCGAGCCCCGCGGCCAGCTCCCGCAGCTCGCCCAGGTTCTCGGGGTCCACCCCGAACTTGGACTGCGCGCCGGCCGTGCGCACATGGGCGTGATGGCCCTGGCCCCGGCCGGGATCGAGCCGCACCAGGACCTCCCGGCCGCGGAACACGTCCGGCCAGGCGCGCAGCGGATGCAGGCTGTCGATCGTCACCCAGGCGCCGAGCTCGAAGGCCCGGCGGTACTCCGCGGCCGGCGCGAAGTTCGGGGTGAAGAGCACGCGCTCCGCCTCGATCCCGGGGAAGAGCGCGGTCACATGCTCCAGCTCGGGCGCGGACACGCACTCGAACCCGATCCCCGCGGCCTCGAACCGGGCCAGCACGCCGGGATGGCAGTTCGCCTTCACCGAATAAAAGACGTGGTCGAAGACCCCCAGGGAGCGCATGGACTCCGCGGCCCGGTCCAGGCTCCCGGCGTCGTAGACGTAGACCGGACCATGCTCGGCAGCCAGGACGAGCAGCTCGTCCCGACGTCCGCGCCACCACTCCTCCGGGAGGACGGCTACGCTTTCTCCTTCGGTGTCCACCGATTCCCCGAACATCTCGGCCCAGGTCGGCCCGAACACCGCGCTCTCGGTCTGGTGGCCGAAGAGCAGGCCGTGGAGCTGCCGCACCAGGCGCTCGCTCTGGTCCTCGTCCACCATGAAAGTCAGGTTGAGGTCGCTGGCCGCCTGGGTCACCAGGTGGACCTTCATCTCCTCGAAGACCTCCAGCACCGGGCTCAGCTCGTGGAGGATGCCGCGGATGCCGCGCCCCACCAGGGAGAGGGCCGCGGTCGGAGCGATCACCCGCGGCTCGCAGAGGCCCTCCAGGTCGCGGCTGACCGCGGCGAGGGCCTCCTCCTCCAGGACGTTGGCGCCCGGGTCGAGGGAGACGGTCACGTTGGTCTCCGAGGTGGAGACCGAGTCGATGGACAGGCCGTGGCGGGCGAACGTGGCGAAGACCTCGGCGAGGAAGCCGACCTGCTGCCACATGCCCAGGGTCTCCATGGAGACCAGGGTGATCCCGCTTCTGGCCGAAATCGCCTTGACCGCCGGCCCGGTCTCCGGACCCGCGGCCGAGACGACCGTGCCCGGCAGCTCGGGACGGTCCGTGCAGCGCACGTGGAGCGGGATGCGGTGGCGGCGCAGCGGCGGGATGCAGCGCGGATGGAGCACCTTGGCGCCGGTGATGGCGATCTCCTGCGCCTCCTCGTAGTCGAGGGCGCGCAGGAGACGGGCCGAGGGGAGCAGCGCCGGGTTGGCCGTGAACATCCCCGGCACGTCGGTCCAGACCTCGCACCGCTCGGCGCCGATCCGGGCGGCGAGCAGGGCTGCCGAAGTATCCGAGCCGCCGCGGCCGAGGAGCACCGTCTCCCCCGCCGCGTTGCGGGCGATGAAGCCCTGGGTGACGACCACGCCCCGCTCCGCATCCAGGCGTTGCCGCAGCGCCTCGTCGCGCTCGTGGCCGCAGGTGGCGGAGAGATAGGCCCGGGGGGCTTCGGTCTTGCGGGGATCGTCGAGGGAAACCAGTCCCTCGCGGGCGTCGAACCAGGTGGCAGGCACGCCCCGGGCTTCCAGGAAGGCGGCACCGAGGCGGGTTGAGAGCAGCTCGCCGAAGGCCATGACCCGCGCCTTGAGGCGGGGTCCGGCCTCGCGCAGCAGCGAGGCGGCGAGGGCGAGGCGCGTGAGCTCGTCGAGGTCGTCCCGGAGCAGCGCCTCCGTATCGATTCCGAGGCCCGCGCCCAGCTCCAGATGACGGGCGACGATCGCCCGCAGCGCCTCCTCGTGCTCGCCGCGCACCGCGAGCCCGAGCATCCCCTCCAGCTCGCTGGTGATGCGCGTCATCGCCGAGCAGACGACGAGCGGACGGAGCCCTTCCTTCATCCGCTCCTCGGCGAGCGAGGCGATGGTGCGCCAGCGCTCCGGCGAGGAAACGCTGGTGCCGCCGAACTTGAGGACGACCCAGCGGGTGCCCATCCGGGGAGCTAGCCCTTGGCCGCCTTGACCGCCTCGGTGAGCGCCGGCAGCACCTCGTGCAGATCGCCGACGATCCCGTAGTGGGCGACGTTGAAGATCGGCGCGCCGGGGTCCTTGTTGATCGCCACGATCGTCGTCGAGGCCTTCATGCCCACCAGGTGCTGGATCGCCCCGGAGATGCCCGCGGCGATGTAGAGCTTCGGCGCCACGGTCTGACCCGAGGAGCCGATCTGCCGGTCGCGCGGCAGCCAGCCGTTGTCGATCACCGGACGGCTGGCTCCAATCTCGGCCCCGAGCGCCTGGGCGAGGTTGTTGATGACTCCCATCTTGTCCGCGCCACCCACGCCGCGGCCCACGGCCAGGATGATGTCCGCCTTGGTCAGGTCCACCTGGTCGCCGCCGACCTCCTCGTAGCCGAGGACCTCGCGGTCCGGCTTCACCCCGGAGAGGTCGACATCGAGCGGCTTGATTCCACCATTGCCCTTGACCACGGCGTCCGCGGGGAAGGCGCCGGCCTGCACCGAGACGAAGACCGTGCCTTCGCCTTTCACTCGGACGCGGGCCTGGAGCTTGCCGCCCAGGACCGGACGCTTCCAGAGGAGGCCGCCGTCCGCGGACTCGAATCCGGTGGCGTCGGTGATGAGCCCGGCATTCACGGCCTGGGCGAGACGGGGGACGTAGTCCACCGACTGATAGGTGTGGGGGAAGATCACGTAATCGGGCTTCGCGGCCTGGATCGCAGGTGCGAGCGCCCCCAGGTACGCGCCCGGCGTGTAGCTGCGGAGGGCCTCGTGATCGGCCACGTGCACCGCGGCGAGATCGTTCTTCGCAACCTCTTCGGCCGCGGGGCCGACGCCCGAGCCGAGCACCACCGCCTCGGCCTTCCCGCCAAGGGTTTGGGCCAGCTTCTGCGCGGCGCCGAGGGCCTCGAGGGAGATGCGAGGGATCTGTCCCCCCTCGCGGAGCTGCAGGACCACCCAGACCGTCGCCATCAAAGCACCCTCGCTTCCTTCTGAAGCCTGTCGACCAGCGTCTTCGCCGCGGCCTCGGGCGTGCCGTCGATCATCTGCGCGCCCGTGCCGCTGTCCGGGAAGGCCACGGACACGATCTCGATGCGCGAGCCCGCCGCCCCCACCTGCCCGGGATCGAGCCCGAGGTCGGAGGCGCCGACGTTGGCGATCTCCTTCTTCTTCGCGGCCATGATCCCCTTGAGCGAGGCGTACCGCGGATGGTTGATGCCGGCCTGGATCTCCAGCACCGCGGGCAGCGCGATGCGGGAGATCTCGTTGACGCCGCTCTCCATCTCGCGGGTCACTTTCAGGGATCGGCTCCCCTCCTCAAGCTCGACCCCCATCACGAGCCAGACGTGCGGCCAGCCGAGATGGCCGGCGATCACCGAGCCGGTGCCGCCCCAGCGCACGTCGTCCGACTGCGAGCCGGTGAGCACCAGGTCGAACTGCTCGCGGGCGACCGCGGCGGCGAGAACCCGGCCCGTGGCCAGCGCGTCGCCTCCCGCGAAGGCCGGATCGTTGAGATGGACGGCGCGGGCGGCCCCCACCGCCAGAGCCTTGCGCAGGGCCTCCTTGACCCGCTCGGGGCCGAGGCTGAAGACCACGACCTCGCCCCCGGTCTTCTCGGCCAGGGACAGGCCCTCCTCCAGAGCGTAGAGATCGCTCTCGTTCGTGACGAAGGGCAGGTCCTCCTCCTCCACCCACTTGCCGTCCCGGCTCACGCGCAGCCGGGCCTCGGTGTTGGGGACCTGCTTGACGCAGACAGCAATCCTCATGAAGGGATCTCTCCTTGTTGGGCGGCGCCGTTCAGCAGGCGGCGCAGCAGCGGCGGGTCGGGGTTGAAGGCCCACACGCGGTCGTCGAACTTCAGCGTGGGCACCACGCGCCGTCCGCCGCTGCGCTCCAGGATCATGGCCTCGGCCTGGGCGTCGCGGTCCACGTCCACCTCCTCGAACAGAGCGCCAGCCTCCTCCAGCACCCGCTTGGCGCGGCGGCAGTCCCCGCACCACGACGAGCTGTAGACGAGCAGGCGGGAGGATGGCACGCCGGTACCGGTGGCCAGGCGGGCGGTCTCGTCCGGCGAGAGCCGCAGGCCCACGATGCGGATCTTGCCTCCGGGCTCGGTGAGGAGCACGGCGGGCAGGTCGGCGCGCGGCGAGATCCCGAGCTTCAGCAGCCGGATCTCCGCTGCCGGATCGACGGCGAGATCGACCCGGTCGCCGCAGGCCACGGGCGGCACCGGATGCCGGGTCGAGTCGTAATACACATGACAATCAAGATGGTTCATAAAGTCCTTCCTGGGACCCTCACCGCGGCGCCGTTGATGGCCGACGCGGCGGGGGTCGTGAGGAAATGGATTGCGGAAGCGACGGCATCCGTCGTGACCCACTGCGACGGGTCGGCGTCGGGCATGGCGGCGCGGTTCGCCGGGGTATCCATGGTGCCGGGGAGGATCGCATTCGCCCGCCCGCCGAAGGGTTGCATCTCCCGGGCCAGCGACTCGACCATGCGCAGGACGCCGGCCTTGGCCGCGGCATACCCTCCGACCCCGGCTTCGCCGAGGAGCGCCGCCGGGGCCGACACCGCCACCACCGACCCGCCGCCGGCCCGCTCGAAGCGCCGGGCGCACTCGCGGAACACGCGGAACGTTGTCTCCAGGTTCAGCGTCACCAGGTAGCTCCAGTCGCGGTCGGAGAGGTCGGCAAAGCGGGCCCAGCGGAAGCCGCCCACGAGGTGGACCACGGAGGCGGGGACTCCCGAGGCGTTCTCGGCGTCATCGAAGAGGCGCTCGACCTCGACGGAGTCGGCGAGGTTGACGCGCCGCACGGACAGCCGGTCCGACGGGGCGAGCTCGGTCAGCTCGCCCAGGGCGGCTTCATTGGCGTCGACGGCGAGGACGCGGTCGCCTCCGTCGAGGAAGCGTTCCACCACGCTCCGCCCGAGGGCGCCGGCAGCGCCGGTGATCAGGACTCTCACGCTCATGGTTCGTTCCGGGGTTACCGAGGGAAATCTCCCATACAGGCAGTAGAGTGCCTGGACAGGAGGCAAACGAGCCTATCACGGGTCCGGAAGGAGGGACCTGGCTACAGTCCGCGGACCTTCACCGCGATCAGGAGCAGGGCATAGCCCACGATCCAGGACCAGGACGCGATGGCGCCTCCTACCCGGATCACTCCGAAGAAGTTGAGCGCCGCGACCAGGTAGAGGATCAGACAGATGACCCACGTCACGTTCTTGGGAGCGTTGTTCCCGCCTCTCGCCATGCCTTGGACCCTCCTCGATCGAGTGAGGCCGCCATCCTATACTGGATTCGCGGCCGGTCTTGAGACCGGTTCCGAGCTCTCGAAACGCCTGCGAAGGTCGGAGAACCAGATCAGCGCCACGACGGCGCCGTCGCAAAAGGTCGCCAGATCGTTGAGCGTGGAGGCCAGGGAAGAGCCGATCCAGGAACCGGGAGCAGGATCACCGCGACGATCAGGACCCGAAGACCCCGTCCACGGCAAACGGGCAGGCTCGTTGCAGCAGTTCAGACCGGATGGAAGTCCAGGATTACTACCACCGCATCCTCCCCTTCTACGACGCCGAGCTGCGCGGCCGGGGGGATGAAGACTTCTGGGTTCGTATGGCGAGCGAGCCGCGAGGATGCCGCGTCCTGGAGCTGGGAGCGGGCACCGGCCGGGCCACCCATTTCCTCGCGCAAACGGCAGGACGGGTGGTGGCCTCGGAGCTCAGCCCCGAGATGATCGCCGTGGCCCGCCGACACCTCGCGGACCTCCCCAACGTCCAACTGCTCATAGCGGACATGCGCGAGCTGAGCCTCGCAGAGAAGTTCGACCTCGCCGTGGCCGTCGATGACCCCTTCGTCCATCTCACTGGCGGCGAAGACCGCGACCGCGCTTTCCAGGTGGTCGCCGAGCACCTCGTCCCGGGAGGCCGCTTCATCCTCGACGCGGCGTGGTTCCCGCCCGAGGACCGCGAGGACGCGGCCGACAGTCTGGTCAAGGACCGCTCCGCCGAGGATGGCAGGCTCCGGGTGCGGGAGGTCTGGCACTGCGATCCCGAGACCCGCCTCTGCACCGCGCGCTTCGAGTACCGGCTGGACGGCCGGCTCGCGGCCGAAGCCTCCTTCCCCGGCCGCCTCTGGTCCATCGAAGAGCTGAAGGACCGCGCCCGCTCCGCCGGCCTCGAAATCTCCCGCCTCTGGGGAGGCTACGACCTCCGCGCCTGGGACCGCGGCTCCTCCCCGCGGCTCATCGCGGAGATGAGAAAGCCCGCGACCAAGGGATAGAATCCCGCTGACCATGGGCTCCAACCCGTTCCAGGAGAAGGCCATGGAGTCGCTCCAGCAGAAGGGGGCGGTGCTCGTGGACGAGACCGGCACCCGTCTCTGCCGGGCCATCCCTCCCGCCGAGCTGCTCGGCAACCCGCGCGGAGCGATGGACCTCCCGCGAGGCGCGCGGCTACCGCGAGCTGCGGGCTCGGTTCGAATGACGTCCCCGTCCTGATACGAGGACGTCCGAGGAGCCTCCGCCCCCGGGCCAGCCCTGGTACCTCCCTTGCACTTTACGGATATTGGAAATCGGGTCCGCCGCCAACGGACCCCGGCCACCTATCCTGGACGGCCGACAAAGCAACAGGGGGCACACCATGCGACGATTCACCTTCCTTTCAATCTTCCTCCTTGCCTTCGCGCTGACCGCGCCGGCCGCCATGGCCGACTCCGGCAAGGATAAGGGTAAGGACAAGGGCAAGCACTCCGAGAAGGACAAGGACCGCGACCGGGATTGGGATGACGACCGGGATCGGGATCACGACCGGGATTGGGACGACAGCCGCGACGGCAACATGCGTTTCCGCGGGATGGACCGGAACGGCGACGGCCGGATCAGCCGGAGCGAGTGGCGGGGCAACGACCGCTCCTTCGACAACCACGACCGCAATGGCGACGGCATCCTGTCCGGTGCCGAGGTGCGTGCGGGAGGCCGGCGGGGCGACCGGGACTGGAACGATGATGACGACCGCCGGAACGATTATTACCAGCGGATCGACCGCAACGACGACGGCTACATCTCGCGGTCCGAGTGGCCGGCGGATCTCGATCGCTTCGAGCGTCTCGACCTCAACAACGACGGCCGGTTGAGCCGGAACGAGCTCTGGCGCGACGGCAGCGGACGGCGCTAGCCAATGTACGCACCTCCGGGCCGGAGCGTTTAGCCAGATGCGCCGCTCCGGCCAATCCTCCCATCAGGTGGACCAGGGGGACAACCCGGACCCCCTCCGGTAGATCCCCCGCGAAGAGCGTCTGCCCCGCGAGCGACTCGAACGCGGCCTTGGAGAGGAAGAGCGCCACGGCCGCCATCGATAGAGCTCGGGTCCACGGATCGGGGGAATCCGCAACGCGGAAAGCAGCCAGGACGAAGAGCGTCGATGCCACTCCGGAGCTGCCCCGGTAGACGAGAAGGTCGGGCGACAGGTGGACCGCGACCGCGGTGAGAACGGCGCCGAGCGCCAGGGAGACAGCCGCGAGCCGCCGGTCCCCCCGGGCTTCGAGCCACATCCCGAGCCCGAGCAGCATGCCGAGGTCGAAGACGGCCATCCGCGCCGTCCAGTGAACCATCTGGCCGGTCAACAGACGCCAGACCTCGCCCGCCTCGACCCGGGCGCGGTCATACTCCAGGTCCCCGAGCGAGGCCGCCGCGCAGAGGGCGACGAGCATCGTGGTCAGCCAGGGAAAGCGTTTCATTCACGTTCCCGGCGTCCTTGAAGTCCTTTTGCAAGCCCGAGCAGCGCGACCACGATCAGCTCCGGAATCCCCAGCGCCCCACCGCCGCCGCCTCCGCTGCCGGGTGTGATGCGCACCCCCTCGATGTCATACATCGCGATCGCCGGAGTGCCCGGCCCTTGGACGGTGCCGGTCTTCGCCTGCTCTTCGAACTGCTCCAGCGCGGAATGCAGGCTGGCGATCAGGTCACCGGTTGCCTTCTCGAACCCCTGGGCCGCGAACGTCCGCCGCTTGCTGTCGACGTTGAGCGGGCTCGACCGCCCCTTGACCGTGCTCTCGCCGGCCGCGCGGAAGAGCAGCGCCTGCGAGCGGATGTCGTAGATCACGGCATCCATGACCGTGCGCGTGTCGTTCTTCTCCCCTTCGATCAGGAAGGATCCGACCACGGTGATGTAGGTCCAGGAGGCGCGCGTCGACTCCGTGAACTGGGCCTGGTCGTACGACAGCAATACCATGAGGTCGAGCCCCAGCGACGAGCGGATCTGGTCGAGGTTCGCGAAGCCCCCACCGGGTTGGAGGTAGGCCGTGGGCACGACCTCCAGGTGCCCGATCGCCTTGTGCTCCTTGAATGCGCCCGCGACCCGGGCCAAAAGCCTCTGCTTCTGCTCCTCGGTGATCGGGTCCGCCTGGTAGTCCCGGCTCGGAGCGAAGGCGAGCCCCACCCGCACCGGCATCCTCAGGACCACCTCCCGCGCCGGCTCGGCGGCGGTGGCCCCCTCGGGATAGAGGAAATCCAGCGCGCTGTTGACCCGCCGGGACGGCGGCAGGGTACCGGCACAGCCAGCCGCCAGGGCCAGCAACGCCAGAAGAACGAAGAGACGAGCCGTGCAATGCCTCATGTGACCTCCTTCCGGAGCAAGGCAAAGCGATGCCCATGCCACGGTGGAGCGGAAATCCCAACTGATTGCAGGGCTTGAGCTTGGAGCGCCGGGCTCCTCAGGGTTCAGACCGTCAGGTTACATCCGCTGTACGCCGGACGCACATGAGATGTCTTGGATCTGGGATTCCGGTGCGTTCAGAGTCATTCTAAACGGGCTTGGAATGGCAGGGTTCCCGTCGCGCCCCGCTGTGTTACTGTTTTTCAGCAGTTTGGTTGTTTTGGGGAGGCTTACCCGACAGTCTGACACCTTTCCACAGCTAGAGGAGAACGATGATGGTTGAAGATCATCCGTTGCTTCAGGCGCTCCGGAGGATTGGCTCAGGTAGATGGATCGGGATCTTGGTTGTGGCCTTGGGGGTGGCTCTGGCTCAGCCGATGCTGGCTCAGACGCCGGAGCCCCAGACACAGGAAGAGGAAGGCGACCAGGAAGAACAGGCCGAGCCGGAGCCGGAACAGGAGGAGTTCGAGGAGGAGATCACGGTCACCGGCACCCGGGTCGAAGGCCGCAGCGCCGCGGACACTCCCGCCCCGGTCGACTACATCGACGAGACGGCCATCCGCAGCACCGGCGCCACCGAGACCGGCAAGATCCTCCAACTCCTTGCCCCCTCCTTCAACTTCTCCACCACCTTCGTCAGCGACGGCACCGACATCATCCGGCCGGCCACGCTGCGCGCCCTCGGCCCTGACCAGGTCCTCGTCCTGGTCAACGGCAAGCGCCGCCATCAGCAGGCGCTGCTCAACGTCCAGCAGACCATCGCCCGCGGCTCGGCCGGCTACGACATCAACGCCATCCCGGCCTCCGCCATCGATCACATCGAGGTGCTCCGCGACGGCGCGGCCGCGCAGTACGGCTCCGATGCCATCGCGGGCGTCATCAACATCATCCTCAAGAATCAGACGGACGTCACGGACCTCACCCTCGACGCGGGCCAGACCTACGAGGGCGACGGCGAAAGCATCATGACCGGGGTCAACACCGGCTTCCGGATCGGGACCGCGGGCTTCGCGAATCTCACCTTCGAATACCGGGACCGCGGCGAGACCAACCGCGCCGGGCCGGATTCCCTGCGCGTGAGCCCTCCCACGGTGACGCAGCGCCTCGGCGACGCGGAGTCCCAGGACATCTCGGCCTGGCTCAACTCCGAGATCCCTGCCGGCAACGGCGAGATCTACGCCTTCGGCGGCTGGTCCAACCGGGAGGGGAGCTCCTCGGGCTTCTTCCGCACCGCGGACGACGGACGGACGATTCCGGACATCTATCCCCAGGGCTTCCTGCCCACCATCATCACCGAACCCACGGACCTCTCCCTGGCGCTCGGCTACCGCGCGGACGCCGCTCTCGCCGGCTGGTCGTACGACCTGGGCGTCAACTACGGCAGCAGCGAGTTCAAGTTCCGCGAGGAAAACACCGCCAACGTCAGCTACTGGTACGAGCCGGTCGACCCGAACAACCCGACCGGCCCGCGGATCGGGCAGACCGCGACCGAAGCGGACACGGGCACGTTGGCGTTCGATCAGCTCACCTTCAACCTGGACTTCCGCCGCCTCGTAGAATGGGGCGTGGGCGCCGGTCCGCTCAACCTGGCCGCGGGTGTCGAGTGGCGCCGGGATGGCTTCCAGATCGAGGCCGGTGACGAGATCTCCTATGAATACGGCCGCACCAACAACCGCAACATCCTCATCCTGGACCAGACCGGGAGCATCGCCCAGCCCGGCACCCAGGGCTTCCCCGGTTGGTCCCCCCAGGAGGCGGTGGACGAGAGCCGCGACAATACGGCCATCTACCTGGACACCGAGGCCCAGCTCACCGACAAGTTCCTGGCCGCCGCGGCCGTGCGCTTCGAGGACTACTCGGATTTCGGCAACACCGTGAACGGCAAGCTCTCGGCGCGCGTCGACTTCACCGACGCCTTCTCCCTCCGCGGCACGGTCTCGACCGGCTTCCGCGCCCCGAGCGTGCAGCAGTCCTTCTACAGCCAGCGCTCCACGAACCTCAACGCCGCCGGCGTGCTCACCGACACTCTCACGGCGCGCCAGGACAGCAGCGTGACCCGGGCCTTCGGCATCCCGGCGCTCGAAGAAGAGACCTCGCAGAACTACTCTCTCGGCGTCGTCGTCGAGCCCGCCGCCAGCTTCCGCCTCACCGTGGACGTGTACCGGATCGACATCGACGACCGCATCGTCTTCTCGAGCAACATCCAGCCCGAGTCCGGCTCGTGCGGTAACCCTTTCGATCCGGCGCTCTGCCCGATCCGGGCGATCCTGGACCCCATCGGAGTCGGCCAGGTGCTGTTCTTCACCAACGCCATCGACACCCAGACCGACGGCCTGGACATCGTCGCCCTGTACGACTGGAAGCTCGGGGGCGAGTCGCTGCTCTCCCTGGAGGGCGCCTTCCACTTCAACGACACCGAGGTCACCGGCCGCCGTTCGTCGTCGAGCATCCTGCCGACGGAGGTGCTCTTCGACCAGGCCCAGATCACGCTGATCGAGGAAGGCCAGCCGGGCGAGCACTACACGCTGAGCAGTACCTACTACCGGGGCGGCTGGAATGCCAACCTCCGCTTCAACTACTTTGGAGAGGTTGCGGGCGAGGGCTTCACTCCCGGGTTCAAACAGACCTGGGGAGGCAAGTGGCTGACCGACCTCTCGCTCACGGCCCCGCTGGGCGGAAACCTTTCGTTCACGGTGGGCGGCCTCAACATCTTCGACGAGTACCCGGACAAGTGGGACGAGACCAACGCCTTCCCCTTCCCCCAGCTCGGCTTCGTCTACGGCTGGGAGACCCTCCCCTTCGGCATCAACGGTGGCTACTACTTCGCCCGCCTGAACTACCGCTTCAACCACTGAGCGCGCAGAGGTCCCGGGGAGCGCCCCGGGACCTCCATTCCCTGCTACACTCAATTCTGAGGTGTACAGATGGCAGGTCAGAGGACTGTTCGACGCAGCAACTCCCTCGCTCTTGGCTTCCTCGTTCTCTGGCTCGTCGGGTTGAGCACGGCCTGCAACGAAGGCTCCGGCCTCTTGCCCGGGGAACGGGACTTCCGGTTTGGAGCCGTCGAGGTGCGGGCCTTCGACCAGCAGAGCTCCCCGGTTGAGGGCGTGACCATGGAGCTGCGGGACAGCCGGGGCACCCTGCTCTGGGGGGACCTGAACAAGACCGGCCCGGACGGGCGTGTGGGCTTCAACGCCCTGATCCCGGGTTCTCATACGATCACGATCAAGCCCCCCACAGGTTATGCCGTCCCGGCGTCGCAACCGAATCCCTTCGGAGTCGAAGTCAAAAACTCCCAGAGCATCACCATCAACGTCTTCCTCTTGCGTCTCTTGGAGTAGAGTCTCGTGCCATGAGAATCCTCCTGTTCGGCGCCACAGGCTCCGCTGGCGGCAGCGTCCTCCGTATCGCCCATGCTTGACCGGAAAGAAAGGACACGCATCCAATGCCACAAGGAATTCGATTTTTCTCTGTACCTGTCATGGCTCTCCTGTTGTTCAGCGCTCTGGTGAGCGACGCGCAAGCACAACAAGAACCGAGCGGGGATGAAGGCGCGATCCGGCAGGTCGTTCAACAAGTCCAGGATGGCTGGAACGCACATGATGGCAAGGCGTTCGCGGCCCCGTTCGCCGTTGATGCCGACTATGTCGTGGTCAATGGCATGCTGATGAAGGGCAGAACGGCCATCGAGAAGGGACACACGGGGATATTCTCCAGCATCTACAAGGACAGCCGGAATACCGCCACGATCAAGAGCATCCGCCTTCTGCGTCCCGATGTGGCGGTGGTCCACATCGAGTGGAATCTGGAGTTTCGCGAAGGCGGGGAGACGAGGAAGGGTCACGCGATGAACACGATGGTGATGACGAAGGAAGACGGCAAGTGGAGCATCGCCGCGTTTCAGAACACCCCGATCCAGGCGGAAGGCCCCAGGCCCGGTCCGCCTCAATAGATAGCTGCGCCCAACTGGCGGACTCATGACTCCCGAAGAGCCAATCGGTCGCTGGCGCGTCGTCCCGGAGCACCGGGAGAGCTTCGGCGACTCCTCCATCCTGTTCACGCGGTTCGGAGACCTGGTCTACTCGACCCTGGGGCCGGAGGGAGTGACAGGTCGCTTCCTCCTCGTCTACGAGGTCGAGGGGGACGAGATCGTGACGGACCAGCCGAGCGAGCCGGCCGTGGAGCGGACTCCCTTCCGGATCGAAGACGGCAGGCTCTACCTGGGGGATTGCGCGCATCACCGGGAAGGCGAAGAAGAGATCTCGGATCCTTTTGCCCGCATGTTCGCGATCGGCAGCGCCGCGATCGAGCACGGGCTCGGCTCGGTGAGTCCCGACGGCCCTTTCATCTCGTTCCTGATGGTCGATGCGGGTGAGCAGCGGTCGCTCAGACGGATCGTGACGGACACTCTCGACGAGGCGCGTGATGCCGCGCGCCAGTTCGTGGAAGAAGAGCTGAAATCGGTGGAAGTCTGCGCCTACGCCTTCGACGGCTACGTGACCTTACAGGAGGGAAAGTTCGACGCCATTCTCGTCGAGGTCAGCGACGCGGCGGAGCCGGACGGTCTCATTCTCGCTCAGCCTTATGCGCTCGAGGGTGGGCAAGCCCTGCGGCAGACCGCACTCGAGGTCCAACTAAATCCATCGTGGCTCGGAAGACCTGCCTGAGGACGTGACGAGATGAGCGAGACCTTCGACGTTGTCATCATCGGGACCGGTCAGGCCGGACCGGGCCTCGCGGGGCGCTGCAACAAGGAAGGACTGAAGACGGCCCTCATCGAGCGCAGCCTCCTGGGCGGCACCTGCGTCAACGACGGCTGCACCCCCACCAAGGCTCTGATCGCAAGCGCCCGCGCTGTCCATATCGCGCGCCGGGGGGACGACTACGGTTTCAGCCCGGGAGGAGAGGTCCGCGTCGACATGAAGCGCGTGAAAGCGCGCAAGGACGACGTGGTGCGCCAGTCCAGCGAGGGACTGGAGAAGTGGCTGCATGGCATGGAAAACGTGACGGTCATCCACGGCCACGCCCGCTTCACCGGTCCGCACAGCGTAGCTGTGAACGGTCGCGAGCCGAGCGCCGAGCGGATCTTCATCAACGCCGGCTGCCGCGCCGCCATCCCCGACATGCCGGGGCTGAGCGATGTGCCCTATCTCACCAGCAGCTCGATGATGGAGGTGGATTTCCTGCCCGAGCACCTGATCATCGTCGGCGGCAGCTACATCGGCCTAGAGTTCGCCCAGATGTACCGCCGCTTCGGCTCGCGGGTGACGGTCTGCGAGCGCTCGGCACGCCTGATCGGACGCGAGGACGAAGACGTGTCCGACATGGTGCGCGAGATCCTGGAATCGGAGGGCGTCGAGGTGCGTGCCAGCGCCGAGTGCTTCGAGGTGGAGCGGCGCGGAACGCGAGTGGCCGTGAAGCTCGCCTGCCGGGAGGGAGCGCCCGAGGTCGAAGGCTCTCACCTGTTGCTCGCCGTCGGCCGCCGGCCCAACACCGACGACCTCGGGCTCGAAGCGGCGGACATCGCCACCGATGAGCGCGGCTATGTGAAGGTCGACGATCAGCTCCGCACCAACGCCGAGGGCATCTGGGCCCTGGGTGACGTGAACGGACGGGGAGCCTTCACCCACACCGCGTACAACGATTATGAGATCGTCGCGGCCAACCTGTTCGACGGGGATTCACGCAAAGTCACGGACCGCATCCCGGTCTATGCCCTGTTCATCGATCCGCCGCTGGGACGCGTCGGCATGACCGATGCCCAGGTCCGGGCCAGCGGCCGTCCGGTTCTGGTCGCGAAGATGCCGATGAAGCGGGTCGGTAGGGCGCGGGAAGCGAGCGAAACGAAAGGTTTCATGAAGGTCGTGGTCGACAAAGAGACGCAGCGCATCCTCGGCGCGGCGTTGCTGGGGATGAGCGGCGACGAAGCTGTGCACTCGATCCTGGACGTGATGTATGCCGACAAGCCCTACACACTGATCCGGCGCGCCGTGCACATCCACCCGACGGTGTCCGAGCTCATCCCGACTTTGCTGGAGGGCCTCAAGCCCCCTGTGGCTCAGTGATGGCTCTGGAACTTCATGATTCCGTCCGTCTTCAAATCCGGGGACACGACGAAAGGAGACCCTCATGGAGCGACCGGTCGAGAAGGTGATCGTCGCCGTGCATGGCATCGGCGATCAGACCCGCTTCAGCACGATCCAGCAGGTGCTGTCACAGTTCAGCCTCTATCATGGTCAGACTGCCGCGGTGCCGCTGGGCAACTTCCATACTAAGGATGAATCCGCCGTCTACACCTCGAATGATCCGGAGTTCCATGGTCTCGGCTTCGCGGAGGTTTACTGGGCTCACATCCCGCGCAGGATCGCCGAGGAGAAGTATCTCCTGGAGGATGTCCAGCCCTGGGTGCGGACAGTCATCGGCCGCGTGCACCGGCATCGGATGGCGACCCGTGACCTCACGGAGTCCGACGAGCGCATGATCGAGCAGGTCCTCGGCGAGATGCTGCAGACGATCGGCGTGCTGGACCGGCTGTGCTTCCTGGCCGACAAGATGGGCATCTTCTCCTTCGATCTCAAGAAGGTGCTGGTCGACTTCGTGGACGACGTCCAGATCGTGGCCGAGTTCAAGCGGGAGGGCGGAGAGATCGGCCAGGTCTTCGCGGAACGGATGCAGGCCGTGCACGAGCAGTTCCAGGACGCCGAGGAGATCTACATCGTCGCCCATAGCGAAGGCACGGTCGTCACCTTGCTGGGGTTGCTCTCCGCGCTGTGCACCCAGGGCAACCCGTGGATCTCGAAGGTCCACGGCCTGATGACGTTCGGCTCGCCGATCGACAAGCATCTGATCCTCTGGCCCGAGCTGTTCGAAGAGTTCGTGGAGCCCTGCAACCGGCCTCCCAAGCCGATCGTATGGCACAACTACTACGACTACGGCGATCCCGTGGGCTTCGAGTTGGAGACGGCGCGCAACCGGTTTACGACTGGGGCCTGGCAGGGCGTCTTCAACTTCCCGCCCGAGAATGATCACGGCTTCGCGCGATATCCGCTCCCGGGCAAGGCCCACACCGATTACTGGCAGGATGCGGACGTGTTCGGCCACTTCATCCAGAACGTCGTCGAGAAGGATCTCCCGGAAGCCAGAATGGAGCCGCCAAAGCCCGCGGCCGAGAGGTATAAGAAGCCGCCGGCGAGCAAGACGTTGCCGCGAATCATCAGTTGGGTTTTGCCCTACATGCTCGGCGCGGCTCTCCTGTTCATCGCCGTGCTCTTCCTCTACAACGCGGTCCATGGATTCCTCGAGCCAGACCAAAAACAGCCGCTCCTGCAGGTCTTCGGCAACGTGGCCGCCATCAGTTGTCTCCTGGCCGGCATTACGGTCATGGCGCGCATCCCGCGCTTGACGAAGGTCTGGACGTGGCGCCTGTTCGGGGGGCTCGTCTTCCTTCTCTCCATCGGGGGGTATCACGTCTTCCGCCGCCTGACGGAGGGCCGCAGCGGCTTCTGGAGCCGCGTCATGACGATCGAGGGACCCGGTTTGTTCGTCGGAGTCGCAGTGGTCCTCGCCATCGCGATCACGGTCGCCAGCACGCTCTTTCCGAAGCTGGGAATGCGGGCGCTGCTGATCCCCGGCGCGCTGGCCGTGGCGTATGTCGTCTACTATTACATCGAGGGGGCGCACGGCAAGCTGTGGCCGATCTTCGTGGCAGGAGCGGTGTTCCTCTACCTCTGGTGGCTGGCCGCGCTCCTCTTCGACCTGACCTTCGTCTGGCACCGCTATATCCGGATGTCGGTTCCGATCTTCAGGGAGCAGTCGCAGGCGCAAGGCGCCGTGCCCGGGGCCGGTCAGGGAAGGCTGAGAGACGAGTTTGCTTCGCGACCGTGATGGCTGTGTTTCACCGCGGGGGCCAGAATTCGCTGACTCTCATTTGATCAACGATCCCAGTGCCCCCGCGGCCAGCTCAACAATCCCTCACCCTGTTCATTCAACTCATGATGCTCTCCTTGACGATTCGATATCTCCAACGTTTATCGGCTCCTCTTCTCGCTCCGTCGTACGAAGCGGCCATTCTTGTCCCTCGCCTGCGCTTGCCGTGACCTCGATGCCTTCCGCTTCTCAGCCGGCTTCTTTCTCTTCGAAGCCCGGAAGTTCTTGGTGACGCTCACCGCCACAGCACCAGCAAGCATCAAGAACGTTCCATGCTTCTCGGCAAATTCAGCCGCGGCGGCCAAAATCAAGACCACGGACACGGGCAACGCATGCGATATAATATCAAGAAACAACGCCTGGTGAACAATTTCGGAGTACAGGACCCACATCCTATTCAGGAGGACTTTCATCATCGCAAGCTCCTGTTCTGTGCGCGAATGCAGTTCTGTTATGCCAAATATCTGACGAGCCAGCCACGCACGGCGTGATGGCAGCGCTGCAGCAACGGAAGTCACTAATATCTGTCAGTCGTCTGCTTAACATGGGTAATTAACCTCCTTAGAGTCGGTCGTTATTTGTTGGTGCTCAGGGGACATCGTTTCCTCGTCACAGTATTCGAGAGACTTTGCCACCAGATCACCGCTCCGAAACAACGAAGCCGCACCTGCTTTGGAGGCTTACCCTGGAAAGGCTCGTGGAAGTTCCCTGCGTAGCAGCATTCACAAACCGCTTAGTCATCTGTCTTCCTTTCGTTGCGTCCACCAGGACGCTTCAATCAGTACGTTGGCGGACAAACACTTACTGCAGCTTCGCGTATCCAGGCTCAGCTTACTGCGATAAGTTCTCTCCTTTCTCTGCGGCTCTGCGGAAGCCCCAGGCGCCTTCAAACCACCAGCAATATGGTCCATATTCTGAGACAGAGCACCCGGAGAGTCAACAGGTTTGGCTAAATTTATTTAACCCAATCGATTTAATATTGCTAGACGCCCACGAAACTGGTCGAGCCGGTTCCCAACGCCATCTTGCCCCTTCGTTGTGCTGGCCCAAGTTGTACGTGTATAATGGGATTCCTCCAGAGATCTCGGGAGAAGGGCTCCGAGCCCTCTTGGGGACTTGGCTCTGAGCAGGAAATGTGGGCTCCAATTGGAGCCCGATTCCAGGAGGGGATCTATGACAGACTTGCAGCAAAAGCAGGTCAAGATGACGAAGGCGCAGTGGGATTTCCTGGGCAAATTAGGCAAGGAACTTGGTGACCACGATGGTAGAGGAGACCATTCCAAGCTTGTGCGGGAGATCATCTCCGCAGCTGCTACCAAGTGGCTGGAGTCTCCCTATGTGTGCCTCTTGGACAAGCATATGGTCCTGGTTACCGGAATGGGCGACGTATTTTACCGGCAGGAGCAGGTCCTGCGGCTCAACAAGAAACGAGAGAGGCTCCCCTGCAGCCTGGAGATCAAGCCGGAGAAAAAGAAGGACTACCTTGAAGCCTGTCCCGATAAAGATGAGGCTTCGTGGTTCAAGTCCCGCTGGTTGCTCAATTACTTTGCCGCGTGGCACAGCAGGAGCGCTGGACGGGGCCTGCTTCTGGATTCCTTCGTCGATCATGACGGAACAGACAACAAAACGGCCGATCTACTCATAGATTTGGGCCCTGGTTCGGTGGTTACACGCGAGATCGTGGTGGGCTTGGATGAGTTCGTACAATGGCGCGGGGCCAAGAGGGGTGATGACCGAGTCGGTATCCCCATTGATATCCCTACTCGGAACCTAGAGGTTGTCGTGATCGTTGATATGGACCTCTACCGGAACTCCCCTCTCAACAGAGATGAGATCCCAGACCTTCAACTGGAGTTCCGGAACCCGGAGAATGCCAGATTCGAGGGTGAAGGGATTGCGCGAGATCGATGGAACCCTTTGGACGATCCCATCGTGGGGCGTTGCACCGGCAAGAGGTCCGAACCAAATACCACGGAGATGCGGAAATATCTCCGGGAACTTGACTCACGTATCCAGTTCCTCGCCACCCAAACGGCCGCCAATGGTGAGGTAGTGCCGCCGGAGCAACGATCAAGACTGCTAAAAGCTACTCAGCTCCCGAAATCTTTTCTTTACTATAAGCTTCGATGGCCCTCACCCTATTTCGGTGTCGAAGTGTGCATCCGATGGGAGAAGGCGATCAGCGTGCGTTAAAGTGAACTGCAGCAGCTGGTAGTGGCACAAATCCTCAGTGATGGCTGTCGTGGCCGTACTTGTTCAGCGCTTCTTCGAGGGGGAGCTTCCGTACCCGTAGCTGGTTGCCGGCGATCTTCTCGGCACCGTAGGGGTCGATGTTGTCGACCTCGTACTTCTTTCCGTTCACATCCACGATCAGCACGTCGTAGGTGAAGGCGGTGTCGGTCGTCGCCTTGAGCCAGTGGATGTTGTTCCTCTCGTCGGAGATGGAGGAATGGCTGCCGACGCGGGCGAGCTGGTCAACGGTCGGCTCGATGATCATGTGCGTGCCGTCCTCTTCGACCTTGTCGTAGTGACGGAGCCAGAGCTCGCCCTTGAGCACGTAGTGGCAGGAGACCATGTTCCTGTGGCCGTGCGGGATGATCGCGCGGTCCTTCTTCATCCCGAAAATCTTGCTGTAGAAAGCGAGGTCTTCCGGCAGCCCTTCGAGCTGCGGGAATCTCACCCATTTCGTGTTCACGCCGAGGTCGGGATACTCGAAGCCCTGGACCAGCTTGTCGAAGTCGATCCGGGTGAGCAGCTCCTCGAAGCCGACGCGGTCGAACAGCTCGTCGATCTTCGTCTGCCACTGGCCGGGCGTGATCTTCCCGGTCTTGAGGTCCAGGCTCATCTCGTGGAGGCCCCTCAGCCAGTGGTCGGTGACCGGCTTGACCGAGCCGGCGAGAGCGTCCTTCAGGAAGAGGGTCCGGAACAGGGCATAGGAGGCGATGCTTCCGATCAGAGACTTCGAGAACTCGCGCCGGTTCATGCTGGAGCTCCAACAATCTGTTTGAGGAGCGCAATGTTATCACGGTGCCCGGTCAGATGAGCTGTCACCTTGCCGCGGATGGGATAGCCGAGAAGGTAGAGGTCGCCCACGATGTCGAGGATCTTGTGGCGGACGAACTCGTCCGGGAAGCGCAGGTCGGTGTTGATGACCTCATCCTCGCCCACCAGGATGAAGTTGTCGAGCCGGCCGCCTGAGCCCAGGCCGAGCTCGTTCATCATCTTGAGATCCTTCATGAAGCCGAAGGTGCGGGCAGGGGCGATCTCCTTCTTGTAGACCTCAGGCGAGGAGAGGGTGAAGTCGTAGCGCTGCTCCCCCACCGGCGGCGGGTAGCGCAGGAGGTAGGAGACCGAGAACTCCTCCGCCGGTTCGATGGCCAGGACCTTGTCCCCGCCGCCGCGGACCTCGTAACGGCGGTCGATTACCACCTCCCGCTCGGGCTCTTCCTGCTCGGCGATCCCCACTTCTTCGAGGAGCTTGCAGAATTCCAGGGCGGAGCCGTCGAGCACCGGGATCTCCCGGTGGACCTTGATCAGGAGGTTGCCGATCCGGTTCGCGTGGAGCGCGGAGAGCAGGTGCTCGATGGTGCGGATGCTCTCCCCTTCGCCCGAGAGTGTGGTCGCGTAGTCGGTCTCAGCCACGGCCCGGACGTGCGCCGGGATCTCGATGCCCGCCGGCAGGGTCACGAAGTGGATGCCGCTGTTCGCGGGCAGAGGCTGAAGGACCATGCCCGTGCGCTGCCCGGAATGAAGCCCGAGGCCATAGATCACGGTGGAGTGACCGATGGTGCGTTGGCGGCGGCCGGTCTCCTTGAGAAGAGGCAGGTCCGGCGCGGCGGCGAAGCGCCTCTCGCCCTGGCGGTCCCGCGGCAGGCCCGGGGCCGAGCCCGAGACCCCGGCTTCCAGCAGGGAGCGCCGGTAGGAGAGGGCACCGCTGGCGGCGTCCACCGCCCGCTTGTAGGAGAGGGGCTTCTCCAGGTAGTCGAACGCCCCCATCTTGATGGCGCTGACCGCGGTCGAGGCGGAGCCATGGCCGGACATCATGACCACCGCGGCCGCGGGGTCGGTCTCGCGCAAGGCCTGGAGGGTCTCAAGGCCGTCGCGGTCGGCGAGCCAGATGTCGAGGAAGACCACGGCAGGCCGCTTTTCCTGGTAGAGGGTCAGGGCCTCTTCGCCGCTCGTGGTGGTGAGGGTCGAGTAGCCTTCATCCGAAAGGATCCCTCCCAGCGTGGAGAGGATCCCTGGCTCGTCATCAACGATCAGGATCAGGTCGGACATGGGACTCCTGGCGTCCGGGGGTTGGGCCGAGGCTCACCAGGCCGCGTCGGGCGAGACGGGCGGGTTCTCGGGATGATCTTCGTTCTCGATCGCCCGCAGGAGCTGCGCCGGGCTCTCCTTGAACTCAAGCCGGGCCCCCGACGCGAACAGGACCTCGCTCCCCTCCCGCGGCTCACCTTTCACCCGGTCGAGGATGGCGGCGATGTGGGAGCTATGGAGGTTCGCGTTCCTGCCGTCGATGGTGGTTGCGGTGATCCAGGCCATGGCGGGGAGGGTATCACGTAAGATACGCCCCCTACTTGCGGAACATTGCGGAACAAAACCGATATGAAGAAGATCCTTGCCATCCTCGGTATCGCTATCCTCGTCCTCGCGGCCATCATCCTGGTCCGTGCCTCTACCCTCGAATCCAAACAGGTGAAGGCCGAGCCGGTCACCGACCTCGCCGTGGACTCCAATGCCGCGGCGCAACGGCTGGCCGGGGCGGTGCGCTTCCCCACGATCTCGCACGAGGGGGGACGGGACGTGGAGGCCCAGGCGTTCCTCGGCCTGCATCGATATCTCCAGGCGAGCTTCCCCCTGGTCCATCAGTCCCTTAGGCGGGAGGTCGTGGCGGAGTACAGCCTCCTCTACACCTGGCCGGGGTCAAAGCCGGAGCTGCCGCCCATCCTCCTCATGTCCCACACGGACGTGGTGCCCATCGAGCCCGGCACGGAGAAGAGGTGGATCCATCCTCCCTTCTCCGGCGCGATCGCCGGGGGCTACATCTGGGGACGGGGCACGATCGACGACAAGGTCTCGGTGCTCGGCGTGCTCGAAGGGGTCGAGCTGCTGCTCGCCCGGGGGTTCCAGCCGGAGCGCACGGTGCTGCTCGCCTTCGGGCATGACGAGGAGGTCGGCGGCACCCAGGGCGCGGCGGCGATCGCCCGCCTGCTGGAGAGCCGCGGGGTCCGCCCGGCCATGATCCTCGACGAGGGGGGCATCATCGCCAAGGGAATGGTCCCCGGGCTCGACTCCCCTGTCGCCATGATCAGCACGGCTGAAAAGGGTTTCGTCACCGTGGAGCTGACCGCCCGGAGCCAGGGCGGCCACTCGTCCATGCCGCCGCGCAGCACCGCGATCGGCATGGTCGCCGCCGCGGTGCAGAAGCTGGAGCAGAACCCCATGCCCGCCCGGATCGACGGCGCCACCCGCGAGTCCTTCGACTTCCTGGCGCCCGAGCTGCCCCTCGGCGCGCGCCTGCCGCTCGCCAACCTCTGGCTGTTCGCGCCGCTGGTGAGGAAGCAGTTCTCCGGCGAGCCCGCCTCGGACGCCCGCATGCGCACGACCACGGCGGCCACCATGATCCGCGGCGGGGTCAAGGAGAACGTGCTCCCCAGCGAGGGCAGGGCCTGGGTCAACTTCCGCATCCTGCCGGGAGATACGGTCGCGTCCGTGCTGGAGCACGTGCGCGAGACGGTCGGACCCGGCATCCAGGTTTCGGTCTCGGGCACCCTCGTCTCCGAGCCTTCCCCGCAGTCGAAGACGGACGAGGGGGCCTTCCGCCTGCTTCAGACCACCCTGGCGCAGGTGTTCCCGGGCACGCTCGCCGCGCCCAACCTCCTCGCCGGAGCGACGGACACGAAGCACTTCCGGAAGCTGAGCCCGAACGTGTACCGGTTCATCCCGGTGTCGATCACGGCCGAGGACCTGGAGCGTATCCACGGCACGAACGAGCGCGTGGGGGTCCAGGACTACGCCGGGGCCGTGCGCTTCTACGCGCAGCTCGTGCGCAACGCGGCAGGCGGATCGGGCCCGCCGCCCAAGCTCTAGGAATCCGGCCCGTCAGCTCGCCAACGCTCGCGGATTCCGGCCACCGAGGGTTACCACCTTCGCCGGCTTGGCCGCGGCGGCCGGTGCCGTCTCCAGCACGGGCTTCGTGTCCTCCTCGGAAAGCAGCTCCGCATAGGCGCCCAGCCGGGTTTTCAACCCCTCCCGGTAGAAGGCGGGGAGCCGCCGCGAGCGGCCCTCCAGGAAGGCGAGCATCTCCGGGTCGCTGGCGATGCGGTCGCGGATCGATTGCAGGCGGCCGAGCTCCGAGCGCATTCTCATCGTGCGGAGGACGTGCAGAGCCTTCAGGCCCCGGGTCCGAGCGCTGCGCAACCGGCGCAGCAGGAGCTTTTTCGAGACGACCGTGCGGTAGAGACGGATCAGCAGGTCGTAGTAGGACAGCGGGTCGTAGTGCTGCGGCCGGATGATCAGGTGCGGCATGTAGTAGAAGGCGAACGGGATGTCCTGGAGGATCCGGTCCTCGGCCAGAAGACGGTCGTACATCGGCGTCCCCCCGAAGGGGACGGGGATGTTGAGCGTCGGCCAGACGAAGGGCAGGCGCCGGATGAACTCCCGAGTCATTTCGACGGGCTCCTCTCCCTGATCGCCATCCGTGCCGAAGAGGAAGTTGGCCTGCAGGGCTGGCACATGGCGGTGCAGCTCCTCGAACTGCCCGATCACGTTCTCCAGCTTCTCCTGTCCCACGCTCCGGCCGACTCCGGCCTTGTTCGAGTAGTCCGTCCACGACTCGACCCCGGGTGCCACGTAGAGGCAGTTCGTCTCCTTCAGCCGGTGGAGCCTGGGACCGCGCAGGATCGACAGCGAGCTCTCCATGAGGTAGGGGCTGCGCCGCTCCCGGGGGATCTGCTCCATCAGGTCGAGCATCTCGTCGAACTTGACGCCGAAGTTGGGGTCGTGGAAGGCGACGATGACCCCCGGCAGGCGCTCGGAGACATAGCGCAGGTCGGCCAGGAGCCGTTCCGAGGGCATCATCACGTAGTCGTTCTTCCAGTCGACGCAGAAGTCGCAGCGGTACGGGCAGCCCAGGCTGCTCAGCATGGGGACGTTGCTCAGCTTCACCGGCTTGCCGCGGACGAAGCTCGCCTTCCTGATGTGCGGCATCCGTTCTTCGACGCTCGGGATGTCGTCCAGGACGCGGCCGCTGCTCACAATGCTCCCGGGCTCGAAGTCTCCGCGCAGGATGCCCGCGATCAGGGCCTTGTCGCAGTCGTGGACGACCAGGTCGAAAAAGCGCAGGCTGTCGGTGGGAAACGAAGTGGCGTGCGGACCGCCGAGGACGGTGAGCGCTCCGCGACCGCGGTGGAGTCGCGCCAGAGAATAGGCGAGAGCGCTCGCCTGGGTGTAGGTCGACAGGAAGACGACGTCCAGCTCCTTCGGCAGGAGGTCGTCCGGCGGACTCTGGCCGTAATAGGTCGCGTAGTGGACCTCGTGCCCGAGCTGCTGGCTCCAGACCGCGACCACCTGCGGCATGATGCTCGCGTACTGCCTTCGGAAGCGGCTGTCGTAGTTCCTGACGATCCAGCCATGGGACACCGAGTCAGTCAAGATCTCAAGGACGCCTACTCGCATGAGGGAGAGCCTCCCCGGGCAGTCCTTCCCGGTAGGATGATTGAGCCGTGTTTCTTAATTATCGAACACAAGTCCTGCCCTGCGCAATGCGGATTGGCCGGGCACATGGGGAGCGCTGGAGAGCGAGGGCCGTGCCACGGAGTGAAACGCCGCGCTTTCTCCCGGGGAGACTGGACGGCGGACGTCGTTTCCGGAGCCTGCCGAGGCATCCCGTGCATGCCTGGCTTGCACGTGATGTACAGCGTCAGAACTTGAACAGCGCGTCGAAGGCGGACCGGGCGTCGCCGGGGGAGCCTTTGTTGGACTCCTTGGCGAACTCCCGGGCGGTCTTGGGGGTGAAGAGCGGGCACTCGTTGCGGGTGCTCTTCTTCAGGATCTTCGCCGGGACCTCTTCGAAGCGGCGGCACTCCCAGCGTACGGAGGTGTCGAAGGAGACGCAGTTGGAGCAGGTGTGGAGGTCGGAGCTGCACTTGGCGCAGGTGGCGTCGACGGGGACCTCGTCGAAGAGCGGCTGCTTCTCGCCGCACCTGGCGCAGCGGAACACGGACTCGGAGGGGATACCCAGCCCGCGTCCCCGCGGCCCCTCCTTCTTCTCCCGCGGACCCTGCGGCCCCCGGGACCGCTCCGAGCCGCGGTCATCTTTATCCTTGTAGCCCCTCTGCCTGTACTTGGGTTCGTCGGACATGGCGCTAGTCTACAATGCTTCCCCATGGCGACTCTCACCAGCTCGCAGCGGAAGTGGTTGCGCGGCCAGTCTCACATGCTGAGGCCCGTGGTCCAGATCGGCAAGCAGGGATTGACGGAGGCCACGCTCAGGCAGGTGGACGAGGCGCTGAACGACCACGAATTGATCAAGGTCCAGGCCACCGTGCCACGGGAAGAAAAGAAAGAGGTCGCCGCCCGCCTCGCCTCCGAGCTCGACGCCGAGATCGCCGGGCATATCGGCCACGTCGTCATCCTCTACCGGGAGCAGCCGGACCCGGAGAAGCGGTCGATCGAGCTGCCCTGAGACCTCACCCCCTGTCCCCCTCTCCCATCTCCCTGCCGCCCATCCCCGGGAGAGGGGGAACGTGACTGAGGCAGTCCGGCCTCACGTTCAGGCACGGCGATCCCAGATACGTCCCCCCTCTCCCGGCGGGGTGTGGGCGGGAGATGGGAGAGGGGGACAGGGGGTGAGGTCCTTGCCCCCTCCCGCCACCTTTGGCTAAGCTCCCGCCGTCCTTCTCTCTTGAAATCGAGGTATTGCGGATGCCCAGACCTGTCCTCCGTCCATCCCTGTCCTGGATCCTGATCCTCCTGCTGTTCGTGGGCGCCTCGCCCGCGGTGAGCGCCGCCGCCCCGGAAAAGCCGAAGAAGGCCGACGAGGCCAAGAAGGAGAGCGGCCTCTCCGATCCCGCCGGGCTCGAAGGGCTCAAGTACCGCTCGATCGGCCCGGCTTGGGGCGGCCGCGTGTCCCGCGCCTCGGGCGTGCCCGGCGATCCGCTCACCTACTACGCGGCCACGGCTTCCGGCGGGGTCTGGAAGTCGTCGGACGGCGGCTTCAACTGGAAGCCGGTCTTCGAAGAACAGCCGATCTCCTCCATCGGCTCGATCGCCGTGGCGCCTTCCGATCCCAACGTGGTCTACGTCGGCTCCGGCGAGGCGAACATCCGGGGCAACGTGGCCGCGGGGAACGGCATCTACAAGTCCACGGACGCGGGCAAGACCTGGACACACGTCTGGAAGCAGGAGGGGCAGATCGGGACCATGGCGGTCCATCCGCGCAATCCGGACGTCGCCTTCGCGGCCGTGCTCGGACATGCCTTCGGTCCCAACCCGGAGCGCGGCGTGTACCGGACCCGAGACGGCGGCAGGACCTGGCAGCAGGTGCTCAAGAAGGACGCGGACACCGGCGCCTCGGACGTGGCGCTCGATCCCTCCAACCCGAACATCGTCTTCGCCGGGCTCTGGCAGGCGCGGCGCCGCCCGTGGGAGATGACCAGCGGCGGTCCGGGCAGCGGCCTCCACGTCTCGCGCGACGGCGGCGACACCTGGACGCAGCTCACGGAGGGGCTTCCCGAAGGGATCTGGGGCAAGGTGGGCGTGGCCGTGGCGCCTTCCGACGGCCGGCGGGTCTACGCGCTGATCGAAGCGGAGAAGGGCGGCCTCTTCCGCTCCGACGACGGCGGCGAGAGCTGGACCCTCGCCACGAACAACCGCGAGCTGCGGCAGCGCGCCTGGTACTACACCACCGTCACGGTCAGCCCGGGCAACCCCGACGAGGTCTGGGTGCCCAACGTGCCCATGCTCAAGAGCATCGACGGCGGCAAGACCTTCAGGAAGATGTTCCTCAGCCACGGCGACCACCACGACCTGTGGATCGATCCCACGAATCCCAAGCGGATGATCGGGGCGGACGACGGTGGGGTGGACGTGTCGAACGACGGAGGCGAGACCTGGAACCCGGCGGTGCTGCCGATCGGGCAGTTCTACCATATCTCCGTGGACAACCGGGTGCCGTTCCACGTGGCCGGCGCCCTCCAGGACATGGGCACGGCGCAGGGGCCGAGCAACTCCCTGAGCTTCCGCGGGATCACCAACGCCGACTGGCACGACGTGGGCGGCGGCGAGGCCGGCTGGGTGGTCTCGGACCCCTCGGACCCGAACATCGTCTACGCGGGCGAGTACCTGGGGATCATGACCCGCTACGACCATCGCGTCGGGGAGGCGCGCAACGTCAGCGCCTGGCCGGACAACCCGTCGGGCTGGGCGGCCAAGGACATGCACTACCGCTTCCAGTGGACCGCGCCCATCCACATCTCGCCGCACGACCCGAAGACGGTCTACCACGGCGCGAACGTCCTCTTCCGCACACGGGACGGCGGCCAGACCTGGGACACCATCAGCCCCGACCTGACCCGCGACGACGAGTCCAAGCAGCAGTGGTCCGGCGGCCCGATCACCGGCGACAACACCGGGGTCGAGACCTACTGCACGATCTTCGTGGTGGCCGAGTCCCCCTTGGAGAAGGGGCTGATCTGGGCGGGCAGCGACGACGGGCTCGTGCACATCACCCGCAATGGTGGCGGCAGTAGCGGCAAGTGGGAGAACGTGACGAAGAACGTCCCCGGCCTCCCCGAGTGGGGCACGGTGAGCATGATCGAGCCCTCGCGCTTCGACGCGGGCACGGCTTATCTCGTGGTCGACGCCCACCGGCTGGACGACATGCGTCCCTATCTCTGGAAGACCACGGACTACGGGAAGACCTGGAAGCGTTTGGATAAAGACCTGCCCCGCGATGTCTATCTCCACTCCGTGCGCGAGGACCCCGCCCACAAGGGAACGCTCTACCTCGGCACCGAGCGCGGCGTGGCCGTGTCCCAGGACGACGGCGCCACCTGGAATTCGCTGCGCCTGAACCTCCCCACCGTGGCCGTCCACGACCTCGCGGTCAAGGACAACAGCCTGGTGCTGGGGACCCACGGCCGGTCGGCCTGGATCCTGGACGACCTGTCGCTGGTGCGGGAGCAGTCGTCCGAAGCCATGGCCAAGGACGTGCACCTCTACCCCGCTCCGGACGCGGTGCGCTGGGTCTGGCATCGCGGCCCCCGTCTCACCAACCGGGTGGGACAGAACCCGGCGCAGGGAGCCCCCCTCCACTACTGGCTCAAGGAGGAGCCCAAGAGGGAGGTGACGATCGAGATCCTGGACGCGAACGGCACTTTGGTGCGGAAGATGAGCAGCGCCGAGCCGGAGCCCATCGGGTTCAGCGAGTACATGGAGGATGAGAAGGAGTTCCTCAAGACGCGGACACTCTCCAAGAAGAAGGGGCTGCAGCGCACGGACTGGGACCTGGCCTGGGAGGGCGCGGAGCTGATCCGGGGAGGGATGCTGGACTACGGCTTTCCGGTCATCGGCCCGACCGTCCTCCCCGGCACCTACACGGTGCGGCTGACGGCGGATGGAAAGACCGAAAGCACGACGCTGAAGGTGCTGCCGGACCCGCGCTCGACGGTGTCCCCACAGGATCTGGCGGAGCAGCTCCGCTTCTCGCTGGAGGTACGGGACGCGATCTCCCATCTGACCCGCACGGCCGAGCAGATCCGCAGCGTGCGCCGGCAGGTCACGGCCCGGAACGACCTCCTGAAGAAGGATGCCAGGGCCGCGGAACTCATCAAGGCTTCCGAGGCGTTCCTGAAGAAGATGGACGCCGTGGAGGAGGGGCTGCACAACCCCAAGGCGGAGATCGCCTACGACATCCTGGCCATGAAGGGAGGAGCCATGCCCTACTCGCGCCTCTCCCCCCTCTTCGACTCCGTCAAGACGGGCGACGGCCCGCCCACCCAGGGCACGAAGAATGTCTTCGCCACGGTGAAGAAGGATCTGGACAGGCTGGACGCCGAGTGGAAGACACTCCTGGCAGGAGACTTCGCGGCTTTGCAGCAGCAGGCCGAGGCGCTGGAGATGCCGGAGATCTATCTGCCGGGTGGATCCCGGTAAAACGGAGAGGATGTGGATGTGCAACCGAGCAAGCCGGCGAATGGGGCCGAATTAGTCGCTTACTGGCACCGCGAGGGCCTCATCGGCAGCCGCCCCGAGATTGTCAACAGCCAGGAACACGCTCGTGAGCTACGCGAGCAGGAATCGCAGAGGAGACCATTCATGGCGACGCTGATCCCCTCCCCCACCATCATCAAGGCCGCGGGCAACCTGCCCAAGGTGATCGAGGAGTTCGTCGGCCGGGTCAACTCCGGCACACAGGCGGTGAGCATCGCGCGGATGAGGAGCCCGGCCGGGTGGGTCGAGCCGGGGCAGACGCCGGAGTTCGACGAGTACACGGTCGTGCTGCGGGGGATGGTCCGGATCACGACCCGGGACGGGGTGCAGGATGTTCAGGCCGGCCAGGCGGTGATCACTCCCAAGGGGGAGTGGGTGCAGTACAGCACACCCGGTGCGGAAGGGGCGGAGTACGTGGCGGTGTGCGTGCCGGCGTTCTCCCCGGGGATCGTGCAACGGGACGAGTGAGCTTTTCCCTGGGAACGCCGGCATCCTGCCGGCTCCGGGCTTTTTCTTTTGGAGTGTGGGCCGGCAGGATGCCGGCGGTCCCAGGGAAAAAGCTATGCCTTTGCGGGAACCGGAACCGCAGCCGGCTTGCCCCAGATCTCGCCGAGCGCCCGCTGGAAGTTGCCGCCCAGGATCAGCTCGATCTGGCGGTCGGTGTACCCTCTCCGGATCAGCCCCTCGGTCAGCTCGAAGACCCGGCGCGGGTGCCTGAGGCCGAGCACGTTGTAGCGCGGGCGGACCCGGTTCGTGCGCGGATCGATGGCGTCCACGTCCGCGTCGCTGCCGAGCCCCACGTGCTCGATCCCGGCCACGCGGATCACGTGCTCGAAGTGGTCGAGGACGTGCCCGATCCGGGCCGGCTGGCCGCTCTTCAGGAAGGCGGGGATCACCGTGATCCCCATCACGCCCCCACGGTCGGCCATGGCCTTGATCACCCGGTCCGACTTGCAGCGCGGATGGGCCACCAGGGCGCGGCAGTTCGAGTGCGTGACCAGGACCGGCTTGCGGGAGGCGCGGATGGCGTCCAGGCTCGTCCGCTCGGCCGAGTGGGAGATGTCCACCACCATCCCCACGCGGTTCATGGCGGCGACGATCTCGGCACCGTAGGCGGTCAGGCCGTTGTCCTGGGGCTCCTTGCAGCCGCAGCCCAGACGGTTGCGGGAGTTGTAGGTGAGCTGCGACACCCGCTGGCCGACCTCGTGGAAGGTCTCCACGTCCGCGGCCGTGCGGAAGTGGTCGGCGTTCTGGAAGCCGATCAGGATGCCGATCTTCCCCTCCTCCCCGGCGCGCCCGAAGTCCGCGGCCGTGTCCATGCGCAGGAGGTACTGCGGGTGGGCGCCGAGGAAGCGGTTCCAGCCGGTGGTCCAGCGCAGCGCCGCCTCGTAGGGGTTCGGCTCGTTGGGCTCCACCGCCGGGTGGAAGACCCGGACCCCGGTGTTCAGCAGCTTGAGGTAGTCGGCCTGGCTGAAGGTCGCGGGCTCGCGCTGCCAGCCGTACAGCTTCGGCCAGTCCAGCGTCAGGAGGCCGAGCATGTCGACCACGACCGACCGGCCGACCAGGTCGATGGCCCGGGCGGAGATGTCGGTCCGGTCGGCGGCGAAGAGGCTGAAGCGGCCCCGGTTGACCATCGGGGCGCCCAGCACTCCCGCGCCGGCGAGCAGACCCGCTCTGAGGAACTCCCTGCGATTCACGTCTGTACTTCTTCTGTCTCGATAAGGTGAGGGGACTATACACGGGCCATAGGGACCTGTCTATAGAAATAGGAACGGGAAATCCGGGAAGCTCCCGCCAGCCGAGTTACAATCAGGCTGTTCCGGCCTAATCTCGATTCATCTCGATGGACTCGATGGACGCGCTGCGCCAGGATCTCCGCTTCGCCATCCGGTTGCTCCTCAAGAGCCGGGGCTTCGCGGTGATTGCCATGCTCTCCGTGGCGCTCGGGATCGGGGTCAACACGACGGCCTTCGGCGTCCTGCACGGTATCCTTCTCCGGCCCTTCCCCTACGTGGACCCGGAGCGGATCGTCGCCATCTCGACGGAGCACGCGCTCGTCGAGGGCCACTACGGCTCCTGGTCGTACCCGGACTACCTGGACCTGCAGCTCGAGAGCAGCGTCTTCGAAGGGGTGGCCGCCCACCGCGGCGGAGGGAGCATGACCCTGGCGGGTCCCGAGGGGCCGGAGAAGATCGAGATCGACGCCGTCTCGGCCGAGCTCTTTCCGCTCCTCGGAGTCGGTCCGATCCTCGGACGCCCCTTCACGCCCGGGGAGGACCGGCCGGGAGGACCGCCGGTGGTCCTCCTCAGCCACCGCCTCTGGCAGCGCCGCTTCCAGGGCGACCCCGGCATCGTCGGCAGCGAGGTGATCGCCGGCGGCAAACCGCACCGGGTGGTCGGCGTCATGCCTCCGGGGTTCGAGTTTCCGGACATCCGGCAGGCCTGGGTGCCGCTCGGGAGCCGGTGGGCCGAGGGCCCGCGGTCGGTTCGCACTCTCCAGGTGAAGGCGCGCCTGCGGCCAGGCATCTCACTGGAGCACGCACAGGCCGAGGTGAGAGCCCTTCTGCGCAGGCTGGAGGCGCGCCATCCGCAGACCAACGCGGGCTGGCGCGGCTCGGTGGAGCCGCTGCGGCAGAAGGTCGCCCCTGCCGAGCTGCGGCTGCCGTTCTTCATCATGGCCGGGGCGGCCGGCTGCGTCCTCCTCATCGCCTGCATCAACGTGAGCAGCCTGCTGCTCGCCCGGGCCGGAAGCCGGCAGAAAGAGCTGGCGATCCGGGCGGCCCTCGGGTGCAGCCGCGGCCGGATCGTCCGCCAGCTCCTCACCGAGAACGTGCTCCTGGCCCTGGCCGGCGGAGCCCTCGGCGTGCTGCTCTCGGTCGCGGGGCTCGACGCCGCCGGCCGCGCCCTGGCTCCGGTGCCGTTCTGGATGCGCTTCACGCTGGACGGTCCGGTCCTGCTCTTCGCGCTCGCCGCGTCGGTGGCCTCCGGCCTTCTCTTCGGGCTCGTCCCGGCCCTGCAGGCGGTGGGGATCGAGCTCCGCTCGACGGTCAAGGACGGCGGTGGGGCCTGGCGGAGGCGGTTCAACCGGCAGAGCCTCCGGGCGGGCCTCATGGTCGGGGAGGTCGCGATCGCCCTGGTCCTGCTGATCGGCGCGTCGCTCTTCCTGCGCAGCCTCCTGAGCCTGCGCAACAGCGATCCCCGGTTCGGTTCGCGGGACCTCCTCACTCTCTGGACGACGCTGCAGGGCGACGCCTATGACGACGTGGAGAGCCGGGCGGGGAGGGCCGAGGACATCGCGCGGCGGCTCGCGGGGGTGCCGGGGATCGAAGGCGTGGCGGTCGGAGCGGTGCCGCTCTACGACACCGGGACCCGCGGCCGGGTCACGCTGGAAGGACAGCGGTTCGCCGCCGGCAAGGAGCCCGCCCCGCAGATCTTCGGCGTGACCGCGGGCTACTTCCGCATCCTCCGGGTGCCGCTCCTGCGCGGCCGGGCCTTCACGGACCGGGAGTCCGCCAACGGGGCCGCGGTCGCCGTGGTCAACCAGGCCTTCGTGAGCCGGTTCTTCCCCGGCTCGGCCGTCGTAGGAAAGCGTCTCCGCCTGGTCGACGAGGAGGGGGCCGGCTGGATGACGATCCTGGGCGTCTCCGGGGACCTCAAGACGAACCCCTGGGTGCCGGCCGAGCCGCAGGTCTACGTGCCGCCGCGTTACCAGCAGATCCACTCCCTCGGCATCGTCCTGCGGACCCGGCTCGCCCGCGACCGTGCCGTGGGAAGGGTGAGGATGGCGCTCCGCGCTTCCGACCCGGGCCTGCCGCTCTACGACGTCTACTCGATGGACGAGGTCCTCGATAACTACCTCGCCGTCGAGCGGGCGGTCAGCCAGGGGTTCGCGCTGTTCGGCGCGGTCGCGCTCTTCCTGGCGGCGATCGGGATCTACGGCGTGCTCTCCTGCTCGGTGAGCCACCGGCTGCGCGAGCTGGGCGTGCGGATCGCGCTGGGGGCGAAGCGCCGGCACGTGCTCGGGCTCGTCCTGGTCCGCGGCCTGGCGCTGGCGGCCTTCGGCATCGGGCTGGGACTGGCTGCGGCGCTCGTCGCGTCGCGGCTCGTGATCGGAGCGCTCTACGGCGTCAGCCCGACCGATCCATTGAGCTTCATGACCATCCCCCTCCTCCTCCTGACCGTGGCGCTCGCGGCCTGCTGGGTCCCGGCCCGCCGCGCCATGGACACGAACCCCGTGGAGGCGATCCGGAGCGAGTGAGCTGGCCTCTCCTTTGGCCTCTCCTTTGCAGGGTACAGAAGGTGACCCGGTTCGGGTCCTTAAACTACTTTGTGAAGGAGAGTCTGATGAACGACCACGACAACAAGGACAAGGTACATCCGGTCGGCAGCGGTACGGGTGCCGCGGCCGGCGCCGCCACGGGCGCTGCCGTCGGTACGATGGTGGGCGGGCCGGTGGTCGGCACGCTGGTCGGAGCCGCGGTCGGAGCCGTCGCCGGAGGCCTCGTCGGCCACGGCATCGCCGAGGCCATCAATCCCACCGAGGAAAACGCCTACTGGAGCGAGAACTACCGCACGCGGCCCTACGCCGAGAGCGGCCGTGACTACGAGCACTACCAGCCCGCCTACCAGTACGGCTGGGAGTCCCGGGCCCAACACGCGAACAAGAGCTGGGACGAGGCCGAGAACGACCTGGAGCGCGGCTGGGACAACGCCAAGGGCGCGTCCAAGCAGACGTGGAACGAGGCCAGGCACGCGACCCGCGATGCCTGGCACCGCGTCGAGCGCGCCGTTCCCGGCGACGCGGACCGCGACGGCCGATAGGATTCCGCCCTCCTGACAACTCCGAGACCCGGGTGAGCTCATCCGGGTCTCGGAGTCTTGCACCCGAGCCATGCACCGAAGCCATGCATCGATATGCTAGGCTGACATGCGAAGGAGGACCTCCGGTGATCGCAACCCGTCTCCGCCCCCTCGCTGTCCTGCTCCTGGTCTTTGCCTCACTTGCCTCGCTCCCCCTGTCCGCGTCTGACGAATCGCGCTTCATTGCGGACTTTGCCGTCTTCCCGGTCGCGGGAGACCTGCCCGGCGTCTCGCTCCAGCCCCTGGGCGGCGCCAGCGGGCTGGCGTTCCCGACCGCCCTCACCCACGCGGGGGACGACCGGCTGTTCGTGACCCTGCGCGACGGACGCATCGTGATCTACGCCAACGGCGGGATCGTCGGGCAGCCGTTCCTGGACATCCGCAACCTGGTGAGCACCCAGGGCGAGGGTGGGCTGCTCTCCACGGCCTTCCACCCCCGCTTCTCCCAGAACGGCTTCTTCTTCGTCAACTACACGGACCGGAGCAGCTTCGACACGATCATCGCCCGCTACCAGGTCTCGCCCGGCAACCCCAACCAGGCCGACCCGTCGAGCGCCAGGGTGCTGCTCCGGATCGACCAGCCGTTCACCAACCACAACGGCGGACAGATCCAGTTCGGCCCGGACGGCTACCTCTACATCGGCATGGGCGACGGCGGCTCCGCCAACGACCCCGAGTGCCGGGCGCAGCGCGACAACACCCTGCTCGGCAAGATGCTGCGCATCGACGTCGACCAGAACGTGAATTCGTCCCCCTTCTACGGCATCCCGTCGGACAACCCGTTCAGGGGGAACGGCGGCATGCCGGACGAGGTCTGGGCGTCAGGCCTCCGCAACCCGTGGCGGTTCTCCTTCGACCGCCAGACCGGCGACCTCTACATCGGGGACGTGGGGCAGAACCAGCGCGAGGAGATCGACCGCCAGGCCGCGGACAGCAACGGCGGCGAGAACTACGGCTGGAAGGTCATGGAGGGGACGCTCTGCTTCAGCACCGCGTCCTGCCCGGGCTCGACCCCCTCCTGCAACTCGTCGGCACTAACGCTGCCCATCCTCGAGTACGTCAACGACGATGACAACTGCTCGGTCACCGCGGGCTACGTCTACCGCGGGGCGAACCTGCCGCAGCTCCGCGGCACGTACTTTTTCGGCGACCTCTGCTCCGCCCGGATCTGGGGCGCCAACCCCCAAGGAAACGGCTGGGTGGTGCGCCGGCTCGCCGGTGCCGAGGCGGTCCTCGGGAACCAGAACCTGATCTCCTTCGGCGAGGACCGCCGCGGTGAGGTTTACGTATTGACCAGCTCGGCCATCTACCGGCTCGTCGGCCCCGCGCAACCGCCGCCCACGGGGAATGACAAGGTGGCCCTGTTCGATCCGGCCACGGTCACGTTCCGGATCAAGACGTCCCTGACCTCCGGTCCCGCGGACCTGACCTTCAGCTTCGGACGCCGCGGCAAGGGCTGGATCCCGGTCGCGGGCGACTGGAACGGCGACGGACGCGACTCGATCGGCTACTGGGACGCCCAGACGCGGAGCTTCCGCCTGCGGAACTCCCTGACCCCGGGCTCGGCCGACCTGCGCTTCTTCCTGCAGCAGGTCCCGCGGAGCTGGGTCCCGGTGATCGGCGACTGGGACGGCGGCGGCCCCGACGGCGTCGGCTTCTACGACCCGGCGACCTCCACCTTCCGCACCCGGAACCAGCTCAAGCGCGGCGGCTTCGGCCGGGCCTTCCGGGTGGGCCAGCCGGGCTCCGGGCTGATCCCCCTGGCGGGCGACTGGGACGGCGACGGACGCGACAGCGTGGGCCTCTTCGATCCCCGCACGAACACGTTCCGGCTCCGCAACTCCCTTAACACCGGGGGCTTCGACGTGGTCCACGACTTCCCGGACAACGAGGAGATCCTGCCCATCGTCGGGGACTGGGACGGCGACGGACGCGACACGCCGGGGCTGTACCGGGTGGACTCGGCCGAGTTTGCCCTGACCGGAGCGAACGGGAGCACGATCGAGACGGTCTTCCAGTTCGGGGAGCCCGGGAGCGGGTGGGTGCCGCTGGCGGGGGCCTGGTAGCCGGGAGCGGGCGCTACGCGGCCTGTCACGCCGGAAAAGATGGATCATCCCTCTGTAGGGGCACCCCTTGTGGGTGCCCTTCCGGAGGGCGGCCACAAGGGCCGCCCCTACATAAAACGCTATCCGTCACTCGGACTGTGACGAGGAACTACGCGGCCGGCCGGTTCTTGCGGCGGCGCTGGCGCGCGGCCTGGTCGCGGAGCGGCCTCTCCTCGGGTGGGACATTCCGGACGTAGGACGAGCCCTGCCGGAGCCAGACGCCGTTGCGCCGCGTGTAGCCGGCGCCGGTCATCAGCTCCCCCACCTTGACCCCTTTTTCCAGGCGGAGTCCCCAGATCTGGAAGAAGGCATCGGGCCGGACCTTGCCGAGCAGGTAGTCGAAGTCCCAGCGGTCGTGCCCGGGGCGGAAGACCTGGGGATGGTCCTCGTCCCCGGGAAGCTTGCTCGGCAGCCGGGCCACGTGGCGGTCGTTGAAGCCCAGGATATCCACCAGCCTGTAGTCGCTGAAGTAGGCCGGGATGCCTGCCCAGGCCGTGGCGATCGTCGCGCCCGGCTCGACCATCCGCTGCATCCGGTAGAGCTGGCGCATCACCGTGCGGTGGCTCTCCACCATCGGCGGCCGCTCGGTCCCCATTATCAGGCGCCAGGGCGTGTCCGTGCCCCCCGGCCACAACCCGTTGACGAGGAGCAGACCGAGCGCGCCTGCCGCTCCCGCGGCCCATCTGCCCGCCAGCTCTCCCCTGCTCTCCCAGGCGTCGAGCAGCCGGTTGAGGATCCCGTTGAGCAGCACGAACAGCAGCGGAAGCACGAAGGAGATGTAGCGATTCGCGCGGACCGGGATCTCGCCGCCCAGATCCCAGGCGTCCCCTCCGACCCAGACGCTGTAGGCGCAGTAGAGGACGAAGACCGCGGCCGGCAGCTCGAAACGCCGGTCGCGTCGCAACAGCACCGCCCCGATCCCCGCCACCAGGAGGAGAAGGAGGTGGGAGCGGACGAACACCTCCAAGGCGAGGAGGCCGCGCAGGAGCCGCACCACCAGCGGCACCCCGGTCAGCTTCAGGTAGTAGGTGTTGGGCAGGAGGTCGTGGAAGTAGACCCAGCGGAACAGCTCGTAGCCGAGCACCGCGGCCAGGAAGAGACCAAGGCCAATCAGCCATCTCCTCCGGTCGCGCCGCAGACCGCCCCGGGTTACTACCCAGACCTGGACCGCCACCACGAGCAGGAGCATGTCCATCCGCAGCAGATAGGACGCGGCGCAGACCGCCCACAGCTCCAGGTGGCGCTCGCGCCTCCCCTCCACCGTGGCGATGGCAAGGTGCACGCCCACCACGGCGAGCAGGGCCTGGAGCCCGGTCTCCATGCCCATCAGCGACCAGTAGGCCAGGGAGTAGCAGAAGGCGGTGAGCACCGCGGCCGGCAGCCAGTGCCGCGCGGTCCGCCCGGAGAACCAGGAGAGCATCAGGCGGCGGACCGCCACGATCAGCAGGGCGAGCACGGCCAGCGAGAGGAGCTGCATGGGCAGGCTGCGGAAGCGCAGGTCCAGCGGCAGCAGGTTGGCGGCCACCATGGGCACCACCCAGAGCGGATGCGTGAAGCCCTCCACCGGCTCGCCCCGGCGCGCCCAGTTGAGCCCGTGCCCCTCCACCAGGTTGCGGGCGTAGGTCATGGAGATCATGGCGTCGTCGAAGAGGCAGAAGTACCGCCGCGGCTCCTCGCCGGCAGGGGCGGTCAGGAACGAGCTGCGGTAGATGAGGAAGCTTCCCCAGGCCAGGAAGATCAGGAGCAGCACGCCCAGGCCCGGATCAAGCCAGGCGCGGAATCGAGTGGCGGGAGCGTCCTGGGGGGTCGTCATCGGAGCCGGCGAAGTGTACGACAGAACATTCACCATACGGGCAACATGCGGGCTTTGCTATCATCCCCCCGGGTCCAAGCTGTTGACCTGGAGGTAGTAGCTCAATGAAGAAGCGTCTGCTCGTCGGCTGCCTCGCGCTCGTCGCGGCCACTTCCATCTCCCCCGCCTTCGCCGGTTTCGTCTACGTCCCGGTGCTCGACCGCAACGCTTCCGGCGGCAGCACCCACAGGACCGAGGTCTGGCTGAGCAACAGCGGCGTCCAGGAGCGGCGCTACGGCGCCCTCTTCCTGCCCGCGGGCACGGACGGGACGAAGCGTCCCGTGCCGAGCGCCAAGGCCGCCGTCCTCGCCGGCCGCACCAGCAAGCTGGTCGGCCTCAGCACCCCGGGCGCGCCCGGCCTGCTGGAGATCGAGGCGGGCACGCAGGTGCTCGTCCACGCGCGCCTCGCGAGCTCCCCCTCGAGCGGCTTCGCCGGGTATACGGAGGTGCCGGTGATCTCGTCGGACAACGCCGTGCCCTCGGGCACGGCCGCGCACCTCCAGGGGTTGTTCCGCGACACCTCCGGCGCCTACACGGACCTGGAGATCGTGAACCTCGCCAACCAGGCCGCGTCGTGCACCATCCAGTTCTTCCGGGCCGACGGCACGCAGATCGGCGCCACGGCCACGGTGAGCGTCCAGCCGCTGTCGATGCGCCACTTCGGCGACGCGCTCGGGCTCCTCGGCGCCGGCTCCCTGGCCGATGCCCGCGCCCAGGTCACGTGCAACCGGCTCTTCTTCGCGTTCGCCGCGATCTACAACCCGGCCCGTACGCTGCTCTCATTCGTGACGCCCTCGGCCTCCGGCGCCTCGACCCTGGCCGGCCCGACCGGTTCCGGACCGGCGCCCGGCGCGATCGTGTTCGAGCGCACCGGCGAGGTCCACCGGCCGGTCCTGGGGAGCGAGATCGAGATCCTCAAGGTCCCGGTGTCCCAGGCGCTCGCCCTCAAGAGGTTCATCGTGGAGTGGGACGTGGTCCCCGGCCCCTGGACGCCGACCAAGCCCGAGGGCAATCACAACCTGATCTGGATCCACCGCGGCAAGTACCGGAGCAACACCCTGGCGAACGTGAACACGTTCGGTCCGCCGCGGAGCGGGATCAAGAACGCCCAGAACCTGGACATGGCCGCCAGGGCGCTGACCACGGAGGAGGTCCCGCTGGTGCTCCAGCAGGGGGTCTCGTACCACATCCGCTACGTCTACGACGCGGAGACGAACCGGATCACGATGACGGTTACGTCCGGCGGCGCCACGGTCTCGACCCTGGAGATGGCGGGCTCGGTGCCATCCAAGGTCATCAACGTGCCGGCCACGGGGCTGGTGGTCCAGTTCGGCCACACCGCGGCGCAAGCAGCCGGGGGCATCGAGTTCCCGACCTACGGCTGGGTGTATTCGAATCTGCGGATCGAGATGGTGCCGTAGAGGTTGACACCGTCGCCGAAGATATAGCAATATGGCTCAACGTCATTTCCCTGGATCGTAAGGCCAACCCCTGGCAGTCTGCGGCCCGAGGTGGCCGCAGCACCTGGAGGTTGTTGAGATGGTCAGACTCACGCTCTCGCTGTCCGCCCTGCTCTGCCTTGCCGCTTCCATCACCGCCGCGGGCCGCCTCGACCGGGAGCCGCTGCCGTTCGACCGCGGCGGTCTGCACCGCGCTGGCGGCACGGCCGCTCTCACGGGGTTGGAGCGCGGCAGCTATCGCCTCCTGGTCGTGGGCGCGGCGGTGCCTGGAGCCCGGCCAGCCCGGTGCCAGCTCCGGCTCCTGGACGCCGCGGGCGCGGTACTCGCCGAGGCGCCCCTGAAAGTCCCGGCCGGCTCCAGCGAGCAGATCGACTTTGCCGGACGCGCGAGCCTGAGCCGGGCCGCCGACGCCCAGGTGTCCTGCGATCAGCCTTTCCATGCCTACGCTGCAGCGGCCGGACGGAACGAGCCCAAGGTGGTCTGGGGCGAGGGGAGCGGCCCGAGCACGTCCTGCAAGTTCACTCTGCAAGCGCAGCGCTCGCCCCAGGACCCTCGCGTCCTCAGCGCCGTCCTGCCTGGAAACATCCATACGCCCTCCCCCGGAAACAAGCCCGAGAACCGGATCGGAGTGGTCTGTATCAACATCCCTCACGACCTGTCGCTGAGCAGGCTGATTCTCGAATGGGATGTCACACCCGGCCACTGGAACCCCCAGTATGTGCCGGGCAGCCACAACCTGGTCTGGCTCCATCGTGGCAGCTATACCAAGAACACGGTGGGCAATGTGAATGTGTTCGGAAAGGTCGGAAAGAACGGCAACTTCTTTGCCATGAACCAGAACATCGACGCCTCCAAGCCCATGACCGGCAGGCTGAGGCCAGCCGATCTGGTGCTGGGCGGCTCGACGACCTACCATCTGGCCTACCTGTACGATGCTGCGAGCCGGAAAGCCTTCTTCGGGATCGCCGGCGCAGGCAGGTCCGAGGTCGCGAGCTTCGCAGCCACGGCCAGAGACGGAATTCTGCAGATCCCCAGGAAGAACCGGTGGAGCGACAGCTCCCTGTTCGTGGAGTTCGGCCACTTCGGCGAGAGCAGGCCCAGGAAGGGCTTTCCCGCGGTTCCCACCTACGGCTGGAGGTACTCCAACCTTCGCCTGACGATGATTCAGAAGTAGTATCAGGCCGGGGGGCGTCCGAAGAAGGCCCGGAATGGCTTCCAGTAGAGGAAAACCAGCGCGGCGGCGGCGAGCGCCGCCGCCGCGAGCGAGGCGGCGAAGCGGGGCCAGGTGCCCACCGCGAAGAGCCAGGCAGCCAGGGCGAAGAGCGGCAGCGGCACCAGATAGATGATGGCGAGGTCGCCCATGAACCGCCAGAAGCGCGGGCCGAAGACGCGCGCGATCTCCCAGGCCATCAGCAGGTTGCCCACCAGCAGGTAGTTCGCCGCGGCCATGCCCGCGGCGCCATGGTCCTGGGTCAGGTACACCCCGAACCCCACCAGCGAGACCAGGTTGACCAGCATGATCCCGAGCCAGGTCCGGTCCTGGTGACGGGCCTTGAGCATCTCGCCGCCCAAGATCGTGAACTGGTCCAGGAACGGCACGAAGGCGAGCACCCGCAGCAGCGGCGCCGCGCCGGTCCAGTTCTCTCCCAGGAGGATGAGCACCACCTTCTCCGCGTTGAAGAACAGGAAATAGCTCGCCACCACCTGGCAGCCGAGGAGCTGGAGCGTGCTCAGCCGGAAGGCCTCCAGGAAGCGGGGGCGGTCGTCCAGGTACTCCACCAGCGTGGGGAAGAGCGCCCGCGGATAGACGATCGTGGCCACCAGGAAGGCGATCATGTAGGCCCTGGCGTAGAGGCCCACTGTCTCCGTGTCGTCGAAGATCTCGATGATGTAGATGTCGATGTAGGTGACGAGCTGGAGCGAGATCCAGATCCAGAACAGCCACGAGCTACGGCGGATCAGGTCGGGCAGGAGATGAAGATCGGGGCGAAGCGGGATCTTCCCCCAGGCCTGCCACCAGGAGTACGCGGCCAGGAGCAGCGCGCCCGCGAGATCGCCCGCCACCAGGGCCCAGACGTCCCAGCCGGCCCATGCGAGACCGATGGAAACCACCGCGATGGCCACGCCGCGCACGACCTCGGGACCGATCAGCCGGCCGATGGTCAGCTCGCGCTCGAAGAAGGCCTTGGGCACCACCGCGAGGCCGTCGAGGAAGACCCAGATGGCGAAGACCTGGAGCACCTTCGGCAGGTCCGCGTTGAGGAAGCCGAAGACCGGCGCGCCCGCGAACAGGAGGATGGAAATCAGCAGGCCGAGGACCAGGGTCGAGGCCAGCACGGTGCCGTAGGGGCGGCGGGGGTCCCGCACCAGGTGGTACGGCAGGCCGAGGTCGCGCACGGCCGAGGCCACGGTGACGATGCGCAGGGCTTCGTCATAGAGGCCGTGGCTGTCCGGCAGGATGAGCCGGGCGAGGACCAGCTTGGAGACGAAGCCGATGAGCATCCGGGCGAGCTGGATGCTGTAGCCCGCCAGGGTCGAGCGGAGGACGCGCTGCTCGGTGTTCACGTCAGATCACGTCAGCTCACGGCAGGAGATTGGCCCACCGCGCCCACTGCTCTGTGAGCTCCATCCCCCGCTCCAGGGAGAAGGCGGGCTCGTAGCCCAGCAGCCTCCGGGCCTTGTCGATCCGCACCCGGGTCTTCGCCGCGAAGAAGCCGACCATCTGGGGCGTGAGCGGATGGATCGGGGGTCCCTTCTCCGCGGGAGGAGAGGGACGCCCGCCGCCGGACATCTTCCCCTTGATCCGCTCCTGGACGCCCTCGGGCAGGAGCGAGCTCGCGGCCTCGCGCAAAGCCAGCAGCTCGCGGGTGCCCATGAGCCGGTCGCGGAAGCCCTGGTCCTGCTTGAAGGTGCGGAGGATTTCCTGGTGGAAGCGGCTGGTCTCGCGCCGGCGCTTCTCGTAGAACGCCAGGGCTTCCTCGGGGGTCATCGAGACAGTCCGGTCATCGTCTCCCAACATCCGGGCGAAGCGGCCGTAGAGCTCGCGCCAGGTCACGGTTTCGGGGCCGGAGATCAGGAAGGCCTCCCCCACCGCCGCGTCCTGGGTTGCGGCCAGGAGCATGGCGCTCACCAGGTCGTCCACGTAGACCGCGTTCGCCAGGCCGTCGCCGCCGTTGACCAGGATCATCCGGCCGGTCTTGAGCATCTCGATCTGCTGGATCGTCCAGACTCCGCCGTAGGGACCGTAGACCGCGGTGGGCTGGAGGATGGTCACCGGCATGCGGCCGGAGCGGGAGTACTGGACAGCGGTCTTTTCGGCGTCGAGCTTGCTGTCCGAGTAGGCGTTGCCGAAGCGGCGCCGGGGCGCGGTCTCATCGAGGTCGCCGTCGCCGGTCTGGCCGTAGACCATGAGGGTGCTCAGGTAGACCACCCGTCCCACTCCCGCCCTGTGCGCCGCTTCCAGTGTGCGCTCCGTCCCCACCCGGTTCACCCACGAGCGGCGCTTCTGGCTGCCGGTGGTCCCGTAGGCGCAATGGAAGAGGACGTCACAGCCCGCGACCGCCTTCTCCAGGTCCTCGCTGCGGGTCACGTCCCCGAGGTGGAAGGTGACCGGGAAGCGGGCCAGGCGGGCGGCGGAGGCCGGGTTGCGCACGAGGACGCGGACGTCCGCGCCGTGATGGCGGACGAGCCTCTCCACGAGCCGGCCGCCGATGAATCCGGACGCGCCGGTAACCAGTGCCTTCATCGGTGCCTTCATCGGCGCCTTCACCGGTGCCTTCACCGAGCCTCCCACGCGGCCAGCTCCGGAGGGTTCGACCAGGGCAGCTCGAGCGGCTGGCGGGCGGCATAGCAGGCCTCGATCAATTCGATCGACCGCCGGCCCTCGCGGCCGGACACGCGGGGCTGCCGCCCTTCGCGGACGGCTTCGGCGAAGTCGTCGATCTGGTCCACGAACACGTCCTCGAAGGTGCGCTTCGGGGTGCCCTCGGCCCGCGCATGGCCGGACAACGAGAGATCCCGATCCCCCCATCGCAGGACGATCGTCGGGTCGGGGTCCCAGATGCCGACCTCCAGAGTGGCGTGCTCGCCTTCGAAGATGCAGGTGTTCCGCAGGTTGCGGGTACGGCTGACCTCGACGACTCCCTTGACGCCCGAGCGCATCCGGAGGAGGAGGTCGCAATCCGATTCGATCCCGCCCTCGGCGTCGTCGCGGTAGTCGACCGAGGCCCAATCCCCCAGCCAGACGAGGAGGAGGTCGAGGACGTGAACGCCGAAGTCGGCGAGCACGCCGCCGCCCGCGGTCTCCTTGCGGAGGAGGTAGCCGGTGGCGAAGGGCCAGCGCGGGATGACTCCCTGGCGCAGGTCGAAACCGCGCAGCTCGCCGAGCAGGCCTTCCGCGAGGAAGTCCTTCACCCAGCGGGTCGCGCCGAAGAAGCGGAAGTCGAGCCCTACTGCCAGGGTGGCGCCGCCTGCCTCGGCCGCGGCGATCATCTCGTCGCACTCTCCGGCCGTGAGGGCCATGGGCTTCTCCACGAGCACGGAGATCCCGCGCCGCAGCAGGTCCACGGCGACGGGCGCGTGGAGACTGTTGGGCAGGGCGACGACCGCGGCATCAATCCGGTCCAGGACCTCCCGGTAGTCGGTGGCGGTCTCGGGGACCCCGAAGCGTTCGGCCATGGCGCGGGCCCGGCCGGGGTCGGAGTCCACCAGGACCACGGCCTCGGCGCGCTCCGAGGCGGAGATCGCCGGCAGGTGGTTGATCTGGGCCACCGCCCCACATCCCAGCACGGCCAGTCGAACTTTCTGCATGGTTCTCCGGATCTCTCCCCGTACGGCGGAGGCGTATCTTACATGACCGGCTGGTGACGCGCATTCATATACTTTCCGCGGCTATCTATATGAATGGCGGGCAAATCATATAGGTAGCGAACAAATTTATATAAACGACGGCCCCCCATCATGTTCCGTGGCAGATCTATAATGGATACGCGGCGTGTCTATATAGATCTGCCGCCGTTCATATAGACAGGCGCCGTCCCCATATGATTTTTCTCCCAGGTATATAGCTACGCCGTAAGTCTATATAGATACGCGCTCCCTCATATGATTCCGGACGGATTCTATATAGGGGAGCGGCTCCCCATCATGTTTGAGCGCCGTCCCGCATCGTTGCCGCCAGATCTCCGGGCGTGCCGATGTCGCGGAACCATCCCGCGGGAAATTCCACGCCTTCGGCGTGCATCCCGGCCTCCACGGCCGACCGCACGACCGCGCCGATCTGAAGCTCGCCTTCCAGGGGAGAAGACCGCACCATCTCGCGCAGGTGAAGCGTGAAGGCCGGCGTCCAGACCGCGATCAGCCAGTTGTAGCGCAGGGATGTCGTCTCCGGCCGCACCTCGATGCGGCGAACCCGGCCATCCGGCCCGCAGTCCACCATGTCCGTCGTCCGGCACCGCTCGGCCGGGAAGAGCCCGAGGACGAGGTCGGCTCCCGTGGCGGCCTGCCGTTCCAGCAGGCGGGCGTAGGCGTCCGCCGGCTCGAACAGGCAGTCCGGGAAGCCGAGCGCCACGAGTGCGTCCTGAGTGAACGGGAAAGCGTAATCGAGGGTCTCGGGGACGCTGCGGGAGCCGGGGATCGAGATGTAGGCGAGGGACATGTCCGCCATCTCCCCAGTGCCGAAGTAGCGGGCCACGTCCCACTTGGATTCATGGAGAACGAGGAAGGCGCGGCGGATGCCCGCGGCCCGGAAGCGCTCCAGCAGGTAATGGCAGGCCACCTTGGGGACCGGCCCCTGCGGCGTCTCGCGGAAGCCGATCGGAAGCAGCTCCTTGCTGCAAGGCAGCCGCCCCAGCCGCTCCGCGCGGCCCGCGGCGGGGATGAGGCCGAGGACGTCAGTGGGATTCACGGGTGAACCGTGCCCGGACCTCGGAGACCTCGACGGTCCTGCCGGCATCGCTGTCTCTCAAGCCCGCCTCGATTTTCTGTCGGACGTAAATGCGGTACATCAGATCGTCCCAGGTTGCATCCTCCGGCAGATCCTCCACCAGACGCCGAGCCTCTTCCTTGACCGAGATCTCTTCCATCGGAAAAAGCGTACCACGGGGCTCTCGAATCGCCCGTGCTATCATCCGCCCCCAACCGTCCCGGAGCCCGCCCTGCAGCCTCAAGCCCCAACGCCGGATGGACCGCCGGATCGACCTGATGCCACGCCTCGGCGCTCACCGGGCTGGATCGCCCCCGCTCTGGCCGCGCTTCTTCTCGTCAGCTTCCTCCTGCGCGCCTGGGACGCCAGCCAGGGGCTCCAGGCCGGACGCTACTACGACGAGCGCTATACGTTCCGCAACGTCTCCCTGATCCTGCGCCAGGGGAACTGGCGGCCCGGGCAGGCCTACTACCTGAGCCTTTCCTACCTACCCCAGACCGTGGTCCTCGCAGCCAGCCAGGCGCTCCACCGGGCCACGGGCATCCAGGCGCTCTCGATCTACGGCAAGACCGCGGATCGCTACTCTCCCACCGCCTATCTCCTGGCCCGGCTGTGCAACGTCACCTACGGCGTGCTCAGCCTCTGGGTGGTCTTCCTCATCGGCCGGCGGATCTTCTCTCCGGAGACCGGGCTGCTGGCCGCGGCCATCCTGTCCGCGTTCCCGCGCCACGTGCTCAGCTCGACCCAGTTCAAGCCCGACATCCTGGTCCTCCTTCTGACCCTCGTTGCCTTCTACTGGACCCTGGACGCGGCGCTCCGCCCCGCGCTCCGGCGCTTCCTCAAGGTCGGGCTCGGCGTGGGGCTCGCCGTGGCCACCAAGTACACGGGGATCGCCGCGGCCATCCCCATCACCGGGCTCGCGCTGGTCCGCGGCTGGCGCGACCGCAGGCAGTGGCTCTGGCTCGCCCTGGCCGGGCTGACGTCCATCGCCGTCTTCGTTCTCCTGAACCCGTACCTCGGCGTGGTCCTGGAGTACATCCCGAAGCAGCTCACCCACTACTCGGGCAACGCCCGGCAGCGTGGCAGCGGCCATGGCGACGTGCTCGTCCAGCAGGCGCGGTTCCTGGTGGAGCATCACGGCCCCGTGCTGGCAGCCTTTGCCGCGGCGGGACTGGCCGGACTCGCCTGGAAGGTCTTCCGCCCCGGGTCCTGGAGCCCGGAGCAGCGGCTCGGCGCGAGCCTGGCCCTGGTCCACTTCCTCGGCTACTCCGTGTTCCACGCCGGGGCCACGACCCTGTTCCGGGGACAGAACTACCTCCTAGTCGTCCCCTTCACCTCGCTGTTCGCAGCCTGGGCCATCCTCGAGCTCTGGCGTCTTCTTACTCAACGCGTCGCCCTGCTGCGGCCCGCGACCGCCGCGGTCTGCCTGATCCCGGTCGCGCTCCTGGTCTATGAGCAGGCCGACCTCGTCTACGCGCGGGTGATCCCCACGACCTGGGACGCGGCGAGCCAGGTGCTGGCGACCGAGCTGGCGCCGCTGGAGCTGCGGCAGGTGGTCTATGAGACCCCGGCGGGGACGCTCCGCCTGACCCGCGGCGCGGACCGCGCCATCGCCACGGGAACGGAGCGGCTGGCGCGGCTCGATCCGGTCGTCCTGGACCGGGCTGATGCGGAAGTCTTCCTGCGCAGCCGCTTCCAGGGCCGGGAGGCCGACTTCTACCGCCGGCGCGAGGCTCTCCTGCGAGGAGGACAGGCCCGGGTCGTGTCCGGAGCCCCCTTCCACAGCCGCGGCGAAGCGGTGGTCCTGCTGCTCCACCCCTGGGTGCCCGCGGCTCCCCCCGAGCCGCTGCCGCTGGGACGGCCGGGTCCGGCACGGGCCCTCGCGGGCAAGATGCCCTCGGGCTTGAAGCCGGGCGAGGTGGCGTCCCTCGTCCTCTGGGTCCCGCGGGAGGCCGGACCGGTGGCTGCCTTGCGGGTCGAGCCCGGCGGCCGGCGCCTGCCTCTCACCGAGACCGGCCGCCGCGGCAAGAGACGGCGCCTGGTCACGACACGGTTCGAGCTCTCGGGCCAGGAGGCGCGGGTGCGCATCCCCGCCCCGCCCGACATGCCGGTGCGCCCCTACCGCGTCGAGCTGCACCGCTGGCGCCGGCCTTGATCCCATCCCCCCTCTCCCCAGCCCTCTCCCCCGCCTGCGCGGGGGAGAGGGAGCATCCGCGGGAACTTTTCCCGCCCCTCCTCCGTCCAAGGGATTGACGAACGAAATCCCTAGTACTAACTTATTAGTAGAATGAAATCCAAGACCCGAACCCTCACCGAGCAGGAGCTGGAGATCATGAAGGTGGTCTGGGAGAAGAAGGCCGCCACCGTGCGCGACGTCTACGAGGCGATGCGCGAGCGCAAGGGCGTGGCGTACACCACCGTGATGACCATGATGAACATCCTGGAGACCAAGGGGCACCTGGTGAAGCGGCCGGAGGGACGGGCCTACGTATACGAGCCGTCCCAGGAGCAGACGCAGGTGGTCTCGGGCATGGTCCAGGAATTTGTGGACCGGGTGTTTGACGGCGCGGCGCGTCCGCTGGTGCTGAGCCTGCTCAAGGAGCGGAAGCTGTCCAGGGAGGACCTGGATGAGATCTCCCGGCTGATCGACGAGGAGACATCGGAGGAGCCATGAGTGTGACCGCCTTCGCCGCCGACCTGACCGCGTACGTCCTTCAGAGCTCCCTGATCCTGGGCGTCGGCCTCCTGCTGCCGGTCCTGTTCCGGCTGCGGGACGCCCGCGCCTCTCTCCTGTACGGACAGGGTCTGCTCGCCGCGGTCCTGCTGCTCCCCCTGCTCCAGCCGGAGCCGGTCCGGGCTACGTTCGGCGGGGAGATGACGGTCACGGGCGCCTGGCTTGGAGAGATGGCGGAGACGGAAAGTCCCGGAGGCCTGCTCCTCGGGGTTCTCGGGCTGGGAACCCTCGTCCGCCTCGCGTGGCTTGGACTCGGATTGCACACCCTTCGCTCCTGGCGCCGCGGCGCCAGGCCCGCAGGGCTCGCGCCGGAGGTCACGGAAGACCTCTTGGATGTTCAGGCTCTGCTGCTCGTCTCCGAGCGCGTGGAGAGCCCGGTGACCTTCGGCTGGCGCAACCCGGTCGTCCTCCTTCCCGCCGGGTTTCCGGAGCTGCCGCTCGCGGCGCAGCGCGGGGTCCTCTGCCATGAGCTGCTGCACGTCCGCCGCCGCGACTGGCTCGCGGCGCTGTTCGAGGAGGGGGTGCGCGCCCTCCTCTGGTTCCATCCCGGGGTCTGGATGCTGCTCGCCCGCATCGCGCTCAGCCGCGAGCAGGTGGTCGACCGCGAGGCCGTCCGCCTGACCGGCTCGCGCCGGGCCTACCTTGAAGCGCTCCGGACCGTCGCCGCCGGTTCCTGGCAGGCCGTTCCCGGCCTGCCGTTCTTCCACCGCGGGCACCTGCTGGAGCGGGTGACCCATCTCTGCAAGGAGGCTCCCATGTCCCGTCCACGCATCGCTACGCTCGTGACCACGTTCGCCGGGCTCCTCGCCATGACGGCGGTCCTCGGCGTCCTCGCCTTCCCCATGGCGGGTTGGGCCAAGCCGCTGAAGGTCGGAGGTGACGTCAAGGCGCCGAAGGTGGTGAACCAGATGCCGCCGACCTATCCGGCGAGCGCCAGGGATAACAAGATCGAGGGCACCGTCGTCCTCAACACCGTGATCGACACGCAGGGCCAGGTGCGAAACCCGACCGTCGCGGAGTCCTCCGGCAACGCGGATCTCGACCAGGAGGCTGTGGACACCGTCGCCAAGTGGACCTTCAAGCCCGCGACCCTGGACGGCAAGCCGGTCGAGGTGTACTACACGATCACGATCCGGTTCGCGCTCGACGACAAGTAGAGACGCGACTCCCCACCTCCTCCCGGGACCCTCTCCGGTCTCGGCCCGAGGGCGTTCCCGCGCGGAACGTCCTTTCCCCTTTCCAGGCGAGCTTGCTTCACCGGAGCCCACAGGTTACATTTCCGTGTCTACAATCTGACGGAGAGGTGTCGAAGATGTTCGAACAACAGGTCTGGGTCTGGTTCGCCTATCTCGACCCCTCGGCCGGAAGCATGATGCTCCAGATCATCCTGGGCGGCGTCGCCGGCCTGGCGATCGCCCTCAAGCTCTTCTGGGCCAGAATCCTGCTGGCCCTGGGGATCGGGCGCCGCAAGGATGAAGAGGCGGCGGACCCGGAGACGCGGGGTGGAGCTTGAGCCCGGATCCTTCCGCGACCGCACCGGCCGGATCTTCTACAGCGGCGAGAGCGTCTTCCGGGGGCTGACCGACCGGGCCCTCCCCGAGTGGCAGGCCCTGCGCAGTACCCGCTTCTTCCCCAGGTTGGTCCAGGAAGGGAAGATCGTCCCAACGGAGCAAACGGAGCAGGTCGAATCCGAGCTGCCGGGCGACTGGGCGGCGGTCCTCCGCCACGAGCGCATCCCCTTCATCTCCTATCCCTACGAGTGGTGCTTCGGCATGCTGAAGCAGGCGGCCCTGCTCCAGCTCGAGCTGATTGAAACGGCTCTCTTCGAGGACTTTTCCCTCAAGGACGCCACGCCCTACAACGTGCAGTGGCGGGGCTGCCGGCCGGTCTTCATCGACGTGCTCTCCTTCTACCGGCTCCGGCCGGGAGAGCCCTGGATCGGCTACCGTCAGTTCTGCGAGCTGTTCCTGAACCCGCTGCTGCTGGAGGCCTACAAGGGGGTGCCGTTCCAGCCCTGGCTCCGCGGCAGCCTGGAGGGCATCCCGCCGCGGGACCTCCTGGCCCTGCTCGGCGCGCGCGACCTCCTGCGCCGGGGGGTCCTCACCCACGTCTGGCTGCACGCCCGCAGCCAGGTGGGCTACGACGAGGCCGCACAGTCCCGCGACGTAAAGCGGGAGCTGGCCGCGGCCGGGTTCCGCAAGGAGCTGATCCGGGCCAACGTCCAGGGCCTGGCACGCCTCATCCGCGGACTCTCGCTGCCGGAGCGGAAGTCCGCGTGGGCAGGCTATGGCGAGGACCCGGGCTATGCCGGCGCCGACCGCGAGGAGAAGGAGCGCTTCGTGCGCGAGGCCGTGGCGCACCAACGCTGGGGCCTGGCCTGGGACCTGGGGGCGAACACCGGCGTCTACTCGCGGATCGCCGCGGAGGGCTCGGACTATGTGGTCGCCCTGGAGGGGGACCCGCGGGCGGTCGAGCGGCTCTTTGCAGAGGGAACCTCCAAGGTGCTTCCCCTGGTCTGCAACCTCGCGGACCCCTCTCCCGGACGCGGCTGGCGGGGGCGCGAGCGCAAGGACCTCCCGGACCGCGGGCTCCCGGACCTGGTGCTCTGCCTAGCGCTCATCCACCACCTGGTCATCGGCGCCAACCTGCGGCTCTCCGAGGTTCTGGACTGGCTCGCCGGGCTCGGCCGGTTCCTGGTGATCGAATTCGTCGCCCGGGAGGACCCGCGGGTCCAGGGGCTCCTGCGGCACCGTGACGATCCCTACGAGGACTACGAGCTGCCCGTGTTCGAGGCGGAGCTCGCCGCCCGCTTTGAAATCGTGCAGCGCCAGGAGCTTCCCTCGGGGCGGCGCATTCTCTACTTCGCGGTATCCCGGGGTCGGGGCCGGGGCCGGGGGCGCTGAGGCGTGAGGAAAGCGACTCTCGCGATCCTTTCGCTCACGGCCGTCGCGGTCCTCTTCCATGTCTTCATGGAGTGGTTGTTCTTCGCGACCAAGGCCTCCTTCCTCTCCCCGCTCGCCACGGGCGAGAAGCTGCTGCTTCCCTGGACGGCCTCCTTCCCCCTGCTGTCCGCGGCCCTCGTCCTCGTGCTGGTGCTCACGTTTCCGGCCTGGGTCGCGCCGCGCCTGGAGAAGGCCTGCCTTGCCCTGGCTCGCGGAGTCCCGGCCCTGGTCCTCGCGGCCACGCTGCTGCTGCTGATCGACAACTTCTCGCGCACGCTCTTCGGCTGGGGGAGCGGCGACCTGAAGGGGATCGGACGGGCCGTCCCGATCCTCCTCTGGGCGCTCCTGGCCTTCTTCGCCTGGCGGTGGATGGGAAGCTGGGAGCGGGGGATCGGGAGGAGCCGCGCCTTCCAGGCTGTGGCGCTGGTCCTCTATCTGGCCTCGGCCGGAGCCGCCCTGACGCGGACGGGGCGCACCGCGGAAGTCGCAGACATCCTTCCAGGGAAGGCGGCACGCCGGCCCAACATCCTCCTCCTGGGCAGCGACGGCCTGAACGCGGACCGCACCTCCCTGTTCGGCTACGAGCGCGACACGACCCCCTTCCTGGCGCGCTTCGCCGAGGAGGCGCTGGTCCTGGAGAACGCCTTCCCGAACGGGGCCTCCACGGCCTCGTCCACCGTGTCGCTGCTCACCAGCCGGCTGCCCACGGAGACGGGCGTGATCTATCCGCCCGACATCGCCAAGGGGGACGCGGCCTACCTGCACCTGCCCATGCTCCTGCGGAAGCTCGGCTACCGGACGGCCCAGATCAGCGTGCGCTGGTACGCCGACGGCCCGGACCTGAACCTCCAGGGCGCCTTCGACTGGGCCAACTCCCGCTCCACGGCCCCGGCGAAGGGAGGCCCCGCCCTGGACCGGCTCGGACAGTCGAACGCCTATTTCCTGTCCCTGATGCGCGGGCGCCTGGAGGAACGGCTGCTCCCCCTGGCGTCGGAGGGGGAGCCGCAGGACGCCTTCAAGGAGGTCCACGGCAACACGATCCCCGCCCATGGCGACGACCGGCGGCTGCGCGAGCTGTTCGACTACATCGGGGCCTCGGACCAGCCCTTCTTCGTCCACGTCCACCTCATGGGCACCCACGGCTGGACGTTCAAGCCGCGGCGGCGGCTCTACTCGCGGGGCAAGGTCCAGAACAAGAACTGGATGACCGACTTCTACGACGACGCGGTGGTGGACTTCGACCGCTCCTTCAAGAAGGTGGTGGGCTTCCTGCGCTACAGGGAGCTCCTGGACGACACGATCATCGTCGTCTACTCGGACCACGGGGCGAAGTTCACGACCCTGGACCGGCTGCCGCTCCTCTTCCGTTTTCCCAGGGGAGAGCACGCGGGACGGATCGCGGCCAACGTCCAGAACCTCGACGTCGCGCCCACGCTCCTCGACGCCCTGGGCGTCGAGCCCCCGCCGTGGATGGATGGAGCCTCGCTGCTGCGCGGCCGGCCCGATCCCTGCCGCTGGATCGTGAGCGCGAAGTACGACGACAAGATCCTGGTCTTCAACGGCACGCTCTGGACCAGCGTGCCGAAGCCTCCCTGGTACACCCTGCGCTCGCTCTCGGTGATCTCGGGCCGGAACGGATTCACCCTGGACCTGCCCACGGGGAAGCTGGCGGCCTCGCCGGTCAAGACCTGGGGGGAAGCGGGAGCGGAGTGCCTGGCCCCGGAGCCGCAGAAGGTGCGGGCCTTCCTGCTGGACCACCTGCGGGCCAACGGCTACAAGGTTCCCTGACCGTACTCCGGAGCGTGCCGGCGCTGCCAGAAGGGGGCATCCGGCCAGCGGTGCTCCCGGGCGTAGTGCTCGCGCTGGAGGTCCAGGCAGGTGCCGCAGGCCTTCTGCATCACGTCCAGATAGGCGAGGCGCGCCTCGGCCCGGCCGCCGAGCATGTCGGCGATGGCATGGCCGCCGTAGAAGCCCGATCCCATGGCCGAGGCCATGCCGTAGGAGGAGAGAGGGTCGTAGGAGACCGCCGCGTCCCCCAGGGCCAGCCAGTTATCCCCGGCGATGGTGTCGAGGCGCGAGCTCTCCGCCGGCAGCGTCCGCAGAGGTGAATCGGTCCCATAGCCATGGGCCTCCACTCTCTCCCGGGTGGCGGACGTCTCCCGCAGCCGCTCCCCCCAGGGAAAGGAGCGCAGGAGGTCGCCGTCGCCCAGGAAGGCCACGGCCAGGCGGCCATCGGCGAGGAGGGCCGAGTACCACCAGCCCTCCGGAGTCGCCTCGACCAGGGTGTAGGTGTCCACGGCCGGGGTGGGGCTGGAGAGCAGCGCGCAGATCCCGACCAGCCGGTCGTAGCGCAGGCGTTTGGCTCCGAGCCCGCGGGCCAGGCGGGAGGACCGGCCCGTGGCGTCCGCCACGAAGTCGGCATCCGCCACGAAAGCCGCCGGAATGTCGCTCCGGCGCTCGACCCGGCAGCCCCAGCGCCATTCCGCGCCGGCCTCCTGCGCGGCCTCGGCCAGACGTGCCTCGAACCGCTGGCGGTCGACGTGCCAGCCTTCGCCATAAGGATTGGAAAGGAAGGGGGACTCGCCGGGCTCCGGCGAGCCCCACAGCGAGCGGTTGCCCTGGGAGCGGAGATGGCCGTCGCGCTCCAGCCAGCCCTCGATCCCCAGGTGGCGCAGGAGCGGAGCGATCGACGGCGGCAGGGTCTCCCCCACCTTGGCGGACGGCCCCGAGCCGGATTCGAGGACCGTCACCCGCACCCCGCGCCGGGCGAGCACGAGGGCGGCCACCGCGCCGGCGGGACCGCCGCCCACGATGACCACCCTCGGATCTGAACCCATCCTCAGCGCTCGTCCCGCCGGATGTTGCGGCGGCGCGGATGGACGACGGCGGCGGGCTCCTCCTGCCTCTCGGCCGCGAGGGCCGGGAGCGGAGTCGCTGCCTTCCGGAGCAGGTCGGTCTTCCTCTCCTCCTCCTCCAGGCCCTCCACCATCAGGAGCTGGCTCCAGGTGGGATCGGCGTCGCTGAACTGGCGCGAGCGGTCGGTCTCCACCCAGTAGCGGGACGGGAAGCCGGGTTCCTCCGGCATCCGCGAGGGGTGCTCCGCCACGATGCCCAGCAGGTGCCACTCCTTGACCATGTTGTTGATGCGCGCCTGGTAGCCGTTGCCCTGGATGTCGCGCAGCCAGAACTGCCGGTAGGCGAACTGCTTGAGCCTCTGGGGATAGGACAGCCGTGGCTCCGTGGCCTGGTCGAACGCCTGCTGGCTGAGCACGAAGTTCGGCACGCGCGCGGCCCAGAACGAGGGCACGGGCAGGTAGCTCGACGTGTCGTAACCGGCCAGGCAGCTCGCCTCGTCCGTCTGCCAGGGGATTCCCAGCCAGCGGGTGAGCGTGCCGGGGCCGCTCGCGTCCAGCGGTCCGCCGGGGCCGAGGCAGACGTCGGGCGTGAGCACGGCGCCGAAGTCGTCCTGCGGCGTCTGGTCCGGAGGCAGGATGTTCAGCCGGAAGGGGAGGCCGTTCGCGTCCTTGGGCTTGCGCCACATGCTCGGCCGCCGCATCGGCCAGGTCAGCTCGATGCCGGGATGGAACGGTCCGCCCAGGCAGTCCTCCAGAGGAGTCCGGTCCAGGGCGCGCGGCTGATCGGCCAGGGGAATCTCCTCCAAGCTCTGGGGAAGCTCCCGGCGCTGCCCGGGCTTGAAGTCGCCCTCGGCCCACTGCCGCAGCCATCCGTACTGGGTCTGGGTGAGGGCCAGCTCGTCGATGGCGATGTCCTCGTACTCGCCGAAACCGTCGCCGTAGAAGGGCGGCTGGTGGGAGGGCTGCGGAGGCGGCAGCGTGGCGCGGCGGCCCGGATCGTCCCAGGGCGCGGGAGGCTGCCGGAACAGGCGGAACACAGCCTCGCGGTCGGGCCGCGCCTTCCTGCCCGGATCGGCCAGCTTCTTGAGGATGTCCGGGTCGGTCAGGTCGCCCGGCGAGCCGGGGCCGAACAGGATGTACGCGCCCTGGTTCACCCACTGGTTGTTCACCAGCCGCTCGAAGATCGGGAAGATGTGCTCCCAGAAGGTCACCTGCCTCGGCCCCTCGACCCAGCCGTGGCGGAGGAAGAGGTCGTAGACCACGTCGTAGAGGGTGACCACGCCGAAGAGCCCGGGGCCGAAGTTGGGCGGCGTCACCGCGACCATGGCCGGCTCGGCATCCATCGCCTTCTTGGCGCCATTGAGCCTCACCCGGGCGCGCACCGGACCGTCCGACGTGTCGTCGTACCAGCCGTCGTTGTTGGCAAAGGTGACCGCCGGCTGGTTCGTGGCGGAGCCGGAACGGCCGTCGCCGCCGAGGACGAGGAGACGGCCCTGGTCGTCGGTCCGCAGCTCGCCGAGGGGCACCTGGACCGGCCCGGAGCCCGGGAAGGAGACGAAGCCCTGGTCGAAGCGGTAGCCAGGGCCGCTGGTGTTCTGTCCTGAGATCTGGATCGGGCCCGGATCGTTCACCAGGGCCTGCCGCAGCCCGCCCGTGACCGTGGCGTTGCGGTAGGTCGTGGGCAGGGCGTACTGCTTGAGGTCCATGGCATTCGTGAACTGGTACCAGGCGGCCTTGCGGTTCGCCAGGTGGACCTCCCAGGTGATCTCGGCGTCCTCGGCCGTGATCTCGCGGACGACGTTGCCGTCCTTGTCGTAACCGTAGATCCGGAAGCGGGCGGCCTCCTTGCGGACCTGCCCCTTCGCATTCTTGTAGCCTCCAGGCGGATCGGCCGCTCTCCCCGGAATTTCGGGAGCCAGGTAGTACTCATCCGCGGGCGCGTTGCCGACGCGCGCAACTCCAACAGACGGATGGATGGCACAGCGGACGATGGGCTTGTCAGGCATGCGGACCTCCTTGTCGTTCTGAAGGCTTGAGTGGAACGGAGCCCGGCGGAATTTCAGTGCACGTAGCCGAGGCTCCTCAGCTCCTGCTCCTCCTGCTTCGTGATCGCGCTCATCTCGGGCCTGCGGCCAAAGGGCCTCTCCGGACCGTTGGCCACGGTCCAGGCGCGCTTGAGGCGGCGGGCCATCTGTTCAATCTCCCGAGGGTCCTCGATCGGCTCGCTGCCATCGGCAGTCCAGCGCCAGAGCGTGAGGGCCGGAGGATGGTCGGACAGACCGGTCAGGGGAAGAGCGCGGGAGACGGCCTCCTCCAGCCGTTGGAACACGTCGAGAGGAGGGTCGGGCGCGCCGGTCGTCAACAGCAGGCGGGCCTGGTAGTACCCGGGCTCGGGCTCGGCGAAGTGGGACTCCCAGAGGAGCTGCCGGTCCCCCTCCACGTAGGAGAGATGATTGACGCCGTTGTCCAGGTAGAGCTCGGAGAGCACGCCCCCCTCCCACGGCCTGAACAGGCTGGGCGCCGTGCCCTCCTCCGGCTCCCCGCCCGCGGCCTCGATCAGCGTGTTGCGGACCCGGATCGTGGCCACCGGGCCGTCCACGGCCAGCTTGCGCCCGAACCCGGAGGGCAGCTTGACGACCAGGGGCACCTCGATCAGATGGCGGCCGAGGTTGCCACCGTGGGCGATCTGCCCGTGGTCGCGGAACTCCTCGCCGTGGTCCGAGGTGACCACCAGGAGGGTACGGTCCCACTGGCCGCTCCTGCGCAGGGAATCGAGCAGCCTCCCCAGCCGCTCGTCGGCCCAGGCCACGTTGAGCGCGTACATGGAACGGAAGACGCGCTCCAGCTCCGGCGAAAGCGGCACGGAGGGGTCGTAGTAGGGCTCCAGGTCCGCGTGGCGGACCTGGGCCGGGAGACGGGGCGGATCGGACAGCCGGCCGAGCAGGTGGGAGTGGCGGAGGTACGGGGAGTGCGGGGGCAGCATGTGGACCCAGACGAAGTCGGGGCCGCCGTCCAGTCCCTCCAGGTACTCCTCGGCGTTCTTCCCATCTTCAAGATTGTCGAAGTGGTTGAACCCCCGGCTGTACCCGTACCGAGCCATGGTCCAGGGATTGTCGCGGAACCCGGCGGTGCGGTAGCCCTGCGCCCTCAGAGCCTCCGGCAGCAGGGTCAGCTTCCTCGGGATGACGGCGCGGTCGAAGGACCAGGTTTGGGTGGTGCCGGGCTGGAAGCCGGTGAAGAGGGAGCTCATGGAGGGGACCGTCCAGCTCGACGGCGAGATCGCGCGGCCGGCCCAGGTGGCCTCGGAGGCGAGCCGGTCCAGGTGCGGAGCGAGCTTCGGCCCCACGTGGTCGGCGCGGAGGGTGTCGATGGTGATCAGGACGACCGGGCCGCGAGGTTTTTCCCTACCAGCGTCCCCGCAGGCGAGGAACAGCCCGGCGAGCAAAAGACCGAGCCTCCTCCAATCCGGCATACGTCCCTCCACGACGCACGATCTTATCTCGACATCTCGAGTGACTCTGGGAGGCCTCGAAGCGTCTCGCCGGGCCTGATCCCTGAGGAGAGCCCGAGGGCGAGCCGCAATCCCGAAGCCCGGGACGGCCGTCCGAGAGGCTCGGCAGACTCGTCGAGCGGCCGGGAAGACTCTCCGAACGGCTCGGCAAACCCTCCGAGCGGCTCGGTGAGCTCGCCGGACGGTTCAGCGAGCTCTACGGACGGTTCGGCGAGCTCGCCGAGCGGCCGGGAAGATCGTCCGAGAGGCTCCGACGTTGCTGTAGGAGAGGGGGCCAAGGGGTGAGGGCCGAGAGCCACGGACTTTCGGACACCCGCTCAGCGCAGGTACCCGAGCGCCCTCATCTCCGCCTCCTGCTCGGGCGTGAGCTGGGGCTTCTTCCCGGTGTTCTTGCCCGGGACCTTCTCCTGGCCGTTCGCGGCGAGCCAGGCGCTGCGGAGGCGGCGGGCCATCCGCTCGGTCTCCTTGGGATCGTCGACGCGCTCGCTGCCGTCCGCGGTCCAGCGCCAGAGCGTGAGCCGCGGCTCCGCGCCTCTCCAGCCGGACAGGGGCATGGTGCGGGCGAACGCCTCTTCCAGCCGGCCGAAGACCACCTTGGAGGGCTCGGACAGCGGTGGGTCCGGGGGAGCGACGACGCCCTCGTAGCGGGCGCGGTAGTACTCGGGCTCCGGCGGCGAGAAGCGGCTCTCCCAGAGGAGCTGCAGGTCCCCCTCCACATAGGAGAAGTGGTTCACGCCGTTGCCCGAGTAGAGCTCTGAGAGCACGCCAGCCTCCTCGGCCTCGTGGAAGAGGCTTGGCGCGGTCTCCTCCTCCGGCTCCCAGCCCGCGGCCTCCAGGAGCGTGGCGCGCACCCGGGCGGTCGCGGGCCGCTGCCCCTCCCCGAGCGCCAGCTTCCGCGGGAAGCCGGCCGGCAGCTTGATCATCAGCGGCACCTCCACGAGCTGGCGCCCGAGGTTGCCGCCGTGGGCGATCTGCCCCATCTCGCCGAACTCCTCGCCGTGGTCCGAGGTGACCACAAGCAGCGTACGGTCCCACTGGCCGCTCTTGCGCAACGAGGCGACCATCCTGCCGAGCAGGTCGTCGGCATAGGCGGCGTTGAGCCCGTACATGGCCCGGAAGACCTGCTCCCGCTCGGGCGGCAGGGGCACGGCCGGATCGTAGTAGGGCTCCAGGTCCGCGGGACGGACCTTCTGTGGCAGGCCGGGCGGCGCGCCGTCCAGGCGGTCTTCCAGGTAAGGGCGCCGGACATAGGGCGCGTGCGGCTGGAGGATGTGGATCCAGACGAGCTCGCGGCCGGGTCCCAGCTTCTCCAGGTGGTTCTCCGCGCGCTTGCCCTGGGCCAGGAAGCGGAACTCGTCGAACCCCTGCGCGTACCCGTAGACCTTCTGCAGCCAGTGGTTGGTCCGAAAGGCCGAGGTGCGGTACCCCTTCGCCTTCAGGGCCTCCGGCAGGGTGACGAGATCGTCCCGGAGCACGGCGCGGTCGCTGGACCAGCTCTGGACGCTCCAGGGCTGGAGGCCGGTGAAGAGCGACGCCATGGACGGGACCGTCCAGCTCGACGCCGACACCGCCCGCCCCGCCCAGTCGGACTCGGACGCGAGCCGGTGGAGGTGCGGAGTGAGCTTCGGACCGAGCACGTCGGCCCGGAGCGCGTCGATCGTGATCAGGACGATCGGTCCGTCGTGGGCCGGCGCGGCAGGTCTCCCCTCCCCGCGGCAGGCTAGGATCAGGGTTGCGGCCAGGGCTGAGGCAAGGAAAAGGGCGGTTCGTCTCAAGGCTGGGGCTCCGGGTGCGATAGGATACCCTACGTGAGCGGCTCGTTTGCGCGCCCGCAGGGCATCGTCTGTCTCCTGCTCATCCTCCTCGCCGGGTCGGTCCACGCCCAGACCGAAACCCTCCAGGCGGGAGGATTGGTCCTCCATGCGGAGATAGCCCTCCTGGAGATGCCGGGAGGACGCACCTTGCGCCTGGACGTCCCGCCGCGGGCCGAGCTCTCCTCGCTGGCCGAAACCGGCCGGGGCTGGATCGTCGCAGGCAGCGCGCCGGGCGAAGGCAGCCGCCGAGGCCTCTTCCTTCTTACTGCCGAAGGCCCTCTGCCCGCGCCTCCCGGCCAGCAGGGGATCGAGCGCCGGGAGGCCGTGCTGCTGGTCGAGAACGGTACACTCGCGGGCCTCGCCTGGCTCGAAGGCAACGGCGGCCGCTCGCTCTCCGTCCGCGCCGCGGCCTGGAATGGCCATGCTTGGCAGGCGGTCGAGCCGGTCTCCCGGCCCGGGCCGGGGAGCCAGCTCGCGCTCTCCGGCGCCGTGCTCGCCGACGGTTCCTGGCTCCTCGCCTGGAGCGCCTTCGACGGCAACGACGACGAGATCGTCTGGGCCCGGCGCACCGCCGCGGGCTGGAGCCCGGCCCGGCCGGTGTCCAAGGACAACTCCGTGCCCGACATCACGCCCGCCGTGGCCGCTCACGGGAACGGCGCCCTGATCGCCTGGAGCCGCTACGACGGCGAGAGCTACCGGCTCCACATGGCCCGCCTGGCTGGCAACACTTGGCAGGACGAGTGCCCCGCCGCCGCGACCGGCTCGATCTACCCGTCGTTCCTGAGAGCTGCGGACGGCCTCTATCTCCTCCACCTGAACGCGTTCCCCCGCGCCTGGTCCGTCCTGGAGATCGGCCCGTCGGGCAGGGTCCTGCGCCGGGCCACCTCGCTCTCAGCCTTGGCGGAGCGGCCGGTTCTCGGGGGGCTCGGGGAAGACGCCCAAGGAGGGGTCCGCCTGCGCTGGCCCTCCGGCAAACGGGAAGCGGCTGCGGCGTGGGAAAAGAGCCCATGATCCGCCGGCTCCTCCTCTCCGTCCTGCTGATCCTGGTCTCGTCCTCGGCATGGGCGCAGACCGCCTATATCGCCTTCGGCGACAGCATCACGGCCGGGGTCGGCGACGACGATGCGCGCACCGAAAAGGGCTACCCGCCGCGGCTGGAGGTGCTGCTTCAGGGAGCGGGGCTCAACGCCGTGGTGGAGAACTACGGCGTCCCTGGCGAAGACACGGTGCAGGGCCTGGCCCGGATCAACTCCGTGCTCAACGAGGCCGCCCTGAGCGGGGACGTGCTCGTCCTCATGGAGGGCACCAACGACATCTCCCGCAAGATCTCGATCGAGACCACCCGCCAAAACCTGACCACGATGGCGCGGCGTGCCGAGGACCGGGGCATGACGGCGATCCATGCCACCACGATCCCCCGCCTCCCGAACGCCAAGTTCGACGCCCAGAACGTCACCAACACCTTTCTGAACCAGCACATCCGGGACATGGCGGGCCGCAACGGGCGCGGGCTGGCCGATCCCTTCGAGGTCTTCTCCACCACGCCGGACCTCTTCAACCGCTACTACTACCAGGGGAACGACGATCCGGTCGGCCACCCCAACGCCGCGGGCTACGACCTCATGGCGCAGATCTTCTTCGACGTGATCCGGAACGTGGACAGCGTACCGCCGGTGATCGGGATGACGACCCCGGCCCATGGCGACGAAGACGTCTCCTCCTCGGGCACGGTCACGGTGGATGTCTGGGACTTCGGAGCGGGGATCGACTTCGCCAACACCACCCTGCTGGTGAACGGCGTGGCCACGGGCGTGGTCCCGACCGGGGACCCGAAGCATGCCACCCTGACGTACCAGCCGGCGGCGCCGCTCGCCGGGATCGTGCCGGTGGGGCTGCGCTCCCGGGACCTCGCCGCCCCGCCGAACGCGGTGGACCGGGAGGCCTTCCGCTTCACCGTCGCGGGCACCCAGATCCTGACCGGCGACATGGACCAGGACGGCCGGGTGGACGGCGCCGACCTCCTCCGCTTCGCCCGCCGCTTCGGCACCCGGGTAGGCGAGGTCCTCTACTCCACCTCGGCCGACTTCAACGAGGACGGAGCCATCGACGGCCAGGACTTGGCGGTGCTGGCCTCGAATTTCGGCAAGTCGGGCTGAACCTCACCCCCTGTCCCCCTCTCCCATCTCCCACCCGGCCCCCGCCGGGAGAGGGGGGACGTTGCTGTGGCGGACGTGACTGACGCGAGGCAAGGTTGCCTCAACTACGTTCCCCCTCTCCCGGGGATGGGCGGTCGGGAGATGGGAGAGGGGGACAGGGGGTGAGGTTCTAGTTCGCCGCGTAGCCCAGAGCCCGCAGCGCCTTCAGCGTCTCCTCGTCCTCCTCCTGCCCCGCGTGCCGGCCGGGCCGGTTCTTCACCCAGGCCATCAGCTCGCGACGGAGCCGGCGCAGCTCCTCGGGATGGGCGGCGGCGACGTTGCGGGTCTCCAGCGGATCGGCGGCGAGGTGGTAGAGCTCCAGCCCACTGGGTCCCGCCACGGGCCGGGGACGCCTGCCGCCCGTGCCGAGCACCAGCTTCCACACGCCGTCCTGGACGCTCCGGTAATACCGCGGCTTCTCGCCGGCCTCCGAGAAGGCGAGCCGGGGCGCGGATTCCTTCCCGCGCATCAACGCCAGCAGGCTCTGCCCTTCGAGCCCGGGCACCTCGTAGCCGGGCACGACCAGGTCGCGCAGCGTGGGATAGAGGTCGATCAGCTCCACCGGCCTCCCGATCCGTCCAGCCGGTAAGCTGTCTCGCTCCAAGCCATCGCGCACGAAGAAGAGCGGCACGCGGGCCGTGGTGTTGTAGGGCAGCGGCCCGTGCTCGAACCAGGAGCCGTGCTCGCCCAGGCTCTCGCCATGGTCGGCCGTGAACACGATCAGGCTGTCTTCGAGCAGCCCCAGCTCCCGCGCCCGGTCCAGGACCTTCCGGATGTACAGATCCGTCACCAGCACGTTGGCGTCGTACTGGGCCACGTAGTACTTGAGGTCGGTCCTGCCACCGAGACGGTAGGGGCCGCGCGCCGCCTTGTTCGGCACCACCGCCTCCCCCTGGAACAGGGCATCGTCCAGGAACGGGTTGGAGACCCCGTCCGGCAGCATGTACGGGGCATGCGGGTCGGTGTAGTGCAGCCAGACGAAGAGGCGCTCCGTCTTCTTCTCCTTGGCGTGCTTCTCCAGCAGAGGCAGGGCCAGCTCGTTGACCCGGGGCGCGTGGATCAGCTCGCGGAAGACGTGCGGGTCCTCCGGGAAGTCGCCGCCCCCCCACGTCTCCAGGAACTCGTCGAAGCCGTCATTCCAGCCGAACTGCGCCGCGAGCACGGCGTTGGAGACCACCCCCAGAGTCGTGTAGCCGCTCTCCTGGAACAGCTCCGGCAGGGTCAGGTACTCCTCCGGGATGCGGATGGCGGCCCGGTGCGTGAGCCCCGTGGTCTGGGGGTACTGGCCGGTGAACATGGACGCGAACGACGTCCCGGTCTTGGGCCACTGCGCGATCGCCCGCTCGAAGGTCACCCCGCCCGCGGCCAGCCTGTCCATCTCCGGCGAGGTCTGCCGCGGGTAGCCATACAGGCTCATGTGGTCCGCCCGCAGGGTGTCGACCGTGATGAAGAAGACGCGGCGCGGGGCGTTCTCCGCCAACTTGGGGCCACATCCCAGGAGAAGAAGGGTCGAGAGAAGAAGGACGGGTTTCATCGGGGCGCGTCATCCTACTATACGGGCGTGGCTCCCCTGCGCGTCCATCCCGACAACCCCCGGTACTTCTCGGATGCGGGCCGCGCTATCTACCTGACCGGCTCGCACCACTGGGACGTCCTGCTCGACAACGGCGAGCGCCCCGGCGGCTTCGACTTCGAGGGCTACCTGGACCGCCTCGCCTCCTGGGGCCACAACTTCATCCGCCTCTGGACCCACGAGGCCTGGACGCACGAGGTCAACCCGACTATCTACCTGAGGACTGGTCCGAGATTCGACCTCTCCCGCTTCAACCCCGAGTACTTCGAGCGTCTCCGGGCGCGGGTGGTCCGGGCGCGGGAGCGCGGCTTCTACGTGGCCGTGATGCTCTTCAACGGCTGGTCGATCCACGACAACGGCGAAGGGAACCCCTGGCCCCGCCACCCCTTCAACCGGACCAACAACGTCAACGGGATCGACGGCGCGGACGTGCACACGCTTCGAGTGCCCGCGATCACCCGTCTCCAGGAGACCTACGTCCGGAAGGTGGTCGAGACGGTCGGAGATCTCGACGTCCTCTGGGAGATCTCCAACGAAAGCCCCGGCGAGTCCCGCGACTGGCAGTACCACCTGATCCGCTACCTGAAGACGCTCTCCCCCCATCCCGTGGGCATGACCTCCTGTTTTCCCCGCGGCAGGAACGAGGACCTCCTCCGCAGCCCGGCCGACTGGATCTCCCCCAATCATCGAGGAGGCTACAAGCGCTCCCCGCCCCTTGCAGATGGCAGCAAGGTCGTGCTTCTGGACACGGACCACCTCTGGGGGATCGGCGGCGACCGGGCCTGGGTCTGGAAAAGCTTCCTGGCCGGGCACCACCCCATCTACATGGACCCCCTTGACGACGACCCGGAGCGAGAGGACGCCCGCCGGGCCATGGGCCAGACCCGCCACCTCGCGGAGAGGCTCGACCTCGCCCGCATGGTCCCCTCGCCGGACCTCTGCTCCTCGGGGCACTGCCTGGCCGGAGAGGGCGGGATGGTGGTGTATCTGCCCCGGGGGCGGGGCAAGATCGATCTGTCCGCGTACCATCGCGAGGGCGAAGCGGAGTGGCTCGATCCAGGCTCCGGGGCGATCATCCCCGCCGGCCGGGCCGCGCGACGGGTGCGGGCGCCGTTCCGGGGGGATGCCGTGCTCTATCTCAGGGCTTCGCCCACGCTCCGGGCCATCAGCTCGTAGCCCGCCGGAGTGAGGTGCTGATCGATCGGGTAGTAGATCCGCTCACCCCGCCCGACCGCCTCCTGGAAAGTGTCCGTCAGATCCACCACCGGCACCCCATGCCGCTCGAAGATCTCCCGGAACAGCCGGTTCGGCCGCCGCGGATCGTGCCGGGCCGGATCGAGCCCGAGCTGCGAGAGCACGGCCTGCCACCTCGCGGGATCGACCTGAGGCAACGAGGGGACCAGCACCGCCACCACCTTGGACCGGGACTGTGCCAGCTTCGCAACAGCCCGCTCCGTCGCCTCGGCGCCGCGCCGAAGCTCCTCGGGCAGCGCCGGAGAGTACATGGAAAACTCCGACCTCAGCTCCCGCACCGCCCACGGCTCGCGCATACCGACCAGCGACCGCGCCCGTCCTTCCAGCACCGAGCTCTTGAGGAGCCGGAAGAGGTGGGAGTTGTAATAGAGCCAACGCCGGAGGCCGCCGGTCTCCCCCGGCACCACCAGCTCGCCGTTGACGACCGCCACCTTGGGCTGATCGGGAGAAGCGTCCTGAAGGTCGTTCGCCAGAAACACCGCCAATACGAGCACATCCGGCTCGAGCTCCACCCCGTACTGCTCGTACCAGGCGACCGCGTCCGGCACTCCGAACCCGGGAGCCCCGGCGTTGAGCACCTCGGCCCCGAGGATCTCCGCCAGCCGCGCCGGCCAGGTCTCCTCCTGCTCCGCTCCCACCCCAAACGTGAACGAGTCCCCGAGAGCGAGGATGCGGAGCCCCCGCTTCGGTCCGGCCTCCGGCCCCCTCAGACCGAGGCTGTTCGTGGCAACCTCGGTGTCGAACTCCACCTGGTTCGTGATGGTGCCCCGGAACCCGGGCGCGATCCGGTATCGGCGAGGCGGATCGGGCTGGTAGAGACCGCGGGAGACCGTCATCACCGCCTGGGGACGGGCGAGGCGGACGGCCAGCTCGGCGGCCAGGAGGCTGACAAAGAGGCTCGAGCCCAGGAGGAGGAGCCGGACGAGCCGCTTCCCCGATGGCGATAGGTTGGATGGCATCCCGGCGATTCTACCGGGCTCGCCCCTTGCAGTCTCCTTCATTGACCGACCCGGCCTGTCGGACTAGACTGGAAGGAGTCCAAGCAGGACAAAAGGAGCCCGATCATGAGAAGAGCTGACGAACAGCTCGGCGCCGAGAAGCATCCCGACGATGCCTCCCCGGACGAGCTGCGGGAGCAGATTGAAAACAACCGCGAGCTGTCCGACGACGAGTTGGAGCAGGCGGCCGGCGGCGACGATGGCTGGGGCGGCGGCACAACCCCTCCACCCGGAGGCGGCGGATAACGAGCCCGAAGCCGTCCCTGACCTGTGACGACTGGCTGTCCGTCCTTCAGCAGCATCTCCGAGAGCCTCTCTTCCATCCGGAGGGCACGGAGCGGTTGCGCCGGCTGGCTCGGCGGCTGCCCGGGAACCTCCTGGCAGCCGTCGAGATCCGCTTGGGCGTGGAGGCCGGACCGATCGACCTCGCGCTCCGTGTCCAGGACCCTGCCGAGGCTCTCGGGCTCGCTCCTCTTCTTCCCGCCTGGGCTGCACCCGTTCACTCGGTCTGGCTCGAGTTTGACCTGGACTGCGAGCCCGGGGACGTCCTGCGGCCCATCGTCTGCGCGAAGCTTTTCCGCGATGCGGACCTCCACTGGTTGACCGGGACCCTTTTTCCTTCCCTCCACGGTAAACCTCTCACCTCCGGCCAACGGCGGCTCATCCAGCTCTGCCATGAGACCATCCCCGCGCCGGCCTATCTCCTCTACGCCTTCAGTCTCCTGCCGCGAGGCCTCGACGCCCTGCGCTTGGAGATCTTCGGCCTGGACCCGGCCGGCATCCTCGCCTACCTGGAACGGGTGGCGCCGGAAGCGGTTCCCTGGGTGCAAGACGAGGCCGCCCTCTTCGAGGGCGTCGAGAGGATCCACCTGTCGTTGGACCTCGGGGAAGAGATCCTGCCCCGGATCGGCATCGAGGGCTCGTTTGCGCGGCTGCCCCGGCGGGAGCCCCGCTGGAGCGAGCTATTCGAGAGGTTGGTGGGCCGGGGCCTGTGCCGTCCTGAAAAGCGGGATGCCGCCCTGGCCTGGGCCGGCTCCGAGCGCTTCCAGGCAGGTTTCTGCTACCACAAGCTGAGCCACGTCAAGGTCATCTGCCGGCCCGATCGGAAACTTGAAACCAAGGCCTATCTGCTCTTCGGGTATCTCCCCGAGCGGCCGAGATCTTAAGAAGCCAGCGCCAGCGGGACCGCAAGCTCGCGAGCGATCCGCTCGGCCCGCTCCGCATATCTCGGGACGCCCAGGTCCAGGAAGGCACGGTGGGCCTCCGAGAGCTCCGCGGCCGTCTCCGCGGCATCCTCCCGAGCATGAGCGAGCAGCGCCAAGTCGAGATGGGTCCGCGCCACCTCGAAAGGCACCCCGAGAGAGCGGAAGCCTTCCAGCGCTTCCCGGAGATGGTCCTCCGCCTCGGCGTGATGCCCCAGGGTGCAGGCGATCCGTCCCAGGACCCTTCGCGCCAGCCCGGCGCCGTACCAGAACCGGGAGCCCTGGGTCACCTCCAGCGCCTGCCGCGCCATCTCTCCACCCTCGGCGGGCCGCGAAGCGCGGAGGTACGCGTCGGCCAGGAAGGCGGAGAACCACCCCTGGAGCTGCCGCATGCCGGTCTGCTCCACCCTCGCGATCGAGTCCTCCAGGGTGTCGATCGCCTGCTGGAGATCGCCCTTCTCCAGCCAGGCGTATCCGAGAAAGCCCATTGCGGCGGCCGTGTTGAGAGGGTCCTGAGCCCGGGAGAGACCGCCCCGGCACGCCTCGATCCCCGCCTCCCAGTCTCCGAGGGAAGCATGGAAGTAGCCGGTGCTCCAGGACGGGTCGAGGCGGGGATCGGCCAGGGCCTTCCAGATCTCCTCAGCCTCCGCCATCGCCTCGAAAGCCTCCTTGAATCTGCCGAGGACGTACTGGTGAAAGCCCACCACCCAGTAGGCCTGCCCCTGCCACCACCGGTCCTCGCTCCTCTCCAGCAGGAGCACGGCCTGAAGCCCCTGCTGAATTCCTTCGGAGAACCGTCCCGCCCAGAAGGCATCGCGGGAGAGCACGTAGCAAGCCTTGCCCTCGGTGCCGGGATCTCCGCTGCGCCGCGCCTCTTCGATCGCCAGCCTGGCGTTCTTCGCGGCCTCCTCCTGGTTCCCGAGATAGCTGTGGGTGTGGGCCAGCCAGAAGTGGAAGCGGCCGGAGAGCCCAGGATCTCCAACGCGCTCCACCACCTCCCGGTGTCCATCCAGAAGCTCCAGGGTCTCGGTGAGCTTCGCCAGGGGAAGGAGGGAGGCGGCGAGTTGGAGAATCAGATCCATCGCGCGGCGGTCCCTCTCCTCCGCCGGCAGGTGGGCAGCATGCTCCAGGGCTTCGCGCAGCGCCTTGGCCGCCTCGTTGTGAGCGTAGCCGGCTGCCGCCCGGTCGGCGAAGCGGACGAGATAAAGAACGGCTTTCCCGGGGTCATCCGCCTTCGAGTAGTGATAGGCGAGACGGTCGTAGACATCCTCCAGCCGGTCCTCGTACAGCCGCTCGAAGGCCCGGCCGGCCGCCGCGTGCAACGTCTGGCGCCGGCTGACCAGAAGGGTCTGATAGACGGCCTCCTGGGTGAGCGTGTGCTTGAAGAAATAGCGGGGCTCCTCGGACATCGGCTCCTCGTGGATGAACTCCCAGCGCTTGAGGTCGGCCAGCAGAGGCCCGGGGCTCACCTCATGCTCCCAGAGCGACGCCAGGAGAGCTAGAGAGAACTCGCGTCCCAGGACCGAGGCGGTCTGGAGAAGCTTCTTGTGCGCCTCCGGCAGCCGGTCGATCCGGGCCAGTAGAACCCCCTGGATCGTGTCGGGCACCGACACGTCCGGGCTCTCCAGGAGCGACCGGGTGAGCTCCTCCAGGAAGAAGGGGTTTCCCTCCGCCTTGCTCAGGACGGTTTCCACCAGGTCGTCCGTCATCCTCGACCGGCGGCGCACGGCCTCGACGACCTGCCGGCTCTCCCGGTCGGACAGCCGCGGAAGGACGATCTGCGTGGCATAGGACTTCTCGATCCATTGCGGCCGGTACCCCGCGCGGTAGGTGACCAGCAGGAGCATCCGGGCCGCGGCCAGCCCTTCGACCAGGTAGGAGAGAAACTCCTCCGAAGCCTGGTCGATCCAGTGGAGATCCTCGATCTGCAGGACCATCAGGCGGCCCCGTCCCGCGTTCAGGATCATCTGCCGGAGGATGGCGAAGGTCCGGGCCTGCAAAGCCTGCGCGCTCAGCTCTGCCAGGCGGTCCCCCTCCTCCCGGATCCCGAGGAGCCTCAGGAGGTACGGCAGGGACTCCTCGGGCTGGTTTCCCGCGAGACCCGAGTGGACCTTTTCGGTCACCACCGCCGGGCCGTCGGCATCGCCGATCCCCCACTCGTTGCGCAGCATGTACACCAGGGGGAGATAGGGGATGCCGCTACCATAAGAGAGGCAGCGCCCGGCAAAATGCATCACGGGCCGATCCCAGAGACGGCGCCGGAACTCGTACAGGATTCGGGACTTGCCGGAGCCGGCCTCAGCCGCGATCCCGAGGACCTGCCCCTCCCCGCCCGCGGCCCGCTCCCGCAGCTCGTCCAGGATCGCCATCTCCCGCTGGCGGCCGACAAACGGAGACAAGGCCGCACCGCTCAGGATCGCCTGCTCGGAATACAGGGAGCCGGCGCTCAACGCGCGATAGGCCTGGATCAGGGCCTCCTTGCCCTTCACATGGACAGGCTCCAAGGCTTCGGCCTGGACGGACCCATGGAGGAAGCGCATGGTGGCTTCGCTCATCAGGACAGTCCCCGGCTCCGCGATCTCCTGCAGCCGGGCCGCCAGGTTGGTCGTGTCTCCGATGGCGGTGTAGTCCTGCCGGAGGTGGTCCCCGATGCCGCCGACTACCACCCAGCCCGTGTTGATCCCGATCCGGGTTCTAAGCTCCACGCCATGGCGCTCATCGAGCTCGGTCCGTTGCTCCAGGAGCAGCTTCTGGAGGCCCAGGGCGGCGAGCACGGCCCGGCGCGCATGGTCCTCGTGAGCGATGGGCGCTCCGAACAAGGCCATGAAGCCGTCCCCCAAGAACTGGTTGATCGTCCCTTCGTACCGGTGGACCTCCCCCAGCGCCAGCTCGAAGAACCGGTTCAGCAGCAGGTGCATGGTCTCGGGACCCAGGCGGTCCGCGAGGGCGGTCGAGCCCACCAGGTCGCAGAAGAGGACGGACACCTGCTTGCGCTCGCCCTCCAGAGCGGTCCTGGTCTGGAGGCCTGTCAGGTGAGGAGGGGTGTAGGCCTGTAGGATGGAGGCCGGACGCTGCGGCTCAACAAGCTCCTCCGCTGCGGGAGCCGTCAGGGAACTCCCGCAATCGCCGCAGAACTTGAACCCGGGGGGGTTCTCCACCCCACACCGGGGGCACATTGCGCCGAGCTTCGCCCCGCATTGGCCACAGAACTTCAGGCCGGGCGGACTGTCGAAGTCGCAACGGGGGCATCTCATGGCCCTGGCCAGGTTAGCACGAGCCCAGTTTACCGTCAGGCCACGCGTGGGGCAAACATCGCAGCGCGGCTATAAGAGATCTGCGGAGGATTGTCACGATTTGGCCGGGGCAAGCACCATACTTCTTGAACCCGGCTGATCTCCGGACTTCACAGGGGGAGTGCGACTCTGCAGTCACCACACGAACTCAGCATGTCGAGCCAAAGCCCGTCACCCACAATCGGAGATGTTGACCGCAATCGGTGTATCGAGACTGGATTATCACTCGGCCGCTTGATCATCGACCATCAGATTGACCTGCCCAGTGGTGACGTGGGCTGGAACGTCGTCCGGCTCCTTGAGCCCGACGAACCGCCGCAGACGAAAAACCTGACCGCTCACCTGTACGACGGGCGGGCTGGTGTAGCTCTTTTCCTCGCAGCCCTGGAGATCGTCCAGCCAGGCTCGGGCTGGTGCCAGAGGAGCCTTGCCACCGTGGCTCCTACACGAAGGGCAATGCGTAAAGTCTTGGCGGTAGAAGAGAATCGTCGGTCATTCCGCCTGGGGTTGGGCGGCATCTTCGGTCTCGGTGGACTGATTTACGCCTACACTCGAGTCGCCGACATGCTGAAAGACGCAGAACTGCTGCAGGAAGCGCGCGACCTGACGGTGCTCGTCACCGAGGAACGCCTCGCAGCAGAAGTATGCGACGACTTGGTTAGCGGTGTCGCTGGAATGGTGGCTGCCTTGCTGGTCTTGCACGAAGTGTCGCAGGATCCTCTTCCCGCGGGGGGCACTTCTCTCGATCTCGCGAGAATGTGCGGCCAGAGACTCGTTGACAAGCGGGTTTCCTATGAGGACCGGCCGCGGGGCTGGGTCAGTGTGCCCAAGTTCCCGCCGCTGAGTGGATTCTCCCACGGAGCCGCAGGGGTCGCCTACGCCCTGATGCGCCTGTACAGGGCTACGGGTGAGCGGGCTTTCCTGGAAGCAGCCCGAGAGGGCATCGAGTTCGAACGCACGACCTACTCACCGGAAGATCGAAACTGGCTGGATCTACGAGCATTGTCCAAAGGGCAGCAACGCTGCCTCAACAACTGGTGCCATGGGGCACCCGGCATCGCCCTCAGTCGATTGGAGATTCTCGATATCGAGGATACGTCCGCGATTCGCGAGGAGCTCGGCATCGCTCTCGAGACGACTCGGGCACAAAAACTGACCATGGCGGATCACGTTTGTTGTGGCAATATGGGGCGAGCCGAAATCCTGTTCCAGGCCGCCCGGACATTGCAATCCGACGACCTTCTCGAGGAAGCCATGAGACTCGCGCTTCGCGTGCGCAACAAGGCCAGTGATTCGTATGACTTCCACTGGCAGTTGCCTCAGGGTTTCGATCCTGGATTCTTTACCGGTGCCTCGGGAATCGGTTATGCCTTCCTGCGGCTGGCGGAACCATCCTTGCCCTGTATCCTGGCCATGAATTAGAAGGGTGATCGCTTTGAGATCGAGAGTCGCGGCACACAAAGATACATCTCTTCTGGCCCTCGAAGAATCACAGGCTTTTCCTGATCCGACTCTCACCGCAAGTATATACTGCCACGCCGCTCTCGACGAGTTGGTGGCTTATGCGATCGTTCCGTTTCGCAAGGGCCTTCGAGCACAGGACCTCCCAGATATATCTCTATGGCTGCTGCGGTATGGCAAGGGTGGCGAGCACCTCAAAATCCGCATTCACGGAGCTCCAGAAAACTGCCGGCGACTGCAAGGCCTGCTTGAGAACTCCTTGGAAGCGGCTTGGGCGCAGATACCGCTTCCTTCTGCGGAACGATCCATTGCGTGGCGTGGAGCGCCTCCTGTCGACGAGGAGGATACGACTTCGGACGACCATCCCGATCGTACGCTGCTATGGACTCACTACCGGAGAAGCTCAGTGTCCCTGGGGGGTGGAGGTCTTCTGGAGAACGATCGATACGTCTCTCTCGTCACCGGCTGCCTGGCAGCAGGTTGCGATCGCGTGCTCGACGTCTTTCAAGAGCATGGCTCCCCAATCCCGCTCAATAAAAAGCAAAAGACGCTCATAGCAATCTTCACCGAAGCACTTGCCGTGGTCGATTGGTCCAGCAGCCTCAGAAAGCGTTATCTCACCTATCACCGCGACTCTCTGTTCCGATTCTTGCTCGCACCGAGTGAAACACCGGAGGATGGCGCGACCAACCTTTTCGACCGCTGTGAAGAAAATCTCTCGAAAGTTCGCGATCCCGACAGCGCCCTGTCCGTCTATTTAAGAGAATCGTGGGATCATTCACAAGATACTGTAACTACTTGGCAGCAGGCGGTGGCCGACCTTTACCAGTGGTTTTCCGGCCCCCAGATTCTCCCCTGCCGCCTCGACCCGTTTGCCTGGGACCCGCGCTTCACCCCGATTTTCAAGATTCTCCATGGCGTATCCAACCAGCTCGGCGTGAATCTCCTCAATGAGGGTTTTCTTTGCCATCTACTCCTTGCTGCGATGGGAGTCGAGAGACCGCCAGTGGGACTCTATCCAGACTGGGAATGGGCGGATTCATGATGGGCTGGCTGCCCTGTATCGTTCGAGTGGGTGGCCTGACGGCCTCTGCCATCGAACCCTTCCATAGCCAGCTCGTTGAGCAAGTCCTCGACCTCGAAAGCCACGAGGCGGAACTGGGCCGTGCGCGCGCTCACTCGGTCGACGTACTTCATGAAGCCGTGCCGGCGGCAGCACCCGATGTGCGGCGCCTCTTGTTGCGCTGGAGACGGGCTTGTTTCAACGGGCGGGAAATCGGTAGCTCCTGGACGCCTCCTCAGGAGGCCGAGTTGCCCTCGGAAGTGCGCGAAGCGATGGAACGCGTAGTCCTGCTGGAGATCGCGGCCAAAGAGAAAACCCGAGACTTCTCGCGGGCTTTTGATGAGCAGCGCCAAGATGAACGCGCAGAGTTGGCCCAACGCGCGGTCGACCCATCCATGGCTCGCGGCATTGGCCTCGCGAGCCCTTCGACGGCAGCGAATATCGACCGCCTTCGGGTGTGCCCCCCGAACCAGTTTGGCCGCAAGGAGCTCAAGCTCGAGCAGAGCCTCCTGCGCTTTATCAGCCGCGCCGCGCTCAAGCTGTCTCCGTTTTCGACCTTGACTCCCGTAGGTCTGGGGGTCTTGGAGGAACGTGCTCCTTCAGACTTGAACCTTCCGATCTGGTTTCCGGGCCCCTTTCAACAACATTCACTGTTACGTCTCAAACGCTATCTTTTTCACCAGATGATCGAGGTGCTGTTCACGGCTCCGGGGCTTCAGCAGCGCTTGATTCTCGTCCTGAACAATAGTATCGAGGAAATTTCTCCGGGACGATTCCGATTTTTCCGGCGCGGCTACCGCGGGCCGGATCCCGAAACACGGGGAACCAGATTGAATCAACCCGCGATCCTGCGCATGGATTTGAATTCAGCCACAGTGGAGCACATGCGGTCAAGGTTCGGGGATAAAAGGTTCTGCTATGCCGAGGCCCTTGCGACTTTAGGTTCCTTCTTCGACTCCCCGGAACGCGCAACCTCCATGCTGAGCAGCCTGCTTTCTGTCGGTTTCCTAGAGCCAGTTGTCCCGTGGTGCAACACCGATGTTCGAGCCGAGACACAGTTTCTCCATTTCCTCCGCTCTTCGGCATGTTCTGATGAGTTTGCAAAGCTCATTCAACAGCTTGCCCGCATCATTGATCTAGAAGATGAGTTTGCGGAAGCGGTTGCTCCCGAACGGATCGGCGGCGAAATATCGAGACTCTTGAGTGAGTCCTGGAAACAAGTAATCTCGTACGCAGGCCTGGCTTCTGATGCAAAACTGGTCCAAGCCCCCAAGGGGGACCTCTATGAAGATGTCTTTATCCAGTCGGTGGCGTCCCCGAACGGCGAGATCGTAACCTTACCCAGAACGGTTCTGGAGAAGGCCCTGGAAGACGTCGAACCTTTACTGGCGCTTGGGAATTTCTACGATCGAAAAGTTGATTTTCTCATGACCTGTTCCGCCTTCATCAAGAAGAACTGGCCCGGGAGAAGGCGAGTCGGCTTGATGGACGCATTCGCCGAGGCACAGGCGCTATATAGGGAGTATTTGAAGTCCGAGGCAGATATTCGTCAGACCGGAAACTGGACCGCCACCTTTGATCCCTGGGAGTTGGAATCACTCAAGGACGTCAAGCGGCTCAGAAGCTCTCTGGCGGAGCGACTCGAGAGAACCCTCGCGCCTGCCAAGGATGGTCTTCGTATTCTACCGGAAGCAATCGACCAACTTGTCAGCGAGATTCCTCCATCCTACGCTCTGCTGGTGGGTGGCTGCCTGTTTCTTCAACCAGCCTTGGCCAATGGCGATCTTTGGGTTCTCAACCGCCTCCACGAGGGAACCGGTAGATACAGCAGTCGCTACACGGCTGTCATGGGAGAGACTCTGCGGCAACGGTTAGCTTTTCATTTCGAGAAGAGCTCTCGTTTGCAAATCGCCGGCCAGAGAGCCGAACTCATAGATCTTCTCTGTGCGCAAGGAGATACTCTCAACGTGCATGCGCTCCAAACTCCTCGCGTTCTGGAGTTTCCCGGTGAAAATTCTGGAGCTCCTCCAGAGCGGCGGCTGACACTTCGGGACTTGTCGATCGAACTGTCGGAGGACCATTCACTGAGGTTGGTTGATTCCGCCGGAAACTGGCTTTTGCCCGTGCATCTCGGTGGAACCAGGCTCCACGCAATGCCAATCCTTGTCAAGTTCTTGAGCCTGTTTGGACCAGGAGAGCTCAGGCCCGTCATTCCCATGCCTCAGTTTGTAGCGACTGACGGCGCTTTGGTTCGTGATCGAGTGAGCATAGGCCGGGTCGTCGTACTTCGTCGCCGGTGGAAGCTCTCTATGGGTGAGCTCGTGAGGAAGCAGGAGAGCGCATCCGACGACCAATTCTTCCGTGCGTTGAACCGCTGGCGAATTAACTGTGGGCTTCCGGAGAGACTCTTCATTCTGGAGAAGCGCCCGACACTCGGTGACGATACCTATAAGCCGCAATACATTGATTTCACATCTCCATCCTTCGCTGCAGTCTTTCGCACCTTGCTTAAAATTACTCCTGAGCCAATCATTGCGGAAGAAATGCTGCCGGAGCCCGGAGACTTCCCCAAGGATGCTTTCGGTCAGCCGAGAGCGCTTGAGTTACAACTTGAGGCCGTCACTTTTGGTCAGCGCGAGTCACGCATGGCAAAGGGATATGAGCTATCAGCCTTCACCAACGTGGTGTAGGTCGATATCAACCGGAGCTACAAGTAGCTCCACAACAGAGGAGATGGTTATGTCCAAGAACGACATCGAGAACGTCGAGATCGAAGCCCTGAATGACGACGAGCTGGAGTCCGTGGCTGGTGGCGCCGCTCTTCCCAGCGAGACCTGCTGCTGCACCACCGGTGGCAGCAACTGCTCGAACAGCCCCAAGGACGTCGAGTCGGCCTAAGCATCGCTGCGGGTGAAAACCCGGCCTGCCCTACCCGGGCAGGCCGGGTTTCTTTTCTGGAGGCAGCAGTGACACTCGCGAGCAAAATACCAAAATACGATTTTTTCCCTCCAGGGATTTGTGATTACATCGCTCGCCGGGGCGAACGCGCCGCTCACTGGGTTGAGCGCTACCATCAATCCGGTGCCGCTGACATGGAAACGCGCAGCAGCCACGCACTTCAGTCGCTGCGGACGCGCCGCATAGCAGAAGGGCGGTGCTATCTTGGTCAGATCGAGCAAACGCTACCGTCCCTGTTCGCAGTGGAATCGTCGATCGGACACATAGTATCGCGTTGGTTCTACAGCGTCGCGGCCTATCTTCACTACCTTGAAGACGATTTCGAGGGCGCGGAAATGCTTCTCGGGCAAGCTGAAAGAGCGATTCGGTGCGCTGTTTCCCAAGAGGATATCCTCCTCCCCTTTGCGCACCATTGCATGGACTTTCGACTCCAGAAAGCGCGGATTGCACGAGACCGCCAACAGTGGATCATGATGCGTGATCACCTCGAAGCAGTTCAAGGAATGAACGAAAATACCGTTCCGCTTTGCACTCTCACCGACGGCCGCGAGGTGCGCTTTCCTCAGATCATCGACTTCTATTCTTCGATTGGCCTGAGCGAGAGCGACCGCAATTTCCTACGCAGCCTCCTAGACACCGAGCTCAGGCTGTTTATGACAAAGCGGGCAATTCGTCTGTTCTATACCCACCTGGGACCGGTTATCGTCTATTGATCGTGTCGAGGCGTTGAAGGATGAAGAATCTCGCTCTGGTTGTTTATCAGTGGGGAGATCACGAGCAGGACCAACTGCTGGCCAACTGCATTGGGCCAGCGTCTCAATATCTCTGGAGCTCGGAGTTAATCGATAAATTCTGGTTTGATCGCTTCGATGCCCGCGGTCCCCACATATATCTTCTGTTCGGTGTCACTCCTACCAATCGGAGGGCCGTAGAAGACCAACTCACGACCAGACTTAATAAATATCTAGCGGTAAACCCCAGCACGATTTATCTTTCTCCGGAGAAGCTTGAGGAAATCCATCGTGCTTGCCAAGGCAAGGCGCTCTGCGAAGCCGACCGGCTGCCCGGCATGGCTGCCAACAACACATATTGTTTTTTTGACCACCCCGAGCATGGCTATCCTCTGAATCTTACCCGTCCCGGAGCAGGGATAGACGAATTGCAGTCCTGTTTCACTGACCTCTCGAAATGGTCGGCTGGCGAGTTGATTCATCGGAACGGCGCCCCAATCCATGGCTCTGCCCTGCGTCTCATCCATGCGGTGGATCGGGAGTTGCGGCACGATCCTGAGTGGGCTTTCCGCTTCTGGCGATACGCAGCCTCAACGCTGATCCATATGTTGCGAGACGATCGCTTTATGGTTGCTGAGACGTGCTTAATGAGCCTCCCCCCCTGGATTGGCCATCGCAACATCGAGAATTTTAGCATGACGTGGGACCTGCTTGCGCACAGCGAGGATCTGTTTCAGACCCTGCCGAGCCTCGTCGCCCTTGCCCGAAGAGAGGTCGACGGCCAGCGCTTTTCCGAATTCGCACTTTTGCGCGAGGCGATCCATTGTGGTCTCGCACAGTTGGGCTTACCGGTACGCTTGCGCGCTCCTCTGCTTTTGTTTGCCATGTTGAGAAGCATCGGCTCTGAATGCGTCACCACAGGCCCCTGAGCATATGCAACGCGAGGATTTCCGTCCGAGTTGGTGCTCATTCCACATTTTTTATCACAGTGATCAACAGCGACTTCTCGGCTCATTGATTGCTCCGTCGGTTATGCACTTCTTCCAAACCGGCCAGATAGAGAGATTTTTTTTTATTCGGTATAGCCTTGGTGGCCCACATATCCGTTTACGGCTGCAGTGCCGATGTGATCGTGTAGAAGAGATCGAGATCTATCTACGACACCGAGCGGAGGAATTCTTCGAACGCTGGCCCTCTAAAGCTACTATCCCTGTCACCAGGATTCAGGAGCAAAATGCTGCGATTCTCGCTCAAGCTCCCTTGGAGACTGATGATCGAGTCTATCCAGATCAGCATCTGGAACGTTTCGAGTTCCATCCGGAGGTCGAGAGATATGGCGGTCCTGACCGCCTTGAGGATTCTCTGGACCTTTTTGAGGTATCCAGCATCGAGGCTCTTCAAATGAGCATCAAGTGTGAAGGTTATAGCCGGCCGCAACAGCTATCCTTTATTTTTCGCATGATTCTGAACCAGGCGTTGGGCTTCTCGGATAGTCACGAAGATCTTCAACGGTGGAACACCTACTACTTCAAGATTTGGCCCAGCATTGCGACCATCGACCAAGCCGCCGACCGAGTCTTTGAGAAGCAGGAAGCCCAGCTACGCGCGCTTTTCTCCTTGGAGCTGGAGAGGCCATCCTTTCCTTATTTACAACTGGCCAGCCGGCGTCTGGCAGACTTGATTCGCGACGCGGAAGAGATGGTTCGCGAGCGTATCCTGCAGAGCCAACTGCACATGACTGCCAATCGGGTTGGCTTGACGAATCATGAAGAGCTGTATGTGTGCCGGTTACTGCAGCGAGCTGGTACAGGCCAACCTGCAGATCCTACGGGGAATCACATTGATTCAGAGAACCACACGATCGAGACTCTGCGACGCATCGCACTGGATAGATTGAGCGCGCAAGTGCTCCCCTCTAGGAAACCATGATCCGTTTGACCATCCGGTCGAACCGCTCCCCCGCCAGATAAACCCCATCCAGCACGTTGCCGTCGAGCTCATCCGCCTCATCCTCCATCCCTTCCAGGTCTTCTTCGCTCCCATACCCGAGCGCCCGGTGGCGCTCCCGAACAGTCGTGGAGAGAAAGATCGCCAGCGCCCGGTAGAAGCGGGCGGCGAAGCCCTGATCGGCGGACAGTTTGGCGCTCAGGACCGCCTTGGAGATACCGAAGACCGTCGATTCTTCCAGGGCCTTCACAGTCGCCGAGGGCGGACGGGCGTCCACGAAGGACATCTCGCCGACGATCTCTCCGGCTTGGAGCCGGGCGATCTCCCGCTCCTGATCGCGACGGAGCTTCAGCCAGACGGCGAGCCGGCCTTCCAGAAGGATGAAGACCTCGTCGACCGGGACGCCTTGGCGGATCAAGACGTCCCCCTCCCGGAGGGACCGCTTCCTGCCGGCCCTCAGCATCCACTCTACGTCGTCGTCGCTCAACTGGCCGAAGAGGAACAGGACTTTTCTCATGGTGCTCCTTGGTTCAGGCGATCTGCCGCTCGGCGAGACGGACGAAGGGGCCGTTCCGCCGGATCAGGTCGTCGTAGGTCCCCTCGTCCACCACCCTCCCCCCCTCGACGACGTAGATCCGGTCGGCGTTCTGAATGGTGCTCAGACGGTGCGCGATGACGATGCGGGTGGCATTGAGACGTTCCAGGCTGCGGCTCACTACTTCCTGGGTGCGGTTGTCCAGCGCCGAGGTCGCTTCGTCGAAGAGGACGATTCTCGGCCGGTGAACGATGGCCCGGGCGATCAGGATGCGCTGCTTCTGACCTCCGGAAAAGGTCTCCGCTCCCTCGCTGATGACCGTGTGCATGCCCATGGGCATGGCCTTGATGTCTTCCTCCAGGCCTGCCATCCGGGCTGCCTCCCAGGCGTCCTCGATCCCCAGGTTCGCGCTGCCGACGATGTTCGAGAAAATGCTCCCGGCCATCGGGCGGCCGGTCTGGAGGACCACCCCGATCTGGCGCCGCACGGAGCGGACCGCGAGCGAGGCCAGGTCCTGGCCGTCGAAGTAGATCGAGCCCGAGAACGGTTTCTCGAAACCGAGGATCAGGCGCAGACAGGTCGACTTGCCTGCCCCCGAGGGGCCAACCAGGGCTATGAACTCGCCCGGTCTCGCCCGGAAGGAGACGTCGTCCAGGATGAGCGGACCGTCCGGCTGATAGCGGAAGGAGACGTGGCTGAACTCGATGTCCCCCGCCAGCTCTCCAGGGTCGGCCTTGGAGCCATCGACCTCGGGCATCGTCTCGAGGATCGGCGAGAGCCGCTCCCAGACCGGCACCATGACGAGGATGCTGGAGAGGACGCCCACCAGGGCCAGCGCCGAGGCCAGGAACTGCCCGAAGGCGGCGTTGAAGGCGAGGAACTCGCCCAGGGGAAGGGACGACTCCGAGGAGAAGCCGGCCACCGCGAAGATCGCCAGGGAGGCCACCACGCCATAGACGGCGTTGAAGGAGGTCTGGGCATTGGCGGCGCGCTGTGCCGCGAACGTCCGGCGCCGCTGCTCGGCGAACCCCTCGGCCCAGCGCGCGTAGGCCCGGCCTTCGGCTCCCGCCACCCGCAGCTTGGCGATGCCGTTGATCAGGCCGAAGAGCAGGCTGGACATCCGGCCCTCCTGGCGCAGGAGCTCGCGCTGGTGCCGGAGCTGAAGCCAGGTCAGGCCTCCTGCCACCGCGGCCAGGACCGCGACCAGCGCCGTGGCCAGCAGCGCCAGCCGCCAACTGTAGTAGAAGAGGAGAGCGAAGCTGAACAGCGAGAAGACCGCCGCCAGGATCGAGGTGAGGACGTTGCCCATGAACAGGGTCCGGATCGTGTCGATCCCTAGCGAGCGGTTCACCAGGTCCCCGACCGTGTAGCGCCGGAAGAAGGACACCGGCAGGGAGAGCAGCCGGTCCCAGACCGCCGCCTGGACCGTGCCGTCCATCTTCCCTCCCAGGCGCAGGACCGCGATGCTCCGGGTCACCTGGAACGCCGCCGAGGCCAAGCCAGCCACGATGAGCGCCAGGGTGATCTGGGCCAGTTGGCCGCGGGCCGCTCCCGGGATGACGTTGCCGAAGACCTGCCCGGTCAGGATCGGGACGAACAGGCCGAGCAACCCTCCGAAGACCCCCATGAGAAGGATGGTCATGAGGTCGCCCCGGTGCCGGTCCCCGAACGCCATCCGCAGGAGGTCCCCCTTGCCCACCGGACGCTCCGGCAGGGGCGGGTAGAACATGTAGGCCTCGCCGCTCAGGCTCTCGGAGACGAGCGCGTCGACCGTTGTCCGCGTCCGCTCGACCGGATCGACCACCTGGTAGCTTTGGGCCGATGTCGGGAGCAGGGCAACCGGCCGCTGGACTTTCCGCTCCGGGTCCAGCGTGCGGAAGGCCACGAGCGGACCATTGTCGCGGCGCCACCAGTCGTCGCGCAGGATCACCCGCCGGACGCGGACCCGCGAGGCCTCACAGATATGGGTCAGGAGATCCGCCTGGCGCGCTCCGGACTGCGCCTCGGGACGGGCGCGGATCGAGATCCCCTGAGCCTGGCCGGCCAGACGGCAGGCGGCGAGGAGAGGGTCAGAAGTCTCTTCGAACGCGGGCTCGCCCGGAATCTGCGGCCGAAGCACGGAAGCCAGGCGCGCGTAGGCTTCCCCCAGCGTTGCCCGGTCCAGGTCCGCCTTGCGGCCGAGCCGGTCGCGCTCCTGCTGCTCGCCCCGCTCGATCTGGAGGGCGACATAGCCGAGGCACAGCTCGTGGAAACGCGCGAGCCCCTCCCAGAGCCCGTCCTGCCGCAGCAGGTCGCCGGTGGCCGAGGCGGCGATCCGGGCCTCGCCGGCGCTGACCAGCCAGAGCCCTTCGGGTACGGGCACCAGGGAGCCGTTCCGGATCGCGAGGGCCTCTTCCCCGAGAAGACGCGACTCCCCCTCCAGGTGGCGGACCCATGCAACTCCCTCGCGGGCCCGGGCGACCCGGCCGGCTTCCGCGAGGTGGGTCTCGCCTCCGGGCCGGATCTCGTCGAAGACTTTCGGAACCGCTCCCAGGGAGACTCCGCCGAGGAGACCCAGGAGCCAGCCGTCGAGGCGGGCGACCAAGTCCGCCGCGGTTCCCGGGTCGCGAGCGAGCTCGGCCAGCCTGGCTCCGGAAAGCCGGCTCAGACGCGTGCTCGCGTGCCCCACGGCCAGCAGGCCGAGCCGGAGACCGTCGGGAGAGCCGCCGCAGAGCAGTTGACCCGGACCCACCGTGCAGAGGTGAGTCCTCGATCCCGCACCATCCCGCGGAACGGCGAAGACCTCGACCGTCCCCTCCTCCACGAGCCACAACATGTTGCTGGAGTCGAGCGCCAGCGGAGCGTTGCCGGCCAGCCGGATGTCGTCCGTCTTCTCCATCACTCCGCCCGGATGAGACGCGCATAGGGACCGTCGATCTCTTTCAGCTCGTCGTGGGTGCCGCGCTGGACGGCCTTGCCCCGCTCCAGCAGGAGGATCTCGTCCGCGTCGCGGATGGTGCTCAGCCGGTGGGCCACGATCAGGCAGGTGCAGCCGCGCCGGCGCAACGCCTGGTCGATGAGGCTCTCCGTCGTGGGATCGAGGGCGCTCGTGGCCTCGTCCAGGACCAGGATCGAGGGCCGGCCGACCAGGGCGCGGGCGATCTCCAGCCGCTGCCGCTGGCCGCCGCTCCAGTTCGCTCCCCCCTCCTCCACCAGGCTGTCATACCCGCCCGGCCGGGCCGCGATCTCCTCGTGGATGCACGCGTCCCGGGCCGCGGCCACCACCTCGGGAAGCGGGATCGTCGAGTCCCACAGGGTCAGGTTCTCCCGGACGCTCCCCTCGAACAGGAACACGCTCTGGTCGACCGCGGCGAGCGAGCTCGCGAGGACCTGGGGAGGGATCTCCGAGCGGCTGCGGCCGTCGAACAGGATCTCTCCCGACCAGGCCTTGTAGAGGCCGGTGACGAGCTTCGAGACGGTGGACTTGCCGCTCCCCGAGGCACCCACCAGGGCGATGCGGGAGCCGGGCCTGAGGACCAGGTTGAGCCCTTCGATGAGCGGCGGATCGAGCCGGCTGTAGCCGAAGGAGACGTCCCGCAGCTCCAGGTGGCCGGAGAGCTTGACCGGTTCCGCCGCCGGCAACGGCTCTCCGGGTCCGCTCCCGGCGGACTGGTCCAACCGGTAGCGGAGCACGTCATCGAGCCGGTTCATGTCCCCCTCGACCATCTGCAACCGCCCGCCGAGGCTCACCAGGCGGTTGATCGGCCCGCTGAAGCTCGCCATCAGGAGCTGGAAGGCCACCAGCCCACCCAGGCTCAGGGTCCCGTTCATCACCCGCAGCCCGCCGATACCGAGGACCAGGGCGGTGTTGACCGCGGCGAGGAGCGGCGGAAAGGCGTCGAGGACCTGCGTGTAGCGCTCCAGGTCCTGCCGGGCGTTGACGACCTTGGCCTGGTAGCCCGACCAGCGGGCGAAGAGGTCCGACTCGCTGCCCGTGGCCTTCAGCGTCTCGATCGTCTGCAACCCGCCGTACGCCGTGCCCATCATCTTCCCCTGGTCCTGGAGGAGCCGGCGGTTGCCGTCCACCCGCTTGCGGGAGACCCAGCGCAGGGCGGCCACGTTGAGGGCCGCGATGACGACCCCGATCAGGGTCAGCACAGGGTCGTACCGGAAGAGGACGGCGGCGAAGAAGACGACCATCAGCGCGCCGAGGACGTTGGTCGCCAGATCGCGCGACAGGAGCTGCGCGACCCGGTCGTTGATGCCGACCCGGGCGCTGATGTCCCCGGCGTACCGCTGGCTGAAGAACTCGACCGGCAGGCGCAGCACGTGCCAGAGGAAACGGCTGGAGTCACCCACCGCCATCCGGGTCTCCAGCCGCAGCAGGTAGGACTGCTGAAGCCAGGTGAGCCCCCCCAGGAGCAGGGCGGTCAGCCCCATGGCGAGGAGCAGGGGCCGGAGCCATTCGGTCCGCCCTTCCAGCAGGATCCCGTCCACGAAGACCTTGGAGAACACCGGCACGGTCAGGCCCGGGACGACCAGGGCCAGGCCTGCAAGAAGGACGAAGGCGAGCGCCGCCCGCGAGCCGGCCAGGCGCCGCCGCAGGGCCGGAATCAGGCGGGGCGGCTCGCCGCGGCGCTCGAACCCGGGGCCGGGCTTGAACGTGAGCACCACCCCGGTGAAGGCCTGGTCGAGCTCTTCCTCGGTCACCACCCTCGGTCCCACGGCCGGATCGTTCAGGTGCACGCGACCCTTGCGAAAACCTTCGAGAACCACGAAGTGGTTGAAGTTCCAGTGCAGGATCGCCGGCATCCCGAGGGTGCGAAGGGTTTTCGGCTCGTGCTTGAACCCCTTCGCCTCAAGGCCGTACTGGCGGGCGGCCTTGACGACGTTGCTCGCCTTGCTGCCGTCGCGCGACACGCCGCAGGCGATCCTCAGCTCCTCCAGGGGAATCCAGCGGCCGAAGTGGGCGAGGACGATCGCGAGGGCCGCGGCCCCGCATTCCAGGGCCTCCATCTGGAGGACCGTGGGAGTGCGCACGGCCTTGGGGAGGCGCTGGCCTTCCGCGGCTTCTCGGCGGAGACGGAACATGCTCAGAGCCCCAGCTTCTCCCGGACCTTCGGGATGATCATATGGATCGGCCGCTCCTCGCGAACGACGACGTTGCCGGTCGCCAGGGTGCCGCTGCTGATTTCCACATTCGGCCCGGTGGAGGACGACCAGCGGTAGCCGGTCGGGGTCGCGGGGTCCCGCTCCAGGGCGACGTTGACCTGGATGGGCGGCCCCTCCTCCATCAGTCTCTCGGCCAGGGCCTCATTGCCCAGCACGCGGACCATGCCCCGCGTCGTGGACGGGAACTCGGCGGCCCAGACCACGCGCCCCAGCATGGAGCCGAACTCCTCCCGCTTGACCGTGCCCGGCGAGATGCGGACCCGCATACCGGGCTGGACCCGCTTGCCGGCCGAAGCCGGGACGAAGAGCACGGCCATCAGATCCTGCGAGACGATCTCCAGGTTGAGGATGGACGTGCCCGGAGAGACCACGTCACCCCGGTCGACCAGCACCTCCAGCACGCGTCCGGCATGGGGCGAGACCACGCGCGCGGTCTGGGCGAGGCGGGCCTGGCGCTCGCGCAGCTCCAGCTCCAGGTCGCGGATCTCCTTCTGCCGTGCCTCGAGCTGCTGGTCGATCTGCTGCCCGGCCTCCAGGCGTTTCAGCTCGAGCCCGTTGAGGTCGAGCCGCGCGGTGGCGAGCCGGTCCTGCGCTTCGTTGAGGCGCTGCTCCGAGGTGAGAAAGGTCTGTTTCGTGACCAGGCCATCCTTGAGGAGGTCCCGGTCGGCATCCACCCGCTCGCGGGCCAGATCGACCTCCCGCTGAACGGCGCGGATGGTCTGGTCGAGGTTCGCCCTCTGCTGGGCGAGGTCGCGGTCCCGCAGGCGCTCCTGCTCCCCGGCGTAGCGCAGCAGATCGCGGTACTCCGACCGCACGCCGGCGAGCTTGTCGCGGCTGTCCTGGATCTGCCGCAGGAGCTCCTCCTGCCGGACGCGGGCCACCACCTGCCCCTTCTCGATGACGTCGCCCACCACCACCAGCAGCTCCTCGACCTGTCCGGCCTCGGCGGCGACCAGGCTGGAGACACCGCCCTGGCGGAGCAGGATCCCCTCGCCGATGGCGTCCGTCGGGATCGAGCCGAGCACCGCCCAGGCGAGGGCGGTGAGGAGCAGCGCGGCGAAGGCGCCCAGCGCCAGCCAACCCCGCGGGTTCGTGACCTGCATGAGCTGGTCGAGCTGCTCGGGGGAGGAGAGGCGCTCGAGCGCCACCTTGCGGAAGATCACGGGGCTCCCTCCTGGAACGGCACGGTCGTGAAGAGCGCGGGATCGACCGCTCCGGCCACCTCGCTCTCGGGCAGGATCGTGCCCGTCTCGAAGCGGAGCTCCAGCAGCGCAACGGCCAGGGAGAGCTGCGCGGAGACTTCCGACTGCCGGGCCGCGGTCAGACGGTCGCGCTGCGAGATCACGTCGATCAGGGTCGAGGTGCCGGCCCGCAGCTTCTTCTCCTCGTTCACGACCGTCCTTTCGAAGAGCCGCACGGCAACCGTGGCCCGGTCGAGCTGCTGGGCGCTGCGGCTCACCGCGTCCAGGGCGGTGGGGACGTCCGCCGCGACGCGGCGTGCCACGAGATCCTCCAGCAGGATGCTCTGCTCGCGGGAGGCTTCGAGCTGCGCCAGCTCGCCACGCGCCCGGCTGTTCGCCGTCGGCCACCCGAGGGTGAGGCTGAACGCGGCGCTGGCACCCGGCACGTTGCGGTAGAGAGGGGAGAAGAAGCTGCCGGGGTCGGTCCCCTCGACCAGGCCCGTGTAGCTGGGAGTGAGCACGAGGTCGAGCTGCGGCCTCAAACCGTTGTCGGCGGCGCGCCGGAGGATTTCGGAGGCATCCCTGCGCTCCCGGGCGGCCAGGAGGTCGGCCCGGCGCTCCAGGGCGGCCGTCACGAAACGCTCCCAATCCGCGGCCGAGGGCACGGCGGCCGGCGGCAGGGCCGGGAAGGGGTCCGAGGGCAGAGGCAGGGCGGCGATGGCGGCGCGCTCCAGGCCGATCTCCCGGCCCAGGTCCTGCCGCGCCGCGAACAGCGCCTGCTCCCCGCCGATCCGGGACGCTTCCTTGGAGACGAGGTTCGCCTCCACCTGGACCAGCTCGGCAGCCGGGGTCACGTCGGCCTCGATGAGCTTGCGGGTGGTCTCCAGCAGCTCGCGGGCGCGGTCCTCGGTCTCCCGCAGGATGCCGACGTTGAGGGCCGCCGCCCGCGCCCGCCAGTACAGGGAGCCCACGGCGAGGACGCGCTCGGTGGTGACCTGCCGGACGTCGAGCTCGCTGGCGGCCACCTCCCGCTCAGCCGACCGCTCCGGAGCGGCCGTGGCCCGCCAGCCGCGTCCGCGCAACAGCGGCTGGCGGATGGTGAAGGAGAGCGTCCCCAGGTTGACGGCCCCCGCGCCGCTCGGGTCCGTGCGCAGCAGCTCCAGCTCGGGCTCGACCGACAGCCCGCTGCGGAAGCGCTTCTCGATTCCAAAGGTGTTGCCGAGGACCGCCTCGGTCTCGCTGGCGGTCGCCGACACCGGGACGTTCGTCTCCGTCTCGGTCATGCTGGAGCTGACCACCGGGTCGAAGCTCCCCCGGGCGCTGAGCAGGACTCCATGGGCCGAGCGCAGGCGGGCCTCTTCCAGGCGCAGGTTGGGATCGTGCTGCAGCGTCAGCCGGACCGCCTCGGTCAGGCTCAGCCCCTCGGGCAGGGGCCGCTCCTGCGCCTCCGGCGCCGCAGGGAGAAGGAGCGACAGCGCGAGGAGAGCCCAGAGGCGCCGGCGGTCAGGTCCTGAGCAAGAATCCCTCACGACGAGACGCGACGACTGCCCGTGTGTGCCAATCCATGTCCGTTTTTCCGTGTTCACTTTGAAACAGCTCAGCTAGGCTACACCCATGGCCACGGAGATTCAAGCCGAGCTCGCCTCCTATCTGGAAAACCCCTTCAACTTCAGCGCGTTAGGCCCCGATACGCCCCTCCCGCCGCCGGACGAGCCCTTCGTCGCCACCTGGGAGCGCTGGGCCGGAGAGGCCCGGGAGCGGGAGGCTTTCGCCGTCCTCTCCGAGCACCTGCCTCAGCTCCGCTTCCCCATCCGCGAAGGGATCAGCCAGACGGGGGACTACCGCGCCGCTACACTAAAAGGGGTGCTTCCGGAGGGCCTCGAAGGAGCCACCGGGCTGGATCTGGAGCGGCCCGACCTGATTCACCTGGAGATCCACGAGAGTCCCGCCGGCCGCATCCCCGTGCTCCTCGCGCGCGGCCGGGACGAGTTCGTGGCCCTGGTGCGGGCGCTCGGGAAGCGCAACGAGCCGTCTCCCGTGCCGGACTCCCAGGGGGCCCTGATGGTCTCGGGGTACAACAACTGGGACCGCATTCGCGAGCTGCTGCGCCGCGGCGAAAGCCTTGAGAAAAAGGAGCTCTACCAGGACCGCTTCATCCTGCTGAGCGACGGACCCTACAGCGCGGTGCCAGCGGCCGGCCTGGGTCTCGGCGAAGCGGAGTGGCGGGAGATCTCGCTCGCCATCCGGCGGGACCACGAGTGCGCCCACTACTTCACCCGCCGCCTCTTCGGCTCGATGCGCAACCACGTCCACGACGAGCTGATGGCGGACTACGCCGGCATGGTCGGAGCGACCGGAGGCTTCCGGGCCGACTGGTTCCTGCGCTTCCTGGGGCTGGAGGATTACCCCCGCTACCGTCCGGGGGGACGCCTCGACCTCTACCGCGGCGACCCATCTCTCTCGGAGGGGGCTTTCCGCGTCCTGCACACGCTGATCCGGTCGGCGGCCCGGAACCTGGAGAGCTTCGATGCCCGCTTTCTGCCCCGCTCCCTGACAGACCGCGCCCTCATGCTCGCGGCCCTGGCCTCCCTCCGTCTCGACGAGCTCGCCTCCCCCGAAGGCGAAGCGCTCCTGGAACGGACCGTGGCCGGCCTTCGCACCCGGCTCGGCTGGTAGCGGTAGACTCACCCCATGAAAACCAAACGGCTGGCTCTGCTCGGCCTCGCGGCCGTCCTCTGCCTCCCCCATGCCTCCGCGCAGGCTCCCGCGCCCGCCCCCGCTCCCAGCTTCGAGGAGCGGCTCGCGGCCAGGGCGGCGGAAAACCGCCACGCGGTCTCCTTCCGGAACGGCGCCTTCTCCGGTCCCGGCTGGGACCTGCTCGTCAGGGAGGGCCAGGCATCCCGGTTCTTCCTGGTCGGCGAGGAGCACGGCGTAGCGGAGATCCCAGTCGTGGTGCGGGAGCTCTTCCGGGCGCTTCAGCCAGCCGGCTACCGCCACCTTGCCATCGAGATCTCGCCGTCCATGGCCGAGGTCCTCGACGGGCTGGCGCGCGAAGGGCTGCCGAAGGTCGCTTCCTTCTTCCAGGAGAATCCTCCCGGGGTCGCATTCTTCACCCTCCGGGAAGAAGCGGAGCTGCTCGTCGCGGCGCGTGCCACCGTCCCCGGCCTGGCTCCCGTGCTGTGGGGGCTGGACTACGAGATGACGGCCGATCGTTTCCTGTTCGACCGCATGCGCCGCAAGGCTCCGGAGGGCGCAGCCCGGACCGCGGCCGAGGAGCTCCACCAGAAGTCCGCCGCGGCCTGGAAGACCGTGTCCGAGACAAAGAACCCAGGCGCGTTCTTCTCCTTCTCCACCGCGCCCGACGTCCTCCGCGGCCTGCGCCAGGCCTGGCCGGACCCGGACCCCGAGAGCGCCCTGGCCCTCGACGTCATCGAGGAGACCCTCGCCATCAACCAGCTCTTCGTGACCCAGCAGAACTGGGAGTCGAACGAGCGCCGGGCGCAGCTCAACCGCCGCAACTTCCTGCGCCACTGGAACGAGGTCAAGGCAACGGCCCCGCGCGTGATGTTCAAGTTCGGCGCGAGCCACATGATCCGTGGCCGCAACGTGACCGAAGTGTTCGACGTGGGAAACCTGGCCTCCGAAGTGGCAGCGGCCGAGGGCGGACATTCCTTCCACCTGCTGGTAATCGGCGGCGAGGGCACGCAGCACGCCATCTTCAACCCCATGGAACTGCGCTACGTGCCCGCCCCCGTGGATCTTGCGATCGAAGAGGGTCTGCAGCCAATCGTGGGGCAAGCGCTCCCCGAGGGCTTCACGCTGATCGACCTGCGCCCGCTGCGTCCGCTCTTCTCCGCGGCGCGAACCAAGAAGGTCGACCCGGAGCTCATGCGGATCGTCCACGGTTTCGATGCGATCCTGGTGCTGACCGGCAGCCGGCCTTCGCAGATGCTGCCGTGAGGTAAGTGGCCGTCACGAAATTAGTGACTCAGGGCGAACCACCATGTAGGGGCGGGGCTTGCCCCCGCCCGGGAGGGGGTAAACCCCTCCCCTACATCACTGCAAGGCAGCAGATGAGGCACTTATTTGGTGACGAGCCCTAAGGAGGGGCTCATGGGAAATTCCGACTCGACGCTACGTGTGGTGGGGATCGCCGGCAGCCTTCGGCAGGGTTCCTACAACCGGGCCTTGCTGCGGGCGGCCCAGGAGCTAGCACCCGAGCGGCTGAAGATCGAGATCCATGACATCGGCGGAGTGCCGCTCTACAACGAGGACGTGGAGGCGGCGGGCGTGCCCCAGGCGGTCACCGACCTGCGGCAGGCCATCGGCGCCGCGGACGGCTTCCTGATCGCCACCCCCGAGTACAACCACGGCGTGCCCGGAGTGTTGAAGAACACCTTCGACTGGCTCTCCCGGCCTCCCCGCAAGTCGGTCCTCCAGGGCAAGCCCACGGCTCTCATGGGCGCCACGCCGGGCACGACCGGCACCGCCCGCGGCCAGAGCCAGCTCCGCCAGTCGTTCGTGTTCACGGACACCCCGGCCATGCTTCAGCCCGAGATCCTCGTCGGCCGCGCTCATGAGCGGTTCGACGCCGAGGGCCGCCTGACGGACGAGAAGGTGCGCGACTATCTGGGCAAGTTCCTGGAGCGCTTCGCGGCATGGATCGATCGCTTCCGGGAGGTTTGAGCCATTGGATAAGCTTATCCAGTCGTCCGGAAAGCTTCTGAGCCGCCGGGTAGGCTGATCCAGTCATCGGGAAAGCTTCTGAGCCGCCGGGTAGGCTTATCCAGTCGTCCGGAAAGCTTCTGAGCCGCCGGGTAAGCTTATCCAGTCATCGGGAAAGCTTCTGAGCCGCCGGGGAAGCTTATCCGGTCGCCGGGGAAGCTTCTGAGCCACTGGATAAGCTTATCCAGTCATCCGGAAAGCTTCTGAGCCGCCGGGTAAGCTTCTGAGCCACCGGGTAAGCTTACCCGGTCATCGGGGAAGCTTCTGAGCCACCGGATAAGCCTATCCAGTCACCGGGGAAGCTTCTGAGCCGCTGGATAAGCTTACCCAGTCGTCGGTT